>Ga0247812_10000012_pt1 | contig 456577 bp, 394 predicted proteins | sample UWRJL149409B1_FD_178011 | JGI IMG/M metagenome (GOLD analysis project Ga0247812, IMG submission 178011) | Plant litter microbial communities from Arlington Agricultural Research Station in Wisconsin, United States - UWRJ-L149-409B-1 | ecosystem: Environmental > Terrestrial > Plant litter >...
TGCTCTATTAATTTTTGAGGCACCATAATACTATGTATCTCATGATGATCTACAAATATAGTCCCTTTTTTTATCGGTTCAGCGGTAATGAGTTCAAAGCACAGAAATGACTGATCGCCAATCAGCTTTTCTTCAAATAGCTGTTGCGTAACTCCTAATAATAGCACCTTGTTTACTCCAGCATTACTTAGCATTAAATTCAGATAGACGTTGCCTTGTAAAATTTGGGTAAAATAAAACAACAACTATCAGTATTAATAGCTTTTAAATACGTGTTAAATACCTATTTTAAGCTATCAAAGCTATTTGGCAACTTTAAAAGTACCTGTATAATGGGTTAAATCTTCCTGATCAATAATTACTACTACCTCTGTGTCATCAACACCTTGCGCAAGTTGTTGCGGCTCTTGCATCATATTAAAATAGATATCGTATCCTTTTGGCAGGTGCCGAACATCGGGCTTTGTTAACCGGGGTTATTTCGATGCATACCGATGCTTCTTGATTATTAATATTTGCAGTTCAGGATATGCAATATTTATATTATGAGGATAAGGTTTGAAAAAACAATTTTCAGACCCTATTTATTCAATGAAAATTATTTATGAACCGGTAATATTGATTACAGGCCGGAAAATACTTACGATATTAATTTATCTTATTATACTGTTCAAAACAGCGTATCTTATTAAAGCCGCGGTATTACGCGTGCCTGTTTTTTCTATCAGGTTTTGGCGGTGGCTTTCTATAGTGCGTTTGCTGGTAAATAGTTTATCAGCAATTTCCTGGTTGGTAAACCCTTCAGATACCAGGGCAAGTACTTCTACCTCTCGTTTAGATATCTCCAAAGCATTTATATTAACACCTGTATTATGGTCTGTAGTTTGCAAAAAGCGCTCCAGCAATTTCAATGCTAATTCGTTGCAAAGGTAGCGCTCGTTTATACTATATACGTGCCTTATGCCAAACAGCATTTCTTCAGCATTTACGCTTTTAAGCATATAACCTATAGCACCCGCTTTAAATGCTTGCATAATATGCTTATCATCATCAAGCATTGATAAAATTACAACCTTAATAGTTGGATAAGCCTGTTTTATGCGTGTAAGCAGTTCTATACCGCTCATTTGCGGCAAGTTAATAGCCGTAATAATAATATCGGGCTTGTACCCATCGGTAAGCAACTGCAAGGCATCTTTGCCATTTCCAGCTTCAGCTATTACTTCAATATCATCCTCTTTATCTAAAAGAGCCCTGATACCATTGCGCACGACATTATGATCTTCGACCAGTATAATTTTAACCATTACAGGATTAACCAGAAATTAGTATTGGGTGATAGTACCGGGAAGTATAAAGGATGAGCAGCAATAAAAGGCTAAAACTACATATAATGGTTGGTATTAACGGAATTAATTAAGGTTGATTCAATAGGAGGCCTAATCGATCAGCAAGGTTTCGTCCTCCTCGTCGCTTAAGCTTAAGTGTATCACATCGTTACCGGCAATACCCTCTATAGAGCCTTTTATATGGGCGGCGTTCAGCAGAACCTTCTCCAGTTGCTTTTCGCGGGCTTTCCACATTTTCTCCATGGCATCGCGTTCCTTTTGGATAGACAAGCGCATGCTCATATACCCTTCGCGGATGGCTTTCCACTGCTCGGAGAACTCGCTGCTGGTTAAATAATCGTACAGCAGGTGCATTTTATCTCCTTTGTTATCCTGCGCCTTGGCAAGGTTAGCCAGTTTAATAACCCCATCGCGCAGGATGTAGGATACGGCTTTCACCTCGTCAAAACTGCAGATCCACACGCCGTCGCGCTCGCCAAAACAATCCATCCCCTTCGGGTAGCATTGGGTTACTATTACGGCTACATCAACGCCTACGGCGCGCATATCTTTCTTTAGTTTATCAATCCAATCGGCACCAAAAGCGGTGGTACGCTTGCTTTCGTAAATAATGCGGCCGCACTCCTGCCCAAACTGGTTGCGCACAGTTTGCACGCAATCGGCACCGCGCACGCCTTTACCCACCTCGCTAATCACATCGAATGGAAAATACTGACGAAGCAGTTCTTCCAGGATCAGTTCCTGCGCTTCGCCCTGTAACTGCATCGATCCTTGTTCGGCGCGGCGCTTCATCTCGTCAACCAGGCGTTTCTGGTCTTCCAGCTGTTTCTCCATCTCTTTTACCTTTAGCTGGTGCTCGGTATCTTTAATGGCATATTTTTCTACCTCCTGCTTACGGATCTGCTCGGAGATCTCGGTACGCTGCTCGTGCAGTTTGCGTTGCAGGGCAATCTCCAGCTCTTCTTCTTTTTGTTTAAGGGATTGCTCACGCTGTAAAAATTCCAGCTCTTTCTGGCGCGATTCTTTCAATTTTTCGGCGCTGGCATTTACCGATTGCTGCAGCATGGTTAACTGGTTCTCAAAATCCGAAGAGATGGATTTGCGCAGGTTTTCTTCCAGCGTTAGCTGCAGTTGTTTTTTCTCACCGGCAAGGCGCTGCTCAAACTGCGCCTGCTGCTGTTTTTCGCGGCTGGCAAAGTCTTCCTCCTTTTTACGGTATTCGTCTTCTTTATGGCGCTTAAAATCGGCCATCTGCACCCGCAGTTGCTGCTTGTATTCTTCAGCCATCACTTCTTCAATCGGGAACCCATGCCCGCAGCTGGGGCATTTAACTTCTGTAGCCATAATTTAAAATAGATTCAAAGATAACGAGATTTTGGACGTTTGTGTTATAAACACGCGGAACTACACATTACTACTTTGCGTGCGGAAGACACAAAATTTTGTGTCTCTACAGAATCTTATAACATACTTATCCGCCTAAATTTTTAATTTCACCGTATGCTTAACAAACCCGACAGCCTCATTTTTGATATGGACGGCACCCTTTGGGATGCCGTTGACACCTACGCACACTCCTGGAACGTAATGTTTAAAGAACTGGGGATTGATAAAAGCATCAACCGCGCCCAGCTGGCCGGCATGGTGGGCTGGGAAGGCAAAAAGGTAATTGAAGTGATAATGCCCGAGTTTGACCCCGATAAACGCTGGGAGATCTACGCGCAGGTGAACGAGAAACGTAAGGTGCTGATCCCCGAGATGGGCGGCATTTTATACGAGGGCGTATTGGAAGGCCTGCAGCAGCTTGCTGATAAATATGATCTTTTTATACTGAGCAATTGCGCCAAAGGGGTGATACAGCAATTTATTAACTGGGCAGGCATTAACCCGCATATTAAGGATGAGATTGCCTACGGCGTTAACCTGATGCCCAAGCAGCACAACATTAAACTACTTGCCGAAAAACACAATTTAAAGAACCCGTACTACATTGGCGATACCGCAGGCGATGGCGAGCAGAGCCGTTTAGCAGGCATCCCTTTTGTATTTGTAAGCTACGGTTTTGGCCAAACGGATGATTACGACCTGAAATTTGACGATTTTACATCCCTCAGCACTTATTTTTTAAACTTATAAGCTGCAGTTGTGTTAGCTTTACGTACATAAATTTAAGCATATACATTATGAAAGGCCGCGTACTTACAATTATAGTTTTAGTATTAATAATGGTTTTAGGTGGCGTGTTTTACTACCGCTATTACTTTGTTTTTGGCGAAGGTGTAAAAGCCGGCACCATGAACTATTTTGTAAAGAAGGGCTATATGTTTAAAACAAACGAGGGCCGCCTTATCCAAAGCGGTATTCGCTCGCAGGTGCAGGGTGGTAATATCTCTTCCAACGAGTTTATGTTTTCGGTAACAGACCCTAAAGTGGCCGACAGGCTAAACCGCAGCGCCGGCGCCATGCTGGAGCTGCACTACAAAGAATACCTGCACGCCTTGCCATGGCGCGGTGTAAGCGAGTTTGTGGTTGATAGCGTATTAACCGCGGTACCTGTTACCCCTACTGCCCCTTAAACAAAAAAGCCGCCCCAATTTATGGGGCGGCTGCAATCCTTTAAAAATCTCCGTTAAAACAATGCATCAGCCTTGCCCGAATTTTGGGTAAGAATTTTGCTGAGGTTGTATTGCCTGTTATTTTCGTTATCATCGCCTTTTATGCGGCCGGTTTTAAACAGGTGGCTTAGCATTTCTTCGGCATTTTTTTGATGAACGGCAAGGTCTGTTTGTGGCTCAAATTTGGCAAGCTTAGCGGCAACTTCCGGCGCGGTGGCGTATTCCAGCTGCGCAAGGGCGTAAACCACATTATCCTGCAAGGATGCCTTTGCCTCGTACTTATGCGGTACGTGAATAGGGCCAAAGTTTTTAACGAATGATTGATCGGGGCTATCCATAATAATTATACTTCCTGTTTATCTTTTAATGCTGTAGAATCGCGTAGTGCTTTAATGGCATCGTGCGCAATTTTTAAACCATTCATCTGGCTGTTAAGCAAAGTTAAAACTTTTTCGTCCTCCCAAATCAATTCTTTATCATCCAATGCTTTGCGGTATGCGCTTTTTGCAACGTCTTCACCGTACTCGCAATCAGACAAAACGGAATGGTCATCTTTTTTTGTGAAAGCCGATTTTACATCCATCCAGGCATGGTAAAACTTGCCAGATAGCGTAGTGCCATCTGCAGGCGAACCACCCAGCAGGTGAATATAATCGTTCAGTTCGTTTACATAGCCTTTGCTTTGGTCGGCATAGCCTTCAAAAACGGTTTTAAGGCTGGTGTCTTCGGTGCCTTCAATTCCCTTTTGATAACCTGTTATACGGTCGTTATTGGTTTTTATCAGGTCGTTAAGAGCTGATATCTGGTGCTGAATATGCTGTAATGTTCCCATTGTATATCTATTTTAGTTAAACAACATAGCGTTTTGGTTAATTGTTTTTACAAAAACGAACATTTGAAACTCATTTTAGCTATATAATTCCTGCTCTTCGGTGTAGTAAGTTTTGCGCGCCCCCCCCTTCACCAAAATCTCCGAGCCGGTAGGGCTTTGCTTCTTTTTGGAGTTGTGGATGTTCATAAAATCGCGCATTTCGCCGTTGATGATATCCGGGTTTGCTTTGATGATCTGTTTCTCGGCATCCTTTAAAACGGAGTGGATGGATTTGACCAGGTCCTTCACTTTGTCCGCGGGGATCTTGTTACCGGCGGAAAACGGAGATATTTTAGCATCCCATAAAATCTCATCAGCATAAGCATTCCCAATACCGCGGATGATCTTTTGATCGAGCAGAACGGTTTTTACATTGGTTTTGGTTTTACTGAGCTTCTCCTGCAGGTGGGTTCCTGCGTGGTCGTCCATGGCATCGGGTGCATCCTTTTCTTCGGGGTTGAGAGTGGGCGTTGCTATCCCCTGGAAATCGGTTAGCACCAACCCGGTATCATCGGTAAAAACAAGCTCTATAATGCTGTACTTGTTGGCGTTCTTCCCCTCAAACAAAAACAATTTGCCGTGCAGCATCAGGTGCAGCCCTAAAACATCACCATCACTGAATTTAATGTGGAGTTCTTTGCCGTCGCGGTAAATGGTTTTAAGCTGTTGCTTTTCCAGTTTATCCTGCAATTCTTTGGCGGTAACGTTTAACTTTTTAGCGTTATGTACAATAACATCTTTAACCGTTTTGCCGGCTAATTTTTTATCGAGGTTATGGCTGAAGGCCTGCAGATCGGGTAGTTCGGGCATGACGGTAGGTGTTTAATTACACAAACGTACAGAGCTTAATTATGATTTACTAATGTTTAATAATTTGTATATTTGATTATGGTGAGAACAATTATAAAACCCACAAACAAAAGTGTTTTAATTGAAGTACCAGAAGAATTTGTTAGTAAAGAAGTTGAAATAATTGCTTTTACTATTGACGAAGCCGATACTACAGATATACCATCAGGCGAAATGCTTACTCATTTTGCAAGTGAGCATGTTTTGGCTAAAGACTGGCTTAGCCCCGAAGAAGATATTGCATGGCAAAGTTTATAAAAGGCGATGTAGTTGTAATTCCGTTTCCCTTTTCGGACCTAACCGGTTCTAAAAGAAGACCTGCATTTGTTTTAGCAGATTTGCCCGGCGATGATATTATTCTTTGCCAGATCACCAGTCAAAGCAACGCAGATATATTTGCAATACTACTCACCCCGGCAGATTTCACAAACGGCAGTTTACCTTCCTTATCTAATATAAGACCTACAAGAATATTTACAGCCGATAAAAATATCATCGTTCGTAAAACAAGAACTGTAAATACTGTAATTAGTGAGAAAGTGGCAAAAGTGCTGATTAAGTTATTTTGAACACTTGCCCTTAACATTAAAAAACTTACCTTGTAGGAAATTACCTGCAATGAAATTTAAAACGCTTTGTGCCGCCGCGGTAACTTTACTGCTTTGCGCTTTTACTAATCCGGCATCGCCAGAAACTGATATTTTGGGCCAATGGAAGTTTGATGACGCTACTGTAAATAAAACGGTAAAGAAGTTGGTTGCATCTATTACTGCAGGCAACCCGGCTGCAGCTCAGCAGGTGGAAGGGAGTTTGCAATCTTTTAAAGAGCTTGCGCAAGGCATCAGGGTAACCTTTAAGGCCGACCATACCTTTGAAACACAAACCCCACAGGGTATTCAGAAGGGCAAATGGCTGTTTACAAATAATAACACCATTCTGCAGCTGGACCGGGAAAATACTGCAACCCGGAAAGACAGCTTGCTTGAGATCTCGGCTACACGCATAAAGGTGGTTAACAATAAACAGGCAGACACTGTAGTTTATGTTCGACCGTAAAAGTGTTTTGCAAATTTGCTAATTTATTAGGGCGGTGTAACAAAGCCTTAAATCAATTATCCTACTAACAACACAAACATAATACAATGAAACTAAAATTACTTACTTCTGCTGCGGCTATACTGGCCCTGTCGGCGTTTACGCCATCATCTGTTGCTGATAAAGATCTTGTGGGTGCCTGGAAACTTGATGCCGGCAGCATAGATTCTTTCACTAAGCACACTATAGCTAAGGTGATTGAAACAAACCCGGATGCTGCCGACCAGTTAGAAGAGCATAAGGATGAAATTGTTGGGCTGGTTAAAAGTATAACTATAACCTTTAAAGCCGATAACACTTACGAGAGCACCTCGATGCAGGGCACTAAAGCCGGTAAGTGGAAATTCCTGAACAACGGCCGCACTTTAGAGTTCACAAAAGCCGATGGCACCATACGGAAAGACAGCGTGCTGGAGCTTTCTGCAACCCGTTTAAAAATGATCAACCGCGAACTGAAAGATACTTCTGTGTACGTTCATCCATAAACTAAAAATAGTTCATCATAAAAAAAGCCATCCGCCTTTAACAGGTGGATGGCTTTTTTTATGACTGTTTAGCTGGCTTACTGGCCGCCGCCAAGTATCGGCATAAATTTAGTTTCGTAACCTTTTAACTGGGCTGTAAGCTTGTTGGCCAGGGCATCCTGGTGTGCTTGTTTTGTAAATTCGGCCATACCGTTTACTACCTGTAACGCAATTACCACATCGCGCTGGTTTAAGCTGCTTTGGTTGTTTTGCAGGTTGTAATAGTTATAATCCAGCTGTTCGGTTGCGTATTTATTTATAGCTTTCACCATTTTGTTACCAAGGGTAATGTCGCCAAGGCGATATGCCATTTCTGCCAAAAACATTTTACGTTTGGCTACATCTACGTATGGTGTAAGATCGGGTAGTACATCATCATATTTATGTAGCAGCTTCAAGGCAAGGTCACCGTGGCCTTCGGCCTCTAAGTTAGTTGCGCAATCTAAAAATGTGGTAACCAATACCGGGTAAAACATATTTACCGATTCATGATCTAAATACTTAGCAGTTTTAAAGTTGCCGTATTTAAACTTGTTCATCATGTTGTTGTACATCACCAGGGTGTTGGTTTTGCTCAGCTGATCGTGGTTGGCGGTATCAGTCTTAAACGGAATAAGGTGATAGGTAAAGCCTTCTTTATACAGGTAAGGCTGCAGGCCTATCAGGTTTTCGTTACCAATAGTGGTAGTGAAGCAGATAGGGCGTTTCCAGTCATTATGCGCCAATATATCAAATATAGCCAGGTTCTCCTTGGTAACATAGTTTGAAGTGTATTTCCACTCCATAGCAGTTGCCAGCCTGTCTTTCTGATCCGGCGTAATAACCTTATTTTTTAATACGTCATCAGCATTAATATCCAGCTTAAAGCTTTTGGTTGGCAGGTAGTTTACACTTTCGCCGCCAGAGTTTTGGCCCTTCATGTTCGGGTCATCAGAAGTGATAAACTCAAACACTTCTTTAATATTGGTAAAGCCGGGGATCTTGCTGTCGCTGTAGTAGATTACATCGCGCACGCCCTCCTTGTACTTATCGTAAGGCATGGTAATAGGCAGCGGGGCGCTCTGGTTCATTGGTTTCTGCATCTGGCGGATGTACCAGTCGCCGGTGAAAAGACTTAGGTTAACAATACGCACATCCGGGCGGATACCCTCTACTTCCTGATCGTACCATAACGAGTAGGTATCGTTATCGCCGTAGGTAAATAAAATAGCGTTTGGCGGGCACGAGATGAGGTAGTTGTAAGCCATATCGTGCGGCGTAAGTTTGGTAGAGCGGTCATGCGCTTTCCATTCTTTAGATGCCATTAACACCGGGGCCAGCACCAGGCACACACCCGTTGCAATGTATGCCGATGTACGGGCGTTTATCTTCTTGCTCATAAAATCGGCAATGGCAATTACGGCCAGGCCTATCCAAACGGCAAAAGCATAAAAGGAGCCTACGTAAGAATAATCGCGCTCGCGCGGCTGTACCGATGGCTGGTTAACGTACAACACAACCGCTATCCCGGTGAAAAACCACAACAGGATGATGATCAGCGCATCGCGCTTTTTACGGTTAAAGTGGTACACCATACCTATCATACCCAAAATAAACGGCAGGGCGTAAAGCGGTGTGTAGGTAGGGTCGTTCAGCATATAGGCCGGCAGGTGTTTGGCGCTATCAAATAAACCGGTTGTCCAGTTTCCGTCGATACCTTCGGTGCTCTGCTGTCCGTCCTGGTCGTTGTAACGCCCCACGAAGTTCCACAGAAAGTAGCGTACATACATCTGGTAAACCTGCCAGCTGCCCATCCAGCTCAGGTTATCTGCAAAGGTTGGTTTTTGCCCTTCGGGAATCTGCAGCCACTGGCGGTAGAACTGTACGTCCTGCCCGTCTGTACTGTACATCCTCGGGAAAATGGTGGTATGGTCGTAAATGTAATTGTTCTTTTTACCCGCAACTTCGTATTTCTTTTCGCCTTTGCGATAAATGGTGCTGCCTTCCGTTTGGTCTACCACCTGTGCATCAAAATACTGGCCGGTAAGCAGCGGGTTATCACCATACTGGATACGGTTTAAGTAACCGTACATGGTGAAGGCGTTATCCGGGTGAGAGTTGTTCAGATCGGGGTTAGCCGTTGCGCGGATGGGGATATATGCAAACGAGCCGTAACCGAAGTAAATAACCGCCACACAAAGCAGCGCCAGGTTTAGCGTTGGCTTATTCTTTTTAATACTGTAGATGATACCGGCAACCAATGCCCCTATCAACAATACCAGGAAGAAAAGTGCGCCCGTACCAAAGCCAAGGCCCAGTGTATTCACAAAGAACAGATCGAAATATGCGGCAAATTTTACCGTATAGCCCCTGATGCCGTATTGCACCAAGCCTAAAATAACAACACTTATTAAAAAGGCCACAATGGCGCTTTTGGTAGTAATATTTTTATACCTGCGGAAGTAGTACACCAACGCAATAGCTGGTATGGTTAACAGGTTTAACAAGTGGATCCCGATTGAAAGGCCCATTACATAGGCTATGAAAACTATCCAGCGGTCGGCACCCGGCTCATCGGCGTATGCTTCCCATTTCAATATCGCCCAGAATACTACGGCAATACATAACGATGATAGTGCGAATACGATGGTTTCTACAGCCGAGAACCAAAATGTATCGGTATAAGTAAAAGCTAAAGCGCCAACCAAACCGGCACCCATTATCAGCGTGGTTTGTGCGTTGCCAAATTTTTTATCGCGGCCGGCTATCAGCTTTTTAGCCATAGCGGTAATAGTCCAGAACAAAAACATTACCGTAGCGCCGCTTGCAAGCGCAGAGCCCATATTGGTAAAATACGGCACTTTGGCATTATTGCCAAAAGACAGTAACGACAGCACTTTGCCCAGCATAGCAAACAGCGGATACCCCGGTTGGTGCGATACCTGCAAACGATAGGCGCAGGAGATAAACTCGCCGCAATCCCAAAAGCTTACGGATGGTTCTAAAGTTAAAATGTAAGTTGCTGAGGCTATAATAAAGCAAAGCCAGCCTAAAAGGTTGTTTATTTTATTGTACTGCATGTAAAAGGGTAGCTATATAAGCGGGGCAAATATCAGTAATTTTATAACTTATTTTTAAATATATTGGGCAGGGGGCACCAATTTTAACACAAATTAACGCTTTGTAAATGATAATAAACATTTAATTGGTGTACTATTTTAATGTTACAATAAATAATACTTATTTTGTTGCGTATGCAAAAAAACCCCACCCAATTGCCGGGTAAATTTATTCTGATAGCGGGCCTGATGGTATTATGGGCCGGGATAAGTAAAGCACAGTCGGTATATCTGCCGCAGTCTTACCAGTATTATCAAAAATTTAATGGCCAGGTGTATTCCAAAGGCAATAGCATGCACACCTCGCTGCGCCCATTTTTGATAGACAGCAGCCTGATTAACCGCTATAACGAAACCATGAGCGTTGGTGTAGATACTACCCGCAAAAACTGGTTTGTACGCAAGATCTTAAACGAACACTTAATTGATATTAAGGACAAGGATTATACCTTTTATGCCGATTACCTGATAGATAACACCGCAGGTAAAGATTTTAAGGACAAAAGCCACACACCGGGCTTTTTTCAACCAATTGGTATAGGGCCAAAAACTAATCTTGGCCAAAACACCCGCGGTTTTCAGGCAGGTGGTACGCTGGGTACCAAGATCTCTTTTTATACCAGCGGATACGAAAACCAGGCCGCCTTTGCATCCTACTACAACGATTACGTAAACACTACCGGCATTGTACCCGGCCAGGCTTACGACCGCAGTTTTGGCAAGCCCGAAAAAGACTATTCTTATGTAACCGCCCTTATCTCCTATACGCCTACAAAATACTTGAATTTTACTTTAGGGCAGGATAAAACCTTTATTGGTGATGGTTACCGTTCGCTGCTGCTATCTGATTATGCCGCGCCTTACCCCCTGTTTAGGGTAACCGCCAACATTGGCCCGGTGCAGTACATGATGATGTGGACCTACATGCAGGATATTAAAGCCCCTAAGTTTGATACTTATGGCAGCAACCGCCGCAAGTATGCCCTGTTCCATTATTTGGATTGGAATGTAACTAACAGCCTGTCGTTAGGGTTCTTTAACTCAGTGATGTCGCCAGAGGCGGATGACCAGGGTAACCGCCACGGTTTTGATGTTAACTTTATTAACCCACTGTTCTTTACAGGCGGTTCGGGTTCTAAAGCCGAGCCGGATAACGTGCTGTATGGCTTTACCGGTAAATATAAAGTATTTGATAAAAGCGCCATCTATGGGCAGGTTGTACTGGATAGGGTGAAACCTGTAACCGGCGCGGCTATCAGCACAAAAGGTTTCCAGGCGGGTATCCGCGGCGGCGATGTTGGAGGGGTAAAGAACTTAAGTTACCTGTTAGAGTTCAACACCGTACAGCCTTACACTTATGCCGATGCGCACCCGCTAAACAGCTATACTTTTTATGGCGAACCACTGGGCAACCCGCTGGGTGCAAACTTTAGGGAGTTTGTTGGCTTGCTTAACTATACTATGGGCCGCTTTGATTTCCAGGGACAAATGAACTACGCTAAATACGGCCTGGATGCTACCGGCCAAAACAATGGTAAAAATGTAAACCAGCCTTACACAGCGGCAACAGCGCCGGGTAAAACCGTTGGCCAAGGCATCACTACCGACTTATATTATGCCGAAGGAACTGTATCCTTTTTAGTTAACCCCAAATACAATCTCCGTTTTGAACTGAGCGGCCTTTACCGCAGCGAAAAAAATACCGTAGCAGATAAAAAGAATGCCATCATTAGTTTTGGTATCAGAACAACGTTCAGGAATTTATACCACGATTTTTAATCTAATGTAGAGACGCAAAGTATTGCGTCTCTCACCTTGCAATTCCTATTGTTCATTACCGTCCTAAAGGAGGCACAAGATTTTGTGCCTCTACAAAACATATGTAGAAACGCAATACTTTGCGTCTCTAGCCCTGCAATTTCCGACCTTTTTCCTTACCGTTCTAAAGGAGGCACAAAATTTTGTGCCTCTACATGACATGTAGATACGCAATACTTTGCGTCTTCCACCTTGCAATTACTACTGCTTTATTACCGTCCTAAAGGAGGCACAAGAATTTGTGCCTCTACGTCACCCACACACAATCAGTAAAAAATACCACAAAAGTGATATTCGTCACCATTTGTGCGGGTAATTGTTGGGTATCTTTGTCACAATGAAAAAGGCATTCCCGGTTTATGATATTTGCTCCCTGTCAGATCATCAGCACGATGACCTGCTGATCAGCCGGTTTGCGCCTTATCTACAGAAACACCAAAATCTTAGCATGGCTCATAAGCACAGCTTTTACCATGTGGTATTTTTTACCGAAGGCGGTGGTACACACGCCATTGATTTTAAAAGCTTCGCGGTAAAACCCTATCAGATCTATTTTATGGTACCGGGCCAGGTGCATAGCTGGAGCTTTGACGGCCCGGTAGACGGTTACATCATCAACTTTTCGGCATCCTTCTTCCAGTCGTTTTTATTGCGGCCTGATTATTTGGATAACCTCCCCTTCTTCACCGGAAACGTAGATGATGAAGTGATCAATTTAAATACAAACCTGCACCGCCAGGTGGTTGACTTGTTTGAACAACTGGTAACCGAAAGCAACCACATAGGCCGCATGGGTATGGACCTGATTAAGGCCATGATGCTGCAGCTGTTTATCCTGGTAGCACGCCAGGGCGAAGGCAAACAAAGCCTTGCCCCTAACTATAACTACACCCTGCTGCAAAGCTTTCGTAAGCTAACAGACAAGAACTTTGCTACGCTGAAGCTGCCTAAAGATTACGCGGCATTGCTTTACATTACCCCCAACCATTTAAATGCGATGTGTAATGATATACTGGGTATTTCGGCAGGTGATGTGATTCGCAACCGTGTAATATTGGAGGCTAAGCGACTGCTGGTAAATCTCGACCTAAACATTACCGCCATTGCCGGCCAGCTCAACTTTGCCGACAACTCCTACTTTACCAAATTTTTTAAAAAACACACCGGGCAAACTCCCGAAGAATTCAGAAAAAACGCCTTAAGCCATGACAGCAACTAACAACCTAAAACCAGCCAAACCTATCTCAGCCTTCAATGGTGCCATCCATTCTAAATGCCCAAGGTGCCGCCGTGGCGATATCTTTTCTACCAGCACCTACGAATTGTTTGGGCAAAAAATGCATGAAACATGCTCACACTGCGGCCTGCATTACGAACGCGAACCCGGATACTGGTACGTGGCTATGTTTGTGAGCTATGCCTTTAACGTGGCCGAAATGGTAACCTTTGCAGTGGCAACCTACATACTTACCGGCTCAAGCTCGCCTTGGTTATATGTAGCTATATTAATGGGGGTAATATTTGTATTATCGCCTTTTAACTACCGGTACTCACGTGTGGTGCTGCTATACTGGTTAACCCCCGGCTTAAACTATGAACCATGGAGAAGCCTTGATGAAAACAAAGGGGTAACAAGAAAGCCGGAATAAGCTCCTTATTTTTTGTAGAGAAACAAATATTGTGTCCTTTAGGACGGCATGGTTGATTTTTGCAAGCATCATAGAGACGAGATACTTCGCGTCTCCTTTAGGACGGTAATCCTTGATGTTTGAATTAATCGTAGAGACACAAAATATTGTGTCTCCTTTAGGACGATAATAATTATGTAATGGTAAGAAGGAGACGCAAAGTATTGCGCCTCTACATGAGATACCTCTTAATGTGTAAAATGCGCTATCTTTTTCAGCAGTTCATCCATTTCAAATGGTTTGGCCAGAAAATCATCTGCACCGGCAGCCATGGCCGAAGCTTTGATGTCGCGGCTGGCCGAGATCATAATCACCGGGATGTTTTTGGTGCTGTTTATACTCTTTAGTTTTCTGCAGATATCGCGGCCATCCTCACCGCTCATCCAGATGTCTAGCAGCAGCAGATCGGGCAATTCGTCTTTCATATCCAACACAGTTGAGCCATCTACAGTACTGGTAACCTCGTAACCTTCAAATTCAAGCAGCATCTCCACAGCATCCACAATCCCCGGATCATCGTCCGCTATCATTATCCTTTTTTGTTTCATCGTACTATCTAAATATGATCGGCTAATTATGTATTGGTTTAACTAATTATTAAATAAATTATTTCACTTCAGTTACATTATTCCCGTCTACTGGTAATGAGAAGCAAAAAGTGGACCCTTTTCCCTCTACGCTGTTAACCCACATTTTTCCACCTTCGCGCTGTATAATTTCCGAAGAAATGTACAATCCTAACCCCAAACCGGGGAATGTGTGTTGCTTGCTTCCGCTCACCCTGTAGAACTGCTCAAACACCCTGTCCTTTTTATCCTCCGGGATGCCAATTCCAAAATCCTGCACACATACAATTACCTCGGCATCCTTCAGTTCGGTACTGATGATAATGCGGTTAGAGTGCGGCGAATATTTAATAGCATTGGTAACTAAATTGGTTATTACCTGCCCTATGCGGTCCTTATCAGAATACACCTGCCCGGTTTCGCCAAAATCCATCACCAGGATGTGTTTAATGGTAGTGTGCTGCAGATCCTGTATATTATCCTGCACCACCTTATTAAAATCGAACCAGGTTTTATTGAACAGTATTTTGCCCGAGTTAATTTTTGTAACATCCAGCAGATCGCCTATTAAATTGGTGAGGCGGTTTAACTGCGCATCCATCTTTAATACCATGGCGGCCTTCTTTTCTTCGCCTTCGCGGCTTAGCATAGCACCAAGCACCTGTGCGTAGGCCTTTATACTGGTAACCGGCGTTTTTAATTCATGGCTTGCAATACCCAAAAAGTCGTCCTTTTGGCGCTGCATCTGTTTCTGCTCGTCAATATCGGTATTGGTGCCAAACCACTTTACTATTTTGCCATCGCTTACAAAAGGCAACGCACGTGCCAGGTGCCATTTATAATCGCCATCCTTATTGCGCAGGCGAAACTCAAACTGGTACAAGCGCCCGGTTTCCAAAGAGGATGACCAGGCAGCAAAGCAGCCATCCCTGTCGTCCTGATGAATATTTTCCAGCCAGTTGGGGCCTATGATATCTTCTACCGGCAGGCCAAAAAAATCAATGGTTTGTTTATTTACATAATCCAGTTCGCCGGTTACTTTAGCCGTCCATAACTGTACGGGCATAAAATCGGTAACAAAGGCAAACTGATCTATCTGGGCATTCAGCTCGGCATTGGTCAGCTGCAGTTCGGTATCAATAATGGTTTTCTCGGTAACATCAGTACAGGCGCCAATATAGCCTACAAACTCACCAGCGGCATTATACTGCGGGTTGCCCGTAGCAATACACCACCTGATATCCCCCGTTACCGACCGGATGCGGAAGTTAACTTCATATGGCCGCTGGGCATATAAATCGCGCAGAAATTTATCAGAGGCACGCTGCCTGTCTTCCGGCAAAATGCATTGCAGCCACCCCGTGCCCAATATCTCGTCGTAGGTTTGGCCGGTCCATTCTGTCCAGGTGTGGTTGGCGTAGGTTATCATGCCCTGGTTATCGCTCATCCATAGGGCAGCCGGGGCGGCGCTGGTAATATTTTGTAGTAACTGTTCGCTCTCGGTTAAGGCTTTCCTATCAGCTATCTCACGGCGCAGATCTCGTGCGATAGATGCCCTCCCCTGCGGCTTGCACGTAAGCGGGTCATAAATCAGCATCGATGTTGCATCAACCGGGATAGTTTCGCCTGTTTTAAAGTGGCGGTACAGCACCTGCCCGCTCCAGCGGCCTTTTCCAAACAGGTCTTTATTAATTACCTCTTTAACGCGCTCAATTTCCTCAGGCACTATAAAATCAAGATTAGGGCGTTTCACCTCATCATCGGCCAGTCCCATCATTTCGCGGCCTGCGGCGTTAACATAGCTTACGTTCCCATCCAGATCGCTCAGGCTCACAAAATCCGAACTATGGTCTATCAGCGTGATCAGCCTACGCTGTTCTTCCTTATCCCTTACTTCGTCTGTAATATCTAAAGCCGTACCCGCAAAACGGATACAATGGCCCTCTTCATTAAAATAAGCCTTACCCCGGCAGCGCAGCCAGCGCACAATGCCGTCTTCAGCACCAATGGTTCTAAACTCGCTATCGTAAAAACCTCCGTTCTCGGGTATCAGGGATTGTTTTACTGTTTGGTCTATCCGCTCGCGGTCGTCCGGGTGGATGTGTTTAAGTACTTCGGTATAAGAGGTAACCTCGTCGCCGGTACGAAAGCCATATAGTTGTTTACAGCGGGCATCCCAGGTAACGCGGTCAACCACGGGGTCAAGGTCCCAGGTGCCCAGCTCAGCAGATTCCAGCGCAAAGCGGGTGCGCTCTTCTGTTTCGGCCAGCTTTTGGCGTGTTACCACAAGTTCGGTAACATCATCGGCAGTATTTAATATGCCCCAAACCTCGCCCTTATCATTCTTAAGCGGCCTGTAGCTAAAATTAAAATAAAAGGTTTGCAAGCGGCCATCAATAAACAGGTTTACACTGGCAGCTTTGGCTTCATAGGGTATGCCGGTGGTAAAAACGTCATCCAGTATAGCTACAAAAGGCTGGCCCACCATCTCGGGCAGGGCTTCGGTAAAGGTTTTACCTAATACGGTTTCATTCTTACCCCAAACTTTTAAAATAGCCTTATTTATAAGGCGTATCACCAGCTCGCGGCCCACGTACAACCCTACCGGAGAGGGCGACTCTTCGATCAGTATCTTAAAAATATTTTCGCTTTGCAGGTAGTTTTGTAAACTTTGGTCCATCCCGGTAGAAAACGTTTTGTAAATATAGCTAACACAGCGCCATCAGTATCAGGAGTGTTTTCGAATGCTATATTTATACGAAAGTAACATTACTAAGCATTTAATTACACATTATAACAAACATTAATTGTTGTTTATTTTAAACCATTTTATTAAAAAAATATCCGCTTAATTAGCAGTACATTTATATGCCTTTTTGATGCTATTTAGATACGCTCTTTAACATATACACATGGATCCTTTTTTTAAACAGGTATCCCTTATCCCGCTAAATGACGAAGAGCGCCTAAGGAAACTTTACAAGTACGAAATACTTGATACACCAGCCGATAAAACCTTCGATAAAATAGCCATTCTTGCTGCGCAAATTTTTGATACCCCCAGCGCTTTTGTAAGCTTTGTAGACCACGACCGCGTTTTTTTTAAAGCCAAAATTGTTAATATGGATGGCATTGAAATGCCTGAAGATGCCATTGCCACACTTGCCGTACTTAGTGCAGATACCACCGTTTTTACCGATATCCATCTGGAGCCTTTATTACAGGATACCCCACTGGTTGCAGATAAATCGGTTAGGTTTTATGCCGGAACGCCTATAAAAACGCTTGACGGTCACCTGCTGGGCACCGTTAGCGTGGTAGATGCAGTCCCTCGTGAGGCTACCCCAAAGCAACTGGAAATGCTGAAGAATCTATCGGAAATTATTGTTGATGAGTTAGAACTGCGCCAAACCACCCGCAATATTGTACGTGTACAAACAGATCTGATGAATATAGCGGTGCACGATATTAAAAATCCGCTCACCGCCATATCATTGTATGCTAACCTCATCCAGCAAAAAAGCATCGAAGAGCCCATTAAAAAAATGGGAGCTAAAATAGACTCTGCCAGTAAACGCATTTTAACCGATCTGAACGAGCTCCTTAATAACGCCAAAACAGATAATGGCATGATGCTGCTGCAGTTTGAAGAGGTTGACCCGGTTAGCCTGATTAAGAAAGTAGTGGCTAACCTGCAGATACTGGCAGACCAGAAGTACCAAAAGATAATCCTGCAACTCGACTGCCAAAAAAAGGCAAAATGCGATAAAGGGCGCATTTTAGAGGTTTTTGAGAACCTGCTGAGCAATGCCATTAAATATTCCGAAAACTGTACTTGGATCACCATAAACTGTACAGAAGATACCGAAAACTTTATCGTAGAATTTCGCGACCAGGGCCAGGGCCTTACCGGCGACGACATGCTAAAACTATTTACCAAATTTGCACGCTTAAGCGCTGTACCTACCAATAAGGAAACCAGCAACGGCCTCGGCCTCTCTATTGCTAAAATTTTGATAGAACTGCACAATGGTAAGATCTGGGCCGAAAGCAAAGGCAAAGGCCAGGGCGCTTCGTTTTTTGTATCGCTGCCGATGATACAGAAGTAGTAAAAAGCCTCCAACCCCTCGCCTAATTCAGGCTGCCGCGAAATTAGCACAGCGTATCTCGGGTAAACATGGCTTAAGCTTCCAGCTTAGGCCAATATAATTTTATTAAATATTTAGTGTCATCATTCAAAATTTGGTTTTCAATATTAACGGACCAATTATCTTAAGGATATTGCCTAATATCTTCAACCTTCATTTAACTAATTCTCCTGCCGGTTAATTCCTTCATTTTCAATTGTGAAAAATATTCACATTGCAAACAATTAAAAAACTACGTAGTTATGGTGAAATAATTTTATAAAAGAACTTACACCAAATTTGAGTAAATATAGCCGATACAGATTAATCGGGTTGCTTGATACAGTATATTTTATACTTTTATGAAAACTTTGATTAAACCATTTTTAGCGAAATGAACAGATCTGAAAACATAACAAATACCTCTGACTACCCTACTTTACCTAAAACACCTACAGGTATAACCGGGCTTGATGAAATTACCGAAGGTGGCTTACCAACAGGCAGGCCTACCCTTATTTGCGGTGAAGCCGGCTGCGGCAAAACCTTAATGTCGATAGAATTTATTGTACGCGGGGCGATAGAATTTAACGAACCCGGCGTTTTTATTGCTTTCGAAGAAAAAAGCGAAGAGCTGGCCATGAACGTAGCTTCCCTCGGTTTTGATCTTAAGAAACTGGAGGACGAAAAACTACTTAAAATAGACCATGTACATATCGACCGCAGCGAGATAGAAGAAACCGGCGAATACGACCTGGAAGGTTTGTTTATTCGCCTGGGCTACGCCATTGACAGCATTGGCGCTAAACGCGTTGTGCTGGATACGCTGGAGAACCTTTTCTCAGGCCTTAACAACCAAGCCGTGCTGCGTGCCGAGATCCGCAGGCTTTTTTCATTTTTAAAAGACAAAGGCGTAACCGCAGTTATAACTGGCGAACGCGGCGATGGGAAAGGCCTTACCCGCCAGGGGCTGGAAGAATATGTTTCAGATTGCGTGATATTGCTGGATCATAGAGTGACTAACCAGATCTCTACCCGCCGTTTACGCATCATCAAATATCGCGGCACGGTACACGGCACAAATGAGTACCCTTTTCTGATTGATGAGGAAGGCATTTCGGTATTGCCGGTTACATCGCTTAAAATGGCTAACAGTGTTTCTTCTGAACGGGTTTCTACAGGAATATCAGCTTTAGACGATATGCTGGGCGGCAAAGGCCTTTACCGCGGCGGCAGCGTGCTGGTATCGGGCACGGCCGGTACCGGTAAAACCAGCCTGGCTGCATCATTTGCAAACGAAGCCTGCAACCGCGGCGAAAAATGTGTGTACTTTGCTATGGAGGAATCTCCAAGCCAGATCATTCGTAACATGCGGTCGATAGGCATCGATCTGCAGAAACATGTAGATTCGGGGCTGTTATACTTCAATGCATCAAGGCCCAACCTTTACGGGTTAGAGATGCACCTGGTGGCTATGCATAAGTGCATTCAAAAATATAAGCCGGGCGTTGTAATAATGGACCCAATTACCAACTTCATCAACATAGGCTCGGTTAGCGAGGTAAAGAATATGCTGGTGCGCATGATAGATTTTCTGCAGGAAGAGCAGATCTCGGTAATGTTTACCGCCCTGTCATTAAACACCATTGTGAACGAACAAACCGATGAAGGCGTATCATCATTAGTGGATGCCTGGATACTGGTGCGCGATATTGAATTTAATGGCGAGCGGAACCGCGGCCTTTATGTAATGAAAGCACGCGGGATGAAACACAGTAACCAGGTTCGTGAGTTTGTGATATCTGATGAAGGCTTAAACCTAATAGATGTATATGTTGGCCCTGATGGGGTGCTTACCGGATCGGCCCGTAAACAGCAAATGTTGATGGAGCAAACCGGTGAGGCTATCCACAGCCATGCAGTAAGCCGTAAAGACAGGGAGATAGAGCGTAAACGTAAAGTGCTTGAAGCTAAGATCTCCAGCCTGAACAGCGAATATGAATCTGTAGAAGAAGAGCTGAATAAAGTTTACCTGGAAGAAGAACTGAAGAAACAGATATTGAATAAAAACCGGGAAGAGATAACCAGGATAAGACGAGGTGTAAACGAAGATAATCAACCCGAAGAAAACTAACACCTATGGAATTTGAAGAAGAAGTAGATAAAAAATGGGAACTAAGGCTGTACGTAGCCGGCAAAACTCCAAAATCTGTTACAGCGTTAAGCAACCTAAAGAAATATTGCGAAGAACACCTTAAAGGCCAGTACCGTATTGAGGTAATTGACTTGCTTATACAACCGCAATTAGCTGAAGGCGATCAGATACTGGCCATCCCAACGCTGGTGCGTAAAGTGCCGGAGCCTATCAGAAAAATTATTGGCGACCTGAGTAACGAAGAAAAGGTACTGGTTGGCCTAAACATTCGCCCTGCTTAATTGTAACTATGTCAGTTATGGCCGATCAGGATGGGGTATTTAGCAATTACGAGGATAACAACAAAACCGAGGTTTATCAGTTGCGCCTTTTTATTACAGGGGCATCGCCCAACTCTATCCGCGCGGTAGAAAATCTGAACGTTATTTGCGAAAAATTTCTCGCGGGCAATTATGAACTGGAGATAATAGATATTCACCAGCAGCCAAAACGCGCCCATGAAGAAGACATTATAGCCCTGCCGTTGCTTATTAAAAAAGCACCCGGTAAAGAACGCCGTATGATTGGCGACATGAGCGATACCAATAAAGTTTTACGCGGCCTGGGCCTGCCCGAGATCAGTTAAATATGGAGCCACGAAATTCAAACAACGACTTATTAAGCGAAATTGAAGAGCTGCGCCAGCAACTGGAGGAGGCTAACGATACCATTAATGCCATCCGCACCGGGCAGGTTGATGCCCTGGTTGTAAAAGACGCCGAAGGCCATCAGCTATATACGCTGAAAACCGCCGACCAAACCTACCGCGTTTTTATTGAGAAAATGAGCGAAGGCGCGGTAACCATTAACCATGATGGTATTGTGCTTTATTGCAATACGCGTTTCTCTGAAATGAGTGCTACACCGCTGGAAAAGGTATTGGGAATGCCGCTGATGAGCTTTGTGCCCGATGCATCTAAACAAAAACTGGCAAAAATTATAGCCGGTAGCTGGGAGCAGGATTGCCGCGAGGAAATTACCCTAACAGACGGCGGTGGTAAGGATATGCACTGCCTGTTTAGCTGCAACACCATTGAACTGGATGGCGGCACGGCGCTGAGCATTATTATTACCGATCTTACTATTTTAAAGGATACCGAAAACCAGCTAAAATTAAGGAACGAACAATTGGAAGAGGCACGTTCTATTACCGAAAAACTAAACAACAGCCTGGAAACCACGGTTAAAGAACGTACGCTCGATCTTACCATCAGCCGCGAACATTTTAAGCTGCTTACCAACAATATTGCACAACTAACCTGGACCAATACGCCAAACGGCGAGATCACTTCGTTTAACCAACGCTGGTACGATTATACAGGCCTTAACTTTGCAGAAACAGGCGGCTTTAGATGGAAAGATGTTGTACACCCCGATGACCTCTCCGAAACGCTAACAAAATACACCAACTCCATAAAAACGGGCCAATTGTTTGAGATTGAAAACCGTTACCGCCGTTACGATGGCGTTTACCGTTGGCACCTAAACTTGGTAAACCCGCTGAAGAACGACGATGGCAATATTATTTTTTGGGTAGGAACAGCCACCGATATTGAAGACCAAAAACGCGAAATGGAGCGTAAGGACGAATTTATCGGCATTGCCAGCCACGAACTTAAAACACCTTTAACCAGCTTAAAGGGCTACCTGCAGTTAATTGCAGGTTATAAAAAAGAAGAACTGCCCGCCGCTGTAAAAAACTACGTAAGCAAAGCAGGCGGATCTATCAACAAACTGCAAACCCTTATTAACGATTTGCTTGATGTAAGCAAAATAAAAGCCGGCCGGCTGGAATATGCTATTACTGAGGTTAGCGTATCTGAACTGCTGAGCCAGTGTATGGAAAACGCCGTACACATGTATCCACAGTTTAATTTTAACAGCCACATTAATAAAACCTACCGCATACAAGGCAACCAGGAACGCCTGGAACAGGTACTGATGAACCTGATAAATAACGCGGTAAAATACTCGCGCGACAACCGAGAGGTAACTATAAGCGCTGAGCAGCGCGGGGATACGGTAAGGGTATCGGTATCTGATAAAGGCATCGGGATGTCTAAAGATCAGCTGAGCAAGATCTTTGAACGCTTCTACCGTGTGGAAGACAAAAAGAACATGACCAGCGGACTGGGCATGGGCCTCTATATCTCCAACGAAATCATCAACAACCACCAAGGCAAAATAGGCGTAGAAAGCGAACCGGGTAAGGGCTCTACCTTTTATTTTGAACTGCCATTGATTAAGGCATAGTTTGCCTATTTAGCCTGTTATTATTCTCGCTTAATTAAATTTGCGATATTATATTGCCTCCATCCATTTAAACCTGCTTATGAGCACTACCGATAACGGAAATGTATCGCTTACTATAACCGACGATGGCATTGCCACCATCAGCTTTTATCACCCGGCGCAGAACTCGCTGCCTGCCGCCTTACTTAAAGAGCTGGCCGAAAGCATCACCTTAGCCGGTGCCGATGCTAAAACCCACATCATCATTCTAAAAAGCGAGGGCGACCGCACCTTTTGCGCCGGTGCCAGCTTTGATGAACTGCTGCAGATAAAAGATAAACAGGCAGGTGCAGTGTTTTTCTCCGGCTTCGCCAATGTGATCAACGCCTGCCGTAAATCACCTAAGATCATTATTGCCCGCGTGCAGGGCAAAGCTGTAGGCGGGGGTGTAGGTATTGCCGCCGCGGCAGATTATTGCCTGGCAACCGAAACTGCCAGCATCAAACTAAGCGAACTGGCCATTGGGATAGGGCCCTTTGTGATCTCGCCGGCTGTTACCCGAAAAATAGGTTTACCAGCCTTCTCACAGCTCACCATCCGCGCAACAGATTTTCAAACCGCGCAATGGGCACAGGAAAAAGGTTTGTATAACGAAGTGTACCCCGATATTCCTGCTCTTGATGACGCATTAAGCACCCTCAGCCAAAAGCTGGCCTCCTACCATCCCGATGCCCTCACTGGTCTCAAACAGATCCTATGGGAGGGCACCGAAAATTGGGACCAGCTTCTTAAAGATCGCGCTGCTATCAGCGGCGAACTGGTTTTATCTGAGTTCACTCAGCATGCACTCCATAGTTTTCTAAAGAAATAATTACAGCGTTTTCCCGGTTTTCTTAACTACCAGGCCTTGCGAGGGCACCCATTTATCGTACTCCATGTACGCGGCTATTTGTTTGGCAGCTTCTAACCCGCGAATCTTTTGTACCAGGTGAAGGGCGCCATCTATACCGGCGGAAATGCCCGCGGTAGTTATTACCCGGCCATTATCTACAAAGCGCACGTTCTTTAGCACTTTGGCTTTGGGTATCTCTCTCTGCAAACCATCAATGCTTTCGTGGAAAGTGGTTACAGTTAAGTTATCCAGCAAACCTGCATGGCCCATAATGAACGCGCCTGTGCAAACGGAGAAATAATAGTCAATATTGGTTTGCCTTTTTAACCAGCTGGTCACTTTGGGATTGCTGGATGCCACGCCTGCATTACCGCCGAAGAAGGCCATAATATCGGCATGCGGGGCATCATCAATACTATAGTCAGGCGTTATCTTCAACACGCCCTGCGATTTAATAGGCTGTTTGGTAGCCGATACTGTAAAAATATCAAACCCGGCATAAGAAAAAACTTCCAGCGGGCCGGCAAAATCCAGCACCTCTACCCCATCCTGCAGGTAAAAAGCCACGGTGTATCGTTTCATGTTTAATCTGTCATGCTCCTCAACACCTTGCTTTACCAGTTCCATGCCGCAGTGCGGGCATTTACCGGCAGCTTTGTAGGCAGTGCTATCGCAGCCGGCGCTGCATGGTGGGCAATAAAAAGCCGTTTTGGCCTGCGCGGTTGCTTTACCGGCAAACAGCAGTACCTGCACAGCCAGTATTAATAAAAGTATTATTTTCTTCATGGTGATTATATAAATTTCACCAAATGTAAGCAGGCTTATCGTGGTATTACAGCCAGCTTAGCGCAGTATCGGGCCAATAATTACGCCTGCTTTCTGATAAGTGTACGCAGCTGATTGGTACTCTTCAGCCCGCAGTTTTGAGCCACAGTTTGCATGGTATGGCCTTCGGCAATCATTTGGGAGGCGCGTTCGGCCCGCAGCTTATCAATATACTCACCAACACTTATCTGTGTGGTTTTGCGGAAAAGCCGCGTTAAATTACGCGGACTCATGCCTGCTTCAAGCGCAATACCCTCTATGGTAAGCCTCTTCCCTACCGATTGTGAGAGCAGGTCCTGCACGGTGTGGATGCGCTCGTCCATATGGTTGCGAAACTGCATAAACACGCTTAATTGCGGGTCGGCCTCGGTACGGCGGGCGTAAATCACAATTTCCTTAGCTATTTTCACCGCAAAGCCGGAACCAAGTAATTCTTCCAGCAGGAATAATGAGAGATCTATCCCCGAGGCAACCCCTGCACTGGTATAAACATTACCACTCTTTACAAACAGGCGGTTCTTTTGCAATGAAACTTTGGGATACCTGGCACTAAAACGATCAAGAAATTTCCAATGGGTGGTGCACTCCCGGTTATCCAGCAGACCGGCTTCGGCCAGTAAAAAAGCGCCGGTACATACCGAGCAGATCTGCACGCCGTTACTGTACTGTTTTTTAAGCCAGTATTGAAAGGCCCGCGAGGACGTCAAAAACTTATCATCCAACAGTAGCGACGCTTCCAGCCCCGGGATAAATATCAAGTCGCCCGGGGCAAGGCTAAGCTCATTATAATTTACCAGGTTTGATAAGAACAGGCTGCTGCTGCTTTGTATGCTGGTTTCGCTGGTATGTATATTACAAAAATGCAGTTTGATGTTGGCGCCATAGTCGGCAGCTTCATAAAAAACATGCGCCGGACCGGTAATATCCAGCAGGTGCACCCGCGGCGGGATCACAAACACAGCCTGTATAAGTTTAACGGCAGCCATCATGGCATCAAAATTACATAAATTATAAAGCAAGTTTAATGGTGTTACCCCGAAACAATTTGCACCTACTGTTCATTGTAAAACAAACCATTGTAACCATAAAAGATCATGAACAAAACCATAGGGATAGTACTCATTGTTATAGGCGCGGTAATGCTTGTGTGGACAGGCTTTACTTACACTAAAAAAGAAAAGGTAATAGATGCCGGCCCGATACAGGTATCTGCCGACCGTGAGAAAACCGTTAACTGGCCGCCATACCTGGGCGGGATACTATTAGTAGGCGGCATTGTAATTGTAGCCACTGCAAAAAAATAAGCATAGGCGGTGTATATTAGCAGGTATGGAACCTACTTTTTTTGCCGCCCCTGCCGAATTTCGCGCATGGCTGCAGCATAATCACCAAAAAGAAACTGAGCTGCTGGTTGGTTTTTATAAAACCGGCAGCGGCAGGGCCAGCATTACGTGGCCCCAATCGGTAGACGAGGCGTTATGCTTTGGCTGGATAGATGGCGTGCGCAAATCCCGCGACGCAGAAAGTTACACCATCCGCTTTACGCCCAGAAAGCCTAAAAGCATTTGGAGCGGCGTAAACATTAAAAAGATTGAAGAACTTACCCAAAAAGGGCTGATGCAGCCCGCCGGAATTGCCGCCTACGCCAAACGCGAGGAAAGCCGGTCTAAAATTTACAGTTTCGAGAATGAGGAGATGCAACTATCTCCGGGGTACGAAGATTTGTTTAAGGCTAACCAAGCGGCGTGGGACTTCTTTCAATCGCAGGCACCCTGGTATAAAAAACTGTGGTATCACCGTGTGATGAGCGCCAAGCAGGAGAAAACACAACTAAGCCGTTTAGAAAAACTAATACAAGCCAGCGAGCAGGGGCAACGGATTGGTTAGTACTTAAAGCAGCTTACCGGTTTTTAGCGCAGCCTGCAGGGTACTTATCAGTAGTTTGGGCTGATAACAGTAAGATGCCAGCTTTTTAACCCATTTACGCTTATAGCCAAAAACCATTTTAAGCATATTAACCCGCGTGGAACCGGTTGGGTAACCATACTTATACCAACTGAATTTAGATACATCCACCTTAAAGTGTTCGGCAAAATCATCAATAAACAGGTCTATTTCAATATCAAAGATATCCAGATCCAGATCAATACTGGTATCCGGCGCAAGGCTATCAGCATCAATGCTTTGCACCTTATACTTACTACAGTAATCAACAATAAAATCTTTTAACTGTGGGTGTATTTGCTCCATAGCATGCCATAATAGTTAGTTATGAGATGCATATTTTTGCCAAAGGTTGCATGCTTTTCAAAAAATATAGCAATTTGGTGTATAGCCTACAATTACTATGGCGTTGCCTTCGGCCCAGGCTGTCTGTTCATACGCCTGCAGGCATTACGCGCGGGGCCGGTATCCACGCCCATCCTTAACGCAAAGCGCCGGTATACAACTTCAGATATGAGTACCTATACACTTTTTCATTGTCCTCACCGAAAATCACCGACGTACCTAAACCTGCTTATCCAGCTTAAACATTTCCAATGGCTGTTTTAAGATACCAAACTTTTCCGGAATCAGCAATGGAATAACCTCCCCTGTTTTGTGGTATCCGCGTCTTTCATAATAGCTAAGGAGCTCGGTGCGGCTGGTTATTACCGTCATGGTGATGGTGTGGTAATCTATCTCGCGGGCGTAATTCTCCGCGGCTTCCAGCAGTTGCCTGCCCAAACCATTTGCCTGCATTACCGGCGATACGGTAAGCATGCCGAGATAAAGCTTCTCACCGCGTTTTTGCAGGTAAACACACCCAACTATCCTGCCCAAATCATCAGTTTTTTTCAGCACAACGGCATCCCGGTCGCTCATTTGCTCAGTAAGCGATGGTGCGTCGATCCGCTGCCCGTCTATCATGCCGGCCTCGGTTGTCCAGCCTTTAAAAGAGTTTTCGCCTCGATAGGCAGAATTGATCAGAACAACTAATTCGGGAACATCGGAAAGTGTAGCAGCGGTAACAGACATGACGCAAATGTATAAAATGGCGGCAAAATTTCTAACCAGAGATTCTTACAGATCCCGCAGATCCTCGCGTATAGGGTTAAACACATCTATCAGCTTACAATCGGTAATGGCCCTGCCACCATGCACCACATTTGGCGGTATTACGGCAAAGGTTCCGGCATCCAGTATCTGCGCAACACCTTCAACCGTTAGTTCAAACTTCCCTTCAATAATAAAAGCGCACTGCTCATGCGGGTGGCTATGCAATGCAGATACCTTGCCTGCAGCCACTTCAATAAAATTGATGGTGTTGTTGGTTGTATGAATAAGTTTGGAAAAATAACCGGGAGCTATTTCTTTAACTTTTATATCGTCGAATTTGCGAAAGATGGGTTCTTGCATGGTAGCTTTTTTATCAAATATATCAGTTATGATCGTTAATCTGCTCTTTGCCGCAGAGGGCCATTACTTCTTGCTGCGCCAAAAAGTAACAAAAAGCGCTTTTTTAATTAGGCTTCTTTGCCGCACGAGCCTTTGCCCTGCAGAACGGCCAGAACCATGGGCTGGGAAAGCTTGCCCCTTTGCTTCGCACGCTCTTGCCCACGCTTCTGCAAAATATCCTATGCCCCATCCATCGCGCCACCAAGTTCTGCCCGCTCTCACCCGAAGCTGAACTGCGAAGAAGGAAGAAAAAGGAAAATATTCTTACCGCCCAATCAAGTGTCCACACTTGCGTGTATGATTTTGTAGTATCTCTATGCCCCGCCAACCACACAATACCACCAAGTTCTGCCCGCTTTCACCCGAAGCTGACCAGCTAATGAGAAAAGGAAAAAGGGAGAGAAATTCTGTTAATTCTACAAATTCGTTCAATTCGGGTTCAGACAAATAATTTGAGCCCGATGAACCTAACGCAGACCTCAAAACCGGCATCAGTAACGCACGGGTGGCACAAGCTCTGAAACACCACTAATTTTAATAGTGCGGAACGTGGCCGGCACTTTCTTTTGGTTACTTTTCTTTGGTGCCAAAGAAAAGTAACTACCACTGACGATTCATAACTCACCCGCGCTAAATAGAAGCACTAATTAAATAACGATGTAGCTATCTTGAGCGCCTTAATAAACTTTGCTTAAGACAAACTACCCCACAATATACTTACTCCCCGGCAGGTATGATAGCAGCTTAATCCCAATATAAGTTACAATAAATGTGCATACCGCTAACACGGGTATCACCATTACAGGCTCGTGCAGCCAGTTATTTATCGGGGCATAAAGCTGGTTAAGCACCAATATATGGGCCAGGTACATTCCATATGTTAATCCCGAAAACTTGGCTATCCGCATCTCAAGGTTGGCGCTTTTAAGACTGATCAAACTAAATAACAGGAACATCCCGGTGGCCATCATAGCCACGTTAATAGTAGGGAACGCCCAGGAGAGTTCCAGTTCGGGTAAACTCTTAGCAGTAGGCCATTGGTGGGCGAATACTTCGTGCGTGATCAGGTATCCGGCAATTATAAGCAACAGGCCAATTATCACTGTGGCTGATTTTGATAACCGCACGTAATCTTTTATATAATACCCCAGCACCAGGTAACCAATATAACCCGAAAAGTAATATACACTGGAGAATTTGTTCCAAAACACCTCGCCCAAAACATCGGGATAGATGGTGCGGATGTACGGCAAAAACAAAGTAAATACCCATATGGCTAAAAAAAACAGCTTAAAGTTTTTAGATGCGGTTTGCACCCATGGTGATATCACCGGGATAAAAAGGTAAACACCAATAAACATATACACAAACCACAGGTGGCCGGCGCTCCAGTTTAAATTTACAGGGATGGTGGCCAGGTTAGTCCACATTTTTTGGGCGGTATCTGTGCCCAGCAGGTAGGGCACAATGGCATACATGCAGCTCCACACCAAAAAAGGGATGAGCAGCCTTGTAAAACGTTTTTTATAAAATACCGAGGGGGCTTCCTTTATCGGCAAAAGCAAATACCCCGATATCATTACAAACAACGGCACGCAGGCACGCATCAGGCTACCGTAATGGTTTACCCATACATGATGCACCGGCGCAACGCCTCCTTCGGCAGTGATGTAAAAAAACTCGCCGCTGTGCACGGTAAGCACCATTAAACATGCAAAAATACGCAGCACGTTAAGGTAAGCGGTCGGGCTGTTTTTAAAGGGTGGAGCTATTGGAGCGGCGTTGGTCATGATCTGAAATAATTGGTGCCGTAATTTATATAATCTTACTTTACTTTGATGTACTTTTTAAAACTTACCTTCAACTTGCAGGTTTAACACTTACAACCTTATATGCTATGGCTTTTATAGATTATTATAAAATTTTAGGGATAGAAAAAACAGCTACGGAAAAAGAGATCAAAAGCGCTTACCGTAAGCTTGCCCGCAAACATCACCCCGACCTTAACCCCGACGATAAAGAATCCAATAAAATATTTCAGCAACTGAACGAGGCCAACGAGGTTTTAAGTGACCCCGAAAAACGCAAAAAATACGACAAGTACGGTGAGAACTGGCAGCATGGCGAAGCTTACGAACAACAGGCCAGGCAGCAGAGCCAGCAACGCAGTTACGGCGGTGGCGGTGCTTACGGTGGCGGCCAGAATTTTGGCGGCGACTTTGGCGGCGGCGATTTCTCCGATTTCTTTAATTCCATGTTTGGCGGCGGCCCTCCGGGAAATGGCTCGGGCGGCGGCAGGCAATCCCAACGTTACCGCGGGCAGGATTTGAATGCAAATTACCAGGTGAGCCTGCGCGATGCAATGGAATCTAAAAAGCAAACGCTTACGGTCAATGGGAAAAACATTCGCCTCACTATTCCGGCTGGGATAGAGAACGGCCAAACCATAAAAATTACAGGCCACGGCGCAGCAGGCAGCAATGGCGCACCGGCGGGCGACCTTTACATCACCTTTAACATCCCCGATGACCCCGACTTTAAACGCACCGGCAGCGATTTATACCGCACCATAAACCTCGACCTGTACACCGCAGTTTTAGGCGGTGAAATTACTGCCGAAACCTTAACAGGCAAGGTAAAACTTAAAGTTGCGCCCGGTACGCAGAACAATACCAAGGTAAAACTTAAAGGCAAAGGCGTACCAGTTTACAAAAAAGAAAACCAGTTTGGCGACCTGTACCTTACCTATAATATACAGATCCCGACAGAACTGACCGATAAACAGCGCGAATTATTTGAACAGTTAGCTAAATCCTGATAAAATTTAAAACCTATGAGAATGGAAAATTTGATCCCCGTGAGCGATTTTTGTGTTTACCACAATGTGAAGTACACCTTTATAGATCACCTGCAGGAAGCCGGACTAATTGAGGTAACCATTGTAAACCAAACTACCTGTATACCAACAAATGAGATCCAAAAACTGGAGCGCCTGGCACGCCTGCATACCCAGCTGGAAATTAACGAACCTGGCGTTATAGCTATAGACAGCCTATTGCAAAAAGTGGAAAATATGCAGCACGAACTGGCCGTTTTACGCAACCGCTTAAGGCTGTACGAAGATTAATTTGAAAAAAAATGGCATAATTTTTAAACCCTTGTTGCCGGATGCAGTCATACCTGCAAAACGAACAAGATTGATAACCAAAAATTGAAGTCATGAAATTTATCAAATTATCTATAATAGCACTGGTACTAACCATCTCAGCACAGTTTGCAAAAGCACAAGTGAGCGTAGGTTTACACGTTGGGATCAATCAGCCACGCCGCATTGTTTACGCCGAACCCCGCCCCGTTTATGTGGAGCGCCCGGTGTATTACAGAGGCGGTTACCGCAGGCCGGTTTATCGCAGAGCATATTATCGCCAGCATTACTACGGCAGGCCCGTATTCAGAGGCCATGGTCGCGGCCACGGATATGGTCATGGCAGACATTGGTAACCAATATAAAATATAGTAAGAGCTCCTCAATTTGAGGGGCTTTTTTATTTTACTTTTGCTGCACCAAAAGTAACAAAAGTGCTTTTTTTCATTAGGCTTCTTTGCCGCACGGGCCCTTGCCCTGCAGAAACGGCAGAACCACGGGCTGGGAAAGTTTGCCCCTTTGCTTCTCCAAAATATGCCTATGCCCTTGCAGCCGCACTATGCCACCATTGTTCTGCCCCCTCTCACCCGAAGCAGAACTGCTAAAAAATAAATCACAATGCAAAAGAACAATTAACCAGTAAAAACCCAACCTTAAACTTTTTTTGGGCTGATACCGATTTATGATTAGGTTTGATCAGCAAAATGAACTGGCAGGAACTAAGCATAGCGTTAAAAAAGAACAAGGCGGGTTATTATGCTAAAAATTACCTTGGCCAGCTTATCCCGGTAAAACTTTACCAGCGCGCTTTAAAACGCAAACTCTCGGCCTTAAATAAACATGATAAGGCTGTTATTACCAACCGCGTAAATTACTACAACAAGCTTAACACCGTATCACAACCTGGCAGCAACGCTATTGCACTGAGCGATATGCAACTTTTTAAAAGCCCCAAAGCCTACAATTTTGATACGTTTGAATACACGCGCTATTTCGATAAAAGCTTAAAGGCTAATTTTTTGTTTGGCGATGTGATACACGTTCCGCAGGAGCCGTCTATTCAAAAAAGCAGGCCAATTGCCGGCGATAATGCCAACGCTGTGCTCTTAAACCTGGATAAAAAAAGGCACTTTATTTTTTTGAAGGACAGTAAAAAGTTTGCGGATAAAAAGAACATGCTGATTGGCCGCGGCACCATGAGCCAGCCGCACCGCATCCGGTTTATGGAGATGTATTTTGATAACCCGCTTTTTAACCTGGGGCAGGTGAATAAAAACGGTGGCAACATTAAATGGCTAAAGCCAAAACTATCCATTACCGCTCACCTGGATTATAAATTTATCCTGAGCCTGGAAGGGAACGATGTGGCCACTAATCTTAAGTGGATCATGTCATCCAACTCCATTGCTGTAATGCCCAAACCTAAATACGAAACATGGTTTATGGAGGGCACGCTTATACCCAATCATCATTACATTTTATTGAACGACGATTACTCCGACGCGGAAGAAAAGATAAATCATTATATAACCCACCCCAAAGAGGCGGAAGCTATAGTGCAGAATGCCAATGCTTTTGTAAAACAGTTTCTGAATAAACAGCAGGAAGACCTTATATCGCTATTAGTGCTGCAAAAGTATTTTTATTACACCGGGCAAATAGCCGAAATCTCTACATAATAAACCCTGCGGTTTTAAACACAAGCGTTTAGTCCATCGTTTTAATATATATTATAATGTATTTTTAGTGCCCATACCTTTTTTGCAAGATGACCGATGAACTGATACTGGAAACCATATCGATAACCAAGAATTTTTTTGGCGATAAGTCTACAGGTGTTAATAATATAACCATTTTTATCCCGAAAGGGAAGATCACCGCCATTGTGGGCGAAAGCGGCAGCGGTAAATCCACCCTGCTGAAACTACTATCGGGCAGTATGAAGCCCGATTCTGGCGATGTATTCTTTAAACAGCAATCCTTACCCCAACGCAGCGTAAACTTTACTGCTGCCCATGCCGTTATTACTATGGTAACGCAGGATAACCGCGATATGAACATGAGCGCATCTGTTTGGGATAATGTATGCGCAGGCCTGCCCAGCGAAGATGTAAATTACCAGGTACAAAAAGCTACCCAGGCTTTAAACCTGCTGGGCATCTACGATCTGCACGAACAACCCTTCGGTAAGCTAAGCGGCGGCGAAAAGCAACGTGTTACCATTGCCAAAGCCCTGATAAATCGCCCTGAAGTACTAATGCTGGATGAACCTTTTAACCAGGTAGATGCCAGCTACCGCGAAGGTTTACAGCACGATATCAGGCAGATTGTAAAAGAATGGGGCGTAACCGTAATACTGGTATCGCACGACCCGGCCGAATTGCTTTCCATGGCAGATGAACTCATTGTAATAAAGGAGGGCGAAATTGTAGAGCATGGCTCGCCGGAAAAACTTTATCATTCGCCCAAGTTGTTATATACCGCCCGCATACTGGTAAGCTGCACCGAACTCAGCGCTGCCGAAGCTAAAGTTTGCGGTATTAAATCTAAACGCGGTACAGTAGTGATCTACGCCGAGCACATTGCCCTTACAACTATCGGTGTAAATAAGAAATGGACCGTTAAACAGGTATTATTTAAAGGTTTTTTTGAAGAAATTGTAATTGAACGCGAAGAGGTAATATTACGCGTACTTAACTACAGTCGCGGTAAATATAAAGTTGGCAGTAAGTTGGGTATAAAAGTGAGTAAGTTTTACGAGTTTGGAAAATGGTTGGGATAAGGGGGTAAAGATTGAAGAATAGGTACGATAAGCCTCTTCCCGCAATTCCGAAATCATATATTAATCACTTTATCGTTTTTTGCCTTTTTATGATCATCCGGCTTGGGGATATTTTTTACAATATGCACCAGGGCAGATGCCAGCACCCCAAGGGCTTTAGCGCCAAAAACTGCAAAGGGTTTTACTACCCTAATACATTATGGCCCGCGTCATGTGTGGGTTGGGCCTTGCCTGAGCCTATTTTCTTGTTTTCCATAATTAAGATAAGGCTTAAGGAGGTGGATTTGTTTGCTGCTATTATCTGAACTCGAATTGAACGAATTGTAGAATTAACAGAATTTTTTTCTTCCTTCGCAGCTTTGCTTCGGTGAGGGTGGGCAGAACTTGGTGGAATTGTGGCTGCTGGGGCACATAGGGATACTACAAAATCATACACGCAAGTGTGGACACTTAATAGGGCGGTTCTCCACACCAATTATTTGTCTGAACTCGAATTGAACGAATTTGTAGAAATAACAGAATTTTCTTTTCTTCCTTCGCAGCTCAGCTTCGGATGAGGGTGGGCAGAACAATGGTGGCATTGTGCGGCTGCAGGGGCATAGGGATATTTTGCAGAAGAGCAGGGCAAGAGCGTGCGAAGCAAAGGGGCAAACTTTCCCAGCCCGCGGTTCTGGCCGCTCTGCAGGGCAAAAGCCTGTGCGGCAGAGAAGCCTAAAAAAAAAGCACTTTGTTACTTTGATGCATCAAACGGCGAAGCCCTCTTGAGCACCTGAAAAAATAAAACACTTCCAAAAAAAGTAAATTATTTAATTACACCACCTTCTTCTTCAAAGTAATCACCGTTATCTCGGGCCAGATGCCTAAGCGACCAGAGAACGCCAGGAAACCGAAACCGCGGTTTACATACAGGTAGCGGTTCTTTTGGTTGATGATGCCGGCCCAATCCAGGTATTTATATTTTACAGGGCTCCATCTTAATCCTGCAGTTTCTACACCAAACTGCGCACCGTGGGTATGCCCTGCGAGCGTAAGGTGAATATCTGTGGCATGGTATCTTACAATGTCTTCCCAATGGGTAGGGTCATGAGAAAGCAGGATCTTAAATGCATCTTTATCTACACCTTGTAGGGCTTTATCGAGGTTGCCTACTTTAATAAAATCGCGGCCCCAGTTCTGCACGCCGATAAGTGCAATTTTTTGCCCGTTCTTTTCCAATACTACATTTTCGTCCAGTAGCAGGCGGTAATCCAGGTCGGCATGGTGTTGTTTTAATTTTTGCAGGTTGGCCGCTTTGTCTGCCGGACTATCCCATGGGATATAATCGCCATAATCGTGGTTGCCCAAAATGGAGAACTGGCCAAATGGTGCTTTGATCTGCCCGAAACGGTCGATATACTGTTCAATTTCCCAGGCGGCGTTGTTCACCAGGTCGCCGGTAAATACAAACAGGTCAGATTTTTGCTCTTTAGCCAGGTCGATACCTTTTTGCATGGCAGCAACATTATCAAAACTACCGGAGTGGATATCTGATAGCTGGGTAATGGTAAACCCATCGAAAGCGTCGGGGAGTTCATCGTAGTAAATGGTTTGCCGATGCACCTTATAATCATACTTACCACGGATCATGGCGTAGATAAACCCGGTGAAAGGCACGGCGGCTATCAGTAAACCTGCCTGTATAATAAACTTTCTGCGTGCCGGGAAAAAAGGTTCGCCTTCCGGCTTATCGTTAAGCACGTTATCCCCTATCCCATATATAAACCGGCCCAGATCTCCCATAGAGATAATAATAAGGAATACAAGTTTGGTAATAAACAACGTGAGCAACAGGCTTAAGCGCCATTCCGGGAGTGGTGTCATCCCCCTGTCGGTACTGTAACTATTTAATCCTGCAAGAAATGCAACCGTTACCCCTATGGATATAACTGCATAACCCCACAATAGTATTAACCGCAATTGACGGGATTGCCAGTCTGCCGTTAGTGTGCGCAAACTGCTTATAACATACCAATCCATCAGCAGCGTAATAACTGCCATGTACAAAAACACATTTAAAAACCCACCTTTATGCATAAGCCTGCAATATAATGAAGGTTAGGTAATTGAGATGTAAAAAAGATGTATATTACTTTTGATGCATCAAAGTAACAATACTTAGCGCAGCGATCTCATGAACGGAGTGAATAAATGCTTTCCGTAGTTAGGCTTCTCTGCCGCACAGGCCATTGCCCTGCAGAGCAGGCAGAACCACGGGCTGGGAAAGTTTGCCCCTTTGCTTCGCACCTGCCAGTCCTACGCTTCTGCAAAATATCGCTATGCCCCGCCAGCCGCACAATCCCCTAAGTTCTGCCCGCTCTCAGCCGAAGCTGAACTGCGAATGAAGAGTAGAACGCTCACTCCTGTTACAAACAGAAAAAATCGAAATTCATGTGCGTTCAAAAGAGAAAGTTTAAATTACATCCTAAACAAAAACGCCCGCCGGGTTATCCGGCGAGCGTTTTTATTAACATGTTATATTATGTATTAGTGATGTCTTACCACTACCACACGCCTGTTATAAGGGCGGTGATGTATTGGGCGGTTAACTACCACATGGCGGCGGTAAACCGGGCGGCGATATGCCGGGCGGTGTACTACAACGGTACGGCGATGATAGGTACGGTGGTAAACCGGGCGGTTAACTACTACGGTACGGGTTCTTACCGGTGCGCCAATATGGGCGGTTACGGCTACCTGTGCTTTTGCGCCTTCGAAGGCAAACATGGCTACTATAGCTACGGCTAATACTTTAAGATATTTCATGGTGTGTTGTTTTAGTTGTTATTAAATTGTTTTATAGCGGTTTATTTATAGTTGTTGTAGTAATGTCCGTTATTATCGTAATGGCGGTCATGGCCTCTGTCGTGATGCCTGCCGTTGGCCCTTCTTCCACGATTGTTTTCTACTGAACAGCTTGATATGGCTGCTGCACCGAATAATAATATTGCTGCTACTTTTACTATTTGCTTTTTCATGATATTCTGTATTTAAGTATTTAATTACTGTTGTTATATTAGTTAAACTATCCTCACAAGGCAAAGTTTAATCCACTATGGTATGTATCACAAAAGTGTTACAGAAGGGCTTGGGGAGTAGTAGTGGAAATGGCGGCAGTAGTTGCAGTACCGGGAATGATTTCAGTAAGAAGTCTCTCTCAGACCTCCTGGGGAGAGAGTCGGTTTTCATTGATAAATATATCGGTTTAAAGATACATGGCTATTGTTACAAATAAAATTATGAGATGGGCATGCGCAAATGTATATTTAGCCATTATAAACCAATTATAGCCATGCCTGTAGCTCATCTGCCAAATACCGTAAAAGCAAACGCTTTTAAAGTAGTAATTACATTAGCTTTATTTTTGTTACCTTTTTTTAGCCAGGCCCAGGCAACGTTTAACCACGCGGCGCTTTGCTCGCAAAATTTAAAGGTGAGCAATAAGTTTTATACTACGGTTTTACAGCTAAAGATCATCCCTAATCCTTTTAAAGATACCGTGCATACCTGGTATAGCATTGCGCCAAACATTACTATGCACGTTATACAAGGCGATTGCCCTAAAGCCGATTTTCATCGTGGGGTACATTTATGCTTCAGCGTGGCATCCGTTCCGGCGTTTATAGATAAGCTGAACGCCATGAAAATTGAATACAGCAACTGGAAAGGCGAAACCGGCAAGGTTGAACGCCGTGTAGACGGCGTAAACCAAGTGTACATCCGCGACCCGGACGGTTACCTTATTGAAGTGAACGACGCTAAATAACCCCTGCTCAGTACAACTGTTATTTTTCTTAATTCCGCACACAACATGCGGAGATAGCTGTTCGTATTTATAACATGAGAGGCTACGTAAATATCCCGAAGTCTGTTTATTGCAAAAATTGCAGATACTGCGGCGCGCGCCCGATTATTGCGTATGCCGGTATAGAGGGGTACGTAGTTAAATGCCCCAATAACGATTCGCATTACACCACCATCCCCGGTATTATTGATATTGAAGACTGGAACATCCACAACACTGTGCTGTATGAGAATGATTATGATCTGAAGGCAATGGGTGGAAGGTGAGAATGTTAAGTTTCCTTCCACGCACAGGCCCTCGCATCGGCCCCGGTTTTTCGTCGGCCCACCGCTCTTCATCAGTTTTTTTACTTAAATTTTTATTGAAGTCCTATTTAATTATACGTAACAGATCCTCAACATTTATCCATTTCACATTCAGCAACTTCCAAACTCGCCGTTCATTTCTCACCACTTCCTATTAAACCTTCGGCTTTTGCCCCCGTCAGACTAAACAGAAACATCACAATTACTATAATTTGTTTAGCCATGAAAAACTCAATAGAAAACATCAAAACCGACCTTTATCGCGTATTTGTTAAAGGTGACGCCGATACCACTCAATTAGGCCGTGTATTCATTTTATTAGCCATACCGGTATTCTCTACCATATTTGCTTTTGGGCAGTTCCCTGTTTATTAATACCGGATAAAATCTCCCGCCTAAAAATAAACTGCTACTTTTGCCGCATAAAACGCAAAAATGGATAGTTTAAAAGATAAATACGATAGCATTATATTCGACCTCGACGGCACCCTGTGGGATAGTACCGATACAGTAGCAAGCGCCTGGCAACATGCATTAAGCCAGGCACCTTACATGAGCCAGGAAGTGATGAGCCGCGAAAGGGTACGCTCTATCACCGGGATGACCTACGACGCCATCTTCGAAACCCTGTTCCCGTTTTTAGATGCCAATCAGCGCGACGAAGTAAAAAAACTCTGCGCTAAAAGCGAGTTGGAAATACTTTATAAACAAGGCGGTACACTATACCCCAACTTAGCCGAAACGCTGGAATACCTGGGTAAAAAGTACAAACTGTATATTGTAAGTAACTGCCAAAGCGGTTATATAGAAATGTTTTTAGATCTCAACAGCATGCATAGCCATTTTCTGGCGCACCAGTGTTTTGGCACTAAAGGCAAACCCAAGGCCGATAACATCCGCGATATTGTAAGCGATAACAACCTGAAAGCGCCTGTTTACATTGGCGATACCATGGGCGATTACACGTCTGCCACTAAAGCTGGCGTACCTTTTATATTTGCTTCTTACGGCTTTGGCGTGGTAGAAACCGGGCAGGTAGCCACCATTAACAGCTTTGAAGAATTAAAGGAAATACTTTAATTTAAAACCATTTTTATATCAGTAAGTTTATTTTGTAATAAGCTTACTGATATATTATGAAGATCTCCAAATACATCCATTCCTGCCTGTTGTTTGAGTTAGATGGGCATAAACTGCTGTTCGATCCGGGTAAATTTACATTTGCTGAGGGTATTGTTAAGCCCGAGGTGTTTGCAGATGTAAACAGCATTATTATCACCCACCTCCATGCAGATCACCTCGATACCGAAAATCTAAAAAAGATTGTAGCACTGAGCGGCGCTACCGTTTATACCAATATCGAAGTTGGTGAGGCCATAGCTAAGGAAGGCCTGCAATACACATTAGTAGAGGAAGGTATTTATAATGTTGGTCCGTTTAAACTGGAAGCCATCCCTGTTATACACGAGCCGTTGCTGGATAGCCCCATCCCGCAGATGACCGGTTTTTTAATAAACGATAAGGTGCTGCTCCCGGCAGACTCTATGGAAGATAAACTTACTGCTTACCAGGGCCTTGAAGTACTGGTGCTTGTAACCATGGCCCCTTTTGCCAACGAACTGCGCATAGCTGCCTTTGGTGATCAAGTGAAACCTAAACAAATACTGCCTGTTCATGATGGTTTTGCCAAGGAGTTTTTTGTGAAGTCGCGGTTTGAAACTTATGCCAAACACTTCGCAAAATCGGGCATCGGCTTTATAGATATGATTAAACCGGGAGATAGTGTAACCCTTTAACCCAGATCCCTATCACTTTTAAGATGAAACCTCGTTGCAAAACCACAAAAGCCTACAATACCACGCTCCGCACGTAACCGCAGACTAAATGTTAATTAATAGGATGATGGACCCTCAAATGTCAGATACGGATGTGAGGGTTAATTTTGAACTTGGTTTAAGCAGATTTGATTAGATTTTCGACATGGTGGTTTGTTCAAAATCTTCACGCACTAATGCAGGATCCTTATAGTATCTTCTATTCGATATTTAAATTTATCTTTCCAAGTCTGAATTACGGTAACTATTAATTCAAATTCATAACCGTTTTCATTTATAACTTTAAAATACCTTTTTGTATAATTTTTATATTGAATTAATCTCCATAAGCTATTATACCCAACATAGTTTAAAACATCCAAAAAAGCATATCGCTCCTTTATTTTTAGCGGGCGTTCGTATAGAATAGTATAGTTTAATTGTTTAAAATCTAAATCCAGAAATTTCGAGAAACGTTTTTTATTTTTTAAATAATAGTATATCGCTACATACGCAATTATAGGCAATAGCTGGATTACGAAATTATATTGTAAAATGTTTTCAAATAAATTCAATCGGCCAAAATAAACGGTTAAAAGCCAAGTTACAGCAAATAAAAAAAGGTACAAAAAAATATCCTTTTTGGTGGTCATTACTACTTCCCTTTCACTTCTTTATCAAAGTTCTCCATTACCAGTACCGATGCGCCTATAAGTTCGGCATCAAAGCCGAGGGAAGAAATAAGCAGTTCGGTACCTGATGCCAGGCGGGGGATACAATACTTATGTAATGCCTGTTGAATTGGGGCCAGCAAAATTTTACCCACTTTGGCACCGCGGCCGCTCAGCACAATATTAGCCGGGTTCATGATATGGATAAGGATGGCCAGTGCCTTGCCTATTTTGTAACCTGCATCAGACAGCAACTCCAAAGCAAACTGGTCGCCCTGGTTAGCAGCATCCATCAGGGCATCACCCATTAGTTTAAAATTATCGTTAGTGGTTTTAAGGCTTGTAATGCGGCCTTTTTTGATCCCCTCCTCGGCTTTTTCTGCTACAACCAGCATAGATGCTTCGGCCTCCAGGCAGCCACGTTTACCACAGGTACACAAAGCACCGTTATCAGAGAGGGGGATATGGCTCAACTCACCTGCAAAGCCATTATATCCGCGGAAGATCTTACCGTCTATAATCATCCCTAAACCTATACCCCAACCCAAATTTATCACCATCACTTCCTGCTGAAATTTGGCAATGCCAAAGCGTTGCTCGGCAAGGGCTATTAAGCTGGAGTCGTTATCTATATAGGTGGTAATACCCGTAGCGTTTGTAATATATTTGCTAAGGCTTTGTCCGCCTGCATCTAAATAGGTGTAGTTTATACCTTCAATGGCATTAATAAAGCCAGGCATACCTATGCCAATACCGGCTATTTTGTTCTTGGGAATGCCGCTTGCAGCAATGTAATCGTTCAGGCTATCAATTAGTGTTGGCAGCGCGGCATCATTATTTAAAAGCTTAATATCAACGGTAAGCATATCTGCTACCGGGTTATTCTGCAGATCTATCAGTTGCAGGCGCGCCGAAAGCTGATCCATAGCAACGGCAAGTATATACATGGCTTTGGCATTAATGGCATACATTAAAGGCCTGCGGCCGCCGCTCGAAGGCGCATACCCTTCCTCTACCACAAACCCCTCTTTTATGAGTTCGTTTACAGCTTTTGTTATAGATGGAATGCTTTTATCAAAAAGTTGACTAAGCCCGGCACATGACATTGCTTTATCAAAATATAAGCGCTTTATGATCATGTTCTTTAACCATCCGCCTTTAATGCCGCTACTTTTTATCTCCATGAGAAATACTTTGTGCATAAAATTAAAAACATTGTTGTTTTTAACCTGCTAAAATTAAAAATAAAGCTGCAATGTACAATACCTTCGGTCTTAGCGTTGCTAATTATCAATTCCAATAACCAGCATTACCTCAACTATTTGACGCGCCATTTGCAATAAGGTTACATGTAACCTTAACTTTCGTGCTGTTTACTTGTTGCAGATAATAGGAACTACCGGTGTTATCTATTGAGAAAATAAATATTCAGATTTAGCAGGGTAGCATAGCTTACCCATGCCAGGTAAGGCACCAGCAACCAGGCGGCAATTTTGTTAAAACGGCCAAAGTAGTTGATATTGAGAATAATAAAAACAAGGAGTGATATAATAATGATAAGACCGCCCAATATCTGGTGCATTCCGAAAAACACAATGGACCACATAAAATTCAACAACAACTGCACTGCATAAACACAGGAGGTTATCTTATACGTGGCCGTATTATCGCGCCGTTTCCAAACAAGATAGGCGGCGGTGGCAATCATGATATATAGCAATGTCCATGCTACCGGGAACAGCCAGTTTGGTGGTGTAAAACCCGGTTTATTAAGTGTTATATACCAGCTTTTAATTTCGGGCCGGGTAAAAAGAGAGGCAACAGCGCCTATAGCCAGCGTAATTAACAAACTAAGCGTAAATGGAATGGGCTCAAACTTATTTCTATCAGTGATCATATTGATTAATATGCAACGTTTGATATTCGTTATTGTTCCGGCATAATACTGGATAAAATATAAAGCGGCCAGGCAATAAAATACCCGGCCGTTTAAAATAAATCCGAACTCTAACTTCCGAAATCCAAAATCGCTAAAGGTTTCCTCTCAGTTCTTGCTCACGCTCAATGGCTTCAAATAAAGCCTTAAAGTTACCTGCACCGAAGGATTTTGCACCCTTACGCTGTATGATCTCGAAGAACAGGGTTGGCCTGTCTTCCACCGGTTTGGTAAAGATCTGCAGCAGGTAGCCTTCATCATCGCGGTCTACCAGGATACCTAATTTTTTTAACGGTTCCAGGTCCTCATCGATATGGCCCACGCGTTCCGTCAGTTCATCATAATAGGTGGTTGGTACAGTTAAGAACTCTACACCGCGGTTTTGCAGGTCGGTTACGGTTTTTACAATATCGCCGGTGGCCAGCGCTAAGTGCTGCACGCCTTCGCCTTCGTAAAACTCCAGGTACTCTTCTATCTGGCTTTTCTTTTTACCTTCAGCCGGTTCATTTATCGGGAACTTTACATACCCGTTTCCGTTGCTCATTACTTTGCTCATCAGGGCCGAGTATTCGGTAGAGATCATCTTGTCATCAAACGTAAGGATGTTGCGGAAGCCCATAATATCCTCATAAAAATTAACCCACTGGTTCATTTTATGCCAGCCTACGTTACCCACGCAATGGTCTACATACAGCAAACCGGCAACCGGCGGCTGGTAGGTAGTTTGCATACTTTTATACCCCGGCAAAAACGGACCGCTGTAATTCTTCCGCTCTATAAACAGATGCACAGTTTCGCCATAAAGTTTAATGCCGCTGGTTCGTACCTCGCCAAACTCATCGGTAATGGTTTGCGGCCGCTGATATGGCTCGGCACCACGGGCGGTGGTTTGCTCAAAGGCATCATAAGCATCATCCACCCAAAGGGCCAATACCTTTACGCCATCGCCATGCTTTTTAATATGTTCTGCAATAGGATGGTCGGAATGGAGCGGAGTGGTTAATACCAGGCGAATTTTGCCCTGTTGCAATACGTAAGAAGCCCTATCTCGGATACCTGTTTCCGGCCCGGCATAAGCAAGGTCCTGAAAGCCAAAAGCGGTTTTATAATAATGAGCCGCCTGCTTGGCATTGCCCACATAAAATTCAACATAATCTGTACCGTTAAGGGGTAAAAAGTCTGTTGTGGTTGGTTTTGTATCTAATGTTAGTGTTTGCATGATGATTATTTCGTAATTTTCAAATTCTTGTCTTGTCTCTTGGCTCTTATCTCTTGATTCTAATAGTTCCTAAACAACCCAGCTTTTATAATAATTTTCGTTTTCAATTCGTACAGCGTCTTCCGTCAGCATCAGCGGGCGGAAGGGGTCTATCATTACGGCCAGTTCGTCTGTAAATTCCTTTCCGATAGATTTTTCTACCGAGCCGGGTGCCGGTCCATGTGGAATGCCGCCGGGATGCAGGGTAATCTGCCCTTTCACTACGCTTTTGCGGCTCATAAAATCGCCGTCTACATAATAGAGCACCTCATCACTATCCACATTGCTGTGGTTATAAGGTGCGGGGATAGAAAGCGGATGGTAATCGAACTTGCGTGGCACAAAGGAGCAGATCACAAAATTGTTGCCTTCGAAAGTTTGGTGCACGGGCGGCGGTTGGTGCAGGCGACCTGTTATGGGTTCAAAATCGTGGATTGAAAAAGCCCATGGGTAATGGAAACCATCCCAGCCAATAAAATCAAAAGGGTGTGTGCCATAGATGTAAGGATAAATAAGTCCCTGTTTTTTAATGAGGATCTTAAAATCACCTTTTTCATCATGTGTTTGCAGATTGGTTGGTCGCTTAATATCTCGCTCGCAATAAGGCGAATGCTCCATTAGCTGCCCGTAAGCGTTGCGGTAACGTTTGGGTGAGCGTATCGGGCTAAAGCTTTCTATAATGAACAAGCGATTATCCGGCGTATCAAATTCCAGCTGATAAATGGTTCCGCGCGGAATCACCAGGTAATCGCCATAGGCAAATTTTATCTGCCCGAACCCGGTTTTCAAAGTGCCGCTACCAACGTGAATAAACAGTACTTCATCGGCCTGGCTGTTCTTGTAAAAATAGTCCGTCATGCTTTTACGCGGGGCAGCCAGCGAAATATGCAGATCGCTGTTTACCAGCACTGGCTTGCGGCTCTGCAGGTAATCATCGGCAGGTTCAGTATTAAATCCAATGAGGCTGGTATGCTTCAGGTGTTTTTCGCGCGCAATTTTGGGTTCAACGGAATACGGCTCGCCCAATGCTTTCACAATGGTAGGTGGGTAAGCATGGTAAACCAGCGAATACAAGCTGGAAAACCCTTCGGTTGACACCAGTTCTTCGGCATATAAGGTACCGTCGGGCTTACGGAACTGCGTATGCCGCTTAGGCGGAATAGTCCCTAACGTATGGTAAATAGGCATGGCTTTCTAATTGGTTTACTAAGAACGCTTTAAGCGATAAAATAGTTTAGAATATTTGCTGGCGCGATATACCTGAATACCTCAAAAGCAAGCATAGCTCAGCACAGGCAACACGTATCGGCAGTAAAGAAAAGCGGCAAATTAGTACTGCGCCAGAATGGTCATGGCAAGCACAGCATCCCTGAAAGAAGAGGCATTACTCATAGAAGTAAGGCCAAGAGAAAAGTAAAATCCTTTTTTAATGCTCATGATTGGTAATCAAAAATACACCTATTCAATTTAATATGCAAGCATAATTTTTTGCGTATTTTAAATGCAAATCCGTTACCGTACAGTATGCAAATATATTACCGCCTAAAGGAGACTGGGCAAATTCTTTACGTCCCAAGTAGAGACACAAAATATTGTGTCTCCCACATGCACATCCATCACCGTCCTAAAGGAGACGCAAGATTTGCGTCCCTACTGGGCAAATCGTTTACGTCCCAAGTAGAGACACAAAATATTTGTCATTAACCCACGCAACTGATAAACTTATTCAACCAATCCAACTCAATTAACTATTTACTACTTTTGATTTCCAATTAACCAAACCAACCTATGAAATTAGTATCCTACAAAACCGAAGATCAGGAACATTTAGGCGTGTATATTAAGGGGCATATTTATAACCTCAACTCCTGCGATAAGCTGATCCCCGATAACATGAATGAGTTTTTATGGGGCGGCGAAGAACTGATGGACCATGCCAAACGCGTTAACGAGGCTATTATTTCGGGCAAATTAGAAGCAAAGGAAGAATTGTTTTATGAATTGCTTGCCCCCGTACCCCACCCTGCCTCCTGCCGCGACGGATATGCCTTTCGCCAGCATGTTGCTGCCGCCCGCCGCAACCGCAAGGTGGATATGATACCTGAGTTTGACCAGTACCCCATATTTTATTTTACCAACCATAACGCCATACAAGGCCCCGGCGAAATTGAATGCATGCCTGATCATTTTGAGAAGCTTGATTTTGAATTGGAAGTTGCTGTAGTGCTGAACAAAAAAGGCCGCAATATTACCGCCGCTGAGGCCGATAGCTACATAGCCGGTTACATGATCATGAACGACATGAGCGCACGTACCCTGCAAATGGAAGAAATGCTGCTGAACCTGGGGCCGGCTAAAGGCAAGGATTTTTCTACCGTAATTGGCCCCTGGCTGGTTACCCCCGATGAACTGGAACAATATAAAACCGAACCCAAAGCAGGCCACACCGGCGCTGCTTACAACCTGGAAATGAAATGCGTTGTTAACGGCAACCAGGTGAGTACCGGCAATATGGCTGATATGGACTGGACCTTCGCCGAGATCATAGAACGCTGCGCCTATGGCTGCGATGTTTTACCCGGCGATGTAATAGGCTCGGGCACGGTAGGCACCGGTTGCTTCCTGGAACTGAATGGTACCGGCTTATTAAACAATCCCAACTATCAACCCCAATGGCTGCAACCCAACGACCTGGTAGAGATGGAAATAACCGGCCTTGGTATGCTGGGCAACATCATCAATAAATCGGAAAGTGATTTTTCTATATTAAAATTGAAGAAATAAAAACCAATAGGCTTTATGAGCATAACCGTAGCTATAGGTTTTAAACGCATAGCTACGGTTATGCGCCGCTCTGTAAAATAGCAAGCCATAATAAGCCCCTCCAATCTCCTATATTTACGCATCAATGTTTAAACTGTATATGCGTATCAAAAGAATGTTCATACTGATGGTTGTTCCGCAGCTGTTAACTTTGCTGGGCTGTAAACCAAAAACTATGTATGGTAATAATCCCGGGGTTGGGCACTATTATAATATCAACGGCATTAAAATATACTGCGAGGTGTATGGCAGCGGCGAGCCTGTGCTGATGATCCACGGAAACGGCGGCGATATCAGCGCGTTTACCGAAAACATCCCCTACTTTGCTAAAAAGTATAAAGTAATTGTGGCCGATAGCCGGGCGCATGGCAAATCTGTTGATGATAGCCCTACCCTAACTTTTGAGCAAATGGCTGATGATTTTGCTGTGCTGCTGGATACCCTGCAAATCTCCAAAGCAAACATCATAGGCTGGAGCGACGGCGGTATCATAGCTATTATGATGGCCATGCACCACCCGGATAAAGTTATAAAACTGGCCTCAACGGGTGCTAACGTTTGGATGGACTCTACGGTGTTTAGTCCTGCGGATTACAGATCCGGGCAGAAGTATTATAACGATAACAAGAACCGCGTTTGGAAAACGCCTAAAGCTAAAAATGCCTGGAAGCTGTTTGCGCTAGATATGGAACAGCCCAACATTAAACTAACCGAACTGCAGCAGATAAAAACACCCGCCTTTATTATAGCCGGCGACCATGATGTGATAACCGATGCGCACACCCGGCTTATTCAGCAAAACATCCCGGGTTCAAAGTTGTGGATAATTCCAAATTCTGGTCATGGTACGTTGATAGAGCATGCCAAAGAATTTAATAAACGTGTGGATGAATTTTTCCATGAGAAATAAATTTGTCATGGCTTTCTCAAATAAAGATGTTCAAACATCTTTATAACTATTATGTCGATCGATTATATATATTTGCGCTACAAAATATTAAACCACACACTATTATCAATTTAAGAAAATGAAAAAAACATTAGCCTTATTAGCAGCGGCATTTTTAATGCAAACGGCTGTATTTGCGCAGAGCACCTGGAAAGTAGACAAAGCACACGCACAAGTTAAATTTACCATCACCCACTTAGCTGTATCTGATGTTGACGGTACTTTTAAAGATTTTGATGCAACCGTAACAGCTGCAAAGCCAGATTTTAGCGATGCTAAAGTGAGCTTTACTGCAAACACTGCATCGGTTAACACAGAGAACGAAAGACGCGACGGACACTTAAAAAGCCCTGACTTTTTTGAAGTTGATAAATTCCCTACTTTAACTTTTGTAAGCACGGGTATTACTGCGGCGGGTACCAACAAATACAAATTAGCCGGTAACTTAACCTTACATGGTGTTACAAAACCTGTTGTTTTTGACTTGCTTTACCGTGGTACCATCACTAACCCAATGAGCAAAGCACCAACTGCAGGCTTTAAAGTTACAGGTACTATTAAACGTGCTGATTTCGGTTTTGGCAGCAAATACGGTTCTCCAATGCTGAGCGACGAAGTTGAACTGAACGCAAACGGCGAATTTGCCAAACAATAATAAGGATATTACACTATACAAAAAGCGGCAGCTGGTTTAACCCGGCTACCGCTTTTTTGATTTTATGTTAGTTTTGTTTTGTTTCCTGTTAAATGCGGGTGAAGGTCATGGTTTTACCAATAAATTTCATGTGCCAGTAGCCCTTTACGCGTAACTGGCCGCTCTTGTCAATATAGGCCGATGAATTCCAGTGGCGGCCGCTTTTGGCATCGTAGATTACGCCGTCTTCCCAAGAGTTGCTCTCCGGGGAGTAAACCAGTTTTTCTACCACGTTCATTCCCAAAATTTTCCGGCTGCGCAACTCAGGGTCTGGGTTTTTGCGATCGGTTAGGTGCTCCATATCGTTTGTTCCGTCGTTAAACCATACAATTCGGCCTTTAAATTGGTCATTGTCTTTGTAAACCTCTACAACCAGGTTTTTCTCTTGGGTTTGCCATTTTCCGCAGATCATTTCAGCTGCGGCTGCATTACTGCTTACTTTTTCGCCGTTACCAACAACTAAAAGCAGACAAAAAAAGCTTAGTAAAAACGTATTGCTCATAAAAAACTTTCACGGGTTAGATGTACATAGCTATCAGAACAATTGTAGTGCCAAAGCATGACACTGCGGTTACAATAGAGCATTTGTATCAGCTTATTATAATTGCGTTCTGTTTACTGTGAGAATATATACTATACGCGGCAAGCTGTACAATTATAACATATAACAAAGCCCTGAAAGTATCAACCTGAGATACTATATTTGGATACTTACCTGAATACAAACCTATGAAAAAACTGCTTGTACCTGCTTTGCTTTCGCTCGCGTTATCTGCTTCGGCACAACAAAAAAACATATACCATAAAGGCTGGGTAGATTTTAACAAGAATGGCCGTATGGACGTTTTTGAAGACCCATCCCAAAACATAGAGAAACGCATCACCGACCTGCTGAGCCAGATGACCGTGGACGAAAAAACCTGCCAGATGGCTACTCTCTACGGCTACAAGCGCGTACTAAAAGATGAGATGCCCGTTGAGCGTTGGAAAACCGAGATCTGGAAAGACGGTATTGCCAATATTGATGAAGAGCTGAACAACCTTACCTCTAAAACCGACGATGCACCAACGCAATACTCCTTCCCTTTCAGTAAGCATGCCGCGGCCATCAATACCGTACAAAAATGGTTTGTAGAAGAAACCCGCATGGGCATCCCGGTAGATTTTACCAACGAGGGCATCCACGGGCTAAATCATGACCGTGCTACGCCCCTGCCTGCTCCTATCACCATTGGCAGCACCTGGGATAAACAACTGGTAAGGCAGGCAGGCCAAACCGTTGGCCGCGAAGCAAAGGCTTTAGGCTACACAAACGTTTACGCGCCGATATTGGACCCTGCCCGTGACCAGCGCTGGGGCCGCGTGGTAGAATGCTATGGCGAAAACCCTTTCCATATTGCAGAGCTGGGCAAGCAAATGGTGCTGGGCATACAGGAAGAGGGCGTTGCATCTACCCTAAAACACTACGCCGTTTACAGTGTACCCAAAGGCGGCCGCGATGGCGCTGCCCGTACCGACCCGCATGTGGCGCCGAGAGAAATGTACCAGATCTACCTGTATCCGTTCCGCAGGGTGATCCAGGAAGCACACCCAATGGGCGTTATGAGCAGCTATAACGATTGGGATGGTGTACCGGTTACCGGCAGCTATTATTTCCTGACCGAACTACTTCGCCAGAAATTTGGTTTTAACGGATACGTGGTATCTGATAGTGAAGCGGTGGAATATATCTACTCCAAACACCACGTAGCAGCCGACTACAAAGAAGCCGTAAGGCAGGCCGTTGAAGCCGGGCTAAACGTACGAACCAACTTCACCATGCCGCAAACTTATATTTTGCCGCTGCGCGAACTGATCAAAGAGAACAAGATCTCGATGAAAGTAATAGATAGCCGCGTTTCAGATGTGCTAAGGGTAAAATTCCGACTGGGATTGTTTGACAGCCCTTACGTAAAAGACCCAAAAGCAGCCGATAAAATTGTACATACCCCGGCCGCCAAAGCCATGAGCCTGCAAATGAACCGCGAAGCCATGGTATTGCTTAAGAACGATGGCAACCTGCTGCCGCTGGATAAAAGCAAGCTGAAAAATATATTGGTTGCCGGCCCGCTGGCTACCGAAACCAGCTACGCCATCAGTAGGTACGGCCCATCGCACAACCCGGTAACCAGCGTTTTGGAAGGTATTAAAAACCATGTGGGTAAGAATGTAACTGTAGATTATGCCAAAGGCTGCAATGTGATTGATGCCACCTGGCCCGAAAGCGAGATCATAGAAACACCATTAACAGCAGCCGAACAAGCCGGGATAGATTCGGCTGTTACGATGGCGAAGAATGCTGATGTAATTATAGCTGTTGTAGGCGAAGATGTAGAGCGCGTGGGCGAAAGCCTCTCGCGTACAGGATTAAACCTGCCTGGTCGCCAGTTAAAGCTGGTGCAGGCCCTACAGGCCACCGGTAAGCCAGTTGTAATGGTGATGATAAACGGGCAGCCGCTTACCATCAACTGGGAAAATAAATTTGTGCCTGCCATACTGGAAGCCTGGTTCCCCGGCCCGCAAAGCGGACAAGTGGTTGCCGAAACACTGTTTGGCGATAATAACCCCGGCGGTAAACTGCCTATCACCTTCCCAAAATCAACCGGACAACTCGAATTGAATTTTCCGTTTAAACCGGGCTCGCAGGCCGGGCAGGGCGGCGCTAACAGTTGGGGACATACCAGCGTGAACGGTGCTTTATATCCATTTGGTTTTGGTTTAAGCTATACTACCTTCGCGTACAGTAATTTGGTGGTATCGCCCGAGAAAGAGAACTCGCAGGGCGATGTTACCGTAACGGTTGATATTACCAATACCGGCCAGCGTAAAGGCGACGAAGTGGTACAATTATATTTAAAAGATAACGTGAGCAGTGTAACCAACTATGAGTATGATCTGCGTGGTTTCGACCGTGTGAGCTTAAATCCCGGCGAAAAGAAAACCGTTACCTTCACCCTGCACCCGGACGACCTGGCCCTGCTGGATAAAAACATGAACTGGACTGTTGAACCGGGCACCTTCACCGTGATGATAGGCGCATCATCGGAAGATATCAAGCTAAAAAAAGAATTTGTGGTAGAGGAAGGAAGATAAATATCATGCAAAATATAATCATCCGTAAAGCTACATTAAACGATATGGATACCCTGCTCATTTTTGAGCAGGGTGTTATAGCTGCCGAGCGTCCTTTCGATCCGACGATAGACGTTGATCCAATAAATTACTACGATTTAAACACTTTACTCATTGCCCTGCACTGCCACTTAGTAGTAGCAGAACTGGATGGTGAACCTATTGGCAGCGGCTACGCACGTATAGAAACCGGCAAGCCTTTTTTAAAGCACAAACAACATGCTTACCTTGGCTTTATGTATGTGCTACCGCAGCATCGCGGCAAAGGTGTAAACCGTTTGGTGATAGATGCTTTGAAAAAATGGTCGCGCGATAAAGGAATCACCGAATTTCGTTTGGAAGTGTATTACGATAACGAACCGGCCATTAAAGCGTATGAGAAAGTGGGTTTCAGCAGGCATATGATCACCATGCGTTGCGGCGATAATTGAGAAAATCACAACTTGGATTTTTATTGCAATCGATTGCATATTAATTATCCAAATCTCTTATATTCGCTTTTACAATCCGGTTAAGCCTAAAGCGGTTATGAGATCTTCTAAAAAACTTTTTGCAGCCATAAATTTAGGATGCCTGTTATTGGCAGCCTTAAATTCTCTCGGTCAGGTACGCCTGCCTCAACTGGTGAGCGATGGCATGGTTCTGCAGCGAGACACTAAGATAAAGCTTTGGGGCTGGGCAGCGCCGGCAGAAAACATCAGCATTAAATTCAATAATAAAACTTATAAAGTAACAGCAGATGCAGCCGGCAAATGGCTCACTTTACTGCCTCCCATGAAAGCCGGAGGCCCCTATTCCATGGATCTCAGCGCGAGCAATCACATCATATTAAACAATATTTTAATAGGCGATGTGTGGTTCTGCTCGGGCCAGTCGAACATGGCGCTGCAAATGGAACGGATAAAAGAAAAATACCCCAAAGATATTGCAAACGCTAACTTCCCGCAGATCCGCAACTTTTTTATCTCTACCGTTTCGGATGTAAGCAAAATACATAACGATCTGCCGCCGGGTAAATGGCTTGTCGCAACCCCCGATAATGTAATGAGCTTCGGGGCGGTTTCATACTTCTTTGCCAGGCAGTTGTTCTTAAAATACCATGTGCCCATCGGCATAATCAATTCCAGCGTGGGTGGTACCCCTATCCAGGCATGGATCAACGAAGATGGCATCAAAAACATTCAGCCCTATGCAAAGCGGTTGGCGCAATTAAAAGATACGGCTCAAATGTATAGTATCATAAAAGCTGTTGCTGCCGGTAAAGCCATCAAACGGCCCGCCCCAAAACCTGACAAAGGCGTAACCGGTGCTGTAAAATGGTTTGATACAAGCTATGTTGCCGAAGGCTGGCATAATTTCTGGCTGCCCGGTTACTGGGCAGATCAGGGTGTAAAAGGCCTCAATGGTACGGTATGGTTTCGTAAGGAGATAAAGGTACCGGCCGGCATGGCCGGCAAACCTGCAAAACTATTTATGGGCCGCATTATTGATGCCGACGACACTTACATTAACGGCATACAGGTAGGTAAAACAACCTATCAGTACCCGCCCAGGCGTTATGATGTTCCTGCTGGTTTACTAAAAGCCGGTAAAAATATCATTGTGATAAGAGTGGTGAATACAACCGGCAAAGGTGGCTTTGTTCCTGATAAATTATATAGTTTGCAAGCGGGCGGCCAAAGCATTGACTTGCGGGGCGACTGGCAATTCAAAGTCGGGCAGGTTTATGAACCTTCAAACCTAACGCCTGCCGTGAGTTTTTCTGCGCAGAACGAACCTACAGGCCTATACAATACCATGGTTGCCCCGGCAATTAATTACACCGTTAAAGGCCTGGTTTGGTACCAGGGCGAAACCAACGCAGATAAGCCTGCAGAATATAACCAGCTATTACCCGCCCTCATTATTGATTGGCGCAAGCAATGGCAGCAACCCAACCTGCCGTTTATCTACGCCCAGCTGCCTAACTTTATGGAGGTACAATATATGCCATCGGAAAGTAAATGGGCCGAACTGCGCGAGGCGCAACTGCATACCTTATCAATACCCAACACCGGCATGGCAGTTACCATTGATGCCGGTGAATGGAACGATATTCACCCGTTGAATAAAAAAACCGTTGGCGAGCGACTGGCATTAGCTGCACAGCAGGTGGCATACCGCGATAAAACCATTGTATCTTCGGGACCAATATATCAATCATCTCAGGTAGAAAACGGGAAGATCATCCTTACATTTAGCAACACAGGCAGCGGACTAACAGCCAAAGATGGCGGCGAACTACAACAGTTTGCCATAGCCGGGGCCGATAAACATTTTGTTTGGGCCAATACAAAAATAGAAGGCAACAAGGTAATTGTTTGGAGCGATGATGTAACCCAGCCCCTCTATGTGCGCTACGCCTGGGCCGATAACCCGGAAGGAGCTAATTTATTCAACAAAGAGGGTTTGCCTGCTTCACCGTTCAGAACTGATAAATAATAAACTATATAAATGAAGATCTTCGCTACTTTAAAAATTGCCGTAACCTGCTCCATTGCATTGTTCACCTGTGTTAATGTAAGCAATGCACAGGGGCTAAAAGTATTTAATAACAAACAATGCGCTGTTGTATTAACTTACGACGATGCTATTGATATCGATCTGGATAACGTGATCCCGGCTCTGGATTCGATGAAATTTAAAGGCACGTTCTACCTTATAGGCTCATCACCGGTAATAAACAAGCGTTTAAACGAATGGCGCCTAATAGCAAAAAACGGGCACGAACTGGGTAACCACGCGCTATTCCATCCGTGTGACGGCAGCAAACCCGGTCGCGGTTTTGTAACTGCCGACCATGACCTGAGCAAATACACTGTAAGCCGCGCCGTGGAAGAGATCAGGATAAACAATGTATTACTTAAAGCTATAGACGGTAAGAGCAACCGCACTTTTGCCTATCCCTGCGGCGACCTTACTATAGATGGTGTGAAATTCTACGACCAGCTAAGAAACGATTTTGCCGGTGCCCGCGGCGTTACCGCCATTCCACAAAAACCGGACGAGGTAGATCTGGATAATATCAACGCCTTCCCCATTGTTGGGCAATCGGCAGATTATATGATCAACCTGGTAAAAGAAGCTCAAAAAAATCATACGGTGCTTGTTTTCCTGTTTCATGGCGTTGGCGGCGGGCATAGCCTTAACGTGGGCTTAAGTGATCATAGCAAGTTGCTGCATTACCTTAAAGCCAATCAAAAAGACATCTATGTAAGCACCATGGTTGATGTGGCTTATAAAATAAAGGCTTATAAAAGTGGCAGCGATAAGCATTAAAACGCTATTTTTATTGCGGCTTTATCCTTAAAAACCCAATGAAAAAAATACTGTTCACCTGTTGCCTGTTACTTACCGCATGCGGTTTTGCTTTTGCCGATGCCATCGCTATAGATCATTTTGTAATTAAGGAGAACCCTTTTGCCAAAGATGAGATAGCCATAGTTGCAGTAGATACGGCAAAAAACATACAGGAGAACGTAAACGGCATTTTCACCTTTACGCTAAACGGTTTTGCAGAACAGCTGAGGTTTGAAAAAGGCACGGCTTTCTATCGCCACAAACTGGAAAAATCGAGCTTTATATTCGCCCGCCACCAAAACGATAACGGCACACACTCCATACTGTATTACGTGTACAGGCACGATAGCAAACTTACCCCCGTTAAGATCAGCTGGATCCTGCTGGTAGCTATCCCGCTCGGGCTGGTGCTGATAGGCTACCTGTTTAAACGTTTCATCATCATAGCCATTATCATTTTCTGCATCTTTCTGTACTTTAACCACAGCAACGGCCTCAGCATCCCAACCTTCTTCCAAAGCGTAATAGACGGCTTAAAGGGATTGGTTACAATGGGGAGTTAGTTGAATGGTTGAATGGTTGAATGGTTGAATGGTTGAATGGTTGAATGGTTGAATGGTTGAATGGTTGAATGGTGAGAATACCATATTGCACCCTTTGTTTTAAAATTCTGCCAATTCTTTAGTTCCTCAAAATTTGAGTTCAGACACACATTCTGTTAATTCTTAAATTCTGATTCAGATTCTAAAACGGCATTCCTATACCAAAGTTCAGCTGCATAAAGTTGTAACTGTCGCCAAGGTATTTCTTACTCACAGGGTCTATGCCGGTAGCGTTATTGCGGATATAATTTTCTTTAAATGAGCCGGCTTTAAACAGCTCGTTGGCATGTTTAATCAATACCCATTGATCTGATCCGCTGAACTGGGGATCTTTAAACTTAAGCGCCATATCCAATCGGAACACGAAGAAGCTCAGATCAAACCTTAAACCGGTACCAATACCAATAGCGGTTGATTGCAGGATGTTATTCAGCCTGAATTCGCCGTTAGGGTTCTCCACTTGTTTATGTAAACGCCAAACGTTACCGGCATCAATAAAAAATGCGCCTTTCAGTTTCGATCCGAAGAAGTTATCGGCCAGCTTATAACGATACTCTAAATTGGCGATGATCTTGATCTCACCAAACTGATCAAGGTATTTTAAGCGGCTGCGGGTAGTGGTATCGCTGCCGTAAGATGCTCGGTTAAACTGGCCCGGGCCAAGGGTACGCGGTAACCATGCGCGGATATCATTAGCGCCGCCGGTATAAAAGTTTTTCTCGAAGATCAGCTGATTACTGTTGCCATAAGGCACGCCAATACCGGGGTTCATCCTAAAGATGAACTGGCGTTCGCCGCCCAGGCTGCGATACAGGCGATAATCCAGCTCGGTTTTGATGTATTGGGCAAATGCATAGCCGAACAGATTGCGTTGCCCCAGTGTGTCTTTACCTACGCCAAACGCCTTACTCAGCAGGTTAAGAGTATTGCCGCCCAAGTCTAAGCTCCCACGGAAGTAGTAAAAATCTTTATATGAATTAAGTTCGATAGAGTTGTACTGGAATGTATATTGGCTGCCCGATGTAAAAGTAGTACGGCCGATAAGGTACACGTACGAATAACGGTTCTGCTTCAATAGCTCAGCTTTCGCCAAAGGATCTAAACTACCGCTGGAGAACTCGATGTTAATAGGCGTAATGGAATGCTGTTTACGGGCTGTTTCAAAAAAGTCGTAGGTGATAGAGTTGATAAAGCTTTTGCGCGATACCAACCCTTTTTGATAGAACAGCTGGAAACTTGATGCAAACGTAGTATGCGGCACGCCGAATTTAGAAAGGTTAGGGAACTGAAACGGCGCCAGTATGCGCGGATAGATCAAGCTGATCCCCGCTTTAAAATCCTGGTTCTGGATGCCCTGGTTATCGCCAACGTTACGGCCCGAATCAAACAGGATACTCCAGTTCAGCTTTACTTGTAACGAAGCCGCTTGTTTAAACAGGTTGCGGTTGGCGAAAGTATTACCCAGGTTATAACCATAGCGCCCGCCGTTGAACAGAAACTCGGCCTCCACCCTGTCAGACATTTTTTTGAGCGGTACAATATCCAGCTTGGTGTTCAATCTGTTGGTACTATCTGGCAGTTTCTCGTATGTAGGGCTGGGTACGTTCCTGAAAACATTAAGCTCTGATAACCTTGTGGTAGTTAGGGTTTGTTTATCAATATCATACAGCTCCCCTTTTTTTTGAAAAACATAATCGGTAACCGTACGCGGCTTAAACCTGCCCGAAAAATCTACATACCTGAACTGCGAATCTACCTGTATAGTGTCAGCCTTGCCTGTAATGCGCCCGTTACTGCGGGCAATGGTTATCAGCGTGTTGTTAATAGTGTATTGCGGATGCGCGGGTTTATCGGCAGGGTTATCAATGATCATCACCAGGTCTACAATGCTTTTATTAAAGCTGGAGTCTGGTTCGTAGTTGATATATTGCCTGTAAAAATCAAAGTAGCCATTCCGTTTCATCACCTGGTAAAACGCATCCCGGTCGTAAGCCAAACTATCGGTATCAAAGCGGCTGCCAGGGTTTACCTGAGAGAATTTAGGCTTGTTGGCACGATAAAGCTCGCGCACTTTAGGATCCATGATGCTGTCACGAAAATTGCGGACGTGGAACATAGGTCCTTGTTCGGCGGTAAAAACAAGCTCGGCCTTTTGCTTTTGTACGACTATGGAATCTGCAACCTTGGCTTTAAGATAACCTTTGTTTTGCAAAAACTTTTGCATCTGCAGGCGCGAAAACTCCACCAGGTTACTATCCAGCACGGCCGGGGCCTCGCCTATATTGCGTTTACCTTTTTTACTGAAGAGATAATAAAATTGCAGGTTGAGCCAGTTATTGGGTTGTTGCTCTTTGTCAACATAGTTAACGGCAGCATCAGAAAACTCTTTATCAACACCCTTTATGGTAATTTTGCGCACAATAGCCTGCTCTTTCTTTATTCCGCGGGTTACACTGCAACCAGAAATAAGAATAAGCGCAAGAATACTTAATATTGCAAGACGGTAATTTCCGGGTGTGATATATGCTTTCAAAATCTCAGATCAGTTTACTAACGTCTTTACAACATAAAAAGTTTCGCCGTGAGCATGGCTTATTTTTGGTTGAAGGGTATAAATCAATCGTTGAATTTGTTAATTCACGTTACCAGATCCACACCATATACCATTCGCCCGCTGTTGCCCCAAAATTGCTTAAATTATCCCAAAAAATAAACTTTCAGGAAATTTCCTTAAACGACCTGCAAAAAATAACCGCTTTAAAAACCCCACCGGATGCTATTGCAGCCGTTAAACTCCCCCAGGCTGCCGGTTTAAGCCCCGTGGAGCTCAAAAATAAGTTTACCCTGGTGCTTGATGGTGTGCAGGATCCCGGCAATATGGGTACCATTATCCGCACGGCGGACTGGTTTGGCTTCACCGATATTATCTGCAGCGACGATACGGTAGATGTTTACAACCCAAAAGTAGTGCAGGCAACCATGGGTTCGCTGGCGCGGATGAACATAAGTTATACACATTTGCCGGAATTTTTATCCACAACAAACCTGCCCGTTTTTGGGGCACTGTTAAACGGGCAAAATATTTACAAAACTGAATTTTACACTGAGGGACTGATAGTTATGGGCAACGAAGGTAACGGAATACGCCCCGATACAGAACAATTTATTACCAAAGCAGTTACTATTCCGCGTATAGGCGGGGCCGAATCATTAAATGTGGCTATTGCTACAGCTATATTTTGTTCGGAAGCTGTAAGAAATTCTGATAAATTAATTGGTTAGCAATAAATAATTACTATTTTTGCAATCCTTAAAAAAGGTCGGATGGCCGAGTGGCTAGGCAGAGGTCTGCAAAACCTCCTACAGCGGTTCGAATCCGCTTCCGACCTCAGGGTTAAAACATTTTAAAATAAAAGATCATGGGCGTTACTCGTTTAAAAAGAAAAGATAGAAGAAACAAAACTTTCTCTCGTTTAGAAGTACAGTTTTTAAAGTTAGCTACTAACATTGAGTTAGGCAGCCGTTCTGCTGAGAAAAAAGACAGCCAGATAACAAAAAACAACGCTGTTTTAGCTATCGCTGCAGGTAAATAATTCTACCCTGCGCAAAGAATTTCAAAAGGTGCAATAAATCATTGCGCCTTTTTAGTTTTAAGCCTGTTTAATGTAGAGACGTGAAGGATCGTTTTTTACAAGAACTATCCTGTTAATACAGCACAAGCAGCGGCTTCACGCAACGCTTGCCGTCCTTTGCATAATAAGACTAACAGATCAACTTATATCCAAATCCCCGGTGATTGATGATCTGCACCATAGGGTCCGTTTTAAGGTATTTTCTGAGCCGGGAAATATAAACATCCAAGCTACGGGAGCTGAAGAAATCATCATCGCCCCATACCTGCAGCAGGAAATGTTTACGGGTAAGCAGCCGGTTCCTGAACTGGTATAAAACTTTAAGGGCCTCCCCTTCACGGGCGGTGAGTTGCCTGCTTGTGCCGGCGTGGATTAAAACAAGGCGCATTACATCATACCGGTACTCTCCTATTTCTACTGTACCGCTTAGTTTGGGTTCGGCGCTTTCCAGCAGGCGGTTGTGATTCAGCAGTACTTTTACCCTTACTACCAGTTCGTCCATATCAAAGGGCTTCTTCAGGTAATCGTTTCCGCCCGATTCAAAGCCGTCGAGTAAATCCTGCGGCATAGAGCGGGCCGTTAGAAAAATAATAGGGGTTTGTTTATCTTCTATCCTGATCTTTTGCGCAATAGCCAAGCCGCTTTCTCCGGGTAGCATCACATCAAGTATCATCAGATCGGGTTTTTCTTCTAGGTAGGACAGATACGCCTGCGTGCCGTCGCCAATGTGCACCACCATGAAACTCTGGCTCTGTAAAACATCTGCAATGATGTTGCCCAACGCCATCTCATCTTCTACCAAAAGTATCTTGGGCGATTTTATCATTGCGGTAAAAATAATGTAAAAGTACTACCATTAGCACCCGCGGTTTTCAACGTTATACTGCCGCCGTGCTTTTCAACAATGGCTTTAACATAATTTAAGCCCAAACCGTAACCTTTTACAATGTGCCCATTAGTTGAGGGTACCCGGAAAAATTTATCAAAAATCAACGCGCGGTACTCCGGCGCAATGCCGGGGCCGTTATCGGTAACATTAATTACAATTCCGTTTTTTACAGCCATACATTCAATACGGATATTTGCTTTGCTACCGGAGTACTTAGTAGCGTTATCCACCAGGTTACTGATGGCCTGGTAGAGATACTCCTCATCTGCAAATAATTGTTTTGGCATGGTGTAAATGAGCGTAAACATCCCATCAGGATGCGACAACCTGGCAGCGGTTAAAATACTGTTTATTATTTCATCCAGATTTAATGTGGCGGGGTTTATCGCAAACTGAGTACTTTCAAAAACCGAACTGCTTAATATCTTGGTCACCATGCCCGATAGACGCTGTAATTCTGCAGAAGCGGTATCTAAATATTGTTCAGCTTTAACGGCATCCTTTTGCATATCAAAATAACGCATGCCCTGTACAGCGGCAAGCGCGGTGGCTATAGGGGTTTTCAGTTCGTGGGATATATTGCTGATAAAATCGTTCTTAATGGCCGATAACTTTTTCTCGCGGATAAGCAGGTACAGCATGTAAACTATGCAAAAGCCTAAAAACAGCATCAGTAAAAGTGAGCCGATTACGCTCAGCAGCATATTTTTAACCGTGTAGGCAACGGGCGTTTTCACTGCAAGCAAAAGCACCGGGAGTTTATCTGTAAACAAGTCATTAATATCATAATAAAGCGGCTGGGCAGTATAGGTGGTATCGCCATGGGCGTTTCGTTGTTTTATGTATTCTTCCAGTCGTTTTATCTTCACAGGCGGTGGTTCAAAACTAACGCCAACGGCTATACTCCTTTCTTCAACCGCTGCGTCCTGTTTAAGTGGTTGCGGCTTTGGTTTGGGGATTTTGTACAGATCTTTAATATCGGTAAAGTAGCGCAGTTTACCGTCAAACGCTATTCCGTTTGCTGCGAATGTTCTTTTTACTATCCGCGTCATCAGGTGTGTATCGGTATAAGTATCGTTAAAGATCAGCATCAGGTGGTAGGCTATTTTATAATCGGGCGAGCTTGGCGGATAATCCCGCCCGCCAACCAATGCCGAATACAAAACACGCAGATCGTCTAACGGCAATGTATTTATCTTATCCTGAATAAACATGTATGCATCTTTCTCTATAGCATCCCCAGTAGCGGCATCAACCGGGTAGGTAACGTAAGCCCGGTTACCATACCGGTAACCCGCCTGGAAACGACCGGGATAGCGGAATATACTGAAGTTAAAATCCTTATCCGACCGGATGAGCTGCTTTAAAAGCCTGCGCGCCGTATCCGCCTTAATCTGCTTATATTCAACTATAGATCCTTCAAGCGCCTTTTTAATATTTATCTCTGTTTGCTGTTTGCTTAACCTGTAGCTATTGAGCAGCCCTATCACCTGAAACGCCAGTATCCCGATGATAGCCAGGCTCACTAAAACAACAAGCGTTCTTATTTTAGTTTTAACAGATGGGTTGTTCTGCATGGCCTTACAGCATTAAAAGTTTAGTAATACTGGTCTTTAATACTTCCACACTGCCTGCGTTGCTAACACCTCCAAGCCGGTTACTCGCCACCATGCCTTTGCTATCCACTAAAAAATGAGACGGGTAGCTATGGAAACCAAAAACATTGTTCATAATAGCGGCCTCATCTTTAGTAAGGTTGATAAAATCAGCTTCGATATGATACTTATTTTTAATTTCGGCCATACTTTTTTCTGAGGTGCCTACTGCCATAAATATAAATTTAATTGGCTTGTTGTTAAAGGCCGTTATTAATTTAGGGTAATTGGGCATCTCCATCATACAGGGGCCGCACCAGTCACCCCAAAAATCGAGATAGAGGTTGTTACCTTTCTCTTGTTCAAACAAAGCCAGTAATCTTTTTTTAAGATCGGCGCCCGCGGGCGATGCTTTAAGTTTACCGGTAACACTATACTTTGCAAAACCGTTTAGCGCAACTATTTCCCTTTGTTTGTATAACTCTTTAAGATACCCTTCGGTAATTACCTGCTGGTATCTGCCCGCCACGGCATTAAAACCACTTACATTATATTGCGGGCGGTAAACGTTTAAGTATAATAACTGTCGTGCTATGCCGCTGCTGACGCTGTCTATTTTATCCAAATAAAGCGGAATAGCGTTGTAGCCGTTCTGCTTTTTCAATGCCTCATATGCGGGATTAATATTGATGATGATCTGCTGCCCACTCGATAAGGAACTCAGAAATTCATAATAGCTCGAATTAGCCAAAGCGGCAGGGTTATCTACCTTAATTTGCTTAATGTAATTCATCAATACTTCCGGCGTAATGGTTTTATTGTATTTTCCAAAGAAAGGAAAAATGAGCACCTCATTTGCCGCCGCGTAAAGCATCTGGTTCTTTTGCCAGTTAAAAAAGGTGCTATCTGTTATTTGCTGCCGCTTAACGAACGCGTTTAAAAAAGCAAATTCTTCATCAAGCTGTTTCATGCGGTTTGAGGTAAAAGCGCTGTCGGATTGTGTTTTGTCGCCTATATCCGCTTTATATTGAAACTGATGTAGGCTAAAATCCGTTTGAAAATTCAGGAGTTGTGTATTTACCTGTGCCAGTCGCCCTTTAACCACAATGGCATCTTTAAATCCGGTATTATTTAGCAGTTTACTATTAGTGATCTCCAGCACAAGTGGTTCACCCGGACCGGCGAGGATTTTCTTATAGGCATCTTTATAATTCACCTGTATATCACCCGCGAAGGATTGGTAAAGGCTGACATTGAATGATCCATCGGGTCTTAGCTGGACGGCTTGTTTGTTGCTGTCGCCATCCAATCCGTAAGTGGTAAAGTTGATAAAGTTTTCTTTTTCGGCCGGGTCAAAACCAATTACCCGGCCTGTAATGCGGATACTATCTGCCTGCGATACAAAAACAGAACTTGTTTGCGCAGTGCCGTGGATACTTAAAGTTAACAGCGTGATAAAGAGCAGGGATTTAAACAGTTTCATGATCTTTTTATTTTGTTGACCAAAACTATCCGGATCCCGGCCATTAAAAAAACGTATTTAGGTACGTTAACATTCGGCTATTAACTATAACCAAAAAAATAGCGCCCCGCTAAAAGTTAACCACCTGCCAGTACGCTTTTTTAGGCTGCAGGTTCTGATCGAACAATAGCGGGTAGTTTTTACGGCCTTTTACGGGGTACTCGTCCAGCCAGCTGTGCTGGTCGGAGATGTTCCAGAAAGTTACACCTGTAATTATCTTTTTATACTTGCGGAAGACCTTGAAAAACATCGCATACCGGTCAGCTTGCTGTTTTTCCATATCCGGGGTAAACACATCCGATTCGCCATCCCGCAAAGCGCGACGTTGCTTTTCCCATGGGTAAACCGAAACATCCAGCTCGGTTACCTGCACTTTAATCCCTAAGGACGCGAATTTTTCTATCGTTGTAACCAGCTCCTGCTGTGTAGGCTCAAACAGCGACCAATGGGCCTGTAAACCTACCCCCTGCACGGGCACGCCCGCATCGCGCAGTTTCTTCAGCAGGGTATAAATGCGCTGCAGCTTCTCGGGGCGTTCGGTATTGTAGTCGTTATAAAACAGTACGGCTTTAGGGTCGGCCGCGTGGGCGTATTCAAATGCTTTGAGAATGAAATCCTCGCCGCAGATCTGGTACCACAACGAGTTACGCAGAAACTTGGTACTATCATCGTCAATAGCTTCATTCACTACATCCCATGCGTATACTTTGTCCTTGTAGCGGCCAACAACCATTTCTATATGATCTTTCAATCGTTTCAGTAAAACCTCTTTGCTTACCTGCTTACCATCATCGCCAACAAAAAGCCAACTGGGTGTTTGTTCGTGCCAGCAAAGGGCATGGCCGCGTACGCGTAAGCCGTTCTTTTGGGCAAAGGCCACTATAGAATCGGCATCGCGCCAGTAATACCGGTTCTCTTCCGGGTGTATCGGCCCCATTTTCATGGCGTTCTCCGGGGTAACGCTATTGAACTGGCTCAGAATAAGCGCTGCCTGTTTTGGATCTTTTAAAGCCTGCGGCGACACTGCAACGCCTATAGGGAAATACTTGCTGTAATAATTTTTAAGCCCCTTTCCCGGGGCGGCTTGCTGGCCCTGTACAACCGAACTTAGCAACATAACGCCCATGGCGCAAAACAGGTAGGTAAACTTATTAAGCATAAAATTTGGATTGAAAAATTGGCTTATAATTTTCAGAATGGAAAATTAACAAAAAAAGCAATCGATTGCATATTTGAAGAAAAATAAAAGCGCACACTATAGATCCCACGTTTCAAGAATCTTATAATATGCGCTTCGCTTTTCTTAAAGTGCTTAAATTAAAGCTTGTTTACGTAATCTATATCGTATTTAGCACTCTCCAATGCGGTGCTTGTATATTCTTCCTGCTCGATGAAAAAGTGTTTCATGCCCGATTTTTTTGCACCGGCAAACATAGCGGCTATGTTTACATCGCCTTTACCAAATTCAGTACTTTGCTTGGTGGTTTTGCTCATATCCTTTAAATGCCAAAGCGGGAAACGGCCCGGGTATTTATCAAAGTAGTGCTGCGGATCCAGCCCGGCGGCTATCACCCATCCTAAATCGAGTTCCATTTGCACCAGTTTGGGGTCGGTGTTATCCAGCAGTACATCGTAAAGCACCTGGCCGTTTTCTTTCTCATATTCCTCTGCGTGGTTGTGGTAACCGAAGGTGATGTTTACCTTCTTGCAGTCTTCGGCTGCTTTGTTAAAGATCTCGGCGCACTTTTTATAATTATCAACCGTTTGGCCTTGTGAAGGCAGTACCGAGCAAACCAAATATGCCTGTCCTGCTTCCGCTGCTTCATCTACCATTTTTTGCCAGTTGCTGCCAATATGTACGTGCCCGCTTACCAGTTTAATACCCAGATCTGTAGTGACCTTTTTTATTTCGGCTGGCTTTAAGCCGTAGTAGTTCCCTTTTTGGCTCCCTGCAGATTCTATTTCTTTGTAACCCATGCCTGCAAGCAGTTTAAGGGTGCCTGCCGCATCGTTCAGCATCTCGGTACGTACGGTATATAGCTGGATGCCCACAGTGCGTTTTTTAAACAGATCTGTAGCGTTGGCATCCTTTAATAAAAACGCACCGGCAGCAAGCGTGCCAGATAGCTTAAGAAAGCTACGCCTTGAATTATTATTCTCCATAATTATAGTTTAGTTGGTTTGTGGTTCAATACTTAAGCAATATAACCCGAAATAATTAAATCCCCTGCTAATGTTAAAAATGAGCAGGATAATGCGATATAATTGTTACTTCGCTTTATTTGGCTTTCAAAATAAAAGAAGGCGCTGGTATTGGCGCTTCCTTTAAGTTTTATTATTTCCACAGCAGAGATAAATCCTTTTCGATATAAAAGTTCGCAGCCTGTCTTATGAACAAGATTTCTCTTCACGCCCCACTCTTGCCCTCCATGTGTTCATCGAAATGACACGTGTAGAGATTTAAAAACTATTTCGCTTCGTCTATTTGTAACACAACGCTGGTGTGGTAGGTATTACATTCAGGATTTACGCCTACGGTCATCAGGAAATCGCCGGTTGCGGTTACACCGTTGCCTAATGCAGAGCCTGCGCCACCGTACAGGTTGATCTCTTTAACCGTGTATTTCTTCTGCGGATCCAATCCTTTTAAGCGGATAGGCACCACCGTACCTGATCCGTAGCGGTTATTTACAAGGTAGTTGAACATTACGCCCTGTGTTTTACCCTCGTTTACATACATTATTGATGCCGCATCATTACCCCATGGGCTTTGCAGGCGATACTGGTCGCCGTGCCAGATAACATCTTTTAAACCATCGTAATTCTTAAGCGCCTGCTGGCAAAACGCCAGTTCTTTTTCGCTCAGTTTGCTTACTACGATATCAAAACCCAGTTTTCCCATCATGGCTACATCCACACGGTATTTAATGGGTTGTTTACCCCAGTCGGTAACGTGGTTAGAGCTGGTAATAGCCGGGAAGAAGTATGAGTACTCCCATTGCAGAAACACACGCTCCAGCGGATCGGTATTATCGCTTGGCCAAAACTCTGTAAAGTACTTCAAGGCACCATAATCTACTCGGCCGCCGCCGCCAGAGCACAGCATTAATGGTACTTTAGGATACTTAGCGCGAACACGATCCAGCACTTTATACAAACCGCGCACGTAATCAATATAAATATGCGACTGATCTTTTTTAAGATATGCCGAATACGCATTGTAGATCACCGCGTTACAATCCCACTTAATATAAGCCAGGGTTGGGTTCTTAACAAACAGGTCATCCACTACGTTGAATACAAAATCCTGCACCTTAGGGTTAGCCAGATCTAACACCAACTGATTACGGAAATATTTCTCCGGGCGATTAGGCTGTTTAATAACCCAATCCGGGTGTTTTTCATACAGTTCGCTTTTCGGATTAACCATCTCCGGCTCTATCCAGATGCCGAATTTCACCCCATTTGCCTGTGCTTCTTTCACCAGCGAAGTGATACCGTTTGGCAGCTTTTGTTTGTTGGCTTGCCAATCGCCAAGGCCGGCGTTATCGCCGTTGCGCGGGTATTTGTTACCAAACCAGCCATCATCCAGTAAAAACAAGTCTACACCCAGTTTTTTAGTATCCTTCAGCAATTCTGCAAGTTTGGCTTCATTAAAATCAAAGTAGGTAGCCTCCCAATTGTTCAGCAGGGTTAAGCGCTGGCCTTCGCCATCTACAATTTTATATTTACGTGCCCAGCGCTGTAATTTGCGACTGGCGTCGCCCTTACCATGATCTGAATAGGTGTACAAAAACGCCGGGGTGGTAAACTCTTCCGATGGCTTTAAATGATACTCTGATGCCGCGTTGTTAATACCCGCAATAATGCGCAGGTTGTTGGTTACATCCAGCTCAAAATCCTCACGGAAATTGCCAGACCATTCCACAGCTCCCAGCAGCACCCTACCTTCATCTTCAGTAGCCGGTTTATCCATAGATACCATAAACATAGATGGCTCGTACAAATTGGTACGGGTGCCCAGTTTGCTGTCAATGGTTTTTATACCGTGAGTTAGGCGGGCTTCTTCGGGCTGCATTTCCAGCGCCCAGTTGCCGTGATACTGTTTCAGCCAAAAGCCATCGCCTTTGAGGTTGATATTGGCCGATGCAAATTTATTTAGTGTAACCACACCTTTTTCCTGGTGTTTAATTACACTCCACTGCTCGGTAACATCTTCTTTAAAAAATGTTTTATAGCATAGCTTTACCTCAAAATTATAAGCCGGGTCTTTCAGCGTAACTGTAAGTAACGATACGTTATCATCTACCTTAGTAACCGTGTGGCTTACATAAACCAAATTAAGCGATTTATTACCATCGGCATGGGTTACTGTAATTGCAGGTTCTGATAAACTTGCCGAGCCCGATGGCATGTAGGCATGCTCCAAAATGCCCGAATCATCATTCGGCTTATACATCTTGCGGATCTGGCTATACTCGGCAGTGTTATTCAGCTTCGTGCCAAAGTATACCATCTTCAGGTTCTTTTCCGCATCTGTTTGCAATACCAGGGCGTTGTGCTGCGTTTCTACCGGGATAGTTACTTCCTGCGCATGGCTAATGCCTGCAACAAACAATAAATTCGCCAGCATAAGGCAGCCGGGCAATAAACGTGTTGTGTAATTTTTTTTCAATTTAAAAGGTATATGGTTAGATAACGTGTTGTAGGTTTCCTGTTAAATGGAGCCAGATGCTCCCGGTTTCAAATATATTTTCTTTTTTGTGCGTTTAGGCACAAAAAAGCATTTTAATTGGTGCGTAAATATAACTTGCAGGTATAGGTTTCAAAATGGATAAAACATATTTATAGATGGACAATATTACCAACGCACGATTATTGGGGATAATTTACCATCTTACAGGATGAATAAACACCTGCTCCTTATCATCTTGTTTTTCGCCGGCCTTATCCTTTCTGCCATTAACCCTCATGATTACTTTACCTGGGCATTAGAGGTATTCCCGGCTGTATTAGGTTTAATTGTATTGCTGCTAACTTACAAGCGTTTTCAATTCAGTTATTTAACTTATGTAATGATACTGCTGCATTGCTATGTGCTATTTATAGGCGGGCATTATACTTACGCGGAAGTACCGGCTTTTAACTGGCTACGGGACGCCCTGCACCAAAGCCGCAATAATTACGATAAAATTGGGCATTTTACACAAGGATTTGTCCCGGCAATGATAGCGCGGGAGTTGTATATCCGTTTAAACGTTTTCGCAAAAAAGGGTTGGATAGCGTTCTTCACCGTATGCACATGTATTAGTATAAGCGTGATATATGAATTTCTGGAGTGGTTTGTTTCCGTAGCCTCCGGTTCATCAGGCGATTCATTTTTGGGCACGCAGGGGTACGTATGGGATACACAATCGGATATGTTGTACGCCACTATTGGTGCAATATGTATGGTTATTTTTCTATCTAAAACACAAGACAAGCAAATTGCAAAGATGCTTTAACACGTGCAGATGAAGCAGAGCAGAGTATTATCTCGCTACCTGCAAAGTTTCTCAAACAACTCCTCGTACCCGGGGTAGGCCTTCAGCAACTCCTCTTTCCCCGCCATTTCAAATTCGCTGAATTCAAAGCCGGGGGCAACGGCGCAGCTCACCAGTGAGTAACCCATTTTTGAAGGGATCTCGGCGGCAAACCATAAGCCCGCCGACACTACCAGCGATAAACTGCCTGTAGATGCATCCGAAAGTTCCATCACATGGTGCTGGCCTGTTTGGGTAATAACATGAATATTCAGTGGTGCGCCTTTATGAAAATACCACATCTCGTCTGACTGGATGCGGTGAAAGCCTGAGTAATCCTCCCCTTCCAGGAAATAATAGATGGAGGTGCATGCCTGTTTTACATCATCACTGCCTATCCTGTTCACATGTTGCTGTGAACGGAACACTTCTTTGTAATAGCCACCTTCAGGATGAGGCTGTAAATTAAGCTGACTGATCCATTCGGCGGCGCTTTGCTGTGGCATGTAATAATTGTTAAATATCGTAAATGTAAAAAAAGCCCCCGATTTTTCACCGGAGGCTTTCCTAACTATTGTTTTAAATTTTCAGTATTGATTCTGGTATCTCAACCCTTGGTTCTTACCTGCTTACTTCTTCGGAAGCAAAACGGCATTAATGCCATTTACAACACCATTGGCGCCTACCAGATCATACAAAGTAACCTGTGCGGTGCTGCCGGCGGCATTAGAGAGTTGCAGCTTTTTATCTACCACAGCCAGGGTAAGCGTTTGCCCATCCAAGGTGGTTAGCGTGGTTTTACCTTTGCCTGCACTAAGCGCTTTTATTAGGTCGGCTTTACTGTACTTACCGGTTACTACGTGGCCCTTTAATAAGGTAGCCAGTTGAACAGGGTCTTTACTTAAGCTATCCATTTTTGCCGGCGGAATATTACCGAAGGCAATATTATTAGGTGCGAATATAGTATATGGACCACCAGTTTTAAGGGTAGAATCAAGCTTAGCGGCTTTTACAGCGCCCAAGGCAGATGAATAATCTGCGTTGCTGGCCAAAGCACCAACCACATCGCTGGCGGCTTCAACCGGTGCAGTAGTTGTTGTGGTGGTGGTTTTCTTAGTTGTATCTTGTGTTGTTTGTGCAAATACGCGGCTGGCGGTAAATGTCATTAATAATGCGCCTGCCAATAAAAGGGATCTTTTCATGTTTATTTCCAATTTAAGGTTCAATTTATTATTTAATTTATGCGTATCAGTTTTTCTTATATAGCAATTGGTTTAATTAAACATTAGCCTGTTTGGATTAAATAACTTTACCGGGCATAAATTGTTTATAAAAAATTTACATCAGTACACAATTAATTAACCTACAGTTATTTATAGCAATACATTATTTTTCAAAGAAAAAAGGTTCGCACATGATTCACTATTAATCGTAGTGCTTCTCTGTACTTCATTATGCGTATTTTTCTATTAAATATGCCAACTCCACCCTTAAACACAATTTTTTTAAAACAAAACGTTATAATCACCGTCATTTTATATAATTTGTAGCCTTGCCCCCCTTAGCTGCAGATTGTTTACAACTGCTCATTTTAAATTATAAGGTATTTTGTTAAAAAAGATTTTCATTATTGCTCTAAGTGTACTATCACTAACTGTTAACGCGCAAGTAAAAGACACCACCGTAAAGGCCGATACCGCCAAAATAGATTCGGCTGATATCCTGGCGCTCCCTGATACGGTTAAGCACCTCAAAAGCGAGTGGCCATCTTATATCCCGCCTGTCGTGTTCATTACTTACGGGGCCTTATCTTTTAATGTAAAAGCCATCCGTAATTTAGATTACAGCATAGACCGCGACGCGCAGGCTGACCATCCCGGCAACCTTTACCCGGTAGAAAATTATTTTCAATATGCGCCCATCGCCATGGTTTACGGTTTAAACTTTATTGGCGTGCACGGTAAAAACACGTTTATAGATCGCACTATCCTGCTGGGCATGTCCGAAGGGATCTTCGGGCTGATAACTTTCGGTTTAAAAAAATCGTCGGACCGGTTGCGCCCCAACGGTGCCGACAGGTTCTCTTTCCCATCCGGCCACTCAGGCAGTGCATTTGTGGCAGCAGAATTTATGGCCAGGGAGTATGCAGATAAATCACCTTGGTACAGCGTAGCAGGTTATTCATTTGCTACAGCTACGGCCATATTAAGGGTATATAACCACAAACACTGGTTCAGCGATATTGTGGCCGGCGCAGGCTTCGGTATCCTGGCCACCAAAGCGGCATATTACATCTATCCCCATTTCCGCAACAAACTTTTCCACGATAAAAAATCCAAAAAGAACAGTATGCTGATGCCCACCTATGGTAACGGTATGGTAGGCTTTGCATTTACGAAGGAGCTGTAGATAGAGCAGTTACCCGAAGGCGGACTGAACCAGATTGAGATGTTATTTAAAATTATAACGAGCAAACCAGCAAAAACTTGAGGTGTTGGAGCGGTTGGTTGCAGAGGGTGCTAACGAACTGATTGGAAAGTAATGGTTATACCAATTTTTTACAATTCGTAAATGTAATAATGTTGCATTTGTGTTTATCTTTGCAGCATGAGATCCATCAGAATGGCCGCTAAACTGGATAATATCGGGATGACAGCTTCTACCTTATGTGCTATACATTGCGCTGCTGTGCCTGTATTTTTTACCAGCCTGCCTTTAGTTGGTTTGGGCTTTTTAGCCAACCCCTGGGTAGAATGGACTATGATACTGGTTGCTCTCGTAATTGGTGTATCTGCCATTGGCGGTTCGTTTTTACGTGTGCATCATCGTATATTGCCCCTGCTATTGCTTATTGCAGGTTTTGCAACTATCCTGTTGGGGCATATTTTTGCAACCGGTTGGTTGGAAGCCATCATTGTACCGGCAGGTGGTATTACTATAGCTATAGCGCATTTTATAAATTATAAATATGCAGGTACCTGCCGCGATGGCGACAACTTTCTGCATGTTAAGCATACACACACTCATTAAGCATGGCATTACCCAAAAATAACTACCAGTTTGAAGATCTGCTGCAGAAGCACCAGCTCAAAAAAACAGGTGCGCGGTTAAGGGTACTCTCCATGATGTATTCAAAAAATACCGCCACTTCTCAACCCGACCTGGAACACGTGCTGCAGGATATAGACAGGGTTACCCTGTACCGCATCCTCAACGTATTCGAAGAAAAAGGCATTATTCATAAAGTTTTCGACTTGGATGGCACAGCTAATTACGCTGTTTGCTCTTCCGGCTGCCACGAGAATCATCACCATGATGAACACCTGCATTTTAATTGCACCAACTGCAAAAACGTGTATTGTTTAAACGAGCTCAGCTTACCTGCCATAACACTCCCCGCCGGTTTTAAAGCTGAAGGTTTTACGTTGTATGCCTCGGGTTTATGCCCTAAGTGCAGCAAAAAGTAATGGCTTATTTGCAATAAGGTTGCAATTTGATCTTTGGAGTGGTTATCTAAATTTTTTTCCAAGAATAAGACTTTAAAACCCTAATTCTTTGGAGAAGGTGCCCGATGGACAGATGAGGTTGCAGAGCGATAGGCGATTTAAAAGTATTTAACCCCAATACCATAACAATTCCTTTACATTTAATTAAAAAGTAAAGCTGCCCGCCTTTACTTTTTTGTTTGTATTTTAACCAGCACATCTATACTGGTCCAAATGCCTTACTATCAGCACTACTCTTTCGATTTGTGGTTAACGCTTATAAAATCCAATCCCGCTTTTAAAGCAGAACGCGCGAAGTTCTTTCACCAAAACTATAACAAACCACAAAAATCACTTGATGATGTAGCAAAGATCTTCCGCCAGGTAGATCTTATGTGCAATGCTATTAACGAACGGAGCGGCAAGAATATCGATGCCGATGAAATGTACCTGATGGTGATCAACTTTATTCACGATGGGCAGTTGGACCTGGATGGGGTAGATCTGCAAAACCTGCTGCACGACATGGAAAGCCTGCTGTTCCGCTATCCGCCCCAATTATACTCGCCTGTAACATTAGAGGTATTGCAGCATCTAAAACAAAACAGTGGGGGGACCTTTAGCTTGTTAAGTAACACAGGATACATTACCGGTAAAACATTACGCAAGGTTTTAGCATTATATAAGCTGGACGTTTTTTTCGACTTTCAGCTATATTCCGACGAGGCAGGTATGAGTAAACCCAACCCGGCATTTTTTGAAGTTATGCTAAAGAATATCGATATCTGTAATACAGGTAAAAGCATCCCCCTAAGCGGTATTGTGCATATTGGCGATAATCCTAAGAACGATATAAAACCCGCCGCGGAGCTGGGGATAAATAGCCAGCTTATTAATTCTAATAAGAAAACCATCCTAAACCTTCTTAACTAAAAAATGAACACTACCTATTCTTTACACAACATTAGTAATACAGATAATTTCGGTTTTAGTGCCGATGATTACAGCCGCTTTAAGTTTGGCGATGGCGCGGTAGCAAAGGCTTTTGGCATTGCTTTGGCCAATGGTTTTATTGAGGAATATTTATCGAAAAACCACATCAGGCAGCAAATTGTGGTGCTGGCAAGTCCGTATTCTTTTATCCCAACGGCTACCTTCGCCATGAAGAACTGGTTTGTGTACCGCCTTAACCATTGGCTGGCGCAGAATAGTTTGCCTGTAGTGCAGGAGGCTAAGGTACACCGCACTATTACCTATAAAGATGATTACGGCGAACTGGATGCCGAGCAGCGTATGAAGCTGATTGGGAACGATCACTTCCATATCGATAAAGATTTCCTGCTGAATAAAACGCTGATCTTTCTGGATGATATCCGCATAACGGGTAGTCATGAGCGCATGATCATGAAAATGGTGAGCGAGTATGGTTTAAGTAATGATATTTATATGCTGTACTTTGCAGAACTTGTGAACAGCAATATTCACCCCAATGTAGAGAACCACCTTAATTACCACCAGGTAAAATCAATATTCGATTTGGATGATATTATTAAAAACCGCGATTTTAAAATCAATACCCGTATAGTAAAGTACATTCTTAACTATGATTATGATAGCTTTTGTATTTTCATACAAGAGCAAAGCACTACATTTACCGAGCAATTATATAACATGGCCCTGGGCAATGGTTACCACATTATTGAAGCCTATGAGCGTAACCTGAATTTCATAAAAAAACTTTTACTTTTAGATAATTATAAATTAGTTCAATATGGCAATTAATCTTCAGAAAGGGCAGCGCGAAGCTATCGACGCGCCTAAATTTACTATAGGTTTAGGATGGGATACCAACTCATCATCTACAGGTGCAGCTTTTGACCTTGATGCATCTATCTTTATAATGGGCGACAATAAAAAATTAGTTGCCGATGATTTCTTTGTATTTTATAACAACCTTACTTCACCGGATGGTGCGGTAGAGCATACCGGTGATAACCTTACCGGTGCAGGCGATGGCGACGATGAGCAGATCAAGATAGATCTTTCTAAAATAGATGCCCGTGTAACAGAGATCTGTGTGGTGGTTACCATACACGAGGCTGAGGCCCGCAGGCAAAACTTTGGCCAGGTGCGTAACTCATTCATTCGTATTGCTGATGCAGGTACCGGTGCAGATATTTTGAAATACGAACTGGAGGAAGACTTCTCAATAGAAACAGCAGTAGAATTTGGCCGAATTTACAAACGTGATGGCAAATGGAAATTTGAAGCCGTAGGCGCCGGCATGAAAGGCGGCCTGCAGGATTACTTAAATAAATATAATTAAGCAAGGAGTTGAAAATTAAAAGTGGAAAGTTTAAGGTTGAAAAATCTGGAACATTTCACTTTTAACTTTCCACATTAAACTTTCAACTAAAACAAAATGGCAATTAATCTTCAAAAAGGGCAGCGCATCAGTCTCGAAAAAACAGACGGTAACAAGCTGCAAAATATATGTGTAGGTATCAACTGGGGCGCTATCGAAAAAAAAGGCTTATTCGGTTTTGGCAGTTCTAAAGAAGCGGTTGACCTGGATGCCAGCTGCGCTTTGTACGATGAGAGCAAGAAGCTTGTAGAAGTGGTTTACTTTGGTAACCTAAAGTCTAAAGACCAATCTGTTAAACACAGTGGTGACGATCTTACCGGCGATATGGGCGGCGATGACGGCCTGGATAACGAGGTAATTACGGTTGATTTTTCACGTCTTAGCACGTCTGTTAATTACGTGGCGTTTGTATTGAACAGTTTCAGGGGCCAGGATTTTGGCGCTATCCCTTTTGCATCTATCCGTATTTATGAGGGTACACCTAAACAGGTTACCGAGGTTTTTGCTAAGTACGATATTGCCCACGGGGCCGAATTTAAGGGCCATGTATCTATGGTAATGGGCGTGTTTTACAAAAAGAACGGCGAGTGGAAATTTAACGCCATTGGCGAACCTACTAAAGACCGCAAGTTGGAAGAAACCGTACGCACGGTTACTCAAAATTATTTATAAGCTTTTACAGCATAAAATTAAGCAACAATGGAAAGCAACGAATTAAACCCGGCAACTCCGCCAGTACCCGGTAACTACGGCCAGCCTCTTGGCGATATCCCAACACCGGTTAGCACCAACACACCTGTTAAGCTGGCTAAGGATGGCACGGTAGATTTAACCGCTATTACGCCCGATGAGGTGAAAAAGTACGGCGAGATCAGCAAGGATCTGAATCCGAAGGACGTAAATTCTATTTTGAACTACGGTACCGAGGTGCAAAACTCTATGGAGCGTTACAGTAATACGTTCCTAACCTCGGTGCGTACTTACAACTCAGGCGAAGTGGGCGTGCTGATTACCGACCTGCTGAACGAGTTGAACTATATTGATGTGGATGAGCTGGATCAGAACGCATTCACCAAATTTGTATCCAGCATCCCCTTCCTCAAACGGATAGTGATGGATACCAAAAAGCTGTTTGCCAAGTACGATACCGTGGTGAACAACATTGATAAGATCACCAACAAAATTAAAGCTGGCCGCGTTAACTCTATTAAAGATAATGCCTCGCTGCAATCAATGTTTGATAGCAATGTTACCTACATCCACCAGATGGAGGAGCTCATTATCTCCGGCCAGTTGAAATACAATGAACTGAACGAGCAACTGGCGGTAATGGATGGCAACCCTGCAGGTTATGAAGATTACGAAATTGCCGACCTGCGCGATTTTGTGAACCGCCTGGATAAACGCCTGGCCGATCTTAAAGTGGTTCGGTTTATTATGCTGCAATCATTAGCGCAAATTAGGGTAGTGCAAAATAATAATACTACAATTGCAGAAAAAGCGCAGTCGATAGTATCAACAACCATCCCGGTTTGGAAAAATCAGCTTACCATTGCGGTAGCGCTGCACAGGCAGAAGGAAAATGTGGAGATGCAGAAAAAGATCTCGGACACCACAAACACCATTTTGCTTAAAAACGCAGAAATGCTTAAACAAAACAGCATTGATGTAGCCAAAGAAAACGAAAAAACCGTAGTTTCGTTAGATACGTTAAAACATACTACAGCATCGCTGATAGAAACGCTTACCGAAGTGAAGAGGATACATGACGAGGGTACACAGAATCGCCGCACGCTGAACACCGAATTGCAGAATTTGGAAACAGAGCTGAAGAAAACTGTGACCAATACACGTTAATTGAACTATGGATGAAAACAGGATAAATATTTTAAATGACTCTACCCGTACCATCAGCAAACTGCAGTTGCTTACGGTGTTTTTTAATAACGATATCATTTATAAGATTTACCTGCGCACACAAGTAATCCACCAGTTATTTGCCACCAATCCCGATCTGGATATTAATAAACTGGAGCTTTATCACCTCCAGTTTACTGTTACCCTAATAGATCTGCTCAAAAAGATCAAGAAGAACAACGAGGTAAATGCCGACCTGCTGTTAGACGAAGTTCAGCTGAACAACGAGCTGATAGGTAAAATGGATGATACCGTTTTTACTGAAAGCAATTTTAATATTGATAAGCAACGGCAGGCGCTAAAAATGAACCAGTCGTTACGTAAGCTGTATGAAGTGCTGTCTAACGATCTGGATGATTACCCATTCGCTAAAAATATCAACCAGTTCAGTTCGCGCTATGCGCCCGATTATTTCTTTGAGATTCCGCCGGAATTATTGAACGAGCTGCTGCAGTACAATGCAAACAGCCTTTACACCAACAAATTTGCCACCATCCAGCGGAAACTGATGGGGAAATTATGTAAATACGATTTTAAAACTGAATTTTATTGCGGCTTAAAAACAGCAGATGTAATTGTGGAAGTGTATAAGTTTATTGATATCGATCAATACTACCTGTACTCGCCTTCAAACAACATCTTTTTGTTTTGTGATATAGCAAAGATCAACAGTATAGATCATGAAAGCACACTATCTAAAAAAGAAAAGATAATGCGCGAACTGTTGGATAAGAACGTGCGTTTGCAAAGCAGCGCCGGGGTAATTAAAACCCATTTATCCGCAGAGATACTTGATCTGCTGGCCGACGATTACAAAAAAATAACGGATGTTGATTTTCTGCAGCATATGAATAGCTTTGATGTGCAGGCCAACATCCTCAAAACAATGTTAAACACAGATATAATTTAAACCCCACAACCCCACACAATGGACATTTTACACACCCTGCTTGGCCCGGATATTAAAGCAGGCCTGCTGATAATTCTTAACTTAATTGTAATAGAAAGTTTGCTTTCGGTAGATAACGCCGCGGTGCTGGCCACCATGGTTATCGATCTGCCTAAAGAGCAGCGCAGCCGTGCCTTACGTTATGGTATTATAGGTGCTTATGTACTGCGTGGTGTGTGTTTGTTTTTGGCAGCATGGCTGGTGAAGATCTGGTGGTTAAAACCATTGGGCGGCCTGTACCTGATGTACCTTGCGTTTGATTATTTTAAAGGCAAGCTGCAGAAAAAAGAAAGTGGTGAAGAAGAGAATGTTAACAAGGAGCAAAACTGGTTATATAAATCAACTGTAGGGTTAATAGGCACCTTTTGGGCTACCGTTGCTTTGGTAGAGCTGATGGACCTTGCCTTTTCCATTGATAACGTTTTTGCGGCCGTGGCCTTTACCGATCACGTATTTTTAATTTATACAGGTGTGTTCATCGGCATCCTGGCTATGCGTTTTGTAGCGCAGGCTTTTGTAAAGCTGATGGAGAAATTTACTTTCCTGGAAACTGTTGCTTTTATAGTGATAGGAGTGTTGGGCATTAAGTTAACAGCATCATTATATGTGCATTATTACGATAGCACACCTGTTGCCAAATTTATGGAAAGTGAAACAGCGGATATTGCAGTATCAATATTTACGGTAGCTATATTCCTTATACCGGTGGTAACTTCATTACTGTTTAATTTCCCTAAAAAGCACACCATTGAACCCGAAGTTGCCGAGGCAGCCGAAGATGTGCTGGATAAAAGCTAATTGTACATGCTTAAGTTATATAAAATAATTGCATCAATTTTTGGGATAGGTTATGCCAAAGGCGGCGGTACGCTTGCGGCAATAGTTACTTGTCCGCTTGTTTGGTATATCTGGTCGCTGCACATCTACGCGGCCCTTTTTGTGGTAACGGTTGTTATTACATTTTTGGGTATCTATGTTGGCAATAAAGTAGAACCCGATTGGGGAAAAGACAGTTCGCGCGTGGTGATTGATGAAGTTGCCGGGATGCTGATCACGATGCTGTTTTTGCCCGCTAATTTGTACCTGATGCTGGCCGGATTAGTACTGTTCCGCTTTTTTGATATCTTGAAACCGCTCTACATCCGCAGGATGGAAGCACTGCCCGGTGGCGCAGGTGTAATGATGGATGACGTATTGGCCGGCGTTTATGGCAATATTGTTTTGCAGGTAGTGGTAGTGGTTTTGAGGTGGAGAGGGATAGAGTTGATATAAATCATCTGGACTATCCCCCTTATATTTATTGGACTATCTGCTTAACCATTCAAATTTTAAAATTTGATAGAACAGTTATAGTTATTTAAAACCCACTTATAAAATGCCGGTTCCAGCAGTTACTTATCAACGCGAGTTTGATCTTTCTCCCGAAGAATTTATAGATGTATTGGTGCGCAGCACGCTTGCCGAGCGCCGCCCGGTTGATGATCCGGACAGGATTAAGGCTATGCTGGCTAATGCCAACGTAATTGTTACGGCCCGCGTTAAGGGTAAACTGGTGGGCGTATCCCGCGCTTTAAGCGATTTTGCTTTCTGTACCTATTTGTCTGATCTGGCGGTAGACCAGCAATACCAGCGAATGGGTATCGGCATTGGCCTTATCCGCGAAACCAAGCAGCAAACTATTCAAGCAAAGCTGATCTTATTAGCCGCCCCGGCAGCAATAGATTACTACCCCAAAACCGGGATGACGCGTTTTACCAACAGCTTTTTGCTGGATAATATTAATGATCTTAAGGGATAGTTTGCCCTTGTAACATACTTAAGAGTGCCCGTTTAATAGCTATTAAGCGGTTTTTTTGTTTTATGCTGTTTCGCATTGATTGTTGAATTACTAATTTCATAGCCTGTTATCAGGACAGTTGAGGATGGTTAAGCCATATACGATTGTTTCCTTTATCCTTACCAATTAAGTGTACCCGTTATAACATGAGAAAAGTATTTACCCTCATCATTCTTTTAAGCGCCGTATTTGCACAGGCACAGGTAAAAATAAGCAACGTGCTTTGCGAAAATCGCCCCAATCCGATAGGGCTGGATATAGAGCGCCCCAAGTTTACATGGGAATTAAGTTCTGAGAAGAAGAACGTGAGCCAGTCGGCTTACCAGGTTAGGGTGAGTACCTCAACAGATTTTAAAAAGCCGGTTTGGGAATCGGGTAAGGTGTTGTCAGATTCTTCGGTACATGTGGCATACAAAGGAAAGCCGCTGGCATCGCACACTAAATATTACTGGCAGGTTAGGGTTTGGGATAACGCCAAAAAAGCTTCCGCATGGAGTGCCCCGGCATCCTGGATCACCTCGCTGTTTAAAATTACCGACTGGCAAGCTAAATGGATAACCCCCGATTTTAAGGAGGACTCGCTGCGGGCATCGCCAATGTTCAGAAAAGGGTTCAATGCTAACAAAAAAATAAGCTCGGCCATTGCCTACATTACCGCGCATGGTTTATACGAAGCACAAATAAATGGTAAAAGGATAGGAGATGCCTACCTAACCCCCGGCTGGACGAGCTACAAAACCCGCCTGCAATACCAGGCCTATGATGTAACCGATCTGCTTGCTCAGGGTGCCAATACCATTGGCGTTACCTTAGCGAGCGGCTGGTACCGCGGATTTATCGGCTTTGCCGGTCAGCAGAATGTTTACGGTAAAGATCTGGCACTATTGTTTCAAATGCACGTAACTTATACCGATGGAACTTCTGAAGTTATCGGTTCTGATAACAGCTGGAAATCATCCACCGGCGAAATTACTTACGCAGATATCTACAACGGAGAAACAATAGATGCCCGCAAAGTAAAAAAGGGCTGGGCGCTTAACGGCTATAACGATACTAATTGGAGCGCTGTACATATTGTGGATCTCGGCATGAAAAACCTGCTGGCTACCTATAATGAACCCGTACGCAAACACGAAACTTTTAAAGCCCTTCGAGTTTTAAAGACTGCTAAAAAAGAACACCTGGTTGATTTTGGACAGAATCTGGTAGGTTGGGTAAAAATCCGCCTTAAAGGTAAAAAGGGGCAGGTGGTAACTATATCACACTCCGAGGTGTTGGATAAGAACGGCGATTTTTATATCGAAAATTTAAGATCGGCTAAAGCGCAGGATACCTATATCCTAAGCGGCGAGGGCGAAGAGGTTTTTGAACCGCACTTTACCTTCCACGGATTTCAGTTTATAAAGATAGATGGATACTCGGGCGAACTTAACCCGGATGATTTTACAGCTGTTACGCTGTACTCGGATATGGCACCTACGGGGACTTTTACTTCATCTAACGCGCTGGTGAACCAGCTGCAGCACAATATCCAATGGGGGCAAAAAGGCAATTTTTTAGATGTGCCTACCGATTGCCCGCAGCGTGATGAACGCCTCGGTTGGACGGGAGACGCGCAGGTTTTCTCGCGCACAGCTGCTTATAACATGAAGGTGGATAACTTCTTTTCTAAATGGTTGAAGGATCTGGCGGCAGACCAATCGGACAAAGGTTCGGTGCCCTACGTGGTGCCCAACGTTTTAGGCAACACCATGGGCAGCGCCGGCTGGGGCGAAGCAGCTACCGCTATCCCATGGAATATGTATGTGGTTTATGGCGATAAACGCGTACTGGCCGACCAGTACACCAGCATGAAAGCCTGGGTTGATTACATGAAGAACCGCTCTACCAACGACCTTTGGAACACCGGCTCGCACTTTGGCGACTGGCTGTTCTACAGCATAGAAAATGACCTCGACGGCCGCTCGGCAGTTACCGATAAATACCTCATAGCGCAATGTTTTTATGCTTACTCTACACAGTTGCTTATCAATGCCGCACAGGTATTGGGCAAGCAGGATGATTATGAAGCCTACGGAAAACTCCTAAAGCGCATAAAAGATGCCTTTATGAAAGAGTACGTTACGCCAAACGGCCGAATGGTATCCGGCACGCAAACGGCCTACGTGCTGGCCCTGAATTTTGATATGCTGCCCGAAGAGCTTCGCTCGCAGGCTGCCGAAAGACTGGCTAAAAACGTTAAGGACTACGATAACCACTTAACAACAGGTTTTTTGGGCACACCGTATTTATGTAACGTACTGTCGCGATTTGGGTATACCGATGTAGCTTATAAATTGCTGTTGCAGGAAACCTACCCATCGTGGCTGTACCCGGTTAAAATGGGCGCTACAACTATATGGGAGCGCTGGGACGGCATCCGCCCTGATAAGAGCTTTGAAACGCCAACCATGAACTCCTTTAACCACTACAGCTACGGCGCCATTGGCGATTGGATGTACCGGGTGATGATAGGCCTGGACACCTATAATGATGCACCGGGTTACAAGCACATTAAAATTATGCCGCATCCGGGTGGTGGTTTTACCAATGCATCGGGCAGTTTACAAACCTATTACGGCAAGATTTCATCCGCCTGGAAGATTGAGAACGGTAAACTAAATTTTGATGTAGAGATTCCTGTGAATACCATAGCATCAGTATATATCCCCGCAAAGGAATCGGCAGATGTAATGGCCGATGGCAAGCTCCTGCAAAATGGCAAAAGCTACCAATCGCCTACCGGTAAAGAGAGTTACATAATGGTTGAATTGGGAAGTGGTACGTATCATTTTACAGCTACGGTAGATGCGCAAAAGGTTGCAGCCAAATAATTTTACTTCTAATATTTATCTCAGCTGCCGAAATCTTATTGATTGTGGCTGCATCGTAGATGCTACCTGTTTGTAGCAAATGAAGGTAAAAACGTTTATGCGCCGTAGATAAAACCTGTAGTAAGATTGTTATTTTAATGAACTTTAGTCTGTTCATTGCCTCATGGGCTATTTCTTTTGAAGCATCAAAAGAAAACAAAAATGCTTTTCATAGTTTACGGTTACTGGTTCCATTTATAAAGGCGTTCTGTTGGTTTTATAATTACAACCCAGCAAGGCTTTTGTTATTATTCCGGGGGTATCACGCGTCAAAAAAGCTATTATCTGTTAGTTAATAAAAATCATAACCCGTATGTTTAACTTTTATTAGCTAACACTATCTGTACACGATACTATGAACATTAAAATCGCCGCCTGCGCGTTATTTTCAGCCTGTTTAACTTATGTATTGCCTGCAACGGCGCAAACAGCCGCCAAGCCATCGTTGAGCGAACTGCAGCAAAAATTTGTGGATCTGCGTTTCGGTATGTTCATCCACTATAATATCCCTACTTATATGGATGCCGACTGGCCCGACCCGGATGCATCGCCTGTCATATTTAACCCTAAAAAGTTAAACCCCACGCAATGGGCCAAGGCGGCAAAATCTGCCAACATGACTTATGGCTGTTTAACTACCAAGCACCACAGTGGTTTCTGCATTTGGGATACCAAAACCACCGATTACAACGTAATGAACAGCCCCTTAAAAAAAGATGTGGTGAAAGAGTTTGCAGATGCTTTCCGCGCCAATGGCTTAAAGGTGATGCTATATTACAGTATTTTGGATACCCACCACAAACTGCGCCCTAACCAAATCACCCCAAAACATTTTGAGATGGTAAAAGCGCAAATAACCGAGCTGCTTACTAAATATGGTAAAATAGAAGCTCTGATCATTGACGGATGGGATGCGCCATGGTCGAGGATTAGTTATGATGATATTTCTTTTGAGGATGTGTACCACCTGGTAAAATCATTACAGCCAGAATGTGTTATTATGGATTTAAACGGTGCTAAATACCCTGCCGAAGGTTTGTTTTATACCGATATTAAGACTTATGAGATGGGTGCCGGCCAGCGGGTTTCTAAAGAAACCAACCGCATGCCTGCACTGGCCTGCCTGCCTATCAACAGCGCCTGGTTTTGGAAAACTAACTTCCCTACCACACCTGTTAAGGATGCTGCCAAACTGGTGAACGAAGATATTATTCCACTAAATAAAGTAGATTGCAACTTTATCCTGAACGTTGCCCCTAACCGCGATGGCCTGATTGACGACAATGCCCTGGCCGGACTTAAACAAATTGGCGAACTATGGCGGAATGACGGCCCTGCACCCAAACTTGCCCCTACCGGCGAGCCCATTATCTCTACCAATTTGGCATTGCACAAACCCGCCAATGCCAGCTGGAGTGACGATATGGATATTATGGATTTTGCTAATGACGATGATTTTAAAACCAATTGGACATCCAACTCCAAAGTTGAAAAGCCCTGGTACGAAGTTGATTTTGGCCAAAACATTGCCTTTAACGCAGTAGTAATCACCGAAGCAAAATCGAACATCAGCAACTATAAATTAGAGTATTTAAAGGACGGCGTTTGGACCGCAATATCTAATACCGAAAACACTAACCGTGTAAAAGTAAACCGCTTTAATACCGTTTATGGCAACAAGGTACGCGTATTGATAGACAAAGCCGATCACCAGATCTCGATAGCCGAGTTTGGGATATATAATGAGAGAAGATAAAGGGTAATATCGAATAATAATAATGAAGTTCATCGCATGGGCAAGTGTATACACTTGCCCATAATTATTCGTAATTGTACACACTTACTTCTTTCGCGAGTGTAACAAACACATAACCAAAAGTTCATTTTAAAACTTATATTTATTAATGCTGTTAATATCCTAAATTTATACAGAATTGAAGCTTATAAGCCGGTCCCCCGTTCTAAAAACTTTACTTGTTTTTATCGTACTGCTCTCCGGAGCATCTTCTTCTAAAGCATATTCCATATTGGCGCACGAGGCTATTATTGATGCATCATGGCAGCCCTATATGCTGCCGCTGATCAAAAAGAAATACCCTAACCTTACCGGCCCCGAGATAAAACTGGCCCACTCCTATGCCTATGGAGGCGCTATGGTGGCCGATATGGGTTACATGCCTTTCGGAAACGGCTTTTTTACCGATCTGCTGCATTACGTACGCAGCGGCGATTTTGTGGAAGCCCTTATCCGCGATGAGCAAAACGTTAACGAATATGCCTTTGCCCTCGGCGCGCTATCGCACTACATGGCTGATAAATACGGCCACTCCATGGCTACTAACCGCAACATCCCGCTGATATACCCCAAACTGCAAAAGAAATTTGGCGATGTGGTTACCTATAACGACGATCATACCTCGCACAGCCGTATGGAGTTTTCTTACGATGTTTTGCAAACCGGCCGCGGCAGCTATACATCAGAAGGGTACCATGATTTTATTGGCTTTAACATTGCGGTACCTGTTTTAGAGAAAGCCTTTTACGAAACTTACGGACAAGAACTGGGCAGTATTTTCGGCAACATCAATGGCAGCATCAATACACTACGCTGGGGTATCCGTAACCTGTTCCCGGTGTTAACCAAATCGGCATTTAACACTAATAAAGAAGAGATCAAAAAAATGAGCCCGGGCATGACGGCCAAGAAGTTTCAGTATAAAATGAGCCGCCGTTCGTTTAAACTGGAGTATGGTAAAGAGCGCGAGCAGCCTAAATTTTTTGCCCGGGTAGCTGTGTTTTTTATAAAGATCCTGCCAAAGATAGGGCCGCTTAAAACACTGAAGTTTGTATCACCCGGCCACGAGGGCGAAAAGCTGTTTGCCAACAGTTTTGACACTATTATTGTTAATTATTCTGCTGCCTTGAAGCAGGTTGATGAAAAGCGCCTCTCCCTGCCAGATATTGATTTCGATACCGGCAACCTTACCCAAATAGGCGAATATGAACTGGCTGATAACACTTATGATAAGCTATTGATAAAACTGCAAAAGAATGAATACAAGAACATTACCCCGCAGCTGCAGAAAAACATTGTAGATTATTACAAGAATATCGACACCTCGCCGGCTATACTTAAAAAGCACGACGACTGGAAAAAAGCCAGCATGGCTTTGGAACAAATAAAAACATTAAAGCCCGCTGCGCAGGACACTTTAAAACCATTGGCAGATCCCTTAGGTTCAACGCAATAAAAAAGCCCTGTGCTTTCGGCACAAGGCTTAGCGGTGTTACGCCCCCATGTTGTAAAACCGTTATCTTAATTTCTTAATCATTTTTTGCCTCCGCCAAGAAAGAAGCCTATTTTAAACGCAAGGTAGCCGCCTTTATCGGGCAATACGTTGTAATCTGCCGATAAGCGGAAGTGCCCAGCTTCTACCACAATTTCGGGAAAGAAACCAAACTTGCTTGCGCTGGGTACGGTAAATTGTGCCGAACCCGAAGATACATCAAGCGATGAACGCCTGGAAAACCCAACTCCCGCGCCAATAAATGGCCTTAGAACATCCGATGACAGGCAGTATTCGCCCGTTAAGGTAGCGGAATCTAAAATAGATACATCAAAATCATTAACAGCTGTGCCGCGATAGCCAAGGCCGGCGCCTTCTAAACGCAAACCGAGTGCAAAATCATCAGAAAACCGGTAATGCGGCTGAACGGTAAATGTTGCACCTTCCCGTGTACCGTCGCCACTTTGGTTGGGTATGGCGTAGCCAATGCCATATCTACTTTAAAAAATCTGTAATTTTCCGACTGGCTCCTCGCAGTGAATGCCATAGCGATCAGCGCCGTTAACAGCAATAACTTTTTCTTTATTAGTTAAGGTTATATCGTTTTGCAATACACAAAACTTGCTATAAACAACCTGTTAACCAATAAAGGATACTGTTAGAAAATTTCGAATTGCAATATCATGCTTCAATCTTAACATCCCAAAACTTAAACCCGGCAATAGCGCTCCCGCAGGCTACACTTCCAAAATGGTCGCCCAATTTAAAGCTGCTGACCTGCCAGTTCTTATGTGCCCCTGTAAGGCTTGGGGTTAAAGTATTATCCCCATCAAGTGATGCCGTTATCTTGAGATGCTCACCCAGGCCCTGTCCAGTGGCTTTTAAGAAAGCCTCCTTGCGTGTCCAAAGCAAAAAGAAACGTTGTGAAGAGTTCTGTTGATTGATAAAGTTTACTTCTGCCGTGCTGAAGTGTTCGCCTAAAATATCTTGATAAGGAAAGCCAGGGTCAATTTTTTCCACATCAGCACCAACCGGCGAAAGGGCTATAGCTAATATTATCCAGTTATCAGAATGGGTAATATTGTAGGTAATTCCCTCGCCGCCTGCATTAACAAGGTAAGGCTTTTTATTCGCACCAATCTCAAAACGGAGTTGCTCCGGGGGGATGTTTAAATATCGGGCTAAGATATGCCGTTGTACACCCCGGCTAATGGTAAAACGCTGACTGTCTTTTAATTGGTGGTATTTATTGCCGCGCTCAATTTCCGCAGGGGTGAGTACGGTTTTTAGCTTATCCAGCAAATGCAGGTTATCGGCTATATTAATACGATAAATATGTACTTCATCATCTCTCAACACAAGTTCTCCCGGCGGAACAACCAGCCAGTTAACGGTATCTAAAAATCGATTGTAAAGTTTACCCATATGGAAATAATAAACTTAGAGACGCAATATTTGCATCTCCCTCATGCAAACCTCCTTAACAAAAGAGAGATGCAAAAGTATTGCGTCTCTACGGATGGTAAAAGATGTTATTTCTTTGCTGCCGCATCTAAACAATTCTGCAGGATGCGTGCAAATTCCTTATCATTTGGAGATTTAAATATGGTGTTATGTTCCCCAGGAATCCGGTGGATATTTACCCCTTTTAAAGCGTAAGGTTTCCAACCCAGGTATTCAAAATCATCCAGGTAAAAGGATTTGATCTCGGCACGAAACAGCTCTATCGCAATGTTATATGGTTCTATTTTATAGTGCTGTTGTGCCACATCGTTCATCTCGTCAATTTTATTGCTGTAGCCAAAAAAGCCCACTTGCTTTTGCTCTTCGCCATGCTGCAATTTCCAGATGGCGCGGGTTGCCATTCTCTTGATGGCTTTTGCGCGGTTCTCCACCGTTTTACCAAACCCCTCCTGAAAGGTAGCCGAATACCAAAGCCGCCTTGCCAGGTACATGCCCCGTTTCACTTTATTCACCACCCATGGGTCGTAATATGGGGTGCGATAGGCATATGTATCAAACATAGCAAGCATCTTTACCTCCAAATTAAGCGCCTCAAACTGGCGAGCCATTTCAAAGGCAATTATCCCCCCGAAAGAGAAGCCTGCCAGAGCATACGGCCCATTCGGGTTTTGCGCCCGTATAGCCGATACATAATGCGCTGCAATATCTTCCATCCTGTTCAGCGGCTCATCTATCCCGTTCAGCCCCTTCGCCTGCAAGCCATATACCGGCTGCTCAGCATCCATGTGGCTGGCCAGCGTATTAAACAGCAGTACATTTAAGCCGGCACCGTGCACTATATAAATAGGCATTTTACTCCCCTTCGGTTTAACCGGCACCAGCGAATCCCAGGTGATAGATTTACCGTCCATCTTTAGGATCAGCGAGAGCTTTTCTACCGTAGAATTTTCGAATAGTATAGCCAGCGGCAGGCGTTTCCCCGTATCTTTTTCAATCCGGGCCATTACTTTTACAGCTATCAGCGAGTGGCCGCCCAATTCAAAAAAGTTATCATAAACGCCAACTTTTTTAATACCCAGGTATTCTTTCCATATATCTGCCACCATTTGCTCCACATCGGTACGCGGGGCTACATATTGGTCTGGATTTTCTGTGGGTACCGGCCCTATAGCAGCCAGCGTTTTTTTATCCACCTTACCATTTGGCGTAAGCGGCATTTCATCTAACTGGATAAAATTATCGGGGATCATATAATCGGGCACCGACCCACATAACTCACTGCGCCAGTAGTTGGCACACTCGTTAAAATCGTTACAAACAAAATCGCTGTTGAAAACAACGTAAGCCACCAACTTATCCACCCCGTTAGCATCAGGGCGGGCAATTACCACGGCCTGTTTCAGATCGGGGTCTTTAGCCATATGAAACTCTATTTCCCCCGTTTCTATGCGGTAGCCACGAATTTTAACCTGTGCGTCTATCCGTGAGATATACATCAGGTTACCATCTGGCGTGTAACTACCCAAATCGCCGGTGCGGTACATCATAGCGCCGGGCGTGCCTGCAAATGGGTCGTCTACAAATTTATCATAGGTTAATATGGGCTGATTGAGATAGCCCTTAGCCACACCTTCGCCGCCTATATAGATCTCGCCTGCCGCACCGGGCGCCAGCATATTTTGAAATTTATCCAAGATGTAGATAAACGTATTATCAATAGGTTTACCTATGCTGATGGCTTCATCCTCTTCGGTAATTTCTTTTATAGTAGACCAGATGGTGGTTTCCGTTGGGCCATAAACATTCCATAATGACGATGCCCTGCCTAAAATGCGGGTAGCCAAATCCATCGGTAATGCTTCGCCGCCGCAGATCACTTTTATCTTTTCGGTATCCCAGCCAGCCTCCAGCATAATGCGCCAGGTATATGGCGTGGCCTGCATTATGGTTATTTTTTCTTTCCTGATGAGTTCCAGCAAAGTTATACCATCCTTCGCGGTGGCGGCATCTGCCATCACAATCTGCGCACCGGTAATCAGCGGCAAAAACATTTCCAGCCCGGCAATATCAAAGCTGATGGTGGTAACGGCAAGCAACTTATCGGCCGGTATAATACCGGGCGCTTTCTGCATACTATACAAAAAGTTAACTACGTTATGATGGGCTACCTGCACCCCTTTTGGCTGCCCTGTAGAACCTGATGTGTAAAGCACATATAAAAGGTTTTTACCTGTAACGGCCACATCCGGGTCGGTTACCGGCTCGTGGGTAAGGCTGGCCCAGATCTCATCCAGCAGGATTTCTTTAGCGTTAGATTGATAATTGCCGCTATACTTTTTGTCAGTAAGCAGTATCACCGCCTCCGAATCTTCCAGCATATAATTGATGCGGTTGATCGGGAAGATTGGGTCCAGTGGGATATAAATTCCCCCGGCCTTCATAATTGCCAGCAAGCCCACTAATAACTCCGCCGACCTATCCAGCGAGATTGCTATTTTATCGCCCACCTTTACGCCTTCGCGGATTAGCATGGCTGTCAGTTGGTTGGCCTTTTCGTTTAATTGCTTATACGTGTACTCGTGGCTGCCAAATTTGAGGGCAACGTTAGCGGGATTAGCCGCCGCCATTTCGCTGATGATCTGGTGCAGCGATTTTTCTTTAGGATAATCAACCCTGGTGTCGTTCCAGGCATTAAGCTGGCTTATCAGTTCATCAGCACGCATCAGCGGCAGCTTACCTAATGTAATGTTTGAGTCTTTAACCAATTGGCGCAGCAGGTGCTCGTACTCATCCATCATGCGGCCTATGGTAGCCAGCTCAAACAACTGCGTATTGTACGACCACTCCACCACCAGCGAATCTTTATGATCGGTAATGTTGATGAAGATCTCAAAGTTCTCATACTCGCGACCGGTGGTAATGTAGCGGTGCTTCAGGTCGTAAAAGTGCACGCCCTCATCCATCCCTATATCAATATTAAACACAACAGGCACCAGCGGCAACCGCGATGCATCCCGTGGGATATTTAACTTCTTAAGCAAACTACCGAATGTATACAGCTGGTGATCGTAAGCATCCAGCACCTCGGATTTTCTTTGTTTAAGATAATCGGTAAAGGTTTGTTCGCCTTTAGGATAACTACGCAATGCCAGCAGGTTTACGCAATGCCCTACCAGGCCGTAATTACCTGTAGCAGATTGCCCTGCAGCAGGCAGGCCTAATATAATTTCTTCATGTCCGGTTATCTGCTGCAAAAACACCTCGAAGGCGGCCATCAGCGTGGTAACAAAGCTTGTACCTGCCTTGCGGGCCATCAGTTTTACATCGTTCACCAAAGCGGCATCCAGCGTAAAATCGGTGCGTTTACTTTTGTAAGTACGCGTATTGGGCCGCGGGTTATCTGTAGGCACATTCAGCAGGTGCGAGCTGCCTTTAAACTGATCTATCCAATACTGTTCAGTGGCTCTGTACTCATCATCTTCCGTGGCTTCGGTTTGTTCTATGGCGTACTGGCTGTACAAGGGCGCAGGCGGCAGGTTTGGCCGTTCGCCTTTTGCGTATGCGGTGTACAGCTTGCTCATCTCCTGCAGCATAATGCCTATGCTCCAGCCATCGCAAATAATATGGTGCGCTATAAAGGTGATGTAATGTTCGTCATTATTCAGCTTGATGATGGCGGGCTTAAACAGCGGGCCGTTCACCAGGTCAAGCGTGGTGATTGCGTTTTGGCGTGCATAGTTTTGAATGAACAGCCTGTTCTGCGCATCGCTTTGTAACGATAAATCGTGAAAATCTATACTCACGGGTGGGTTATCATACACCAGAAAGTGCTGCCCGTCGGCGCTGAAAACTGTGCGCAAAGCCTCGTGCCTGTCGCTCAATGCCTGCAGTGCCTTATACATAGCATCCTTATTAAAGGGGCCGGTAAGCAGAATCGAAGCAGAATCGTTATATGCACAGCTGGCATCAGCACCGCCAATTAGGCACGATGTCCAGATCTCAATTTGTGGCTCGGTCGCCGGAGCCATCAACAAAATTTCGGGTCCTGCGAAAGGGTCAAACTCTACAGGGCTTACTTCATAACTCATTCCATGCAGCTCTTAAGTAAACAATTATTTTACCTGTAAATACTTACCGGGATTGTTCAGATCGTTAATGAACCATCCGGGATTACCATCCTTATCGCGGCCAAGTTTGGCACCGGGTACGGGCGGGGTATTTACATTTGCCGGCACAGGTTCTTCCGAAGTGGCAACGGCAGCAACAGAGGCAGCTTGCTGAGAGGCGAAGAAACCTGCTTCTACCATCTCATCTATACTTTTGTTAAATGCGGCCAGCATGGTGTTGATATCAGCTTCTGTATGCGCATCTGTTATAAAGCATGGGAAACCATCCAGTATATGGATGCCTTTTAAACGCATCAGGGTGAACAACAACTCGCTGTATGGGATATCTTCTAAAAATTTTAATCGCCACAACGAGCCGAAGCCTACTACGGTTAGCGGTAAGTTCTCTTTTTTACATTTGGCATCTATCCCGTTTGTCAGCATAGTGGCTAAGCCCGTAAGTTTTTCCTGCAGGGCCGGGCCACGCTCTTTCATGTATTGTAAAGATGCTTTTGCTGCCGCAAGAGCCAGTGGGTGCCTTACAAAGGTACCGGCAAAATAGGTTACCCCTACTTCGGGCACGCTCAGGTCGCCGTACTCCCAGTAACCGCCATCCAGCGCATCCATATATTCTTTTGTACCGCAGATGGCACCAACCGGCATACCACCGCCAATAACTTTTCCATAGGTACCAATATCTGCTTTTACACCAAACAGCGCCTGCGCACCACCCGGATGCATACGAAAACCACTGATCACTTCATCAAACACCAGTGCTACTTTGGTTTCGGCGGTTATTTTTCTTAATTTTTTGAGGAACTCCACCGGTTTAAATTCCGGGCGGCGGCTTTGTACAGGCTCAACCAGTACCGCTGCTATCTCATCAGCACGTTCTTCAATTATCTTCAGGGTTTCATCGGTACCATAATCCAGTATCAGCATGCTTTGCACGTTTTCTGACAGAATACCCGATGCAGCCGGAACAGTTTTTAGTTTCTTAGTACTGCGCACAATCACCTCATCCATAATACCATGGTACGAGCCGCTAAAGGCTACAATCAACGGGCGGCCGGTAACCGTACGGGCAATCCGCATAGCACCCAGTACCGCTTCGGAGCCGGTATTACATAAGGCAGAACGATCGAACTGTGTAAACTCGCAAAGCAATTTGCAAACATCGCCCGCCAGCTCATGCTGCGGACCAATCTCATAACCTTTTTCTATCTGGTCGTAAATGGCATTTTTCAGCACTTCCGGCTGGTAGCCCAACATGTTAGAGCCAAAACCGTTCAGTGCATCAATATATTCATTGCCATCCACATCCCACACGCGACTGCCTTTAGATCTGTTAACTACTATAGGATAAACCAGCTCTTTGGTTAGCGGGCGAAAACCACTCACTACACGCGGATCGGCCATGTATGGGCGATGCTGCTGGGTTTGCTCCTTGCTGGTTTTGGTTTTATTATTATAATCTGTGGTAAGTTTATCAATAAAGGCCTGCTGCTTATTGCTGATGCCTTGTACCTGCCGCTCTATGCGCGCGGTTGCACCAAAGGGCTTTTTCAGTTCGGCCAGTTCTTCGGCAGTAATTTCAGGCTGCGGTTCCAACTCCATACCCGGAGGCGCTACCGTTGGATGCTTTTCGTTTATCGGATGCATCGACGCAGGCACTGGCGGTGGATGTAATACTACCGTAGTTGTGCGCACCTGTTGTGGATGACTAACAGCGCCACCTTGCATAGTTGCAACCTGGCTGGCTAAAAGCTGTAGTTGCTGCGCTATCATATTCAAGGCCTGGGTGCTGCCATCCGCTACCGGCATTGGCTGAAACACGGGCTGGCTATAAGTAGGCTGCTGGTAAACCTGCTGCGTGGCGGGCTTTGGTATTTCTACATGACCTAAAGGCCGGTACATATTCTCGGGCAATACACTATCGAGATGTGCGGCCAGCAGATCGAGCGAATTATATTCTTCAAATAACTTTCTGAAGGTTACAGGTACGTTAAATTCCTTTTTAAGGTTAGTTGCTATCTGTGTAAGTAACAACGAATCGAAACCAATTTCGATAAAGCTGGCGTCGGAGCTATCCACATCAATTCCTGATGTATCTTCAAATATATCCTTCAGTTTAGCAATCAAAAGGTCTTTTCTAAGCGGCATATTTTGAGGGGTTTCTGTACTATTCTCTATTAATATTTCTGTAGGGGCTTCAAATGGCGGTGTAAGGGCACTTATTGGTACAACAGGGTCTACCCATAAACGTTTTCTATCGAACGCGTAAGTAGGCAAGTTTAACAGTTGCCTGTTTTGGCCGGCGTAAAAAGCTTTCCAGTCCGGGTCTATCCCGTTTATCCAAAGCTGGCCCAATGCATGCAAGGCCGAGCGATAGGCCAAATGGCCTTCGGCATTGTCTATACCGGCAATGGTGGTTACCTGTTTTGGCGCTGCCTGCTGGCGTACCAGGGTTGATAAAATATTACCCGGACCAACCTCCAGCATGATGCGGTTCTCGTCTTCGGCAAGCAGGTTGGCAACATCCGCAAACCTTACGGTGCGGCGTACATGCTGTGCCCAGTAAGCGGGGTCGAGTGCTTCGGCTTCACTGAGCCATTTACCGGTGATGGTAGATACAATAGGTTTAACCGGCGGACTTAATTTTACTGTTTTCACCACCGCTTCAAACGGGGCAACCACATCGTCCATCATGGCCGAGTGGAAGGCGTGGCTGGTTTCGAGCACGCGGGTGGCAATATTTTTTTCTAATAATAATTCGGCAAACTTAGCTACCTCTTCTGCCGGGCCGGCAACAACGGTAGCCGTTTTGGTATTAATAACCGCTATTGATAAACTATCCGGCAGGATAGCTTTTACCTCAGCCTCGGGCATCCTTACGGAAAGCATATCACCTACAGGCGCTTCACCAACCATCTGTGCACGGGCGGCAATCAGCTTCACAGCATCCGCCAGGGAGAAGATCCCCGCTAAATGCGCAGCCACAAACTCGCCTATACTATGCCCGGTTAATACCGCTGGCGTTATCCCCCAGCTGATCCATAACTTAGCCATGGCGTAAGAGGTTACAAAAAGCGCCGGTTGGGTGTATAAGGTATTTTTTAATTTGGCCGATGCAGCTTCCTGCTCATCATCGCTGTAGAGTACAGATAACAGATATTCGTGAGCGGTACCTTTTAGTAAGGCGATGCATTCGTCAACCGCCTGCTTGTAGGCAGGTTCCTTTTCATATAATTCGCGGCCCATATTCACAAACTGCGCGCCCTGGCCCGGGAACATAAAGGCTACTTCGGTGGCTTTAGCGCTGAGTTTTTTATAGTCGGCCTTTGGCGATGGCATGGCCAATCGCTCTAATACTTCTTCTTTGGTTTCTGCTACCGCGATGTAACGGTTGGCAAAATCAGTGCGACTCGTTTGCAACGTGTAAGCCATATCAGCCAGCGAAGCCAATCCATTATTTTTTATCCATACGGAAAGTTTTTCTTTATACTTATCGGCACTGGCCTCAGTTTTGGCCGACCATTGGATGAGGTGCAGTTCTTTCCCCTCATCGGATTTTTTTGCTTCCTGAGGGTACTCTTCTACAATAACATGCACGTTGGTACCTCCCACTCCAAATGAGCTTACACCCGCAATGCGTTTACCGGTAGTTTCCCAATCCGTAAGTTTTGTATTAACAAAGAACGGGCTGTTCTCAAAATCAATATTCGGGTTAGGCTTGGTGTGATATAGTGATGCCGGGATCTGCTTATTATATAGCGCCAGCGTAGCTTTTATAAAACCTGCCACCCCTGCAGCAGCCACCAGGTGGCCCATGTTACTTTTAAGCGAGCCGATAGCACAATACTGCTTTTTATCCTGCGGACCAAAAGCCATGGTTAACCCCTCTATCTCTATCGGGTCTCCCAAAACCGTGGCTGTGCCGTGCGCCTCCACGTAAGTAATATCTGACGGGGAAACTCCCGCGTTCTGGATGGCCATCGCAATAGCGCCGGCCTGCCCGATGGCGTTTGGCGCGGTAAAGCTGCCTTTATCCCTGCCGTCGTTATTTAAACCTACGCCTTTTATAACGCCGTAGATGGTGTCGCCATCGGCTTCGGCTTCCTCTAAACTTTTCAGCAGCACTACCCCTGCCCCGTCGCTAAACACGGTACCGTCGGCTTCCGCATCAAAGGAGCGGCAATGGCCATCGGCGCTTAGCATAGTGCCTTCCTGGTACAGGTGCCCACTGTTAATGGGCGAACTGATAGATACACCACCCGCCAAAGCCACATTGCATTGCCCGTTACGGATACTATCCACCGCCTGGGCTATAGCCAGCAAGGAACTTGAACAGGCAGAATGTACACTTACCGCCGGGCCTTTTAGGTCCAGTTCGTAAGCTATGCGGGTGGCTATATAGTCCTTCTCGTTTAGTGTGGTCACCAAAAAGCTGCCTACCTTATCTATTAATTGCCGGTTAGGAATTACGTTATTAATGTAATAGGTATTGTTACCGCAGCCTGCAAATACGCCCACCATACCGTGGTATTGCGATGGCAGGTGGCCGGTACTTTCCAGCGCTTCCCAAACCAGTTCTAAAAAGATGCGCTGCTGCGGATCCATCAGTTCGGCAACTCTCGGGCTCATTCCAAAAAATGCTGGGTCAAACTCATCAGAGGCCTCCACCACGCCACGCGCCTTTACATAGTTTGGCGCATACCGCACCGATGGCGGAATGAACGGATCTAATTCCTCCTCAGTAAAAAACTTAGTGGTTTCGCGTCCTTCTATCAAAAGCTTCCAAAGCTCATCAACATTATTGGCGCCTGGGAAACGGCCGGCCATACCTATTACTGCAATATCGCCGTTGCCGCTTTTTACATGCAGCTTAGGTAACATGGTTTCAGCAGCCGCACTGTTAGATCCATCTAAAAATGCCGCTATGCCGGCTATGGTTGGGAACTGGTAAAGCTTGGTAATAGGCAATTTGTAATTAAACTGCTTTTTTAGCGCCGCTACGGTTTTAAGGCCAAGCAATGAGTTACCGCCCAATTCAAAAAAATTATCGTCGATCCCTGTTTTCTCTAATTGCAACAGGTTCATCCAAATCCCCGCAATACGCTTTTGGGTGGTGGTTGATGCAGGTTTGTACAATGTAGCCAGCTCGGGGCGTTTAAGATCTGGCTTGGGGAGGTTATTGCGGTCTACTTTGCCGCTGGTGGTTTTTGGCAGCTCTGTCATCCACACAAAGGCGGATGGCATCATAAACTCGGGCAGCTTTTCTTCAATGCTGTCCCGTACCTGAGCGGTACTTATTTTACCGTGCGATGCTACCAGGTAGGCAACCAAACGTTTATCGCCGGGGTTATCCTCACGGGCAATCACAACAGATTGCTGCACGCCATCCAATTGGTTCAGCAATACCTCTATCTCTCCTATCTCCACCCGGTTCCCACGAATTTTCACCTGGGTATCTTTACGGCCCTGGTATTCAATGTTACCATCGGGTAGGTATCGGCACAGATCGCCGCTGCGATAAATGCGGATGCTTTGGCCGTTATGCTGCCAGTTTACAAACTTTTCGGCAGTAAGTTCTGGCCGGTTGAGATAGCCATAAGCTAAATGAACACCGCTGATGCAGAGCTCGCCAACCTCACCATCGGGCAGTAGTTCCAGGTTATTGTTCAGTACAAAGATCTCGGTATTATCAATGGCTTTACCAATATAGGGCAGTAAGGGCCATGATTCGGGCGGGCCTTGCAAGCGCAGTACTGTGGCATCTACACTGGTTTCGGTTGGGCCGTACATGTTATAAAAAACACAATCAGGCAAAGCCTGAAAGAACCTTAAGATCTGCGGCGTTATTTTCAGTTGCTCGCCTGCGGTAATAACTTCCTGTAAAGATGCCGGGTAAAAATGCTCGGCATCGGCTATCTCGGTGAAATACTGCAGGGCAACAAACGGCAGATCGATACGGTTGATCTGCTGTTCATCAATATAACGGATTAGCTTAACAGGGTCTATCCGTACCTCGTCATTTATAAGCACCAGGGTGCCGCCAAGGCAAAGGGTGCAAAAGATCTCCATCACCGATGCATCAAACATCAGCGGCGAAAATTGCAGAAAGCGCACGCCCGGTTGCTGTAATGGCGAAAATTTATTGTAGTAAGATACCAAATTAGCAACACCCTCGTGGCCAACGCAAACTCCTTTGGGTTTACCTGTGGAACCAGAGGTATATATAATGTATGCTACTTTAGTGCGGATATTTTCTTCTGTCGATGCATTAGATTGAATATGCTCATCTGATGCAATAACATTAATCGGCAAATGCTTAAACAGGGATTTTTGCGCTGCTACAGCCAAAACTGTGTTCACGCCCGAATCTTGCAGGATCTGCTCCAGGCGCTCGGCGGGGTAAGTTGGGTCGATAGGCATGTAGGCCTTGCCTGCTTTAAGAATGGCTAAAACGCTTGCAATAGTTTCTACAGACCGTAAAGTACTCACCCCTATAACCAGCGCCGCAGGTGATTGGCTGATGATAGCCGCAGCCAGTGAATCGGCTTTTGCATTTAACTGAGTGTAGGTAATTTTTTCGTCGCCATATTGAACAGCAATAACATCAGGAGTTTGCACAACCTGCTGCTCAAACAAGCGATGCAGGTATACATCGCCGGTAAGTTCCCGGGTATAAATATTATCAGTAAGTATATCCATTAAACGTATAAAAGGACGCTTTAGTAGCACTAAAGCTTATAATCAGTTTCAAATTCGGGATCAAGATAAAGTTTTTTATTATACAAGGGAAAACATGCAACCTAAAAATTCATGTAATTTCCACATTCCGTAAGGGGCGGTAATATTCAATTAAGCTATAATAAACCCCATTTAAGTTATGGGTAATTACAAAGCCAAGCAACAGCACGCTGTAACTAAAAGTTAAAATAGAATAATTCAGAGAGCGAAGAAAAAAGCTATTTGGGAAACTCTATCTGGTTTGGCTGGGCTAACACAATTTCTGGGCGGTTCTTGTGCATTTCAAAAACGCCTGTTACGCAAATGCGTTTGCCCTTCAGGTTGGCCCAGTCGAGCACTACTTTATTACCTTTTACAGCTATAGTATATTTTTGATTGGGGTAATTGCCGCCCATATTGATAAGTGTAAGCGTATCACTAAAAATTTTGATAGAAGAAACCGTATCGCAGAGAGTTTTGCTTTTACCCAGGTTGTTCTTAAAATCCTCTGCATTAAAAGTGTTTTGTGCCGATGCTTTAATTGCAAACGCCGACAGGATAACCAAAAAGGTAAATAGTTTTTTTTTCATGGATGCTAATCTATAAATATCATTACAATTGTGTGTGCGGAATGTTTAGGGGATGCTTAGCGCCAATAGCTATAATCTTCCCTTATACACCCTTAAACCTATTCTTCAGTTTCAATATAGGCTTTTCTACCAGGTTATAAGAAAGCACCGCCACCACAAACACTACTACAATATTCTGCGGAAACTTGTTAAACCAGGTATCTATCCGCGGGGTTAAAAAAAGTTGCTGCCATATATAAATAGAGTAGGATAAAATTCCTATTTGTATCATTACCTTACTGTTGAGCAGGTTGGCAAAAACAGAGGGCACATATATACTCCATAACAAAATGAGCAAAATGGCTATATTATTAAAACTCATACCAAAAAGCAGCCCGTAACCGCCCCTGAGATAATATGACAACAGCGGGCCAAGTATCAGCAGGAATAAAAAAGCAAAATACACAAGCCATTTATTTTGAATGAACCTGAAATACCGCTCTTTAAAATCAGCCTGGGTTTCTACCAGGGCGCCAAGGCAGCCAATTAAAATAGCATCGCCGCCGGTTGGGAGCATAAGGCCTATCTGCGGCCTTACAGCAGGCACCAATATGTAGGTAATTACACGCAGCACCGGCATGAGTAAAATAATAATAAAAACGGTACGGGTGAGCGATTGGCGATTGGCGCTTAGTTTAAACATTAACGGCCAAACCATGTAAAACTGCTCTTCCATGGCAAGCGTCCAAAAATGGCCCAGAAACCAGCCGCCCTTTTCGCCGGGATTAAAATGGAATGCAAGGATGGAGTTCCATAGAAATAAACCGGCAAAAACAAATGAGGTGTAACTGCTTACAATACCCGGGATAAAATATAGCTTGAGCACTAAAATAACCAGTATATACAGGTAAAACAGCGGAAAAATGCGGAATACGCGGCGGATGTAAAAGTGTTTTAAGCTCACTTCGCCTTTTTTTTGCTTTTCGATAATAAGCAATTTGGTAATAAGGTAACCGCTGATAACAAAGAAAATATTTACCCCCAGGGAGCTGTTGGCTATAGTTTCAAAAACATAATTATTGGTGAGGATGGCGGGCATGGTTTCCACACCATGACGCAGCAGTACCATAATGATAGAGACGGCACGCAGGCCATCGATACTTTTAATCCTGTTCATTTAAATTGCAAGGGCACTAAACGCTAACAAGATATTGATTAAAACTTATAACCGTAAAAAAATGTGACTATAGCGTTTATTAGCCCAGGCAATGTACAGAAAGCGCAATAACATGTGTACATAAAAAAACGGGCAACCTCAAAGGCAGACCGTTCTTTTTCATTAGGTAGATGAATATATATAGTGATTAAGCAGCTTGTTTAAGCAACTCTTGTAAGAATTTTTTATTGCGGTAGTTTGCCAGATCTTTTTCAAGTATCTTTTTCAATTCAATGTCAAATGCTTTCAGCAGAACGGTTGATTTTAAAGTTAAGTTTGAGTTTTTCATGGTGCTAATAGTTTGTTGCAAGTGTTAATACTAAAACTATGCCACCGGCTTAAAACAGCGAGGCAAACTATATAATTGATTACTTTGTGTGGTTTTTAGTACAATTACAGCTTACACAGTGTTTACTTTTTATTAGCGGGGCCATAAAACGAGGTCCCCCCCGCCTGTGATTTCTTTTCCAGCTTTTGAGTAGTGGCTGTTTTTTCCTCTTTTAAAATGGATAAATATTCTTTTAATATCCGTTTTTGTTGTTTGGTTCCGGTTTTAATGGTTTCGTTTATCTGATCGCCAAAAGCTGCTACAAAAAGGCTATCATTACCAAAAGCACCAAAACAAGCAATTTTGCTGGCAGTAAGGTCCTCTATATTATTTTTATACTTTGGTATCTCCAATTTGTATTTCTTTTCTTTCATGTTCCAATTGTACCAAACGTAATCTTCGCCTTTAATCAGCGGCACATCTTCACTTGCACACCAACTACAATCACCCTGGTTAATTGCACCGGGGAAAAAGTTATAATTATAGCCTACGCCTATCTCATCATTTCCATCTCCCCTAAACTCAAAATTCATTTTTATATTTTGATTGATATAAAGCCCCCATCCGTAAATACGTGCTTCGTTTAAAAGGTTAAGGCATTTATAAACTTTATTATTAATTAGCTTGTAAAAACTATAACTATCGGCATATACTCCTGATCCGTGATCATCCACATGCCTGAGATAAAAAGTTTTATTTTTTGAAAAATTGCCGGCTACAGAAAGGCTGGGGGCATTATAAAAGGTATAAACATTCTCGAGATAAAGTAGATACCACTTCCCCTCTATTTCCTTAAATACGCCCAAAGAAGGCGCTTCTGTGCTCCAGCCAAGCAAGCAAATCAATTCTTCGCCGTGATCACCGTCGAGGTCTACAAATATCGGGTTAAGCATACGGCCGAGATTGGTATCATGTACAACGTGCGTATCAATAATTGTATCCGGCTTAATATAGCTTTCAAATTCCCGCAGCAATACAGTATCATTCCTGCTATAATCAAATTTGCGCAACTTTTCTATCCATGCAGTTGGGATGTGTATCTTTCCATTAAAAGTACTATCTATCCGTTTGTTGGCAACCACCTTGTTCTGGTACTTAACACAGGCAGTAAAACAAAATAGCAGAGGTAAAAAAAAAGCAAAAAGGCGGTGCATGATGAGGGGTGATATTGGGTATCAATTTATGGAAACTTATTGATATTATAATCCAAAATAGAATAAGATTTACTAAAAATACATCTTTGATACCGGGTATTACCGATAGGCTTAACTCTGTGCAGGATAGATTATAAAATGTGTAAATCAACAGCGTTTCATAAAGCTGGCCTTGCCATAAACGGCGCGGTTATGCTTGTTTTGGTGATGCCCGCACTTATATAGATAAGATTGGCAAGGGTCAAAATATACCTGTTATACCACCGAATAAAAAATTGACTTTACCGGATGCGTACATTTGCCGCAATTTAGCATTATCGCTTATGGCACGCCAAAACCTTATTAAAACCCTCTCTCTTTCTTATCCTTACCGCTATGACTATTTTTAAAAACACAGAAAACAACTAGTTATATCTATATATTAACCACAAACTTATTTACAAGCGTTCGTTCGATACCAGGGAATCTGTAACCATTCGATTTCTGCTAATGCAACACATTGAGAGATATCTTGCCAAAGAGCGCAAATGGTGTGTACATGAGGGGCAACAGTTGTTGGTTATGCAGAGATGATTTAGAAGGACGTTCTATCCATTTAAAAACCCACTTTAAAATCAAAAAAGATTAAAAAACAAAAAGCCTTAAATCTTTCGATTTAAGGCTTTTACCTCATTATGTGATCCCAATAGGATTCGAACCTATGACCTACAGATTAGAAATCTGTTGCTCTATCCAGCTGAGCTATAGGACCATCGCATTTAGCGGTTGCAAATATGCAAATTTATGCTGAAAATGTCAATACAATATTAACTCTTCATTACAATAGTTAGCTAATTACATAATTAATGCGACGGCTCGCTGCCTGTTCTTAGCGATGAAACCTAAAAAAGAAACCGGCAAATAAGTACCCCGAATGATAATTAAAAGGCGAACAATAAAACTATCAGACTGTGCAAACCCCGTGCTGAAAAATGCCAGGTATATAATAAAACAAAGTAAATATCTTTTTATTGAGTTTGTAACAGGTAAAGCGTACCGCAAATTAACCGGCCAACGTGAAATGCAAATGAAAACTCTTTTAGATGCCTGTTCTGAAATCGTTATCTCAATATCACCTCACAACACCGCTGCTGCTCATTACGATTAACATTGTGATAATATTGGATATATGTTGTTAAATAATTACATATACTTGTATCTGTTACTATAAGCGCAATTTTATCGCCCGTTTATACTTTATATGTTAAACTCACAGGTAATAATTCGCCCCTAAAGGTTTTAATAAAACCTTTAAAAAGTTTAATTTTTTGCATAAAAACGCGGTTTTAGCTATGTATTTTACAAAAAACACCATTAAAATTTCAAGGTGTTTTTTTTACAATAAGTTAATCATACTTTTAACTCAATTTTTTTTCTAAAACTTATTAATTATATGATCATAATTGCTGACGGTGGCTCAACCAAAACAAATTGGTGCCTGGTTACTGAAGAAGGTAAAAAGGTGTATTTTAACACCGAAGGTTACAACCCATACTTTGCTCCGAAAGATTACATCATTCAATCATTAAATGATAGTTTACCTACCGACCTGGACAAAGATAACATAACCGAAGTTAACTACTACGGTGCGGGTTGTTCAACTCCCGAAATGCGTAAAGTTGTTGAGGATGCCATGCAAGTGGTTTTCTCTAAATCGAAGGTAAACATTGGTCACGATCTGTTGGCTGCTGCCCGCGCTTTGCTGGGCAACAACGAAGGTTTTGCAGCCATTTTAGGTACCGGCACCAACACCTGCCTGTACGATGGTAAGGATGTGGTAAACAACATCGATTCTGGCGCTTACATCCTGGGTGATGAAGGCAGTGGCTGCTACATTGGTAAAAAATTACTGATTGATTACCTGCGCGGTTACATGCCAGAGGCTGTACGCAAAGCATTTTGGGAAGAGTTTAAACTTACCCCGGATGATATTAACGAGATTGTTTACACCCAACCAAGAGCAAACCGTTTCTGCGCAAGCTTCAGCAAGTTTGTTTACGATAACAATGTAAACATTGAATACTCACGCAACCTGGTACGCACATCTTTTGAAGATTTCTTTAAAAACCTGGTTACTCACTACCCAGATTATCAGAAATACACCTTTAACTGTATAGGTTCTGTAGGTTACAACTTCCGCAACGTGCTGGAAGAAGTTTGTACCGAAAACGGTATGACGGTTGGTAACATCATCCGCTCTCCTATAGATAACCTGGTAAAATTCCACCTGGAGTTACAGCCAAGCAGCTTGTAGTATTTAGATTCAATAGATAAGAGTCAAGAGACAAGATAAAAAATGGAGGCCCGTTAAGTTTAAACTTAACGGGCCTTTTTATTCCACTATGTTTTCGCGAGTCCTCGACATGTAATAGCCAACATGCAAATAGTTGATCTTTCTATTGAAGATTGCTTCGTATCTTGCAAAGACGTGGCGTAATAAAGAGGCCGAAAGAAAAACTTTCGGCCTCTTTATGTATTTTATCTTGTCTCTTGATTCTTATCTCTTGGCTTTGATTACTGCACCAAATTCAATTCATTCTGGAAGATCTTGGCGTACTTTCTTCTATCAAACTTGTAGAGTTTTGCTGCACGGTATGATACGCCCTTTTGCTTCTCGTCCAGTTCCTTTAAGAAACCGTAGCTCAACATTTTTTTGCGGAAGTTGCGTTTATCGAGCTTTTTACTTAAAACTGCTTCGTATAACGATTGCAGCTGTGTAAGGGTAAATTTCTCCGGTAATAACTCAAAAGCTATCGGCTGATAGTTAAGCCTGCGGCGGATCTTGTTAAAACCGGTATTAAAAATCTCGCTGTGGTCAAATGCCAGTTTAGGCAATTCGTTCACAGGATGCCAAAATGCTTTTTTAGCAAACTGGGTTACGGGGCGCAGTTCTTTCTGCCCGTTAATACGAATGAGTGCGTAGTAGGCAACGGTTATAACGCGTCCCTGCGGGTGGCGGTTCACTTCGCCAAAAGTGTGAAACTGCTGCATATGCAGATCGCGCAGGCCTGTAAGCTCATATAAAATACGTTCGGCAGCGGTATCAATGCTTTCGTCTTGCTCCACAATATATCCGGGCAATGCAAGCCAGTCTTTAAAAGGCTCTTCATTACGCTCAATAAGCAATATCTTCAGTTCTCCGGCTTCAAATCCAAATATTACACAGTCGATAGAGAAAACCGATTCAAATGTAGGTAACTTTACTTCCAAGGTTGGTGTATTAGGTTAATTGGTTAAATATATAGCCTTACACCTCAAACTTAAAAAAAAATAAATAAATTTAATGGTGTAATTTTCACACGCTATATTCGTGGCTACAAATTCTTTGTATAAAGATGCATAAAATTTCAAAAATCGCGGTTCTTACTTCAGGCGGCGATGCACCGGGCATGAACCCATGCATCCGCGCAGTTGTACGTACTGCCATATATAATAATTTACAGGTAGTTGGCATCAGGCAGGGCTACCAGGGGCTTATTGATAATAACATGTTTGATATGAACACCCGCTCGGTTAGTAATATCTTAAACCTGGGCGGTACCATACTAAAAACAGCCCGCTGCCTGCCCTTCCGTACCGATGAAGGTATGGAGCTTGCCTACAAAAACGCCAAAGCACAGGGCATTGATGCCATAGTAGTTATAGGCGGCGACGGTACCTTTACCGGCGCACTGCGTTTTTCTAAACGTTTTCCTGATATTGCCGTAATCGGCGTACCGGGTACTATTGATAACGACCTTTACGGTTCTACCTACACCCTTGGTTTTGATACCGCAACCAATACAGTTGTACAGGCTATCGACAAGATCCGTGATACGGCGGATGCGCACGACAGGCTTTTCTTTATCGAGGTAATGGGCCGCGATTCGGGCGCTATCGCGCTGCGTGCAGGTATCAGTTGCGGTGCCGAGGCTATTTTATTGCCGGAACGCGCTACCGCTATTGATGAGTTGATAGAGAACCTTAAAGAGGGCCAGTTCAACAAAAAATCATCCAGCATAGTTATTGTTGCCGAAGGCGATAAAAGCGGCGGTGTTTACGATGTGGCCGAAAAAGTACGCGAGCAAATCAAATTTTACGATATTAAGGTTACCATACTGGGCCACCTGCAGCGCGGCGGCAGCCCATCAGCGTTCGACAGAATCCTGGGCAGCCGCTTAGGTTTTGCCGCGGTTAACGCACTTATAGCAGGTAAATCGCAAATGATGGTAGGCCTTGAGGCAAACCACATTAAATTAACAAGCCTGGAAGAAGCACTTAACCAGCATACTTATAAACTGGAAGACGATTTGATGCAGATGTCAGAAATACTATCTATCTAAATGATAGCAGTTGTATATAGCGGATCGAACAACGCTGGCTGGCGTTTGGCAGATAAAGGCAGAACTGTTGCTTCCTTTAATACCAACGCTATTAACCCGTATTTTAACGATGAGAAGTATATTATACAACTACTGAATCGTAACATTAACCTTATCCATCACGCCGAGGAAATAAAACGCATTTACTTTTTTGGCGCAGGCGCATCCTCGCCCGAGCTTAAGCAGGTGGTGCATAACGCACTCTCATCGTTTTTTAAGTTTGCCAAAGTTAGTGTAGAACATGATATTGCAGCGGCAGCTATTGCCTGCTGCCGTAACTCGCCGGGCATTGTAAGCATTTGCGCCAGCGGAAGCAATGCCGCCTGGTACGATGGTAAAAAGGTAAAACCAAACAATTATGGCCTTGGCTACATACTGGCCGATGAAGGCAGCGGTAACTGGTTGGGCAGGCAGCTGATTAAAGGCTTTATGAATGAAACACTTCCGGCCAACCTGCGCAAAAAATTCGTACACCGCTACGATGCCGACCGCAAAACCTTGCTGGAGAAAGTTTACCGTCAAAAACAACCCGCACTATACCTAAGCTCGTTCAGCGATTTCTTTTTTGATAATAAGGACGACAATTATCTGCACAGTATCATTAAAACAGGTTTCAGTAAGCTCATTCACACCTATTTGTTACCTTTGCAAAAAGAATATCCGGGGATGCCTGTTCATTTCGCCGGTTCGGTAGCTTTCAACTTTCAGGATTACCTGTACGAGGCCGCCGAGGGTACAGAAATTAAAATAGCAGGAATTATAAAAGAACCTATAAATAATTTATTGACGTATTATTCAAATAAAAATTAGAAAAATCATGAAAATAGGAATTAACGGCTTTGGCCGTATCGGCCGTTTAGCTTTCAGGGCTGCAATCGAAAGAGAAGGCGTTGAAGTTGTAGGTATTAATGACCTTGTTGAGCCAGATTACATGGCTTACATGCTGAAATACGACTCAACCCACGGTCAGTTCAATGGTACTATCGCTGTAGAAGGCGGTAACTTGGTAGTAAACGGTAAAACTATCCGTGTAACTGCCGAAAAAGATCCTGCTAACCTTAAATGGAATGAAGTAGGTGCCGAAGTGATCATCGAATCAACAGGTTTATTCTTAACATTAGAAACTGCACAAAAACATATTGATGCCGGTGCTAAGAAAGTAGTAATGAGCGCGCCAGCTAAAGATGATACCCCTACTTTTGTAATGGGTGTTAACAACAAGCTATTAACAGCCGATCAAACTATCGTTTCAAACGCTTCATGTACTACCAACTGTTTAGCGCCTATTGCTAAAGTATTAGATGATGCTTTTGGTATCGAAGAAGGTTTAATGACTACTGTACACGCGGTTACAGCTACTCAGAAAACAGTTGATGGCCCGTCTGCAAAAGACTGGAGAGGTGGCCGTGGTGCTTACCAGAACATCATCCCTTCATCAACCGGTGCTGCTAAAGCTGTTGGTTTAGTTTTACCTCAGTTAAAAGGCAAATTAACAGGTATGTCGTTCCGTGTTCCGGTTGCCGATGTTTCTGTTGTTGATTTAGTTGTGCGTTTAAAAACTCCAACTTCTTACGAAGGTATTAAAGCAGCAATGAAAGCGGCTTCAGAAGGCGAATTAAAAGGCATCTTAGGTTACACCGAAGATGAAGTTGTATCTGAAGACTTTAAAGGTGATGCACGCACATCAATTTTTGATGCAAAAGCAGGTATCGCATTGAATGATAATTTTGTTAAAGTTGTATCATGGTACGATAACGAGTGGGGTTACTCAAACAAACTGATTGACCTTGTACAGGAAATTGGCAAGTTGTAAGCTAAACCCCATTTCTGTAATGTAAATGCAAAAGCCTCCCGAAATTCAGGAGGCTTTTGCATTTACAGGATTTGCAGCGTTCTTAAAACATTATCTGCTGTTTCTTTCTTAATAGAATGCCAATATGAAAGACATTATCAAACGGTTCAAGATAACCAACGCCAAAGACTTTAAGCTAAGCGATTACGATACAACCGATACCGCCGGTTATCAAAAGGAAGATGCCGAAAATATTTTGAGCGATCTGATCAAAGAAACAGCTAAGCTGCAGACGGAACTTTATGCTGCGAACGGCTATTCGCTGTTGATCATCTTCCAGGCGATGGACGCCGCTGGTAAGGATAGCGCAATCGCCCATACTATGTCGGGCTTAAACCCGCAGGGTTGCCAGGTGTATAGTTTTAAACAACCTACCACTGAGGATTACGAACACGATTTTTTATGGCGGCATTATAAAGCCTTGCCAGAACGCGGCCGCATCGGTATTCATAACCGCTCGCATTACGAAAACGTATTGGTTACCAAAGTTCACCCGGAATTTATTTTGAAGGAGAATTTACCGGGTATTAAGGATGTAAAGGATATTGACAAAACGTTTTGGGACCATCGATACGAGAGTATTCGCAATTTCGAAAAGCATTTAAGTGGCAATGGCACGGTCATCATCAAGTTCTATTTAAATCTGTCTAAAGGAGAGCAAAAGCAACGCTTCTTAAAACGCATTGAAGATCCCGAAAAGAACTGGAAGTTTGCTTCGGGCGACCTGATTGAGCGCAACCGCTGGAGCGATTATATGGATGCCTATGAAACCGCTGTAAAGGAAACCAGTACGGATGACAGCCCGTGGTATGTGGTACCGGCCGATAAGAAATGGTTTACACGGATAGCAATTTCTACAATTATTTTAGAAACACTTAAAAGCCTGAAGCTGGCTTACCCGGTGTTATCGAAAGAGGAAACGGAGAAATTGGAAGAGTGTAAAAGGTCGTTGGAAAAAGAAAAGTAAACTTCCTATATTACTCCTGTCATTCTGAGCGACGGCGAAGAATCTAATGTACACCATGCATCTAACGTCGTAAACAGTCGATCAGATACTTCCTTTGTAAGCATTACAAACTGGCCAATTACATCAACTCCCCATCCTTTTTAACATGGTACGTTTTATACGCCATGTAAAATAGCAGCAGGGTTGGTACCACATAAAATAATGCGCCGTTCCATTTTACAACGGGATATGAAACTATAATCTGATAGATAAGCAGCAGCAATGCTACTATCCCACCTATCAGGTATAAATAAAAAAATTTACCGCTCATATCTTACTTGCTTATTCTTTTAAATATGGCAGCGCCCAGCGGCGGTGTAGTAATGCTCATAGAATTGTGTTTACCGTGCCATGCTTTTTCTTCAGTTTTTATCGGGTCGTAATTGATCATGCCGCTGCCCCAGTACTGGTGCTGGTCGGAGTTGAAGATTTCCTGCCACTCTCCTGCTGCAGGTACGCCAATGCGGTAGTTCTCATGCGGAACCGGGGTCATGTTCAGCACCACAATCAAGTCGTTAGCACTGTCGACACCTTTACGTACATACACAATTACAGAATCTGCCATGTTGCTGGCATCTATCCACTCAAAGCCGGTCCAGTCGAAAGCTTTTTCGTAAAGCGCAGGTTCAGATTTATATAAATGATTAATCGCCTTAACAGTTTCCTTTATCCCCTGGTGGCTGGTGTGTTCCAACAGGTGCCAATCCAGCGACCTCTCGAAACTCCACTCGCCATTTTGCCCAAATTCGCCACCCATAAATAACAGCTTAGTACCTGGGTGCGTGTACATAAAGCTGTAAAGCAAGCGCAGGTTGGCAAACTTTTGCCAGTCGTCGCCCGGCATTTTAGCTAACATGCTTCCTTTACCGTAAACCACCTCATCGTGAGAAAAAGGCAGCATAAAATTTTCGGTAAAGGCATACACCATACTAAAGGTTAACTGGTTCTGATGATACTTACGATGGATAGGATCGTGCTCAAAGTAATCGAGCGTATCGTGCATCCAGCCCATCATCCATTTCATACCAAAGCCTAAGCCGCCTGTATAAACCGGGCGACTAACGCCTGAGAATGATGTAGATTCCTCTGCAATGGTTTGCACATCCGGGAAGTTGCTGTAAACAGTTTCGTTAAATTCCTTCAGGAAAGAGATCGCTTCCAGGTTCTCATTACCGCCAAAAACGTTTGGCTCCCATTCACCATGTTTACGCGAATAATCGAGGTAAAGCATAGAGGCTACAGCGTCCACGCGCAAGCCATCGATATGGTAACGCTCCAGCCAGAACAGTGCGTTGCTGATCAGGAACGCCCTAACCTCGTTGCGGCCGTAATTAAAGATATATGATTTCCAGTCCGGGTGAAAGCCTTTGCGTACATCGGCATGCTCATAGAGGTGTGTGCCGTCGAAATTGTAAAGTCCGTGTGCATCTCCCGGGAAGTGCGAAGGCACCCAATCGAGGATAACGCCAATGCCAGCTTTGTGAAATTCTTCTATTAGGTACATCAGATCCTGCGGGGTGCCGTAGCGTGATGAAGCGGCAAAGAAACCCGTGATCTGGTAACCCCAGCTCGGGTAATACGGGTGCTCCATTATTGGCATAAACTCTACATGCGTAAAGCCCATTTCCTTTACATAAGGCACCAATTTTTCGGCCAGTTGGCGGTAACTTAAAAATTCATCCGGGCTTTCCGGGCTGCGCGCCCATGACCCTACGTGCATTTCATACACCGAATATGGCTTATCTAAAGCCGTGTACTTGTAGCGTTCGGCCATCCATTGCTTGTCGTCCCACTCATAGTAAGTATCAGCTACAATAGAAGCCGTGTGCGGAGGTAATTCCCAACGCAGGGCAAATGGATCGCTCTTTTCTAAGTCTTCGCCTGTAGACGATTTAATGTAGTATTTATAAGTTTCACCGTTGCCTACGTTCGGAATCCAGCCCTCCCAGATACCGGAGGCATCCCAACGATAATTCAGCGAGTGCGAACCACGGTTCCAGCCGTTAAAATTACCTATTACGGCAACGTACTGCGCATTTGGCGCCCAAACGGCAAAGTAGGTACCCAAAACGCCTTTGTGTTCCAGCACATGAGAACCCAGTTTTTCGTACAATTTAAAGTGTTTGCCCGACTTAAACAGGTCGATATCAAAATCGGTAAAACGGCTGTAGGGCTCTACAGCCTTTATATCAGCCGTTGGCGACTGGTTAATGATCTTTTCTATTTGAGATTTAGCAGCGATTTTCTTAGGTGCTTTAGGCGCATCTGCAGCAGCTGTGGCTTTTTTAGATGCAGCTTTTGGCTTATTAACTACGGGCTCTTCTGCCGTCGGCCAGGTTTTATCCTCAGGAATTGATGTTTTAGTTGATTTTGGTTTTGTGGCCTTTACAGGTTTTGATTCGGGTAATTCGGCTCCGGTAGTTTTTGTTTGCTTTGCCATAAATCAGGTAGCGCTATACAACGCTCAGGTTAGTTGGTTGCAGGAAAAATTCCTGTTGTTCAAATATATAATTATTGAACATACATTAGCAGGAGTTGTTTAGATAAAAGAAAAAAGAGATGAGGGAAAGATGTTATCTTGTTTAGAATAACATAAGAAAAATTAAACAAGCTATTTGATAAAGGGAAGGATTCTAATGCGCTTCTTTTCCTCTTCTAAAACAATTAAAGCACCTTTCAATAAAACTTCAGCGTGATTGTTTATAGCCGAAATCACCATTTTGCTTAAATGCAGTACGGTTACGTTTTGTGTTCTTACCTGAACTACACTGGGTTTTTCAGCATTAGTTAAGGCCAATGCCGTCCCAAAATCAAGATCATGCGTAAATATTATAAAATCATGTACACGTGCCCAATTCATTATTATTTCGTCAGCGGCATCAAACCTACCCACTGCCGACCAATGTACCGCATCAATATTACTGATCCTAAACTCTTCTACCCATTCGGGAGATAAATTCATATCAATAAGAATTTCATGCAGTAGCAAGTGGTATTTCTATTTCTTCTGAACGCCAAGCCGCATAAGACAATGCCGCGAACAAATCTTCCTGCTCCAAATAAGGAAACATCTTTAAGATCTCCTGTGATGTTAAACCGGAAGCGAGCAGGCCGATAACCGTACCAACGGTCACCCTTAAGCCCCTGATGCAGGGTTTACCACCCATTACTGCAGGATTAAGTGTTATACGTTCCAAATTTTTCATATAAGATAATGCTAAACAAAAATACACAATTGTTTTTTCAATCAGTAAGAAACGAATATTTACAAGAACGGGGAAGTAAAATTGTTTACCTCCCCGTTAATTCCGATTAATTAACTTCTCTATTTAAATATCTCTATCTGCTTAAAGTTTTTGCTGAACTTAAACTCGTAGGTTTTATCGGCATTAACCGATATCTCTTTGATCTCTTTACCATCGGCCATAATTTTTGATGGTTTAAACGGCAAGCCATTTATTTTAAGGTGATAGCCTTCATAGCGTGGGGTGTATAACCCTTCCATACTTTGTTTAATGGTAAGGCTGCTTTCGGTACCGTTTACCACGAATTTTTTTTCCAGGTAAATATCCTGCTCGTAGGCAAATGTTTCACCGTAATCTTCAAACAGGAAAGAGTTCACTTCGTAATCGGTGTAGTATACGTTCAGCTTTACCTCTTCAATCGGTTTCTCGTTAGTGTACTGCATTACAGGATACTCCGGTATTACCGAACCTGCCTTTACAAAGATCGGGATGGTTTCTATCGGGGTAGCTACGTGTACTTCCTGGCCGCCGTCTACCATTTCCAAGCTCCAGAAATTATACCATTTACCCTTCGGCAGGTACACCTTGCGGCTTTGCTGACCAGGCTCCAGTACCGGGCAGATCAAAATCTTATCGCCATACGTAAACTCATCCTGGCGGAAGTGATTGGCAATGGTTTCCTGGTCGTGCATTACTACTGGCCTTAAAATAGGGAAACCGTAACGGTGATGCTCCCAGAAAGCAGAGTATAAATAAGGCAGCAGCCTGTATCTTAATTCGATAAATGTACGGTTGATAGAGGTGAACGGCTCGCCAAAACTCCATGGCTCGCGTTCTTTAGTATCACCGGCAGAATGCGCACGCATAAACGGCGAGAAAGTCCCCATCTGGATCCATCGGGTAAACAGCTCACCATCAGGCTCGCCGCTGAAACCGCCAATATCTGTTCCGCAGAAAGAAATACCAGATACCGATAAACGCTGCAACTGCACGTTACCAATTTTTAAGTGTTCCCATGATGCCACGTTATCGCCCGTCCAAACGGAAGAGTAGCGTTGTACGCCTGCATAGCCCGCCCTGGTAATCGTGAACGGACGCTTGTTTTTCAGCTGCTTGCGCAAGCCCTCATACGTGGCGCGTACCATTTGCATGCCATAAACATTGTGCGCTTTGCGGTGGCTTCCACGGAAACCATCGTACTGGTGGCGTACATCATCGGGGAAAGTACCCGAGCCAAACACAGCAGGCTCGTTCATATCGTTCCAAACACCGGCAACGCCAATATCTACCAGCTCGTCAAACAAACCGCCCCACCAGGTACGTACCTCGGGGTTGGTAAAATCAGGAAACTGACAACGGCCCGGCCACACGTGGCCCTCCATAAAATAATCATCACTGCGGCGGCAGAAATATTTCTTTTCCTTACCTTCTTTAAATACAGAATAATTATCATCCACACGGATCCCCGGATCTATAATTACCACAGTTTTAAAGCCGTTAGCAGCCAGATCTGCGATCATCTTACGCGGATCAGGGAAATACTTCTTATTCCAGGTAAAGCAGCGGTAACCGTCCATGTAATCAATATCCAGGTATATACCATCACAAGGGATTTTATTCTGCCTGAAACCGTTGGCTATTACGCGGACTTTATTTTCTGGATAATAGCTCCAGCGGCATTGGTGGTAACCCAGCGCCCAAAGCGGCGGCATAGGGTGCGTACCGGTTAAAATATGATAGTTTTTCACCACGTCCATCATATGCGGCCCGTGGATATAATAATATTGCAGTTCGCCCCCATCAGCCCAAAAGCTGGTTTTGGTTTGGTCTTCACCACCAAAATCAAAATGCGCCTTAAAGGTATTGTCGAAGAAGATACCGTGGGCGATCCCTTCGTTCACACTGATATAAAAAGGGATAGAGCGGTAAAGCGGATCCTGGTTCCAGCCGTAAGAGTAGGCATCGGTGTTCCAGTTCTTTAAACGCTTTCCACGCAGGTTAAATTCGGTTGCCTTATCGCCAAGTCCGAAAAAGCTTTCCTGCACAGCACAGGTTTTAGTACAAAACACGTAGTAACCGCCAAACTTAACGTTCTCTTCCCAGTGCATCGGCACGGCATCAGAGCTGGTTACATGATTGTTACTATCAGAGAAAGAGATAAAAAAATCCTGCTTGCGAATATGGCAGTTAATGGCACTGGTTGATACCCTGAACTCCAGTTCGTTCTCTAAAAGGGTAAATTTAACCGCTTTTTGAGGCAGCTCGGGTACAGCGTACGAAAACTCATCCAAAAAAACGCTGTGAGGTGCCAGCCTTACGCGGATGATCTGATCGGTAATAACGGTAACTTCAACACTTGCGTCACCATCGGTAAAGAAAAATTTATTACCCACCTGCTCAGCATGGTTAGGCACACCCAGGTATTTTTTAACAATGGGCTTTATGCCATCGGCCGGGTTATTTAAGTGGTGAAATTCCTCCTCGTCGACAACAATATCATCTGAAACTAACAGGCGTGCCGTTGCTAGTTCGGGGTTAGGGGTAGGGACGTTTTCTTCCATAAAAACTTCAACATTCAATAGCTCTGTTAATAATTACTTAACAAAGGGGTGAAAATAAGATCAGCTAATTATACTTATCAGCTAAATAACGATTTATTAATGAATATTCAAGCTATAATTAAGCCAAAAAGAGCAAATGCTGTTACGATGTTAAAATTCTAACAGCAATCCACCGGCAGCTTTTAGGGTAACCTCAACACCCGCTGCAATATCATCTGTAGTAAATATTGTTTTGCTTAACATATCGGTAAAATTAACCCTTTCAGTAAGGTTAAACTGCTTTAACAGATCATCAGGCAGCTTTACCCGGATAGTTTTATCGCTACGGTTAAAGTTGGCTACAACTAAAATACGCTGATTATCGGTATAACGCAGGTAGATGTATAATTTGGTATCAAAACCTTCCTGCCGCTCGTTAGCCATCATCAACTCGTAAAAATTGCCTGTTTGCAGGGCCTCATTCTCTTTTACAGCATTGAGCAGATTGCTGTAAAATGTACGCAATTCCTTTTGTTGCTGCGACAAACCACCACCATCAAACTTGTTATTATTCAGCCATTTTTGATGCTCAGGAACGCCCCAGTAATCAAATATGGTGGTACGGCCATCATCGCCGCTGAAGCCGTTTTCACCGGCTGCGGGTTCGCCAATTTCCTGCCCGCTGTAGATCATTACCGGCCCGGTTGAAAGGGTGGCGCTCACAATCATCCCCGGTACGGCCAGCCAGGCATCGCCGGCGAAAAACCGGCTCGCAATACGCTGTTCATCATGATTTTCCATAAAGCGCAGCATGTGTTCGTCAATGCCGCGGCTATGGTTATTCCATACATCGTTTATTTGCCAGGTGGATGCGTGGTAATCGTTGCAGGTAAGCTGCCTGATAACATCATACAGGCCCACCTTATCATACAGGTAATCAAACTTACCGTTGTGGACGTAGTTATAATATTGGTTCTTGTCGTACGCTTCGCCGATGAAGATGAGATGTGGAAAAGTTGTTTTCAGTTTGGGGATGATCCATGCCCAAAATTCTACCGGTACCATCTCTATCATATCGCAACGAAAACCATCCACACCCATTTCGGCCCAATATGTCAACACATAGTGCATTTTATGCCACAGCGGCGGCGGTTCTGGTAGATTTGTTCTGCCCCCGCCCGGGATATAAACACCGTAGTTTAGTTTAATGGTTTCAAACCAATCGTTTATAGACGGCGATGCATTGAATACATCGTTCCCGGTAGCTTTTGCCGGGAACTCATCAAAGCGCCCGTCTTTCAATGGCGAAATAAATTCATCCCCACCCGGATTATATCCTTGCGGAACATTAAAGTGCTGCCCCGGCAGGTAGTAAAAATCATTAGCGGGCGAAAAAGCTATCGAGGTATCATCATCCTGCCCAATATCACGTACATCATCAGGCTTAGCATCCGAACCGTAGGTACGTGCTACGTGGTTGGGCACAAAGTCGATGATCACCTTCATCCCGTTCTTGTGCGTGCGGCCAATCAGTTCCTTAAACTCCGAGATGCGAAAATCCACATCAACCGCAAGGTCTGTTGCCACATCATAATAATCTTTAATAGCATAAGGCGAACCAGCCCTGCCCTTCACCACATCCGGGTCATCGGGTTTAATGCCGTATGCGGACTGATCCGTCATGGTGGCGTGCTCAATAATGCCTGTATACCAAACGTGGCTAAAGCCCATCTTGGCTATCTCTATTAAGGCTTTATCAGTAATATCTTTCAGCTTACCAACGCCGTTCTCTTCTACAGAGCCATAGATTTTATTGGCAGTATTGGTATTGCCGAACAAACGCGGCAGCAATTGGTAGATAATTAATTTATGGTTAGATGACATGGATTTTTAGTGTTTAATATCAAATGTCTGATGCTGCTTTTTCCGCTTTCTATGAGCAAAAACGCCTCCGATAGCAGCAACTATTAATAAAAACGGGAATAAGAACATCAATATATAACCTAAAATTGGGAATATCAAAAAAAACACCAACCATAATGCAAAGAGCACAATAGATGGCATTAATATAGCTGTAAAGACATTATATACCTCCTTTTCCTCCAAATAGTACAAAAGGAAATATCCGACAATAAAAGATAACAAAATACTAATCACTGATAAAAGTACCGTCATAACTTTACCTGCTTAGCCACATCTCATCATTTGCATTGATAGTATGGCTTACACCGTAAAGCGATACTTCCGCTATTTTATCAGATAAGTTACTGATAGAAACGCCGTCCTTCGCTATCCTGATCTTCAACAATACACCCCGAAAACCGATCTGGAAAGACAGCGCCTGCCACTCACCAGGCAATAATGGATTGAAAGATAACAAGCCATCCTTCACACGCATACCGCCGAAGCCTTGTACCACGGCCATCCAGGTGCCGGCCATAGAGGTGATATGGCAGCCGTCGTCGGTATCGTTGTTGTAATCGTCTATATCCAGTCGCGAGGTGCGCAGGTAAAACTGGTAAGCCCGTTCCACATCGCCTAGCCTGGCAGCTAATATGGCATGCACACAAGGCGAGAGCGACGATTCATGCACCGTTCTCGGCTCATAAAAATCGTAATTGCGGCGAATGGTATCCAGATCATACTGATCTTCGAAAAAGTAAAGTCCCTGCAACACATCGGCCTGCTTAATGAATACCGAGCGCAGGATGCGGTCCCAGCTCCATTTTTTCACCAGCGGCAATTCGGATGCAGGCAGGTCCTTCACCAGGATCTGTTCTTTATCCAGATACCCGTCCTGTTGCAGGTAGATGCCCAGCTTTTCATCCTGCGGGAAATACATTTTGGCAATAATATCCTTAAACCTGCCGGTTTCTGTTTCGGTATTAAAGCTTATCCTGCCAAGCAATGTATTGTACTTAGCTTCATCGGCTGCTTTCACTTTATTTAAAACCTGCAGCGTATAGCGCATACACCAAACGGCAATAGTACTGGTGTACCAGTTATTGTTTACGTTGTTTTCGTACTCGTTTGGCCCGGTTACACCCAGCATTACATATTGCTGCTTACCGGCAGAAAAAGTTATCCGCTGCGACCAAAAGCGCGAGATAGCGATAAGAACTTCCAATCCGTAATCGATAAGGTAAGCCTCGTCCCCGGTGTAGTTTACGTAGTTGTAAATAGCATAGGCAATGGCGCCGTTGCGGTGGATCTCCTCAAAGGTTATCTCCCACTCGTTATGGCATTCGGTGCCATCCATGGTAACCATGGGGTACAGCGCTGCGCCGTTATTAAAGCCAAGCAGCTGGGCATTCTCAATAGCTTTGCCTAACTGCTTATAGCGATACAACAGAAGGTTGCGGGCAACTGTTTGCTCTGCCGTGGCCAGGTAAAAAGGCACACAGTAAGCCTCGGTATCCCAATAAGTACTACCGCCATACTTTTCGCCGGTAAAACCTTTAGGGCCAATGTTCAACCGGTCATCCTCCCCGGTATAAGTTTGGTTAAGCTGAAAGATATTGAAACGGATCCCTTGCTGCGCCTTGGCATCGCCCTCTATAATAATATCGTTATGTTTCCACTTTTCGGCCCAGGCAGCGGCTTGTTCGGCCAGCATAGTTTCAAAACCTTTGGCACTGATGAGGGTAAGCAGATCTGCCGACTTATCGGCCAGCTGATCCGCCGGGTAATTCTGTGAAGACAGGTTGGCCGCGTATTTTATGAGCGTAACTGGTTGCCCTTGTTTAACCTGCAGCTTAATTTCGGCAGCTATATATTTTTCTTTTTGAACTGGTGATGATGTGAACTCAACCTGCTCCCCCCTCTGCAACAAGCTAAACTTCGTGGCGGTTGCCACCTCAAAACCGTTTTTTTTGGTACGCAGCTGCACGTAGCCACCATCGTTTGTTATTGCTTTGTTTACTTCATCCCAAAACTTCTCGTCGTAGTTAGAATCTTTGTTTGCAATGTCGCCGTCTATAAAAGGCGTTAGGGTTATCTCTCCCTCAAAATTTAGCGGGGTGAGGGTATATTTTATAGCGCCACATTCATCATCTACCATGCTGCAAAAGCGATTGGCCTCTACCTCCACCTCTTTACCGGAAGCGGTTTTAGCCCGGAAGCTGCGTTTCAAATACCCTTCCTGCATATTCAGCTCGCGGCGAAAACTCAGCACCTCGCATTTTGCAAGATCAAGTTGCTCATCACCTATCTGCACATCAATGCCTATCCAGTTGGCGGCATTAAGCACTTTAGCAAAGTACTCGGGGTAGCCATTCTTCCACCAGCCTACGCGGGTTTTATCGGGATAATAAACACCGGCTACATAGTTACCCTGCAGGGTTTCGCCGCTGTAAGCTTCCTCAAAGTTGGCGCGTTGCCCCATCCGGCCATTGCCCAGGCTAAAAACACTCTCGGCAACCTGGTTATAATGCGGGTCGAAACCTTCTTCGATGATCTTCCACTCGTCAACTTTAAAATAATCCTTCATAAACGGGGTATTGAATTACGGGTTTGCTAAAATAATACAAACATTCAGCCTCACCTAATCCTCTCCAAAGGAGAGGACTTTTTTATTGAAAATAGATTTAGAAACATCAATAAAATATTGAATTTCGAATCCCCAACACCCAACCCTTTTTACTTTAATATTCGATATTGGGTATTCAGTGTTCGATATTAAATCGATGCTGATTTCTTAATGATGACATTGCTTTGAGCCGAGGTTCAACACTTGTACATTACAACATTTCGTTATACCTTGCATTACCTCTTATGAAAAACAATATCTTAATTATTGGGGCCGGCGCTGCCGGGCTCATGGCTGCGCGTGCTTTGGCCAAAGCGGGTAAAAAAGTTACCGTATTGGAAGCCCGAAACCGCACCGGCGGCCGCATCCATACTTTAAGCGACGCTTCTTTTTTTAAACATACCGAACTGGGCGCCGAGTTTATCCACGGCGACCTGCCCGTTACGCTCAACCTGTTACAGGAAGCCGGTATTGCTTACCGCTCTGCCAATGCCGAAATGTGGCGCTTTGAGGATGGAAAATTCAAAGAGAACAGCATGATCATTGAAGACTGGGACCTGCTGATTAAAAAACTTAACGAGCTGCAGCAGGACGCCAATATTTACGATTTCCTCCAAAAAGAATTTTCCGGCGATAAATACAGAGAACTGCGGGCCGGTGTATGGGCCTATGTATCCGGCTATGACACGGCCAACCCGCGCGATGCCGGTGCCTTTGCCCTGCGTAACGAATGGCAACAAGAGGAAATGGACGCCCAGCACCGTATTGAAGGCGGTTATTGCCACATGATTAGTTACCTGGTAAACGAATGCAAGGCTAACAACGGCGAGATTTTTTTAAATGCCATCGTAAAAGGAATTCACTGGCAGGCAGGAAGTGTTAAAGCCATAACCGCAGGTGGTGATGAGTATGAAGCAGAGCAGCTATTGATTGCCATGCCTTTAGGCGTTTTAAAAGCAAAAGAAGGTGAATTGGGTGCCATTAGTTTTAACCCGCCTATAAAAAATTACAGCAAAGCAATCCAACAAATGGGCTTTGGCTCGGTGATCAAGATCCTGTTTGAGTTTAGCACGGCGTTTTGGCTGGATGATAAAACAGAACACATGGCAGGCCGCAATGTAGAAGAAATGGGTTACCTGTTCAGCAATGAAGAGATCCCAACCTGGTGGACGCAGATACCTGATAAGTCAAACGTATTAACCGGCTGGATAGGCGGCCCTGCTGCAGCAGATAAGATAAACTTGACAGACGAGGCCATTGCAGAACAGGGACTGCAATCCTTAGCCAATATTTTTAAGCTTGACATAACCGAACTGAAAGGCAAGCTGATAGCCCGCCGCATTATGAACTGGACCGCAGACCCGTTCACCCGGGGCTCCTATGGATATGATACCGTGGCTGCACCCAAAGCCCGTAAATTACTAAACACACCTATTGAAGATACCGTATATTTCTGTGGGGAATATTTGTACGATGGCACAGCAATGGGAACTGTAGAAGCGGCTTTGAGCAGTGCCGTGAATGCAGCTGAGAAAATGCTATAACTACACGCTTTTAAACCGCCTCTTTTTTCTCTGCTGCCATTTCAAGGTCTTCTGCATCTGGTGTCATGGATTCCTGTTGAAGGGAAGCTTTTTTCTCGTACTGCAGGTTGATATAGATAGGAAAATGGTCGGAATTAAAGTTGGATAAACGGCGCATACCTTTTAGTTTAAAATCGGTAGATATAAACGCGTGATCTAAGGGAAAACGCAGAAACGGATAATGCGCATGAAATGAATTGTAGAAGCCCCTGCCCCTGCGCGGATCTATCAAACCACTCATCTTCAGGAAAAGCTCGGTGGTGTAGCTCCAGGCCACATCGTTCAGATCACCAATTACGATAACCGGCAACGCTGAAGCCTTAGCCAGGTCGGCAACCAGCAATAACTCCTTATCCCGCTCTGTCGACCGTGGGTTTTCATTAGGTACCGGTGGGGTTGGGTGCACGGCAAACAGCTGGATTTTCAAACCGCTTTTTAAAACAACTTTGGTATGGATAGACGGGATATCATCCTCTACCATAAACTTCACTTCTGCATCTTGCAGCGGAAGCCTGGAATATAATAGCATCCCATAGGTATTTTCCAAAGGAACTTTTACGTGATGAGGATATTTACTTTCCAATTCAGCGGTTTCCTTATCCCATCGTTTGTTGGTTTCCAGTAATAAAACCACATCCGGGTTATGCCGGGCAATTTCTTTAAGGCAGCCTGCAGAGTTGGTATTATCCTGAAAAACATTAGTAATCATAATGCAAAGCGCCTGATCGGGCAAGTCTTTAGCTGTATTTAATACCTGCTTTTTACCCAGCGGCGTAAAGGGAATTATTTGTGTAGCGAGGTAAATAATGTTAGCCAGCAGCAAAATACAAAGCGTCCAAAACAACCAGGCCTCGCCTTTGAATAATAAAGCAACCAGCAAAAAACAGGCAACTGTAAGCACTAATTTTTGCAGGCGCGGATAATCAAATACACGAAAGATCCAGTATTGATGCTTTACCACGGAAAGCAGCGTAAAGCACAATAATAAAGCCGAAAAAACGATCAAGAAAATATTCATTTGGGTAACGCGCGTGAAGTTTTAGCATGTAAATATATCATTATAAACTTAGCGCATTAACCCAAAAAAGAAGGTTTTGTTTATGCCCCCTGCCCTGCCAACAGGTACAGCACCGCCATCCGGATGGCTACGCCGTTCTCCACCTGGTCAAGAATGATGGATTGCTTGCTGTCGGCTACGTCACTGGTAATTTCCACACCACGGTTTATTGGGCCGGGGTGCATTACGGTGATCTCCTTATCCAGCGAATCGAGAATCTGTTTGTTTAAACCGTACAGCATGGTGTATTCCCTTAACGACGGGAAGTATTTAATATCCTGGCGTTCCAGCTGAATGCGAAGCATGTTGGCTACATCGCACCAGTTTAGGGCCTTTACCAGGTTATGTTCTACCTTAACGCCTAACGAGCCAATATATTTAGGGATCAGTGTAGTTGGCCCGCAAACCATTACCTCGGCACCCAATTGTTTCAGACAAAGGATATTGGATAAGGCCACACGCGAGTGCAGGATATCGCCTACAATAACCACCTTTTTACCGGCCACATCGCCATAGCGCTCACGGATACTAAAGGCATCCAGCAAAGCTTGTGTGGGGTGCTCGTGCGCACCATCACCGGCATTCACTATCTGTGCCTTTACATGTTTGGCTAAAAACACACCTGCCCCTGCGTAAGGATGGCGCATTACCACCATATCTACTTTCATGGCCAGGATGTTGTTTACCGTATCTACCAGGGTTTCGCCTTTACTTACAGATGAAGAAGATGCGGCAAAGTTCACCACATCGGCAGAAAGCCTTTTCTCCGCCAGTTCAAAAGAGAGGCGCGTACGGGTAGAGTTCTCAAAAAATATGTTCGCGATGGTTACGTCGCGCAGCGAAGGCACCTTTTTAATGGGCCTGTTCAGTACCGTTTTAAAATTATCAGCCGTTTCAAATATCTGGTGGATATCATCAACGTTCAGGTCCTTAATTCCAAGTAAATGCCGGGTGCTTAATGCCATTTCTTATCTATGAATCAATATAAAGTTTGTCATTGCTCTCTTCGCATGCTTAGCGGTTATGCACAACTACGAGATTGCTTCGTCGTTCCTCCTCGCAATGACATATTGTTTATCAGTTAAATCGAAGTTTATCGGCTAAATTCGAAATCGAAAATCCGAAATCCGAAATCAATCGCTATTTCGTTTCCGATACCAGCACGATCTTATCTTCGCCATCGGTTTCTTTCCAGCTCACTACCACTTTTTGCGATGCAATGCTGTCTACCTCAATACCTACATAATCTGCTGCTACAGGGATATGGCGCGAATAGCGGCGGTCTACCAGTGCAAGCAGTTCAACCTTTTCGGGCCTGCCGAATGCCTGCATGGCATCCATAGCGGCGCGGATGGTGCGGCCCGTCCACAGTACGTCATCCATCATAATTACCTTCTTGCCTTCAATAATAAAATCTATTTTGGTTTGATTAGGTACCAGTGGGTTGTCGCGCCTGCGGAAATCGTCGCGGTAAAAGGTTATGTCGAGGTCGCCCTGCAGTATTTTGCTATCCGGAAGTATCTTTCTGAGTTCTTCGGCAACGCGGTATGCCAGGTAAATGCCTCTGGGCTGTATGCCTATTAAAACAGTACCAGAAAAATCGTTATGATTTTCTATTAACTGACGACATAAACGCTGTATTGTAATTTGAAATTTCTGACCGTCGAGCAGCGTTAGATTTTGCATCGTTTGGGTGGATTTGGGCAAAGGTAATAATTTTAGTGATTACATAAATAATCATTAAAGATAAGTTTGCAATGTGCAGGTAGCGCCGCCGGCACTTAATATCCTGTATCCAATGCCCACTATTCCCCGGAATAAGAACAAACTAAATATTTAGTTTAGCTATGTTTATTCAAAAACTACCCGTCCTTAGCAATATTATTTTTATCTTAAACAAGTTTTTCAACCCATTACAATTTTATCACTTAAATGAAATTCTTATCTCATGTTATAGTAGCTGCGGCGTTATCCTGCGCTGCAATCACACCTTCATTTGCACAGAGCACGGTAACCGAAAAATTGCCTACCGATTACCTCAGTGCTGCTTTCCATGCCGGAAGGCGCCAGGCGTTGCGCGATAAAATGCCCGCCAATTCTGTAGCGGTTATTTTTGCCTACCCCGAGCAGGTTTTCAGTAACGATGTAAATTACGTTTACCATGCCAACCCCGATATGTATTACTTCTCGGGCTATAAAGAAGCTAATTCAGTGTTACTGATCTTTAAAGAAACGCAGCAGGATGGCAGCAACAGCTACAACGAAGTGATATTTGTAAACAAACGCGACCCTAAGCGCGAACAATGGACCGGCAAACGCCTTGGCGCAGAAGGTGCTAAAACCAAGTTGGGCTTTAAAGAAGCTTACGATAGCGAAACCTTTTCAACCTTTGGCGTCGATTTTAAAAAATTCAGTACTATCATATACGATGGCCTGCCGGATGATGTGGGTGCCGATGTTGCCAAAGGCAGCTTAAGCGATATTGTAAATGCCTTTAAAGCTAAAGCCGGTATTAAAGACTGGAATAAAGGTTTAGTTGCCGACTTGAACCTGATAAACCAATATGCTAACCCGAAAAATATTGGCCCGATAATGAACTACCTCAAACCTAAGTTTGAGCAGGAAGCTTACAAGAGCAACCCTTTGATACAGCAGCTGATCGCAAAATCTGATTCGGCCACGCTTGCAGATGTAAAAGCCAAAATAAATGTAGATCTGGGCGGCATCAGTATGTTTCAGAAATTCACAACCCAGCTGCGCGGTGTTAAAACTCCAGAGGAGCTGGTGTTGCTAAAAAAATCGGTAGTGCTGAGCTCACTGGCGCATAATGAGGCTATGCGTGCGGTTAAGCCTAAAATGAGCGAGCGCGAGCTGGAAGGTATTATGCTTTACGTACATAAAAAGAATGGCGCCGAAGATGAAGGTTACCCGCCAATTGTAGGTGCAGGCGGTAACGGCTGTATTTTACATTACGAAGAAAACAGCGCTACCGAAGTACAAAACCAACTGGTATTGATGGATGTGGGTGCCGAATACCACGGGTACTCTGCCGATGTTACCCGCACCTTCCCGGCAAACGGCAAATTTACCGAAGCACAAAAAGCTATTTACCAAATAGTTTATGATGCGCAGGAAGAAGTATTTAAACTTTGTAAAGAAGGCGTGCTATATTCTTCTTTAGAAACCAAAACAAGGCAGGTGCTTAGTGCAGGCTTAATAAAGCTGGGCATCATTAAAAGCGCATCAGAACTTGGCAAATATTACCCGCACGGCGTATCGCACCATTTGGGGCTTGATGTGCACGACAAAGGCGAGTACGCCGGCAACCTGGTAGAGAATATGGTGATCACCGTTGAACCAGGCATTTATATTCCTGCCGGTAGCCCCTGCGATAAAAAATGGTGGGATATTGGTGTACGTATTGAAGATGATATCCAGATAGGTAAAGATAAAGGCACAAACCTGAGCATTGATGCGCCGCGCAGCTGGCAGGATGTGGAGAAAATGCTTGCCGAAAAAAGCATTTTTGATATTGATAAATCACCTGCAGGTAAAAAACCTGCAGGTAAAAAATAATACTAAACCTAATCTTTTGCCCGTATGCTTATAAAAGTATTTAAAACAGCAGCATTATTTATATTGCTTGTAATTATTGCGGATAGTTTAAAAGCGCAGGCACCTGCAGATAGTGTTAATATACAAAAAATGATCTCTCTGATGGAAACGCGGTATAGCCGTTTACCATCAGAGAAGGTCTTTCTTCATTTTGATAAGCCCGGCTATGCCATGGGCGATACCATTTGGTTTAAGGCATACCTGCTTAACGGCGCAACACTCGCCTCCTCCACCCTAAGCGGCAAGATCTATATAGAACTGATCAATGATAGCACCCGCATTGTCGACAGACGAGTTATCCCCGTTATAATGGGCCTGGGCGAAGGAGATTTCAAGCTGGATGAAAAAATCTTTACAGAAGGAACCTATACCATACGAGCTTATACCAACTGGATGCAGAATTTCTCTGCAGACGCGCTATTCTACAAGCAAATTTACATTGGCGGCCAACTGGCCGATGATAGCTGGTTTGTAAACGAGCAGCATACTTTTGCTGCAACAGAAAAAGGCAACACAGCCACAATTGGACTAAAACTGAACACGCCCGGAAATCAGCCGGTAACCAACGTGCCTGTAGAGATAAAAATAATGCAGAACGAAAAGCAATTATTGAAACAAAGCCTCGCTACCTCTGCAGAGGGTTTTGTAAACCTAAACTTGCTTATCCCCAAAAAAGATAGCGTTGGCGAACTCAGTATTTTAATTACCGAAACTAAAGGCAAGCATAAATTAAAGATTCCGCTGCCGGCCAATAGCGTTCCTAAAATAGATCTGCAATTTATGCCCGAAGGCGGTAACCTAATTGAAGGGCTGGTAAATAAAATAGGCTTTAAAGCCATTGGTGAAGATGGCTTAGGCGTTGATGTAAGCGGCACCATCTACAATAATAAAGCCGAAGAGGTAAACACCTTTGCATCCACCCATAAAGGCATGGGTGTTTTTAGCTTGGTACCGCAAGCCGGCGAAACCTACACCGCTAAAGTTAAATTAGCCAATGGGCGGGTGCAAACATTTGCATTACCTAAGGCAGATGCCGGCGGCATGGTTTTACGGGTTGATAACATCAAACACCCCGATTCGCTTTATTTTTATATTACGGCAGTGGGCAATTTTCCGGGGGCAGATAGCGCCTATGCGCTGGTTGCACATTCGGTTAACGCGGCACATTACGGGATACCTTTTAAGCTTTATAATCATTACAGATTCTTAAGACTGGCGAAATCTGCATTGCCGCCAGGTATCGTAAATTTTTCGGTAGTGAATAGCAAATACCACGTTTTAGCACAGCGGCGTGTATTCATTAAAACAACCGATAGCCTTAAAATATTGGCAACGCCAGATAAAGAGCGTTACCAACCACAGGACAGCATCGCCCTAAATCTTAAACTTACTAATGCAAACGGCAAACCGTTAACCGGCAACCTCTCTATAGCCGTAACCGACGACAGGCAGGTAAAATTCAACTCTTACGATGATAATATTGTAAGCCGCATGCTGCTTACCTCCGAACTTAAAGGATACATAGAAGAGCCAAGTTGGTATTTTAACAACAATACACCTGCAGGCATAAAAGCCTTAGATAACTTAATGCTAACGCAGGGCTGGGTGGGTATCAGCGTGGCAGACGCTATCAGCAGCGCAAACATAGCTCCCCAATTTGAAGCCGACAGCGCTATTAACCTTAGTGGTTACCTTAAAGGCTTTTTAAATAAACCGGGCAAAAACTTAAAAGTAACGCTGATGGCCACCGGCAAAGATGTTTTTTTAATGGATGCCATAAGTGATAACGAAGGGAAGTTTGCATTTAAAAACATCCCCATGAGCGATACCATTGCTTATACGCTTAAGGCCCATACCTTAAAAGGCGGTACATCATCTGCCGAGCTTTTTGTAAATGAATTTATAGCGCCTTCTTTTGATAATCTGCCCGCCATGCACAAGCAAATGCCCTGGTATGCCAAAACAGACAGCACGCTGCTAAACTATCTAAATGCCAATACAGCCAACAAAAAGCTGGTGGAGAAGATTGAACTGGGTGATATAAAAGGTAATCTTTTAAATACTGTTGTGGTAAAAGCCCGGCCAATCATAGGCGTTAAAGGTATCTATGGGGAAGACTTATATTATGCAGATGCCAATATCACCGAAGAAAGCTTTAAAAAAGCAGGAAGTAAAACCTTGTTAGATTACCTTAAACAAAATGTAGATGGCTTCCACATCAGGTTAAATGCCCGGGGAGATAGCTTTTATATGAAAGGTAATAAAGTGCAGAATATCTTTATAGATGGCAGAAGCGTTTCTGCTTTTTTGCCTGTAGACGGAGGGCCGAATGCACAGTTTAATGCTTTAAAACAATTTTTAGAAACCAGCTCTGCCGACCTTAAACGTGTTGTGATATATCATTATCCCGAAATAGAACTTAATAAAATGGCTATCCGCGCCAATATCATGATTATTACCCGCAGCGGAGCCGGGCCAGTATTTAGATCGTCAACGGGTAATTATATTTACCGCCCGCTACCAGTTTATACACCAAGGCAATTTTACCAGCCCAAATACACGGTAAAAAGCCAGCCTAACCCGCTCGATCAACGCTCCACCATCCATTGGGAACCTAATTTAATGACGGATGCCACGGGTGCCGCAAAGCTAACTTTCTACGCTGCAAGTACGCCATCAACCTACACTATACACATCCAGGGAACCGACTTGACCGGCCTGTTAGGCACCCAAACACTAAAGATAAAGGTAGAAGGCAAACAGCAGGGCAACTAAAACCCCTGCAAGATTTCTAAATCAATATTTTAAACAGTAGTAAGCTGAAGATACCACGCTGATAAAATTTGATAATACCCTATTTGTTAAGGCAATTAACTAAATTAGCGTATCACAAACCTTCACCTATGCTTTTTGGCAAATACCACAATAACCGTATTCTCACAATAACAAAAACCCTTATCTGCATTATTGTATTTTTGTATAGCCATGCAGTAAAAGCGCAGGATGCGATTGGGGTAAAAAAAATCCTAAATTCGATAGAAAGCTACCAGGCGCATCTTCCTTCCGAAAAAGTATTCCTCCATTTTGATAAACCCTATTACACAGTTGGCGATACCTTGTGGTTTAAAGCCTATGTATTTGATGCTGCTACTTACACCGCATCTAAATTAAGCAGCAAGCTTTATGTAGAACTGCTAAACGATAGCAGTAAAGTGGTAACCCGTTTTGCCATACCGCTTTTTATGGGATTGGGCCAGGCGGATATTGTGCTGGATGAACCCATTACCGATGGCAGTTACACCCTGCGGGCATACACCAACTGGATGCAAAACTTTAGCGGCGATGTATTTTTTAACAAGCAATTTCACATAGGCAAACCAACTATTAGAGGAGGCCTGCTGGTAAATGAACAGCATACCCTAAAAAAAAACCCAAAGGGCGATAACCAGGTAAGTTTAAATTTGCAGTTAACAGATCTTGCCAAAACCGCTATCCCCTACCGGGATGTTGAACTACGTTTAACAGAGGGGAAACACACGCTCAGCAAAAGCAATAATATAACGGGTGATAACGGCAATATCTCTACAAACTTCAATCTTCCGGATAAGGTAGACACTCGCAGGTTATCGCTAATTGTTACCGATAAAACCACTAAAAACAAACTCAGCTTTCCTTTTTATCCCGGCGGGGAATATCAGAATATCGATCTGCAGTTTATGCCCGAAGGCGGTAATCTGGTTGCCGGTTTAAATAACAGGATAGCCTTTAAAGCCATTGGCGAAGATGGCCTTGGTGTTGCCATAAAGGGCACCATCGTTAACAAAGCCAACCAGGAAATAAACACCTTCGAATCTGCTCATAACGGGATGGGTAATTTTTTACTGGTACCGTTGCCCGGCGAAACTTATACGGCAAAATATACTGTAAACGGCATAGCGCATACAGCCGTATTGCCTGTTACAAAACCATCGGGTATTACTATCAAGGTGGATAACCTCTCCCACCCCGATTCGGTATTGCTCTATATCAGGGCAACAGCAGATATTGCGGCAGCTGGTAAAAACTATTCGCTTGTAGCGCGATCGGCAGATGTAGCTTACCTTGGTGTACCTGTTAATTTGCAGCGCGGCTTTCATTATCTGCGCCTGCCAAAAGGCACGTTCATGTCAGGCATAGTAAGTTTTACTTTGCTGGATGGCAATACGCCTGTGTGCGAGCGCCGTATTTTTATAGACCACCAGGATGACCGCATGCAACTGGGCCTTATACCTCAAAAGGCGCAATATTTACCTAAAGACAGTGTATCACTTGCACTTAATGTTGTTAACGCTGATGGCAAACCGGCTGTAAGCAGCCTATCTGTATCAGTAACCGATGATTCGTTTGTAAAGAACAACACGAATGAAGACAATATCATCAGTCACCTGCTGCTTACATCAGAGCTAAAAGGCTACGTGGAAGACCCTGCTTGGTATTTTGCTGTGGATAACAAACCAGAGAAAAATATGGCCCTTGATAACCTGATGCTCACCCAGGGCTGGACGGGTTTCGACTGGAGCAAAATCTCCCAACCCATAACCACCCCAAAGTTTGAGGCCGAAAAGGATAACCACTTATCGGGCAGGGTAACTGGCTTTTTTAACAAAGGCACTAAAGATGCCAAGGTGAGCATATTTGCCGTGACCAAAAAATACGGCGTTTTCTTAACCGATACAGTTACCAATGCCAACGGGGAATTTATGTTTCCGCTCCCTTTGTTTGATACCGTGGCCTACACCATCAGGATAGCTAACAAAAAAGGCAAAAACACCGATGGGGACATCGTACTGAATGAGTTTACGCCTACTACATATACACAGATAAGCAATCTAAGACCGATGCCCTGGTATGCACAGGCAACAAATGCCGCCATGCTAAATTACTTCAACAGGCCGCAGGAGCAATTAGCGGGCGTTAAACCAGGCGAAGTTAAAGGCAAACTGCTTAAAGAAGTAATTATAAAAGGCACTAAGCCCCCTGTAACCGGTGGCAGCCAATATGGTTATCTGGTAAAGGAAGTTGATGAGCAGCAATTAGTGGCCGCCCGCAAAACTACGCTGATGGACCTGATTAGGCAAAAAATAGGTGGCTTCCACGAAGGGAGCATGTACCGCTCCAAAATGTTTGAGCGGGTTACCATCCACCCAAACGCTAATTTTTTGGTTGGATCAGACTTGGTCGTAGACTTTGTTATAGATGGCAGAAGCACCTACGATATGTTTGCAGAAGAGTATACCGGCGAACCTACCCTGTTCCGTGAGTTTATCCGCGGGTTTTTAGTTAGGATTACCGCCGATGAGGTTAAGAACATTAAACTGGGCGGTGGCAACAAAGCATTTATTACCATAACCACCCGCAGTGGTAACGGTATGGGCGCTACAACTACCCCTGGCATTGCAATGCACCGGCCAGTGCCCTTTTGCCTGCCACGGCAGTTTTACAAGCCTGGTTACACGGTAAAAAATGACGTAGCAAACGCAAACCGCGCAACCGTGCATTGGGAGCCTAATTTAGTTACCGATGTAAACGGTACAGCCAGCTTCTCATTTTTTGCAGCAGACAAGCCGGGTTCTTACACCATTACCGTGCAGGGCGCGGATATGAATGGCAACTTTGGCTATCAAACCCAAAAGATAATCATTGCACCGCAGGCAACTGCAAATAAAACAGGAAAATAACAGAGCCCATAATCCTCTTATAAATGACATGAAAAAAGCCCTCCCGATTGCTCAGGAGGGCTTTAATATTTAGAAAACGAAAGCTTATGCTTCTTCTTCGGTTTCTTCAGTTTCGGTTGGTTTAGCAGCCGGAGCAGGAGCAGCTTTTTTAGCAGCTTTGCTTTCAGCACCTTCCATTTGCTCTTTTAACTGAGCTAATACGCTAAGGTCACCTAAAGTTGATTTTTCTACCGATTCTTTCACTTTCTTAACCGCGTTGTTAGCAGATTTTGCTTCTTTTTTACGGTTTTCGAACTCTTGTACACGAGCATCAGCACGGGCTTCTTCCCATATACGTGAGTGTGAAATCACAATACGTTTGTTCTCTTTGTTAAACTCGATGATTTTGAATTCAGCAGTTTCTTCAGCTTTAACGCTTTTGCCATCTTCTTTTACCAAATGTTTGGTTGGAGCAAAGCCCTCAACACCGTAAGGTAAAGCTACGATAGCGCCTTTATCAGTTACTTTGATAACGGTACCTTCGTGTATCGAATCGATAGTGAAGATTGTTTCAAAAGTATCCCAAGGGTTTTCTTCAAGCTGTTTGTGGCCTAAGCTTAATTTGCGGTTATCAATATCAAGCTCTAATACTACCACGTTTAATTTTTCGCCAACCTTAGTAAATTCGTTAGGGTGGTTTACTTTTTTAGACCATGATAAATCAGAGATGTGAATTAAACCATCTATTCCGTCTTCAAGCTCAACAAACACACCAAAGTTGGTCATGTTTTTAACAGTAGCTACGTGAGTAGTACCAACGGCGTATTTAGCGCCGGCGTTTTGCCATGGATCAGGAGTTAATTGTTTAATACCTAAGCTCATTTTGCGTTCGTCGCGGTCTAAGGTTAATACCTGAGCCTCAACTTCGTCGCCAACTTTAAGGAATTCCTGTGGATTGCGCAGGTTTTGTGACCATGACATTTCTGACACGTGAATTAAACCTTCAACACCCGGAATGATCTCTAAGAACGCGCCGTAATCAGCAACAGTTACAATTTTACCTTTAACCTTAGAACCGATAACGATGTTCTCGTCAAGCGACTGCCAAGGGTGTGGTGTTAATTGTTTTAAACCTAAAGCGATACGTTTTTTCTCATCATCAAAATCAAGCACAACAACGTTGATCTTCTGGTCTAATGATAATACTTCTCTCGGGTGCTCTATGCGGCCCCAAGAAATATCAGTAATGTGCAGTAAGCCGTCTACGCCACCAAGATCGATGAATACACCAAAATCGGTGATGTTTTTAACGGTACCTTCCAATACCTGTCCTTTTTCAAGGCGTGCAACAATCTCAGTTTTTTGGTTTTCAAGATCGTCTTCAATCAGCACTTTGTGCGATACCACAACGTTTTTAAACTCGTGGTTGATCTTAACAACTTTGAATTCCATTGTTTTGCCCACATAAACATCATAATCCCTGATAGGTTTGATGTCGATCTGTGAACCTGGTAAAAAGGCTTCAACGCCCATTATATCCACAATTAAACCACCTTTAGTTCTGCTCTTAACAAAACCAGTGATGATCTCATCGTTATCCAGAGCTGAATTAATACGCTCCCATGATTTTTGAGTTTTTGCACGTTTACGTGAAAGTACTAACTGTCCGTTAGCATCTTCCTGTGATTCTACAAACACTTCAACTGTATCACCTATCTTCAGATCAGGTGTATCACGGAACTCAGAAACTGATACCAAACCATCAGATTTAAAGCCGATGTTTAATACTACATCTTTGTTGTTGATGTTTACAACTGTACCAGAGATAATTTCGCCTTTGGTGATAGAACTGAAAGTACCATCATACAATTTCTCTAATTTCTCACGGTCGCTGTCGCTGTAGTTACCAAATTTTTTATCGTCTGCATCCCAGTCGAAATCTTCCAGAGGTGCAACAGCGATCTTAGATTTGATCTCTTCAATTGAAATTGAATCAGCTTCTGACTCAATAGTTTCTTTTTCTGCGGTTGCCGTAACTGTACCCAGTTCTGCTTCCTTAGCTTTTAATTCTTTTTCTGCTTCTTGTTTTTTTGCCATTAATAAATTTTACTCCTTTTTCCCAACACTTAATTGGGACTGCAAAGGTACGGATATAATTTTTATAGATAAAAATTAATTTAATGTTAAATATTGATTTTTAGGAGGTTTTTAGCTCACAATTGCAGATTTTTGGCATCGTGCAGCTAAAGTTTACAATAAATTCACGCAGACTATGTAACATGCTATTGGATTATATCCAGCTTTGCCCCTATTTCCTCGTAGATGCTCATAAAATCGTTCAGCAAGCCTTCGCGGTAGGCGAGTATAACAGCTGTCATGGCCAGTTCATGTTCGGGGGTAAAAGGGTCACGCCATACACGCATACAGATGCGCTTTAAGGCGTAGGTTACCTGGCTAAGATCTGCATAGGTATTTAAGTAGCGACTCTTTTTAAATCCATCGTAAAATTTAGAGAATATGGCCGGGTTCTTCATGCCTGCAAACGCCAAAAACTCATTAATGGTTTCTTCAGTGCAGTTATCCAGGTGGTTATAAAAATCGGCTACGCTTACTTTATGGGTGGTAAGCAGCAGGTTATCTAATATCAGCTCTATAGTAATATGGCCCAGAAAGAACGGCTTTACCTGCGAGCCTGCAATAGCGGGTGTAAGTAAATTCTTAAGCGTGTGCGAGTGGTGCAAAAAAAACTCCGACGAATGGAAGTATTTATCAACCAGCAGATGCTTGTTCCAACCGCGGATGATGGAGTTTACCTGCGGACTGGTGTGCACCAGTTTTTCGGGATGCAGGATGATAGATTTGTCGGCATTTTTTAACAGATCGGGCAGTACAGTACCTAATGTAAAGTAGCAATCGGTAGTATCCCGGTCGAAATAATAGTGCGACAAAAAATTCATAGAGGGCGCTAAACTTGTCTGTTTTTCACAATAAACAAAAAATAAACCACATAAAAAAGGCTTAACACAGATGTAATAGCAATATCATACTCAATTTACATCAATACAAACACATACATTCAAAATTCATGCAACAGATTATTCTGTTATCTTTGGCGTTTTTGAAACACACATACGAATGAATTTTGTAGAAGAATTACGCTGGAGAGGCATGCTGCATGATATTATGCCCGGCACCGAGGAGATATTAAATAAAGGCATGGCTTCGGGCTATATCGGCTTCGACCCTACCGCCGACTCTTTACACGTGGGCCACCTCACCCAGATCATGACGCTGATCCATTTCCAGCGCGCGGGCCACAAGCCCTTTGCTTTGGTTGGCGGCGCTACCGGCATGGTGGGCGATCCATCGGGCAAATCACAGGAGCGCAACCTGTTGTCTGAAGATGTATTGCAGCACAACCTGGAGTCGGTTCAGAAACAGCTGGAGAACTTTTTAGATTTTAATACCGGTGCCAACAGCGCCCAAATGGTAAACAATTACGACTGGTTTAAAAACTTCACCTTTTTAGATTTCATCCGCGATGTAGGTAAGCACCTTACGGTTAACTACATGATGGCTAAGGATTCGGTTAAAAAACGCCTGGAAGGTGATACCGGCATGTCGTTCACGGAGTTTACTTACCAGCTGGTACAGGGTTACGATTTTTACTACTTGTGGAAAAACCAAAACTGCATACTGCAAATGGGCGGCAGCGACCAGTGGGGTAACATTGTTACCGGTACCGAGCTTGTGCGCCGCAAAGGTAAAGGCGAGGCATTTGCCCTAACCACTCAGCTGATAAAGAAAGCCGACGGCACCAAGTTTGGTAAAACCGAAAGCGGCGCAGTTTGGCTGGATGCCAGGCGTACATCACCTTACCAGTTTTACCAGTTTTGGCTGAACACCAGCGATGTTGATGCAAAATCATACATCAGGATATTCACCCTGTTTGACAGAGAAACCATAGAGGCTATTGAAGCCGAGCAGGATGCAGCACCGCATTTACGTACCATACAAAAAGCTCTTGCCAAGGATATCACCATCCGCGTACATGGCGAGGCTGAGTTTTTGAAGGCTATTAAGTCTACCGAGTTCTTTTTCGGCAGCATTGGCATAGAGTTTTTAAGTGAACTGAACAACGAGGAGATCATTACCCTGTTTAGCGGTGTACCTAACTTCACTATCGAAAAAGCAGAATTAGATGCGGGTTTAACAGCAACAGAATTACTTGCCGGTAAAACAAGCGTGTTTCCATCAAAAAGCGAAGCCAAGAAAATAATGCAAGGCGGCGGCGCATCTATCAACAGGGAAAAAATAAACACACCGGATGATATTATCACGAGCGATAAACTCATCAATAACAAGTATTTAGTAGCACAAAAAGGCAAGAAGAATTATTTTTTAATTGTTGCTGAATAATTTGCCAATACGACAAATGACGCATATATTTGTATATATGTCGTACAAAGTAGTAGATAAAAACAAAAACGAGCTCCACGAGCCTGTAGCTATATACCTTGCACAGGGTACAAGTACACCGCTTTATAATTTATTTGGCGGGGCAAAAGCAGCTAAGTTTTCTTCTGATTTTGATATAGTACAACTGGCCAGGCAGGGCTTCCCTAAAAAAGCCCTGCTTGCTTTAGCCAAAAAGATCTCGTTAAACATTCAGGAGTTAGCCCATATCCTCCACATCTCCGAGCGCACCCTGCAGCGCTACGAGGATGATGCCATCATCAAAACTGAATACGCCGAAAAGGCTGTTGAGCTTGCCCGTTTGTACACCCGCGGCGAAGAAGTATTTGGCTCGATGGATAAATTTAAACTTTGGGTAAAAGCGCCAAGCCTTGTTTTTAACGGAGAAGCCCCGGTTTCTTTTTTAGATACCTCTGCCGGCTTCGATATGGTTTTTAACGAACTGGGCCGCATAGAACACGGTATTTTTGTTTAAATGATACTCTACCGGATTTCCAGCTGCCAATATATTAAAGATCTTGAAGGAACTGGTGCACGCTTATACGGTGCGCGCTGGAACAGCAGGGGTAATGCGATGGTTTATACTGCATCCTCACGCGCTTTGGCCGTATTGGAAGTATTGGTGCACCTGCAACCCCTATTTATCCCCAGCAACTTTTGCGTTGCCGAGATTAAAGCACCCGACAGCAACATCCTCACCTTTGATACCACCCAGCTGCCCGCAAACTGGAAAGACGTATCGCCGCCTGCCGAACTGAAACAAATTGGCAACAAGTTTTTAAAAGACGGGCGTTACTTATTAATGAAAGTACCCTCATCTATTGTAGAGCAGGAATTTAACTACCTGCTTAACCCTGCCCACCCTGATATGCAAAAAGTTAAATTTTTAAAAACAGAAACATTCAATTTCGATAACCGGTTGCTATAAACTCCTATAAAATAGTTTAGATAATACAATGCCTTTTAAAACTAAATATTTAGTTTTTCATTACCAATCTATCTATTTTATGAAAAAGCTATGGTTAAGCATTATTCTCCTGCTCATTTGTGTTGTGCCTGCTTTAGCACAAAAAGCAGATATAGCCATTGGCAGGGCAATTTACGAACTAACTCACATCAGGGATACCGCCAATCGCGATAAGCCCTATGAAGAAACTATGGCTCTTTTGCTGGGCAAAAACGTAAGCGCCTATCGCAGCATAAGCAAACAGCAACAGGATGAAATGCTATCCAACCAAATTGCCGACCAAGTTAAAAAAGCCAGCGATCCTAATCGCCTTAACTTAACCATTACCGGCGGCAGGGCAATAACCAGCGAAGAATATTACCAATACATCAACGAGAAAAAACTATATACCGAAGAACAGATCATTAATTACTATTTGGTAGAAGAGCCCCTGCCCATTATTAATTGGAAAATACAGCCTGATACAATGAGCATTGGGGCTTTGCATTGCCAAAAAGCAACAGCGCACTTTAAAGGCCGTGATTACGAAGCCTGGTTTTGCCCCGAACTCCCCTTCCGTAGCGGACCTTGGAAGCTTAATGGTTTACCTGGCCTGATTATAGAAGCTTCGGACACAAAAAAAGAGGTAATATTTAAGTTTAACCTGTTTGAAGATATCAGCCAAAGCAAGCAAACTATTTTGCCCCCTAAGGAAGATATTAAAACCACGCCAAAGGAATTGACTAAGCTAAAGGAAGCCCGAAAAAAAGACCCACAGGGTTTTGCCAAAGCTATGGCGGCAACGCAGGGACCCGAATTACCGGCCTATCCATGGGCAGCATCGACCCAAGCAGGATCTCGTCTATCAATGTTATCAAATCACCGGATGCAAACTCATTGGTAAACAACAACCCTATAGAACTGCCCGAAAAAAAGTAAACCCGCTTGCGGCGGGTTTACAGGAGTTTACAAATCGCTCAGCAGATCGAGCTTTTTGTTATTATATTCTTCCTGCGAGATCAAACCGTTATCAAACAGCATGCGCAGTTTCTTTAGCTTTTCGGTCAACTCATCGGGCTTTGGCTGCTCTTGTGCAACCGGGGCCGGCGGCGGTGTTGGCACGGGTGCCGGTGCGGCAACAGGCTGCTGATAAACAGGTGCCGCAACCTGCTGATATGGGATTTGCACGGGCTGCTCTATTTGCATGGAGCCGGATTCTGCGCGTTTTTCTTCCAGTTCGCGCAGGCGGCGGGCTTCGCGTTCAGCTTCTTTACGTTCCTGTGCGTATTGGTATAGTTTGCGGGCCTGTACTTTAGGCAGGTAATCTACACCCATTTCGGCACCGTTGGTAGTTTTAGCGCTAAATACGGCACCAATAATTTCTTCCTTGGTGTAAACATCAACAATATCTTTCCAAACAAAATCAACAAACTTGATAGAAAGGCCCAGGTTTGCCGGGGTAAAAAACAGGATACGTTTGTTGGTAAGCGCAATGCAATCCGGAAAAAGATTAACAATAGGTTTTTTTTGAACCGCTATATATAATATCTCCTCTCCTGTTGTAAGCAGATCTACCAATCGGCCGTAAATTCTTTCAACTGCTTTAGGGTCTTGTTCTTCCTTTAAAAATTTCTCTATCATGTTTTTGATATTAGGGACCGGCGCAAAAATAACTTTATTTTAATAAAGTAACGCTTCCTTTTTGAACGTTGCTTAAGCCATCGCCCATAGTGTATCTCGCCATATAATAATAAACCCCGGCTGGCAGCGGTTTGCCGTTACTGGTACCATCCCAGCCGTTATAAATACTGGCCGACTGAAACAACTCCTGCCCCCAACGATTATAAATCACAAACCTGAAAAATATCGGATTGGCATCCTGGTTGGGCCTGAAGAAATCATTCACACCATCGCCATTAGGTGTAAAGGTGTTCGGGAAAACCACCGGGTCGCACCTGTCTTCCTGTACCGTTACATCAACTTCATCCAGGATACAACCCTGGCTGCTTAGTACAGTGAAATGATTTGCGCCCGTTGCCAGGCCCTTTATTGTTTTACCGATAGCGTATAGAGCACCTTCATATCTAATAGTTGTTGCTCCTTTTAAATTACCAATTCCTGTAAATGTTACCTGGCCGGCCATGGTACATATAGCGTTTTTTATTACAGGCAGAAGATCGGGCTTGTTCAGTATTTTATAATCGGGTAAAATTACCAGTTGTTCTTTCCTATCGCCACCTGATGACGTAATTATGAGGTTGTGCTCGCCTGGTAAAACACGGTTAAAAATGCCGGTGGTATTCGTTTGTCCGTTAAAGGTGTAAGTGTAATTATCCGGGTGTGGTTTGGTTATTACAGTTACTATAGCTTCGCCGTAAAATTCACATTCGGCAGTTGTACGAACACCCTCTATTTCAATCGGCGGGCATACATCCTGGTCTAATGTGTAATCTTTCTCGTCTACCAAACAGCCATTCTGGGTAATTATAGTAAAATGGTAAGTACCTGCGGCAAGGCCTGTAAATACATGATCGAAGCCAAAAGCCTGGTTATTAAACCTGATGTTGTGCGTTGTATTTGCCCCCCTTGCATCTAATTTTATCTGGCCGGCTATATCGCATACAGGGTTCTTCTTGGTAATCGTAATTACTGGTTTGTTCAACGCGTAATCGGGAACTGTAAAATCTGTTTCTTTAGGAACTTCACCGCCATCAGAAGTAATTGTTACATGATAGTCGCCTGGTGTAAGGCTGTTAAAAACGCCTGCAGTGTTGGCTTCACCGGTATTTAAAGTAAATGTGTACTGGCTTGTATGCGGTTTACAGATCACCTCGGCATGTCCCTTGTTTAATACATCGCATTGCGGGGTAACGTTAACATCCTGAATTTCTATGACAGGCACTTCTCCCGTTTCAACACCACTGGCTGCATCAAATGCTGTAAAAGGCAACGTGCCTATTAACCCTTTTATAGCCTTGTTCTCCATATCAAGTTCCAGCATATCGGTGCCAGATCCGGAACTTGTTAAAGCATATACTTTAATACTGCTGCCCTGCAAAACAGTACTAAGGCCATAAATACTCCCTGATATGGATATATACATACTGCTACTTGCAGGGTTGCTTATTGATACTTTAACAATCCCATCTGTTGAAGCCATATATAATTCATCCTTATAAAATATTAGGTCGCCCCCAGAGTAATAAGGCATAGCGCCTAACTCTGTTACTATTTTAGTTGTCAGATTAAATGTCTTCAATACATTCCCTGCTACAAAGTAAACAAGGCCATTCTTATCAATGGTAAGTGCATTACCAAAAATATCGCTTGATAAATAAGTACAATTAATAATTTGCGGCGTATTACCATTAACAATATCGCCACTGTATAATTCCCCGTTATCAGTGTTATGGTACAGCTTGCCGCCAAATATAGCTATCGAATAATAGCTACCACTTCCACAGGCACCAACACTTTGAGTAGATATTGCTGTACCATTAATAGTAACCCTTTCTACTGTTTGGTTACTGGTACAAACAAAAAATTGCTGGGCTTTAGCCTTTATTGTACAGAAAAGCACAAGTAATATTAAGGCGGTTCTTTTGATCAGGCGGGGCAAAATTGCAATAAGTTTAAATACGGTATCAGATAGTAAATATAAGATATTCGCTCATACCAACATGACGAATTAAATTATCGTACTGTTACATTTATATTTAAATATTGATCTTAAGCGATTAGCAAATTACAGCCGCGGATATCCGAGTTATCAAACCGGCCCAGTACTTCAAATGAGCCATCGGCATAAACCCGGCCCAGATCCTGTGTAGCTATGAACGAGCAGGAGCTTATATTAGCCAGATCGATAATATTTACGCCGCCGGTTTTGCCTGTGCCAACTAGGGTAAACGGGTCGTTGGTATCTCGGGTGATGATCTTCATCCAGGGCGGGCAATTAAATATCCCTTCACCTTTTGAGTAGGCTTGCGAGAGCAGTTCTGTCATACCATATTCTGAATGGATGGCGTCCACACCAAAACCTGCACATAAGGTACTGTGCAGTTCCTCGCGGATCATCTCCTTGCGGCGACCCTTCATCCCTCCTGTTTCCATCACAATAAGCTCCGGGAAGTTCATTTGATACTGCTCCACAAAATCTAATAGTGCGAAGGTTACGCCTATTAATAGTGTTGGCTTACCCGCTGCCTGTTGCTTTTGCAGGTTAGTATATAGGTCCTGATGATTGTATAAAAAGAAGCCGCTATCCGTGTTATCAGATTGTACGATAAGATCCTGCGCCATATATATGAGCGACGAACCCTCCCGCTCCAGGTAAGCAGGCAACAGCGCAAGCACGGTGTAGTTAGTAATATCGCCATAAAACAATGCAAATGCCATACGGAAACTCTGCGTGTACCAGCTTACATCGGTTACATAATGGCTGCTTGTGATCATCCCTGTGGTGCCCGAACTGGTAAAAACCACTTCCGCTGCATTTTCACCACTTGTAATATGATGTGCTTTAAAAAACTCTACCGGCATAAATGGGATCTGCCCAACAGTGGTTACCTGTGTGGCATCAATCTTCAGGCTATTAATAAAAAGCTTATAAACTGCACAGTTAACCGCCTGGTATTGAAAAACCTGCAAGGCAGTTTGATTAAAAGATACTGTATTATCTATGGCGAATACCTGTTGTTTACCCGGCTTTATCATGCTGCCGCAAAGATAGTGAAGTTGTTTTGATGTGCGGATGCAAATTAGCTAAGCTTACACTGTGGTAATTTATAGTTTAGGTAACTCCAACGCATTTAGTATTTATTACAACAAATACTCCAATTTTGAGTTATTATTGCCAAACATACAACAGTTAATATTTAGTACTACACTACCATGAAAACACTGAAATTTTTAAGATTACCGCTTTTACTAAGCGCATTTTTTATACTGGCCTCGGCAAAATCTGCCGATAAAGGCACCGAGAAGATCAATAAGGCAACAACCGTTTTAAAGGAGTTTGCCAAAATGAAAGAGAGTATCCCCAGCCAATTAGTTGAGGAGTATGAAGGCATTGTGATTATCCCCGGCATGATAAACGCAGGCCTGGGTATTGGCGGTAAACGCGGCCAGGGCCTTGCCATGGTAAAACTGGCTAACGGCAAATGGAGCGACCCGGTGTTCATCACCCTAACAGGCGGCAGCTTTGGTTTTCAAATAGGTGTACAATCGGTAGACCTGGTGCTGGTATTCCGCAATAAGGGCGTGTTAACCAAGGTTAAAAACGGCGATTTTACCATTGGCGGTGATATTTCTGCAGCAGCGGGCCCGGTTGGCCGCAGCTCTACAGCAAGCACCGATTATAAGCTGCAGGCCGAAGTTTATTCTTACTCGCGCAGCAAAGGCCTGTTTGCAGGTATCAGCGTAAACGGTTCTAACCTGGCTATCAACAAAAGCCTAAACGCCGATTTTTATGGCGAGGATGTTAGCTCTGCTACAATTTTCGACAGGGCAACCAACACATCTGAAGCAGTTACCCAGTTAAAAGCAACCTTAAATGCTTTTAAAGAATAATGTTAAAAAAATTATAAACAAGAACGGCCGGGCGATATTGCCCGGCCGTTCTTGTTTATGGAATACAGATATTTTAACCCTTTACCGGCTCCTTTTCAAACACCCGCTTCGCCATTAAGCCTGATAACGCCGACATGCCGCCTGCTAAAGCACCAACCAATACCGTTATCAGCAGCAACCACAACCAATGCGGTAAATGAAACAACTGCGCAACACGGGTTGCCAAAATGTGTTCGTTAGGAAAGCTTTTTAATAGTGCCAGCGCCAGCCATGCCAGCCCAAAACCGCAAAAGCCCGACCAAAACGCCTGCCCTGATGTTTTGCCTAAAAACCATGCGGCCCCAAAAGTCAAAATACAGGCTACCCACCAGGGTACCAGGTAACCGCATATAAACGCCAGTAAAAGTATCAGTGAAAACAGCATAACTATTTGGTAAGGGTTAAAGTTGTTCTTATTCGTGTTGATTTTTGATCGGGCGATTGCAGGTAAAGCAGTTCTTTCAGTTTGCCATCCTTCCAGGTTTGCAGCATATCGGCATAAAAAAAGCTGCCGGGGTTACCGCTTTCCCCGCCGGGTAAAATACCATAGCCTTTTACATTTGGCCCCATTTGCACTACCATCCGCCAGGAAGGACCCGATCCGCCGGTAAGGGCGTTTATGGTAGAGCCGGCGCCACCCGTTGCAAAGTTACCTGAGCCAAAACCATCCAGGTTGGCCAGGTGGCTTACCTCAAACTTCTTTACCTTACCCCACTGCCAGTTGCCAGGCTTGCCGTTTTGCTTGCTTAGTTCATCAACCGCAATATTAAACGTGCGGCTTAAAATATCGGCAGCGGTTTCCTTTATGGGTGTTCTGGTATCATCAAACCAAACTGAGGTTGGTTCTTTCATTAACAATTCTTCTGTCCTGTCCATCGATGGGCGGTTGAGCACCATCTTGTCATCAGCAAAACTATCGGCCCATACGGCATCATAAAAAGCCACCCACCATTTACCAAATATGGATGCCCCTTCGGAATTTGCATTTAGGTATTTATCCCATTTCTTCAGGATATTTAAAGCAGCCACTTGATTTGCATCCAACTTGCTGGCATCTAAATATTTTAACATGGTTGGCAAAATATCCTGCGCACGAATGCTATAGGTATCGGTTTGCAAAACACGCAAACTATCTACGGTGGCTTTCTGCATAACGCCGAGGCGGTCGTTAATGCGCTTGGCACGTTCGTAAGTGGTAAAATCCCAGTTGATGTAATACGGGTAACTTGCATCTGTAGAGGATTGATTGGCCGAACTAACAAACCCACGCAGTGGGTTCTTTACGGTTGGGTTCTGCTCATAGGGTATGTAGCCTTGCCAATCGTTAGCCGGGTTGCTGCCATCCATAATAAATTTGCCCTGTTCTTTATACTTCAGTGGAATCTTACCGTTGGCTGTAATAGCGATATCGTTATCGGCAGATGCAAACACAAAATTTTGCGCAGGTGCCGTAAAATACTTTAATGCGTCGCGATAATCGGTATAGTTACTCCCACGGTTAAGCAGGTAGAAGGTTTTAAACTCATTGCTTTCCTCATGCGCAATCCACTTTAGTGCATTCCCTATCGGGATGTAACTACGGCCATTTTCGGCCATTTTTGCGTTATCGTAAACCACCGGGCCAAAATGTGTGTACAGCACGGTGTCAATTACATCCGGGTGGCCTTTAACCGAGATCTTTTCTGTCCGGCGGGTTACTTTGTTCCACCGGTTATTGTACCAGTATTCATTACGGGTTGGGTCTTTAAACCTCAGCTGGTACCAGTCTAAAACATCGGCGTAGGTATTGGTTACCCCCCAGCTTATTTTTTTATTGTAACCGATGATCACACAAGGCGCACCCGGCAAGGTTACTCCATAAACATTTACACCCGGCGCAGATAGCTGCATTTGGTACCAGATAGACGGAAAGGTAAGGTTCAGATGCGGGTCATTAGCCAGTATAGGATACCCAGATGCGGTTTTGCTGCCACTGATAGCCCAGTTATTACTACCTACGCCTTCTACCTTGTCTTTGAGCTTTATATCACTTGCCAGCATCTGCGCTTTAAAAGTCGCCGGAGGCTGCGGAACAGGCAGTGGTTTAAAATCCCACTTGGTTCCTTCGGGAATTACAGGGCTGTCGTGCCAGTAATGATCGGGAAACAGGTTGTTAGTTACTTTGGCGCCAAAACGGTTGAGTACGTTGGTCATCCCCAGTTCGTTGGTGCCGCCCGCCAGCGTTTCCGACATCAGCTTAAGCAGGTACGCACAGTTAATAGGCTTCCACTCCTCGGGTTTATAATTCAGCAATTTAAACTCTATGGGGTAGCCTCCGGGGCGCAGGTGATGAATGTAGGCGTTCACGCCTTCGGTATAAGCAGTTACCATCAGGCGGGAAGTGGGGTCCTTCATCATACCCTTCAATGTATTTTCGGCACCGTAAACCATGCCCATGTGGCGGTGGTAACGGTCTATCTCCAAAGCCTTGGGGCCAACAACTTCTGCCAGCCTGCCCGATGCGCTGCGGGTTTGGATATCCATTTGCCAGAGGCGGTCGCGGGCGGTTAGGTAGCCCTGGGCGTAATATAAATCGTGGTCGTTTTCTGCAAATACATGGGGGATGCGGTTCTCATCATATTGAATTACCACTTTGCCTTGCAGGCCCTTTAACTTTAAATTTTCTGCGGGCTTAATGTTCTTACTCTCTGCATTTTGCCAGAAACCAGTGGAGGGGTTAAGAAACTCGCCCAGCGGCGGCACATCGCCAAATTTGGTCTGCAGCGCCCAGATCAAAACGCCCGTTATCGCAATGGAAAAGAATGCCTTAAATATTTTCATTAGGATGAATAATAGGCAAGCAAGATAGGGAATTAGGCGCGGATTAAGATATAGGGATGAGTTTTACACCACGAGTGTTCGAAACGTTAGGAGCCTCACCTAATCCTCTCCAAAGGAGAGGACTTTAAAAAGCCTTCTCCTTTGGAGAAGGTGCCCGTAGGGCGGATGAGGCTGCTGAGCACAGGCAATCTTAAAGGTTTCAAACATTCGTGGTGTAAAACCCATCCCTATGGGTTCATCCTATTACGCCGCCGGATTAAAGTACACCGTATCCTTCCATTTCGGCTTGCGTTTTTTATACTTTCTTTTTGGCTTAGTGGTTTTCTTCTCTTTATTATCTACGCGATGTTGCTTCTCTCCTTTGCGGAAATCCCATGGCGGTGTTGGGTTAACATCCTGCCACAGGCCAAGGCGATTCTCCCGGGCGCGCTGTTCTAATAAGGCCAGCGCCATATCTTTAGAATAAGCACGGTATTGCCAGGCGTAGCCATTTTTTACGATAGCATAATTTACGTTAGTGCCGTCCTCCAGTTCTATCTGCCCAACGGTGCGGCCATAACGATCATGCTGTGAGCCGATCAACTTTACCATTTTACCGAAGCACAGATCGGCAGTAAATTGCTTAGCGGCCTGCCCGAATGCCTGCGTTTTTTCGGGGCAGTCTATCTCTGCTAATCTAACTGTAATGTTCTGATGATCGGGCGAAAGCAGCTCAACCGTATCACCATCTTTTATCTTAATTACTTTAAAAAGGGTTTCCTTTTCCTGCTGGTTACAGGCGGTAGCAAGGGTTAGCACAAAGAGGCAAAGAAGGATGGATTTTTTAAGCATGGGGTGCTAAATTATGAAACATCGATATAATTTAAGGCTAAATTATTTCACTTACACCTCGTACCGCAATGACGAATGGAGGCTAATAAAATCCTATAAATCCAAATCTCCTTGATCCCGGTTGTGATTATTTCCCATGCAAGCTCCATGTATTTCCATCCGGGTCTTTTACAGACGCGAACCTGCCCCATGGGGTTTTATCGGCATTGCCAACTTCTATGCCCTTATCAGTAAGCATTTTAATATCGGCATCCAGGTCATCGCATTTAATTACATACCCCTGTATGCTGCCCGGCATTAACTCCGGGAACCAGTTTACCAGGGTAATAGATGTATCACCATCAGGCAGGCCAAGTTGAATCCACTTGCTATCGCGAAACTGCGCCTCTACCATTAAGGTAAATCCCATTTTTAAATAAAACTCCTTTGCCACCTGTTGGTTAGTAACCGGGATGGATATCAATTCAATCGATCTCATATAATGCAAATAATTGGGTTTAAGGTTCAGTAAACTGTCATTAACAGTATCAATCAAAAATAAACCGGATATTTGTAAGTTTAATAGATATTAAGAAAATAAAGATGGGAAAGTTTACCGTACCGGATAAGGTTTTGTTTGTTTGTACCGGCAGCAAATGCGCCAAACGAGGCGGTAAAGACATGTATAAAACGGCACATAAATTTGCCAAACATGCCAGAGAAGATATTGAAGTGATAAGGATAGAATGCACAGACCGGTGTGATTATGCACCGGTCTGTACTATATCTCCGGGAAATATCTGGTTAAAAGAATATTCGGAGCGGGAAGTTTTAAAGCTTCTGGAGAGTTAATTAAGCTTCGCTGTCGTATTTAATACCGCCAACGTGCTTATCAATCTGCCATCTGCCAGTACCTTCTTCGCCAATAACTTCAAATAGTTCCAACGCACGGCGTGCTTTGTACTCTTCTTCGCGTTGCTCTTTCAGGAACCAGTTTAAAAATTCGTTGGTTACAAAATCCTGCTCTTTTAAGCAACGGGCGTAAATATTTTTGATAGACTGGGTTACGCTGATTTCCTGATCTAAAGCTTCCTCAAACACCTCGCGGAACGAGTTGTACTCTTGTTTAATGCCGGTAACTTCCGGAGAAACGGCGTTGCCGCCCATATCTAAAATGTATTTGTAGAATTTTAATTGGTGATGTCTTTCTTCCTCGGCTTGTTTAAAGAAATACTCAGAAGAGTAGTCGTAACCGTTACGGTTACACCACGACGCCATTGATAAATATACTGATGATGAATATGCTTCTTTTTTAACCTGCTGATTTAAAAGCGCCTCTACTTCCGCAGAGATCAGGCTTTTTATACGGATAAGATCTTTCATTTTATTATTGTTTTTAGAACTACCTAAACGTGGCAACAAACGTGCCGATTTAAATAATTATACAATAATACAGCTATAATTACCTGTTGAGATAAAATAAAGACAATATGAAATCAGTCTAAATACTTATAAAGGAAGACGATACAAAGTATCCTGAATAATGTTGTTCAATTGAAACATTACAAACGTGCCTTCGAGGAGTTCTTTTAAGGCGATAATTTGCAACAGGGAAAGTACGTAACAATGATCACAAGCGCAGATGAAGATAATCTCTACATCAGGGTCTTTATTGCTATTGAGCAGGCGGTCTTCAATATCAACATGATAAACCGCTTTTTTTAGCTTCAGCAAACAACGGTAATCAAATTTGGCAAGCTTACCGCCAAAATCAACATACCAGCAACGTTCTTCATCGCACTGGTATATAGCACCTTTTGTGGTGCTGAATACTTCATTCCAGGTGGATGTTTGCGGTACAAGAGTTGTTGTAATCATATCTACATTACAAATGTTCAAATTATTTATAATTAATCCAAATAATGTGAAGAATTTATTTATAATGATTATTAACAAGGCAACTTATACCTTTACAATATGAATAAAATTAAAGCCTGCCTGTTTGATTTAGATGGTGTTATAGTAGATACTGCCGTGTACCATTACAAGGCTTGGAAGCGCCTGGCGGCAGAGATGGGCTTTGATTTTACCGAGCACCAGAACGAACAATTGAAAGGTGTAAGCCGCATGGCCTCGCTTAACCTTTTATTAGGCTGGGGCAATATCACCGGCAAAACCGAAGAAGAAAAGATAGCCCTTGCCACTAAAAAGAACGTTTGGTATACCGACATGATCAACCATATGACGCCCGCCGAGATCTTACCCGGCGCGCGTGAATTTGTGCAGAGTTGCCGCGATGCAGGCATCAAAACCGCTATTGGTTCGGCCAGTAAGAACACACCTACTATACTGCAAAAACTGGAGCTACTGCCCTTGTTTGATGCCGTTATAGATGGCAACAGCGTAAGCAACCCCAAGCCCGACCCGGAAGTTTTCCTGAAAGGCGCAGAAGCCGTTGGCGTTACCCCTGCCGAATGCGTGGTGTTTGAAGATGCAGTAGCCGGGATAGAAGCCGCGCTTAACGGCGGAATGAAAGCCGTTGGCATTGGATCACCGGAAACTCTTACGCGCGCAAATATAGTGGTTAGCGGGTTGGATAAGTTTTCGCTGGCGATGCTGGAGGAGTTGTAAATACCGAACTCTCTTGTTATTCAGGCTAAAACCATGTAGTCTGGTTTTAGCTTGAATAAGTAATTCTGCAAAATATTGAAATTTTCCGACTTAACGCTAATACTTCTCCCCTGCCCTTAGTTTTTCCTGTGCCCGTGTTATTTCTTTAACTGCCTCTGATAAGAAGAGCCTGCCTTCTTTACTTAACATGGTTGTTTCATCCCCGTTGTACTTGTATTTAATTTTACCTTTCCTTTTGCTTTCGGCTTCAATTTTTTGCCCTTCACGCTCAAATTTCAGATATCCGCCATCAGAAATATAATCTATAGCGGTTCGCTCTTTGTTAAAAACTATCTGGCCGGAATATTCTATACTTTTTTTAGAGCCGTTATCATCCGTTGTTATACGGGTAACACTGCCCTGCTTGCAAGAAGCGGTTATTAGTATCATGGCTGCCGACAATATTGCCAATTGCAGCTTCTTGGTGATGTTCATCTTCATTGTTTTAATCTATTTAAAACAAATATACATATTGCATGGTAATATGCAATACATAGTACTATTAAAAAATAAATTAAATTAATATGCTGATTAAAAGCTACATATTTTATTCCCTCATTTTCAACAGCCTATAAAACTATTCAAAACCAGAAGAGCCGCAATTTGGATTGCAGCTCTTTTGGTTTTATGCTTGACAACAATTAGATGTTTAAAATTAGTTCTGCAGCTTTAGCTTATTCCATATAAACTCGCCTATTTGCCTGCCTTGTTCTGCACCAGCGTTAACACTATTTCTGTAATGGATGCCGCCATAAAACCGACTGATAGAGGTTTCGTCTGAAGCCTGCATGAAAGATTTAAACTGGCGCTTGATCCCGATATACTTAAAGTCGCTGGTGTCTTCATACGCAAAGTTATCCCCAAACAAGTGCGTTAGCATTACTGCCGAAGCAGCGCTGATATCGCTATGGCCGCTCGGATATTCCGGGAAAGGCGGGGTTTGCAGCATGGGCAGCCACTTTTCGTCAATCTTATCATTAATAACACTAACCGGCCTTATATACTCGGTATCGTATTTTACCTGCCAGCCTGCAATAAAGGCATCAAACAGCGCAATTGAGGTTAAGGCATAAGCCTGGGCTGTTTTTACCACATCGGCTTTTGTTTTTTTACAGGCAATGGCGGTAATACCTATCCAGTGACCACCAGGGGTTATCTTTTTATTAACAAACATCATGTGCCCATTATGCTGAATAACAAAAGGGTTATCATCCCAAAAACGGGCTATCTCAACCTGATCTGGCGTGAGGTTTTTGCTTTGCTCGTAAACCTCTACATTCTGTTTAAAGTATTCGCTGGTTCTGTCTTCGCTGTAAGCGGGTGGCGGTGGCAGCGGAAACATAGTAGAAGTATCAATAGCGAAGGTATGCATAGTGCCCCAACAGAATTCCACCCCGTCTAAATAATCGGGAGCGGTTGGGCGCCACTTGCCATTATCATTACTGCCTAAAAAACGGGGCTTGCCGCGTGTTTGCGGATAATTATCAAAAGCCGCGCGGGCCATAATAGCCTTACCCATCCGTTCGCCAAAATCTACCGAACGTGCAAAGGTGGAGTCGTCCAGATTGGCCTGGTACATGGCGTATATCTTGTCTTCATACTTTTTCAGCGTATCTACCGAAAATGTAACCTTGCGTGCCACCGTAAAAAACGCTTTGGTTGCGGCAAGGGTGAAGTTATATTTTTTTCCGGCATCGGGCTGTGGAAGTTTTTTAAACCCCTTTAACTGGCTTGCAATGGAATTATATTTAGGGTTAGCAAACCTAACCGCCTCGTAAGCAGCAAGCGATGTATAGCCATAAATGCGACTGGCGACCGGCGGCGTAAACACATCGTATATAATCAACTGCGTAAGCTGGTCAACATTCTCGTGCAAAACATCAGCATCAGCTTTTAGTTCAATTTTGGGCTTTAATGTACAGCTTGCTATCACAACACAAAAGGCAGCGGCAATCAGTAACTTTAAATATCTCATAATATGGCGGCAGTTTACAGTTAAGGTATGGTTTTATGAGCCAGCTAAATGATTATTGTATTGCTGACATTTTAAACATCAATATTAGAAAATCTGCCCGACTGTGACAAGCGTATTCGATATATATAAATCCGCCTTCCCCTACTTGCCATGATCGTTCTGCAAAACCATAAATGGCGTTTTACCGTCCCAGGTGTGCGTAACCCCTGGCTGGTTAATAAAACCTACCGATAGATTCCCCAATATAATATCCGGCTTACCATCGTGATTGTAATCTTCCACAGCCATGCTCAGCCATCTGCCGTACTTATTTACCGGGATATTATTAGCTGTAAACTTCATGGTTTGTGTTTGCTCAAAATAGGTAAATCCTTCTGCCGGGTTGTTCTTCAGATCTGAGAAAAAGGCTATTACGGCAATATCCCGTTTCTTATCACCGTTAAAATCTGCGGCGATGGCTTTGGTGGCCCCATTAATGGGATAAAACCATGCTTGTTTGTATTTATAGTTACCCTGGTTGAGGAAAATGTACACTCCATGGTAGGGCTTTAAAACCCGTGAGTAATCACTGTTGTCGCCGCAGGTGTATAAAATATCAAGCTTCCCATCGTTGTTAAAATCTACCAATTGGAAATTTGTGGAACCATATACCGGCGGAAAGCGCAATAAGTTCTGTGATGTAAACCCACCCTTTTTATCATTCAGAAACATCCAGATGCCTTCGTCGCCTTGGGCAAACAGGCACATAAAGTCGGGCCAGCCATCGTTATTAAAATCGCCGGTTGATATATTGGTTGGCCCGGTAATATTACGTATTGTTTTTTTTGTAAATGTATTCCCTGCACCTTGCGTAAGCAGGGATAATTCGCCGCCGTTGTGCCCAAATTGGCATGTCAGCCAGTCGGGTAGGCCATCTTTATTAAAATCTGCCGAAGCTGATTGCACAGGCCTGTTCAACTTTTTTGCAATGGTGATCTCCCCGCCCATGTTTTTAAGGCTTTTAAGATCAATATCATAGATCTTTCCCTCGGGTGTATCAAACGCATCAAAGCTGCCAATGAAGGTAAAAGCGCCGCGAGCCTGTTGCTTGCTATCCTTATAAAACTTAACATCCACACAGGGCGATTCAAACTTTTCAGATGCCTGCAGCACCATCTTGTCCGACCATTGGTAAAGTCTCATGTTATCCATATCACTGGTATAAAAATGCCTGCTTAGCGTATCAAACGCCACCATTGTTGTGGTTGCAGCAGACACTTTTTGGGCAGGCATTTTTAAGGAAAAGAAGGCCCAGTTATTTTGAGCTTTTACAGGAGGCACAGCCGCTTTAAGTATTTTAGGTGCCGTGTTTTTGTAAAACGCAACAATTTTTGTCCACTCATCAAAAGTTACGGTAGATTTTTTATTGGGGTTGTTTACATACTGATCATCGCCATAAACCTGTATACCCAGGCGTGATGCCATTGCCGGCAGCACATGCCCTGCCCACGATATACTGTCAATTAAAGCCGGCTCGGGGTATTTGTGGCAGCTGCTGCAGTATGTTTTTGACAATACTTGGCCCTCCTGTAAAGGTGTTAACGGCTTAGTTTGCTGTTCGCAAGCAGTCAAAATGCCAATTAATGCGGTATACGTTAACAGTGCTATGGTTTTTAAAGGATTAAAACTTGTGTTCTTAAACAATCTCATATCAGGTTATTTGGGGGCTGCATTTAAGCAAAAAAAGGGAGCAGTAATATACTGCCCCCTTTTTTTAAAACAAAGTGTTTATTAATTATAACCCTGGTTTTGTTTCAGTTTAGAAGTTGTACCATCACTCTCCAATTGAATTTGGTTTTGAGGGATTGGGTAATACTCGTTTTTGTTAGGTGTCCATACGGCACCGGTAACATCATTAACAAGCGCGCCATCGTAAGCAAAATAAGTACCTAAGGCCTGTTGCGCTATACCCCAGCGAGAGATATCAAAGAAACGCTGCCCTTCCATAGCTAATTCCAGTTTACGTTCAAAATAAATGCGTTTTAATGCACCGTCTTTACCGGCGGCAGCAAATGCACCTGTAGGGTATTGGCTAACAACATAGCTTGCAGCAGGTGTAGTTGAAAAACCGCCTGTAGCATCAGGATATACAGCAGCCGCATTAACGTATTTATAATTGAAACCTGCTGGTTTTGCAGCCCTTGCACGCACCAAGTTCACTAAAGTTTGTGCACCATCAAAGTTACCAAGCTGTGCTTTAGTTTCGGCAGCAAGTAATAATACATCTGCAAAACGGATAACGTTGATCTGGTTGGCTGTACCCGGAGCCCATGAATGCTGATCTGAATAAGTACCGGCAGTTGCCTGGTAGTAAGTATTCTTTTTAGGAGAATACGGGCCAGCGTATGATTGCTCACGGATCCATGCTTTACCAGGGTGGTTACCCCAGTCAAGAAACGGGATGCCACGGCGGCCAACAGTCCAGTCTAAACGTGGGTCAACATTGTCCGCATCAGGTGTAAACGCAGCTGAGCTTTCAACACCAAGGTCTGTTTTTAACGGATGGGTATTGTAGGTATCAACGTAAGGTAAACCCGCTGCATCGGTACGGAAAGAGTTAGCCAGATCCATTGTTGGCTGGAAGAACCCGCAGCACCTGAAAGGGCTGTTGTAAGGAAAGTTCAACCTATCGCCATCATTAGATTCACTAATGGTATTGGTACCATCGTTTGCAACCTGTTGAATAGCAAATACTGTTTCTTTATTATTTTTGGTTGCAGCGTTAAAATTGTCAAAATAATTATCAGTTAAGCCATAAGCAACACCCGCAGAGTTTGTGCCGGTAGAAATAATTGTTGTGAACAATGGATCTGCATCGGTCCATTTTTTTTGATAAACATATGCTTTTGCTAAGTAAGCAGCAGCAGCCCATTTATTAACACGGCCTTTTTGCGATTGCGTACCTGGCAGGTTTGCATATGCATATTTAAAATCGTCTTCTATTTTTGGCCAGATATCAACGTCGTTTGGTTTGATGTAATCATCAGCTACTACAGCGCTTTCATCAACATAAGGCACATTATTAAACATTTTTTTCAATTCAAAATAATAGTGACCGCGTAAAAACCTTGCCTCTGCGGTAAACGATGTCTTTTGAGCATCGGTAAGACCGGCAACCTGTGCAACAGCTTTAAGCACGTTGTTACATCTGGCTACGCCTTCAAATGCAGCTTTCCATTTTGAATCTAAGAAACCATTTGTTGGGTCGGTTGTCCAGCGGGCAAGTGAGTTAATAGCCTGCTGATCGGTACCATCGCTGCCTTTGTGGGCATCGCCACCGGCAATACTGCCGAATACCCAGTTGCTGCCTGCAGCTTCCCACGATGAGCCGCCACCAAGAGCCGCGCCATCACCGCCACCGCCATCAAGTGCAGAGTATGCACCAATTAGCAAACCATCAATACCATCTTTATTGAAAACCTGCACTGTACTTAACCTTGCTAAAGCCGGTTGTTCCAGGAATTTTTTACATGATCCTAAAAGAATACCAGATGTCATTAAAGCACAAACTGATAAAAGTTTTATATTTTTCATATTCCGTTTAATTAAAATTTAACTGATGCGCCTAACAAAAATGTACGTACCGGTGCGTAGCTACCACGGTCTATACCAAAGTTGGTACTTGCTGCCTGATCGCCATTATTACCTGTACCGGTAATTTCAGGATCGATACCAGAGTAACCGGTTACTGTTAACAAGTTTGCACCTGATACAAATACTCTTAATTTGCTCATACCAATAGATTTTAATGAGTTCACATTAAAGTTATAACCTATTTGTACGTTACGTAACCTTAAGAAAGAGCCACTTTCTACATAATAAGAGTTTGGTGTAGTACCACTGCTGAAAGATCCAAGCGTTTCTTGTATCGGCGCTTTAGCATCATGGTTTTCTGGGGTCCATGAATCGTACAAGGCAGTTTTGCTTTTTGCACCTGCAAAGTTCGAGTAAAAATCAGTCCACCATTTTACATCATTCCAGATCTTGTTACCAACAGAAGCATACCAGAACATGGTAACATCAAAGTTTTTGTAGGCAAAATCAAGATTTAAACCACTGGTAAAGCTTGGGTTAGGGTTACCCAGATTAGTACGGTCATCGGAAGTAATTTTACCATCACCGTTCACATCCTTATATTTAAAACGGCCTACACCGGCATCGTTTTGATATACACCACCTGCAGAAGTATTAGCTGCAGTGATTTCGGCTGCTGAATTCCAGAAACCATCAGTTTGGTAGCCATAAAACTCGCCAACTGCACCACCAACTATACTGTGGTTGATATAAGTACCGCTAAAACGGCCGCTTTGGTAAGTTAATTCTTTTTGGCCTAATGATATTGCTTTAACCTTATTGTTGTAAGTTGTAAAGGTTAATGAAGCATTCATTCTTAATTCACTGCCTAATTTGTGGTGACTTGTAATAGCAACATCAAAACCAGTGTTATCCATGGCGCCTACGTTTCTGGCAGGGCGTGTTGCAGCACCAACCGGAGCAGGTAAGTTTGGAGATACTAACAGATCGGTAATCTTTTTAACATAGTAGTCTGCAGAGATCTCTAACTTTTGATTAAAGAAGGTACCATCAAAACCAATATTGGTACTTTTATCTTTTTCCCAGATAGCATCAGGGTTACCAATAAAAGTTTGGGCAAAACCAGGTACAGTGGTTGTACCACCACCCGTAATGTCATAATAAGAATTGTTTCTGTTTTGGCCAAAGGTAGTGTAACCATTAAATGGAGTTACGTTGATTTGGTTACCCATTACACCATAACCTCCACGGATCTTTAAATCATTGATCCAGCCGATGTTCTTAATAAAGCTTTCTTCAGATAAACGGTAACCGATACTTGCTGCCGGGAACCAACCTGATTGTGTATTCAAAAATTTTGAAGATGCATCCCTACGGATAGTAGCATTTAATAATAACCTGTTGTTGAAAGTATAATCCAACCTGCCTATTAGCGAAAATAATTTATCAGTTGCAGGATCAATACGAGCAAAAGCTGGCGTACCTGTACCAGAAGTTAAGTTTACATAGTTAGGGTCAAAGGTATAATAACCTGTATTGCTGCCTTGCATTCCGCGGAACTGGTTGCGGTAAAGTTCTGTACCTACCAATACTGCCAAATCATGTTTCTGAGCAAGTACCTGGTGGTAACGCACAGTGTTTGTCCAGGTATAGTTATAGCCGTGCTGAGAGCCTTCTGTGTAAGTATTCTGTGTACCGTTCTCCGCATTTTCATACTCAGGGAATGCAAAACTGTGATAATTGTTGGTGTAAGTTTCACCACCAAACTGGGTACGTATAGTAAAGTATTTAGCAACATCTGCTTCAGCAAACACATTACCAAACAACCTGCCAAATAAGCCATAATTATCTTTGGTACGTTCTGCAATTGCAACAGGGTTACGTGCGTTACCTAAGTTAGCTGTACTTGAACCTGCGTAGTTACCCATAATATCGCGCACAGGTATGATAGTTTGCTCACGGAACGACATACCGATAGCAGTACCTTCATCATTCTGATTGATCTGAGGGTTTTCTGTTAATGAGTACGCTAAGTTTTCGCCCATTCTAAAGTGGCTGCCAATGTTAAAGCTGGTATTAGCCCTGATAGTGTAGCGTTTATTATAGGTATTAATTAAAGTACCTTGTTGATTAAAGTAGTTTAATGAGAATAAATACGTTGCCTGATCTGTGCTACCGTTTAAGTTAACGTTGTGGCTTTGGATTGGTGCAGGGCTAAATATTTCATGAAACCAGTCTGTACCTGCCTGGTTAGCTTTTGTGATACGGTAAAAACTATCACCACCTGTAGTGTACAAAGGTACTACAGTATATTTAGACGGATCAACACGAGGGTCGCCTGAAACGATACCGAATACAGGGTCGGTTTTAGAACCGGCTGCTATATACTCTGGCAATACATCACCATTAGGACCGTAAAGGTTACTTGAGTAGTTTGGTGCTGTACCGGCAAGATCTGCAGAGTTTTTAATGGCAAGCCTACGCAGAGCCATCATTTCGGTAGGGTTTAACAGATCATAAACGTTACCGCCTTTTGGCCTTTGTGTACCATAATAGGCATCATAAGTAATGCTGGTTTTACCGCTACCGCGCTTGGTGGTAACAATAATTACACCGTTTGATGCACGCGCACCATAAATAGATGCAGAACCCGCATCCTTTAACACCTGCATGCTTGCAACGTCATTAGGGTTAATGTCGTTTACATTCAGCGTTGGCACACCATCAACCACGTATAATGGCTGGTTGTTACCAAAAGTGTTGGCACCACGAATTTTAACCTGCGGCGTTTGACCCGGCTGGCCCGAGTTTACCACGGTAACACCCGCTGCCTGGCCCTGTAACTGGTTTTCTACCGATGCAACCGGTTGTCTGTTTAAAGCAGCTACATCTACAACAGAAACCGCACCTACAAGGTCCTTTTTCCTTTGGGAGGCATAACCTGTTACAACAACTTCATTTAAGGCATTGTTACTGGCCTGTAAAACAACGTTGTTTACGTCGCCAGCACCTATGGTAACTTCTTGTGTTTGATATCCCAGATATGAGATAATTAATACCGCACCCGGGCTAACACTGAGGGTGTACTGTCCGTTAACGTCTGTTTGAGTACCAATGGTAGTACCCTTCACGCGCACTGTGGCGCCAACTACGGGCAGCTTGTCATCGCTGCCGGTAACACGGCCGGTGTGTTTTGTTTGGGCTGTAACTACCAATGAAGAAACCATGAAGCATAATAGCAAACACAGTACTCTTCCTTTGAGGAGTAAACTTTTAAACATGAGATTGAGATTTAGTTGATTAATATATTTGATTTAAGATCGTGGTTCCATATAGTTAAGTTTTACAGAATACACCGAAGTAAGAAAAACCTGAACGATTTTCTTTTAGGAAAGGGGTGAGATGCCCTTTATACATGAAGTAGTTAAAAAGAAAAAAATGTAAAAGTTTTATCATATAGCGGATACTATCCTGTATAAAAAATTTATTCTGTTTCACATTTACCAACGCGTTATGATTTAAAATATCGCGTCAGAATTTGTCCTTGAAAATTTGGCAGCTTTCTGGATTAAAGAAAGTTTATAATTGGTTATGCACTAATATAAATAGTGTGTACAGGTTACACAAGTTTGATTTATAGAATTATGAATTATTTATTTTTTAAGAAGTTTGTTCTGCATATTTATAATATTTCAAAACTTTATTAAACACCTGCTAACAATCGTTATAGTTTGATATAAAATCAGCAATGTAAAAAGGCTGTTATAAAGCACTTTTTACACCCAAAAGCCAATATTTTATTTAATAAAGGCTCTAAATTGACAAAAGAGCTGATTTTTTTGACAAAAAAGTACGTATTTACCAGTCAATTTAATGTCGGGGTTATCCTTTTGTAAAGCTTAGATTAACAAAATTTGCATCGGCAGGATATCCTTCTATTATTAACATATTAAGCCTGCCTTCGGGATAATTACATTTTTGTATAAAAAATATGCCGCAGAATAGTTCTACGGCATATTACGGTATTTTTTATATAAGCTAAATTTAACAGCTTAAGCTGTTAAATTACTTTACCCATTTAACTTTAGCGCCTTGTGTATCAGCAGAGTTAGTACCAATTTGGATAATAAAATCGCCAGGCTCCCAATCATATTTTAATTGCGTGTTATAAAATTTAAGCTGCTCCGGAGTGATGGTGAAGGTTACTTCTTTCTTCTCTCCTATCTGCAGGTTTATCTTCTCAAAACCTTTTAATTCTTTTACAGAGCGCGATATGCTGGCAACAGGGTCGCTAATATATAGCTGTACAACCTCTTCACCGGCAAAGGGGCCTTTGTTGGTAACCGTAACGGTTGCCTTTAAAGCTTCGTTACCTTTTAAATTGGTTTTGCTAAGTTTTACAGCACTGTAATCAAAAGTACTGTAGCTTAATCCATAGCCGAATGGATATAACGGATCGTTAGAAATATCAAGGTAGTTTGATTTAAACTTGGTAGGGCCATCGGTATAAGGGCGGCCAGTATTTTTGTGGTTATAATATATAGGTATCTGCCCAACGCTGCGCGGAAAGGTTGTTGTTAATTTACCCGATGGGTTATAATTACCAAATAACACCTCGGCAATAGCGTTACCAGCCTCGGTACCCGGTGCCCATACATCTAATATAGCAGCGGCGTTTTCATTCTCCCAGGTTAAGGTAAGCGGGCGGCCGTTAAATAATACAATTACAATTGGCTTGCCCAATTTGGCCAAAGCTTTCAGCATGTTCTTCTGGCTCTCGGGTACGTTAATATCCGAGCGGCTGCTGGATTCGCCGCTCATGCTTTGCGATTCGCCCACCACGGCTACTATAATATCTGATTTTTTGGCAACTTTAACCGCCTCATCAATCATATCCTGCGGGCTGCGGCTATCCAGGCTTACAATGCCCGGGCCAAAGTTAAGGCGTTTCATAAAGGTGGTATCATCGGTGATATTGGCACCTTTGGCGTAGTTAAGCTTTATATTATCGCCTACCACATGTTTTATACCTTCTAATACGCTAACAGATTTTTCCCACTCGCCGGCAATAACCCAGGTACCCAGCATATCACGTTTGTTATCAGCCAGCGGGCCAACAACAGCAATGCTGCCACCCGATTTTTTAAGCGGCAGTATCTGATTAGCATTTTTAAGCAGTACAAAAGAATGCTCGGCAGTTATGCGCGCTGCTTTGCGGTTCTCATCATTAAATACATCCTTCTTTTCTCTTTCGGCGTTTATGGATTTGTAAGGATTATCAAACAAGCCCAGTTTATACTTAGCTTCCAGCACGCGGCGGCAAGCCAGGTCAATATCGGCAATGGTTACCTTTTTCTCCTGTAACGATTTTTTTAGCGTGTTTAAAAAGCCCTCGCCTACCATATCCATATCCAAACCAGCTTTTAAAGAAATGGCAGATACTTCCTGCAGATCGCCAAGGCCGTGGGCGCTCATTTCGTTTACAGCTGTATAATCGCTTACCACAAAACCTTTAAAACCCCATTGCTTGCGCAGCAGATCGGTAAGCAGCCATTTGTTACCTGTTGCAGGTACACCGTCAACCACGTTAAACGAGCTCATGAAACTCCCCGCACCGGCATCAAGCGCGGCTTTGTATGGCGGCAGGTAATCCTGGTACATTTTAATGCGGCTCATATCAACTGTGTTATATTCGCGGCCGGCTTCGGCACCACCGTATAAAGCAAAGTGTTTTACACAGGCCATTACCGCGTCAGCATTCTTCATGCTCGTACCCTGGTAACCTTTTACCATGGCTGCGGCAATTAAACCACCTAAATAAGGGTCTTCACCGCTGCCTTCGGAGATGCGGCCCCAGCGTGCATCGCGGGCAATATCAACCATTGGCGAAAACACCCAGTTTAAACCTTCAGCGGTAGCTTCTTTAGCGGCTATCTTAGCAGCTTGTTGTATCAAAGGTAAATCCCATGTGGTTGACATCCCCAGCGGAATAGGGAATATAGTACGGTGCCCGTGGATAACATCCAACCCGAATATTAAAGGTATATGCAGGCGGCTGTTCTTTACGGCTTCATCCTGAGCTTTGCGTACGTTATCGGTTCCGTATAAGCCAAATATACCACCAATGTTGCCTTTGCGGATGTTGTTATCTATACCATTATTAGTAACCGAGCCGGTAATAGCCATACCACCTGTTACCAGGTTAAGCTGCCCTATCTTCTCGTCAACAGTCATTTTTTTCATGAGGGCGCTTACAAAAGCGTTCATTTTTGCATCGGCAGCAGGTGCCTGGGCAAAGGTATTACCAAGCGGCAAAACCAGCATTGCTGCTGCAACCAGTTTAGCCAGCGGTTTGTTTTTTATAAAGTTTTTCATTGAGTAAGACAGATTTTTTTATGCTGCAAACATTAAAATAACGTTTAATTTTTACAAACTTAAAGTATGTTAAAACTTATTAACTATAATTGGTTTTTAATAATGTTACCGGGCGGTGTAATTGGTAAACAATTGTAAGATATTAAATTTAAACTATCAAAGTATTTTTTGTAGAATAGTATAAATGCTGACTAAACAGGAATTGGAAGAATTTTGGGCCGAAGCGAATAAGGTTTACCTGGATCATATCTCTATAGATTGTGTTGTTTTTGGTTTCCATGGCGGGCAGATGAAGGTGTTGATGCTGAAAAGTAAAAATGAGGAAGCCTGGTACCTCCCCGGCGGCTTTGTGCAGCATAACGAACCTATAGAAACCGCTGCCGACCGTATTCTGAATGACCGCACCGGCATAGAGGAGATCTTTCTGCAGCAGTTTCATGTATTTGGCGATCCTGATCGTACCAAGATACATAACGAAATGTACCAAGGTAATAATTTCTTTGCACAGCGCTTTATATCTATAGGGTATTATGCCCTGGTAGATTTTTTTATCGTTAACCCTACCCCTGATACCTTCTCTGAAGTATGCACCTGGCGCGATCTGGACAATCTTCCCCCTTTTCAGCTGGACCATGAACGCATTTTCAGAACCGCGTTGGATACCCTGCGCCTGCAGCTCAGCTATCAACCCATCGGCTACAACCTGATGCCCAAAGAGTTTACCATGCCCGAGCTGCAGAAACTCTACGAAACCATCATGGGCAAAAAGCTGGACAGGCGAAACTTTCAGCGCCGAATACTGGCTTTTGGCATATTAGATAAGCTGCCCCAAACCCGCAAAGGCGGCGCACACAAAGCCCCTTACCTGTACTCTTTTAACCTGGAGAATTACCAGGCCGCATTAAAAGAGGGCTTGAAAAGCGGATGGTAGTTTTTTTCAGTTTGCAGTAGGCATCGTGCAGTTTGCAGTTTTTTAAGTTAATCATTGCCGGTTTACAGTATGCTATTATTTCTGGCGTATTAGTTGATTAAGCTAAGCAAACTTGTTAACCGACAATTTACACCCGTTGTAAACCACTCATTTTTAACCATCAACTGTAAACCGCCAACGGCAAACTGCAAACGCCCCAACGACAACTCAATTTTTTTGCCTATCTTAAGCCCACATCTAATTCAACCAATGAAATTTAGAAGCTTATTTATTGATGCAGTACTTGTTATTTTAGGGATCTTTTCTGCCGGGATGGGCCTTAAAGGTTTCCTGCTTCCTAGCCACTTTATTGATGGTGGTGTTACCGGTATTTCCATCCTCGTGGCCGATCTTACCGGCCTGCCCCTATCCGTATTGATATTTATTATTAACCTGCCGTTCCTGTTCTTAGGTTACCGCAAGTTGGGCGTTGGCTTTGCTGTAAGGAGCGCTTTGGCTATTGCCGGCCTATCGCTGGTACTGGCGTTTATGCACTTCCCTGATGTTACGCCTGATAAATTGCTTACTTCTGTTTTTGGCGGTGTATTTATAGGTGCCGGGATTGGCTTAGCCATAAGAGGTGGCGCCGTTTTGGATGGCACCGAGATTGCCGCCCTGCTGGTGAGCAAAAAATCGCAGATAGTACGCGTGAGCGATGTGATCCTGATCCTGAACGTGGTGATATTTACCGCCGCCATATTTATATTAGGTATAGAGCCGGGGTTATACTCTATTTTAACTTACCTCTCCGCGTCTAAAATGATTGACCTGATCCTGAACGGTTTGGAACAATATACAGGCATGACCATCGTATCTGCCAAAGGCGAGGAGATCCGGATAGCCATTACCCAAACCCTTGGCCGTGGTGTAACAGTTTACCAGGGCAAAAGCGGTTACGGTAAAGACGGCCACATTAACTCCCCGCGCGAAATTGTATTCACTGTAGCAACCCGTTTAGAGGTACCTGTTATAAAACGCGAGATACTGAAGATAGATCCATCGGCATTTATTGTACAGCAAAGTGTGGATGATACCACAGGTGGATTATTGAAGAGGAAGAAGGGGCACTAAGGCGGAGCCCCCCAGCCCCCTGAAGGGAGAGCTTTTGATTGGCATCGCTGCCAATCTGCCCCCTATCTGGTGTCCTCGTTAAAACTTTTATTCTCTTCTCAAAAACCTCCCACGTTTTGGTGTCCTCACCAAAATTTGCCGACGAGTGAGTCCCAAAACATTTGCCTGTTCATTTGTTCCTTAATTGGCTGCCATATACGGTGGGCCGAACAATGATATGCCGGAGGGGCCAAGTATCCTGATATTAAAAGAAAAAGTAAAGCAGTTTAAGGGGCAAAAGGTTATTGCGGCCAGTTGCAACAATAACACCTTAGATGCCGGCCTACTGGTAGATGAAACCATTACCGATTTTAAAAGCTGGGGCAAACACTTTCTTATCTGTTTCCCCAAATTTACGGTGCGCATCCACATGATGATGTTTGGCACTTACCGCATTAATGAGCACAGCGACAAACCGCCCCGCCTGCACTTGCAGTTTGAAGACAGTGAACTGAATTTTTACGCCTGCCTGCTGCACCTGATAGAAGATCCTTTGGATAAGGTGTATGATTGGTCGGCGGATATTATGAGTAAAGAATGGGATACCAAAAAGGCCATTGAGAAAATGCGGGCCGTTTCCAAATTGCTTGCCTGCGATGCGCTGATGGATCAGCAGATCTTCTCTGGCGTGGGGAACATTATTAAGAACGAGGTATTGTTTCGGGCCCGCATCCATCCCGAAAGTTTAGTAAGCGCTATACCTGCAGATAAGGTTGAGGAAATGATAGATGAAGCCGTTAATTACAGCTTTGAGTTTTTTAAGCAACGCAAGGAAGGTACGTTGAGCAGGCACTGGCAGGCATATCATCAAAAGGAATGCCCTCGAAATCATATCCCGTTTAAGGAAAAGGATACCGGCCGGTCTAAACGGGCAAGTTTTTATTGTGAAAAATGCCAGGTAAAATATGCCGGCAAGTAATTTAAACTTATCGCCCCTGCAACTGTTAGCTTAATAAAACCTTGTAAAATGAAAACAATAACAGTAGAAGGCAATCCAGAATCGATGACGGCCATAATGGTTCCGCAGACAGATATTTATAAGGAACACGATACTATCAAAATAGAAGCCGCAGACGGCAGCGCATTCGTATTAAAAACCATCTTCCGCATAGTTGATGCCGGAGAAGATAAATTGGAACTGCAGTTTGAGTAACGGTTTTCCGGTATAAATAAAAGCAAGGCTATTAACAGAAGTACTTTTTACTGTTAATAGCCTTGTTTAATTATTGTGGCAACTACTCACTATTATCTGGTCGTCCCCTTTATTTCTCCTTGGTAAACGTAACCTTACCAGCACCCTGCTTTAAAATAAACTCTTCTTTATCGGGGTGAAACTCCATTACAATACCTGCCTGCTCAAAAACAAAGGTATGCGGTTCGGTACCTGCAGTCAATGGGAATGACGATTGCCCGGTTGCCTGTGCCAATAATTCGCCGCTATCTTTTGTTACCGTGATCTTGATGGGCACTTGTGTGCTGCCATAAACACCTACATATTGATCTAACCCTGCAATGGGTGTTTTAGAAAAAGATGGCAGTTTATATGGCTTATTAAAGTATATGCTTAACGCGCCTATCAGTACATTATTAGGGATGTAGTTACCGCCATTTTTAATAAAAGCAATAGCCATTTTTTCTTCCGGGAAGTACCCAAGCGACGACAGGAACCCATCTATCGCTCCACCGTGGCCATAACCCGCTTTATCATAAAACGGCATTTTAGACATAGCCATACCATACTTATTTTCGATGGTTTTCATTTTCTCCAAACTGGCTGCACTAACGAGTTTACCGGTAAACAGGGCATCAATAAACAGATCAAGATCTGCCGGGGTAGATACCATACTGCCCGCGCCGGATGGAATGCTCATATCCGTTTCGGGAACTTGTTTCCAGGTAGTGTCGCTGTAGTTGTATGATAAAGCCTCATTATTGGCAGTGTTGGTTTTGGTACCATAGTAGGTATCCTTTAAACCTATTTTGCTTACAATACGTTTTTTCACCAGTTCGGGATACGGCTTGCCAGTGATCTTTTCGATAATATAGCTTAACAATACAAAGTTGGTATTGCTGTAATCGCTTTTGGTGCCGGGCTCAAAGTCGGGTTTCATAGCTGTGATGCGGGCCAGCATCTGCTCGTGCGTTTGCGGCTGTGCCATGTAAGTTAAGTAAGTACTATCATTAGTGAAATTATGCAGCCCGCTGTGGTGGTTCAGCATATTGCCGATGGTGATCTTGCCGGCATTCGGGATTTGCGGATAGTACTTATCCAGTTTGGTATCCAGCGTGAGCTTGCCTTCTTCAATCAATTGAAAAACCATCACCCCGGTAAACATTTTACTGATAGAACCGATGCGGTATTTGGTTTTTAAAGTGGCGGGCGTTTTTGCAGCTCCATTTACAACGGCATACCCTACCGCTTTTTGATAAATTATCTTGCCGTTTTGAGTGATAGCCAAGCTGCCCATGGTTTTATTGTTGGCCGCCAGTACATCCAGCAGGCTATCCAGCTTTGCTTTGTTAAAAGTAGTTTGCGCATTAACCGTGGTGCCCAGGCTTACCGCAAGCACGCATAGGGCGAGTATTCTTTTTATCATTGGGTTAGATTTGTTAGTAAGATAGGCAATATGAGTGAAATGTTACATCAATTGGGAATAAATTACGTGTAAGGAATCTCCATGCAAACCTTGCATTTCATCACGGTTCTAAAATTTGTTGGTGACGGCGGCATAACAGGTGTTCATTTTTATTTGGGTGAACACTTTTGAACATTTTGAACACTTTGAACATTAATGCAATTATTTAATAAAATTAAATCAAAACATTGATAGTAAGCACTTTATAAATTCAAGCCAATTTTATCCAGGTGTTCATTTTTTTGCAATCCGGATGTTTAGCCCTTGCTGATATTGTCACCAACAAGGGCAAAAATTCTAAATTCCAATTAAGCTTAATTTAAAAGCCTTATCCCAATATCTCTGCAATTTCATCAAAACCTTTTTCGCGGGCCAGGTCGGCGGGGAGTTTGCCGCCTTCCATGCGTACGTTTACTTCGGCACCGTGCTCCAGCAGTAGTATCAGCAACTCCAGGTTGCCGTTTTGGGCGGCAGAATGTAATGGCGTGCTGCCGGCCTGCTGCCTTACATTTACCAGGGCGCGGTTCTCTATCAGCATGGCGGCAATATCGGTATAGTTACCGGCAGCGGCAGAATGCAGCGGGTAAACATTAAAGCCGTTGTTTGATGGCAGGTTTACGTCTGCACCTTTTAAAACCAGCAGGCGGGCAATCTCAAACTTACCAAAGTAACAGGCCAATCCCAAAGGTGTAAAACCATCTTCAGCATGGGTATTTATCTTTTCGGGATGTGTATAAATTAAATGGGCAACCGTATCAAACTTACCTGCGGCCGCGGCTTCAAACAAATTGGTTTCATCAGCATATTTTAAAAGCAGATCGGTAACGGCAGGCTTGTGATAATAACACGATAACATCAGCGGCGAAACATTGAGGCTGGTTTTTGCTTTGGCCAATAAGGGATTAGCAGCCAGCAAGGCCTCCAATTTTTCTATATCGGCAGCAGCAATGTATTCCTCCAGGGTTTCGGTGCTCATCAATCCAATATTACTAAAAATATCCGTCTAATCCAACGGCCGAAAATTTGCTTTCCAACATTTCAACTCTCCCAAAATCGCGTTTAAATCCTCCATATATACTTTCCATTTTTAAAGAAAGGCTAATTGATTTACAAACCGCAGATATATATATCGCTCGGCTTGAGCTACTGAATTAATTACTAAGCAATTTTGTTAAATAAAGTTAAACCGAACAATTTTTCTCTTTTCCGACGTTTCAAGCTGATCAAAAAACAATTTAACACCATGAACAAAAAAGCAAAACTCCTCGCAATCTCGTTAACAGCATTGGCTTTATTTATCGGTATCCAGTCGAACGCACAATCAATTGAAAAAAGCAAGCTCCGATTTGGAATTGGAGTAGATGGGTTGTTGCCTGTCGGTAATTTATCCAACACTACCAATTTTGGCTTGGGTGTTACCCCCCGTTTACAATATGGAATTTCAAAAAACGTAGCCTTAACATTTACATCAGGTATTTATCACTTTTTTCCGAAAGACATGTATTATCAAAGTAGCACGCAGCTATACAAATACCATTATGATTTAGATCTCATCCCTGTAAAAGCAGGCATCAAAGCATTCGTATCACCACATCTGTACATCGGTGGAGAAGTAGGTGTAGGTTTTCAGGTTGATAATGGCGGTGGCGATACAAAATATCTTGCTGCTGCTGCATTTGGCTACGCAACCAAAAAGTGGGATATTGGCGTCCGTTACGAAAACTTCTCTGGCAACGGTTACAGAAACGGCATAATAGGTTTACGTTTAGCGTACGGGTTTGGCCTTTAACTAACCGTGGAAAACAAAATAAAATGCGCTTACCTGTGTGAAGCGCATTTTTTATTCCTAAGCAAATTTGTAGCATCAGTATGATCTTAGAGGGCAGATGAACTTCTTTTATCTATTATTAAAAAATTTCTGTTTAATCTAATAACTTTATATTTGCAATTAAACGCGCGGAGATAGCAGGATGCCAGTAAAAGGAAACCAGTTCAGGACAAATAGTTTTAAAGATGAAGATGCGCCGCGTAAGCCGGGTACCAAAGGCGAAAAGGCAAAGCAACCCTCCCGGTCGCTTATGGAGCGTATGCCTGTTTTATCGCTCTCTCTGCAGGATGGGCGTGTTATAAAAATAGCCGGGCTCTTCTTCCTGGTGCTGTCGGCATTTTTTCTGATCGCATTTACCTCCTACTTATTCACCTGGCAGCAGGACCAAAGCTACGTATCTGCTGCAAACGGCGGCTGGCACAACCTGTTTAAAACCACCAAAGAACTTATGGAAAGCGGGGTGAACAGCCCCATGGTTGATAACTGGCTGGGTAAATTTGGTGCGCTGCTGGCCAACCAGTTCATTTTTGAGTGGTTTGGTGTGGCGTCGTTCCTGTTTGTATTTGTATTCTTTGTTATCGGCTTCCGCCTGTTATTTAAAATAAGGCTGTTCTCTATAGTCAAAATGCTGGCTTATACACTTTTCGGCATTGTTTTTACTTCAATTGCTATCGGCTTTGTGCATGGCATGATGATAGATTACCCTCACTTTTTAGAGGGTGAGTTTGGTTTTTGGAGTAACCGGTTGCTTGGCGCGCAGGTTGGCCCTGCCGGCACGGGCGGTATACTGGCATTTGCAGCCCTAACTGTGCTCATTATTGCTTATAATATTGATTTTAAACTACCCGAACGTAAAATAAAAGAAACTGTTAGTCCGGTTACTGTAGACGAGGTTATGCCAGAGCCTGTAGACATTGAGGATGAAGAGATCTCCATCCCGGTGGAATGGCCGCGGGGCGGCAACAACCGTGTTAAAGATGCTAACGTAGTAAAGGAGCCGGTATTTACAACGGTAACACCAGCAGAGCCGCTTAAACAGCAGCCGCTGGTGCAGAACCCAATCTTCCACGAGCCGGTTGTGTTAACGCCCGAGCCCGTCATCAGCAATGAGCCCGAAGAGGATAACGAGATCCCGCTGACCATTGATGTAGTAAGGCCCCTCCCTATCCTCAATATTGAGAAAACGGACGATGATAAAGCACAATCGCTGGTAGACCAGTTTGGTATTTACGATCACCGGCTTGAACTCTCCGGCTACAAATTCCCAACTATCGACCTGCTGGAAAACTACGGCTCTAACAAGATCTCGGTAGACTCCGGCGAACTGGAAGCCAACAAGAACAAAATTGTTGAAACGCTGAACCATTACAATATCGAGATAGATAAGATCAAAGCCACCATAGGCCCAACGGTTACGCTATACGAAATTATCCCGGCGCCGGGTGTGCGGATCTCCAAGATCAAAAACCTGGAGGATGATATCGCCCTGAGCCTTGCTGCATTAGGCATCCGTATTATTGCCCCAATGCCGGGTAAAGGTACCATTGGTATTGAGGTACCTAACCAAAACCCGGAGATGGTATCCATGCGCTCGGTTCTGTCTACCGAAAAATGGCAGAACAACACCATGGATCTGCCTATAGCCATGGGTAAAACCATATCTAACGAGGTGTTTATTGCCGATTTGGCCAAGATGCCTCACTTACTGGTTGCGGGTGCTACCGGCCAGGGTAAATCTGTAGGTATTAACGCTATCCTGGTATCGCTGCTTTACAAAAAGCACCCTGCCGAGCTTAAGTTTGTACTGGTTGACCCTAAGAAGGTGGAGCTTACTTTGTTCCGCAAGATAGAAAGGCACTTTTTAGCTAAGCTGCCAGATGATGGCGATGCTATTATCACCGATACTAAAAAGGTGGTAAACACGCTCAATTCGCTTTGTATTGAGATGGACCAGCGTTACGATCTGCTGAAAGATGCGCAGGTACGTAACCTGAAAGAATACAACCACAAATTTGTTAACCGCAAAATAAGCGACCCGGAGAAACACCGTTACCTGCCCTTTATTGTACTGGTGATTGATGAGTTTGCCGACTTGATGATGACCGCCGGTAAAGAGGTAGAACAACCCATTGCGCGTATTGCACAGCTTGCCCGTGCAGTAGGGATCCATTTGGTTATTGCTACGCAGCGCCCATCGGTAAACGTTATTACGGGTACTATTAAGGCCAACTTCCCGGCAAGGCTTGCGTTCAGGGTATTATCCAAGATAGATTCGCGCACGATATTGGATGCCGGCGGTGCCGATCAACTGATCGGTCGCGGCGATATGCTGCTTTCTACGGGTAGCGATCTCATCCGTCTGCAGTGTGCCTTTGTGGATACGCCGGAAGTAGAAAAGATTTCCGATTTTATTGGCAACCAGCGTGGTTATGCCAGCGCCATGATGCTGCCCGAGTTTGTTGGCGAAGGTGAAGCCGGAAGCAGTGCCAAAGAGTACGACCCGGACGACCGCGACCCGATGTTTGAAGATGCCGCACGTTTAATTGTACTGCACCAGCAGGGTTCCACCTCGCTTATTCAGCGTAAAATGAAACTGGGCTACAACCGTGCAGGCCGTATTATTGATCAGCTGGAAGCTGCCGGTATTGTTGGCCCGTTTGAAGGCAGTAAAGCCCGCGATGTGCTTTACCCGGATGAATACAGCCTGGAACGCCACCTGGAAACCCTGCAAAAACCACGCGATTAAACCAATTGGAGTAAGATCACTCTACTATTAAATAGTAACCGGCCTTTGCAAGTTAAGACGGGTATTATGAGTTTGAGGCGCCTGAAAAATTCGAGAAGCGCCTTAAATTTAATAATCCCCGAAACAGTAAGCAGTACCCGTTGTTATTTAATACATCCAAAAAAATGAAAAAATTAACCCTTACCGTATTGGCCGGAGCTCTGAGCATTGCAACCGCCTTTGCCCAAAAAGATGCTGATGCTAAAGTGATCTTAAACAAGCTAAGCAAGCAGTACCGCAGCTACGATGCCGTAAAAACCGATTTTACACTTACCATTGATAACCAGCAGGCTAACATTAAAGAAAGCCAAACAGGTACATTAATAGCCCGCTCTAAAACCAACAAGTACAAAGTGGCCATATACGCACCGGGTAACGCAGCAAAACCAGTTGTAAATCAGGAGATCATCAGCGATGGCAAAAGCCAGTGGACCTACCTAAAGGATGCCAACGAAGTACAGTTAGCGGATGCCGATAACAGCGATGCCGGTTTTAACCCCGCCAAGATCTTCACCATGTATGAGAAAGGTTACAAGTATATTTACACCGGCCAGCAGAAAGTTGGAGCCAAAGTTTACCAAATGGTAGACCTTACCCCCGAAGACAGCAAAGCCACCTACTTTAAAGTAAGGCTGGCCATAGACAAAGTAAAGAACCAGCTCTACAGCGCCGAGATCTTCGATAAGAACGGCAGCCGTTACAAATACACCCTAAAAACATTCACACCCAACTACAGCGTTACAGATGCCGCCTTTGCCTACGACAAAAAGGCACACCCGGGCGCGGAACTGGTGGATTTGAGGTAGTTGGTTAGAGGTTAGAGGTTAGAGGTTAGAGGTTAGAGGTTAGAGGTTAGAGGAAAACTAATAAAAAAGCGATGAGTTTTGAGGCTCATCGCTTTTTTTGTTAAATTACTTTGCTGCATTAACTTATCCACGAAATTATTGTAAGAGAAGATACCCACTTCCCATTTTCTTTCACATATATATCCCAACTTCCATGTCCGCAAAGGGAACCGCAGCTATAACTTTGATAAAACACACAAATTGTTTTATTCCTCAAAAATATCGGCTTAGAAAAGCTATGATAACCTTTCCCATAATTTGCGTAAAAACCATCCCAATAAGAACCATCTTTTCCAAAAATCTCGTCTATTTTAGTTTTTGTTAGGACAACGGCTTTTTTAAAAATATCATTATCCCATTTAACCGACAATAATTTTGATGCCTCTTTTCTTATAAATGCTTTTTCTTTTTCACTTAGGACTATAGAATTATTGTTTTGAGAATTCCCCATATTTCTATCTATATTATTTGTTAAAGAAGAAACGGCATACTCTCCTAAATAATCTGTATAAACTAAAGGCACATCATCTATTACTGATGTAATTACAGACTTTGTTTCAGCATCCGTTTGCGCCAAGCAAACTTTACTAAACACAATAAAAACCAATATTGACCAACGTTTTATCATTATTCTACAATTAATTATCACTTATACCCTGATATATATCTTTTTATTATCCAACACCTTACCCACAACCCAGCATAATAGCATAAAGCAAATTGCATATAGTAAGGAGCCAACCGGCCCGGGCGCAATAACCTGAAAGCTAACTCGGTTTACGAGGTGGTTAAAGCTTTCGCCGCCCACGGTAATGGTGTAAAAGGCAATTGCCAGTAATTCCGACAGCAGGTAAATAGCCAGCGGGTTTTTACCTACAGTGGTGAAGAAGCCCGTCCAGTTGGCTTTGTTCCAGGCGCGGATCTCTACGATGTAGATCAAAGCGGAGATCAGTACCAGGTCTATCCCCACGGTGAGGAGTGTAAAGGGGCTTGTCCACAGTTTTTTACCTATCGGGAAGCTCATGTTCCAGGTGAGAGCGATGAAGATGAACAGGCAGCCCATCAGCAATAGTTTAGAGATGGTTTCGTAACCCTTGCCCTTCTGCTGTATAAATTGCCCGGCAAAATAGCCGCAGATAACATTTACAATGGCCGGCAGGGTGCTCAGGATCCCTTCGGGATCAAAGGCAACGCCTTCGCCATGGTAAAGGTGCCCATCACCCAACACAAATTTATCTAAATAAGTACCGGCGTTAGTGAGCATAGTATATGGCGCGGCAGGGTCGCCAAAGGCCAGCAGCAGCAGCTGGTAGCCAATTAAAAGAGAGATACTAATAACAATAACAGCCGTTTTAGACTTTACAAAGTATATGATGAGCGAGGCAAATAAATAACAAAGCGCTATGCGCTGCAATACGCCCATTACACGGGTTTCGCTGAAGGGTTTAAACACCCAGGCACCGTTATGCTCCTCAAAGAATGGGAACCAGTACATGAGGTAACCCACCAGAAAAATAATAAAAGCCCGTTTAAAGATCTTGTACAAAGCAGCGCCGGTGTCCAAAGCGTCGAACTTTTTAGAGGTAAAGCTCATGGCGTTACCAACGGCAAACAAAAACGACGGAAAAACCAGATCGGTAGGTGTAAAACCAAACCAGGCGGCATGCTCCAGCGGGGCAAAAGGTGTGGCGCCGGTGCCGGGGGTGTTTACAATGATCATAAAACAAATGGTCATTCCGCGAAACACATCCAGCGAAAGAAACCTGTCGGGCTTTTGGGTCATAATTGCTAAAAAAGGCTTAAAATATTCAGGAGGATTACAGGTACAAGATATAAATTATTTAAAATTAAAACAGGCCGCTTTAGATGTGCTTTTTAAAACTCAATAAAAGTTTTTTAAAGAATTAACAAAACAGATTTTGACATACAATCTATAAAATGCCGCCTATAAAATTAACGCTGTTTGCCTAAATGTTGCTATTTTTGAAAAGATGCTCACCAATACCAACCACACGCTCGAAAAACTGGAACTGCTCTTAAAAACAGCCGGTTACAAGGTGCGGTACGAAAAAGGCAACTTTAAAACCGGGGCCTGCCTGCTGCAAAGCAGCCGCATGATTGTGGTAAATAAATTCGCCAACCTGGAAAGTAAAATTGCCGCCGTGGCCGAACTGGCGCGTACCCTGGAGATTGACCTGCACCTACTCGACGAAAAACAGGCTGCATTTTTGCACCAGCTAAAACAAACAACCCTGCAGCTGTGATCATAACTTTTTTAGGAACCGGAACCTCACAGGGCGTACCCGTTATAGCCTGCGATTGCGAAGTATGCACATCCACCGATAAGCATGATAAGCGCCTGCGCACCTCTATTTTAATAGAAACTGAGGACAAAACTATTGTTATAGACTCCGGGCCGGATTTTAGGTATCAGATGCTGCGTGCCGGTGTAAAGCACCTGGATGCCATTGTTTTTACCCACGAACATAAAGACCATGTTGCCGGCATGGATGATATCCGCGCGTTTAATTTTAAGCAGCAAGGCCCTGTAGCCATTTATGCCGATGAACGCGTACAAAAAGCGTTGCACAGGGAGTTCCCTTATATTTTTGATAACCATGGCTACCCGGGCATCCCGCAGGTAGATATGCACCTTATCGGCCTGGCGCCTTTTGATATCGGCTCTACTCATTTTATCCCAATAGAGGTGATGCACTACAAGCTGCCGGTGCTGGGCTTCAGGATAAATGATTTTACTTACATAACCGATGCCAAAACTATCTCTGAAACCGAAAGGCAAAAGATTCGCGGATCTAAAATTTTAGTGGTAAACGCGCTGCAAAAACAAATGCACATATCGCATTTTACTTTGGAGGAAGCCATTGAGTTTGCCCGTGACATTGGGGCAGAAACCACATACTTTACCCACATCAGCCATCGTTTAGGTAAGCACCAGGATGTTTCTGCCGAGCTACCTCAAGGTATTAAGCTTGCCTATGATGGTTTAAAGCTTGAGGTTTAACTTTCACTTAAAATTTATTCCTAAAAGCTTTAATTAGAATAATTAATTTCGAGTTAAATTTAAAGCTTGTAACTTGCGGGATATTCCCCTGATATGAAAAACCTGGTTTATTTAAGCACCTCGAGAACCCTCCTGAGCGATGAAGTTTTGTTAGACATACTTGCATCCGCCCGTAAAAACAATCAAAAACATAATATTACCGGCGTATTGCTTTACAGCGAAGGCACTTTTATACAAGTGCTGGAAGGTGAAGACGATGATGTAGACGAAACCTTCGCAACTATTTCTAAAGACATCCGCCATAAAAACATCGTGGTGATGCTGAATGAACCTACAGATAAAAGAAGCTTTCCCTCATGGTCAATGGGTTTCAATTCAGTAGACCCGGCCATATCAGAAGAATTTATAGAAAGCTTAACTTCTTCTGATAAGCTGCTTAATATAGATGGCAATTCTATAACCATCACTATGGTTAAAGCCTTTATAGAAAACAACCGGCTGGTTATTAACCATTAAGTATCCAGCCCACGGCCGGTTTTGTGCTGTAATTCGTCAATCCGTTTAGATGCTTCGGCTTTACTGAGCGATTCATCGACTTCTTCACCAGCCTCATCAGACAAGGTTTTGAAGTAAGAGTGCTGTGCCCCGGTCATTGGTTCATCGCCGGTTGTCCACTCGTCGGGGTCCTTAATGGTGTTGCTGCCTTTCAGATCTGTATTTTGTGGGTTCGATTTGCCTGCGGCATCATCAAACAATTCGTTATCGTTGGTTACTTGGGCCATGGTATTGGTTTTATTATAAAACCTCATACGGGCGCTAAAGTTTGCTGTTTTGTGAAAGAGGTTATTCACCTTGCACAACGTTACATCATTCCAACTCTACCATGCTTACATCACTGATGGTTGCACAATATAACTTCTGATGCCCTTTCGACTTGGCATCTACCCTACCCCGAATAGTCATAATGCGGTTATTCAATTGAAGATAGCTGCCGTCTTCGGGCTCAAACAAGCCCTTACCTGTGCCGGGCGTTACCAGCGGGCAATCCTGTGTAAAATTCACCCAAAGCGAATGGCTGTCGCCATGATCGGTAAACAGGCTGTCGTTCACCAGGGCCGATAAATGCTTCCCTTCATGGTACGTTCCGGATACTTCTACAAACTGTTTGTCGTAAAATTTGATGCTATCTATGAGATGGATAAAGCTTACCTTTTTATAATGGATGGCATCACCGCATTCGCTTCTATACAGTTTCTTTTTATGCGTACAGCCGGTACACAGCAAAAAACTAATAAGCAAGTAAGCAACGGTGCGTGCAGCATTCATCAGCGTAACTCTAACTGCATAAATTTAGCCACAATTAGTTACATCGCTATCTACCTAAGACGCATCGGAATGTAATATTTTAATAGCATTCACTAATGACAATCCCGCTCTATTTATTCAACTCTCTAAGTTTGTTTCTGATATAGGCTCCGGCTGCTGTTAATTGCTCTTCTGTCCAGTTGCCGATGGCAGGTGCGCCGGGTTCTAAAATGGCTGTGGTTTCGTCTTTATCGGTAATATTCCAGTTAACCCAGCTTAACTGGTTAGCCTCCATCCAGTCCATCCACAATTTGGTTTTAGTTTTGCTGAACTGGCCGTTCCCATCCGCTTCGCCAACGCCCCATTCGGTCACCATCAGTGGCAAACCCATCTTAATGGCTTTATCTGCCCTGTTCCTTAACGCTTGCTGGTGATTTTTATCAGATGCGTAAAAATGGAAAGAGTATGCAATGTTACCAAAACCTGTAATAGGATCTGCCGCGGCAACATCCACATCCTGATCCCAGTGCGGGCTGCCAACGATGATCAGGCCGGTTTTATCATACTTTCTTATCTCGGGAATCACCTGCAAGGCGTAGTTCTTCACCGTATCCCAGGTAACACGCTCCGGCTCGTTCCATATTTCGTAGATCACGTTGGGCACACCTGCGTATTTTTTAGCCATCCCGGCAAAAAAAGCTTTGGCCTGCGGTGTATGCAGGTGGCTGTTATGATCGTGCCAGTCTATCAAAACATAAATACCTTTCTTGATGGCCTTATCAACCATATCGGTTATCAGTTTCTGTTGCAGGTCGGGCTCCTGCAGATAACCATGCTCCGGCTGTACGCCCATAGCGGCCCTGATGATGGTTACTTTAAAATCATCTGCCACCCAGTCGACAGCCGCCGTGTTATAATATTTTTTCCCGCCCCACAAACTCCACGAAAAACTTACGCCCCGTAACTGCGGCGGCACACCATTTTTATTTACAATTTTTCTATCCTTTACGCTTAATGCCCCATTAACCGCAACCGGCGAACCAGCCGGCTGGCTGTAAACAACAGGTAAAAAGCCAAGCATTAAAAGCAGAAGCACATATCCTTTTCTCATCATGAAAACAAGGTAGGGCAAATGCACAATAAACTAACCATATTGCCATAAATCAATAAGAGTATGTTAAAAATGGATAGGTCGGGCGGCTATTCTGTGATGAAACTGTAAGCAGGATACCCCTTAGATTATCTGCATTATGTAAACAAAGCAACATTAATGTTATAGTATCATTATGTTAATCATTATTGTATATTTTTGATTTTACAACAGCCCTTTTTATGAAAAAACAGAGCCTTTTGCTTATCCTGGTGCTATTTTGTTTAACAGGTATTGGCCAGGTGCCCTTGCCGGTTATTGATACTGTACAAAAAGTTATCCCCGGCCGTAAAAACAGCACTCAGCAGCAAAATAAGCCATACGTTATTCTCATTTCGGCCGATGGTTACCGCTGGGATTATACGGATAAATACAATGCCGAAAGCCTTAAAAAGCTAAGGGCGCAGGGTGTGGCTGCCGAATCTATGGTACCTTCCTATCCATCGGTTACTTTCCCCAACCATTATGCCATGGTTAGCGGTTTATACCCCTCCCATTCGGGCCTGGTGAACAATACCTTTTACGATAAAGCCCGCAACGATAGCTACAGTATGGGCGCAAAAAAAAAAGTGGCCGATGGCAGTTGGTATGGCGGCACCCCGCTATGGGTACTGGCCGAGCAGCAAAAAATGCTTGCCGCCAGCTTTTACTGGGTAGCATCAGAAGCCGCTATTAAAGATACCCGCCCTACTTACTATTACGTTTATAACGAAAAGATAAACATACATAACCGCATACAGGCCGTGGTAGACTGGCTAAAACTCCCCGCTGCCGAACGCCCGCACTTAATTACCTTTTACTTTCCGCAGGTTGACCATGCGGGGCACTTAAACGGCCCGGATGCTGAGCAAACCGCGCACGAGGTACATTTTGTAGATTCGGCCGTGAACGAGCTTAACAAAGCCGTTAAAACCACCGGGCTTGATGTAAACTTTATTTTTGTATCTGACCACGGAATGACCAGGGTTGACAATCAAAACACCATAAGCGTACCCGCCGCTATCGATACCGCTAAATTTAAAGTATCGGGCGATGGCATTTTAGTAGAGCTTTACGCTAAGGATAAAACTGCCATTCAAAGCACCTACGAAGAACTTACCAAAGAAGCTAAAGACTATAAAGTTTACCTAAAAACGAACGTACCCGCCAAACTGCACTACGGCGCTGCCGACGACTGGCACAACCGCATTGGCGATATTTTGCTGATACCCGAGTGGCCAAAGGTGTTTAACCTCAATAACCGTAAAACCACCAACCCCGGCTGGCATGGTTACGACCCTACCGTGGTGAAAGATATGCACGCCACCTTTTACGCCTGGGGGCCGGCATTTAAAAAAGGCCTAAACATTTCATCTTTCCCAAATGTTGACGTTTACAACTTAGTGAGCAATATATTGGGCCTTAAAATTACCGAAAAGGTAGATGGCACCAACCAACTGGCTAACAAAGTGCTGATTAAAACTAAAAAGTAGCAGATGAAATTGTATTTAAAACTGTTTGTATTATTGCTTTTACCTGTAAGCCTTTTTGCGCAGGACACCACCATTGTAAAAAAACAAGCTGATATTGTAGCCCGTGCTGTGGTAAGCGGCAATTACGCAACCGTTGTAAATTACATGTACCCAAAAGTGGTGCAAATGGCAGGCGGCAAAGCGAAAATTTTGCAGATGATGCAAACCGGTATACAACAGATGAAAGCGCAGGGCGTAATTTTTGAAAGTGCAACCGTTGGCTCGCCGGGTAAGTTTTACAAGGCAGGTACCGAGATCCATTGCCTGGTGCCTGAATACATTACCATGAAAATGAACGGTAATACGCTACGCACCAATAGCAACCTGCTAGCTATTAGCAAAGATGGCGGCAAAAACTGGACTTTCTTAGACCTCAACAAGAACACCATCGCATCCATTCCCAAGATCTTTCCTAAATTTAATAAAGACCTGAAGATCCCCGAGCCAACGCAGCCGATGATGCAGTAGTAGGTTGTAATTGGCTTTGATAAGTATGTAAAATTTGTTAAATTTGAATAATTAATTAATTATTATGGCAGCACCAATTAAAGCAACGCCAACTTTACAAGGAGAATCTTCTAAAAGATTTAATGCGTTACTGCAATCAGATCAACATGTACGTGCTACAGATGCTGAGAAAAGCAAGATAAATGCTTTAGTAGAAAAGGTATTATCTAAGAAAAAGTAAATCATTGCACCTTACCGATTTTACATTTACTGAATTAACTGACAGTACAGACTTTGGTAGATTCGATTGTGGCGAGCCAAAGATGACCGACTTTCTAATTGAAGACGCTAAAAATTATCAAAAACAAAAAATAGCAAATACTTATCTTTTTGTACAAGACGATTTATCTATTGCTGCCTATTTTTGCATATCCAATGATTGCCTTGTTGATTTAGGAGAAGAAAGCGGTTATACCAATACAGTTTTCAATCGTTTTCATCGCAAAATTAAATTACCCAATCCAAAACGGATAAGACAATACCCTGCAATTAAAGTAGGCCGCTTAGGTGTTGATAAAAAACACCATGGAACCGGGGTGGCCTATGATCTAATGGCTTTTATAAAAGGCTTTTCCATTAAAGATCATAAACCTGCCTGCCGATTATTGCTTTTAGATGCCCTCAACCAGCCACGGCAAATTCAATATTACAAAAGAAATGGATTTGAGTTTCTTTTAGATTATGATGCTGATGAAAAAAACAGAATCATGTATTTCGATCTGATAAAGCTCTTTTAGATGAAATTGTTACGGGTACTTGTACTTTTCCTGCTCCCCTCTTTGGCGCTGCACGCGCAGGATACCACCGTTATAAAACGCCAGGCTACATTAATGGCGCAGGCCACTTTTAAAGGCGACCATAAAACCATTATTGCTTATACTTACCCTAAACTGGTAGAGCTCTCCGGCGGGCCGGAGCAAATGCAAAAGCTCATTACCGAACGCGTAGATGCCCTAAAAAAACAAGGCATCCTGAGTTTTGAAGGCACCATCGGCTCACCTGGAAAATTCTACGAAGCCGGTACCGAAACCCATTGCCTGCTGCCCGAGGAAATCATTATTAAAACATCATACGGCCGTTTTCTAAGCCGCTCCTACATGCTGGGCGTTAGCAACGACAAAGGCAAAAACTGGACATTTTTAGACGTAGGCAACATGCCGCCCGATGTACTGCACCGCCTGCTGCCTAATTTAAGTGCGGAGATCATTATCCCGCCGCCGGCTAAGCCGGAGTTTTTGGGGAACTGATAAAACACGGTCTTTTTTTCTTAATTTGGGATAGATTTCACCTCATCCCTCATATGCAACGCAGAAACTTTTTAAAAACAGGTTCATTAGCCGGTTTAACATTAACTACGCTGGTTACAACATCTTGCAGTCAGCCGTCTGCCGATCCAAAAGCTGAAGCCGGCAACCCGGTTAGTGATGATTTTGAGTTGAACGAGGCTACTATAGATAGCCTGCAGCAAAAGATGGAAGCCGGCACACTCACTTCCCGCGCTATTACAGAACTGTATTTAAAACGCATTGAAGCGACAGACAAAAACGGACCAAAGCTAAACTCGGTTATCGAACTCAACAAAAGCGCGCTCGATATTGCCGATTCGATGGATAAAGAACGCAAGGCGGGTAAAGTCCGCGGGCCGCTGCATGGCATACCTGTTTTGATAAAAGATAATATTGATACCGGCGATAATATGCATACTACGGCAGGTTCGCTGGCACTGGCAGATCATTTTGCCAAAACCGATGCCTTCATTGTACATAAACTGCGCGAGGCCGGTGCTGTGCTTTTAGGCAAAACCAACCTGAGCGAATGGGCCAACTTCCGTTCATCGCATTCTACCAGTGCGTGGAGCAGCAGGGGCCTGCAAACTAAAAACCCTTATGTACTGGATAGGAACCCAAGCGGGTCCAGCGCGGGCTCGGGCAGTGCCGCGGCGGCTAACTTATGTGCCATAGCAATTGGCACCGAAACCGATGGTTCTATCGTATCACCCGCATCGGTAAATGGCCTGGTGGGCATTAAGCCTACAGTGGGTTTACTAAGCCGTACGGGCATTATTCCCATCTCTAAAACGCAGGATACCGCCGGGCCGATGGGGCGCACTGTTAAAGATGCGGCCATCCTGCTAAGCGCCTTAACGGGTGCCGACAGTAACGACAGCGCCACCATCAAAAGCAAATCCGAAAAGGATTACACTAAATTTTTAGATGCCAACGGCTTAAAAGGCAAACGCATCGGTATAGAAAAAATTGAACACCCTAACCCGGGTATGAAGCTGCTGCTTGATGAGGCAATTTCCACCCTGAAAAAGCAGGGCGCTGAAATTGTGGAGGTGGAACTCTACAAACAACTTAAAGAAACCGGCAACTCCGAATACACCGTGTTACTGTACGAATTTAAAGAAGGCCTTAACCAATATTTAAGCAACGCAGGCGCCAAAGTAAAAACGCTGGCAGATGTAATTGCCTTTAACAAACAGAACGCTGCCAAAGCCATGCCTTTCTTTCAGCAGGAAACACTGGAACTTGCCGAAAGTAAAGGCGACCTAAATAGCAAAGAATACTTAGAAGCTTTGCAAAAATCAACCAGCATCAGCCGCAAAGCGATAGATGAAACACTGGTGACCCATAAACTGGATGCCATTTGCGGCCCTACAAACGGCTTTGCCGTTTGTATCGACCTGGTGAACGGCGATTATGATAACGGCTTTTCCTTTTCTACCCCTGCGGCCATGGCCGGTTACCCGCACATTACCGTACCTATGGGTGCATGGCATAGTTTACCAATGGGCCTATCCTTCTTCGGCACCGCGTGGAAAGAAGGAGAACTGATAACCCTGGCATATGCATATGAGCAGGCATCTAAAAAGAGAGTAAAGCCGGAGTTTAAAGAGAATTTATTGGGTTGATAGCAAAGTAGCAGGAACAATTCATGGTACGGATATTCCCTTTTAATCATAATTTTGTATATAAAGCAAGCTCAACATGCCAACTCCCATCCCCAAAAAGATCTTAGCCCGTAAGGATGAAATAACGGCTGATTATATTACAGCGATAGACAAGCATCTGGACGACCTGATGCAGGAGCGTGTTGAAGACATGTTCGAGATCCGCGATTTTGCCGAGGTGCTGCATATCCACCCTACTCACCTCAGCAATACCATTAAGTTAACCACCGGTAAAGCGCCCTGCTATTTTTTTGAGATCCGGATAATGGCCATTGCCAAACAAATGCTGCAGGATAATACCCCTATTAAACAGGTAGCCGCCAAACTCACATTCGATGCATCAAACTTCACCAAGTTTTTTAAGCACTTTGAAGGAGTTACCCCAAAGCAGTATAAAGAGCAGTTGGGTGAAGAAGTGCTGGTTGATATACAGTAGTATATCTATGCTAATTAGGATCGCCAGAAATTATTGTTTGGCCTGTGGATGTTACTTTTCTTTGGCCGTCAAAGAAAAGTAACCAAAAGAAACTCCCGGCTGCGCCCTGTTCTTTGAAAGGCTGTAGCAGGGCAATAATAGTGGTTGCCGAACAGAACAATGCCGATTTTATTGTTCGTTGATAGGACTGTGCTTACCTGCTCTTTATAAATTTTCAAATCATATCAATCTGTTCCATCTCAATTTTTTAATCCCCTTCAATCGTTTAATCCTTAAATCGTGTTAAATTACTGAAGTAGTCACCATTTAAACTGAAACAGTCACCATTTTTTAGGGTTGTATTTGCTGCACCTTTGTATCAACATCTAAAACAAAAAATAAAATGGAACCGACAAACAAAATTGCACTCATAACAGGCGGAAGCAGGGGCCTTGGTAAAAACACTGCATTAAAAATTGCGCAGAAGGGGCACAATGTTATCATCACTTATCGCAGCAAAAAAGAAGAAGCCGACGAGGTGGTAAAAGAAATTGAAGCATTGGGCTTAAAGGCCGCCGCTTTACAACTGGATACCTCAAAGGTAGCAAGCTTTGAAAACTTTAAAACTGAGTTAAGCAGCACGCTGCAAGAAAAATTCGGTCGTGATGCGTTTGATTTCCTGGTAAATAATGCCGGTATTGATGCCGCATCGCCATTTGCTAAAACCACTGAGGAGGATTTCGACAACCTGTTTAACGTTCACTTTAAGGGTGTTTACTTTTTAACCCAAACCTTGCTGACTACCATTGCTGATGGCGGCCGCATCATCAACATTTCTACAGGGCTTACCCGTTTTGCCACACCGGGTTACGCGGCTTACGCTTCAATGAAGGGCGCTATAGAAGTATTTACCAAGTACCTGGCAAAAGAGCTGGGCAGCCGTGGTATTGCCGCCAATTTGGTTGCGCCGGGTATTATAGAAACAGATTTCACTAAAGAAGCTTTCGACAGCCACCCGCAGATGCACGATTTCATCTCGTCTATCACTGCTTTAGGCCGCCCCGGCCAGCCGGATGATATTGGCGGCGTAATTGCCTTCTTATGTACAGAGGATGCCCGCTGGATAAACGCGCAACGCATAGAAGCTTCGGGCGGGATGTTCTTGTAAGCTGGTGATTGATTGAATTAAATGGTTGATTGGGTTGTATTTTTTCAACTCACTCAACCATTTTATTTTGCGGCCGCGCAACCTTTGTTACTTTTTGGCGGTAAATGCTATTATAACAGATAGCACCATTCCCTTGTCGGCAGAAATTGTACAACTTGAGCAGCAATTAAATACCATGCTTCCCAACAAGCGTTTGGAAGCAAAGCCGCCTGCAACATTACTTGCAGCGGCAGCGGCATGGTCTGCCGCCGTGTGGCAGGCAGCCGAAAAAGCCGGCCCGATGCCATTAACTACCGGGCAGATACAACAGGGCGAAACACTCGCGCGAAACCCGGTATTTATTTGCGGTGTGCACCGCAGTGGCACTACCCTGGTGCGCAACCTGCTGGACGGGCACCCGCAACTCTGCGTATTACCATCAGAGGGCACATTTTACACTAACCAGGAAGTTAAGCTACAACAACTCCCGTCCAGTAAACGGGCATCATACTTAGGCATGGAATGGTTGCGCAGGTTAGCCAACCCCATTAACCAGGCACCCTACTGGCTGCTGGGCAGAAGTACAGAAACTGCTTCGCCCTATGTGAATTTTGCGCGTTATGTTTTAGCATGGTGGCAGGTTTTACCGCAAAAGCCCGGCACACAATGGCCGCATATGGCTATAGTACTGGCCTACGCAGCCTGCACTAATAATTTAAGCGCAGGCATGTGGGTTGATAAAACGCCTACCAACGAGCGCTTTCTGCAACGCATCTGGCAGGAAATGCCCAATGCCCGCATCATCCATGTGGTGCGGGAGCCTTTGGCAACGCTGTCTTCCCGTAAGGTAATGGAACCATCCATTACACTTCGCGCTGCTTTGCGCAGCCTTAAAACATCATACACCATAGCCGCCGGACAGGCTGAATTAAGTAACGAACGCTTTTACCTGCTTAAGTACGAAGAGCTTTGCCAGGGGCCGGAGGCTGTAATTAATCGCTTGTCTACATTTCTTAACATCCACCATTCAGAAGTACTTAAAAATGCCACAGTAGGTGGTGTGGCGGCAAAGGCAAACAGTTCTTTTAATGCCTATACTTCGGCAGGCGAGATCCTGAGATCGACACATCAGAAAGGAAACGCTATTTTTTCCCCAGAAGAAACCCGGCTGATATCTGCTTATCTGGGCAACGAGGCAAGGGCGCTTGGCTATTCCCTGCCGAAGATCCCGCGGCTCAACGGTATTGGTTTAAAAATAAAACACCGCCTTTTTATTTAAACAGTTAAGCTATGATCATTCAGTTTTGCGGTTTATCCGGCAGCGGAAAAACAACTATTGCCAACCATGTGAAGCTATTATTAAACGGGCTAAACATCAACTGCGAGGTAATAGATGGCGACGTTTACCGTAAGGTGCTGTGTGCCGATCTCGGCTTTTCCAAAACCGACCGCAACGAAAACATTCGCCGCCTTGCCTTTGTGGCAAACTTGTTGGCCAGTTATAATATCATTCCCATTATCTGCGCTATTAACCCCTATGACGATGCCCGCCAACAGGTATTGGCAGATTACCTGGATGTAAAAACGGTATTTGTAGATTGCAGCATGCCCGTTCTGCAACAGCGCGATACCAAACAGCTCTATAAAAAAGCCATGCTGCCGCACCGGCATCCCGATAGGATTAATAACCTTACAGGCGTGAACGACCCGTTTGAAGCGCCTGTAAACCCCGATCTGATCTTAAAAACGGATACCGAAACTATTGAAGCATCTGCACAAAAACTGCTGGAATTTATTTTAGCCGTGATACAGAAAACAAGGCATCTATAAATGGGTTGTAAGCAGATAGCGTTGTGGTTTATTAAAATTGATAATTACAAGCTATCTTGCCCCATAAATATATATCCTATGGAATTTGGCCGCGTTACCGATGATGAACTTGCTTTAGTAGATTTTAGCCTGCCTACCGACCCTGCATTTACTGTGGAAACGCTCCACAGTGCAGGTACGATTGCGCCCTTGCAGGTGCATACCGGCTGCGCCAAATGGGGCCGTAAAGAATGGGTGGGCCAAATCTATCCACCCAAAACCAAGGATGCCAACTTTTTGGATGAATACGTAAAGCATTTTGACTGCATAGAACTCAACGCCACCTTTTATAATGTTTACGGCCCGGATACTATTGGTAAATGGAAAGCTAAAGCAGAAGCCAACCCGGCGTTTAAATTCTGTCCTAAGTTTTCGCAAAGCATCAGCCATATCCGCAGGTTGAAAAATTCTGAGGATATTACCACCACTTATTACGAAGGTATAATGGCTTTTGGTGAGAAGTTAGGGCCGTTGTTTTTGCAACTGAGCGACAACTTTACCCCTAAAAGCCTGCCCGAGCTAACAGCCTACTTAGAGCAATTACCTACAGATGTACCGGTGTTTGTAGAATTAAGGCACAAAGCCTGGTTCTCTGAAAGCGAAAACCGCGAGGCGGCCTTTAACCTGTTTAAGCGCTTAAACATCGGCGCAGTAATTACCGATGCCAGCGGCCGGCGCGATTGCGTGCATATGATGCTGCCTACACCGCACGCCTTCATTCGTTTTGTAGGTAACGGCCTGCACCCGACCGATTATGCCCGCTGTGATGAATGGGTAGAACGCATTGCACAATGGAAAGAATTGGGCTTACAATCCGTATGGTTTTTTATGCACCAGCACGATGAACGCTACAGCCCCGAACTGTGCGATTATGTGATAGATAAACTCAATAAAAAACTCAACATAAACCTGCACCGGCCACAATTTATAGGTAGAGAGAAGGGGTTGTTTGATTGATGGGATCTCTTGAACAAAGTAAAAAAAGCTTGTTCATTATGCAATGTTTACTGCCTGTCTTATGAACAAGATTTCTCACTGTCGTTCGAAATGACAAAAAGTTTATTGGTAATAATTTCTCCTGAATTACATATCTACAGCTCTTGTACGGCTGCGTTTGATGTAGTTGCGGAAATCTAAAACGATACCGGCAAAGAAGTAAAAAATAAGCGGGAAACCTACCGCCAGGAACGACGAATAGATAAAGAATAACCTGATCTTGGCGATGGAAACGTTGAAACGCCCGCCCAGGTAAGTGCATACCCCAAAGGAATAGCGCTCAAAAAAGGTGATGATCCGTTGTAACATATTAGCCGGGTTTTAGTATTTTAATTCCAACGCCGCATTGCAGGCATTTCTTATAATCGCAGTAATTATTTTTTAGTTCTAACAGCGCCTGCGATTCAAACGCGGTTAAAATATTTACCCCTAAGTTAGTAAAATCAGTTGTAATATGGTTATTCTCAGCTGGTATATTCTCTAAAAGCTTTAAAGCCCGGCTGATATAATATTGCTGCTGCATGTGCTTACCGTAACTAAACAGAAACAACGCTACGGTATTTAGCAACAAGGTATTAACAGATGCCTGCCCCAAATGTTTAACCGATGCCGGCGATTCTTTATCAAAACGAAAATGCGTTTGCCAGTACGGATGTATTTCTATTTCTGCAAACAGTTTCCGTAAGTCCTTCACTTCTTTCACCTCCAGTATCCGCGAAAACAGGTGGCTGCTCTGCACTATCAGCGCGGCAAACTGCGCCAGCCGTATGGTAGGGAAGTTTTGGGGCCGCATCCGCAGGAATTTCCAAAGGTGCGTTTCCACCGGGGTGAGGCTGAGCTTCTTCCGCAGATAATCATACTCCTTTTTAAGGCTGCGCGGATAATCATCTGCGGGTTCTTCATTCAGGAAACCGGCCTGTCCAAATATCAGCGCTTCTATCTGCAACGGGTTATTTTTATGCTTGGCCAGAATATTCTGCGGCAGCGACTTAGCCAGCAACTCAAAAGGCAGCGCATTGGTTTTAAAGCCAAAATTGGCTGCCAGGTATTGATAAAAAGTTTCCTCCCAGTCGCCGCGGTTTTTTTCCAATGCGGCGGTCACGGTTTCGGCGCGTTTCTCCAATCGTTCTACTAAAATACGTGTGAGCCAGTTCTGCATCGTAAGCGGATCTATCCGGGCTATACTGCCCTCGCAGGGAATAATGCGCTGATTACCGAAAACAAGGCCGTGATAACGATTATACAGATCGGCGCTAATGCGATCCTTCAACACCAGTGTGGGCAGGCGCCGGCCGTTGGGCAGCGTTACAGGTGCGTCGTCGTTGTATACCACATGCAGGATTACGTTATCGTAAGCGTTATCGCCTGTGTGGCCGTGGCGTTGCCAGTCAGCCGAGCTTAAGTGCAGCTCTGCATTCCCCGCCCAGGTGGTTTCTCCTACACGGATGCGCGCGTTCTGAAAATCGGCCCCGGCATGGGTATTGTGCAGCCCTGCCGAGTAAATTTCCAGCTCCTCACCTTCGGTTGTGCGCAGGTTTATCCTATCGAACAAGCGGAACTTCCATACGTAATGCAAAAAGTCTTCGGTGAAAAGCATGAGACAAGATAGGAATTTGTGTGAACATCTGTAACCGTTATAATATCAACATTTTTGAGATTAACAGGTACTTGAAATCCATCTTAATATATTACTGCCTGCTTGTTTCTACCCCGGTAATACAGGATCCAACAATAACTTATCAGCTATCCTTACGGCTATATCAGACCCGTTTGCCCAAAAGGCCGAGAATGGTTTTTGTGTGAGATATGGTACAAATGCCTCGCCGTATAATTCGGCAATATCACCGTCAAATACATAATCTTTTACCTCGGCTACCTGCCAGGCAATATGCTCTACCTGGTACTGCATGGTTTTATAATCGGTAAGCCGGTTATAACCCCAGTAATGCTCAAATATAAACTCCTCCGGGCTGCCGGGCTCTATCTTCACCAGGCTATTGCGTACAGTAGCACCCAACTTATTCCACCGGCCCTTCAGTTTCCACTCATATAAAAACTGTGTATGGTTAGCGCCCTCCTTAGTAATAGAATGGCGCATAGGCAAAGCACGGTAATGCTCTTTATAAAGGTTATTGGCAATCAAAACGATCATGCTTTTGGGAACTATTTCGCTTATAAATACCGCTCCCCTCTTCCATTCATTACCATCATAATGCCTTACGTAAAAGCGCAGGTTAACCTCTTCAAAATTTACGTGGAAAGGCCATTTTATACCCAGCACTCGGGTATCCTTAAACAGAAAGCCAACCATGCTCACCAGTGCCTTGCCCTGCCATAGGTCTATTTCAGTAGCCGCCGGCAAATAGGGTTTCAGTATTTCAGGGTCAACCTCGTAATTCAGCATAACCAGGTTTTTCCATTGAGCAGTAAGGAAGCGGGATTTGGATGTAGCCATGAATGTAGAACTTGTATATAACAGATGTGTTTGCGTTACTATGTAAGTTTTCTACCTGCTTTTTAGCCACAGGGAGAGAAGATTCCCTAAAAAAAGCCACAAAGAAAAATCTTCGTGGCCTCTGTACAATCGCTGAGAACTCTTCGGTTGAGTACCAGCGTCCTACTTTTTATAATACTTCATCGCCTCCGGTACCAACTTTTGGATATTGGCTATACGGGTGGCATCAGAAGGGTGAGTGCTTAAAAACTCCGGTGGAGCACCGCCTTTATTTTGGGCCGCCATACGCTGCCAAAAGGTTACGGCCTGGTTAGGATCGTACCCGGCCATAGCCATAAAGGTAAGCCCAAGGCGATCTGCTTCCGACTCCTGGCTGCGTGAGTATTTTAACAAGGCTAACTGGCCGCCTACACCGTATAACTGGCCTATTACAGCCTGCGTGGCGGCAGATTTATTACCTGTAGCTGCACCAACTGCAGTACCACCGGCTTGCAGCGCCAATTGCTGCGACATACGCTCGGCAGAGTGACGGGCTATGGCGTGGCCTATCTCGTGGCCCATTACGGTTGCCAGGCCGGCATCTGTTTGCGCAACAGGTATTAAGCCGCTGTATACGGCCACCTTACCGCCCGGCATGCACCATGCGTTAATTTCGGCACTTTGGATAAGGTTGAATTCCCAAGCAAAGCTATACTGGTTGGCATAGCCGTTTGTATTTAAATAGCGTTCTATAGCTACCGCTAACTGGTTACCTATCCGTTTTACACGCTGGGCATCGGTACCTGTAGCAACAACTTTGGTTTTGGGGTCTGATAATAATTGTTTGTAGCTGGCTGCCGCGGCAGGGTTTATCTGATCATCATTAACCAGCGATAGCTGCGAACGGCCGGTAAGCGGCACGGTAGAACATGCGTAAATTGTAATGGCTACAACTACGCCAAGCAAGAGGGGTTTTAACGTCTTCATGGTAAGTCAGGCGGTTTTCTTTTTAAATAAATTAACTTTCGACTCCCTGCCTTTTAATAAGCGCTCAATATTTTTTTGATGTGTAACCAATATTAACACACATATGCACATACCATATATTATGACCGATTTAATATACACCGGGAATATAAATGTTACACCGATGGGATAAGTAAACCCTGCCATTATTGATGCTAATGATACATACCTGCTTATTAACAGCGTTACAATAAATACCAGCACGCAAAGCAAGGAAGCCGGCAAATTAATAGCCAATATCATACCGAAAAGTGTAGCAACGCCTTTACCACCCCTAAAGCCGGCAAATATGGGGAACAAATGGCCCATTACAGCGGCTACCCCAAGCGCAAGCGCGTAATTAGTAAAAGCGATGGAATGATAAGCGCCCGTGGTAGATACACCTATAATGTAGGCGAGGTTGGTGGCTGTCCACCCTTTTAAAATATCCAGCAGCATTACCGGGATACCCGCTTTTTTACCAAGCACCCTGAATGTGTTGGTAGCACCGGCGTTACCGCTGCCATATTCTCTTACATCAATATTGTAAAAAGCCTGCCCTATCCATACAGCTGTAGGTATAGAACCAAACAAGTAAGCAAGTATAAGCGCTAAAATAGAGTAGATTGATAGCATCTGCCTGCAATAATATTAAATTGATGTTATATACTGCAATATATTCATTTATAATTTAACAGCTTTTAAACTAAGGTCTAAACTTTTTACCGAGTGTGTAAGCGCCCCTACCGATATATAATCTACACCGCAATCGGCGTAATCACGTATGTTATCAGTAGTTATACCGCCCGATGCTTCTGTAACATAGCGCCCCTGTATCATGGCAACCGCCTGCCGCAGGTTATCAAAATTAAAGTTATCCAGCATAATACGGTTTACGTTGCCGGTTTGTAATACCTGCTCTAATTCCTCAATGTTACGTACTTCAATCTCAATATCCAGCTTTTTCGCCGTTTGTTGCAAATATTGATTAGCATTCTCAATCGCCTGCCTTATACCGCCGGAGTAATCCACATGGTTATCTTTGATTAAGATCATGTCATACAAGCCTATCCTGTGGTTTACGCCGCCGCCAATACGTACGGCCCATTTTTCGAGGTAACGCAGGCCGGGTGTGGTTTTACGGGTATCAAGCACCTTGGTGTTGGTACCTTTCAGCAGATCTACAATTTCGTTTGTTTTGGTAGCTATACCGCTCATGCGCTGCATGCAGTTAAGCACCAGGCGCTCGGCGGTTAAAATATTGCGGGCATCGCCTGCAACAGTAAAAGCAATATCTTTGGGTTTTACTTCGGCACCATCATTTAAAAATACTTCCATCTTAAGTTCTGGGTCAACTACGTGGAAGATCTCTTTGGCCAGTTCAATACCCGCCAGTATCCCGGTATCTTTAACCAATAATTGGGCTTTGCCTTGTGTACCTGCTTCAATGGTGGCTAAAGATGTGTGGTCGCCATCACCAACATCTTCCTTTAAAGCATTATATATAAATTGGTGTATGTATTCTTTGTCCAAACCTTTATAATTTTGAGTTCAAAAGTAAGAACAATTGACGAGTAATTAGGTTTTTTCGGTTTCTATCCTTAATTCTACAACCACCATTGCGCCCTCAAATTCCTTCATGGTGTAGCTAACACGATACTTGCCTTTATCTGTAGTAAGCAACAGCACGGCAAAATTATAGGTGGCATTGGAGTTAACCCGGTGCAAAAGCTTGATGGAAGCGGGCTTGTTTTCTTTAAAGAATTTATCAAGGATCTGCTCTGCCTGTGTTTTGGAATACACATTGGCATTATCAAGGATAGAAATATCAACGCTGGCAGCAAATAATTTAGCCAGCTCGCGGGCGTTCCCCTGCCTTATCAGCTCGGCAACCTTTTCAATAGGGCCGTTGGCTAAACAAGCGGTGGGTACCAGATAAAGCAGCACCAGTATAGGCAAACATTTTAGTTTCATCATAGGATATGACCAATAAACTAAATAAAAGTTGCATTAAAAAATAAACCAGCGATAAATTATAATGTTTAAACGTTGCTTTTATATTTGCATTGTGGAAAACAGAAAAAAAGTAGCATTAATAATACTCGATGGCTGGGGTTACGGCCGCGAAGATGAATCGAACGCGATATTGGCTGCCAATACGCCGTTTTTCGATTCGATGATAAAAAATTATCCAAACGCCAGGCTGGAGGCATCGGGCCTTGCGGTAGGTTTGCCGGAAGGACAAATGGGCAACTCGGAAGTGGGCCACATGAACCTTGGCGCCGGCCGCGTAGTTTACCAGGAACTGGGCCGCATTAATAAAGCCGTTATTGATAACGAATTTCTGCAGAACGAAACCCTGCTGGAGGCTTTTAACTTTGCCAAAGAAAACGATAAAAATGTACACCTGATTGGCCTAGTAAGCGATGGTGGTGTACATGCACATATAAAACACGTAAAAGGTTTAGTAGATGCCACTAATGCATTGGGCTTGCAAAAGGTTTTTATCCACGCGTTTTTAGATGGCCGTGATACTGACCCAAACTCGGGCCTTAACTTTATAACCGAGCTGGAACATCATATTGCCGATAGCTCTGCTGTACTGGCATCGGCCATTGGCAGGTATTACGCTATGGACCGCGATAACCGCTGGGAGCGCGTTGAAAAAGCGTACGACCTGATGGTGAAAGGCGAAGGCGAGGCTACAAAAGACATCTTAGCATCCATCAAAAAATCATACGAAGCGGGTGTTACCGATGAGTTTATCTTACCTATCGTTAAAACGGGTGAAGATGACCAACCTGTTGCTGTAATAAAAGAAGGCGATGTGGTGATCTGCTTTAACTTCCGTACAGACAGGGGCCGCGAGATTTCACAGGCATTAACCCAAAAGGAATTTCCGGAGTATGATATGAAGCCGCTGGACATCCACTACGTTACCATGACCTCTTACGACGAAACCTTTAAGAACGTAAAGGTGGTATTCCGTAAAGATGACCTGAGCAAAACCCTGGGTGAAGTTTTAGAAAGCGCTAACAAGAACCAGATCCGCATTGCGGAAACTGAAAAATATCCGCACGTAACCTTCTTCTTTAGCGGTGGCCGCGAAAAAGAATTTGTGAACGAGAAGCGCTTATTAGTGCCATCACCAAAGGTTGCTACTTATGATCTGCAGCCGGAGATGAGCGCCGAAGGCATCCGAGATGCGATCATCCCGGAGCTGGAAGCCGAATGGCCGGATTTTGTTTGCCTTAACTTTGCCAATACCGATATGGTTGGCCATACAGGCGTTTTCAGCGCGGTTGTTAAAGCTGCCGAAACTGCAGATGCCTGCACCCGGGCGGTGGTAGAAACCGGCTTAAAACACGGCTACTCGTTCATCATCATTGCCGACCATGGTAACGCTGATTACATGATCAATGAAGATGGCTCGCCAAACACTGCCCACACCACCAATTTAGTGCCCTGCATTATTATTGATACTGATGTAAAGGCCGTAAAAGATGGCAAACTGGGCGATATTGCGCCTACCATTTTAAGCATGATAGGCGTGCCAATCCCCGAAGAAATGAGCGGTAATGTATTGGTATAACCCACTAAAAAAATATATCCTTTTTACAGGCGGCCTGGTGTTGTTATGCACCTGGTATGCCTGTAAACCGGAGATAAAGGAAACCGGCGCCACTTTAAAATACTTCGACCTGAAAGAGTTTTTTAAAGTTGATTCGGCGCGGCTGGTTAAACTGAACCCAACAGTTAACAAAACCGTTAGCCATAACGGCGAAAGCGAAACCAAAAAATTAAAGATAGCCAATTGGGGCCGCGAGTTTAGCCTGTTCACCGCATCAGACATAAACAAACCCGCCTGGAAGGATAGCTACGCCGTACAGCAAGCCGGTGATAGTATTGTGTACAAAGCCAAACTACCCGAATTAAAAACACGGGAGATAGTGATACACCAAACCCAGGGAAAGGTAACCTCGGTGTACATCCTCAACAATATCAATAACTTCTTATATAAAACCACCGAGAAACTCATCTATGCCCCGGGTACTTTCTACACTATAGAAAAAGACCAGCAGGTGAAAGTAATGGGCGCAAACAACTACCTCGTAAAGGGGGTGTTCTAAAATTAAAAGGAACTTATTTTTAGTGATGGCTGCCGGTAACAGCTGCCAGTTTTTCTTTAGAAACATCAACCAGCGAAGAGATATCAGACCTGCCAGGGTTGGTTGCAAGTACCTTCTCCAGATCGGCAATAGAGGCTTTTAATGAATTAATGCCCCTTGCTTTATCGTAATTTTTTTGATTGGGCTGCAGTTTAAACATGCCGTACTCGCGGTAGGCTATACCACGGGTTTGGTAACTTTTGGTTTGCTCGCCCGGGTCTACAGATATGGCTTTGGTTAAATCAAAAATAGCGCCAAGCAGGTGCTTTTCGCGCTCATCTGGCGAAAGAAAAGTATCCTTCCCCAGATAGCCTTTTGCACGTGCACGATAATAGTATGCAGTAGCATCAGCCGGATTTATAAAAATTGCTTTGGTATACGCCGCTATAGATTTACGATAGTTTTGGCTGTGATAGTAAGAATAGCCTAACATCCAGTAAGCGTTGGCATTGGTAGAATCTATCATGCAGGCTTTCTCTAATTGCGCTACAGCGCTTTTAAAGTTACCATCCATAAATGCCTGCTGCCCCAATTTTACATAGGCATTTTGTGCTGATGACTCAAGCGAAGAAGTAATTACCAGGAAAGAAATTATTGCCGATAGCCTCATTGAGTACTTAACGTATGTAACAAATTTGTATTATAGTAACTTGCAATACTATAAATTATTATAGCAAACGTATATTTTTTTATAAAAATTTGATGGATTTTTTTGAACTAAAGTTATGCGCAGCATAACAGTGCCTGGATTATACGGGTATTGTTACACAAACTTACCTTCAACTCCCCCCGGCCTGACTTTTTTTCCACTTATGTATCAATATTGTTAAATCGGCCGAATTTATACCAGCCACTACAACAATTACATTATCAACAGGTTACAACATCAAACCAAAAGCATAGCCAAATAAACTTTTATTGGCATAGAGGTTGAAACAGTATATTTGTATATATTAAATTGATAATTAACCCGTACTGCAAAACAGGAAGTTCCTGTTAGCTGCCAATATGACGTTGTATTATCATTAAATAAGGTGATTAATGACTTTCGACCCGTTTGATTTTAAAAATACCGCCGCTATAAACGAAGATTCTGAATTTTTTCCTCTGATGTCATCAGAGGATGAGGAGGAGATGAACAACGAGCAGGTGCCGGATATTTTATCTATACTCCCCCTGCGTAATACTGTTTTGTTCCCTGGTGTGGTTATTCCCATTACCGTGGGCCGCGATAAATCTATAAAACTTATCCGCGATGCCAACAAGGGCAAACGCCTTATTGGCGTAGTTGCCCAACAGGACGTAAGCATTGAGGACCCTACTTTTGACCAGCTTCACCGTGTAGGTACCATCGCCCTCATCATTAAAATGCTGCAAATGCCGGATGGTAATACCACCGTGATACTGCAGGGCAAAAAACGCTTTGTCTTAAAGGATGAGGTACAAAGCGAACCTTACATCAAAGCAACTGTTGAGCCTTTTAAAGAGGTTAAACCTAAAGAAGATAAAGAATTTAAAGCCATGGTATCGTCTGTAAAAGACATGGCCATGAATATTATACAGCTGTCGCCAAATATCCCCAGCGAGGCTGGTATTGCTATCCGTAACATCGAAAGTACTTCCTTCCTCATCAACTTCATATCATCAAATATGAACGCGGATATGGCTGCTAAACAAGCGCTTTTAGAAACCGCCAGCCTGCGCGACAGGATAAACATGGTACTGGAGCACCTTACTTTAGACCTGCAGATGCTGGAATTGAAGAACCAGATCCAAACCAAAGTACGTGTAGATCTGGATAAGCAACAGCGCGATTACTTCCTTAATCAGCAGCTTAAAACCATCCAGGAAGAACTGGGCGGTACTTCACCAGATCTGGAAATAGAGAACCTGCGTGCCCGTGCCCTTAAAAAGAAATGGAGCAAAGAGGTTAAAACCCACTTCAGCAAAGAGCTTGAAAAACTGGCCCGCACCAACCCTGCCGCGGCAGATTATTCGGTACAGATAAACTACCTGGAGTTATTGCTCGATCTGCCGTGGAACGAGTTCACTAAAGATAACTTCGACCTTAAACGTGCGCAAAAAGTATTGGATAAGGACCATTTCGGCTTAGATAAAGTAAAACAGCGCATTATAGAGTATTTAGCTGTACTGAAGCTAAAGCACGATATGAAGGCCCCTATCCTTTGCCTGGTTGGCCCTCCGGGTGTTGGCAAAACATCATTGGGTAAATCAATAGCTAAAGCATTAGGCCGTAAATATGTACGCATGGCCTTAGGCGGCGTGCGTGACGAGGCCGAAATTCGTGGTCACCGTAAAACCTATATTGGCGCTATGCCCGGCAGGATCATCCAGTCGGTAAAAAAGGCAGGCGCTGCCAACCCGGTATTTATACTGGATGAGATTGATAAAGTAAGCAACGATTTCCGCGGCGACCCTTCTTCTGCCCTATTAGAGGTACTGGACCCGGAACAGAACGCCACTTTTTATGACAACTACGTGGAGCTTGATTTCGATCTGTCGAACATCATGTTCATCGCAACGGCTAACTCATTAAGTAATGTACAGCCTGCCTTGTTAGACAGGATGGAGATTATTGAAGTGAACGGTTATACCATTGAAGAAAAAATTGAGATAGCCAAGCGCCACCTGGTGCCTAAGCAGCGCGAAGCACACGGTTTAACCGCCAAAGATGTTGTGGTTAAAAACGATGTGATAGAAAAACTGATTGAGGATTATACCCGCGAATCGGGCGTGCGTGCGTTGGAAAAAAGGATTGGTTCAGTTATCCGTGGCGTGGCAAAAAACATTGCCATGGAAGAGCCCTACAATCCGCAGGTTAATAAAAAAGAAGTTGAAAAAATATTGGGCGCCCCTATTTACGATAAGGACCTGTATGAAAACAACGATATTGCCGGCGTAGTAACCGGCCTTGCCTGGACGTCTGTTGGTGGCGATATCCTGTTCATTGAAGCCAGCCTGAGCCCCGGCAACGGCAAGCTTACCCTAACCGGTAGTTTAGGCGACGTAATGAAGGAATCGGTAACCATAGCATTGGCTTATTTAAGAGCGCATGCGGGTTATTTTAACATCAACCCAAAACTGTTTGAACAATGGGATGTGCATGTGCACGTACCGGCAGGTGCTACCCCTAAGGATGGCCCTTCGGCAGGTGTTACCATGCTTACCGCATTAGTATCGGCCTTCACCCAGCGTAAAATAAAACCACACCTGGCCATGACTGGCGAGATAACCCTGCGCGGCCGTGTATTACCTGTAGGTGGTATAAAAGAAAAAATATTAGCCGCTAAACGCGCTAACATTAAAGAGATAATCCTGTGCAAATCTAACCAGAAGGATATTTTGGAGATCAAGGAAGATTACATTAAGGATCTTAAATTCCATTACGTTACCGATATGCGCGATGTAATTGGTTTGGCGCTATTGGATGAAAAAGTAAGCGATGCGTTGGATCTTACGGTGAAAGAAACACCGAAACCCGCGTTGAATTAAGCAGACGGTTAAAAAGGTTATCGCAGAATAAATTTTGTGATCACTAAAATGTTAAATAATTATAAAGCAGGGATTTTATCCCTGCTTTTTTTATTTTAGCAAACCTTTTAAAGCCCCAAATGAATATTAAACTTTTTACTTTAGCCATATGCCTTTTTGCGGGCATCAGTACATATGCACAAACCCGTAGTAACGAGATAGGCCTGCAATCTGATAATGATTCTTTTTTAGCACAAGGGTACGACAGGTACTATACCAACGGCATCTTTATATACTACCGCCACGCGCTGGATGCAAGTAAAAACGATAAACTGGCCAACAAAGTTTTGGGCTTTGAGGCCGGCCATAAAATATTCAACCCGCAATCGGGTGCTATACCGTCTGTAGATTTTCTGGACAGGCCTTTTGCCGGCTACCTGTATGTTGGCTCGTCGTTAAACCTGTTGTATAAAAACGAAAGCAATTTAAAGCTAAGCGCTAAAATAGGCGTTGTTGGCCCTGCTGCAGGTGGCAAACCGCTACAGAATTTCATTCATAATACCTTTGGCTTTTACCCACCGCAAGGCTGGGAGTACCAGATACGGAATGATGTAGAGCTTAACCTAAGCGCAGATTATAATAAGCTTATCGCCCGTGGACAGTGGATAGATCTGTCGGCTGTTACCTATGCTAATTTAGGTACGGGTATAATAGGTGCAGGCGCAGGCCCATTGGTGCGTTTGGGAAACTTTAATCAACTGTTTCAATCGGTAAGTACGCAAAGTACCGCTTCTAAAAGCACTACTTCATTATTACACCCAAAGGAGTTTTTCTTCTACTATAAACCTGTAGCCAATTTTGCAGGTTATGATGCCACGGTACAAGGCAGTATATTTAAAGACCACCCGGAACCTAACACCCTTGAAGTAACCAAAGAGATAAATCATTTTGTATTTAGTCAGCAGGCGGGTATCAGCTATGCCGGCAGTCGCTTTGTGTTCGATCTATCGGTAGTATTTAATTCAAAAGAAGTAAAGGGCATGTCGCACACGGCCAAATGGGGTTCGGCCACTTTGTTGTACCGTTTTAACTAATATCAAAGTTCTTTTTACGGTTTTCTTTTTTAACTGCCTGGACTTTTTTGTCGCCGAGGCGGGCTAGTTTGGCGGCTTTACTAACTTTTACTTTCTTGCGAACCTTAGGTTTGATAAGCGCATGACTTAACAACACGATCAGGCGTTCTACAGCTATCTCCTTGTTAAGATACTGGCTGCGTTCTTCATCGCATATTACCTGTACATAGCCATCTTTATTAAAGCGGTTCTGTAGTTTTTCAGTGAGCAGCGCCTTTTCTTCATCAGTAAATAATACCGAATCATTGATACTGAACAGTAACTCCACCTTGCTGGATACCTTGTTAACGTTTTGCCCGCCCTTGCCGCCGCTACGCGATGTTTTGTAGCTGAGTTCTTTTTGCAGGTCGGTTTTACTAAAATTCATGGTACAAAGTTAGGGAATAAGTTGATGAGCTGGGGCTGGGCAACTTATTATTATGGATAAACAAATAGGTAAATCAGTCTGTATCTGCATAACTGAAACCACCAACTGAAAACTAATTTTCGTAACTTCGTGGCTGATGAGCAATAACATTATAGTAGCTATCGACGGCTACTCATCATGCGGTAAAAGCACCTTAGCCAAAGCATTGGCCAAAAAACTCAATTTTATATATGTAGACAGCGGCGCCATGTATCGCGCTGTTACATTGTATTTCTTAAGGAATAATGTAGATCTGGCCGATCATACCCGGATCGAAAGCGCCCTTAAGGAAATCCACCTTAACTTCCATTCGCGCGATTATGAATCGCATATCACGCTGAACGACGAGGAGGTTTCTGAAGAGATCCGCCAGATGCCGGTATCTGAAAAGGTAAGTGCGGTATCTGCCCTGCGCGAGGTACGCCGCGAAATGGTAAAGCAGCAGCAGCGTATGGGCCGCTCAAAAAATATTGTAATGGATGGCCGCGATATCGGCACAGCTGTTTTCCCCAACGCACCGGTAAAACTGTTTATGACCGCCGACCCAAAAGTACGTGCCGAACGCCGTTACAAAGAGATCCATCCAAAAAACCCTGAGGTTACTTTAGAAGAAGTATTTGAAAACATTGCCCACCGCGACTATGCCGACACCACCCGTGCCGAAAGCCCGCTGGTAAGGGCTGATGATGCAGTTATTTTGGATAACACTAACCTTACCCCCGAGCAGCAATTACAATTTGCACTGGATAAAGTGGAGCCGTTGTTGTAGTAGTCTGAATCAGAATTTCCAGAATTAAAGAATTTATAGAATTACCAATCCATTCTGTTAATTTTCAAATCCTGTAAATTCTGATTCAGACAGCCGCTTCCTCCATCTTCAAAGCAGTCACTCCAAAGCGGCGTAGAAAATCAACCCCTTCATCGCTGGGCAGGCCTTTGTATTGCGCGTACGATTTATCAAAATAAACCTGTGTGATCCCTGCTGAAAATATCAGCCTTGCGCAGGGCAGGCACGGAGATAGCGTAGTATATAAAGTAGCACCGGCTAAGTTAGCACCATTCTTTACAGCATATAATATAGCGTTCTCTTCGGCATGCAGCGCAAGCGAGCAGCTGCCTTTACTATCGCGCGGGCAACCATGCTCCGGAAATTCATCGTCGCAGTTGTGTGTGCCTGCAGGCGGCCCGTTATAGCCTATTGATATAATACGTGTATCCTTGGCTAAAACAGCGCCTACCTGGGCTTTAACGCAGTGTGAGCGCTTTGCCAGATCGGCTGCCAGGTTCATGAAAATATTATCGAAAGTGGGTTTCATGTTAGTTGATTAGAGGTTAGAGATTGGAGGTTAGTACTTCATTAAATACTCCACACCAATAAATAATCCCGAAAACAAATATAATTGATGTAAATGAAAAGAGGTTAGTTAACACCAAAGTTAACTAACCTCTAAACTTAATTCTTTAATGCCTAATAATTAGTGACCGCCACCGGCTTCCATATCATCAACATTGATGCCCTGGCTTTTTAAGATCGAGCCGGCTTTCCAGGCAAAAAATGCCAGGTAAGCAAAACCGATAACCGGAATAATGTATGAAGCGTGGATACCGCTTGTATCGGCCAAAATACCCTGTACCGGCGGAATAATTGATCCACCCAGGATCATCATAATTAAAAATGCCGAGCCCTGGCTGGTATATTTACCCAACCCGGTAACCGATAATGAGAAGATAGACGGCCACATAATAGAGCAGCATAAACCACCGCTGGTGAAAGCAAAGATGGCTACCATACCGGTGGTCATTAAACCTACTATCATAAATATGGCGCCCAGTATGCCGAATAAAGCCAGCGTACGTACCGGTTTTTGATTACCTATTATAAAGCCTACAACCAACACCGCAACGCACAGTGCATATGGGAACAGGTTGCTAACATCGGTACCAGAGGCACGGTTAACACCAAGCACCACACCAAATGCCGCAAATGGGATAACTACGGTAAGAAGCAGTTTTACTGTTTTAGAAAGGTTGAAGGCGGCGATGGCACCTGTCCAGCGGCCAATCATTAAACTCCCCCAGTAAAGGGAAATAAACGGAGCAACCTGGTCAGCACTGTAACCACCAAAAGCAGGAGTTTCCAACAAAGCGCCCATATTACTTTGAATGGTTACTTCAACACCCACGTAGGTAAAGATAGCCAGCATACCCAATATTAATTGCGGGTATTGCATGGCGCCCCAGCCTGCCTTGTTTTTTGCAGAGGCGGAAATAGAACTGATCAGCGTAATCAATATAATGGCTAATGATGCATACACAAAGTAAGATTTAGCTAAGCCAGTAGCTGTGCTAAGCGGTGTAGCAGCTAATATTAACAGGAACGCCACGAATATGATACCTAATGGCATGTTGGCTTTGCTGCTTGGCTCAATTTTTTCGTCGCTGGTTACACTTGGCAACTTCGAGATCCAAAAGAAAGCGGCTACCAGTATAAATAAACCCGCGAGGATATAATAAAGGTTATTTACCGATGATATTTTAACTTCAGATGCCGGAATTTTAGCGGCAGCCGAACCAAATAACACGATACTTACGATAACCGGGCCCATAATACTACCAAAGTTGTTTACACCACCGGCAAAGTTTAAGCGGTGCGTACCGGTTTCGGGGCTACCCAACGCTACCACAAACGGGTTAGCTGCGGTTTGCTGTAACGAAAAGCCCAAGGCGATAATAAAGAATGTTACCAAAATGAAGCCGAATGAACCGGAGTTGATTGCAGGCACCATAATTAAGGCACCTACTGCCGAGATCAATAATCCCCAGATGATCCCATTTTTATATCCCATTTTATTCAGGATATCTACCTTAGATGCTGCAGAAGCAAAATAAAGCAGAAGCGAGCCGATGAAGTATCCGCCGTAAAAGGTAAAGTCGATCAGTTGCGATTCGAACTGTGTTAAGTGAAAATGCGCTTTACAAAAAGGTATAAAGATACCGTTAGAAGCCGCTAAAAATCCCCAAAAGAAAAATACAGTCACCAGCGTATATAACGCCGAGCCATTACTTTTCGAGTTGTTTTGTTCCATTATTCTATTTAGTTATTAGTACAGGTTTGTTTAAAGCGTTAAACATAAATCATTTTTTATAATTATGCTCACAAATTTTCAAAATATCAATCACAATTATAAGTTTGGTTGTTTATCATATTAATTTGCATATTAGTGTCCTGATTTTTTCAAGCTAAAAAATGCATAATATAAGCCTAACTTAATGATAGAAGCCATTATTTCGGGAATTGGGTTTGGATTAGTACTAACGTTTATTACCGGTCCCGTTTTCTTCGCATTGATCAAAACCAGTATTGAGAAAGGCTTTCATGCAGGCGTAGCCCTGGCCTTGGGTGTAGTGTGCAGTGATGTGGTTTTTGTAGGGGCTATCCTCTTCGGGTCGCAGCTTTTTACGGTAACTGCCGAAACAAAAACTATGATAGGCATCCTGGGCAGCGCAATACTCTTCGCCATTGGCATTTACTACCTGTTTAAAAAGAGCGACGTAAATTATAACAATACCGTTCCATCTAATGTAGACCGTGCAGGATACTTTTTCAAGGGCTTCCTGATGTGTATCTTCAACCCTACCATCCTTTTCCACTGGACTATCGTTATAGGCGCGGCAAGCACTGTTTACCACCAGGGTGTTCACAACCGCAGCCTTAAAATAGCCCTCATGTTTCTTACCATCCTCATTGTACAGTTTGGGCTGGATACGGTAAAAGCATTTTATGCTAACAAACTGCGTGACAAAATTTCTGTAAACCTGGTACACCGCCTAAACCAGTTAGCCGGCATAGCGCTCATCATCGCCTCAATGGTATTGGTTGACAGGTTGGTTACCCATTATGTTTTCTCGGCACCTGCAGGGGCGTAGAAAGTAACATAGAGATTGGAGATCGGTGTTTTAACTAAATATTTCTTTTACCTCCATGAAAAAGTTGTAATGTTCGAATCCTAAATTCTTAATACGCCTATCGATTACTGCTCGTTTCAGTTCTTTATAATTTGAGTGATAAAATTCTGAAAGCTTAATAATTTTTCGCCCATTGTAAATTAAATATAAATACTCGTAATCACCAGATTTTGAAGGTAGAATAGAAAGCCGATATCCTTCAATTTTTTCGAAACGATAAGTCTTTGATGCAAATAGCCCCAAATAGCGTATAACAGTTACCTCATAACTATCAAATTCTACAGCAACAACCTTTGTTCTCAACTCAACAAACACAAGCCAAATCCATACGAAACAAAAGAAAGAGGAAAAACATAAAAAAGCACCCAAAGACATATTGGGATTCAGAATATTTCCGGTTAATACCATAAATAACATTCCGGAAAAAAAAGCTGAAAGTGCAGCTACTAAAAAGGCCCAGTATCTAAATTTAGATTTCACCGGGCCTAATTTATATGATTATAATGAGTATTTCACTACTCTCTATTAACTACTCACCAAATTACATATACGCTCTTTGGTTTTTACCTTCCATCCAGTTAACAAAGGCGCGGTTTACAACTTTGTTACCACCCGGGGTTGGGTAATCGCCGCTGAAGTACCAGTCTCCGGTGTGATCCGGGCAGGCAACGTGCAGGTTATCTAATGTTTGGTAAAGCACCTGTACTTCGCATTTAACACCTTTAGGAGTGATGATCTGCGCTATACGGTCAGATATTTCCTGATCGGTAAACTGATCGTAGATGGCTTTAACGTAATTGGTAACCTCTTCTTTAGGCAGTTTAGAGCTGTCCTTACATTTCTGGTAAACCTCCAAGATCACGTTATCTTTACCTGCTTCTTTTAACAGGCTGATAGCTGCTTCAAACGCCACGAACTCACCCATGCGCGACATATCTATACCGTAACAATCCGGGTAACGGATCTGCGGTGCAGATGATACCACAACAACCTTTTTAGGACCAAGGCGGTCTAAGATCTTCAGGATGCTTTGTTTAAGAGTAGTGCCACGAACAATAGAGTCATCTAAAACTACCAGTGTATCCTTATCGTTTTTGATAAGGCCATAGGTGGTATCGTACACGTGGGCAACCATTTCGCTGCGGTCGGCATCTTGTGTGATAAAGGTACGCAGCTTAACATCTTTAATCGCTATCTTCTCTACACGCGGCGCCATGCTCAGCACCTCGGTCAGTTCTTCTTCGCTTATCTTATCCTCGCGGTTAAGCAAACGCTCGCGCTGGTATTGCTTAATATATTTATGCACCCCTTCTACCATGCCGTAAAAAGCAACCTCGGCAGTGTTAGGAATGTAAGAGAATACGGTGTTTTTTACATCATGGCCAACAGCGTTCAAGATCTGCGGGCAAAGCAGCCTGCCTAATTGTTTACGCTCGCGGTAAATAGATGCATCGCTGCCGCGGGAGAAATAAATGCGCTCAAACGAACATGCTTTTTTCTCTACCGGTTCGCTAAACATCTCCTCGCTTACCTTACCGTTCTTTTTAACAATAAGGGCGTGGCCTGGCTTAATTTCTCTAACCTCTCCAATTGGGATATTAAAGGCGGTTTGTATAGCAGGGCGCTCCGATGCAGCAACAACTATTTCGTCGTTATAATAATAAAACGCCGGGCGGATACCTACCGGGTCGCGCATTACAAATGCATCGCCGTGGCCTAAAATACCGGCAATGGTGTAACCACCATCCCAGTTTTTAGCGCTCTTGCGCAGGATCTTGGCCACATCCATATCATTGGCTATCAACTTGCTGATCTCTGCATTATCATCCAAACCTTCGCGTTTGTACTGGTCAAACAAGCCTTGTACCTCGGTATCAATAAAGTGGCCCATTTTCTCCAGCACGGTAACCGTGTCGGCTTTTTCTTTAGGATGCTGGCCCAGGTCATACAGTTGTTGCAGCAGTTCGTCAACATTAGTCATGTTGAAGTTACCGGCAATAACCAGATTACGAGTCATCCAGTTGTTTTGGCGCAGAAAAGGGTGGCAGCTTTCGATGCTGTTTTTACCGTGTGTACCGTAGCGCAGGTGGCCAAGCAACACTTCGCCGGTAAAGCTAACGTGTTCTTTAAGCCATTCGGCATCGGCCATTTTTTCAGGAGTTTCCTTCTGAATTTCGGCAAACTTTTTCTGAATGTACTCAAAAATATCTGCTACAGCGTTAGACGCCATTGAGCGGTGGCGGCTAATGTAGCGCTTACCGGGTTCAATGTCTAATTTAATGGTAGCAACACCTGCGCCATCCTGGCCGCGGTTGTGCTGTTTTTCCATTAAAAGATATAGTTTATTTAAGCCGTACAGCGCCGTTCCATACTTTTTCTGGTAGAAAGACAGCGGCTTTAAGAGGCGGATAAATGCTACTCCGCATTCATGCTTTATCGAATCGCTCATGGTTGGTAATGAGCACGCAAAGGTATCATTTTATCTTAAATAGTGTTTAAACAGATTGTCATTATAATGCATTAATATTTAACCACAATTTGATACCCTTAAACGGCCCCTTTTATGTTTGTTAAATTATAAATTGATATATGCCCCGCTCTTTATTATACTTGTGCTGTGCACAATGCACTATTAACTTAATCAGCCAATTACCATGCAAATATCGGCATTAATTGGTTAGCATAAACTATAAAACCTATGAAAAAACTTACCCCGCTTGCGTGTTTGCTTTTTGCTTTGGCGGCATCAACCAACTCCAATGCGCAAAACAAAAAGCCGCTTTTTACCAAACCTATCGGCATACAGGCCTATACTTACCGTGCAAGTTTCCCTAACAGCGTTACTGCTACGCTGGATACCGTGAAAGCCTTAGGCATTACCGAAATGGAGGGCCCTAACCCTAAAAACATCAGCCCCGAAGAATTTAAAAAACTGTTAGATGAGCGCGGCATCAAAATGCCATCTATCGGCCTGGACTATAACCTGGTTACCACCAACCCGCAGGAAGCAATCCGCCTGGCAAAGGTTTTTGGTTCCATCTACGTAATGGTGGCCTGGATCCCTCATGGCAGTACTTTTACTATCGACGATGCTAAAAAAGCCATTGCCGATTTTAATGCGGCAGGTAAAATTCTTAAAGAAAGCGGCATCACCCTTTGCTACCATAACCACGGTTACGAATTTGGCCCTTATGAGGATGGTACAATTTTCGATTATATGGTGAAGAACACCAACCCGCAATATGTATCTTTTGAGATGGATGTGCTTTGGGCATTTCATGGCGGTGCCGACCCGGCTCAGCTTTTAAGAAAATACAAAAACCGCTTTAAACTGATGCACCTGAAAGATATCCGCAAAGGCATAGCAAACGACTTAACCGGCGGAACTGATATTAAGAACGACGTCGCCTTAGGTACCGGCCAGATCAATATCCCTGAGGTGTTGAAAGCAGCCAAAGCAGCCGGCATCCGCCATTATTTCATAGAGGATGAAAGCCCGGACCATGCAACGCAGATCCCACAGACCATTAAATACATCAAAAGCTTATAATATACTGGCCGCAGGTTTACAATAAACCTGCGGGCTATTACCCCTTATGAAATTAGCCTTAGCCTCTCCTAACTTCCCAAAATCTATTGCAGATGGTTTGCAGCAGGTAATGCAGCTGGCAAAAGATGCTGCAAGTCAACAGGCAGAGATCATTTGTTTCCCGGAATCGTACATTCCAGGATATCCGCTGGCAGATTTTCCGGTGGAGAAAGTTTCGGCTGAAGCGCTTCAGGCTGCATTAGACAGTGTTTGTAAAATTGCGGCAGAAAACAACATAGCCATTATTATTCCGATGGATTGGTATTTTGGCGATGGCTTTTACAACCTGGCCTACGTGATCTCTAAAACCGGGGAAGTGCTCGGTTATCAAACTAAAAACCAGTTAGACCCAAGCGAAGACAATACCTGGCTGCCCGGCACGCAGCGCAGCCTTTTTGAAGTGAATGGCTTAAAGTTTGGCATTACCATTTGCCACGAGGGCTTCCGCTATCCTGAATCAGTACGTTGGGCGGCAAGGGAAGGCGCAAACGTTGTTTTTCACCCTCACCTTACCGGCAGCGATGTAAGCGGCAGGCAGCTCACCCAATGGGGCCACCCGGAGAGCCCTTACTACGAAAAAGCCATGATGATGCGGGCTATGGAAAACACCATTTACTTTGCAAGCGTAGGTTACAATATGCGCTATCAGGAGGCGGCCTCTTCATTAATAGCACCAGATGGTATTTGTGTTGTTTACCAGCCTTACGGCGAAGCAGGGGTTGCCGTTGGAGAAATAGACCTGGAGAAAGCCACGGGATTATTGGCAAAGAGATTTAAGCCGGAGTTGTATAGTTAAAAATCTGGTTCATATAGCAGACAGCGACTTTGCATAATGAACCGGATCTCTCAGACTTATCTTAGTCGCTTGCCTCCTGGCAAATGACGGCTATTACACGGCGTCCCGTCGCAGTGTGCAAATCCTGAGGCGGCCGGAGGCCTTATAATAATAGTTACCCGCCCGGAAAAGAGCAACTGAGCAAAGGATCAATTCTGCCCCATCAATAAATCCTTAAATCGTGTTTTATGTTCAATTAGTTTTGGAGGATGATCCACTCCCCCGGCGTGGTTTTCAGGCTGATCACCCCGGTAGTTATTTTCTTAGTCCCCGATGCTTTAGTAACGGTTCCGGTTTTGCCCCATGGCGAAATTATGTTAAGCGTATTACCCTTCTCGCTGAAGATCTTAACGGTAGTTATCTTACCATTGGTTTGGCCGGCGCTTACTAAAAATGCACCCGCAGCACGCAGGCTCTCAAATTTGGCATCCTTATCCCTGGGCCAATTTGGGAACAGGCGGATGGTGCCGTTATAACTTTGCATCAGGCATTCGTTTATCACCGCCGGCAGGGCGAAATTTTCAAACCAGATCCCCATGCCCGCCATGTAGCCATAATCGGATTGATCGTTATAGCGCCCCTTGGTTTGCATCACCATATCGGTAGCGGTACCGTTGGGCAGCAGGCAATAATTCACCTGCCGTTTAAAATCTTCCAGATCAAGCATCCCTATGCGAGCCGCTTGCATATTAATAAACACCAGGTCGTTACCGCCCTCATTCTGCTGGTTCAGATAAGTATTCTTTAGTAATTGCTGAATCTCTTTGCCTGAATGCAAACCATAATCCTCCCCCGGAAAAGCCGTAAACAGCGCATTAGGTACATTATAAACCGTATTGGCATTTTCGCCCGGCACAGCAACCAGCACAGTACCATTCGCGGCCGACTGCGCCGTAGGGTAATCGGGGAAATGCGCTAAAACATCGCGCACATCTGCCAGCAGTTGTTTCTCTTGTTTTGTTGTACCTAAAACGGCGGTGGCCTGTTCAAATGCTTTAAATATAAATTTAGTGAGGGTGAGATCAACCCCGCAATCATAATTAAATTTAAAGCCCGGCCGCAACGAGTACAGTTCCGGCGGCACGGTTGGGAAGATGTGATATTTATCATCCTTCCAGCGTTCGCCGCCGTGTGCATCGGGGCGTTTCATATAGGCTGTAAGGAATTGTACAGCCGCTTTAACCGGCCCGTAGGCTTTATCTCTTAAAAAATCTTTATCACCGCTGTACAGGTAATGCCACCATAGGCCTTGTACGGCCCAGGGTGTTTCGCTTACCTCCCAACCCCAATCGGGCAGCGGGTAAGGGTTCATGCTCATTTCTACCGGGTAGGCAGAATGCGGGAAGTATGCTCCCGGCAGGTTATAATATTCTTTTGCCCATTTTTGGCTCACGGGCATCAGCGAGTTAATAAGGTTTACATAAGGCAAATTCTTTTCCAGGTGATTGCTGCTGAAGGTTACCCAAAATGGCTGCTGGGTGTTATAGTTCATGTGATAGTCGCCGTGCCAGGCGGTGCCAATGTTGTTGTAGCTCCAGTTGGCAAACAAACCCGGACAGGTTACCCCAGCCTTTGCCGCGCAGTTAAAAAAATACAGGTTGCGATACCATGTTTGCTCCAGAAATTCATCGCCCAAACTTACTGCAGATGCGGACCAATAAGTTGTCCAAACCTTCTCATTATTTAAAAATATGCTGCTAAACAAAGCTGCATCAGGCTTGGCAATTACAGGCACCTCTTTATTGATGGTATTGGCCAATCCCTCCTGCAAGGTAACAGAAGCATTAAAGGGTTCTGTTGATGGTAAGGCAGCTTCCAGCGTAGCCATATTTTCGGTTGTACCGTTCCAGTTGATGCGGCTGGTTTTAGTAAGCGCGCCGTTTATCTTCACAGTTAGTCTAAATGCCTTGTCTTTAGAGTTACCTGTACCTGCTTTACTTTTGCCGGGTTCATCAAATGGAAGGATCTGGCGGAAAGAAAGCGCTCCCGAGGCAAGATCTTCCTGCATATTTGGCGCGGGGATGTTGTTAGGCGTAGATGGATCGGGCATTACCTTTATCCTGTCGAAAACACTGGCGGCGGGTTTGCCATCCGCATCCACCAGTTGCATCAGAAGGCGGTCGGTAGCCATATCGGTGTACAGCTTCAACATCAACTGCTTTTCATCCGCAGTAAGCAGTTTAACGGTACAAAGCCCATTGGAGATATCCAACACATGCCCAAGCACCTGCACCTTACGCCTATCGAACCCTAAGAGTACCGACCCGCAGGGGAATGGACGGGGATAAGGCTGCCGGTAATTCTCGCCGGCCATATTGCTGTATTGGTTGTACCAGGCATCATCGCTCAGGTTGTTATAACCGGCCGGGATGTTCTTAACCTTATCAAAAATCTCCGCGAAGGTACCTATCTTCTCTTTATTGTTTTCGGCCAGGCGGATATCCCAAACATTGTTATGCCCAAAGTAAAGCACAATGGCATCCGGCCGGGTGGTTACATTTACGCCCATACCGCCATTCCCCAGCAAAGCCCCTTCAAAAAAGCCGGGGGCCGGTTTATTGTAAACAATGGAATGCTTTTTAGCGATGGGCATGCCAGAAACAACGGAGGTTATCACCTGTCCGTACGCAGTAATTGCACTTATTAAACTAACAAACAGGGCAAAGGCACCGGCTAAACTATACTGAGAATTTTTAGGCATGATAAATTTATGGTTGATGCTAATTGGTTATTGCACCTCCAAATTTACCTGCGCGCCTGTAAAGCTGAAATAAATTAAACTGCTATTTTGATGGATAATACCGCTCTGCAGCAGCCACCGCATGAGTGCTGTTTAGAGTTTTTCGCCGTGCTGGCTAAGATCCAGGCCTATTACCTCATCTTCTTTTGATACACGCAGCGGTGAGATCATATCTGTGATCTTCAGCAGCAGCATCGACCCAAAGAAAGAAAATATAGAGGTAGCCACCAAAGCCAAAAGCTGGATCAAAAACAAATGTGTATGGCCGAAGAATAACCCATCGCCATTGGTAATGCCGGGGTTAACTTTCTGGCTGGCAAATACGCCGGTTAGCAGCATACCTACCATGCCACCTACACCGTGGCAAGGGAATACATCCAGCGTATCATCAATACTGGTGCGGGTGCGCCACTCTACCACCAAATTACTTACCACTGCCGATATTATACCAATAGCCAGTGAGTGCGGTACACTTACAAAACCTGCCGCCGGGGTAATGGCAACCAAACCTACTACCGCACCAATACAGGTACCCATAGCTGATGGTTTGCGGCCGCGCAGCATATCAAAAAAGATCCAGGTTACGCCCGCCGCAGCTGATGCCGTGGTGCTTGTTGCTAAGGCAATTACAGCCGTATGGTTTGCTCCAAATGCCGAGCCTGCGTTAAAACCAAACCAACCGAACCAAAGCAATCCGGTGCCTATCATTACATAGGTGATGCGTGCAGGCGCATGATTAGCCTCGTTACGGCGTTTTAAATATAGGGCCGATGCCAAAGCCGCCCAACCTGCCGACATATGCACAACGGTACCACCTGCAAAATCAAGCACGCCCAATTTGGCCAATACGCCATCCGGGTGCCAGGTGGCATGCGCCAGCGGTGAGAAAATAAATATGGAGAACAGCACCAAAAAGATAATATACGAATTGAACCGGATGCGCTCGGCAAATGCACCGGTGATAAGTGCCGGTGTTATAATAGCAAACTTTAACTGATACATGGCAAACAGCAGCAGAGGAATGGTTGGCGCCAGTTTCCATGAGGCGTTACCCAGCATACCCTTCATCATAAAGTAGGTAGATGGGTTGCCAATTACGCCGCCAATGCTGTCGCCAAAGGCTAAACTAAAACCAAAGATGCCCCACATTACCGTAATGATAACCATACAAACGATGCTTTGCAGCATGGTAGAGATCACATTCTTTTTATTAACCATACCGCCGTAGAAGAATGCCAGGCCGGGTGTCATGATCAAAACCAAGGCGGTCGACATCAGCATCCAGGCAATATCGCCGGTATTAAAATTAGGTTCTACAGATTTATCAGATTCTACAGAAGGAAAAGCGAAGGTAAGACCTAAAATTACAAGGATTATAAAAAAGGGGAAGTAGCGTTTCATAATTTATCAGCGCGGTTTATAAAATCGGCTGAAATTATAATTTTTTATTATATAAATAATGAAAATTGTAAAAATACTACTAATTACATGTATTTTATCAATAAATCGGGAAAGATGCCGAAGAAGATAAGCGCGATACTGATCACAACAGAAAAGATCACCAGCTTAATAGACCATTTATTTTCGCTCAGCAGCAATTCGCTGCGTTTAAGGAATAAGTTCAACGGGATTTTGATGTAATAGAACAAGGCAACAACGGTTGTAAGCGCCCCGGTTGCCATCATGGCCATCAGCCAAACATCATGTGTTTCCTGGTAAACACTGTACACGGCCGAGAACACAAACAGCTTCCCGGTAAAGCCTGCACTGATGGGGATGCCTGTTAAGGAGATAAGCACCACCACAAAACAAACCGATGCCAGCGGGTATTTAAAGCCAAGGCCTTTATAATCGCGCACATCGGTAATACCTTCTGCATTTTCAAAGTAATTGGCTAATGCCAGGGCAGCAATATTGCCCAATCCGTACATCAGCAGGTAATATAATAATGCCGAAAAACCCTGTTCGGTAAATGTGACCAATGCCATTAATGCAAAACCCGTATGCCCGATGCCCGAATAAGCCAGCATCCTTTTTACATTATTTTGCATCACGGCGGCAAAATTTCCCCCTATCATGGTGAGGATGCCAAGCACAGCCAGCAGCAGCCTGAAATTGAATATATCCAGACTGATTATTGGTGATATAAAATTAGCCAGTAAAGCAAAGGCTGCTATTTTAGGCAAGGTAGAAAGATATGCGGTAACCGGCGTAGCGGCCCCCTCATATACATCGGGCACCCAAAAATGTACCGGAATGAACGATAGTTTGAAACCAATACCTGTAAGCACCAGTACCACAGCAAAGGCCACGCTCATAGGGTTAACATGTGCCAGTAGCTCAGCGGCATTGCCCTCGTACAGGTTTAATGAACCCGTAAAGGCATAAATAAGCGAAATACCATATAACATCACCGCAGATGATGCCGCGCCAAATAACACGTATTTTAAACCAGCCTCGGTGCTGAACGCATTTTCTGATTTATAAGCAACCAGCAGGTACGACGCTATAGACACCATCTCGATAGACAGGTAAATAGCCAGCAGGTTGATAGACAGCACCATTAAATGCAGCCCCAATACAGAACCAATAACGATGGTATACAGATCGGACAAACCTTTCTTATGCGCTTTCAGGCGGTTATCCCATGTAAAATACAAAAGCAGCATAAACGTCAGCAGATCGATGATCAGCCGGAAGATGATCACCTTGCGGTGCAGCATCAGCATGCCATTAAATAAATAGGATGCACCGCTAAGTACCAGTTCAAACTGTTGCAGGTCTTTAAAGATCACCACCATCATACCGGCGCAGGCTATTGTGCGGCAGATCCAGGTGGAGTTTTTGCCAAAAAGCAGATCTGTCACCAGCACCAGTATAAACAACGCAGTTAAATAAATTTCGGGCAAAAAGTAAGGCAGGCTGCCTAAAACATCACTTAACTGGTTGGGTATATAGGGGAACAGGTACTGCATCTTTTGTTATTGTACTATTACGCTTTGATTTTTAGGGTATTTAACCTGGTATTTTAAACGAAGCTGCTTTTCTGCAGATGGGTTTACCACTGCCATCCAGGAGATTTTACCGGTTAGCTTATTTAATTCTGCACCGGTTGTTTCCTGTGTTTCTACTTCTATATCCGAATTTTGTGATACCGGCACCTGGTCTTCAATAAACAAATTAACGGGCTGGTTCTTACGATTCTTTACAACAGTTAACCAATCGCGGGTTTCCTTTTTGTTTGATCCCAAAATGCCCTGCTTCTCATTTAATTCCTTTTGCAAAGTACGGGTTACTACAATGTTTTTATCAACACCAAGCGACAAATTTAAAGTATCCGCAGCAACATGGGTATCAATTAATGATTTGCCTATAAACGTCCCCTCAAAAAACAGGTTGGCTTCACCCGAAAGAAAATTATATTTATTCCAATCGGTAATACGGGCAGTTAAAAACACATCGGTGCTTAACTTAGGTGCTACATAATACTGATAGGTGGCATTTGTACTCACCTCATCTATCTCTACCAGATATTGTTTACCGTCGGCAGGGATGGTGTAAGGGTTATCGATATTAAATTCGATATTGGTTTGGTTCTCTGTTTGATTAACTGCAACAGGTACAGTAGCCATGCCACGGATCTTTATTGATTTACCGCTGGCTGAAAGCCCTGCTACTCTTCCCTGAAAAATCCTTTCAGTACTATAGCCCACAACTACTACTTCATTTAAAGATTGAGTAGACGGCTCTAAGCCCGCGTTAATTATAGATGAATTAACCAGCGCTTCCTGCTGCTCGTATCCCAGATAACTGAAGGTGAGTATCGGCGAAGTAGCAGGTACTTGTATGGTGTAATAACCGTTAACGTCCGACTGTGTGCCGATAGAAGTCCCCTTTATCCGGATAGAAACTCCCGGCAAAGAGGTATTGTTAATTTTGTCAAAAGTTCTTCCGCTTACTTTGGTTATGCTTCCGGCAGGCTGGCTGTAGTACATCCCTAAGTTAAGGTAATAAGGCATTATTTCGGGCTTGCTGCCGCTTACAGTGGGGTTACCTGTAGAAAGAGTAAGTTTAATATTTTTCCACTCCTCGCCGCATTGCTGTGATACGTTTGCCTTGTAAGCAATAGTAACCGGGCTGTTCACATTTTTTGCACGAATATCATAAGTTGGGTACCAGCCTGCGTTTTTCACCACATAGCTTAGCGTAAAAGCTGATTGAAGCGCTGTTTTAGAAGAAACCGTAACCAATACATTGCTGGTAACGGTGCTGCCGCCTTTCATTATATCGGCTATTTGCCTGTCGTATTTTTGCAGTTCTACATTTAAAGCAGCAATTTCGTTTGTTATTGTCTGTTCTTTCTTTTTTATTTCGGTTAAGCGCTGGGTTTGAAACTCAAGCGCCTGTTTTAGTTTAACCAGATCTAACCCGGTATTTTGCCCGCTTACCACCTGGTTTTTTGTAAGCATGTTAGCTTCTTCCTGGTTGATGGAAAGCAGGCTGTTTTGCAATGCAATTTTATCACGTAAAGTTTTTTGCTGTGCACGTAATTCATCAACGCGGCCCAGTTTTGCCTGCTCGTTAAGGTAATTCATTTCATGCTTAACAGAGAGAATAGTGAACTCTCCGCCTGCTTTCACCTGCAGGCTCTGTACATCAATATTGGGCGAGATATTTTCGAATACAAAGGTTGAAGTACCTGGTGTAATATTCACCGTGGCTGTGCGCGTAACTTGTGCCCCGTTTAAAAACACCGTAACTTTTTCAACTTTAGAGGCAACTTTCTGCCCCTCATCGGCATGGGCAATGTGGAAGCAGATAAACAGGCAGGCAAAAAATAATAATTTTCTCATGGTTATAATTTTATTTACCTGTAGGATGCATCTGTCTGCGCAATTCCATAACCTGTTTTATAATTATTTTAAGCCTACGAATTGCACCAGCGCCAGTACCGAATCGTTTATCTTATCAAACACCAGTGATGGCATCAATCCCAACCCTAAAGCGATGAGGGCAAGCGGCAACAGGGTTGCTGTTTCACGGAAGCTAAGGTCTGTTAAGGCTATCTTCCAGATCTCGCCGCCTTTGAGGGAAAGCTGGCCAAAGAACATCCGTTGCAGCGTCCATAAAAAGTAGGCGGCGCTGAGCAGGATGCCTACCGAACCGCAAACAGCAAACCAATAAGGCAGCAAACCATTTACCGAAGGCGATTTAAAAGCGCCGGCCAGTGAGAACGCTTCGGCCACAAAAGCCGAGAAACCCGGCAAACCAAGCGACGCGAAGAAAGCTACCATCACATAAACTGTATAACGCGGCATCAGCGAACCCAGGCCACGGAAGTTATAGATATCTCTATCGTGTACACGGTTATAGATCACCCCCACCAAAAAGAACAGCATGGTTGATAAAAAACCGTGGCTCACCATCTGCATCATGGCACCGCTGATCCCTTCGGCGGTATTGGAGGCTATGCCCAACAGCACAAAACCCATGTGCGATACGGATGAATAAGCAATGAGCCGTTTAAGATCGCGCTGAGCCAAGGCGTTAAAAGCACCATATAGTATAGAGATAACCCCCAGTAAACCCAGCCAGAATGCACCGGAGTGAGCGGCATCCGGGAAAATGCCCAGGCAAATACGGATAATGCCATAGCCGCCTATCTTAAGCAGCACCCCTGCCAGTATAATGGATACGGGGGTTGGCGCTTCTACGTGCGCATCGGGCAGCCATGTATGTAATGGTACAACCGGTACTTTAATAGCAAACGCGATGAACAGCACCACAAAACCCACCGCACGTGCCGACAGACCGAATATAGTTTGCTGCGTAACCGCCGAGAATACCGAGCCGTTGATGTAATTGCCCGGGTTCATCATCTGGATCATGTTAAAGGTATGGTTTCCCGTAGCCGGATCTTTTACCGAAAGGTACAGGCCTACCATCACCAGCAGCATAAATACTGAACCAAAGAGTGTATATAGGAAGAATTTAATAGCCGCATATTCGCGTCTTACCCCACCCCACATGCCAATTAGAAAGTATAACGGCAACAGCATTAATTCGTAAAAAGTGTAGAAGAGAAAGAAATCCAGTGCGCAGAAAACACCTACCACCGCCATATCCAACAACAGGAACAGCGCGAAGAAACCTTTTAGGTTGCTCTTAATTTCCCAGGAAGCAATGGCGGCAACAACCATTACCAGGCAGGTCATTACCATTAGGGTGATAGAGATGCCGTCTATCCCCACAAAATAATCTATCTGCATAGCACCCGCACCACCCAGGTCGAGGTGAATCCAGGGCAGTTTTTGCACAAACTGAAATTGCTCCTCGTGGTTAATGCCCGCGTATTGTGTACCTGTTTTAAAGTTAAAATACATCCAGATACTGATAGCCAGCTGCACAACGGTGGCAAACAGCGTAATATATTTAAAGCTTGCCCGCAGGGATGAAGGCAGCAGCAGGATGATCAATCCAAACAGTACAGGGGTGAATATGAGCAGGGTTAATATGTTCATCAGGTCCAGATCAGTTTTAAAATAAACACAGCAATTACCGCCAGCAGCATGCTGAACAAATAGTATTGAACTTTGCCCCCCTGAAAGCGGCGTACAAAGTTACCAATGGCCTGCACAAGTTTAGCGGCCAGCAACAGTATCCCGTCTACTATATATTTATCAAGCCAGGCGGTAGTTTTAGCAATGGTGATGCCGATAGCTTCCAGCAGCTTTACAAAGCCATCAACAATTTTGCTATCTATCCAGTAAAGTGCATTGCTAAACCACAGTACAAAGCGTACAATAATACGGTTATAAAATCTATCAATAAACCACTCGCGGTACGACAGGCGATATAACAACCCCGTTTGCGGGAACGACCAGCTATTGCTATTGCCGTACAGCAGATAAACGCCATAGATAACCACTACGCTTAAAACGCTTACCAGCGCCGGGATAACCGCGTGGTAGATACTCGCAGCTTCGCCGGTATGTTGCGGAACGAATGCACTGTATAACCAAGAGCCCTCGTAAGAGAACGGGTTTAAAGAGAACAGCGGGAAGAGGCAGCACAGCATAAGTAGCACCAGCGGCAGTTTATACTGCCAGCCGCCATCGCTAACATGAATATGCAGACCGGGGTTCACCTTTTGCAATCGGAACTCACCAAAAAACACTTTTACAATAAGCCTCGCCACATAAAAAGCGGTAAGCCAGCTGGTAAGCAAAGCCAATATGGGGATAAGTTTAAAGATGCCTGCTTTACTTTCGCTCCATTCAAACGCCTGGATTAGGATACCATCTTTTGACAGATACCCCGAGGTGAGCGGGAAACCCACAAGTGCCAGTCCGCCTATAATGGCGGCAATAAACGTTAACGGCAGCTTTTTACGCAGCCCACCCATGTGGAGAATATTTTGCGGGTCGATGTCCAGTTTGTTATCGTCCTTAATATGTTTTATCTCGTGGATAACAATGCCCGCTACCAAAAACAGCAGGCATTTAAAAAAGGCGTGGGTAATTAAATGGAACAGCGATGATGCGTATGCCTCAACCCCCATTGCCATCACCATAAAGCCCAGTTGGGATATGGTAGAATACGCCAGGATACGTTTAAGATCGTTTTGTGTAAGCGCAATAGTTGCAGCCATAAACGCCGTGAAGCAACCTACGATGGCCAGCGTGGTTAATTCCACTTCGTTAAACATGGGATAAACCCTGCCTAACAAAAATACACCGGCAGCCACCATGGTAGCCGCGTGAATTAATGCTGATACAGATGTTGGCCCTTCCATAGCATCGGGTAGCCAGGTATGTAAGGGAAACTGTGCCGATTTTGCCGCAACCGCCAAAAAGATCCCGCCAAAGGCAATGTATTGCCATAATACCGGAATGTGACTGATGCCGGAGATCCATTCGCCGTTAGCGAAAGTTGACCGGGCTACTAAGCCGCCATCTTTAAACAACTCGTATAGATCAAACGTGTGGAACTGTGTAAACAGGATGATAAGGGCAGATAATAACCCCACATCCCCTATCCTGTTCATGATAAAGGCTTTTTTATTGGCCTGTACGGCAGCGGGCCTGTCGTACCAGAACCCGATGAGCAGATAACTCGAAAAGCCAACCAGCTCCCAAAAAGCATAGAAAGTTATCAGGCTATCCACCACCACCAGCGCCAGCATACTGAAACAAAAGAAGCTGAGGTAGCGGAAATATCGGCTGAAACCGGCATCATCCTTCATGTAAGCGGTAGAATAAATATGTACCGGCAAAGCAATAGCCGATACCAGCACCAGCATCAGCACCGAGAGGTTATTGAGCAGGATGCCGATCTGCACCCTGGTTTCGCCAATGGTAAACCAAACACGCTGCATGTGGATAGTATGATTGCTCCACACCCTACAGAAAACTGTAATTGCCAGCACTACGCTCAACAGAATAGCCACAGTAGACACCCAGCCCGATACCTTGCTTTTACCGAACAGTAAAAAGTTCAGCACAAACGCGACAAAAGGCAACACCACTGCTGTTATAGCAAGGGTTACTGTTTGCGGGTCGGTATGGAGGGGGGTTGGGTTCAATTCTCTTCCTGGTTTAATTCAATAGTTAAGGTAGCGGGCGTGTTGCTTTTACGGGTGCGCCGCGGCGAGGTGAATTTCACCGATTTAATATCGGCTTTGGTAGCTTGTTCAAAAAGCTCTAACTTGTTGGCGCCCGTTAGTTCGGTGCCATCAGCCAGAATATAAACCACCTTGCTGTCATTTCCCCGGCGCGACCGGATATAGGCCTTGTATGATTTCGACAGCGTACCAAATTTCCATTGATACAGCTTGGTGCCGTACTTTTTAGTAGTAATACTTATGGTAGTATCGTTGTCCTTTGCCCCAACAAACTTTGGCTGTATCAGTGTATCTATTGTAAGTATGGTGGCCGTATCAATATCTGCTATTTGCCCAAAGGTTAGCTCTTCATTTAAAATAAACGATTTCTGTTTGCTTTGCTGTTTAGGAACCGGCAGCAAAGTATTAGGCAAATTAGCAGGTAAGGCTTGCTTGGTCTTGATTAAAAGCGCACCTGCAGCGGCCTTTTGGCCGTACATCATTTTAGCGCCTTTTTTGTTGATTACCGATACATCCAGTATATTCTCGCGTTTAATATCTGCCAGTAAGCCATCGTAGGGCTCATCATTTACCAAAACAAACGGCCTGTCTTTCTCATCAGCCGGGTCTTTAAGGGTAAGTTTCTTGGTGGCGCTATCAACGGCTATAAACGGGTAGGTTGGTTTTTCTTCCTCAACCACATCTTCTTCTTCCACCTGTTCTTTATAGCGCACTTTATGCCTAACAGAATGTTTGGCGCGTTTTTTTGCACGGCTTTTTTTTCGCTGCGCAAAAGCGTTAACAGATAACAGGATAAGCAATATTAGCAATAACCTTTTCATTAATCTTTTAACTGGTTAATTTTATCAGCATCAATGGTTTTGTACCGGCGATACACATTCAGTATAATAGCGAGTGCTACCGCGGTTGTGGCGGCAGCTAATACAATGGCGAAGAGGGCAAACATTTGCCCGCCGTTATTAACGCGGTCGTACCGGCTAAAGGCTACCAGGTTTAAGATGGCTGCGTTCAGCATCAGTTCGATGCCGATAAGGATCTGGATGGCGTTCTTTTTGGATACAATGATGAATAATCCAATACAAAACAGCACGGCGCTTACCAGCATAAAATCCTGCAGGGTAATCATAGCTTGCCCTCCTTTCGTGATAAGTGCGCAGCGCCTACCAGCGCTATCATGAGCAAGATAGAGATAGCCTCGAAAGGCAACAGGTAGCGCGTCATTAAATTGATGCCGATATTGTTGATACCCGATTCATTTACCGGGATAATGTTGTTAGTTTCTTTCACCTTCGCTATCCATTCCAGGTTTGAGATATCCGCCTTTAAGATAATGTTTACCATTACCACCAAAAACAAACCGGCGAGGATAAGAGCCGGTAAATTACTCAAGCTTACAAAGCGGTTCTTTTGCAGAGCAACGGCATTGAGCGTTTCTTTGCCCGAAAGCATAAAAGCGAACAGGATGAGTACCAGGATACCACCTACATAAATTACAATCTGCGTAACAGCCACAAAATCGGCCAAACTCAATACATATAAACCAGCCAGGCCAAACAACGTTACAAAGAACATAAAGATGCTGCGTACCAGGTTTTCGCTCACGGCAACTACCAGTGCCGAGCCAAGCGTAATAAAGCCCATTACATAAAACAGTACTTGTACTAAGCTCATTTACCGGCCTCCTTTGCCTTCATGGCGGCTAATTTTGCGGCCTGCTTTTCGGCTTGCTGCACTTCTAAAAGGCGGCGCTTTTCTGCTGCATCGGCAGGCGACATATCCGAGAACTCGTAATTAAGATCGGCCAGTTCAAACACAGTGCGGTCGTACTGATTGGTCATGGTAATGCACTCCGTTGGGCATACAATGGTACACAAACCACAGTACATGCATTTGGCCATATCAATATCAAACTTGGCGGCGTAAAGCATCTTTTTAGACCCGTCGGACGTTTCGCCGATTGCCCCCTCTGTAGATTTTATCGATTCGATGTCAATACAATTTACCGGGCAGATCTTGGCACATAGGTCGCACACAATACAATCGTCAATCTCCACATCCAATTGGTAACGGCCCACTTCGGGTACCGGCAATTGCTGTTGGGGGTACTGTATGGTGTTGGTGTCGTTCTGCTGTTTAAAGTAATTATTATCCGTGATCGGGACAATCTTCCGCTTAAAATTCGACGTAAAGAGGTGCTTCACGGTAAGGGATAGCCCTTTCCATGCCGTTGTAAAACCGTTTATCGCGCTCTTTAACATCTGATCCTTGATTTTGGGATTTAAGGAATCCCTATATATATTGTCTGAACTCGATTTTTTTGAATTAAGGAATTTCCAGAATTCTATTTAACATAATGTCCACTCACCACTCACCACTCACCACTCACCACTCACCACTCACCACTCACCACTCACCACTCACCACTCACCTACATCACCCACAGCCGCCACACGCCTGATATCAGCATGCAGGCAAAAGCCAGCGGGGTTAACACCTTCCAACATAGGTTCATCAACTGATCAACCCTAAGGCGCGGAAGCGTCCACCGTATCCACATTTGTATGCCTACCAGTAATATGGTTTTCAGGAGAATCCAAATAATGCCCCATGCAGTTCCGGTTGTCCATGTTGCTAAAGCAAACGAGCCGATATTTGGTAAAGGCGTATTCCATGCACCTAAAAACAATATTACGCCCACCATTGATACCAGGTACATCATGCTGTACTCGGCCAAAAACACCAGCGCAAACTGCAGCCCGGTAAACTCGGTATGGAAACCCGCTACCAATTCCGATTCTCCCTCCGGGATATCAAAAGGTGCACGGTTGCTTTCTGCCAGTGAAGCTATAAAATAGATCACAAATGCAACCAGCAAATGCGGCGCACGGAAGATATTCCAGGACAAAATTCCACCAATATTCGTTACATCCCAAACGCCAAAAAACGTAATCTTCTCACCTGCCAAAACACCCTGCTGCATGGATATCTCCTGTAAGTTGAGCGTTTGCGCCACCATTACCACAGCTATTAATGCAAACCCCGCCGGGATCTCATAAGAGATTATCTGTGCCGCAGAACGCATAGCGCCCAGGATAGAATATTTATTATTTGATCCCCAGCCCGCCATCAGGATGCCCAATGTTTCGATAGAGATAATGGCGAATACGTAATACAAGCCGATATTGATCTCCGCAGGCACTAAACCCGGAGCCCAGGGCAGGGCTGCAAAGCCAAGATAAACACCAATAAAAATGATAGCCGGCGCCATCAGGAACAAGATCTTATCGGCAGCAGCGGGAATAATGAGCTCCTTCTGCGCCATTTTTATCATATCGGCCAGTACTTGTAAGCTACCAAATTTACCCGTTTCGGTAGGGCCTAACCTATTTTGAATAAACGCGCTTACCTTACGCTCGGCATATACGCCAACCATAGTAAACAGGCCCACAAAAGCGAATAATCCGGCCGCTACGATGAAATATGTAAGGTAAAAATTCAAGTACGTTTATTAAGCCTGCAAACTTAAGAAATGATGCCGATAGTTGACTTGTTTAGTCGTGCTTTTTTACGAGGTGTAAAGGGCGATTGGAATATAGCTTGGAAGTACTTTTTGGAATGAAGGTATTTAGGCACGCATTCTCATTTGCATATCCGAAATCTGCAAATCAATCTATCTACTCGCACCCTTCTCTTACATCCACATATTCACTCTTTACGTCGTCGCGGAAGAACTGGGATGCATGGTGATCAAATTCAGCGGTATCGTCTATAGTAGTATAAAACTGGCGGCTGCCGGTTTGGGTTAAAGATTGTTCTATTTCCGGGTGCCGGTGCAGGTAATCTACCAGGCTGGTAGCTACTATATCACCTTGTGCAACTACATTTACGTTTGCAGGCAGGTGTTGTTTAATCTTTTCCTGCAATAACGGGTAATGGGTGCAGGCCAATAAAATGGTATCGATGTTTGGCGATTGCGCCATCAGTTCATCCAGGTACTTTTTAACATAGTAATCTGTACCGGGTTTATCGTACTCGCCATTCTCTATCAATGGCACCCAAAGCGGGCAGGCTTGCTGGTAAACTTTAAGTTCGGGGTAAAAATGTTCTATCTCCAGCAGATAAGAACCCGATTGCACGGTTCCTTTGGTGCCCAGTACGCCTATTTCTTTCGATTGAGTATAATTACCTATAACTTCTGCCGTGGGGCGGATAACGCCTAACACCCGTTTATCAGCATACTTTTTAGGAAGATCCTGCTGCTGAATGGTGCGGAGCGCTTTGGCCGATGCCGTGTTGCAGGCCAGTATTACCAATGGGCAGCCTTGCTTAAACATCCATTGCACGCACTCCCAGGTGTATTGGTGGATGGTTTTGAACGAGCGGTTACCGTAGGGTGCACGGCCGTTATCGCCCAGGTAAATGTAATCGTAGCCAGGTAATTGCTCTACAATTGACCTAAAAACGGTTAACCCGCCAATGCCCGAATCAAACACCCCGATAGGACTACCTTTTACCATATTAACAAAAATAAAAAAGCGCCCTGTAATAAGGGCGCTTTGTAAATAATATTAGATGCGTGTGATTATTTTAAACCTAATTTAAGTTTAACAGCAGCTAAAAGATCATCAGCATCCGGAGATACGATCAAATCTGTTTGTGAAGAGTTTAATACGTATCCGTAACCTTTTTCTTTTGCAACAGCAGCAATAGCGCCACGTGCTTTGTCAATTAAAGGTTTGGTTAACTCGTTACCTTTGCTTTCTACTGATTGTTGTGCAGTAGTTTGGTAATCCTGGAAACGTTTACCTAAATCCTGCAGTTCGTTTTCTTTAGCCAAACGTACAGCTTCTGTCATGCTGGCTCTTTTGTCCTGGTATTCTTTGCTTTTGGTTTGCAACTCAGTGTTCATGGTAGTTAACTGATCCATGAAAGTTTTTTTGTAAATATCAAGCTGAGAAGAAAGAGTTTTAGCTTCGGGCATCAAGCTTATTACTTGTTCAAAATTAATGTGTCCAATTTTACTTTGGGCCTGGGCAAAGCTGCTTGCAAATAACATTCCTGCTGCAACTAAAGCAACTTTAAATAGATTTTTCATTTTTGTTGTTCTGGTGTTTAATAATAGTTTGCTAATGTATATAAATTTTATTTGGCAAATACACCCGGTTTTAATCCAAGGCGCGTTACCACATCATTACTTTTATCGTAACGCGGGTTGGCGTAAAGCATCATCACTTCGCTGTTTTTGTCAAATATCATATCCAGGTTATCGCTTTCGGCAACGGCCTGTACTGCCTTTGACACTTTATCCTGGATAGGTTTAATCAACGATGTGCTTTTTTGTGAAAGGTCGCCATCCGGGCCAAATTTCTGGCGCTGAAAGTCTTTCGCTACTTTTTCTTTTTCCACTATCTCCGCTTCGCGGCGTTTACGCATCTCTGGCGTCATTAAAACCTGATCTGCCTGGTAGGCTTTATACAGGCGGTCTATTTCTTGAAAGCGGCCGTCAACCTCTTTCTGCCACTGATCAGACAATGCTGCCAGTTGTTTTTGCGATGATGCATACTCGGGAATATGTTTTAAGATATAATCCGAATCTACATAAGCTAAACGCTGTGCAAACGCTGCTGTGAATGCTGTGAACGTGAAAAACAGAACTAAAATTATCTTCTTCATAAAATATATTTTATGGGCATTGCTAAAAACCCTTTCCCTTATCAACCCTTTAATTCTTTTTCAAAAGAGCACAAAAGATGTGTTTTTAGCAATGCTTTTATGCAAATTAATTGAATCCTCCGCTTAAACTCTGTGAAATGGTAAAATGGAAGTGGCCTTTGTTTGCAGTAGGCTGGCCTGGTATGGCATCGAAACCATAACCGTAATCCAATCCAAGTAAACCAAATATCGGTAAAAAGATCCTTGCACCCATACCTACCGAACGCCTAACGTTAAACGGATTTACCTGGTTTATATTATCCCACACGTTACCACCTTCGGCAAAGCCTAAAAGGAAAATAGTTGCCGACTGACCGGTGATTACCGGGTGCCTTAACTCAAACGTGTATTTGTTGTAAATGGCATTACCCTGGTTGGTGTTTGCATTAAGGTTTGAACCTACCGGTACTATAGAGAAGTTTTCGTAACCCCTCATACCAATAATATCTGTACCCTGTAAGAACTGGTAGCTCTGCATACCATCACCACCCAGCTTAAAGCGCTCGAAAGGTGAAGGACCAACTTTACTGTTGTACTGACCCAAGAAACCAAACCTTGCCTGTGACATCAGCACCAGCTTGCCTGCAATTTTAGTAAACCACTGGGCATCAAATTTAACTTTGTAGTACTCTACAAAATGATACCTGTCCTCAGGTGTTGCAATGGTATAGTTGGTGTTGTTGAACAATGAGTATGGCGGCGTACCCTGCAGCGTTAACTTAATGTTTGAACCCATAGTTGGATACAAAGGAACGTCGATAGAGTTACGGCTAAACTCCTGGGTTAATTTAATGTTGTACGATGTACCATTGTTAAACAGGTAACCAGGGTAGTTATCAAGGTTGTAGTGGTCAAAGTTTAACGAGTAGTTTAACTGGAAGTAGTTATCCGGCCAGTTTAAACGTTTACCCAAAGTTATACCCACACCGTTAATACGCAGGTTATTATAGTTAGGGCTGCTTTTTGGATAGTACTGCCCGGTTGAACTACCTTGTGTATAGGCAGATACCGCGAAGTAAATAGGTTTTTTACCACCTAACCATGGCTCGGAGAAAGTGAACGAGAAGTTCTGATAAGTTCTGCCGCTGGATTGGCCCCTTAAGCTCAGCTTTTGTCCGTCGCCTTTTGGCAGCGGGCGGTAAGCTTTACCGTTGAAGATATTACGTAACGAGAAGTTATTGAACGTTAAACCAAGTGTACCCACCAGCTGACCGCCACCGAAACCACCCGAAAGCTCGATTTGATCTGAAGGTTTTTCAACCACGTTGTAGATCAGATCCACAGTACCTTCTGCAGGGTTAACGTTAGTTGGCCTTGGTTCGGTTTTATTCTCATCAAAGTTACCCAGCTGGCCAATTTCACGTGCACTACGGATAAGCAATTGCTTGCTGAAACGCTGCCCCGGTTTGGTACGGATCTCGCGCATTACTACCTTATCATTAGTAACATCGTTACCTTTTAATATAACACGGTTGATAGTGTATTGCGGGCCTTCGTAGATCCTGATATCCAGATCTACCGTATCGTTATAAATTTTGGTTTGTACCGGATCTGCGTTGAAGGTTAAATATCCATCATCCAGGTACAAGGAAGAAACGTCATCGTTGTTTGGTGTTGGCCCTGATAACCTCTTGCTTAACTCCTCTTCGCTGAAAGATGAACCTTTAGCTATCTGTAAAACACGTGTTAACACTTCCGAAGGATAGCGCGCGTTACCGGAGAATTTAATATTACCGAAGAAGTATTTATGCCCTTCGTACAGGGAGATCTTTACGTCCACCGTTTTATCATCGTGCCGGCTAACGGTATCGCTCAGGATCTCGGCATCACGGTAACCCTGCCCCTGCATTTTATCTATCAGGTTTTGCTTATCTTCTTCGTACTTGTCCTGTTTGAATTTTTTAGAACCAAAGATGTTATAGATCTTACGGGTACGCGTTTTGCTTAGGTACTTACGCAGCTTAGATTGAGAAAAATCTTTGTTACCCTCAAACGTAACGCTGTTTATCATCACCTTGGTTTTCTTATCCACCTTCACATTCAGGATCACCCGGTTACTGGTATCTCCCGGATCTTTTACCTGGCTGATGTTTACCGTAGTATTATAGTAGCCTTTTTCGTTAAAGTGCTTTTTGATGATGGCTGTTGTAGTCCTCATCAAATTCTCGTTAACAATTTTACCTATTTTATCGGTAAGTTTTTTGGTTACATCTTCAATCTCGCCTTTGCGGATACCGGTAATGTTTAACCTTGATAAAAGCGGCAGCTCCACTACGGCAATTTCAAGATAAATGGTATCCATAACCAGTTTGGTAACATTTAGCTGGATATCATCAAACAAATTCTGTTTGTAAAGGTCTTTAATAACATTGGCGTTAGCCTCGCCCGGGAGGGTGATCTTATCGCCTTTGTTTAATTTAGAGATCTGTAGCAATACATCTTTATCGAGATATTTAGCACCACTAACGGTTACGCCGCCAATAATATACTCCTTAGGGTTAAGGTAGCTTAAACTGTCGGCCGGGATTGTTTTTGTAAGCGTTGGGCGCCTTTGGCCAGATACCTGGGCAAGTGCCGCTGTGCTTAAAACACAGAAAAGTATAGCAAAAAAAAGTTTATTCATTCGAATATTTTAGTGGGCTAAAAATAATTTATACAGTTGTTAAAAAGTGTTAAAAGAAAAAATTTAGTTTACCTGCTCGCTTGTCTTCCCAAAACGACGTTCGCGTTTCTGGTAATCAAGTATAGCTTCATACAAATCTTCGCGCCTGAAATCGGGCCATAATTTTGCAGTGAAGTATAGCTCGGCATAGGCAATTTGCCAAAGCATGTAATTACTTATACGGTACTCGCCACTCGTTCTTATCAAAAGCTCGGGGTTGGGCATACCGCCTGTGTATAAATTATTCTCAAACATTGTTTCATCAATCTCCTCGGGCTTTATCTCTCCGGCCTGCACTTTGGCAGCCAGCGCTTTAGCAGCGTGAACTATCTCGTTACGCGAGCTATAGCTTAAGGCCAGGGTTAATACCAACCCTGTATTTGCTGATGTTTTATTAATTGCATTTTCAAGTTCGCGGTGGCATTTGCCGGGTAGCTGATCAATATCGCCAATGGCATTTAAGCGCACATTATTCTCCATCAGCTTCTTAATTTCTTTGTTGATGGTGCTGATGAGTAGCTCCATAATGGCGTTCACTTCAAATGTAGGTCGGTTCCAGTTTTCGGCGCTGAAAGTGTAAAGCGTTAAATATTCAACGCCCAGTTCGCCGGCACTTTCTACTATATCCCTTACAGATAGTACACCATTGTGATGGCCAAATACCCTTAATTTGCCTTTTCCTTTTGCCCAACGCCCGTTACCATCCATAATAACAGCTATGTGGCGGGGTAATCTCTGCAAATCAATCTGATCCTTTAAACTCATTTTCCTGGCGGTTTAACAACTAAAATTTAGCTGTTAAATACATTGCTTGTTTAAAATTTACCTTGTTTTAAGCAAAGCTTTCAACAACTTATGCTATTTTTTTCAGGTGACAAAGGTAAAACTTACTTTGTATTATTTTAGTATGCTGCAAAAAAGAAATAAATGGGCGGAATAACAAAGTGCAGACAGATTAAAGATGATTAATTTGATAAAAGCACTAAGCGGCAAACACTTGTAATTTTGATTGCCGATAAGCTAACAAACAACATTAAACTTATTCTTTAAAACAAAAACCCTCCCTGCCGAAGCAAAGAGGGGGCATTTATTATATAGATAGGGTTTAGGTGAAAACTATTAATAGGCTTGTTTATCCTTTAGCAAACTGATATCCTTTGCGGCTATATCGGCAATGGCGTATTGTTGTACATCGGTTATCTTCATTTCATCTAAGGCATTCACCAGGTTTTCGTAGATGGAGCTTTCTGCAGGTTTTATAATTACCAGCATAGCTTTGCCGGTGGTTTTTTGCACGTATTCGCGGGTATTCATAATGGCGTGGCGCAGTCCGGCTTTGCCATAGCCGGTAATAGTGGCTTTGATAATGGGTTTATCCGCTTCTCCTAAATAGTATATGGCCTGGTTATTTTTCCCAAGGCAAATGGTCATCGTTCGGGATGCTGCCTGCGCACCAGGTTCGTTGCCTACCGGCATGGTAACATCCATTGCCATAGGTTTACTCAACGTAGTGGTGAGCATAAAAAAGGTAATGAGCAGGAAGGCAAGATCTACCATTGCAGTAAGATCTACACGCAGGGCTTGCTTTTTAGTGCGTACTTTGTTGCCCGATTTTTGTGGGGTGGTGTTTAACTCAGCCATGATTTTTACGTTTTAGGTTTAACAATTGATTTAATTATCCAACGAATAAAAGTAACTATTTTTTTCATTAAAGCAAATAATATTCTGTTTATAAAAAATAATACAGAATATTATTAAACAAAATGCAAGATCCACAACCAAATAGCTGCGTTTATAATAGCCAGGCAATCAATTAGGAATGATATTGCAGAAGTGTTAGGAGGACAAACGGAGAATTATTCCTGGTAGTAGCACTTTTCGGTAACGAAAGTGTAGGAGATGGTGAAACCGAAGAACATGTAGATGTCCTTTGTACGCAGATCGCCGCGTTGTGAGCCGGGAGTGCCAAGGTAGGTGCCTGTTCGCTCGCCGGATCTGTCTGCCAGTACAACAGATAAAGGTGTAGGCAAGGCAGAGGCGGGCGCGTAATAACCGCTTACATCATCCAGAAAATCGGTACGGGTGTAGCGGTAACCTAATTCGGCGCCCAAAGTCCATTTGCCGCCAACGTTGTATTTTATGCCGGCACCGTACGGGATAACAATAGTACTTTTTTTATACTCCGAGGTTTGTCCTTCGGTACGCAGATCGCGCAGGGTTACCTTACTGCCCTGGTACATTGTTTTAGGATCGAAAGAGGTAATGCCCACGCCTAAGAATATATAGGGTGTGTATTTATTCTTACCTGCGTCGGGAATATACTTCATAAAGTTAAACTCTGCCATCAGGCTAAGCTCACTTAATCCGTCGGTAAAGCTAAGGTTACGGTTATATATTTGCTCGTGTTTGGAGGTACTGTCGGCCCCGCCTATTTTACCGTACTGGTAATTAAGCCTTGCCGATAGGTAGCCATTAAAATTACGCTTTACAAATAAGCCAGCAGTAGCGCCGCTTGGTTTAAACGGACTGGAATTCAGATCGCCAATATAACCCGCGCCTCCCACAGTTCCGCCTATCTCCCAGGTTTGCGCCTGTGCAGTAAACGAAACGAAGAACAATAATAAGGCTGCGGAAAATTTTAGCATCCGGTGTGTTTAGTAATTACGGGCGTCTAATCCCCATAATAATTTAGTCCTTAACGTTTGTAAGTAACTTTCATTATTCATGCGGATCAAATTCAGTTTAAAACCAGCCTTATACACCCTGAACTGCATCGTTTTATCAATAACAGCGGTGCGGCTATCGCAAGATACAATGTAGTTGGTACCACGGCACTCTACCTCAAATGATAGCATGCTGGTATCGGGCAAAATAACCGGCCTTACATTTAAGTTATGAGGGGATACCGGCGTAAGGGCAATACTGTTCGACTGCGGGAAGATGATAGGACCACCGCAGCTCAGCGAATAAGCGGTAGAACCTGTTGAAGTAGAGATAATAATACCATCGCCCCAGTACGAGTTTAAAAATTCATCGTTAAGGGAAACATGGGTGGTTATCATGGCCGAATCATCGCGCTTGTGGATGGTTACATCATTCAGCGCAAAGTTATCCTCGCCGAAAAGTTTAACATCAGAGTCTATCACCAGCAACTCTCGGCTATCCAGCGTAAACTCACGGTTAACCACGGCATGGATGGCCGCAGGGATATCGTTTTTGTTGATGCTGGCCAAAAAGCCAAGCCTGCCGAAGTTGATACCTATCACCGGCACGCCGCTATCGCGGATAACGGTAACCATATCCAGCAGGGTACCATCGCCGCCAATGGTGATGAAGATATCTATAAAATCTTTGATCACATCATCCGCCTTCAGCACATTATATGCAGCGGTATCTACATTGCCCTGCAAATACTCGTTAAACTGATGATGGATATAAATATCAACCTTATGCAGCACAAGGCTATCAAACACCTGCCGTATGTAAGGGAATACCTGCGGATCGTTAAACTGCCTGCCGTAAACTGCTATCTTCATAAATAGGCTTTAAAAAAAGCGAATATCGAACTTTGAAAGTAAATGTAGGCAGTAATGTTTTAAAATGTTACTGTCTGATTTTAGATTAGGTGGTATTTGGGCAAGTAGCGTATTACACTCCTATTCATTGCCGTCGATTAAAACCGACTAACTATAACAATGATATAAAGGTTTCAGCCTAAACCGTCCCTCGTTATTTAGGCTAAAGCCACACTATGTGCTACCTTATCCGCCCCATAAATGGGACGGCAATGAAATTAACATTGTTATTTATTATAGATGCTGTAAATCTACCCTAATTACTTCGCCAACTCTTCAGTAGTAACCGGGTTACTCAGCAATTTACCAAACACTTCCCAGCGTTTAACCGGGTCTTTTGTGGTGCCGCCGTTCTTTTCTATATAATGCTTTACCAGGTCCTGCCCGTAGTTGTAATTGATAACATAGCTGCGGTACTTTTTAATAAAGCTGATAGATTTATCTGCAGTTTCATCATTCATCAAACAATATTTTCTTAGCCAGCTGCGCGCCTTACTTTCCGACATGGTATTATTCACCAGGCCACGCGCGGCTTCGTTACGGGCATAGTTGAGGCTGTTTTTTATTGTAAGCGCTTTAAAATACACATCAATACCAGCGGTATCTAACCCGGCTAACGGCAACAATACATTTTTAGCAAACTTTACTTTATCATCTCCGGGGAAAGCCAGTTCGATACCAAAGTTGGCGCTGCCTTCGGCAATTAACGATTGCGGACTAAACAGCGGATACAGCGAAATCTCCACCCATCCCCTATCGTGATAAAGGTTTTTCTCCAGCAGCATATTGTAAACATGGTGGCCGGGATAGCTTTCGTGGCTGCCCACATCAATAGCCCTGTCTATAAAAATTTTGATATCAGTGTTTATTTGCACTACACTTTGGTATTTGCCTTTGTACCAGTTGTAGCCGTTCCAGGGTTTATCGGTAACGTATTCTAATGAGAACGATTCGCCGGCGGGCAACTGGTAATGCGCCAGCGTGCGTTTGCGGGCTTCGGCTGTAGCGGCTTTAAAAACCGGGTCCAGCTTATCTTTGGGAATGATGAATTTATTGGCCAGTCTTTGGAACCGGTCGTTCACGTTGCCTTTACCCGGTAAAATGCTATCGAGCTGGTCTACCTGCTTTTTAAAGTAATCTTCATCATATACAGGGGCCACCACGCCGAATAATTCTTTTGATTCCTGGTCGAATGTACCGTAAGTACCCGATGCTATGCGGATGCGGCTGCCAAAAGCAATAAGCTGGTTATAGATCCAGTTAGCGCGGATGCGATTAGAATCTACCTCGGCAGAACCTGCAATCAGTTTCAGCTCGTTCATCAAAGTGTTTACCGATGCCAGCAGGCTATCGCGCGGAAAATCTTCGCCCGGCTCAGCTTTCGGTTTTAGCGAATCGGGACCATAATAGGCATCCACAAAGTTTTTATCGTACTGGCCAATGGTAAGCCCCAGTGTTACGTACTCCTCAGCAAGTTTGTTTAGTTTTTTACTTTCGGGCTTATCGGCATTGTTAGTGCACGATAATACAAAGAGAATAGGTATAAGCAGGAAAAAAAGCTTTTTCATTGAGGTGGAGTTAGCGTAGTAGGGGCTGCAAAGCTAACAAAACAAAGGTTTAGAGTTAAAAATGGTTTTAGATTTTTAAGCGGCTATCTATAAAATACAAATAATGGATGCAGTTAATAAGTGCATTTGCACCCATCCGCCCAAATTCTTACATTAGCCATACCCAACCCACACTTTTTACATGGCCGGATATTTTGATCTGCAAAAGCATAACACAACCCTTTCTACAGAAATTATTGCCGGTGCATCATCCTTTTTAGCAACAGCTTACATTATAGTGGTTAATCCATCTATTTTAAGCCAGGCGGGGCTGCCTTTTGCCGGGGCGCTTACGGCTACTGTGCTGGTATCGTTCTTCAGCAGCTTAATGATGGGGCTTTATGCTAAAAACCCCGTGCTGGTTGCACCGGGCATGGGCTTAAATGCTTTTTTTGCTTTTACAGTTGTACTGGGTATGAAAGTACCGTGGACAGTTGCATTGGGTGCCGTATTTTGGTCGGGCGTGGTATTTCTATTGCTCTCCGTTTTTAACATCCGGGAGCATATTGTAAAAGCCATACCCAAACAGTTGCGTTATGCCATAACTGCGGGTATTGGCATGTTCATCACCCTGATAGGTTTTTCGGGAGCTAGGTTTATTGTACCCAATGCGGCTACTATTATTGGTATTGGGGCGCTAACCCCTGTGGTAATTACCTTTCTGGTTGGTTTAGGCGTAATGGCTGTGCTGATAATGCGTAAAATAAAAGCCGCTATTTTGTTGGGGATTATTTTTACTACGCTGGCGGCTTACCCTATTGGGCGGGTATGGGGCGGCACAGTTCCTTTGGTGAGTGTAAAAGAAATTATATCTGCGCCCGATTTTAGCCTGCTCTTAAAACTTGATCTGATGGGTTCGTTTAAATGGGCCTTTGCACCAGTGATATTTGCATTTGTTTTTACAGATATGTTTGATAGCCTGGCCACACTTATTGGTATTGCCGAAAATGCCAACCTGATGGATGCCGATGGCGAGCCACAAAACGTTAAGCCCGCTTTGTTAACCGATGCGGTTTCTACCACAGTTTCCGGTTTGTTGGGCTCCAGCCCGGGCACGGCATATATCGAATCGGCAGTGGGTATAGCAGCCGGTGGGCGCACGGGGTTAACAGCGGTGGTGGGCGCATTCTTGTTTCTGCCATTTTTATTTTTATCGCCGCTGCTATCGGCTATACCGTCTATTGCAACCGCTCCTGCGCTGGTTTTGGTTGGTGCATTTATGATGGGCGCTGTGGTGAAGATAAACTGGACCCAACTGGACGATGCCATCCCGTGTTTTCTGGCTATGATACTTATCCCTTTCACTTATTCCATTACCCATGGTATTATATGGGGCTTTTTAAGTTTTACCATATTAAAATTATTCAGCGGCAAAAGCAGGGAGATAAGCCCGGCATTGTGGCTTATTGATGTGTTTGCAATTTTGGCACTTATTTATATTTAAGCATCTCTAATGAAAAGATCATTCTATCTAATACTCTTACTTGTGCTGATAAGCTGCTACTCAGTTTTAGCGCAAACCAAACCAGCAGTTACTGCCATATTAGGCGCATTCCCTCCCGAGATTAAGCTGATATATGATAAGATGCAAAATCGTAAGGATACTACCATTCAGCATATCCTTTTTATAGAAGGTACGCTAAACGGGCGCCATGTAGTATTAGCCAAAACCGGTATAGGCAAAGTTAATGCGGCAATTACCACTACGCTGGTAATTGAACATTTTTCTCCATCTGAGGTAATTTTTACAGGCATTGCAGGTGGTGTTAACCTGGCCCTTTCCCCGGGCGATCTGGTAATTGGCAGTAAAGTAGCCTACCACGATTATGGTACTATTACCGCCGATAGCTTAATACGCCAGCCTACCAAAAAACATGATAACACGGGTAGTAACCCTATATATTTCCAAAGCAGTGCAACACTTGTTAAGCTTGCCGAAACAGTGAGCAAGCAGGTTACTTTGCAGAGAATTGGCAGCGCTACCAACCATGTGCCACAAATTGTAACCGGTGTAATTGTAACAGGAGATGTGTTTGTATCATCGGCAAAGGCTACGCAGGAGTTTCGCACAAAAATGAATGCCGAAGCAACAGAAATGGAAGGGGCAGCCGTAGCACAAACCTGTTACCAGCAGCAAGTGCCCTTTTTGTTGATCCGCAGCTTAAGCGATAGCGCCAACGGAAGTGCCCACAACGATGTAGCTGCCTTTTATAAAGTAGCGGCTTATAACTCTGCTACACTGGTAATGGCTATAGTTGCAAAAATAAACCGGGATTAAAAGATCTTCAGGATTATAGGAATCCCATTTTTCCTTCTAAAATTGACAGATAGTTTTGGGTGCGAAGGTTTAATAAATACCTGTTTAAGGTAATTATTTCAAGAGTTTACAGAGCCCTGACTTTTTACAAGTTCAAGTAATTCATAAACGAATCGAACCGGTCTTTGGAGTTATCGTTATGATCTGTTACGTTGAAGGTGGCCTTTACATCGTATTCATAGCGCAGAAAGGTGGCTATAATATTGGATAGATCCTGTTTGTTTACCTTTAAGGTTACCTCCATACGGGTACTGTCTGGAAAGGTGCGTACGTACGAACTCAGGATCTGGGCGTTGTCACTCTCCACAATCTGCGACATGTGCGCCAGCGAGTTGTTTTTATTGCTTATCTCCAGCACAATAATACCGCCGGGCGTACTTACTGATGTAAGCTCGGCAAAGTAAGCGTTCATGGCATTGATGGAGATAAGGCCCTGATAATCTTTTTTGTGATCCAGCACGGGTACAACGCTCAGGTCCTGCTCATAAAACAGGCGGATTACATCATAAATGTGCTGGTCTTCTAAAACATATGGATTAACCAGCGACAGACCCAACGAGCCTATGGGTACGTTATAATCAGTTTCTTCAATCAGGTCGTCTTCACTCAGAAGGCCCAAAAACTGCTCTTCATTCACAATTGGCAGGTGCCTTACGCGGAACTCCGCCATACGGTCAAATACCTTCTGAATACTATCAGAAGTGTGCACCGGGGGGATAGCGTCGGCAATCAGCTCAATTGCAAGCATAGTTTATTGTTTTAGTTTATCTAAAAATATCTTCAGGTACGAATTAAACTCCTCGGGGTGCTCCATCATTGGGGCGTGCCCGCATTTATCAATCCAGTATAAAAAAGAGTTTGGCAGCAGTTGGTTAAATTCTACAGCCACCTCCGGCGGGGTAATTTTATCGTCCCTGCCCCATATTAACGCAACCGGCATGGTAATCTTGCGCAAATCGCCCTTCATATTATGGCGGATAGCTGATTTTGCCATCGCAAGGATCCTTATCACCTTTGCACGATCATTTATAGTAGCATATACGTCATCAACCATCTCTTTGGATGCTACCTTTGGGTCGTAAAATGTGTATTCTACCTTTTCTTTTACAAACTCGTAGTTCTCGCGGCGGGGGAATGAACCACCGAAAGCATTTTCGTACAAGCCCGAACTGCCGGTTAACACCAGGGCCTTTACATAACCCGGATGCGCCAATACATATATTAAACCTACATGGCCGCCAAGCGAGTTACCCAATAAAGTTACCCTGGTAAGCTTTTTGAACTTAATGAATTTATGTACAAATTTAGACAAGGCACGTACACCGGTTGTCAATATAGGCAAATCATAAATAGGCAGTATAGGAATTATAACACGGTAATGCGGACTAAATTCCTCAATCACCTTCTCCCAGTTACTAAGCGCCCCCATTAAGCCATGCAATAGCAGCAATGGTTCGCCTGTACCCTCTTCTATATATGTAAAACCCTTTTCTTCTTTAAGTACAAAATTCATAACTACTGGTTCAAGTGCGTTATCTAAACAGATGCAGACTATTTATGCTTTTAGTCTGAAAAGTTGCAGATACTACTGTAAAATTAGTTTATTAGGGTTTAGATGCAACAATTTTAACAATTAAATTATCCTAATAGTTGTTTAACTACCTCAGATACAGTTTTTCCATCAGCGCGGCCTGCAAGTTCTTTATTGGCAACACCCATTACCCTCCCCATATCTTTTACCGATGTTACACCCAGGCGTTCTATCACCTCCTGTATGTAGCCTTCTATCTCAAACTTTGTCATTTGCTGTGGCAGGTATGGTTCAATTACATACATTTCGGCCATTTCTACCTCGTACAAATCTTCGCGGTTTTGTGATTTATAGATGTCGGCCGATTCTTTACGCTGTTTTATCAGTTTTTGCAATACTTTAATTTCTGCTTCGCTGGTTAATTCTTCAGCTGCGCCTTTTTCGGTTTTAGCTAATAGTAAAGCCGATTTAATAGCACGTAAGCCACGTAAACGGTCGGCTTGTTTAGCCAGCATGGCTTGTTTTATATCCTGATCTATTTGTGTAATGAGTGACATTTTATTTGTGATTTTAGATTTTCTTTTATTTCGGATGTTCGATTTCGGATTTAAGCAAATTTTATCTTGTGTATTTATAATCTGCACATTTGAAATTTGTACATCTGCACATCAAATTATCCTCTGTATATACTGGTAGCCCCTGCCTGTGCTGTTGGCATTACTACCAAATCATTAATATTTACATGCGCAGGGCGCGATGCCACAAACCAAATGGTTTCGGCAATATCCTGCGCAATCAGCGGCTCAAAGCCTTCGTAAACCTTTTTAGCGCGGTCTTTATCGCCTTTAAAGCGTACTTCAGAAAACTCGGTTTCTACCGCGCCGGGGTGTACTGCGCTCACTTTGATGCCGTGGCTCAGCAGATCCAGCCGCATACCTTTATTTAAGGCATCCACTGCGTGCTTGGTAGCGCAATATACGTTTCCGTTAGGATAAACATCTTTGCCGGCTATCGACCCTAAATTAATAATATGCCCCCTGCCGTTGGTGATCATCCAGTTGCTTACTACGCGGCTTACGTATAGCAGGCCTTTAATATTGGTATCAATCATGGTGTCCCAATCGTCGTAGCTGCCTTTGTCAATCGGGTCGAGCCCCTGGCTGAGGCCAGCGTTGTTTACCAGCACATCTACCTGTTTCCACTCAGCGGGCAGGCCCTCTAGGTTGGTAACAACCTGCTCGCGGCTGCGCACATCAAATTGCGATACCGCTATTTCTACGTTGTACTTATCGTTCAGTTCCTGCGCAAGGCGCTCTAAACGCTGCATGCGGCGGCCGGTAAGTATTAAATTATAACCCTCGCGGGCAAATGTGTGTGCACAGGCCTCGCCTATCCCTGCGGTGGCACCTGTTATTAATGCGATCTTAGCCATAGGTATATGTAACTATCGGCAGCGAAATTATGTTTTTATTTTCGCAAATGTTGGGAATGACAGAAAAGTTGACTCTTAGCTTTCATTAGTACTTTGGTAGGCGTGGAAGCTGTGTTTGATAAGCCTGTGGATGTTACTTTTCTTTTCCGCAAAGAAAAGTAACCAAAAGAAACTCCCGGCTGCGTCCTGTTCTGTTAAAGGTAGTGTTTTAGCAGTTGCAGTGGTTACCGAGCAGGCCAAGGCCGAATTGAGGAGGACGTTGTTATGGTTGTGATATGGTTCTTAAAATCCAATCTTTAATTGTGGTTTGCTCCGCTTGCAGATCAAAATCTTCCAGAATCTCTCAATCCTTAAATCGTGTCATTATTCGAAATACAAACTAAACATTATAGTATGCAGCGATAGTTTACTTATAGGCGCCGAGAACGGGTGGTTCTCGGGCAGCAACATGTTGCCAAAGGTGTTGGTTACCTTTATTTCGGGCGATAGCTTAAAATACTCAAAGTAGATATCGAACCCGAAGCCTGCTTCGTAAGATGAATAGTTCTTCACATTTTTCACCATGCGTTCTATAGGCGCGGTGTTGAGGCCATCTTTTTTACCGCCTATTGCACCGGAAAATTTCACGCCGCCCATGAGGTAGGCCCGCAGGTTGCCCACCCTGTCTGATTTTAGTTTCAACGATAGCGGGACATCTACCGTTGTTGCCTGCACTTGTTTATTAATAGGCTCGGCAGTATCTTCAAAAGTATAGGTAAGGGTACGGTCGGAGAAAATGAGCGAAGGCGTGGTGCGCACTTCCAGATGGTCGGTAAGGCGATACCTGGTTATAAAGCCAACACCAAAACCGGGTGTGCCGTGCGAACTAATGCCTGTAAGCGGTTTAGTTACGTTAAGCCCCGTTTCCGGATCTACAAATGGGGTACGCCAGTCGGGTTGTTTTACGATCTTAAAATCGCTGTTTACATAGGAAAAACTAAAACCAAAACTGAGGTCGGTTTCATCGGCCCCACCACCCCATGCCGGTACAAATTGCTGCGCAAACAATAAATTGCCGCTGCCAATAAGTATCAGTAAGGTGATAAGGTAACGTTTTATCATTTAATGCCGGTATAGATTGAACAGATACCAAACGCTAAAGGTCTGATTTTGGTATACTTAAAACCTGCTTTTAACATCACGGCTTCAAAGTTTTTCCCATCAGGGAAGGCGGCTACAGATTCGGGCAGATAGGTGTATGCCCTTGCATCTTTGCTAAATAGCTTACCCAGGCCAGGGGTGATATAGTTAAAATAGAAATTATACAGCTGTTTTATAGGGAACACTTTTGGTTTAGAAAACTCCAGCACAACAGCTTTTCCCCCTGGTTTCAGCACCCGGTGAATATCGGCTATACCATCGGCAAGGTTCTCAAAGTTGCGTACACCATAAGCCACGGTAACCGCATCAAAACCATTGGCATCAAAAGGCAGTTTTTCAGAGTCGCCCAGTTTCACTTCAAATTTATCAGAGAGATTTCGCTTGGCTATTTTTTGCTTCGCGATATCCAGCATCCCCTGTGAAATATCAACCCCGATGATCTTTTTAGGTTTCAGGATAGATAATGCCTCGAAAGCAAAATCGCCGGTACCGGTGGCTACATCTAAAATCAGCTGTGGCTTATCGCCCTTTAATTCGTTAATGGCTTTTTTACGCCAGATGATATCTATCCCCAACGACATAAAGTGATTTAAAAAATCGTAGGTTTTAGAGATGTTGTTGAACATATCGGCAACCTGCTCTTTCTTGCTGCCCTGCTGATCCTGGTACGGTGTTACGGTTTTGCTCATGAGTATAGTGTGGGCAAAGATAGTTTTTTTTGTGCAGTCCGTTACCGGCGTCCACAATCCATAATTATTATAATGATTGCGTGACAATCATTACCACAGGACTTTAACCTCTCAACTATCATCTTAAATTTCTTTTTAATATTATTTAAAAACTATACCTTCACTCGTACCATTTTATTTCACCTAAGGCTACTAACATCATGAAAGAAAATCCTGAAGCATCCCGCAGGGGCTTTATTAAAAGGCTTGCCACAACAGCGGCCGCAGCTACCGTTGGCAATAGTTTAATTGCAGCAGATAAGCCCGGCAGTTTTCACTATTTAAAACAGCAGTATAACCAATACGGCCCTAACGACCAGGTAAATATTGCCCTGATAGGGGCAGGCGGCATGGGTACTTCAGATACGGTAACCGCCCTGCAGATCCCCGGTGTAAAGCTGGTTGCAGTGTGCGATTTATACGATGGCCGATTGAAAGATGCTAAAACCAAATGGGGTGCAGATATTTTCACCACCAAGGTGTATAAAGAAATTTTAAACCGTAAGGATGTTGACGCAGTTATCATAGCTACGCCAGACCATTGGCACCAGCAGATCTCCGTGGATGCTATGCGCGCCGGCAAGCACGTGTACTGCGAAAAGCCAATGGTACACTCTGTTACCGAAGGTCCTGCAGTTATTAAAGCGCAGCAGGAAACAGGGAAGATCTTCCAGGTGGGGAGCCAGGGCGTATCATCTTTAGGGAACGAAAAAGCTAAGGAATTACTAAAGGCCGGAGCCATAGGCGAACTAAACTATGCCGAAGGTTTTTGGGCACGCCGCGGTGCGGTGGAGGTTTGGCAATACCCTATCCCCGACGATGCTTCAACCCAAACGGTAGACTGGGAAACCTATATTAGCAACGCGCCGAAACGCCCCTTTGATTCTAAAAGATTTTTCCGCTGGAGAAACTATACCGATTACGGTACCGGCATGGCAGGCGATCTGTTTGTACACCTATTCAGCAGCCTGCACTTTATAACCAATTCTATGGGGCCGAACAAGATCTATGCATCCGGCGGTTTACGTTACTGGAACGATGGCCGCGAAGTGCCTGATGTTTTACTGGGTACGTTTGATTATGCAAAAGCTGCTGCGCACCCGGCGTTCAACCTATCGTTACGTTGCAACTTTGTGGATGGCACCAGCGGCACCACCTACCTTAAACTGGTGGGCAGCGAAGGATCTATGGATGTTACTTGGGATAGTGTAACCCTTAAGCGCAATAAATCCATCGATAACAACGACCCTTTTTATATCGAAAAAATGAAGCAGATGGGCCAGGCTACCAGCGGCCGCAAAATGATGATGCCACCAGAGCAAATCACCTACGATGCTGAAAAAGGATACCTGGGCGGCCCGTACGATCACATGAATAATTTTATCACCGCCATACGCACAAACGGAAAAGTAACCGAGGATGCCATTTTTGGCTACCGTGCTGCGGCCCCTGCCCTGCTGTGTAACGACAGCTATTATAAAAACAGCCCAATGTTTTGGGACCCGGAAAAAATGAAAATAGCTAAAGGATAAAAAACATCATCCATAATACAAAAACAAGGGCCTTTTCATCTTGAGAAGGCCCTTGTTTTGTATTAATAAAATTTTGGCAGCGGGTTTAAGTTAGTATCCTGCCTTTGGTGCCAGTATGGGTATATTGGTGCAGTTTCGCTGGCGGCATCAAGTTTTTGCACCTGTTCGGTGGTTAGATTCCATCCTACCGCTTCCAGGTTTTGTTTTAGCTGCTCTTCGTTACGGGCACCTATTACCAGGTTAGCTACGGTTGGGCGCTGCAATAACCAGTTTAACGATACCTGTGCTACAGATTTACCCACTTCTTCAGCTACTTCATCCAGCGCATCAACAATAGTATAAAGGCGCTCAAAATCTGTTGCCGGGCCGTGGCTGCCACCCTGTGCCAGGCGGTTATCTTCGGGCAGTGGTACCCCGCGGCGGAATTTACCGCTTAACCTTCCTGATGAAAGTGGGCTCCAAACAATGGTGCTTACTTTTTGATCTATCCCGGCAGGCATTAGCTCCCATTCAAACTCGCGGTCTAATAAAGAGTAATATGCCTGGTGCGCAATATATTTAGCCCATCCGTAACGCTCAGATATCGAAAGTGATTTTAGTAAGTGCCAGCCCGAGAAGTTAGAGCATGCTATATACCGTACTTTTCCGCTGGTGATGAGATCATCCAGCGCGTGCAGGGTTTCTTCAACAGGGGTGTTACCGTCAAAACCATGCATGTGGTAAATATCAATATGGTCTGTTTTTAAACGGCGAAGACTATCTTCCGCAGAACGGATCAGGTGGAAACGGGAAGAACCGTAGTTAGGGTCGTCGCCCATTTTAAATGTAGCCTTAGTAGAAATAAGCGCCTGATTGCGGATGCCTTCTAACGCTTTACCCAGGATCTCTTCTGAGATACCGCCCGAGTAAACATCGGCCGTATCAAAAAAATTAACGCCTGCATCCATACACAGGTTAACCAGCTTTTTTGCTTCATCTAACTGGGTATCGCCCCAAGCCTTGAAAAAATTATTGGCGCCGCCAAATGTTGCGGTACCAAAACTAAGCACGGGTACTTTTAAGCCCGAGCCGCCTAATTGTCTGTATTCCATAGTGTGAGTTTTTTTATTACGCGGCTTTAGTAATAGCCTACGAAACTCAAATCTCGGTGATACATTTAAAGTTTATATCACAGGAATAACATAAAGGAAAAAAGCTTTATAGATAGTATTGAATTACCGTATCACGGCGCGATGTTGTTTTTTATTATGAGTAATGGGTTTATCCCTAAAAAACATACGGCGAATTGCATTGCCAGAACGCTTGCGCATAAGCCTGACACGCGGCATAAAACCACGCAGGTTGATTTGCTTAAACATATCAAGCTGCACCAGTATAATCAGCAGCATGAGTAATACAATACTGTAAAACCCAAAGTTTTGCATACTGCTCCCAACACTAAACTGGCTTGCATCAAAAATTGACGGTTCAGCTTTCATGATCTCAAAGGTTATAGATGTAGGTTTGGTTAAATATCAACTACAACACTATTTCCCCTGCGATGTTTAACCGAAAACAAATATAATGAAAACATTAACCACTACAACCTATAGGAATAATTATTAAGCAACTTTTAAAGTTATGCTTAATAACGCTACCAATTTTAACTGAGTTTTTTTTGATAACAATAAAATCGCAACCCAGGCCTGAAGCTTAGGCCAATTTCGCCTGCAAAACTGTAACCCAACTTAGGGAACAGCTTTTGGGTAGCCTGGTTATTGGTATTGGTATCTACACGGAGTAAGGGTATACCCCGATTAATAGCCACTTTCTCAGCCTGCTTTAACAATGCCTCAGCTACACCCATACCACGATAATTAGGGCTTACTGCAAGCCTGTGGGTTACAATAGCCGTTTCATTAATATCCCAACCTGCCTGGGCATATTCGGGCTCTTGGTCGGTAGTAATTGCAGTTACCCCGGCAATGCCGCCGTCAATATCGGCTACCCAAAGCTGGTTAAGGGTAATATCTTTCTCAAAAACTCCAGCATTGGGGTAGGCACCGTCCCATTGTAAATTACCGCTGGCTATCATTAACGGAACAACCTCTTTAATGATTTGCATAATGGCGGGGATATCGGTAAGGGTTGCAAGGCGAATGTTCATCAAGTACAAAATAATAAATAAACAAACAATTAGCTTCCAATCTTAACGGAAATTACACAAAACGCAATTACCAAAGCGTGTATAATAAATGATGGTAGATAAATTCTCCCATATCGCACAATCTGAATACCATTTATAGCTAACAGCACAACTGCACCGAAAAAAGCAAGCATTATCGATAATATATCGACATTAGGTGTACACGGACCGGTTTTAAAACCTGGTGCTATGTTAAAAAATAGTATCAGACTAATTGCTAGTAAATAATACAACAGCGTTCGAGAAACAGGCTTAACGCTTGAATAACCCTTTGAAGTTGCAGCTATTTCTACATTTGCACCTGCATTCGGCTCCCACAAATTTTTCTGAGGCATCATAATATTATTTGATCGTATTAATGTCGCTTTGCTACCATTCCTCAAAATCTCACCTTAATGGTTATGCTTCTTATGAATATCCTTCACCAGGCATAGTTTTTTAATTTCGTCTATCCGGATAGGGAACGGCGAGTATTTAAGGCGGTTGCCTATCATTTCGGTTGTATTATCCGAGTGGGCTATTACTTCCTCCGGGTTATCGCTGGCCAACAAGCGTTTGTACATACGGTAATCGCCCCATTCAATGTAGTAAACTTCGCCGGGGAGGATCTTCATATCGGTAATTACCTTTAATGCCACCCAGCAGCCGTTCTCTAGGTAAGGATACATAGAGTGCCCCCAAACCGGCAGTGCAAAATCACACTCCTCTATCCCCGGGAAATTCATCCTGCCAACCGGGCGCGAATCGTTAATGTCGTTATAAACCTCTACCCCCGATGCCGTTGCTGTAATTTCATACATTGGGATGCCTTCTTCTGCACGATTATTTACAGTTTTTTCCGCAGGCCTTTTGGCACCAAAGAAATCTTTGTATTTATCTTTAAATATCTTTAATTTTTCAGGATCAATATTTTGCCTGCTCTTTATAATTTCGGTAATACTACTGGCATTGTTAAAACCTAAAGCCTCTGCCAGTTCCGAATTATTATTAAAAGCCTTACCCCTAAGCTGATTATAGAGTATAATAAACTCTAATGTTTCCGGCCTGATGGTTTTGATCTTGTTGGGTTTTGAATACTCTTCCATGCCTAAAAAATAAATTACTAATTTCTTTAGTATAATAAAGATATTTCTTTATATTTGTATCGTTCAATTAATATAAAGGTAAGTAAAATTATTCATTTACAAAACCAATGCCTACAGAAATTAAAGAAACAACTTTAATAATGCATACATAGTACCCGGCATACAAACAGAAAACAAACATACCAATGCATATAGTTTACAGTGCACTTAGCACCTTACAACAGAAACCGGCAAACAAACATCACAAGCAGCTGCGCCAGCGTTTGCAGGCATATCATTCAACATGTGATAAATACAGCCGCGAAATAGCCGCTATACAAAAATACCTGCCCGGCTGGGTCCCGCCTTTTGAAGCCAGGGGATAAATAAAACATTAACATAAATTAAAATTTAACAATGAAACTAACACAAAAACTAAAAGACGAGTTGTGGTGGATGATCATCTCGGTAGATTATGATTACAGCCGCATCAGTATTGCCGACCATGATCTTGGTGAAGAAATATTAACCCTTTGGCTGGAAGACAAGCAGGATTTTAAAAACAGCCTGGATGAATGCCTGCAACTGGATATCCCGGTTAGAAATTTCGCCAAAATTATTAAGGCCGAAAACCTAAACAGCTACGAGGGCACTAAGCTGCACCCCAACAAGCAGTTTGTTTATAAAACACGTGTAGAAATAAACAAACCTATTAAATGGTACCGCGACGATGCAGCCCCCGTTGAACAGACCTGGGCACGCGAGGCTATGCTGAAAAGCATATTAACCCAGTTAGTAGAAAGCGAAACCACTAAAGATTTTGAATAAAAATATGCCAATAGGCATTTTATACATACTAAACAGCTCTTAAATATTAGAGTAGAAATACAAGGCTATTGTTTAGCTACCGCACAAACGCGGCAGCCAAACTGTTCAATACCTTATAGGGTGATGCAGGGCCAATTATTTTATTAAGATGTTAACTTAGTTTACCTAACAACGCGTTGGCGAGCAGGCATAGAAACAGATACAGCAGGAAGAACAGCAAAAATGATTTCATGAAAGATGTAAGTTGATGTTACAAAAATCAGGAAAGCGATGTAGCCATTCAACCGTGATTTAACGGTATTTGGTACAGTAATTAACGGTAAAGCTTAGCGTTCGCGCACTTTCACCAGGCGGTCTTCATCTGCCTCTACCAATTCTTCTACTTCGCTTACAGCTTCGGCAGGTGTAGCATTGTAATTTAGTTTACGGAAACGCCATATAGCAAAGGCCGGCTCCTGGAAACGATTGATCAGTTTAAAAAACTTGGGGAAATTATGCACTTCATCCAGCAGAACGCCGGTTACAATGCCGTTATTATCCAATATCTCGCGGATGGTGTATTCTTTATCCTTAGTGATCCAGATCTCAAAATCACGTCTGATCTCGTCGTTCTTATCAGGATCTATCTTATCGTTAATGCAAATTACTTTATCACCCGGCCTCATAACACAAAAATAAAAAATAGAAACGCAAAAGCGTTATAAACTACTGCTCAAAAACTAATGCTGCAGCATTTTTACAGGCTAATTACATCGTTAAGAATCAAAATAGAAGGATTAAAGATTATATCCCGGCGGGCATAGAGACATAAAAGGCTGTGCCTTGGCCGGGGCTGCTCTCCAGCCAGATACGCCCGCCCTGCAACTCGGTAAACTCTTTACAAAGCAAAAGCCCAAGGCCTACGCCTTTTTCGTTCTGAGTGCCGAATGTAGCACCTGCGCGTAGTGTAAAAAGCTCAGCTTGCTTTTCCTCGTTAATACCGATACCATTATCGCGAATAATAAGCCAGCACTCGCTGCCAATTTGCTTGGCTTTAAAAACGATTTCGCCGCCGGGCTGGGTAAATTTAATGGCGTTGTTAATAAGGTTACGAATTACCAGCTGCAGCATATCGTTATCCGCTACAATGGTGATATCCCAATCGAGTTCGCTGGTAAGTGTAATTTCTTTTTTGAAGGCGATAGATTTTTCAAGTTCGAGTGTATTGAAAAGGGCTTCCCGCAGGCTTACATAACCCAGCTTAACGTTAACGCCATCCATTTGGGCCTTGCTCCATACCAGCAGTTTGCCAAGCATATCAATGGTACGGCGGGTCACCTTTAGCAGGTCGCCCTCCACCATGCGGCGCTCTTCGGTGTCCAGTTCGTACTCGGTAACCAGCTCCAGATAGTTTTGAATATTACTTAACGGCGACCGCAGATCATGCGCTATTATCGACATGAGTTTGTTTCGTTCCTGGTTAATACGACCAAGTTCAATATTCTGTTGTGTTATCTGCTGGTTTTTGTATTCTATGGAAGTGGCCTTTTCGGCAGATGAGCGTTTCTCGTAATCGTAGTTGCGCTTTAAGTAAGTGATAGTATAATAGATCACTATCAACACCACAACATAAGCCGATGTAAGATCGAAGTAACGGCTTTTGTTATCAGCATACGTATTGGGCACTAATGCAGGGTACGAATATTCTATCCAATGCAACCCGGTTATTAAGATGATGTTAACGGTTATCCAGTATACTTGCTGCTTTATTGGCGTGATGCAAAGTATTAACAAAAAACTAAGCCCCATTAACAGATCCGTTGGGCCGAAAGTACCTGAATTAAAGAAAAAGTCAACTGAAAATAACAAATAGCCAAAAACTCCAAAAATAATTACTGTGCTTTTTGTTTTGCCTTGATAACGCGAGCGGTAATATAAAAAACAAAACAGCAGCATGGCAATAAGGCTGATTAGCGCTATAAATGGCAGCCCTATGAAATAATTGAACGGAACATTATAGGCAAGCGCCAGAATGGCGATAATGCAAATGGAGTTAAAGATCCTAACCTCCAAAGGAAACTCCGCAGTTGAACCGGTAACTCTGATCCAAAGCTTATTAATATTTCCTACGAGGCTCAAAATATGTTAATGTTTAGGCAACTCAAGTTTACAAATAAAATTCAAAATCATCAAATAAGAGCCCAAGGTAGCACTTTTTATTGATGAGGCCGTCGCAAAAGTTATAATTGTCAGGCATACAGTCAGGTGAGTTTTTTTGCCTGGTAAAATTAAATGTTTCTTAATATGAAATTCTAAGCAGTGTAATTCTCCTTGTTTTTTTCTACTGAGTGTGCTATAATGGTTTCTAATACATCGGTATTAACATCCGCAAGCTTTTTAACATATAAGCAGCTTTTACCTGTTTCATATTTCCCCAGTTGCTGCATAAGATATTCATTGTCGATATTAACGTAGAGCGTGATATTATTTTTACGCGGCGAAAAGCCAACAATACACATATCCCCTTCGTGCCCGCTTGCGTACTTGTAATGATAACTATCAAACCCAACAATAGCAGTACCCCACATTACCGCAGGCTTACCGGTTACCTTTTGCATCAAATTAGCAATAGCGTAGCAATCTTGCCGTAAAGTTTCGTCGGCAATATTATCTAAAAATTCAGCGGGCGTTTTGGGGGTGGGTTTGGTTTTAAGCTCGTACATGGCAGCCGGGTTTGGTTAACCAAATATAATAATTGATCATCAAAATTAAGCCCACAAAAAAAGCCGGGCGATGCCGGCTTCTAAAAAGAAAAATATTATAGGGGCGTATTAATTACGGCTAAATCCGCCGCGGCCACCGCCACCGTTAAAACCAGGACCTTTATCCTCGGCTATGTTAACTGTAATGCGTTTGCCGTAATAGCTTTGCCCGTTCATGCATCGTATAGCTTCTTTAGCTTCATCCTCGTTCACCATCTCAACAAACCCAAAACCCCTGCTCTCTTTTGTTTCACGATCTTTAACGATCCTGAGGGACTTAACCGGCCCAAAATCTCCAAAAACCGCATTTAGTTCGGCCTCACTTACTTCAAGTGGAAGGCCTCCAATAAATACTTTCATTAATCTCCTTTGTTTTTTGTAAAGGTACGCAAAAATGGCCGTTTTTTAAAGCCCGTAACGCGTTATTAGGCACTCGCAAGGAGTTTTTTACAATAAAGTGTCAATATAACAACCTGTGTTAATTTAAAGGTAGTGTAAACCAAAAAGTACTACCGCTGCCCACTATACTTTCTACCCCAATTTTGCCGTTATGCCTTTCTATGATCTCCCCGCTGATGTATAACCCCAGCCCTAAACCAGAAAATTGTATGCCAGATTGATCTACCCGGTAATACCTTTCAAACAAATGCGGCACTTTCTCCGGCGGGATGCCTATGCCGAAATCCTGTACAGATACACGGACATTTTTTCCGTCGCGCTCAACCTTGATGTTAATGTTACGTGAGTTAGGCGCATACTTAACTGCGTTGTTTACAAAGTTTACTATCACCTGGTCTATCCGCTGTGCATCGGCATAAACCTTAATTGTTTCGTCGCCCTGTATCATAACCTCATAGTTATCATTCCCCTTAACATGGTCGCAACAATCGTCAACCAAATTGTACAAATTAAACCAGGTTTTCTTCAATGGCAGCTTACCATGATCTATCTTTGATACATTCATCAGATCTTCTGTTAAATGCACCAGCTTGTTTAAATTATCATTGGCTTTTTCCAAAAACAGCGGAATCTTGTCTGAGTCGCGGTTATCTTTTAGTACCTTGGTAAGCAACTGCATAGATAGCTTAAGCGAAGTAAGCGGGGTTTTGAGTTCATGGCTGGCTACACTGATAAACTCATCCTTCTGCTCGGCCATTTTGCGGCGGCCGGTAACATCCATAAAAGTACCTATCCCTAACACTATATTATTATTGCTATCGCGAATTGGGGCTGCGTTTATAGATATATAAAATCGTTCGCCATCCGGTGGTTGTATAGCTATTTCATGATCATACACGGGTTTGCCTGTTGCCATCATAATAGCCATTGGGTGCTCTTCTTCGGGCAATGGTGTACCATCCACCTTTAAGTTTTGCCATTGGCTGTTATCATTGGTATGGCTTAGTATCTCTTTCTCGTGCAAGCCGAGTATTTGCTGCGCCATTGGGTTGGCGTAGGTAAGTTTGCCTTCGGCATCAACAATACTTACCCCTTCGGCCATAGTTTCCAATATCTGCACCAGGCGCTCTTCATTATTACGCAGGTGCGTTTCGATGATCTTTTTCTCATCAATAATGGCTTGCAGCTTAGCGCGTGAACGTACCTTATCCGTCGCATCTAAAGCGAAACCCACAGCCCCACTTATCTGTCCTTCGTCGTTATACAAAGGCTCAACCGTTAAATCAAGATAAAAGGTTTTGAGCTTATCGGTGCGCTTGTATTCCAATGGAGTTTCTACCACACTATAAGAAATCCCCGAAGCAAGCACCTGGTCGAACACCGGGCGGTACCCTTGCTGCTCCAATTCGGGCAACACCTTAAAAAGCTGCTCGCCTATAATGCGTTCTGCAGGGGCTTTATTAAGCAATAAACGCATAGCATCGTTGGCATACTCAATAGCATAGTTATTGGCACTTACAAACATCATTCCTATAGGGGCTCGCATAAACTGTTGCTGCAGTTGCTCCTTTCTTTGGTCGCTTGCGGTAGCGGCTACTTGTTCGTTCCGGGCTTTTTGGTAAGCCTCGGTAATATCATCAACTACGTATATAATGTAAGATACCTTATCCGTATCGTCTAAAACAGGTGAACTTGTTACCTGCCAGTACCGCTTTTCAAAATCATTGGTATCTCTCCGGGGGATGTCATATCGCATGCCCTTAAGTACCTGTGGCTGCCGGGTTTCTACCGTTGCTACTAAATTGGCTTGTACAGCCTCCCGGTTACGTGTGTCATTATCAGAAGTATTCTCTGGAAATACAGCCCATAGGCTTTTACCTTCAATATCTTTCGGCATAAATCCGTTAACTTTAAGGTAAGCTTCGTTGGCTGTTATAATGGTAAAATGGGGCACATTTGCTTTAAGTATCACCGTTGGCGGCCCTTTATCAAAAAACTGCTGAAATAATATGGCAGGATATTTTGGCATAAACTATTAACCGTTTTACAATAGTTTTATTATTAAAAACAGAATGAGCAATAGCCCGATTAATTGAGGAACAGCAAATATAGCAGCTAAACTATTTTATCAAAAAGTAACAGAAAGGATATTTATTAATTATTTAAGATGCAGATTAAAGCTACCTTCAACACGGTGAAAAGGGGAGCCCTCTTTATCGTCGCCAGCTAAGAATGTAAAGAAAGTGCCTTTCGCCAGCACACTATCCTGCCTGTATTGCACAAGATCTAAAACGCCGGCATCCCCGGGTTCGGTAAACTGGGTAAGGCTGTACTGCTTAATATGTATAGCATCGGGCCTCAGCAATAGCTGACTTCCCTCTACCCCCTTGGTAATATCAGGTGCGGCTGTTCCTTTACTGCTTATGGCAAAGCTCATGGTGTGCGCCTTATTAATTGCGGTAATGCCAAAGTAATGGTTGTCGCCTACGCTCATGTTCACAAAAGCTACAGAATCATTGGCGGCATTAAAGGTATAGGTACTATCCTGTACCTTTACAGTTAAGGTACCGCTTAAAGCCAGGAAGTTTACAGCAGGGGAAACAGATAATACACTATCTGCAGCGGCTACAGCTTTTTTCTTATCCACGCTTGCGTTACCCTCGTCTTTCTGGCAGGATGAAGCCATAAGCGCAAAGAGCAAAATTGCATAAACAGACCAGCTTGATAACCGTTTTAGGTACATAGGCAAATTGATGGTATAAAACTACTAAAAAATATCTCCTAAATACAACTCTGCGACACTCAGCCCACAAAAATTTAACACTTTTTAACTTATAAATACAACGAACGCGAAAAACAAAAGGTTTGCTCCAATACGTACTTAATTTTACTTTTAGTTAATTATTGCCATTCATAAAACCAAATTCTAAAATATTTCCCCAACAGTAACAAAAACCCCTCTCGATTTTTGATTGCCAAACCCATAATCAATACAAATATTTGTTTTTGATACCTTGTTCAGCTTAATGCGCAACCCAGCGCCATAACCAGGCTGCATGGTTTGCGGCGCAGAACCCGGCGCGGCCGAAAAGCTTTCTCCGTTTAAAAAAGCAACACCGCCCAATAAACCGTTGCGGCTGATCCTGAAGCGATATTCACTTTCTAAATAAACCATTTGCGCCCCCCTAAATCTGCCTTGAATGTATCCCCTGCCCGTTCCATTATACTGATCCCAGGTATTTGCGGGCAGATCAAGGTAAGGCGGTTTACCATTCAGCACCAGCCAATCATAACTCCAAAGGGCAATTACGTTTTGCGAACTGGCCGGAAACCTAAAATACTTACGCACATCTACCACTAACGACCGCCATGCCAAAGTGCTGCCTAAAAACGCTTTGTTATCACGATATATCAATGCGGTATAAAAACCATGCTTAGGGTTAATAGAGTTATCCCGCATATCAACCAATAAATTCAGGGTAATCCCTGCTGATGTGGTATTTGCATCGGCGCCATACAGGGCATAATCAGATACGCTGCCATCAGGGTTACCTTCTTCGGTAATTCCCCAATGTTTATCAATAATAAACCCAGCCCCTGCATACAAGTTGCCTGTAATTTTTTTAAGAATAGTTTCATAAAAACGAAATAACTTGTAATCCATCGGATTATCATTTAACACTGATGAGTTACTGCCCAGGCCAAAGGTACTTTGCGGATATTTATAGAATTTAATATCTCCCACTAAATTATAAGCGTTGTTGGCCGTCCAGATATTGGATTGTAGCGGGATGATGAGTTGCTTATTCTGCGTATACGCTGAGTTAGAACTGATTGTTGAGATACGCGCCTCGGGCGAAGTACGGAACGCTACATTGCCGGATAAAGTTACCGCCAACCGGGTTTGTAAAGTATAACCAATAGCCGGCAAAATTGATATTAACGGTTTAGAACTAATCACCTGTATTTTTTTATCGGCAGGGGTTTGTTTGTGAAATATAGAGCTAATGATATCGTAGAGGTCTTTTTGATAGATGGTATCCTGCTGAGGAACAACCAGGGTATCGGTAATGCGGTGCTTTGTTAAGGGTACCTGCATTTTGTCCTGCGCATAAGCCGTTAACGCGGCACATATTATTATTAGAAAAACTGCGATAGATCTCATCGGCACCGAATTTGGTAATCAAGACTATCATTAAATGCAATTGGTTGCAATAACTATAATCTTTTACTAAAGTCTACAAAACTGCGCATTTCCGGGCAATTATAAGCGCAGCCTTTCGTCGAACGAAAATTTGCTTATGGATACTATTTTCACTTTTTCAAAATCGGGATGGGCGGGATTGAAGAGATAATTATACTCCATATCAATAATGGCCGAGGGTACCTTCAGCACAGCAGTTTCCATACTTTGAAGCCAGGCATCACCCAAAGCCTGGCTAAATGGATAATTGATCACCTTTTGCCATTGGGGATATAAATCTGTTAATTGCTTTAAAGCTATTTCTTTTACTGGCAGCTTATCAGGAAAGGTAAAAACAGTTACCGAAAAATCACCGGAGTACAATGAGGTGCCCGCTGTATGCACCAGCTTTTCGAGACAGGAAAGCGCCAGGGAACTGCCTGTGTAAATAACATATCTACCGCGAGAGTTCCATCTTCCGTCTATCCCGGATGCTCCTCTATCGGCTGCGTACTTGGTTTGCCCTATGCGGTAAGTATTCAAATGTGATATAATAAGTTAGCGATAGTAGTTGTAATAGCAGCCCGTTAAGCTGTTACGCCGTAATCAATTCTGATGAGCTCACTCATAACTATACCAATACCGGTAATGGTATCAAGCAGTTCAAAAGGAACCGCATCAATACCGGCATTATAGTGGCGCAACCAGCTTTTAAACTCATCAAGCGAGCCAAATGTATCGAGCCCTTTATCAAAAAGTTCAAATAACTGAATAATATGCTCGCTTATACCCGGGTTTAAACCCTTGGTGCTTTGGATATGCTTCCGTAATGTAGGCTCGGTTATATCTAGCCATTTGGCAATATCAACCTGGGTTACGCCTGTAACTTGCAAAAGATCTGTTAAGGCACCGGGCTGCAGGCCTTGTTTAATAGCGCCAAGCTTAGCAATAGGCGATTTAAAATAGGAGTTATAAGGTACTAAAAGATCATGCAACATAGATATAGAAGTATTTGTATCATAATATTTAACAGGGGCTTGTTTTGACCTGGCACTTGTATGGCTATTTGCTTTCATATCTTTCATACACAAATGTAAATATTTACCATTTAAAAAGAAAATATTTACACAATTTATTTTCCATCACATCATTCTAAAAATATTAGCATTTATAAATTATTTTCACTATCTTTGAATATATTTATGCCAAATGGCATTTTAAACATAAACCTTATCTTATGCAAAAACCATCTACAGCAGATGAAATCATAGCACTTACTGATGAATATTTTGAGTATATACAAGGTGACTATAAAATGGTGCCCAAGGTGGCAAAAGACAGTAAAACCGGAGAAACCACTTTAGAGAAAGAATGGATGCGCCAGCCAGAGGCAGCACTCATCAGCGAATTGATATTAAAACTTGGCTTTAACAGCCGGCAGGAATTTGATGATTATGAAAGCAACAGTGAATTTGGGTGGGCTGCTAAACGTGCGCGGTTAAGAGTCGAGGCCGAATACGAACGCAGGCTTCATCAACAAGCACCAACAGGGGCCATTTTTGCACTAAAAAGCCTTGGTTGGCATGAACGAGGCAATATCGCAGCTCCGCAGGATACCACCGTTACCAAATTGCAAATAGAAATAATACATACCGGCCCGCAACTTGCAGGCAATGAAAAAGATGTGTTACTATAATCTTCTTTTAGAGTAACCTCTATTAACGCGTATAAAACTCCTGAGATACCTCGCGGTAAGTATTATTATTTATGGTGTACGCATAATCATAGGTTACAACTAACTCATTTGAGCTTAAAGTTTCCACATGGTAAGGTGTTACCAAAACCTGGTCGTCGCTCAGTTTTTTGGTAATAGTAAGTGCCTCATTAAGAATATTCCATTTAAAGGTAACATTGCTGCTTCCTATATTGTAAAGCCCCGTGCCATCTGCGTTAAATTGCATGTAGGCATTATCAAATGATGTTGTGGTTTCATCATGAATTAGTTCATCGCGCTCGTATTCTTTTAATATTTGTTTCTTCATAATCCATTTTCCTGATAGGGCTTCATTGGAAAAGGGATTTTTGCCCATGTCTTTTTTACATCCAAAAGAACTGATTAATAATACGATAAGTAATGCGTAGCAAATTGATTTCATTGTGCAGTAAGGTTTCCCTAAATATATCATTTTTCACCAATAATTGATGCCCTTATTTCAATAAAATGAATACTTCTATCCTCTTTAATAGTAATTATAACAGCCAGGCGCACGTAGTAGTAAACCAGGGCGGTACCAGTTCGGGCAAAACGTTTGCCATTGAACTGGTGTTGTTCTGCCTTGCCTGCGAAGCCGAAAAACAGATCATTACAGTTGTTGGTCAGGACATCCCCAATCTAAAATCGGGGGCGTTGCGCGATGCGCTTGCTATTTATAACGACTGGCCTGAGTTAAAAAAAGCGATCAAAAACTACAATAAAACCGATAGGATATTTGAATTTAAAAACGGTAGCATTATCGAATTTAAAAGCTATAGTAACGCCCAGGATGCAAAATCCGGGAAACGCGACTATCTTTTCATCAACGAAGCCAACGGTATTGAATGGGCAGTTTATACAGAACTGGCCCTTCGTACCAAAAAGCGTATTTATATCGATTACAATCCTAACAGTGGTTTCTGGGCCCATGAAAAACTGATAGGAAAGCCAGATGTGCAGCTATTGATATCAGACCATCGCCACAATCCTTTTATAACAGAAGGCTTGCGAAATAAAATTGAGGCAATGAAAACCGAAGATTATGAACTTTGGAAAGTATATGCCCGTGGCCTCACCGGCAGAATAACCGGATTAGTGTTTAGCAACTGGTATACATGCGATGCCATCCCTGCAGATGCAAAACTATTGGCAGCGGGTTTAGATTTTGGATTTACTAATGACGAAACCGGCTGCCTGCTGGTTTACAAACAAAACGGCGAACTGTGGGTGGAAGAGCTTATTTATGAAACAGGGCTCACTAACACCGATATTTCAAAGAAATTAAACAGCGTTGGGATAAGCAAAACCACCGAAATAATTGCCGACAGCGCCGAACCAAAATCTATTGAGGAGCTTAAGCGACAGGGCTGGTATATCTCAGGCGCTAAAAAGGGTGCCGACAGTATTGTAAACTCTATAGATATCTTAAAACGATACCAAATAAACGTTACGCGCAACAGCGTAAACCTACGCAAAGAGCTTGAAAGATATAGCTGGAAAACCGACCGCAGCGGAAAAACCATTAATCAGCCGGTTGATGTGTATAATCACCTGATAGACCCGCTGCGATATGTAGCGCTAAATAAACTGAATATAAACAAACCTAAAACCTTAAAAAGCAGGCTACCTGCCCAGGCACCGTCTCAGGCAGGAACTTTTGATTTTCTGATAGGTATAGCATAATAAATAAACTCCGAATAAATATGATAGAAAGAACACTTAAAACACTTACCGGCAATTTGCGGGTAAGTATTCCATCGCAATTAAGCGAAGTTACCCTTGGGCAAATGATTCAATTACAGGATACGCCTGATCTGGGTGATCTGGATGCCATCAGTATATTATCTGGTGTGGCGGTAACAGATCTGCAAAGTGTACGCAGCGCAGATGATTTTATGATCTTTGCCGATGCGGTACTTAGCTTATCCCATCAAATAAAGTACCTGTATAATAGTGATGAGATCCCTAAAAGCATTACCATCCCAGTTAATGGCAAACATGTTAAGGTTGATGTAATACACAACCTTTCTGTAGAACCTGCCGGGGCATTTATGGCCGCTCGTGACGTAATTGCCGACGAGATAGCACAACATGTAGAAAAGTATGGCGAGGAAAATTGGAAAGAATACTTCAATCCATCCTTAGGCGCATGCTGCAAGGTACTGGGCTACTATTTATACTGCCGGGCAACAGGTGTAAATTATGATGAATATGCCGCGGCGGCCTTTGCCGATACCATTAAAAAACTTTGGGTAACGGAGGCGCTGCCCATAGCATTGTAGTTTCGGTTATGACTACTTATTTTCAACTGCGCAGCGATATTCATGATGTATCTGCTCGCCAGGAAGCCCAAACCCGTGTAAACGAGATCCGGTTGAAGGTACTGGAAGGCCAGGTAGCTCTGCTTCAGCGCGAAGTTGAACAAATTAAGGGGAGAAGTAATTAGTGATAAAGAAGTGTTCTTTTATTACTAATTATAAAATCCTCTCGTAAATTTTAGGCTAAGCTTGTCAATCCCAATACCATATCTTCAACAAAATCATTCTAAATTTAATATTTACTCAACAAATAAGTAATAATCGTTAAAATATGTAATTTAGAGCTGCGTAATTAAAGTTAACAATGGTACTTTCCCCCGTACTTACTGATAATGAATTACTCGGGCGGCTTGTCGCGGGGGATGAAGACGCATTCAGCGAAATTTACAACCGCTACTGGAAAAAACTAATTGCCATAGCTTACAGCTATACCAAAAACAGGCATGTTGCCGAAGAAATTGTTCAGGAAGTTTTTTTAAGCGTATGGACCCGCCGCGAGGTTATCCGCATTGATTCGCTTACCGCTTACCTGGCAACAGCGGTTAAATTCTCTATCTTTAAAACGGTATTCAACGCAAACCGACGCGAGAAGATCCTTAATTCTCTGGTGCATGAGCCCGCCGCCCTTACCGATGAAGTGGTGCATGCCAAATTTCTGCAGGAATACATCAACGGAATAGTAGAGCAACTGCCCGATAAATGCCGTATGGTTTATAAATACAGCCGGCAGGATGGCCTCTCCGCCAAAGAAATTGCCGGCGAAATGAATATCGCCGAAAAAACAGTTGAAGCACACCTTACCAAAGCTCTGCGTATCTTAAGATTAAATCTTAAAGAATTCTTAGCGGTTGCCATCCTGCTTAAGCAGTTCTGATCTTTCCTGCCTTCCTCCTTTACCCCCAAAAATTATTGCATTTTTTTTATTTATCAATAAGGGTAACTGCCGGTTTAGTGTACTCCTCTATAATTACACAATATGGAAGACCGGAACACCAACGATTTAATAAAAAAGTATATTGAAGATACTGCCACCCCGGCCGAAAAAGATGAACTGATGCACTGGTACCATAGCCAGGTAACAGAAACCATCGAATCGCCTTATCAGAATGAGCAGGAAGAAGCCGGTGCTCAAAAAAAAATGCTTGGTAACCTTTTAGCTACCATCCATACCGTTAAACAGGTAAATAATCGCCGCAAGTATATCTGGTACAATATAGCCGCTGCAATTTTGGTGCTGATAACCATTGCCGGCTTTTTTAAATGGCGCAGTGCCGGTACCACTAATAACAACCTTGCCGCTAACATTATAACCACCCGCCGCGGCGAGCATAAAAAGGTTACGCTGAGCGATGGATCTGTAATATGGTTAAGCGCCGAAAGCAGCATCAGCTATCCATCTGCTTTTAGTGTTACCACCCGCGAGATCAGTTTTGAGGGTGAAGCCTTTTTTGATATCGCTAAGGATAAAGCGCATCCTTTCATCATCCACTCGGGTAAAACCAGTGTTAAGGTGCTTGGTACAACGTTCAACATCAACTCTTATAAAGATCATCAAACCACGGTGGTTTCGCTTATTACCGGCAAGGTGGCATTCTCCGATGGTAAAATACAGCAGCAGCTTTTGCCGGGATATAAAATAACCTACAGCAAAACAGCCGGCGAAGCTAAAGTTGAAAGGATAGCAAATACAGAAAGCATCACCGCCCGCCGTGAGGGCAGGTATGAATATAAGAACGTTCGGGTTGAGGATGTTATTGAGGACATTAACAGAAATTTTGATACCAGGATAAAGGTGGAGGGAGCGGTAAAGAATTGCCTGTTCTACGGCAGGATGAATGCCGACGAAAGTCCGGAACAGTTTGTTAAGAAGCTGGCCAAAATCATGAACGCAACCGTATTAAAAACAAATAACACTTACATTATTAAGGGAGGAGGATGTATTTGAAGATAGTTTACTTATAAAAATCCCAGCAAGGCCCTTAGAGGGCGCCTGCTGAAATTAAAAGAAATGTAAAATCCATACAGCTATACTCCAATGGTTTGGTCGCCCGGAAGTATGCGCTAATTTCAAAACATTTATTGAAGTGAATATATGAAAAATACAGTACCCGGCAAACGGGCGCTAAAGTTTATCCATTTTATGAAAATAAGCACTTTGGTGTTAGCAATTGTATGGTGTTTAAGTTTTACCATTATTGTAAACTATGCTAAGGGCCAGCAGGTGCTAAAAAAACGACTGTCCATCAGCTTTGAAAACGAAAGTTTACACAAGGCACTTGATAAAATAGCGGCAGCTACAGGCGTTAAATTCACCTACAACGGTTCGGTAATTAACAGTACAGTAAAGGTTTCGCTGAGGGCAAAAAACCAGGAGCTGCATAATATGCTGGATGAAATGTTCAACAACATCCCGTATACCTATGAGCTGCTTGATGGCGAGATCCTGGTGAAATACGACGAGCATAAAAAACCCGCTTTAAAACCATCGTTACAGGTTTTAACCGGCCATGTATATGATGATAAGGGTGCGGCTTTGCCGGGCGCTACGGTAAGGGTAATTGAATCGGGCACGGGGATGGTGACTGATACCAATGGCCTATACATTATAAAAGCCAATCTTACCGATCGTATAAGCTTCTCATTTGTTGGCTTTAAGCAAAAGGAGATGAATGCAGCGGGCTTAAGCAAAAGGCCAGACATTCGCCTGCAGCCCGATAGCAGCAGCAACCTGCAGGAAGTAGCAGTGGTAGCCTATGGCACGCAATCTAAAATAAGCCTTATTGGAGCGCAATCTACCGTTAGTGTTGACGACCTTAAACAACCCGTTGCCGATCTCACCAGCTTACTTGCCGGGCGTGTATCGGGCATTGTGGGGGTGCAGCGTTCCGGCCAGCCGGGGAAGGATGCAGCCAGCATCTACATCCGCGGGCTTTCCAGCTTTGTAAGCAGCAGCAATATCTCTCCCTTAATATTGATAGATGGCGTAGAGCGTGCAATTGATGCATTCAATATTGATGATGTGCAATCCCTAACCATTTTAAAGGATGCTTCTGCAACCGCTGTTTATGGCGTACGAGGGGCAAACGGGGTAATTTTATTACAAACCAAACGGGGCAAACCGGGCAAAACCATTGTAAAAGCCGATTATTATGATGGCATAAGCATGTTTACTAAAACGCCGCAAATGGCTGATGGTATTACCTATATGCAAACGGTTAACGAAGCGCTTACCACCCGCGGCCAATCGCCAAAATACACCGCGGCCTACATTGCAAACACAAAAAACAATACCGATCCACTGCTGTACCCTAACGTTAACTGGCTGGATGCTATTTTTAATAAAACCAGCCACAACCGAAAAGCTAATTTAAACATCAGCGGAGGGTCGGCTACAGCAGCGTATTATATCTCCGGCAGTTATCTCGACCAAACCGGTTTACTAAAAACCGACCAGGTAGAGCAGTATGACGCAGGTATAAATTTCAGCCGATACAATTTTGTGAGCAATGTAGATCTGCAGGTGAGCAGTACTACCAAGGTATTTTTAGGTTTAAACGGCTACATCGCTAAAGGCAACTACCCTTCGCAGGAACCATCTGCCATATTTGGTTACGCCATGACGGTGCCGCCAACGGAGTTCCCTACCACTTACCCGGGCGGGTTTGTGCCGGGCAAAACAGCAAACGGCAGCGAACCAAACCCGTATGGGCAGTTAACCCGCAGCGGCTACTCTACCGAGTATAACAGCTTACTAAATGCCCAGGTACGCTTGACACAGAATTTGGGCATGGTGCTTAAAGGGTTGAATTTTTCGGGCATGCTGGCTTATGATACTAACAGCGCACATGCGGCTAATCGGTACAAAAACCCTGATACCTGGCAACCCGACGCGCAAAAACCGTATAACGAGGATGGCTCGCTTAATCTGGTAAAAACATCAACCGGAACGGGCAGCTCGCTAAGCTTTTCAACTGTAGACAGCGGCAACCATAACTTTTATCTCGAATCGTCCTTAAACTACAGCAACCAGATAGCAAAGCACCGCTTTGGCGGCTTATTGCTATTTAACCAGCAGGAAGCAAGGGACTACCCGGTAACCAGTTATATGCAGTACATTCCTCATCGCCAGCGTGGCTTTGCGGGCAGGGTTACCTACTCATACAACAACAAGTACTTTGCCGAGGTAAACGCCGGGTATAACGGTACAAATAATTTTGCGCCGGGCCACCGCTTCGGCTTTTTCCCTGCATACGGCGTAGGATGGTTAATTTCCGAAGAGCAGTTTTTTGCAGATCTGAAGTCGGTTATTTCCATGCTGAAGATCCGTTACTCTGATGGTTTTGTTGGGAGCGATGATACTGCCGGCCCAAGGTTTGCCTATCTTACCATACTGCGTGAGGGGGCTACCGGCTACACCTTCGGTTTAAACCGCAACGGCGTAAGCGGCATAGAAGTAAACACCTATGGTATTACTACCACTTGGTCTACCTCGCACAAGCAAAACCTGGGCGTGGATGTGAGTATTGCAGACAGGCTGAATCTCTCTGTAGATATTTTTAAAGAGCGCCGTAAGAATGTGATCATGCAGCGGGGATCTGTTCCTTTGTATATCGGTTTAACCACTACACCGTTTGCCAACGTGGGCATCATCAGTAATAAAGGTATTGATGCCACTTTAGCCGGGCAGTTTAACTGGCATGGTGTTGCGTTTGGCCTGCGCGGAACGGTTACTTACAACAAAGCGATTATCATCAATAACGACACGCAGGCAGCACCGTACCCGTGGATGGACCGCACGGGGCACTCGCCCATTGCAACCTTTGGTTATATAGCCGATGGTTTATTTACCTCGCAGGAAGAGATTAATAAATGTGCCGTACCGGGTGATAAAACCATCCTTAAACCGGGCGATATCAAATACCGCGACCTGAATAACGACGGCCTGATCAATGCTTATGATATGACAGCCATTGCCGAGGGCGACCTTCCCCGCTTAATGTTTGGCGCAGGCTTCAATACCTCCTACAGGGGCTTTTTTGTAAACGCTTACTTTGTTGGTAACGCCAAAGCAAAGCGCTACATCAGCGGTACGGCTATACAGCCGTTCTCTACCAACGGCGGCATCAGCAACGCGTATGCTAACATTAGTGATAGGTGGACGGAAGCCAACCCAAGCCAGGATGTTTTTTACCCGCGCTTAGCTTACGGCAACGCGCCTAATGCCAACAACACTGCTATAAGCAGCTGGTGGGTTAAAGATGTTGGTTTCGTACGTTTAAAAACGCTTGATGTGGGTTATAATTTGCCTAAAAAGCTCTTCAGCAAGCTATCAATGAGTAATGCAGCTGTGTATTTTGAGGGGTATAACATACTAACCTTCAGCAATTTTAAGTTGTGGGACCCGGAGTTGGGCACTAACAACGGCACGCAATATCCAAATGTTAAAACGCTTGTAGTAGGCATAAGGGCACAGTTTAATTAGTTCAACCGGTTACAGATATGATGAAAAATGTAATAAAAATTTCCTTTACCATATTACTGATGAGCCTGAGCCTATCGTGCAGCAAAGGTTATTTTGACCAGTTGCCCGATGATGTACTTACGCTTGAGGAAGTTTTTAAAAACCGTAAAACCGCCGAAGAATACCTGGCCAGTGTTTACGCGCAGATCCCTGATGAAGCACACGCCCACAGCGCGCCCGACAGAAACGCCGGGCCATGGACCGCAGCCAGCGACGAAGCCGAATACGATTGGGGCTACACTATAAGCAACAGCATTAACATTGGCGCTTATGATGCCCTAAGCAACTTTGTATCATCCTATTGGGCTAATTATTACCAAGGCGTACGCAGTGCCAGCGTATTTATCCAAAATGTAGATAAGGTTGCCGATATGCCTGCCAATCTGAAAGTGCAATATAAGGCCGAAGCCCGCGCATTACGTGCACTATACTACTTTAGCCTGCTGCGAATTTATGGGCCGGTTATTCTTTTAAAAGACGATGTAATAGCACCCGATGCACCGCTGAGCAGCATGCAGATTCCACGAAATACGTTTGATGAATGCAGCGATTATATTATAGCAGAACTTGACATCGCCCTGAAAGGCCTGCCCAAACAACCGGAAAGCGGCGACAGTTACGGGCGTATAACAGGCGGTTATGCAATGGCTATTAAATCCGAAGTGTTGTTGTACGCCGCCAGTCCGCTGGTTAATGGGAACACGGAGTTTAGCGACCTGGTAAACAAGGATGGTAAACAACTCATCAGTCAGCAGTATGATTCCGGCAAATGGAAAAAGGCTGCGGATGCTGCAAGGGAATTTATCACTGCATACGTTCCTACTATGTATAGCTTATACCGTAAGAACGATGCTGGCGGCAACTTTAGCCCTTACCTTTCCTGCCGGGATGTTTTTTTGGTGGACTGGAACCCTGAGATCATTTACGCCCGCATAGAGGCCAGCATTACCGAGCGCCAGTATGATACCACGCCCTATCACCACGGCTTTCCGGATGAAGTGCGAGGGGCAGGCTCATTGGCTGCCACGCAGGAAATGGTTGATGCCTTTTTTACAGCGAACGGCCTGCCGATAGATGATCAAAATTCGGGCTATGTACGAACCGGCGAATCCATGTTTAAAGCCCCTTATGACGATAAAGAGCGTGTAACATACAACCAGTGGACCAACCGCGAGCCGCGCTTTTATGCCAGCATTACTTATAACGGCAGCAAATGGTTAAATACCAATATTGCCAACGTTATAACGGAGTTATATGTTGATGGAAACTCCGGCAGGGCTACGGGTGGAAACGACTACTCGCCAACCGGTTACATTGTGCGTAAAAACTCATCAACCGGCGACAGGACCATAGGTAACCGCAGCTGGGTAATGCTGAGGCTTGCCGAGATCTACCTCAACTATGCCGAAGTTTTAAATGAAAGCAAACAGGGCGACCCCGACATATTGAAATACCTTAACCTGATCCGTAACCGGGCAGGTATCCCTGAATATGGCAGCAGCATTGAGGCACCAGCAGGCCAAAGCGCAATGCGCCAGGCTATCCGTAACGAACGCCGTGTAGAGCTGGCGTTTGAGAATAGCCGTTATTTTGATGTTCGCCGGTGGAAAATTGCACCGGCAACAGATAACGGGCCATTACACGGACTATCTATCAACGCGCGCTTACCAGACTTTTATACAAAAGTAGTTTTCGAGAACAGGGTTTTCCAGAAACGAAACTACTTTTTCCCCATACCGCAAACAGAAATTAATAATGACAAGCAGCTTGTGCAAAACCCGGGCTGGTAGTTAGTTAATTGTTAATTATAGAGCCGGGAGGCCCAAGGTTTCCCGCTTTATTACCCGTTCTAAAAACTAAAAACAGGTAAGGCTTGCCATGCTTACACGGCCAATGCTTTGCCCTAAAAAAAACACTTACAAAATGAAAAAGATATTACTGTTTATATTCTCTGCGCTGATGCCCCCCCCCTTAGCGCACAAGGCTTTCCACCCAAAGATGCACCGTTTAACATCTGCATAAAATGAGGAGGAGCACAATATGAAACCGAAATTTTTAAAGGTATCAACCGACCCTATTTACTCGTTCAATTGCCGCCGCGACAGGATGCCCAACGTAAATAACTACTGGCACCGCCACCCGGAACTGGAGCTGATCAGGATAGAGCGCGGCAACGGTACGCTGTACATTGGCAACAAGATGCTGAACTTTCAGGATGGGGATATGGTGCTTATCGGCGCCAATGTACCGCACTGCTGGAAATTTAACGAAGAGTACTTCAGGCCCGAGAATGTGGGCGCTATTGATATCATCAGCGTGCATTTCAGCGAAAAATTCTGGGGCGATAGCTTTTTAAACCTGCCCGAAAACAGGCCCATCAAAGAAGTAATAGAAGGAGCCGGCCGGGGCATTCTACTACGAAACAAGCACCAGGCCGAATCTGCAAAGCTGTTAAACCAGCTGCTTAGCGCCGTTAATACCGAAAGAATAGTGCTTTTACTCAGCGTGTTATTAATGTTTGCCAAAAGCGATGTATCGTTACTGATGCCGGTTAACTACAAGCCCGAAACCCCAAAAGTTGTAAACGAACGGGTAACCATGGTTTATAATTACCTGCTTAAGAACTTTAAAAGCAACATCCAGCTGGGTGATGTGGCCGATGTGGCCGGTATGACGCCCAACGCCTTCTGCCGCTATTTTAAAACTGCCACGGGCAAAACTTATTCTCAGCTGTTAATTGAGATAAAAGTAGACTATGCATGTAAACTACTGATAGAAAACGACCTAAACATGAAGCACATCGGTTTTGAAAGTGGCTTTAACAACCTGGGGAGTTTTTACAAGAACTTTAAACAGGTAATAGGAAGCAGCCCGTTAAGTTATAAGAAGCAATTCAACGTATCTAACAGCAGGCCATACGCGGCATAACCTATCAGGAACGTTATTAACAAAAAGAGCAAATGCAGTAAATGCTTTTGCTCTTTTTGTTAAGTTATGATCGGTAGATCTGAAACTACCTTCTCTCGTTATAAACCTGGAACTCGGCAATAGATACCTGGTGGCGAGATTTCTCTATAGAGATGCGCACCTTGTTGGCCCACACCCTGTCAAAACGGTGAACCTTTACTTTACCGGTGTTGGTGCCGGTAGTTATAGGTTTCCAAACGCCATCTGTAAAATATTCTAATTTATATTGCGAAATGTTTGGTTTCTCTTCTACCACAACAATGGTATTGATGGCCTGTGCGCGTGTAAAATCAACCTCGTACCATGGCTTTTTTACAGAGCCGTTTGATACCCACGAACTGCCAAAATCATCATCGTTGGCAAAATCAAAAATAGCGTAATCAGAGCTCCAGCTGCCAGTTGCATATTGCTTTTTTGCCAGGTTAGATGAAATAATAGGGGCTTCCAGCTTTGGCAGTTTACGCACCGGGCCTTCATTCTTCCAAATCTCTCCTATCTTTTTTAATGCTGCAAGTGCGTTATCATCAAATAAACCATCGCGGTTTGGTGCAACGTTCAAAATAAAGTTACAATCCACATTGTTTAGCGGGATCAGGGTTTCGTTAACCAGTTTTACAGGATCTTTAACCGCATCTGTAGGGTGGTTGGTTTCCCAAAACCAGTTTTGCTGTAAGGGCAGGCAAGCCAATGCAGGCATGTTATTGTTCTCAGTAGAAACCCTTTGGCCGGCGCCCATTTCGTAGGTTTTAATATCGGTATAGTACATCCCTTCGGCAGGGTATTTGGCACCGTTCAGGTCCATCACCAGGCAGTTTGGCTGTATCGATTTTATCAGCGTGTAAATCTCCTCAAAAGGCACATCATCATAAGAAATTCTCGACCATGGCGCATCCCAGCCATCTATAATCAGTGCATCTATCTGCCCGTATTTGGTCATCAACTCGGTAACCTGCGCCTTAACCATATCAATATGTTTTGGTGTAATGGCATTAGGCCTCAGCTTATGGTGTGTATCCAAAATAGAGTAATATAAAAACACTTTTAAGCCGTTAGCACGGAAAGCATCTGCATACTCTTTTACCACGTCCTTTTTAAGGGGGCTGTTCATTACATTGTAATCGGTTGTTTTGGTATCCCAGATGCAAAAACCACTGTGGTGTTTGGTGGTGATACAGCCGTAGGTCATGTTGGCAGATTTAGCTGCTTTAGCCCACTGGTCGCAATTTAGTTTTGTAGGGTTAAACAGTGCAGGCGAAGCATCCGGGTCTGCCCAGTCCTCGTTCATATAAGTTGGGATGTTAAAGTGGATGAACATACCAAAACGCATATCAACAAACTCCTGTTGTAGTTGCGCAAGTGATTTTACGGGTTTATTAGCTACAGTTTGTGCTTTAACCTGCGATGAAAAGGCCAAAAGCAATGCCAAGCCAACGATTCTTAATTTTACCATATGTGTATTTATTGATTGATAGCCGCCTGTTGCGGCTGCGTTTATTTATTAAAAATTTCGGCCAGTTTTTGGTTCAGTGTTTCGCCGCGCACATCGTTTGCAATTATCTTCCCGGTAGCATCAATTAAAAAACAGGCCGGTACAGCCCTGATGCCATACAGGCGGCCAACCTCGTTATTCCAGCCCTTCAGATCAGAAACCTGCAGCCAGGTGAGCCCGTCCTGTGCAATAGCCTGCACCCAATTCTCCTTTTTGCTATCCAGCGATACGGAAAGGATCTCAAACCCTTTATCCTTGTAAAGACTGTATTGCTTTTTAAGGTTAGGGTTTTCGCCGCGGCAGGGGTGGCACCAGCTTGCCCAAAAATCTATCAATATCACTTTACCTTTTAAACTGGCCAGGGAAACCGGTTTACCGCTCACATCGTTCTGAGTGAACAATGGCGCCTGCCCGCCAACCGCTGTAATGCTGGTAGCTTTAATGCGCTGCGCCAGTTCTTTACCAATATCCGTAGCTCGGAGTTTCTCGTTCAGGGCGTTGTAAAGCGGAGAGATCCGTTGGGCATCAACCTTTGTACCGGCCGACTCTGAAAGTGCAACCAGCCCGAAGTAGGAGTTTGGATTATTTTTAGCGAATAATAGCTGCTTTTCGCTACGGGCTTCTATACGTGCATGAAACCTTGCGCCTACGGCGTTTACATAGGCGGTATCTTTTTGCTGCTCGGGCGTGCCGCTTGCAAAATCAATATTGGCAACCTTGGTTAAAGCCATCATAGAGCCGCCAATGGCTTTGTTATATGCTTCAAATTCGGCATAAACTTTAGAGCCGGTAACAACGGCGTTGCTCAGCGAATCCGCAGAGGCCATCATCATCTTCTCTTTACCAAAGTAAAAGTAAATAGCATCGCCGCCGCGGTAAATAGCGTAGTTCTTTCCTTCACCTTTTGGTGCCAGCGCCATACGCGCGTTAGCAATATCGCCAATGGTGCCCGAGAAACTAAACGCGCCATTATCCAGAAGTGTGGAATCTTCGTGACTTACGCCGTTATCCATATAATCTAAATAAACCATTGCGGGTTTATTCAGGGTGCCAATTTTACCGGATATGCTGAAGTTTTTGGTTTGCGCCGATGCCAAAATTGGAAACATGGCCGCGAGTATTAAAAATCTTATCTTCATGTTTTTGCTATATAATTTATACAGATGCCGGGTTTGCAGCATAAGCGTTCCACAGTTCATCCAGGGTTTTGCCGGTAAGTTTCGTCCAGTCGCCGGGGTTGTAGTTATGAGCGCGCATTTGTGCATCCATATGCTTTACAAAACCTTGTTTAACGTTCTTTTCTACCCATGCCAAAAAGCGGGCGGTTATGCGGTAGCTGTTATCGTAATGCTGGGAAGCATTAAAAGCTGGCAGCGCCCATTTTGCGCCGGCATTATCAACCCCAAATTTGTAGCGGGCATAATCGGCAATACCTTCGGTAAGCCAGCCGGGGCCGTTGGTGTTGCCATAATCCTGTACAATGTGCATTACCTCGTGGGTTACCACATCAATATCGGTTGGCTGTTTCAGCATCCATTGCGGGTTGTAGTGCACTACGCCATTATCGGTAGCTGCAACGCCATCATACTCCGGGTCTATTATAAAAGTTACTGTGCGCAATGTTTTGTTATTGAAGTACGCCGCTTCCTTTGGGTACACTTCAAAAAAGGTATCCTCCATCCGCTGCTTAACGGCAGTGCCCAATTTGGCAAAAACCGAATCGCGGTTGATGAAGATGAGGGTGTACCCGTTTTTACTGATCGAATCGGTGTAATGGTAAGGCGCTGCAGCAACGGTATTGCTACCGTGCTTTTGCAGTGCCATTACTTTGTTTAGGATAAGGTTTAGGATAATTAACGCTATTAGAAACTGATATTTATTAACTTTCATGTACTTGTATTTTAAATGATGATGCCGCATGCAAGTTGGTGTTTAAACCGCTGCCAATACTTCATCCAATTAGCATTATAGTATGTTTATTTACCCGCTGGTTTGTTTTTTAAAGCCGTTAGTAAAAATTGTTTAATTATGGATACCGGCAATACTGCTGTACTGGTGCGGCTTATCCGGGCTATGTTAATGCCGTAAAAATGGCCGTCGGTATCGCATACAGGGCCGCCGCATTCAATGGGTTTAATGCGGGCATCGTGTGTAAAAATCCCATCGAAACCATCCCTGCGGATGCTTTTACCACCTGCAAATAATTCCGCAGGATGGTTGGCTACCCTTTGCGGTGGGTACTTTAATACTACTTTATTTACATAGATAGCCCCCGCTCTTTTAATGCGCACGAGAGTTGTATCGCCAGCCCAATGTTTGGAAAGCGCTCTTAAAAAATCGAGTGCATCGGTTATTGTGGTACCGCTCACATCTATAACCTCGTCTTCTACCTTAATACCAGCAATATCAGCCGCACTGTTGGGTTGCACCACGGTAATAATGCTCTTGCCATTCTTAACATTTAACGATGCACCAATGTACCCGTAACTGCTTCTTTTAGATGATTTAAAAACCATGCTCCCCAAAACACTTGCAATGCTTTTAGAACCCGGTATGGGGGAGAGTAGAAATTTTCCAAGACTGTTAATGCCGGCACTATCAATACCTGTAGCATCCAATTTTATTCCCTCTCCTATTTTATGGTCCACCTGCAGTATCACCAGATCATTGCGGATATCGCGGGCTAAAACAATGGCTTTTTCAGTTTTGCCATTGGACAGTTGGATAACAGGGTCATCGTAAATCATTGAGCTTTTACTTATGAGGATGCTTTTATTCGTGACACCTTCTGTTGAAATCAGGGTGGCAGATATTTGCTGGTCCTTGCCATCCAAAAGGCTTTTCACTTTAAAACAGTTAAGAGCAAATTTCTTGGCACTTTTACTATTGGCGTAATCTATGACTTTTAACAGCGGCGATTTTAGCGGCAGTTCCTGTACAAACACTTCGGTGTCTTTTGGCAGATCGGTGTAGTTTTCCTCTTTGTGCAAGGCCGTCCAATATTTGCGGTAAGTATCTACCGGCACTTCGTAATTGATATCTTCTGAAGTTTCAATTCCGCTGTGGATACCGATCACGCGGCCTTCCAGATCAAACAAGGGGCCGCCTGAGTCACCGGGTTCCATTAAGCAGGTTGACTGGATAAAGCCATACTTGTTCTTCACCACCGCAACTTTGCCAAACCGGATGTTAGGCTGGCGCAGTTCCAGGCTCTCGGGATAAGCAATACTGATACAGGGCTCGTTTAACGTTAAAGCTGACGAATACCCCATCCCGGCAAACGGAAATTCACCTTTCTCCACTATCTGCATCATAGCGGCATCCGGCAGCATAAACGCAGGCGGGATAGAAATACGCCCCAAGCCTTTGGCGATACACACCCTGCCATCCGGAAACATTACCTGGTAGGTTTTACCCGGCATCACCACATGGGCAGCGCTTAGTATAGTACCTGTTTTGCTTACCACCACCCCGCTGAACTGTGCACTCATACGGGTATAGGTTATGGTATCGTAAGCCCACATTAATACCGAAGCCGGGTACGCTTTTTTAATAGCCAAGGCCACCTTCAGCTCCAACTGCTTAATATCACGGCTTTTTGCAGATTGTGCTTTTAGTGTTGATGCAAAGTTTAATACCTGCATTAACAGGACAACAGCGAATAATTTATTTCTCATATTTATAAAAAGGCTCCGCGAATATTTACCCGCGGAGCCTCCTGTTTTTTATTCTACGTTCCAAAAAGTAAGTTCGCCCATTACACTTGGCGTTGGCGCTATGGCCGATTTGATCCTGATGCGGATATAACGCACCGGCGGCGGGTTAGCTATCAGGTCGAACGTCATTGCCTTTTGCCCATCATCCCCACGGATACACTCTTTAAGCAGTACCCAGCCTTTGGCTTTAGCCTCGTCGGCCCATCCCGGGTCGTTACCCGGCAAGGTGGTTGCGGCATTTGTAATATCGGCAATCCCCCAAACCTCAAAAGCAGTTGGGTTAAGCGGTGGTATGGTGCTGCCTGTTTCTTCTACCTTACTTAAATTATGGTAAACCTTCCCCAGATCAAAAGTAAAGTGGAAAGGCAAGGTCTGACTGGCGTCTGTAAAAAATACATTCGGCGGCGTTTGCGGCCCAACGCTGCCATCCCATAAAGCGCTCATAGAAGTACCCGAGCCTGCGCCAATATCATTAGGAAGCTTTACCTCAGCAAATAAAGATTTATCGCATTTAACCTCGTGCACAACAATCTCCGGGAACGTGCTTACACTCAACACCGCAAACGTATCAATGGCCGTACGTTGCGGTATGTAGAAAGACTGGTAGGTGATCTTAGCCCCTGTTTGCAGATCTTTTAGTGTGATAGAACTGCTATCCGGTGATAAGATCTTTTTTGTGGCTGCCCCCGTAGTGTTAGTGTAATTAATTACCGTTTTGGTATTGATGGTATCCGGCGTGTTAAAATACAAGGTTAAAGAACCATCGGAATTGCGGGTGTACGGATTATCCGTCTTGTATGGCCTGTTGATCAGGTCGGCATTATAAACCGGGCCGTACACGCGGGCATTGTTCACAATAGTTGGTAAAGAACGGTTACCATCTTCATCGTAAGAATATACGGTAAAGGAATAAGTGTATTCCGATAAGCCTTTAATTACCGTTTTAATGGTATCGTTCTTTGCCGCAGAGATGCTTACCATCTGCGAATCGGCACCGTTGTTATAAAACACCATGTATTTGGTGATGGTAGGATCGGTACCCACGCGCCATTTAAGGCCCATTTGCAGGTTGCCGGGCTGCGTAATAATGCCGCGCACGGCGCCTGTGTATACAACTTCGCGGTTCTGCAGAAAGTCCCTGAAATCTGTCTGTTCATTTTTTTTGCAGCTGCTCACCGTGGCTATCACCATCAGGATTAGCAGCATATATAAATATCTTTTCATCTGTAAAGCTTAAATGTTTACTTAATTAACTTTTCCATAAAGGGCAATCTCCATAAAGTGGGCAAAATCTCCGTTAGACCATGATTGCGCTACGGCAACACGCAGGAAACGTACCGGCGGAGCGGTTAACGGCACACTAAAGTTTACCCCGGCCAATACAAAGGCATTATCAGCCTCGTTGTGGGCAGCCGGCGAAAGGCCTGATGGAGGGCTTGGATAGGTATAGTTGCCCAGGTTTACCCAATCGCCAACAACGGTACCTACGGCCGATGAAACAGGCAGCTTGGCATCTTTAGGAGATTGTACATTGGTACCCCAAAGCGTAAAGAACCTTGGGTTGCCATGGCCGAAAGCGAATTTTTCACCACCGTTATCCGGGCGCTCCCACAGGGTAAAACGGCTTAGCTGGTAAGATTTACCTACGCTGAACGTACAAACAAATGGCGGTTTGTTACCCGGCTGTGTGTGCCAGCCCGATCCGCTTCCGTCTGTTGAACCGTTCCAAATGTTAGAGAGTTCCCAGCCGTAGCCAATTGGGGTATCTGATGGCAGGGTGAAGGTGCTGAACAGGCCCTTGTCGAGGATCTGCTCAAACAACGGCGAGATGCTTTTCTTCAGCGTATCAGATATGTTTCCGTATTTATCGGTTACATACACGCCAAAGTTGCGGGTAGCGGTATTAAGGCCGTGCAGCGCGTAATCAATGGTATCGGCATCGGTGTAATGCTGATCATAGATCTGCATTTTCTGAGTGAGTGAATCATATTTGGTTACAATGATGCCCACCTGCCTTTTTAATGTATTGACGGCCGAGATATGCACACCGCCAAAATCGGCCGAGATATCGCTTGTTTGGCTTACCAGCGTAAACGGCGGGGTTTTAGGGTGCACAGTAACCGTAACCGCATCAGACATAACATTGGCGCGGCTCACGGTATAAAGCGTTACTGTATAGTCCTGCGCCTTGGCAAAACCCTCTACGTTTACTGTATCCGAATAGTAAGATGCCTTGGTTTCCCTGGATACGCCATCGCGTATTTGGTACTTGGCCAGCACGTACAGTACGTTTTTAGATTTTGGCAGTTTATAGGTAATGTAAGATCCACCGTTATAGTCGGTAACCTTCATATCGGTAATTACACCGGGCTTGGTGTTATCGGTAGATACTACTTCGTTATAATCATCTACCCTTTTGCAAGATAGAAAGCCTGTTACCAGCATGCCGAATAATAGCAGCAGCCTGTAGTTGTTTTTTATTTTCATGATACGCATCTGATTTGTGAATTTTAAATGTTACCAGTTTAAGTTTTGCACCAGGTTGGTGTTAATAATGAGGTTATTATCCTGTATGGGCCACAGGTAATTCTTCACGTTAAACACCGGGATAAGCACCGTACGCTGGTGGTAATAGTTGGCAGGGTCGCCTTCGGCGATGTTCCAGCCCAGCAGCGGTTTGCTTAAAACGCTTTGCAGCTCTTTCCAGCGGCGCAGATCGTAACCCGGCACACACTCAAAAGCCAGCTCGATACGGCGCTCCTGGTGAATTATCTGGCGCAGGCCGTCTTTAGACGAAAACTTGTTCGGCGAGCTGCTGAAGTTTGTCCACGAGGTTACAACACCCGGCAAACCGGCACGCGCCCTCACCTGGTCTATATAGCTAACTGCTTCAGCATAAGGCTTGCCCTGCTCGTTCAAGATCTCGGCATAAAGCAAGTACATATCCGCCAGCCTGATCAGCGGCAGGTGGTATTCATAGGGGTTATAACCATCATCATAAACAGACAGATAGCTTACCATCTTTTTAGGCCAGTAACCCGTTACGTTAATACGCACGTCATCCTTAGGACCGGCGAGCGACTCGGGGCCACGGGCCTGCAGTACATAGGCATTATCAATATCCAGGTTACCGTTACCAAACCATACGCCTCCATCAAAACCCAAATCGGCATAAAACCTTGGCTCACGGTCGAAATGCGCTTTTACGGTTTGATAATCTACGCCGAGGTAATACTTGTTTGCTTCGTCGCCGGTTTTCAGAGTGTAGCGATTGGCGTAATCCCAGGTTTTATCTTCGTTAATAGGTACACCGTTTTTAGTGTAAAACAGCTCCTGCTCCGAAATTGGGGCGGCAAACGTTCCCTGGCAAATTACATTGGAGGCTGATTTTGAAGTTAGCCTTGGGAAACAGTACGACTGTGTGGATACAGTAGGCGTAATGGCCCAAATCAGCTCCTTGTTATCTTCCCACTTGGCAGTTATTGCAGTTTGGATGGATAATACATTTTGGATGGTATCATTCAGCCTGCCTACACCTGCTTCCGGCACGTAGGTATGCAGCTGCAGGCCGTTCTTACGGCATTCGGTAATGGCGGCAAGGCAGGCATCAGAAGCTTTATCCCATTTAGCAGGATCGTAACTTGAATTGAACAGCGCCTGGCCATCCTTATTCTTAATACCGGCATAATCGGGGTTGCCGTTAAACAACGGACTGGCGGCTGTAGCCAATATCTGCGCCTTTTGGCAAAGGGCTATTACACCGGTTACACGGCCCAGCTCTTTTGCCTGGTTTTGGATGATAGGCGGCAGATCCGGCGCGGCCTGATCCAGCAACTTCACCATATAGTTCACCACGCTATCAACCGATTGCCTTTTTATTTTGGTATCATCTACCGAAGTATTGATAGGCAGGTTAACATCAACCACCGGGATTGGTCCGTACAAACGGAACAGATAAAAGTGATAATAAGCTTTAAGGAATTTGACTTCGGCTATCCAGCGTTTCTTTTCTGATGCCGAAAGATCTACCGGTTTATCAATATTCTCCAGCATAATATTACACCGCCTGATGGCCTGCCATATGGCCTGGCCGCCGTTGTTACCGTCCCAGTAGTTTAGGCCCGGGTTGCTGCTGTTTTGCTGCCCCCTGAGCATGTTAAAACCAATTGGGTCGATACCGGAGTTGTTAGAGAGGTTATTCGGGAAGATCACTTCGCCTGAGTTGGTAAAGCCTGCATCGTATTGCACATTGTTAATTTGCTGCAATGTAGCGTAGCAGGTAAACAGGTAGTTTTCGGCCTCGTTACGGTTTCTGAAGGCATAATCTATTGTACCAACATCATCGGGTGTAACATCCAGGTACTTTTTGCACGATACGCAGCTAAGCGCTAAAATGGCCGCGCATATAATTTTTTGATATAGTTTCATATGAGTAATATGCTATTGGGAATTATAAGTTGACGTTTAAACCTACGTTGAACACCTTTTGAACCGGGTAGGCAAAAGCATTACCGCCCTGCTCAGGATCCCACAGTTTGAAGGGGCTCCAAGTGAGTAGGTTAAGCCCGTTGAAGTAGATACGGGCGCTCCTGATACGCAGCGAATGCGAGATCTGTTTAGGCAATGTAAAACCCACCTCAACAGATTTAAGGCGCAGGAAACTGCCATCGCGCAGCCACCAGGTGCTTACCTGCCTGTTATTGGTGATATCATCGCCATTGGTGCCCAGCCTTGGGTACAGGGCATACAGGTTCTGGTTATCTTCTGACCAATGGTCATCGGCATAAGCCTGTAATAATTGCGTGTTACCGGTGAACTGCCCTTCGGAACTTTTAATAAATGGCGATGTTTTTGAAGGATCGATACTAAACGATACCCTTGCCTGTCCCTGGAAAAATCCGGAGAAATCGAAGTTCTTATAGGCACTTGTAAAACCGAAACCGTAAACTATCTGCGGGATGGTTGGGTAACCAAAGTAAGTAACATCGGCACCGTCAATCTTGCCGTCGTTGTTTAAGTCGCGGTATTTAATATCACCGCCTTTAGGTGCAGGCCCGTTGGCGCTAAAGATCTGGGTTGGTGAGTTGGCGGCTTCGTTATCATCAACAAATAAACGCTCGGCTATTAAGCCGCTGGTTCTCCAAAGCGTTTGGCCTATTATGCTGCGGTAGCCTTCTTTGTAACCCGGCTCTGCGTATTCAACAAATTTATTTTCAGATAGGGTAAAGTTTCCCCTCAGCCCCAATGAAAAATCTTTGCCTATGCGCTGGTTTCCGTCTAAGGAAAAATCAATCCCCTGCGAGCGCACCTTGCCTACGTTAGCGGCAATGCTGGATTCGAGGCCCATGGTAGATGGGATATTGGTGTTGTTGAGCCCTTGTAAAATATTGTATTTGTTGTTGCGGTAAACCTCCAAAGTCAGGTTTATCTTTTTCATCATGGTAAGCTCTAAACCCAGGTTAAGCTGTTTAGAGGTTTCCCAGGTAACATCCCTGTTCTCGTAGTTATTGATCAGTACGCCCGGCAGGTGGTATAAGTTTGTACCAAAAGAAGCCCCGGTATGGCCGTCTGTAGCGCCCCCCAGGTTCACATCAGACAGGTAGTAGAACCTTTGATCGCTGATGGCATCGTTACCCACCAAACCGTAGCTGGCACGCAGTTTAAACCTATCGAAAACGTTGTAAAGGTTGCCCCAGAATTTTTCATCAGATATTATCCATGATGCACCAATAGTTGGGAAGAAACCGTAGCGGTGGTTCTCTGAAAAACGCTCGGAACCGTTATAACCAAAGTTGGCTTCTAAATGGTACCTGCCTTTGTAGGCGTAAGACACACGGCCGGCTATGGTTTGGTTACGGAATGGAAGGGCGGCAAACAGCGTACCTACGTTGCCGTAACGGGTTTGATCTCGCGTAAAGATCAGCGCCGAACTTACCGAATGGTCTTGGCCAAAGGTGTGCGCATAATCTAAATTGGCCTGTAAGTAAAGCTGCGTGCTTAAGGAGCTTGCACCGGGTACATAGCTTAAGTACTCCTGCGCCTGGCCAGGCAGCGAGTTTAACCACAACAGGGTGTACTGGTCTGTTTGGGCATCGTAATTATTAGCCGCATAATAATAAGGCTTGTAGGCCTGGCCCGACTGGAATGATGAATACCGGTTGGTGGCGAAGATGCTGTGAAAGTTTAACCCCGGTATAAAAAAGTCGAAATTCTGGTTCAGTTCCAGCTGCGCCTGCATGCGCGATTCTGTATAATTTTTATGGCCCGAAAGCAGCTGTGCATATGGGTTGATAAAGGCGAGGTTACCTGCCGTGGTAGATTTATTACCAAACAAAATATGCTTGGTGTTCAGGTTCTGCGCATCGGCAGGGTAAAAGGCGGGGAAATCTACCGGGCTGGTGTGCAGCGCGTAGTTATACATATCGGTAGAGAAGTTACCATCGGCAGTTTGGGGGCCGTTATACTCATTAAAGTTACCCCATAAACGCACCACCAGTTCTGTTTTGCTGGTAACGTTAATGTTAACGTTAGAGCGTAACTGGTAATTTTGAAATTTAACGTTGTTGTTATTATTATTCTGGATATCGGTTTTCAGTATCCCGTTGTCGTTATCGTACGAACCGGCAACGTAATAACGCGCTACGCCGCTGCCGCCAGATAAGCTCAGGTCGGCACGCTGGGTGCTGGTACGTTTCTTAAACAGCATATCCAGCCAGTCTACCGCGGGGTACACATATTTGTTGCTGCCCGGCTGGTTGGCCAAAGCGGCCTGCGTGCTCAGGATCTTATTCTGGCTGTACGGCAATGGATCAAGCGGGAAACGGGTGCTTGTTGCTTCGTTAAAAAGCTTCATGTAGGTAATTGGGTCGGCAACGGCCAGCGTTTTAACCGATTGCGAAGAAGAGTTCTCTAAGCGGGCGTTGATAACCGGCTTACCGGCTTTACCCTCCTTGGTTTTAACCAGTATTACACCATTACCCCCCCTTGCACCGTAAAGCGCTGTGGAGCTGGCATCCTTTAATATCGAGAAGCTCTCGATATCATCTACGTTAAGCCGCGCCAGGTCTGATGCGCTCAGCTCAACGTTATCAATTAATATCAGCGGGTTTTGCTTGTAGCCAAACGTGGTTACCCCGCGGATAAAGAAGTTAGAGTTATCCAAACCCGGCTGGCCGCCAGGCTGGTAAGCAATAACACCGGCAACCTGCCCGGCAAGGGCGTTGGTTAAGTTACTGGCTGGGATACGTAAATTGCCCGGTTTAACCGTAGTAACCGAACCTACCACCGCCTCGCGAGATTGCTTTCTGTTGTAGGCCGTTACCACTACATCATCAAACTGGCTTTTTGCAGCCGAGAGGCTGATGCGTATGATCTTATTATCGGCCGATGCGGTGAACTGCTTCTCTACAAAACCCACATAGGTAACCTTATAAAGGGCACCCACCTCAACATCTAAAACAAATTTACCGTTAACATCAGTTACGGTACTGTTACCCTTTGTGTTTACCGGGGAAATATTGGCCCCGATAATAGTTACCCCAACAGAATCTGTAACGGTACCAGTTATGGTAATTTTGCCCTTGCTTTGCGCAAAGGCGGTATTAACGGATACCAAACAGGTAAGAACAAATACTGCCAGGAAAACTCCGGCAAATGAATGGCAGGGGATTTTTAACACCCATTTGCACTTTAACAGATCGTAAAATTTTTGCATAAACGATTAATTGTAGTTTGTTAATAAATATGATTTTTAGCATATGCAAAATCATATTTTAAACACCCTCAATACTTCATGCAATTACCATTGTGATGTATTTAATTACCATTAATTTACAAAATGATAACAGTTGCTATACAGCATTATCATTTTGATGAATTTAATATTAATAAACCCTTCCAATTTTCATATAAACAGTACATATCCGGCCATACCTTATAATAACAAACATTGGCCTTAGGCTGATTTGATAGAACAAGGATGATAGAATGGCGGCCAATAGCATTAATAAGCAATTAGCGTAGCTAATAATTGTATTATGTTCTACTAAAATTGAGTGATTGTTTTGTTTAGCCAGGAGCCGGCTTATTTCTTTTTGTGCCCGGAACGAGATTCGAACTCGTACATCCTTACGAATGCCACCCCCTCAAGATGGTGCGTCTACCAATTTCGCCACCCGGGCTTTTCAAGAAATAAAAAGTCTTAAGTTTAAAGTCTGTAGTCGTGTAAATTGACGTATGACTTATCACTTAAGACTTTCATAAATGTGGGTGCCCGAAGAGAGACTCGAACTCTCAAGAGACAATTCTCAACGGCTTCTGAGACCGCAACGTTTACCAATTTCGCCATCCGGGCATTTATGAGGTTGCAAATATAACCGTTTAACCCATCCAACAAAAAATAAATGCAAAATAACCTGCGTTTTGTAAAGCGGAGGCTAAAAGCTACCTTCGGGATAACCAATTTATAAAAATTCATGATCAAAAAAATCTGCTTCACAATCCTGTTTGTCATGGTTTGCACTTTTAATGTTTCCGCACAAAAAGCCGATGCCATTTTAGGCAAATGGATAAACCAAACCGGTGAGGGCCAAATAGCTATCTATAAAAAGAGCGATAAGTTCTTTGGTAAGCTGGCCTGGATAAAAGCACCCAACGATGAAACCGGCAAACCTAAAACCGATGTAAAGAACCCCGACAAAGCTTTGCAGTCGCGCCCTATACTGGGCCTGGAGTTATTAAAGGATTTTACCTTCGATGGCGACGATGTTTACGAAGACGGCTCTATTTACGACCCAAAATCGGGCAAAACTTACAAATGTAAAATGACCCTCCAGGGCGATAAATTAAAAATTCGTGGCTATATTGGCATATCCTTATTAGGGAGGAGCGAAATCTGGCAACGCGTAAAATGAAACTAAAAACAATCACTACCGTAGTACTTTCAGCATTATCAATTTTTTCGGCAAGCGTAAAAGCGCAAACCATTACCCAGTTGAACCAGCCATCGTCTGCCAGTATCCGCGGCTTATCGGTGCTGGATAATAAAGTAGCCTGGCTAAGCGGCAGTAAAGCCAATTTTGCCATAACTACCGATGGCGGCAAAAACTGGGCCTGGCACCAGGTAAAGGGTTATGAAAAGCTCGACTTTAGAGATATTGAAGCTTTTAGCGCCAAAGAAGCTATCGTCATGAGTTCGGGCACGCCGGCCGTAATTTTAAAAACCATCGATGGCGGCGAAACCTGGCAGGAAAAATACCGTAAGGACGACCAGATCTATTTTTTAGATGCCATGTCATTTGCCGGTAACAGCCACGGCTTTGTTATGGGCGATCCTATAAACGGCAAATTCCTGTTGCTGGAAACCAAAGATGCCGGCGAAACCTGGGCTGCTGTAGCCGATGCCCCCGCTGCATTGAAAGACGAGGCCGCATTTGCCGCCAGCGGCACCTGTATGCGCGCCGATGGTATGTTAACCATAGTTACCGGCGGAAGCAACAGCCGTATGCTTACATCGCCTCTCAGCGGCTTTAAATGGACCGCCACTGCGCTGCCGCTTACCAACGGCGGGCCAAGTCGCGGAGCTTTCTCTTTTGCCAAGGGTAAAAGCCAAACGGTAATTGTTGGCGGCAATTATGCAAAAGATACCATTGCCGATTCGGTTGCCTACCTGCTGCCGCTTAAAAAAGCAGCCTTTAAAAAGAACTTCCCGATGATTGGGCCGGCTGGCTATCAATCATGTGTGGAATATCTTTCTGCAGAAACTTATCTTTCTACGGGCACACCGGGTAGTAATATCACTACAGATGGTGGTAAAACCTGGCGCAAAATCGACTCAAAATCATACAACGTATGCCGAAAAGCCAAAAATGGAACCCTTGTTTTATTAGCGGGCGAAGGTAAAACAGGGATTTTAAACCCTTAACAACTGATAATGAAAGGCTTATTTTTTATTTGAAAATTATTTGAAAATAATTTTCAAATAGACTTGCAGGGAATAGTTTTTCGCCCTATATTTGCACCACTTTAAACGGAAACGCTAACAACAACGAAGAAGTTTAAAAAGATGATTCCGTAGCTCAGCTGGTAGAGCATAACACTTTTAATGTTGGGGTCCTGGGTTCGAATCCCAGCGGGATCACTGGAATAGCCTCTCTAAGCAATTAGAGGGGCTTTTTTCATTTCTGCTGCCGGATTTGATTGACAATAACGTGGTAGAAAGCCAGCCACCCACCCCTACTTCATACTTACCACCACTTTCTTCTCATAAACCTTACTACCATCATTTAAATGCAAAACATAAACCCCGCCGGTAAACGAGTTGCTATTAATAGCGAAGCCATTTTCACCGGAGGATAACTTTACTTTAGAACGGTATACCGTAAAGCCCATCATATTGGTTATAATAAGCTCACAGGTACCAGTTTGTTTAGCGGCGAACTTTATGTTTATTAATGTGGTTGCCGGGCTGGGGAATACCTGTAAGGGGTCAACTGTTAATGAGTCGGCAGGTGCGGCAAGCCTTTGTGCCGGGGCGATATATGGAGACAACCTCGTGCAGGGAATAGGCATTTCTATTGCACCACCCGGTAGCTGCCATTGCACCGATAAATTGTCACCTGCCGTGCCCTCTTTCTGTAAAGCTTCCACGTAATATTTTCTACCTGCTACAAGCGCAATTACAGCTGATTTCTGCGACGGATACTTGGTGTACTGCCTCGATAAAGTGTAAGCGGGCACAGTTGCAATCTTCTTTTTCTTTGTTGTGGTGAAATCGGTACTCAACCACAGTTCTGCCTGGTCATCGCCCGCTATCCATAAGGTGTAATTACCGGTGGTTGGCGCCGTAATATAGCCGCGAACACGCACGCCATAATTTTCACCGGCATTCAGCGGTGTTTCAAATGAACTTATTTTGGTTACAGATGACGGATTATTAGGATAGTTGCTGTTGCCTGTAAGATTGGTAATTGATGAACCCGGGATATTGCTGTATTGCTCCCTGGTAAGGTAGGCGTTCGGGCCGCAATTTGGCGCTAAAGGCATTTCCACCTTCCATATTTTTGGCGAACTGCCGCCATATTCGAGCACATAAATTACATTGCCCACCATCTCCGCGTCGATAGGATTGTTAAATCCGCCTACTATACGGTGCGTTTGCATTTTGTAATTATCTGTTTTGCTGTCATAGATGAGCTGTATGTGCAGTAAATCCTGACCCGGGTCGCCGCCGTAGGGACCGAGAATTGTTGAAGAGCCGGTAGTGGTCCATGAAGAAACAAAGCCATGTCCTTTAAATTCATCCGTCAATAGGCTGTCCCTGTCGAATACTAAACCCAATGGCGAACGGTGGCTGGTGAAAGTAGTGAACGCCAACCCGTTTCCGTTTGCGTCTTTAATTTCACCAGAAACGGAATCCCGGTATTTATCTGCATCAGGGCCTGTATTAATAATCGGCTCGGTAAATACCACGTTTGGCCTTTTTGGGTAAGCGGGGTCGTTATAAAAAAAGCCATTTTTATAAGCGGTTGAGTTGTGGTCTACCAATTTGTCTGTTTCAGGATTGTATCCGGGGTACTGCATAGGCGTATTGTTTCCGCCCATCCGCCATGGGAAACCATAAAAGCGGCCCTGCCTAATCCAATTCATTTCTTCCGGGTCGTCCCGGTCGCCGGAGTTTTCTGTTCCATATAAATTACCGTTTCGATCAAACGCAAGGTCGAAACTGTTACGGGTGCCGTCTGCATATAAATAACCCAGGGTTGCTAATCGTGCCGAGTCGTTTGGCAGGATCAAGTTGCTGGAGTTTATCGGTATCCGGAATATGGCCGAGGTAAGCGGTTCTTCCCGCAACCCCGGCCTTATGCCACCACTGCTTTGTATTTCGCCATGGTCTGTACGCGACCCGCTGTTAATGAACAAATAGTTGCTGTCGGGGCTTACAGTTAAACCGCTAAAGCCGTGGTCGAACGCAGTATTTGTGCGGCCATAGGTTTCAGTAGTCATTACGGTAGACCATAGCCGGTCGCCGTTTGGCTGTTTAACGCCCTTCATTATTTTGCCAACATAGCCCGAGTTGGCTGTTTTAATGTTGCCTATAAGATAAAGCGTCTTTCCCTTAAATGCCATACCCTGGAGCAGGGTGATGCCATGGTTTGATACCGTAGCCTTTAATGTACTGATATACGTACCCTGGCTGTTGCGCACATCGTACACATCACCATTTTGATTGATAAACATGATATGGCGGTTAGTAGGATCAAGCCCAAGCCTTGAGCAATTTGGAGGCACATTTATAAACCTGGTAACTTTGATATCCGCGCGAACTGATTTAGGCACTGTTTGGGCCAAAGCCGTTTTTGCATTAAAGAAACTGAAGCTTATAACCCCGGCAAAAGCAGAGTAAAGCAGTGTAGAACGTAACTTTATTAACATGGCGGTAAAAATTATGCTTATATGCAGAACAATTTAGGATGCAGCCGGGATTAGGGTTCCAGGCTGATAATGCACAAGTTACCGTTTATTACAGGCCGTATATGCCGGAATACGGAATGTATACCAATATGTGGTATCGGGACAATTAAAAAGGCTGTAAAAAAGAAAGCCTCCCGGGCAGATGTTTTAAAAATTAAAACAGCATGTACTTAAATGAGGTATATTATACATGATCAAAGAAAAGCATATTAAAAAAGCGGCACGTATTTTACTGGGCGCTAACCTTATATTTGCAGGCATTGGCCATTTAACTTTTGCCCGTAAAGCCTTTAGGGCGCAGGTACCTAATTGGGTGCCGTTGAAAAAGGATGATACAGTAGTATACTCCGGTTTTGCCGAAATAACCTTGGGCAGCGCACTGGTGTTTACTCCCGAAAAGTATGAGGAAAAAGTGGGGCAAGTAGCGGCGGTTTTCTTTACAGCGGTATTTCCGGGCAATATAGCGCAACTAACCAATCACCGCAGCGCCTTCGGGCTTGATACTGATGCTAAACGAATTGCACACTTATTTTTTCAACCCGTACTAATTTACTGGGCATTGAAAAGTACTGCTAAGAAGTAAGCTTGTTAGCTTACATTGGTCGCAAAGGATTATCAGGTTTTATTGCTATGCAGTTTAAATCGAGCAACAAACAAGATATTAGTTTGCCATAGCCGGTTAACGAAAAGATGTACTTTATTTCCGTGGATCTCTTTCCGTAAGCAAGACTGTAGTTAAACTTTGCATCTTTCATTAATTCTGGAAATGTAGTTGACGGAAGATAAACAGCATGTTCTACCGAAAGCACGTTTAACAGTTCCTGAATTTCGATTCTGCAAGTCCTGTATAATTCCTCTTCTTTTTCTAAATAGTGATTATCGAATGATAAGCAGTCCGTTTTAATTTTCAGGTTTATCGTCTGATCAATTTCAGTTAAATACAGCAATATTGTTAATTCCCCTGAAGCATAAGAATATTCTTTAAGAATAGAATCTTCGCTGTTAGTTATCAAATAATCAAGGTCATTCATAATTGTTAAATTATACCTACCGATAAGTAGATTCGCCTGTCCAGGTATCCACGACAAAAATCATTGAACGTGCACGCTCACGAACTTACACCAACCTAATCTTCTTACCCACCACTTTCAACCATTGTCGCGCCATTAATTCGTGGCCGGCAGGCATGGGGTGTACACCATCCCAAATCCAGTAGCTGGCAGGGGCCTTGGCAAGGGCATTGTTAAACGGTTGCTGAAAATCTACCCAAACGGCGCTAAATTCTTCGGCCAGTTTGCGGGCAACGTTTTGGCGCTTGGTTACTTCGGCGTTCCATTGATCCCAGTTATCTTTTACTTTGCCAACGGGAAGTATGAAAGAGCCACAGATTACCAGCTTTACAGCCGGCAGTGCATCTTTGGTTCGTTTTAATAAAGCGCGATAATCGGTTTCGTAAGTTTCGGCAGTGAATTTGGCATTGCCGCCTATGCCGGCAAGCACATCATTCACCCCTACCATTATGCTTAGCACATCGGGCTTAATATCCAGGGTATCGGTTTGCCAGCGGGCGGCCAAATCGGTTACCTTGTCGCCGCTTACACCGCGGTTATAAAAATGAAATTCTTTTTCAGGATGATCGTACCATAAGCGGCTGCTGATGAGGTAAGCGTAGCCGTGGCCCATAATGTGGTTCCAGTCGTTATCGCGGGTGCGGTTACCATCGGTGATAGAATCGCCCTGGAAGAGGATCTTAGCTCCTTTACCCATCTTTTCTGCAGCTACACTATCGTTGGCACTAACAATACCGGGGATGCCTGCAGCGGCGCTTAAAGCCACGGTTTGCTTAATAAATGTACGGCGCGAATTATTACTCATGCGGTTTGTTGGTTTAACAATACTCTAAAATATAAAAAGGCGCTATTTCCTCTCATGATAAAAGAAAATCAGCGCCTTTTGTAAACTTAATTGACAAGATCTGATACTATTTTAATTCCCTCAGCCAAATATTGCGGTAGCTGATAGGCTTGCTTGGGTCGCCGTGCGATTGCAGCTTGATTGGGGCCGGGCCATGCTTGCGGTACGATGGCGCACCAATGTAAGGGGTATCCCCTTTTAACACCGTGTTATTTTGCACCAGTACACCGTTATGAAAAACCGTGGCGCGTGCCGGCGACAAAACTGTACCATCCTCATTAAAGCGCGGGGCAGTCCATACTACATCATAGTACTGCCACTCTCCCGGTTTGCGGGCAGCGTTTGCCAATGGTACAGCCTGTTTGTATAAACTGCCTACCTGGCCGTTTACATAGGTTGGGTTGTTGTAATTATCTAATACCTGCAACTCGTAACCTCCCGCGCCCCATGGCAGGGCAGCTAAAAAGATACCGCTGTTACCACGGCCCTGGCCTTTGCCTTCAATATCTTTGGGAATGCGGTACTCAATATGCAATTGAAAATCGGTGAATTTGCGTTTGGTTTGCAGGTCGCCGGCTTTTTTGTCAACCGTCATGGCGTTGCCGCCCAGGGTCCACTTGCTGGTAGCGGTAGAATCTTTGCTCAGTACCCACTCGTCCAGGTTTTTACCATCAAAAAGTATGATTGCATCTGAAGGGGCATCACCCGCAACTTTGCCCGATGTTACAATGGGCGGTACCGGAGTGTAATACTCGGTATCTTCGGGTTTGGCAGCTTGCTGTGCCTGCGCACTAAGCGCCGAGCCGGCTATAATGGCTGATACTATAAAAAGGTATTTCATAATTAGCTTGTATGTTTAACAGTATTTACTTTAATGAATTAATGTACATAGCAATCTTGCGTGCATCCTCTGTAGGCACCTGCGGCATTGGCGGCATCGGGGTTGAGTAATCCGGCCAGTGCTCGGGCTTAGGGTTATGGATGAGTGCGATGATCTGGTTAACGGTATATTTCTTTTTGGCAACTTCTTTAAATGCCGGGCCTACCTGGCGGGTATTAGGGTTATGGCACGATAAACAGGTGTTTTTCGCCAATAGTGGTTTTACCTCATCATAAGTAGGGATTTTTGCAGCGGCGGCTTTGGCTGCTGCTTTACCCGCAGGTGTTGCTGAAGCAGCTTTTTTACCGGCTGGCGTAGCTGCCTTAACTGAGTTTTTGGTACTTACTTCAGCTGCGGTTAGCTTTTTCCCTTCGGGGATGTTGTTTAAGGTATAGTAAGCGGTTGGGTGTACCAGGTTAAAGTAATTCTCTTTATCGCGAACGCCATCTAATGTAATGGTATGGATGTAGTACCTGCGCAGGTTGTTTACCACAATGCGGGCCTTTAAACCATCTTCGGAAACTTTAACACCGGTGATGGCGCATTTCTCGTTGTTTACCGGCGGGCTGCCATAAACACCATGGTATTTGTAGATGTAGCTTTCTACCGAGTAGGATGCGATATCCTCGGCAACCTTGCGGTCAACCGGTTTGGTAAACTCTATCTCAAAACCATCCGGCATGGCACGTACGGCACGCATCTCAAACGGGATATGGTTATTCCAGATCAGACGCTGCAAGCCCATGGTAGCCTCGCCTGCAGAACCCCAGCCCCTGTTGGTTTCACCAGTGGCTAATGAACCGTCCGGCAACCAGGCCAAACGCACAATGCCCGACTGGAAACCGCTTCTGAAAGCCCATGCAGCACCCTGGTATTCGCCGTTAATTTTTTCTAAAAACACGCGGTCTATCATACTCTGGCCCTGGTCGCACACCAAAAGCTGACCCGAGAACGGCCCAAAGGTTCCTTCCGGGATCTTAACAATTTCGGAGTTAGAGATCCCCAGGATGCCGTGAGGCAGCCATACGGCAGGTAACTGCAGTTCGGGAATTTCTTTCCTTACTTCAGCTATGGTGCGGAACTTCTCGTTTACAATGTTTTGCGGTTTAAACGGCTGGCCGTCTTTATCAAATTCAATCCTTGGGTTGTTGTTGGCAAAGAACTGCTCCTGCGTAAGCTTAAGGGGAGAGTTTGGCAGGTTGGTCCACACCAGGCTGGCCGGGTTGCCCATAAAACCGCCTTTTTTAACAGGCATAATACTGCCCGAGCCTACCCAGTCGCCCTGGTTATCGCTGTACCATAATTCCCCATCTATCATACTGATGCCGCATGGTGAACGGAAGCCCGCAGCCCATGGCGTAACGGTACCGTCTTCTTTAATATTTAAAGCCCAGCCACGGTAAGGTACAAAGCTTTTTGGGTGCCACCAATCCGGCGGGAAACCAAGGTTAAGGGTTACAAAGAAAGAACCATCCGGCGCTATCTTAGGCCCGAAGCTGTACTCGTGGTAGTTACCCGATAATGGCCATGCGTACACGGTTTCAAACACATCGGCTTTGCCATCCATATTGGTATCTACCAGTTTGGTAAGCTCGCCGCGTTGTACTACGTATAGTGCGCCGTCTTTATAAGCCGCTCCCAAAACCTCATGCAAACCCGATGCAAACTTGCGGAAGAACGGGTGCTGACTGGTTGGGTTCTCTACAATAAAAATATCGCCGCGGCGGGTGGTTACCGCCAGGTTGCCGTTGGGCAAGGTGCATAAACCGCCAACCTCCAGTATGGTACCTTCTGGTGCGGGCACCTTCATTATCTTAAAAAAATCATCTTCCTTGGGCGATTCGGCCTGCGCCTTTGCAGCCTGCGTGCCACCCAATAGTACGGCCATTACACTTGTAAAAAGCAGGGCCTTGTTTATCATTGGTTTTAATATATTATTCATGGTTGCGCTGCTTAAAAAATAATAGAATAGGTTAGTTTTTTCTGCATAGGAACAATCAGTTCCTGCATGCCGCCCGCATTGCGAATAACCGGCTTATCATCACCCTCTAAACGGATGTAGTACTTATCATCTATGGTGTAAACCCCACCCTTTAGCAATTCAATTTTTGTACCTGTAGCCAGGCGCGTAAATAAATTAGCAGCAGGGCCATCAATGGTTATTACACGGTGAATGCCCTGGCCGCCATCGGTAATGGTGCTTGCATCATTCACCAGCGAACCGTAAACCTGGTAACGAAACACCGGGCGATCTTCAGCATCCAGAATATAGCCTTTAGGTTTGTAACCGGTGCCCGCAGTATCTGTAGCCCATGCGGCATCTGCTGTTGTTAATTTACCTATGGCTGGAGCAGGTGTACCTAAAAACTGTACAGAACCGGCTGCACGTGATGAGCCGTCGCCCCTTTCGTGCCACATTGGGGTGGCATCTAAGAAGCCGCCGCGCCATACCTGAACGATCATACCTTTATCCATATCGTAGGTATAGTGCACCTGGGTTGGGCTGCCCACGTTTACGCCGTGCGTAACGCGGATACCGCCCGGCACATCTGTAAAACTGCGCAGCGTAGTATTTGCTGTAGCGTTGATGAGGATAGGATCTACTGCATCGTTAGAGCTTACATTACCATCCGTCAATAAAAATTCGCGGATACCCGGACCAGATACGGTTAAGCCCAAAGCTGATTTTGCCCAGTCGACTGTTTTGGCATAGAAAAGATCGAAAGGATGATCACCTGCCTGCAGCTGAATTTTACCCTGGCCCTTATTGGTAATTAAAGGCACAGCAGTTGCGCCATTAATATGCATCATACCCTTACCGCCTGGTATACTCAGCTTAAAAGTATATTCGCCAGCCTGATCGATATGGATAGTGCCGGTGTAACGCAGCAGGTATTCATTCAGCAACTTCACTTCGTTAGAAGTAAGGGTTGGCGTGGTGCCCTGCGCTTCGGCCTTCAGCGTTTTGTAATCAGGCTCGGTGGTGTAAGCGCCTTTGTAAACTGTGTAGTTTAGTTTAGATACGGTTGGATGCGGCTTATCAAAGTTAGTGTAAGTAATGTTTCTGAATGCCACCGCGCCATGGTCGCCCTGTAAGCGGAGCGGGCCCTGCACACCTTCTTTATTATCAAACGCTCCACGGGTAGGGCCGGAGAGTTCTACATTCTCCTGGATCAATACACCGTTCAGCGAAATAGAAAGGATCTTGGCATTGGCTGTCTTCACCCCATTGGCATCAAAACGCGGTGCCTGAAACGAAATACTGATATGCTGCCATAAGCCCGGCGCTTTGCTGGCGTTCTGGCGCGGGGCGTGGCCCTCGTAACCTTTCTGGCCTTCGGGTTTGCTGTCGTCCCAGCGTTCGTAGATACCGCCATTGTCTGCTGATTTTGGCGCTACGGTGCCCCAACTGTCCAGCAGTTGAATTTCGTAACGGCCTTGTAAATAGATTCCCGAGTTTGCCCCTTTGGCTACCTGATAATCCATCTCCAGGTCGAGGTCGCCGTGCTGCAAATTAAAATACAGATCGTGGCCGGGGTTCTTTTCATCAACCGTATTAACCAAAATGCCCGCGCCTTTGGTTATGGCAAAATCGTTGGTTTTGTCCAAATCGGCATGTACATTACCGGCTATTACCCAGTTTTTGGGCGGCGCGGCAAAAGCCGACAGATCATTTAAACTGATGCTGCCCGCCTGTGTTTTTACTGCCTGTGCACCGGCCCGGTTAAGGCCGCCTAACGTTGCAAAAGCAATGAACAGTGCAGTGTGTAGTTTTTTATTCATGTTAAAAATTTATATAAAATAGTACGCTGCTATTGCAGGTTGTTTATTTATTGGTTGGGGCTGTTAAGCGATTTAGTAAACTATCCCGCTTAATAAGTGTTTAATTTACACTTTATATTCTTGTTCTTTTAATTGTAATAGATTTATGACATACCGGCTTAAAATTGCTGCTATTTAATTACTCTTTCCTTGCCTGATGTATTGAAAATGGTGATGCTATCCATACTGGCATCCTTCTTAATAAACCTTGCCGATTGTGATAAAAACGATGTACCATAGTAAAACTCTTGTTTTGCAGTTGTACCGTTCTTGTACTTAATTACAGCATATGTATCATCAGGCAATGCGCTGATGGTTTTAGCCGTAGCCTTCAGCTGAAAAAGCAAGAGTTTGCTCCTGTTCTGGCTGGCAGCTAATAATATATTATCCTTCGCATCGCGCAGTTTAACCAGTGCCCTGCCATCGCCGGGAATGTAGATGCCGCTTTGCATAATGGTTTGCGCCTTGAAACCGCCTTTGCCGTCGCCTTTCAGCATTAAGCCGTTAAGGGCATCGTACCGGCCAATGGATACATCGGTACCAAAATCGTTACCGTTTATCACCACATCCAGGTTACCATCGCCATCAAAATCATCTACCACCATACCGTTTAATACCGATACCTGCGCCTCTATCGGCAGCGGGATGATGGTGAACTTGCCATTACCATCATTACGCAAGTAAACCGATTGCAGCATGTTGGCTTTCAGCTTTTGCGCGCCTTCCATTTGCTCGGGCGAAAAGAGATCAGCCATGGTTGCCGTTGCGTATGATTTATAGTTGGTATATTTTTTCTTCAGGCTGATCATCTGCTTTAAAATATCATCGCGCCCCGGTGCCGGGTATTCTTTCATGCTGCCATCCTGCGATGGCAGGTATAGTGATGGGATAGCTGTATAAGAGTTGTTTTTATCAAAATCTTTTGCGGTGATGTAAACCGGGTACTTGTCACTTGCCTGGAAGAGTGTATTGCGGCCAACATTGCCTACAATATAATCTGTACGGCCGGTGTGCCTGAAATCGCCGGCAGCCAATGAGTTCCACCAGCCCAGTTTATCGCCTACCCCGGTTTGCAGGGTAACATTTACAAATTTACCCTGTTGATTTTTGAGGAAAGTTATCGGCATCCACTCCCCTGCCAGGATTAGATCGGGCCAGGTATCGTTATCCATATCGGTAAACAGGGCATCGCAAACCATCCCTATGTTTTTGAGGGCCGGGGCAACCTGTGCGGTAACATCAGTAAAGGCTGCTTTACCATCCTTGCTATCATTCCGCAGTATCATGCTCGATACCGGCTTAGGGTAGCTCCATGGTTCTACCCGGCCGGTTACCAGCAGGTCCAACTTGCCATCTTTATTGTAATCGCAGGCACGCACGCATAATTTGCTGGTTAAGTTAGCAGGCAGTGCGCCGGTAGAGAGGGTGAAATGGCCTTTGCCATCGTTCAGGTATAATCTATCCTGATAAGTCGGGTCGTTAGGTGCATTTTCGTAACCACCGCTGGCAGCGTACAGGTCTAACTTGCCATCGCCATTGGCATCAAACAAAAGCAGGCCTGCATCTTTAAAATGCTGCTGAGCATCATCTTTGGCGGCAATTACTTCATTCTGGATAAACTTACCGTTGGGCTGCTGCGTAAACACCTGCGATTTGCTGTAAGAGTTTCCGCCGATAATAATATCATCCAAACCATCGCCGTTTACATCGCCTACGGTAAGCGACGGCGTGTATGCCGAAAGTTTGTGCGGCAATAATTTTTGAATGTTAAAATCAATAAAGTCCCCATCCTGGTTGGTAAAATTGATGCCCGCCGCTGTGGTAACTTCTTTAAATAAATTCTGTGTGGCAAACTGTGGCTGTTGCATTTGGTAATGCATATTGGCGCCTTTGATGTTTACTTTAATCTGCTGGTCGGCCTTTACGTTAAACAGCACCTGTTTTTTACCATCCTGCCATTTTACCACAACCGAATCTACCATGTTTACCTTACCTAAGCCAAAGTGGCTAAAATCCTGCATGGTAGAGAGGTAGCCGCGGTACGGGCTGTTATCATAAGCCTGGTGTTTGCCGTGGTCGTAATAAATATCAACCAGGGTACCCAGGCCGTTTATATTTTGTTTATCACCGGTGAGTTTTACCTGCAGGTAATGTACCTTGCCCAAGCTATCTTTTTCATCTCTGGAGGTGTTGCGGTACAGCAGCGCTTCGTCGTTTATATTGTTCACCACCATATCCAAGGCGCCATCGTTGTCCAGATCGGCATATACGGCTCCGTTGGAGAAGGTAGAAATATCCAGCCCCCAGGCCTTGCTTACATCTTTAAAGGTAAGGTTGCCGTTGTTGGCAAAAGCGTAGTTAGGGAGTTTTATCTCTGGGATCTGCTCCAGCACTTTCTTTTTAGATGCCACGGCATAGGCTTCTTCGCGATAGGTCATAAAATCGCGGTCGGATACATCTTTGGGGAAACCGTTGGTAATTACAATATCGCGGTAGCCGTCGTTATCAAAATCGCCTACTAATGGCGTCCAGCTCCAGTCGGTTTGTGCTATGCCGCTTAAAAAGCCAACCTCGCTGTAAGCCGGGTTGCCTATCTGGCCTCCCTGCCCAAGCCTGTGGCCCTGGTTTATTTGCAATGTGTTGCGTACGTATTGGTACTGGTAACCATACCTATCGAAATTGATAAAGGTTTGGTAGCTGTTTGGCCCCAGCATCATCTTTTTACGATAATTATCTTCGGGGTTCATATCCAGCTCAATTACATCGGCCAGGCCATCGTTATTAATATCAATAACATCCTGCCCCATTGAATTGTATGAGGTATGCTTAAAATACTCTTTTGAACGATTGGTAAAAGTACCATCGTGGTTGTTGATGTACAGCAGGTTGCTGGAGATAAAATCGTTAGAGATATAAATATCCTTCCAACCGTCATCATTAAAATCTACCGTGGTTGCGCCGTGGCCATAGCCATCGATCGTAAGGCCCGCCTGTGCGGAAACATCAGTAAAAACCGCATGCTGAAGGGTATTATCCCAATCATTACGGTAGAGCTTGCCCCTGCTGTGGTTGGGGTTTGCATTGGTTGAGCCAAATACACCGGGGTTATAACTTGCTGAAGCGCTGTTAACGGTAAGGTAAACATCAAGGTCGCCATCGTTATCATAATCAAAAAAACTGGCCATGGTTGATTGGCCGCCTGCGCTTAAGCCATATTCCTGCGCCTGGTCTTTAAAATGCGGGGTACCCTCTTTATCGTTCCCCTGGTTAATGTATAAAAAATTGCGCCTTTTGAGCGAATCTTTACTGAGTGTGTTACACACATAAATATCTGGCATACCATCGTTGTTTATATCAACTACGGCAACGCCCCTGCCCCATCGGCCAGAACCGGTTACACCGGCAGCCTCGGTAACATCTTCAAACTTAAAATCGCCTTTATTTAAATAGAGGCGATTGGATACCATATTACCGGTAAAATAAATATCGGGCAGGCCATCTTTATTAAAATCGCCAATACCTACACCTCCGCCGTTATAAATATTAACCAAATCTAAAGGGTTAACAGAATCCGACTCGGTGATCTCGTTCTTAAAATGGATGCCCGAATGTGAGGAGGAAACCTGCTGAAAAAGCGTGTGCTTTTTACATGAGCATAAGCCCGCAACGCTCAAAACGAAAACCAAATAATAGAATCTCTTCATTTATCAATACTAATTAAAAGCAACCGCTTTTTATGTGCAGGTTGTTTTTAAAGATACCTTATTATGCCTTTGTGATGCATAAGCCTTTGCTTTTATTTACATGCAGCATTTAAAACCGGTATCTCTTTAAAAACCAAAAAGGCCCCCTCTTGCAGAGAGAGCCTTTATTGGAATAAGATTTATTAATAACCCGGATTTTGGGTTAGGTTAGGGTTAAGGCCTATTTCGTACTGAGGGATAGGATATAATTCGTGACCAGCAGGAATATCTATGCTGTAAACTTCTTTGATGAACGATGTAGCAACACCGGCTCTGCGAAGATCGTAGAAGGTTGAGTACTCGCCAGACAGTTCGTGCCTGTACTCGTGATAAACCATTTGTAAAACATCGGTAACCACCTTGCCTTCGCTCATGTACACTGCTGGTGCAGCACCGCCGAAACCGCGATCTCTTACCTGTTTAAGTGTAGCTAAAGCACCTGCGTTGTCGCCTGTACGGGCCTGGCACTCTGCTTTGCTTAACAAAACTTCGCTGTAACGTAACAGGATCTGGTTTTGTGCACCAAAGATGTTACCGTTACCAGAGTTACCTTCCAGTGTAGGATCTCTCCACATTTTTTCGCAGTAGTAACCTGTTCTTAACTGTACAGGATCGCTGCCGATCCATGGACGGGCAACAGTACCACAAGTGTTGATGATTTTGCCATCGTCGCCGGTGTATTTTGCTTTAACAGCAGCATCGGTACTTGCAAAACCAGCTTTAACTAACGGGTAGCTCGCAATACCGCCTCTTGCTATGATAGCCGGGCTTGGATTGATGTCTCCGGGGCCAATAATGGTGGCCACTTTACGTAAGTCGCCTGCCTGGAAACCGTCATACAAACCTTTGTTACCATAATCGTAACCAAAGTTTGATACTTCTTCCGGCATACCGAATGAACCTATCCATGCCACTTCGTTACCAGCACCCCAGCTTTGGGTACCAGCCGGTATAAACTGTACTTCGAAGATAGACTCTGCATTGTTTTCTTTATCGTACTCGTGTACATCAACAAAGTTAGTTAGTAAGCTATATTTACCTACAACCTGGTTAAATGATGCTAAAGCGTCCGGATATTTCTTCAGCCACATTTGTGAAGCACCTAAGTAACCTAATGCTGCGCCTTTAGATGCACGGCCGGTTTCTTCAGACGGGTACTCTTCTTTCCATGGCAACAGGTTTGCTGCAAGTTTAAGATCGGCTTCTACCTGTGTAAATACTTCGTCCTGGCTGCTGCGTGGTTTTAAACCATCGTTAGCACCGCTTTTTAATTCTAATGGCACACCACCAAAGCTGGCTGCCAGATAGTAATAAGTCATACCGCGTAAAAAGTAAACCTCACCGGTAAGGCGATTGGCTAAAGCTTCCGTAAGTACGCCCTTATCTTTCATGCTTTGTAATATTACCAATGCAGAGTTTGCACGGGCAATACCAATGTAAGCACGCTGCCAAAACACCTGGATACCACCAAAGGTAGTTGGTATAGCGTAGGTGTTGTAAAACCTGTCGTTACCCCAGTTGAAGAAATCATGCGACTGGAAGTTGGCGTAGTACCATAACGATTTTTTTAACAAATCGGCGTTTTGGTAGGTATCGTATATGGCGTTTACCAGTGCAATACCATCTGCCGGTTTGTTAAACAAAGCATCTTCTGTAGGGTTAGATGAATCTTTCTGATCCAAAAACCCCTTTTTACAGCTAAAGGGAATCAATACCGTCAGTGCGACTGTCAGTACGTATATGTATTTTAAATTTTTCTTTTTCATTTGTTGGTTGCTGTTACTTAAAATGTCACGTTTAAACCTACTGTGTAGAATCTTGATGAAGGGTATGTACCAATATCAATACCAGATGCAGTAGCGTTGGCCGCAGCGGCATTGTTGTTATTAGGATCTGTACCTGTAGCCTGGCCAATTTCCGGATCAAGGCCCGTATATTTGGTAATAGTAAACAAGTTTTGTGCTGCAATGTAGATTCTTACTTTAGTTAAAGTAAGCTTTTTGATCAGATCGGTTGGCAAGGTGTAACCCAATGTAACGTTGCGTAAACGCAGGTAGCTACCGTTTTCTACATATACGCTTGACGCTACGTTGTTAGCGCTGATATCATCGTTATAGCTAACTCTTGCATAACGGCTAGATGGGTTGGTTGGTGTCCATGCGTTTTGAGCATACTCTCTGCTTACGTTTTGGATACCCACAAAGCCCGGTGCCTGAAAACTCTCTAAGTTACGAGCCTGGTAATTGAAAATTTTGTTACCGTAGCTTCCGTAAAAGAATGCATTAAAATCAAACGATTTGTAAGCTAAATCAAGGTTGAAACCACCGTAAAACTTAGGGATGGGGCTACCCAGGCTAACGCGGTCATCAGCGGTTATTTGCCCGTCACCGTTAACATCTTTAAATTTACGGTCGCCAGGTACGGTAGGTTGTGTGCCGTTACCCTGATAGTGGCCATCCGATGCTTTTGCATTTAAAGCATCAATTTCTGCCTGTGTTTGAAAAATGCCTTCGCTTTGGTAACCGAAGAATTCGCCTACAGGCTGGCCAATGTTTGTACGGCTAAATTCTGCCCAACCATTAGCCGGTGTGTTTAAGTTAACTAAATTACCTATAAACGTTTTGGTTTGTGTAATGCTTAACAGCTTGTTGCTAACTGTAGTGATGTTTAAACCTAAACCATAACGGAAATCCTTAACCGAGTGGCTATAGTTTAAGCCAATTTCAACACCCTGGTTACGGATACTACCCGCATTTTGAGCAGACTGCGTAACGCCAGACTGCGATGAAGTAGGAATTTGTAATAAGAAGTTTTTAGAATCTTTACGATAGTAATCTAACGTTAAAGACAGGTCGCCGTGTAAGAAAGATGCATCAATACCAATATCTGTTTGTCTTGAAGTTTCCCAACCAAGGCCAGTATTATCTAAGTTAACGTAAGCCAAACCATCCTGGTAAGCACCACCGAAAGGATAACCTACGTTGGTACCTGATGTAGAGTTACCGCCAGAGCTGTAACGTGCTAAGTATTGGAACGGCCTGATACCAGCCTGGTTACCTACCTCACCGTAACCGGCCCTGATCTTTAAATCAGTAAGGAAGTTAACATCTTTTAAGAACGACTCTTGTTTAGCTCTCCACGCTACCGAACCTGAAGGGAATACACCATACTGGTGACCCTGGTAAAAATTAGATGAACCATCGCGTCTAACTGTAGCGGTCAATAAGTACTTATCTTTGAATTTATAGTTTAACCTGCCAAATTGTGAAGCCAGTGTAGTAGTATATTGGTTACCGAAAGCAACCAAGTTTTTCACCTGAGAAAGATCTCTCATGGCATCACTTATCATTTGGTTACCGTTACCACCTACGCGGCGTATAGTTGTGCTTTGCTGAGAAACGCCACCAACAAAATCAATAGCATGATCGCCAAAGGTTTTAGAGTAAGATACTGTGTTTTCCCACAACCACTCATAAGTATTGTTGGCGCTTTGCGAGTAAGTGTTATACTGGTTAGGGCTTGCAACACCGTACTGGTCTAAAGAACGGGTATCTGATGGGGTAAAGAAATAACCAGAGTAATCAGTAGTGTTGATACCCAAGTTGGTTTTAATTTTTAATCCGCTAAATAAAGTAGCTTCTAATGAACTGGTTCCTAAAAAATAGTTGGTTAAGTTTTTAGCGTCCTGAGTTTCGATGGTGTAAAGTGGATTGTTCCAGCTTTTGGTATAAGTATTAATCGGATCGTAATACCCGTAGTTACCATTAGCATCTTTAGCTTCGTTAGTTAATTTATTACCGCCAATTGTTGGTATTAATTCGCTAAGCGTAGCCAGTGCACCTGTACCAAATGGATTGTTGCTGTTTTGCCTTGAGAATTTAGCACTTGTTGATGATTTAAGCCATGAGGTGGCATTGTAATCAACATTTAAGCCCATATTTATTCTTTTAAAGAATGAACCCAATACAACACCTTTTTGATCGAAATAACCGGCTGAGAAAGATGATAATACCTTTTCGTTACCGCCACGGATAGCCAGGTTATAATTTTGCCTTACACCAGTACGGTAAACTTCGTCCTGCCAGTTTATATTACGAAGTGCCGATGGATTGCTCCACTCAGGCAGGCGATCGAACCCCGGCGTTTGGTTTGCAAGTGTAGCCCATTCCTGAGCATTTAACACGTCGTATTTCTTGGGCTCTGACTGAATGGATGTATAACCGTCTAAAGAGATTTGCACTCCATTTTTATTACCCTTTTTAGTAGTAATAATAACAACACCGTTTGCAGCACGCACACCGTAGATAGCAGTTGCAGATGCATCTTTTAAGATGTCCATTGATGCGATATCATTTGGGTTGATGTTATTAAGGCCGCCAGTGATTGGGTAACCATCTACAACGTACAACGGATCGTTGTTTCCCAAACTACCAACCCCACGGATCAATACCGATACGCTGCCGCCCGGTGCACCATCGTTATTAGTAACCTGCACACCAGATGCGCGGCCTTGTAAAGCCTGGTCTAATGCGGTAACCGGTACCTTAGCAATCTGCTCTGAACTTACAGAACTTACAGCGCCGGTAACGTCTTTTCTACGTGCGGTACCGTAACCTACAGATACTACGGCAACCTCGGCAAGAGAGTTAGAGTTGGCAGACATTTTAATGCTTAATGTAGTATTGCTGCCAACAGTTACTTCCTGTTGTGCAAAACCTATAAAGCTAAATACAAGTACTGTGTTATCATTAGGTACACTGATACGGAAAGCTCCGTTAACGTCAGACACGCCACCAGCGTCGGTACCTTTAATTTTGATGGTAACGCCCGGAAGAGGAAGTCCCAGATCGTCTGTCACCTTTCCGGTAACGGGCCTGTTTTGGGCATAACCAGCCACGCTCATCAACAGAAAGGATAAGCTTAGCGCGATCAATACCACAACATTTTTAATTTGTAGTTTTCTCATCATACATTTATTGTTAATTGTTTTAATTGGTTTGATGCCACCCTGAAAGGCGAATTGCATCGATGTAAATGTATAGCAAGCATCAAAATGAGAGATACTACAAATGTTAACGTTTATATAACAAATGTTAACCCGTTTAAAAAGTATCTAAAATGCCAATTATGCATAAATTTGTGGCTTTTATTGCATAATTTAAGCTTAACAAGCTATACGCTGGTTGATAAATATTAAATAGCTATGATACATTTTCAATAGTTTAAAAAGTAAAAGCCCTTTGCAACCATAAATTTTGATAATCTCACTCAAATTAAAATAACCTTTTGCATCACATAACCTACGCCAACAAAAAACCCTGATGCTTTGGTAATGAATACCAGCATCAGGGTTTCTAAAATTATTATCTTAATTATATACGGACAAAAAAAACCAACAGGCAAATTTACTGCGCGTCTGAAAGTTCTTTCTCACGTTTACGGTGGGCGCTTACATACTCTGATGGCAGCATGCCATACTCCTCTTTAAAAACTTTAGAGAAGTAAGTAGGGTTGTTATAACCCACTTCGTAAGCCACATTGGCAATGCTGAGCTTGCTCTTTTCTAACAACTGCACGGCACGTTTCAGCCTGATGGTACGGATACAATCTACCGGGGTTTTACCGGTAAGTGTTAACAAACGTTTATACAAGGATACCCTGCTTAACGACATCTGCCTGCTCAACTCCTCTACCGAGAAATTAGGGTTGGTGATATTCTCTTCAATACAAGCCAGTGTATTTTTAATAAACTTATCATCTTCAGATACAATATTTAAGCCCTGGGCCTGGATCTCCACCTGTTTCTGATAGGTTTTCTTCAGCGTTTGCTGCATCTGCAGCAGGCCGTTTATCTTTGAGAGCAGTATCTCGAAGTTAAAAGGTTTTACAATGTAATCGTTAGCGCCGCTTGCTGTACCTGCCAGCTGGTTTTCCTCATCGTTTAATGCGGTTAACAAAATTACAGGTATGTGTGCGGTACGGTTATCGTGCCTTATTTTATAACATAGATCGATCCCGTTCATCTCCGGCATGCTTACATCGCTTACAATTAACTGCGGGTGTAACGAGAGCGCTTTTTGCCAGCCATCCTTACCGTTTACCGCTTCTACTATGTTAAAGGTTTGCCTTAAGTTATCTTTAAGGTAAAAACGCATATCGTCGTTATCCTCTATCAGCAGCACAACAGGTTTTTTAGACGATTCGAAACTTTGCGGCTCTATATTACTATTAGTAGGTACCGGCTGTTTTAACTGAGGCGCTTGTTCTGCCGGCGCTTTCTCCATAGCCTCTACCTTTAATGGTATTTTAACCGTGAAGCAGCTTCCGTTACCCGGTTCGCTTTCCAGTTCTATTTCGCCATTGTGCATTTTTATAAACTCGCGGCTGATAGAAAGGCCTATCCCGCTCCCTTGGTTCAGTAAACCTTCGGGCAGGTTATCCTGGAAGAACCGCTCGAAGATCTTCTCCTGTTTTTCTTTAGGGATACCTATACCGGTATCAATTATTTTTATCTCCAGCAGCTGTTCATCGCCGCTAAAAATGCCGGGGTTACATACATTTACAAATACGCTGATATGGCCTCCCTGAGCTGTAAACTTAAACGCGTTAGATAACAGGTTAAACATTACGCGCTCTATCTTATCATGATCAAACCGGGTTATCAGCGATTCTACCTCGCTGTCAAACAAAAACTGGATCCGGTTTTGATCGGCAATATCTGCGAACGATGCAGATACATCTTTAATAAAGTGAATAATATCCCCTTTGCTTAAAGCAAGCTTCAACTCCTTAAACTCCATCTTCCTGAAATCTAACAGTTGGTTAACCAGGTTAAGCAGGCGTTTGCCATTCCGTTTGATCATTACAAGCTGCTGCTGCTGCTCGGGCTTGTCGTTATTTTTGATGAGGTTATCAATGGGCGATATAATTAAAGAGAGCGGTGTTCTAAATTCGTGGCTAACATTGGTAAAGAATTTGATCTTCATCAGATCCAGCTCGTGCATGCGGCGGGCCTCTTCGCGTTCTTTGGTGATCTTGCGCTCAGCTTCCTGTTTCTCCTGCTCAATAGCAAAGCCTTTTTTCAGCTTTACAATTCCCCTGTGCCTGATGTAGAGCAGCAGCCACAAAACCAGTGCTGCATATATGGCGTACGCAATATTGGTTTTGTAAAACGGAGGCAGTATAGTAATGTTAAGCGTAGCCGAACTGTAATTACCCGGATCATTGGTATTACTGGCCCGCACTTTAAACACATAATCGCCGGCATCTAAGTTGGTGTAGGTTGCCTTGGGCACATTTTGCGCTGTAAGCCACTCTTTATCAAAGCCCTGCAGCTTGTATTGGTAGGTTATCTTGGTTGGGTTAAAATAATCGCAGGCTGCAAACTGCAAACTAAATACGTTTTCGTTGTGATGAAGCTCTATCGACCCTGCTTCGGCTACTGCCTTATCTAAAACAACGTGGCCTTCTACGGTATCGCCCACTGCAATGTTTTTATTGAACAACTGAAAATCAGTTATCCGCAGGTTCGACATCAGATCAAACGTGTGCACTTTATCCGGGTTGAAAAAGTTAAAACCATGCGGCCCGCCGAAGATCATTTTTCCATCGCGCATTTTTAATGCCGCTTTAGCATTAAATTCTTTCCCCTGCAGGCCGTCAAACTCGTTATATCTTTTGATAATGTAAGAAAAGCCATCCCCCTTTTTTTGCAGTTTGATACTGGCAACGCCGTTAGCCGTGCTCAGCCACATTATCCCGCTTTTATCCTGCAATATGTTAGATACACTGCTGCTTGGCAAGCCGTTAACATCCTTAATATTGGTAAACTTATTTTTTGCCGTGTTAAAAACACTTATACCCTCTTTAGTACCTATCCAGATGAGGCCATCCTTATCCTCAATAATAGTGTTTACATCATCATTTACCAGGCTGTTGGCATTACCCGGTATGTTGGCATAATGCTTTATTTTACCTGTAGCTTTTACAACAACATCTATCCCCCTGTCGCGGGCTATCCATATATTTTGCTGCTTATCTTCATACATCATAGAGGTGTACTCCGAACTCATGGGGTAATCGGGGTGCTTAAAGCTGTTTGTTGCAGCATCATAGATATTTAGCTTGCCGGCAAAGGTGCCCACCCATAAGTTTTTAGATTCATCCTCTATAATGCTGTACACACGATCATCAGAAATACTGGCCGGGTTGTTATCATTATGGCGGTAATGCACAAAACGGCCGCCTTCCATGCGTTCTAAGCCACCAAAATAAGTACCTATCCACAGCTTATTATTATGATCAAAACACAGGCTTACTATCACATTGTTAGAAATGCTGCCTGCATCTGCGGCGTTGTGCTTATATTGCGTGTACGATTTTTTAGCTATATCATAATAAATTAATCCGCCGCCGTTGGTACCGATGTAGAAATTACCCTTGCTATCTTCTATAAAACAGTTTACATCCTCAAAAGGCAAACTGGCAGTGCTGGATGGATAATGTTTAACGAGGGGAAACTGAATAATGCCCTTGTGATAATAGCTAATGCCCTGTTTGTAAGTACCTGCCCAGGTAATGCCGGTATCATCCTTATACAACTGTACCGAATTACCCCGTAACGACCGCGAATCATCATCCTTATTAACCAGGTAAGTAACCTTGTGGGTTTTAATATCTATCAGGTTAATACCGCCATGATCTGTACCTACCCAGATGTTGTTGTCATCTCCCAATAAAATACTGTTGATGATATTGGCATTTAGCGTAACGCCCGGCGAATCTTTTGTAAAATGCTGCAGCTTATCGGTTTTTGTTTCATACAGGTAAACACCCAGCGAACTGTTGTTAGCGTAGATCCACAGGTTATTATCAGTGCCGGCTACACCGGTGTATTCTTCGTTGCGGCTACCGTTAGCATTGCTTAACAGGGCGCTGCGCTGCAATAATTTGCCCGATGCAAGGTCTATCCTATCAATAACACCGTCTTTATAAATTAACCAAACTGATTTATTTTGGCCTGTAATAACATCTGATACATCATTAGAATGCAGCGCCACCTTTGATGTAAGCGAGGTTGCATAAAATAAGGTGGACCTGTTTTTAGGGTTATACTTGTACAGTCCGTTATTTTTGGTCAGGAACCAAAAATTGCCGTCATCATCCTTTTTTATTGAATTTAACTTATGCGTGTTAACCTTGTAGTTTACCAGGTTGCCGGAGATATCTTCCGAAAACTTTTCGGTATCGGAGTAGTAAACGCTTAAGCCACCATGGGTGTAAACCCACATTTTATTATCAGGCCCCTCAAAAATTTTAATAACGTAGTTATCATTAATGGAACCCGGGTCTGCAGCATCGTGCTTAAATACTTTAAACTTAAAACCATCGTACCGGTTTAGGCCCGAGCTGGTACCAAACCACATAAAACCCTTGCTATCCTTATAAATGCAGTTTATACGATTGTTGGAGAGGCCGTTGGTAATATCCAAATGAGAAAACTGATACGCACTATTTTGCGCTTTCACACTAACCACCCCCGCAAAGAAAAGTAAAACTAAAAAGTATAGTTTAATGCGCATAGTTTAATAATTGGTTCGCAGTTTTCTTTAGAGAATGGAAAACTGTTTTGACTAAAAATATCTATAAATGTAAAGATAACACTAATTTAAATCAAACATTATGTAGTCTATTTTTAACACAGATGATAACTATACACAACAAAAAATATCACAATAAACTAAAAATCAAATACTTAACAATAATTAAACTAATAACAAATTTAACATTTGTGACATAAAAAAAGCGCCCCGTTTTTACAACGGAGCGCTCTGCCAGGCCAACACCAACTATTGGCCAAGCCTCAAACCAAGTATTATGATGGTACTAAATTAAGGTTATCGCCTTACCGCGGTGTGGTAGTTTTGATAACGTTTGTGTAATAAATGTTCATTTTCCATAATCAGCCCTGTTATTTCTTTTTGTTCAGTACGTGGTCTGCCGCCATAATCAGGAACAGGTAATCTGAGGTACCGCCGCCAAGCACGTATTCGCCTTGCTGCCACAGGTAAGGCCAGTTCAGTAATTCCGGAAAATCGGGACGGATAAGCGCAGTACCAGAGGTGATACCTCCCGGAATGTACGACAAGTCGGCACGGTTAAAGCCGTAAGCAGTGGTCATAGACCTTGCACCTACCCCCGAAGCAAACGACGATGTATTTGAACCCGGGTGGCAACCCAATACAAAGTTGATAGCGTGCAGCATATAATCATCACTAAAAATATCAGGAAAGTTGGCGTACAGGAAGTACTGCTTGTACCCAAAATTCTGAATCCCCCAGCCCGCGCCCCAAATACTTGGCTCGTAAGGTACACCATAAGGTGTTTTGTTACCCTGCGCCTGTATTTTGATGTACAGCTTTTTAACCGCATCGGTTATTTTATCGGTGTACTCTTTATTATTAATGAGTTTGATGGTGCGGCTTACCAGCCAGCCATTGTTTTCGATACCGGCGGCAATAGCAGTACTGTTAGTAACCAAAAAGTCGGCATATTCTTTATCATTTGTAGTGATATACAATTCGGTGGCCAAAGCAACCTTGCGCATTACGTTGCCGTCTTTGTTATCTTTCCAAACCTGTTTTGCAATTTGCAGGCACTGGGTTGATAGGGTATCGTTATACCCCTTCATTACCCGGCTGGCTGCTGCCAATGCGGCCGCGGTTTGCAAACTGCGCGAAGGGTTATCCTCGGTAAACACCCAGCGGTCATCCGCAGGGGCAGGCAGGTTGGTTATCGGGTCGATATTTTTGGCGTTGGTTACGTATGGGCGGTTATCGGTGATGTTTGCAGCATCGCCTAAAATTACATATTGTTTGATGGTAGGCTCGATAACACCGCGGTAAAACCGGCCCATTGCCTGGTAACCGCCGGTGATAGAAAGCAGGCCGTGCTCTATCTGTTGCAGCAGATCGGGCTTGCCATCGGGCTGCTGAATTTCCACCAAATGGTCTTTCTGATCTATAGTGGTATTATCATACTTAATATCAAACAGTTCATAAGCCAGCGTTAAACCATGCACCGTTTCCGCCTGAGATTCTACCCGCAGGTCGAAATCGCCGGCATCATGCCATGCACCACGGTTTAAGAAAGGCACATTCTCGCCCGGTTTATATTTATTAAGCGTGCTGTGGCCGGAGATATAACCATCAAAGTGGTTAGAATCTATCGGCGCCATACGCGCATCATCCATATGGCATATGCCGTGCCATACGCGGTATTTATCGTTCACGCGCATGTGGCACATCTGCGCCGGCATAAAGTATTCTAAAGTAGGCTGCCAAACATCGTTCTTAAATACATCCTTACTGATCTGAAAAGGTTCTGTTTGATATGTGCCGTAGCGTACCACGTACATACCTGGCTTAGTGATCTTTGTAAAATCCAAACGCACATAGTGGTATCTCAGGAAATCGCCCCACTCGGTTGGTGCTTGTTTTAAAGCGGTTTCATAACCGCCGTTTTCGGCAACACGCAGCAGTGAAACCGGTAAGCGCCTTTTATCATTACGGTCAAGCTCTATCACCGCCACTTTTTGCTGTGTTGGATGATACCCCACCTGCGATACCTGCACTACCGGTGCCGATTGCCAGCCTTCTATAGCGTGCGGGGTAACCAGCCACTCAATGGCATTTTTGGTAGCGCCTTTTGCAATCAGCGAGCGTACCACAAACCAGCCGTTATTGTGCTTGGCGCGGCCATCCAACAGTTGCAGGTTGCTGTCTTTCAGGTTTTCGATGATCATACGCTGGGCATCGTTCTCCGGCGCAATGGTTAGTTTTTTACCGGCGGCTAATGGCGTAACCTGGTTTTCGCCGTACTGGTCCTTATACATCTGGCCGTTTGCCTGCGGGGTAAAAATGCCAAACTGCTTATCCATATAGTAAGATTTACCATACAGAATGCCTGGAAACAGTTCAATATTAAAACCTACGCGACCGATCCATTCATCGGGCAGCGGTTTATCCAGATCGATAATGATCTTAAAGGCTTTACCCACAGGCACTACACGGATATTGTATGCAAAATTAAGATCGGGGTAAATAATGGGGTTAAAACCTTTGCGATTCATCTCGGGGTTGGGGTACTCCATGCGCACACTTACCTCGCTTTTGGCTTTATCAATAACCCGGGTGCCTACTTTAGGTATAGGCGACCACTGACCCGGTGTTGGCTCCAAACGCAAATCGCCGTTGGTGGCAACGCGCTGCCCGTTCTGTATAACGCCTACCCCGCCCTGGTGGCCTTCGGGGTAAAAATCATGCGCAAGCATTACGTTTACGCCCTGGTACTCCAGGTATTCCTGCTTGTTGAGCACCATTTGCCCGCCGCTTGTTTTTTTTGTTTGGGCCTTTACCGCCGAACCATGTGTGATGGCGGCCAGCATAAAGCAGGCAACCGCTAACATTTTTTTAGTGCGCATAGTTTGTATTGTATCAGTTTATATCAGATGTATTTAAGTTTTTTCTGGTTGATTTATTTAAAGCTCACCCGTGCCGATTCGTTCCCCTGCAGATCCACCGCGCGGATGCTTAAGGCAGCGCCTTTTTTTGCTTCTGCAGCGGTTAGCTCCAATGCTGTTAATGGCGTAAATGCAGCGCGTTTGCCTCCGCTGTAAATGTTGTAGCCCAGCACACGGTTGTTATCTGTGGATCTGGCCCAGCTTAAAAGCGTTTTGCCATTAAGCCTTTTAATTTGGGGGTTAGCAGGTGCAGTAGGCGCTTTAACATCGGGGCTTAAGCGGTTTACGCAGTTGATAAGCGCACGCAGGTTGTGATAGGTACACTTCCAGATCTGCCCCTTCAGCGCCAGTTTGTATTTGGGCTGTTTATCAAGGCCGCCCTGGTACCAGTCGCCATTTTCGTGGTCTATCAGGTAAGTTTGGGTGTACTGCCACAGCTGTTTAAACTTATCGTAGTAATGGTGCTCGTCCTTAGGGAAATGGTCGCTCATTAAAAGCAGGGTGTTTAACCCCTCGGCTTGTGCCCACCAGTTTTTGGTATCGGCCAAAATGGTGATGCCGGGCTTATCTTTAAAGTAGTAGCCTTCATCGTAAAAGCCGCCTACTTTATTGTCCCAGCCGTTATCCAGCGCGTGGTCAACCATTTTTTTGCCTAACTGTAGGATAGCCTCCTCATTCTTTAAACCCAAAACATGCGCCGCTTCCAGCATCAGGTAAGCGGTTTCTACATCGTGCCCAAAGGATACATGATCAAGCCCCTTACGTTTTTCTATAACCGCTTCAGATGAATCGCGGAAGGAAACCGGTGTCCAATCGGGTTGAAAAAAGAGCTGCAGGTAGCCTTTTGGGGCGATGATGGTATCCGTTAGCAACGTAAGCATTTCCTGCAGGCGTGTACGCAACAGTTCATCAGGCCAAACCTGGTACAGCTCGGTAAAGGCTTCTAAAATATGGATGGAGGTATTCTGGTCCTTGTAGCCCAGTTCCGCGCTTGGGTTAATGCCGGCCGGCCTTACTATCGGCGTACCGTCGCGCTCCATATGCTGAAAGTAGCCTTTAGCCTTAGGGTCGTGACTGTGTTTTTCCATCCAGGCAAACTCGCGTTTGGCAAGGTTTAGGGCACTTGTGTCACCCGATTGCTGGTAATAAGTAGCCAGCGCATACAGGGCGAAGGAGTTACCATAAGCCTCTTTAGGCGAAAAACTGCTTGGCTTAACTTTGCCCTGCTTATCGGTGTAGGTGTAAAAACCACCGTATTGCTTATCCCACAAAACATTCTTTAAAAACAGGTAGCCGTGTTTAGCGCTCTCGGCGTAATATTTTTTCTCCGGAAAGATCTGCGCCGCCCTGGCATTGCTGTAAATATGGCGTGCCTGGGTAACTATCATTTTATCCTGGTTGCCAACGGGCTTAAAATCATAGCTAAAGCTGCTCAGGAAACCACCATCAACAGTATCTACCGAGCGCGGGTACCACGATTTCAGCAGATCGTTCACCATGGATGCCTTCATCTCGGTGGCAAGCTTTAATTTTTCCTGCGCCCGGGCATTTTGGTTAATACATACAGATGCCGCCAGCAGGCAGCCAAAAGAAAACACTTTTACAACACGGTTGGTAAGTTTCATATCACAGGCAGATATTATTTAATAAGCGGATAAAACATAGTAGGATTCTTTACTTTTACCCAGGGCAGATTGCTTAGTTTAAGTACCTGCGGGCTTTGGTAAGTTTCAAAAGATTTGCCTCCCGGGTCGCCCCAGAACATAAACCAGGCCCATTTGGGTTGCTTTTGCAGCAGTTCGGCAGTTGGCACGCTGCCTACCTCGCCCAGGGCAATAGGTTTATTGCCGGCCAGTTTGGTTATCTGGTCGTAATTCTCCTGGTCAAAGTTTTGGGTGTACACATCGGTAGTTATTACGTCAACCACATCGTTACCGGGGTAGTACTCGTCCAGCCGGTCTACTCCTTCTTTATATTCGTTTGTGTTGAAAACCCATATCAGGTTTTTAAGGCCGTGGAAGTTCACCAGCCTGTCATACATCATGCGGTAAAGCTTGTTGTAGCCATCTTTACCTTTCTTTTTACCCCACCAGAACCAGCCGCCGTTCATTTCGTGATATGGGCGCCACAGCACAGGCACTTTAGCATATTGCAGCTGTTTTAAAAACCAGGCAATAACATCTATCTGAGATTTCCAGCGTTCGTTTAAGCGGGTACCGGGGGTTATCAATTCTTTCCACTGGGCATCTGTTAATTTCCCCTGGATAGATTCTTTAAATGTTACCGGTTCATCTTCTGTAGGCGGCACGGCATGCCACATCAGGGTGATAATGAAACCATCGGCATGCCTTTTAATAGCCTCGTCAACAATATTCTGGCGGTAGTTGATGCCGTCCCAATCGCCGGGGTAGCTAAAGCCAAAATCCTGCCCAAACACAGCCGGGTAGCCTTTTGCAATACGGTAAACATTACTTAACCGGGTAGAACCCACCAACGGAACGCAATGCTGACCGGATAATGTTTGCTTGCCCGAAATGCTGTTGATATAGCTGTAAAGCTCCTTAGCCTCGGCAGTGGCACCGGCTGTTACCAGCGATGGCGGGTTAGCCTGCTGTGCGCACATACGGGCCGGTATTATCCCCAGTAAAACAGCAATTGCTGTAATTTTTAAAAATTTCATGGCGGTGCAGAAGTATTAAAATTGGTTTGCGCAGGGCGAATTAAAGCAGGGCGTTTGCCGTTTACGTTTTAGCGCAACAGGCTCTTTAAAATTCACTTTTTACTGCACTATAAAAGTATAAGTGTATAAGGTGTTACAATAACACTTATGTTAATAATTATACCATAAATGTTAAACGGCTATGCTGCCTATAGGTGGCCCTGTAAGCGGCAAACAAACAACAGCAGCCCAACCACAATAATTTATATAAGATGGTACACTCTTAAAAAATCCAATTAATCCCGTTAATCTGCTTAATCCCGGTTAACTTTGCGCCTATGCCGGTTTCGCAAAATATTAAGGTTGCTGTTGATGCAGTGGTGTTTGGGTACACCTCTAAGGAGGGCCTGTCGGTACTGCTTATAAAACGCAATATTAAACCTTATAAAGATATCTGGGCACTACCAGGCGGACTGGTTGGCGATAGCGAATCATTAGAAGATGCTGTACAACGCGAGTTAAAAGAAGAAACCGGGATCAGCATCAATTACCTGGAGCAACTGTACAGCTTTGGCCAGCCCAACCGCGACCCGCGCAACCGGGTAATTTCTATCACCTACTACGGCCTGGTAAAACCCGATGCTTTTACCCTGCATGCCGATACCGACGCCGCTGATGTGGCCTGGTACAATATTAAAAACATGCCCCAACTGGCATTTGATCACCAACAGATCATAGAAGTGGCGTATACCCGCCTTAAAAGCAAGATCCTTTACGAACCCATTGGCTTTGAGCTGCTGGAAGAAAAATTCCCTTTCTCCGAACTGGAGAAACTTTATACCGCCGTACTCGACAGGCCCATCGACCGCCGTAACTTTAAAAAGAAGGTTACCGGCTTTGGCTTTTTAGAAGAAACCAAAGAAAAACAACAACTGGAAGGAGCCGGCCGCCCCGGCAACCTGTTCCGCTTTAACGAGGAAAAATATTTCCAGCTGAAAAAAGACGGGATAAATTTTGAGCTGTAGTTAAGTTGTAACTTAGCTCTCCCTGCCTTATGTAATCATCTTTTTCGGTTCCCTCCGCTGGGAGGGGTGTGCAGACCGTGCAGTGACAGGGAGGGGTTTAGCTGCTAATCTAACTTCATATCCCCCCACTTTTAATCCCATTTAAGTTTCTTTCCTATCTTCCCTATTCAAAAAAAAGTAAAAAATAATTTGCGTATCAAAAACACATATTTATATTTGCGTATAATTAACACAAATTAAAAATGAAAACAGGGGTCATCATAGCACGCTTCCAAACGCCTTACCTGCACCAGGGGCACCAAAAGCTTATTGGCGAGGTAATGCAGCAACACGCAAAACTGATTATTGTACTGGGGGTTAGTCCGCTTACGGGCAGCCGCAAAAATCCGTATGATTATTACACGCGCGAAAAGATGATAAAGCTTAACTTCCCCAACGTTATTGTATTGCCGGTAAGCGATAATCCAAGCGATGCCATCTGGAGCGATAACCTGGATAACCTGCTGAAAGGCGTGTTCCCCAACGAGCAATTTTGCCTGTATGGCAGCCGCGACAGCTTTATCCCCTACTACACCGGCCGTTTTGAAACCATAGAGTTGCCCGAGCATGGCGATTACAACGCTACCGAACTGCGCAAACAATACGCCGACAAGGTTTTTGATTCTACCGATTTCCGTGCGGGCATCCTGTATGCTTTATATAACCAGTACACCAAGGTTTACCCAACGGTAGATATTGCCATGTTCAGGAACAACCGCAGCGAAATTTTGCTGGGTAAAAAATCCATCAATAACAAATGGCGCTTTGTAGGCGGCTTTGCCGACCCTGAAGATGCTGATTACGAAAGTGCCGCCCGCCGCGAACTAATGGAAGAATGCGGCGAAATGGAGGTTGGTAGCATGACCTACGAAACCTCCCGCAAAATTAACGACTGGCGCTACCGCAGCGAAGCCGATAAGATCATCACCCTGCTATTCAGCTGCGACCACATCAGCGGCCTGCCCAAAGCACAGGATGACATCATTGACCTCGACTGGTTTAAACTGGCCGACCTGCCCCAAATGATAGCACAAGGGCAAACCAGCCCGGAACATCTGGAGCTTTTTACCTTCATTATTAACAAATACAACAAAAACTAAGAGCCATGAAACGCGAGAACCTGATCCTGCTGGCTGATGCTTACAAATACGCACACCACAAATTATATATGCCCGGCACCACCAATATTTACAGTTACCTGGAAAGCCGCGGCGGGATGTTTAACGAAACCGTTTTCTTCGGTCTGCAATATTTTTTAAAAGAATACCTGGAAGGCCCTGCCTTTACCCAGCAGGATCTGGATGAAGCCGCGGAGTTTTTGCCGCAGGTGTTTGGCCGCAATGATGTGTTTGATAAGAGCAAATTCCAATACATACTGGATAAATACAACGGCCACCTGCCTGTAACCATAAAAGCGGTAGCCGAAGGCACCGCAGTACCTACAGGAAACGCCCTGCTTACCATTGAAAATACCGACCCGGAATGTTACTGGCTCACCAACTTTTTAGAAACCCTGCTGATGCAGGTTTGGTACCCCTGCACCGTGGCTACGCTAAGTAACCAGGTACGCAAAGTAGTAGCCCAGTACTACGCCGAAACCGCCACTGAAGGCAGCGAGGCAGGGATAGATTTTGTACTGAACGATTTTGGCTTCCGTGGTGTAAGCAGTGTGGAAAGCGCCAAACTTGGCGGGGCCGCCCATTTGCTCAGCTTTAGCGGCAGCGATAACCTGGCAGCATCTGTAATGGCAAAAAACTATTACAACGCCCAAAAAGTGTACGGCCAAAGCATCCCGGCAACGGAACACAGCATTTGTACATTACTTGGCCAGCAGGGCGAACAGGAAGTATTTAAACACGTGCTGGATACCTTCCCTACCGGTACTATAGCCTGCGTGAGCGATAGCTACAACATCTTCCGCGCATGTGAAGAATACTGGGGCGAAGAACTGAAAGCACAGGTATTAAACCGCGAAGGTACCCTGGTGATTCGCCCTGATAGCGGCGACCCGGTGATGACGCTGCTGAAGATCTTTGAGATCCTGTTTGATAAATTTGGTTACACCATTAACAGCAAAGGCTACAAAGTACTGCCGCCGCAGCTGCGTGTGATACAGGGCGACGGAGTAAATTACGACAGTATTAAAGAGATCTACCAAACGCTGAAACAACACAGCACCAGTGCCGAAAACCTGGTACTGGGCATGGGCGGCGCACTGCTGCAAAAAGTTGACCGCGATACACAGCAGTTTGCTTTAAAATGCAGCAGCGCGGTTATCAATGGCCGGCAGATAAACGTAGAGAAACACCCTACCGAACTGGATGCAGGTGGCAACATTACCCAAAGCTTTAAAAAGAGTAAGGCTGGCAGGCTTAAACTCATTAAAATTAATGGCATATTTAAAACCGTTAACCAGCAACAACACCCGGATATTGCCGATGAACTGCAAACCGTGTTTGAGAACGGCAGCATCATTAACCCAATAACATTTGAGCAGGTGAAAGCCAACGTTAACTTATATAACTAACCATGAAAAAAATCCTGTTCTGCATAAAAGCATACCAATACCTGGCCGAAAAAATGGTGGCCTGCAGCGAGTTCGAAAAAGGCGAAGTTGAAGTAAGCACCTTTACCGACGGCGAACGCTACCAGCGCATTTTAACCGACATTGCCGACCGCGACGTGATCCTTTTAGGCGGCACGGTTAATGATGAGGCCACGCTGGAACTATTCGACCTGGCATCATCGCTGGTGAGTTACGGGGCTAACTTCCTAACGCTGGTAGTACCGTACTTTGGCTACTCTACTATGGAGCGGGCGGTGCTCTCGCGCGAGATCGTTACCGCTAAAACCCGGGCAAGGCTGTTCAGCGCTATCCCGCGCAGCAATAAAGGCAACCGCATTTACCTGTTCGATCTGCATTCCGAAGGCATCCAATACTATTTTGAGCACGACCTGTACCCCGTGCACGTTTACTGTAAGGATATTGTGATAGCCGCTGCCCGCCAATACGGCGGTGATAATTTTGTAATGGCCAGCACCGATGCCGGCCGCGCCAAATGGGTAGAATCCTTAGCGAATGACCTGGGCGTAAATGCCGCCTTCATCCTCAAACGCCGCCTAAAGGACGACCATACCGAAGTAAGTGCCATCAACGCCGATGTGGCCGGCAAAACCGTTATAATTTATGATGATATGATCCGTTCCGGCGGTAGTATTATCAATGCAGCCAAAACCTACAAGGAAGCCGGCGCTGCGGCCATTTATGTAATTTGCACCCACGGCCTTTTTGTAAACGATGGCCTTCAGAAACTAAAAGCCTGCGGCTATATCGAAAAACTCATCTGTACCGATTCGCACGTAAACACGCAGCATCTGGATGATGATTTTGTAGAGATCAGGAGCTTGGCAGAATTGATTTGCGGGGTAGTGTAAGGAGGAATGCTATTTCCTTTTTCTGTGCAAGCCGCATTTTTTTACAATTTGGCTTACGGCCCTGGTCACCTTGATGGGCAGAGGCTTATCCGCTGCTTTTTCTTTATAAGCCTCCGGCACCCACTCGGGCCTGATGATTTTACCGGCGCTGCTCATGCTTTTAGTTTTAAATACGTGGCCGGTACTACATCGGTAAGCCATACGCCGTTTTCTGATAGGTAGAACAAATGGCCTTCTGCATGCATTTGCAGCGCGGGCACTTCAAAAATAACGGGCTTGCCATGCCTGCCGCCCACCGCAATGGCGGTTTCTACATCCCTACTTAAATGCACGTGCTGGCGGCTGCGTTTTTCCAGTCCGCCTGGTAAGATAGACTGTACCGACTGGCTGCCGGTGCCATGAAACAACAGTTCGGGCGGGATTTGCGGCGTATAACCCAACTCAACCTCTACGGAATGCCCCTGGCTGGCGCGGATCTTTAGCCCGCTCTCATCAAACGCGAAACGCTTTTTGCTGTTGGTAGCAACTACATGGTTTAAGGTTTCTACAGTAAGCTTTTTACCGTGCGCGTTGCAGGCGGCAATAAGCTGGTCTACAGGTACCCAGCCCTGCTCGTCCAGTTCAATGCCGATAGTTTCGGGCTGGTGCCTTAGTACAAGGCTTAAAAATTTACTAAAGCCGGTGGTTTCCTTTTCGCTGATCATGATACCCAAAGTTAAACATTGGCACCAAGGGCAAATCAGCCCTCATAAAATATTTCAATTTATTTTTTACTGCGCAGATAGATTGCGCAGTGGGTATATTCCTTTGTTTTGTTAATTAACCGAAACCTGATAATTTATGAAAACAACGTACGGTATTACATAGGCAGCAGCAGCCCCGCTATCCGTTGCAAGTCCTCCTGCGTGCGGGCTTTACGTTGCTATCGGGTTTAGGGGCTTTTAAGCTGAAAGCTTAATACGTTTTGGGTCGAAGTTATAAACTTCGACCAGTGAGTAATGAGTTAAAGTGGGCAGTTTGTGTTTTTTAAACAGGAGGCATTAATGAAAGACCAACGCATACACGTAGAAGCATCTTTTAATGTAAATTTTTGCCGGGTGCTTGAGTACCATTTAAGTAAAGCATTTAAGAACTCGGTTGACAATGTGCTGAAATATTTTTGGTGCGATGGGATTGATGAACCCGTAATTATTAAACAATTTACCGAAAGAAATATTACAAGCATGAAGAAAATTGTCACTCAGGCATGGATAGGTACTACTGGGCAGGATAGGTATCAAATGATCATAAAACTGGGGCGTTGTTCACGAAGAAAGGCCTTGAAGGGATTGGATCTGAAAGAGTGTTTGCCTGATATTGCGTTTGAAGATTGGGTAGAGGTAGATATGAAAAGTTGTTTGATTGTGGTTAAGTTGAATTGACGATCCGGTGATATTTTAATGGCCTACAAAGATATCCATACCGTAATAGCCGCGCAAAATGATTTGATGGAGGTGTTGGCTAAGTTTGAACCGAGGATTGTAAGGAGGATGGCGGATGCGAAGAAGAAGCCGGAGGATTGAGTTTAAGTAAAAAGTTCTAAGTCTTGAGTTCTGAGTCGCCCTTCACTCTTCATGCGTAGAACTCAGGACTTTTTTAGGAAAACTAACGGACAGTGTTACATAGGCAGCAGCAGCCCCGCTATCCGCTGCAAGTCCTCCTGCGTGCGGGCTTTACGCTGCTATCGGGTTTAGGGAAGATCTTTAAGCTGAAAGCTTAATACGTTTTGGTTCGAAGTTATAAACTTCGACCAGTGGAGGGGGATTTCCTACCTTGTTATTAATAACAGGGATGGATTTTCAAGCTCCACAATTAAATGATGAATTTTAGTACACGGATTGTGGTTGACATATTTCTTACAAGTAAACTCTTTTTCCAACTTTTCAGCCCAGTCTATCGCCTGTGCTTGATTTCCATATGTAGTAACCATCATATGAGTATCAACCGCGTTCTTTAAATATTTATAAGGTTTTCCCGATTTGGCTGTAATCTCTCTTTCCAAAAACTTTTGGTAATCTACTCTACTCATTGAATGATTTACAAATTGAAAATGCAAGAGCAACCAGAGTTCAAAGGCTTCATTGCTCCAAGCCGTTTGAATATTATTATTGTCAGCATTTTGAATAGCATCATTGAAGGTTGATTCCTTAAAGCTATCTCTGTCAAAAACAGCCCACACCCGATCATAGCGTTGTATACTATCATCCCTGTATCGGATTGCAAAGTCAATCAAACTGTTCGTATTTCTGCCAGTTCCTTTGACATCCAATTGAATGTTTATACTCCCGGGAGGGAGGGATTTTTTGAATTGATTGAAATAATTTGGCTCGGTTTTCTCGCCCTCACAAACAATTAGAAAGAAGACTCGTTTTGATCTACTCTCGATTATCCTTTTCTGTTCTATACGCTTAAAACGTTTTTTAAACGCATTATCTATTTTTTCTAACCTAGCCATTAACGAATAGACTTGAAAAATCACCGACAAAAGGAATAGCTCCGTATCTTCCCTGGATATAATCTTTCTCAAATTTCTTATCCTTGCGCACGCCAACATCATTCTCATCTTTATACTCTACTAAAGAAAATATGTCAGTAGCCTCAAATTGATTTTTCTCCGCAAAATAGATTTGGTCACGCCTGAACTGTCCACAACTGAGTAAATTGGTATCATGGGTTGCAAAGATTAGCTGAGCACCCTTGGGGTTTTTTTCCCTACTGTTGAAAAGTTTGACGATAGTTTGGGTAATTAATGGATGTAATTTAGCGTCAAGCTCGTCAATTACTACAACCCTTCCTAAAAAAAGGCCAACCCAAATCCAACCAGCCATGTCAAATAGTTTATTAGTCCCAGATGATTCATGAATATTCATCAAAAACTCAACATTTCCCACTTCCAAACCATTTTGATCGAATTTTTTATGAGTAGTTCGTACACTGTTATCGCCTGATTTTTCATCTTCGTTTATTTGTAGTTGATGAAAACCAAAATTAAAATCATTGATAAAATTTTGCATCATCTTTTTAATGGAATCTAATCTAAGGTATTTCATAGTCAAATTTCTATCAAAGACATGATCTAATCCAGAAAGCATCACCTGGTCTTGAAACCATTTCATAATTTGCTTTGAGATATCACCATTAAACTGATCTACTGTCGCTAAGAAAAGCGCATTTTTCCTGGTTTTTTGTTCGACCCCAGTACCTTCGTCAAAACGTTTGGAGATATCAATGCCCTCACCCAATCTTAAAAAAAGTTCTGTTTCCTTAATCTTTTTAAGCTCATACAGCCACTCCGAATGCACCTTCTCTCTATCCACTTCAAAACCGTAACGATATCGAATATTTTTAATTAAAAAAACAACTTCGAATAAGGAAGGCTGCTTCTCCGTTTCGATATTTAATAAAAAAGGCATAACATCAATCTCACTTGTTGATGAGGTTGAAGCTGATTGCGTAACAATATTGCGCATGGCTTTTAGCGCATTTAACAAATTACTTTTACCGCTTGAGTTAGCTCCATAGATTACAACGCTTTTTAGCAACTTATACTTATCTTCCACAATTAAATTATCCTCAAATTCGGTGATAGACGAAGCTTCTAAACTGAGCGTTTTCTTATTCTTAAAAGAGCGGTAATTTCCTACAGTAAATTCTAATAACATGATAACAAACGATTTTATCGAGTATTTACGTCAAACATAACACTTTATAACGCTAAATATTATAAAGCATGAGAAATATTCTCAAATGCTATATTTCAAATCTTGCTGGTTAAATGTCATTAAAGACTCAAATAAAGCTTATAGATCCACTATTTAGGCGCATGTACACGGTAAGCTGCCCGCGGTGGTGCACCAGGTGGTTGATGCTGGAACTGATCTGTTCTTTTTTGGTAGAGGTAAACAGCACCTGCCCATTGGCTTTCAGGTAAAACGGCTTATCCAGTTCGCCTTCGGCTACGGCAAGCAGGGCCGCTTTGGCGTCGGCAACATGGTTGATAAAGTTATCCGTTAATTGCTGTGTGGTGGTTGCCCCGGAATGTTTAAAGGTGGCAAAGTCTATTTCGGGTGAGCGAACAATGAGTGCTATCCACAGCGGGATCTCGGCCACCAGCAGGGCCAGGTAACCCAGCTCCATCGATTTTTCGTGCGGTTTCCAGCCAAACAGCTCCGGCGGGATGCGTTCCAGGCATTTGAGAGTGGCCGGTTTTTCGGCCTCCAGCTCTGTGGCAAACTCTTGCGCTAATAACAGGTCGTTCATAACAATCGGTTTTTCGTTATAACAACCTGCTGCGCAAATGGTTCATTAGCAAATAGTAACCTCAATTACAGATAGCCTGTTGAGTAGGTTCATATTAAAAAACAACGCCCTTCCTGTTTCCGGGGAGGGCGTTTAATATTGCAGAAGGTTACGCTTTCTGATATCTTATACAGGTATAGGCAGTAGCGGGGAATTTTAAAGCTCGGTAAGTTTGCCGGTTTTGATATCCAGCAGGTAATCTTTTGTTTTGGTGCCCGCGTTTGTGTAGTAAGATACTTTCATCATATCGTTAGGTAAAAATGTGATGTAACCACTGTAGCTGCCTGTAGGCTCTAACCTTGGGTTAGCCGCGCCAATGTTATCAACAACAAAAGTTGCAAAGCTAACCGTGCCCGATAAAAAGTTTGGCTGCAAACCCGTGGTGCGTTTGGCAATTACTTCGTTCCAACCGTAGCTGGTTGAGATGCGGTGAAATTCGGCATTAACCCCGTTTTTTAGCACCGTTTTATCTGAATTGGTAACGCTGTAGCCCTCAACGCTGATGTGGGTGTAATCTTTATCTATCGCATTTACTTTAAAGCTTAAAATTGTGCTGTAAGCATTTTTAAAACCCGGGCCTGCATCGGTAGTATTTAAGGTATCTTTCAGGCTGTAAGCATCAATATTATAACCATTGTGGTAATACCCGGTGCATAAGTAGGTAAATACCGAATTGCCTTTAAAGGTGCGGGTGGTATCGCCGCTGGTAATGGTATTACTGGTTGGTGTTTTAACAACCTGCCCGCAAGGGTGCTCGGTATCAAATGTTTTAATACTACCGTTGCTGCTTACGCTGCTGGTTTTTAAAGTATTATCGGCAGTAGTACTGATGCCGCCCGATAATGATTTGTACAGGTCTAACGCTACCTGCCTGCTGATAGCGGCAGATATGGTATCGTTTGTTTTAGTAATTGTTTCCGTTTTTTTGCAGGATACGTTCAGCATCACCGCTGCAGCCAATACCGTTAGGGTGGCCTTAAAAGAAAATTTCATATGAGGGTAAGTAATTTTTTTACAAATTTATTTAAGCTGTTTCGCGCAGGTTATGCAAAAAGGATACCGTAGCGTTTTTAAAGGGGACTATTCTATAAGGTTAAAAAAGCGGGGTATTCAATCCCCTAACCGGGGATAATTAGCCTCATTAACCCCTAAAACCCTACCGTTCGCAACAACTATAAATGCCTCATACTACTCCAGGTTAACACCAGTAAACTCATTTCAGGACAAAGCATTCGTTTTAAACAAATTGAACACCTGCAATATTTTGCCATAAATACATAAACAGCTATTATACAGATAAATACATCATTTAAATCAAGTGTTCAAAAGTGTTCAAGGTGTTCAAAAGTGTTCACCCAAATAAAAATGAACACCTGTTTGCCCTACCGTTTTATGATATAATCGTACCAGGTTTTCAGCTGCTCAAACAGTTGGCCCTTGGAAAACTCTATCCCTTTGGAGGTTTCCATGGTAACCTGCCCGTTTCTAATATCTGCTATAACGTAGTCGATGCCCGTGGGTGCGGCCTTTGGCTGAAAAATAAAATGTACTTTAACCTTTCCGTTCCTTCTTTCAACCTGGCAATGGGTGGGTACCTGGAAAGAGCCGTCGTTAGTGCGCACGGTGATTTGCCTGCTTTCGCTTAAGTTCATGAGATTGTGGATTTAGTATTCCAAATAGAAGTAAAATATGCAAGAGCCAACCGGGTTAAACCGCTGATTTTTGCACGGTGATTTCACCCTTTTTCCTGTTTCCGGGCGGCGGCGATACCCCGGAAACAGGCAGGGCAAGGGGCTTAGGTTAAAGCTTATGCAAAAGCCATTAATGTTTAATAATATAATCAAACCAAACGTACAGCTGATCAAACAGCGGGCCGGCGTTAAACTCTATGCCCTTGGATGTTACCATTCTTACATAGCCGTTTTCGTTATCAGCAATTACATATTCCATCCCGGTAGGCAGGCTGCCTGCTTTAAAAATAAACTTCACTTTGGTGGTGTCTTTTAGTCTTTCTATTTGGCTGTGTGCCGGTACAAGATAGGCCTCCCCGCCCATGCGGAACGTAATATGCCTGCTTTCACTTAAACTCATTGGATGGTATGCTGCTGTTTGCATGCCCTAAAGAAAACTAAAGCCCCCAACCCTAAAAAGGGTAATTTTACCCTTTTTTAAAGCTGTTTTACCTGTTTACAAGAGCTGTACGTTGTATTTAAAGCTCTCCTGAAAGGTAAACCATGGTTTTTAAGTTTTTATAAACCTTTTCCAATTAAGCCAATTACCCTATCTTAGCCTCATTATAACCCTTCATTTTCCATGAAAAGACGCTCCTTTGTAAAATCATCCTTATTAAGCGGTGCTGCCGCCACACTTGTACCCGCCATGAGCAACGCCGCTAATACCGCTAATGCAAAAACTGCCGCAGCCGATTATTACGAACTGCGCACCTACCTGCTAAAAGATGAAGCACAGCAAAAACTGGTAGAAGATTTCCTGAAGGATGCCGCCATCCCGGCGCTTAACCGCCTCGGCGTTAAACACGTGGGTGTTTTTACCGAACTGAAGCCCGCCGGCCAAACCAAAATATATGTACTGGTGCAATACAACAGCCTTGCCCATTTTAGCACTGTAAGCGATGCTTTCGGCAGCGATGCCGGTTTAATTGCCAAAGGCGCCGCATATCTGAACGCCCCGGCCAACCAGCCTGCATACGAACGCATAGAAAGCTCGTTAATGAAAGGTTTTGCACATAGCCCCGTACTGATTGCTCCCGAAAAGAAGGAACGCATTTTTGAACTGCGCCAGTACCAAAGCGCCAGCGAAGCAGCCGGTAAAAAGAAAATAGAGATGTTTAACGATCAAGGGGAGATAGACATTTTTAAACGACTCGGCTTTGCGCCTGTATTTTGGGGCGAAACCGTTATTGGCCCTCAAAGGCCAAACCTTACCTACATGGTTACGTTTGATGATCTGCAAAGTAAAGATTCACACTGGAGGGCTTTTGGCAGCGATGCCCAATGGAAAAAAATAAGCGCCGTTCCCGAGTATGCTGATGCCCTCCTGGTTAATAAAATAAACTCCACCTTGCTGGTGCCAACTGCTTACTCGCAGATCTGATTAGCCATTTTACTTTTAATCGGGCGTTTTAATTAATAGTTTTGCAGCGTTTTAATAAAGTAAAATTATGCAAGACCCATTTGACATTTTAGTGAATGGAATAGTTTATTCTGTTTTCCCCGAAGAAGATAACGTTTATACCATTTTTAAAGCCGGAACCGAGTTCGGTAAAATAGAAAAGGATACCGAAAACCTATGGCTTAAATTAGACCCGGAAACTGAAACCCCTTTATTTGATAACGATAACGAGGTAAACCAGATAGGCCAGGCCATTACCAACTACGTACCCGAAGAGGAAGACGAGGACGAAGAAGAAGATTCCGAATAAGCTTAACTGATGTTTTTCGGCAGATCGGTAAAGGACCTGTCAGAAATATCTCCGTCAAGCGTAACGCGGTCTTTTGGCAGGCTGCCCGGGTAATTGGTGTTGATAAACTTGATAATATTTTCGCGGATATAGCATCTTAAGTCGAACGCGCGGGATGAATTACTGGCGCTTACCAGCGCACGCAGTTCTACGGTTCGTTCTTTGGAATCTGTAACCTGCAGGATGCCTACACGCTTGTCCCACAGGGGCGATTCGTTTAACAGGCGCGTGAGTTCATCGCGCAATGCATCGGTGGGTACATTATAGTCTACATAAAAGAATACGGTGCCCAGGATCTGCGAGGTGGTGCGGGTCCAGTTCTGGAAGGGCTTTTCTATGAAATAATTAATAGGGAGGATCAGGCGGCGCTGGTCCCAAATATTCAGCACCACATAGGTAAGGGTGATATCTTCTACCCTGCCCCACTCACCTTCTACTACCAGCACATCATCAATACGTATCGGCTGCGTAAAGGCTATCTGAAACCCGGCCAGTAAATTCCCCAATGATTTTTGTGCGGCAAAACCGATAATAATACCACCAATACCTACCCCGGTAAGCAGCCCTGCGCCTAATTTGCGCACGTTCTCAAAGCTTAATAAGATCAGTGAGATAGTTATTAACACAATCATTACAATAGCCAGCTTACGGATAAACGTAAGCTGTGTGCGGATCTTACGCTCTTTTAAGTTATCTTCCTTGTTAAAATCGTACTTATGGTAAACATAATCCTCTAATATCTTGATACCATTTACCAGCAGATTGGCAAAAGATATAACCAGCAGGATGCCTAAAAACCGATTCAACTGCCCCTCATAAACATCTTTAAGAAACAAAAAAGGCAGCAACACCACCAACGTAAGCAGCGGGATAAAATGGTTAAGCGGCCGGCTTAAATGCGTAACCACCGACCGGAAAAATGTGTAATCCGCCTCCTTTTTATTCTTATAGTAATTAAGTAGCGCGGTTACTATAAACTTAAAAACAAAGCCTATAATCAATACAAAGGCTATGATCAAAATATTCCATAACCAGGGCGACGTTTGTTTAGACCATTTTTCCAGCAGTTCTTCCATCTATTATAAAAATGTTGGCCGGTCAAGCTTTATTGCTATCCGGTAGGCAGCGTTCATTAGCCCAACGTGGCTGTATGCCTGCGGAAAGTTACCCCACTGGCTGCCGGTTGCCTCATCTACATCTTCGCTAAAGAGCAATAAATGATTGCAATACTTCATCAGCTTTTCAAACTCCTCTATTGCCTCATCTAAGCGGCCTACGCAGGCCAGCGCCTCTACATACCAAAATGCGCAAATGAGGAAAGTTGTTTTAGGTTTTCCAAAATCATCGGCATGTATGTAGCGGTAAAATAAGCCGCCTTCGGTTTTCAGTTCACCTTCCAGCGCTATTAAATGATCTTTTGCTTTTTGCGATGCAGGATCTATATAATTCATCATAATCAGCTGCAGTGTACTGGCATCCAAATGCGGGCTACCCGCTGCATGGGTATAAACCTTGCGCACCGGGTCGTAACAGCTTTCTATATGTTCCGCTGCGCGGGCTTTCAACCCGCGGGCACGTTCAACCAGTTCATCATTACCAATCGTAAGGGCTATTTTCTCTGCGGCATTACAGCCTGCCCACTGGAAAAGGTTACTATAGCAATGGATATGCGCAATATTCCTGAACTCCCAGATGCCGGCATCTTTTTCATCAATAGTGCGTTCTATTTTGCCTAAGATAGATGAGATCCATTTATCAGAATCCTTACGTTCGCTGAATACAAAACGGTGATCTGTATATAATGGCAGCAGCGAGATCAGCACTTGTCCGTAAATATCATTTTGAATATGCTCTGATGCCTGGTTACCTATGCGCACGGGTTTGTTGCCCATGTAGCCATCAAGGTGATCCATAATGGTTTCTTCCAGGTCTTTTTTCCCGGTGATACCGTACAGCGGCTGATACCGGAAGCTTTCGCCCGGCGAAAAAGAAATATCAGTAACGTAATTAAAATACCGTTCCATTTCTTCAAAATGGCCAATGTGGTTCAACGAGGTAAGCACATAATAGGTATCACGCAGCCAACAGTAGCGGTAATCCCAGTTGCGGGTACTGCCGGGAAATTCGGGCAAACTGCTCGTACTGGCGGCTATTATCGCCCCGGTATCTTCGTACTGATGGATCTTTAAAACTAACGCAGAGCGAATTACATACGGCTGATAAAACCCTGCTATAGAGGAATGTTTTATCCACAGGCGCCAATATTCAATAGTTTCGCGCAGATATTGCTCGCAGGTACTTACGAGCGAACTTTCCAGTTCAGAACCATAATTCAGAAATAAATATTTGGTTTCGTTGAGCGAAAAGCACTCCTCCTCCATTAAATAAGTAATGGGGATATTAGAGGTAAGCGTCATCTTTTCATCGCAGCCGGTAAATTCTATGGCATTGCTCCCCTGCAATTTAGTTTGCTTAGAACGGCCATAATCGCAAACGGGGGTACATTTAACCTTTATGCGGGGCGAACCTTCCAGCACTTCTATCTTACGGATAAGCACCAGCGGTTTAAAGTACACGCCATGCTGATAAAACCTCGGGGCAAAATCGGTAACGCGGTACTTGCCGTTCTCGCAGGTGATCTCGGTACGCAGTACGTTGGTGTTTTCGGCATAATACTGATGCGAAGTGTATTCAACGGTAGGTAAAATAGAAAACTCGCCGCCTTTATTGGTATCCAGCATGCCCCCAAATACAAATGCGCTATCGAACCGGGGCCAGCACATCCATTCTACATTGGTGTTTTTATTAATATGGGCCAAAAACGAGCAATTGCCAATTAAGCCGGTTTGATAAATATGTTTTTCCATTAAGCAGCGTTAAATTACCCCTTAGCAACAACAATGGCCTGCAATTGTTATCGGAAAGAATTTATTTAAACGCAGCACAGGTTAATTAACCCAATTGCCATTCACTTTACACAACGCAAAGAGGGGAAAAGACATTAGTATAAGAATAAGTAATACTGTAGCGATATATTTGAAACCCATAGCTACAATTCGCCGCAATAACGGAAATTATTCTTTGTTACGCCGCCACCTGCCTTCCATCCAAAATTTTCATCACCGCGTTCATATCCAAAGGTTTGTTCAATATTAAATTACAGCCAAACTTTGTAGAGAAGCGTTTAAGACCAGGAAATTCCGAAAGTAACACCACCGGCAGATCGTGCAACTCCGGGTCGCATTTTATCTGGTGGCACAGGCCGCCGCCGTTAATGTCCTGCAAAATAAAATCAATCATCACCAAATCGGGTCTATTGTTTCTTAAATGAGTAAAAACATTATCTGATGATGGCAGCACATTTAGTGCAATGTTTAATGATAAAAGATTGGCGCGAACGGAGTCGGCAAGCCCGGTATCGGGACTGATTAATAGTACGTTTTTCATAACAGTAGATAATTGGTAGGGAGATACAAATATCATAAACATTCTTTATAGTTTAAATGTTTCTTATTATGAAAATTTAAATCTAAAACATTTAGGCGCAAAATGAATTTATTGAGTATGACAAATGAAATTTACCCGGGCAAACCTTATCCCCTGGGCGCAACATGGGATGGCAAAGGCGTAAACTTTGCTTTATATGCAGACAATGCCAGCGGAGTTGAGCTGTGCCTTTTCGAAGGAAATAAAGATGACCTTACCGAACGTAAAATAGTTTTAACCGAGCGTACCCACCAGATATGGCATGGCTACCTGCCGGGCGTAAAACCCGGGCAGTTGTATGGATACCGCGTTTACGGCCCATGCGAACCGCAGAACGGCCACCGGTTTAACCCCAATAAATTATTGTTAGACCCCTACGCCAAGGCCATATCCGGCGTTATCGACTGGCACGACTCACTTTTTGGCTACGAAATAGGCAGCCCCGATGAGGACCTGAGCATAAGCCGGACAGACAGCGCGCCGTATATCCCTAAATCGGTAGTAATAGATAATGCTTTTGACTGGGAAGGTGATGAAAACCCCAAAACACCTTACCACCAGTCTATTATTTACGAAACACATGTAAAGGGTTTTACGCAGCTCAACCCCGAGATCCCCGAAAAGATAAGGGGTACTTATGAGGCCATTGGCCACCCCGCCACTATAAAATATTTAAAAGACCTGGGCATAACCGCTATTGAGCTGATGCCCGTACACCAGTTTGTGGCCGACAGGCACCTGATAGAAAAAGGGCTTACCAATTACTGGGGCTATAACACTATTGGCTTTTTTGCACCGGATATTCGTTATGCTGGTGAGGTTAGCGACGGCGCACAGGTGCAGGAGTTTAAGCAAATGGTAAAAGAACTGCATAAGGCTGGTATTGAAGTAATACTGGATGTAGTTTACAACCATACCGGCGAAGGCAACCACATGGGCCCAACGCTATCGCTTAAAGGGATAGATAATGCATCTTACTACCGCTTGGTGGAAGACGAAAAACGTTTCTATAACGATTATACCGGCACGGGCAATACACTTAATACCATGCTGCCCAATGTACTGCGTTATATTATGGATAGCCTGCGCTATTGGATCAACGAGATGCACGTAGATGGATTTCGGTTTGACCTTGCGAGTACCCTGGCGCGCGAACTGCATGATGTTAACCGCCTCAGCGGTTTCTTCGATATTATTTACCAGGATCCTATCATCTCACAGGTAAAACTGATTGCCGAGCCATGGGATGTGGGCGAAGGTGGTTACCAGGTGGGTAAATTCCCTTCCGGCTGGGCAGAGTGGAATGGTAAGTACCGCGATTGCATCCGCGATTACTGGATTGGCGCCGAAAGTATGCTTGGCGAATTTGGCCAGCGCTTTACCGGCAGCCCCGATTTATACCAGGATGACTTCCGCAAACCTACCGCCAGCATTAACTTTATAACCGCACACGATGGTTTTACACTGAACGACCTGGTGAGCTACAACGATAAACATAACGACGCCAACGGGGAAGATAATAACGATGGCGAAAACCATAACCGCTCCTGGAACTGCGGCGAAGAAGGCCCTACCGATAACCCGGATGTAAACAAGCTGCGCAACCAGCAAAAGCGGAATTTGTTAACTACCATGTTTTTATCTCAGGGTGTACCTATGCTGGTAGCTGGTGATGAATTTGGCCGTACGCAGCAAGGTAACAACAACGCCTATTGCCAGGATAACGAGATCTCCTGGGTGAACTGGGAAACGGCCGACAAAGGCCTGCTGGACTTTACCACCAAGCTGATAAAACTGCGTAAAGATCATCCAACCTTTCGCAGAAGGAGGTGGTTTCAGGGGCAGCCGGTTAAGGGTAAGGGGCTGGAGGACATCGCCTGGTTTTTACCCGAAGGCACGGAGATGGAAGATGAGAATTGGAACCACGATTTTGCGCGTTCTTTAGGCGTCTTCTTAAACGGTTACGGCCTGCATTCGTTAGGCCCGAAGGGCGAGCGGATCCTGGATGATAATTTCTATGTGATCTTCAACGCGCACCACGAAGAGCTTGATTATTACCTGCCGGAAAAACTTCACAGTAAAGAATGGGTTAAAGTACTGGATACCGCCCAGGATAGCTTTGAGCCGGAGCCGTTGAACGAACGCGAAAAAATTTGTGTGCAGGGTCGTTCTGTAGTATTATTACAGCAACCGCTAAAACATAAAAGTTAATTGAATATGGCAGCACAGCAGGCAGGGATAACTTTTACTAACGATGGCAAAGCTAATGTAATGCTTTGGGCGCCCTATGCCCAAACGGTTAAACTACTGCTTATTCAAAAAAAGTTAACCCTGCCGATGATTAAGAAAGAACGGGGTTACTGGGAATTGCAGACCAACCAGATACAAGCCAGTGATTTGTACAAATTTTTGCTCGACGGAAAAAAAGAACTGCCAGACCCTGCCTCAAAATCACAGCCTGATGGCGTGCACGGAGCATCGCAGGCAATTGACTTGAGCCTTACAAGTTGGACGGATAGCGCATGGAAGAATATTCCGCTGGAAGATTACCTCATTTATGAGATCCATACCGGTACTTTTACACCCGAAGGCACTTTTAAAGGTATCGAAACAAAGCTTCAGTACTTAAAAGAGCTGGGGATTACCGCTATAGAAATTATGCCGGTGACGCAATTTCCGGGGGAACGTAACTGGGGGTACGATGGTGTTTTCCCTTACGCTGTTCAAAATAGTTACGGTGGTGTGCAAGGGTTAATGGAACTGGTAGATGCCTGCCACAAAACCGGCCTGGCCGTAATACTGGATGTGGTTTATAACCATGTAGGCCCCGAAGGCAATTATTTTAACGAGTTTGGCCCCTACTTTACCAATAAATACAATACCCCATGGGGAAGCGCCGTAAACTTTGATGATGCCGGATGCGATGAAGTACGCAAATACTTTATTGATAATGTGCTGATGTGGTTTCGCGATTTTCATATAGATGCTTTGCGGATGGATGCCGTACATGCTATTAAAGACTTTAGCCCGAAACACATCCTGCAGGAAATAAAAGAAGCTGTTGACGTACTGGTAGCCGATACGGGCCGCCCCCATTACTTAATTGTAGAATGCGATCTGAACGATAAACGCTTTATCAACCCCATTACTCAAAATGGCTTGGGTATGGATGGCCAATGGATAGACGAGTTTCACCACGCTTTGCGCGTAACGGCTGGCGGCGAACGAAACGGTTACTACAGCGATTTTAACGGCATTGCACATTTGGCAAAATCATACCAGGATGCTTATGTGTATGATGGTATTTATTCGGAAGAACGGCAGAAGACCTTTGGCACAAAAGTAACGGAGAACCCGGGACAGCAATTTGTAGTGTTCTCCCAAAACCACGATCATATTGGCAACCGCATGTTGGGCGAACGCAGCAGCGTACTGTTCAGCTTTGCAATGCAGAAGCTGATGGCGGGCGCTGTGTTGGTTAGTCCGTTTTTGCCGCTGCTTTTTATGGGCGAGGAATGGACCGAGCAAAACCCCTTCCTTTACTTTGTAAGCCATACAGATAAAGAACTGATAGCCGCCGTGCGCAAAGGCCGCAAGGAGGAGTTCTCCCATTTCCATACAGATGGCGAAGCGCCAGACCCGCAAGCCGAAGAAACCTTCGGTCAATCCAAACTAAACTGGCAAAGCCTTGATGAGCAGCAGCACCAAACCATGCTGCACTATTATAAAAGCCTCATCGCTTTGCGTAAACAAACGCCGGCACTGTACACGTTAAATCGCAAAAATTTAGAGGTCACATTCAATGAGGCCCAACAAACTTTGCAATTACACCGCTGGCACCAGCAACAGCAGGTTTATTGCTTTATGAATTTTTCAAAACAAGAGCAACCGCTGGCATTACCTGCCGAAAATCTGAAGCTAATTTTCAATTCATCAGCGGCTGAATTTAGCTATGCGGATCAGCCAACTCAAAATCAGCCGGGAGATATTATTCCTCCGGAGAGCTTACTTATTTATACCCATGTTTAATCCTGTCTCTACATATCGCATCCAGTTCCACAAGGAGTTTACCTTTACTCACCTGGAAAAAATCATTCCATATTTAACTGATCTGGGAATAAAAACCCTGTATGCTTCCCCTGTATTCCAATCGGTACCGGGCAGCACGCACGGGTATGATGGGGTGAACCCGCTAATGATAGACCCGGAGATTGGCACACTGGATCAATTAAAAAATATTACCAAAAAACTAAAAGCTAATGGCATTGGCTGGCTGCAGGATATGGTGCCCAACCACATGGCCTATCACCACAATAATATCTGGCTGATGGACCTACTGGAAAAAGGCCCGTTCTCTGCTTATAAAACCTATTTCGACCAAAGCCTTTCCGATGAATTGTATGAGGGCCCTATTATGGTGCCTTTCCTGGGGCAGGACCTGGACGAGGTAATTCATGCCGGTGAGCTAACCATCGGTTATGAAGATAAATTTGTATTTAAATACGCTGAACAAAGCTGGCCAATTAATTTAAAATCTTACCGCAATATTTTAAAGGCCGATAAAACCGGCCAAACAGATGCGGTAAAGCAACTCCTGAAACAGGTAGATAACGTTTTTCAAACTATCGACCCGATAGGCGTTGGCCCCGCTATCGACGAGATAAAACTGCAGCTGGCAGCCCTCAGTAAAGACAAATCTTTTAAACAATACATTGGCAACTGCCTGCAAAAAATAAACGGGGACGCCGCTACTTTGCAAACCATTGCCGCTGAACAATATTACCGCCTTTGCAACTGGCAGGAAACCGATACACAGATCAACTTTCGCAGATTCTTCACGGTGAATGGTTTGATTTGCCTCAACATTCAAAACGAACAAGTTTTTAACCATGTACATCAACTGGTGGCTTCGCTTTTAAAGGAAGATATTATCCAGGGCCTGCGGATAGACCATATCGACGGCCTGTACGACCCGGCCAAATACCTGCAGCAGTTACGCGCACTGGCAGGCGATGAGGCATATATTGTTATAGAAAAGATCCTGGAGCCCGGCGAAGAACTGTCGCAGGAATGGCCTATACAAGGCAGCACCGGTTACGATTTCCTGGCGCTGGTTAACAACCTGTTCACCAATCAAAACAACGAGGAACATTTTACCAATTTCTACAAAAAACTGGCAGGCGATAAAAAACTGGTAGAGCAGCAGATCAAAGAAAAGAAAGCGCTTATTTTATCCGAACATATGAACGGCGAGCTGGAAAACCTTACCCGCCTGTTCCTGTCCTCTGATCTGTTAACCGAAGAAGAACTAAAAAACGCGAGCCCCGAAGATGTAAAAAAACTTATCGGCTTGTTTTTGATAGAGTGTCCGGTTTATCGCTTTTACGGCAACGAACTGCCGCTCTCAAAAAAAGAAGGTGCCGAACTAAAAGCCATCTTTAAAAACATCCTCAAAATAGAACCGGAAATGGCAGGCCTCATAGCTTTGCTAAAAAAGGTGTTCCTGGCGTCGCCGGAGAACAGGGATGCCGATTATAACCGGCGGGCTTTGCAGTTTTACCAGCGCTGCATGCAGTTTACCGGCCCGCTGATGGCGAAAGGAGTTGAAGATACGCTGATGTACACCTACAACCGCTTTATAGATCATAACGAGGTGGGCGATTCTCCCGATGCATTCGGCCTGCATGTAGATGAGTTTCATAAAACTATGCAACTGCGGCAGCAGCAATGGCCGCTTGCCATTAACGCCACTGCCACGCACGATACCAAGCGCGGCGAAGGTGTACGCGCCCGGCTCAACGTACTTACCAGCATCCCCGATGAATGGCTGCAACTGGTTACCGAATGGCAGGCGCTTAATAATGATATTAAACAAAACGGCGCACCCGATGCTAACGACGAATACTTTATTTACCAAACCCTCATTGGCGCCTACCCCATGCCCGGCGAAGATGAAGATGAGTTTGCCGCCCGCCTGCAGGAGTACCTCGAAAAAATGCTTCGCGAAGCAAAAAGGCATTCTAACTGGGCCGAACCTAATGAGAATTATGAGGCAGGCGTAAAAGCATTTGCCACCGCTTTGCTGGACAAAAGCCGCCCCTTCTGGCAAAGTTTTACAGCTTTTCATGAACGGGTGAGCGCAATCGGTACGGTTAATTCTTTGTCGCAACTATTGCTGAAATTAACCTGCCCCGGTGTACCCGATATTTATCAAGGCTGCGAACTTTGGGATCTCAGCCTGGTTGACCCGGATAACCGCCGCCCAGTAGATTATGATCTGCGCGCGCAATTATTAAACACGCTTGATGGCAGCGCCGATCAGCTTAGCACCCTTTGGCAAAACCGTTTCAACGGGCAAATAAAGCTCTGGCTGCAGAACCTGATCTTGAAGGAACGCAACCTCAACCCTCAACTTTTCAGCAAGGGAGAATACCTTCCCCTACAGGTAAAAGGCGCACATAAAGATAAGGTAATGGCTTTTGCCCGCGTTTATAAAAACCAATGGCTGGTAATAGTAGTACCGGTGGACTTGGCCCCGCTAAGCAACCCGCAGCACCCGGCAGATTGGGATAACACGCGCATTGTATTGCCTGATGATGCACCGAAAACCTTCCTGAATCTGTTCAATAAAAAAAGCAGCAAGCATCAAAAAGAAATTTTAATTGATGAATTGTTTACCACCATCCCGCTGGCGGTTTTAAAGATGGAGAAACCCCAAAGCGGCCGCAGTGCAGGGATACTAATGCACATTACATCGCTGCCATCGCCATTTGGGATAGGTGATCTTGGGCCGCAGGCCAGGCAGTTCGCAGATGTACTGCACCGCAGTGGCCAGCAATACTGGCAAATACTGCCGCTTAACCCCACCGAAGAGGATAACGCGCATTCGCCTTACAGCTCCTATTCCAGCCATGCAGGCAATACGTTGTTGATCAGTCCGGAATTATTGGTAAATGATGGTTTGTTAGATAAAGCTTTACTGGAAGAATATGCATTGACTGAGAGCAACCGAATAGATTTTACCGATGCGGCAGGCACTAAAACGCATTTTTTAAACCTTGCCTGGGATAACTATAAAAAATCCGCTAATGCCACCCTGCAAGAACAATTCAGCGAGTTTTGCACAAAAGAAGCCTATTGGCTTACCGATTTCGCCCTGTATGTGGCACTAAAACAGCATCACCAAAACCAGCCCTGGAATTTATGGGCCGATGATTATAAATCACGGAAAAAAGCTACTTTGGATGATTTCGGCAAAGAGTATCTGGCTGAACTCGACAAGGTGAAATTTATGCAGTTCCTGTTCGCCAGGCAATGGCACTCTTTACGTGCCTACTGTAACAACCTCGATGTTAAACTCTTTGGCGACTTGCCCTTTTATATCAGCTACGATTCTGCAGATGTGTGGACCAACCCCGAAATTTTCAAGCTAAACCAAGCACTTGAATCCGAATTTGTAGCCGGCGTACCGCCCGATTATTTTAACGAGAACGGCCAGCGCTGGGGCATGCCTGTGTTCAACTGGACTAAGTTAAAAGCAACAGGGTATAATTGGTGGATAGAACGTATCCGCAAGAATTTAGAACTGTATGATCTGCTGCGCTTAGATCATTTCCGTGCCTTTGCTTCCTACTGGGAGATCCCGGCATCCGAAGAAACCGCCGTTAACGGTGAATGGGTTAGCGGCCCGGGCAACGATCTTTTTGATGCGCTTAAAAAAGAGTTTGGCAAACTACCGTTCGTGGCCGAAGACCTGGGCGATATTGACGATGCTGTATTTAATCTGCGGGATAATTTTAAACTGCCGGGCATGAAGGTGCTGCAGTTTGCCTTTGGCGACGACATGCCACAGTCGGGCTATGTGCCGCATCATCACAGCGGGAACCATTTGGTTTATACCGGCACACACGATAATAATACTACCCTTGGCTGGTACAGGCAGGATGCAGATGCCTTGGTGCGCAAGCATCTGCAACAATACACAGGTATAAAAGTATCCGAGGATAACATCTGCAAGGTACTCATCCGAATGGCGCTGGCATCAACCTGCAAAACAGCCATCATCCCTATGCAAGACTGGCTCAACCTGGATGAAACCGCGCGCATGAACACCCCAGCAGCCGAAACCGAAAACTGGACCTGGCGGTTAACAGCATCCCAACTGGCCGACTTTCCCGAAAAAAGGGTTTTGAAATGGATGAAGATGTTTGATAGATTGTAGTATGTTACTTTTGATGCATCAAAAGTAACATACTAAGCCCAGCGATCTCATGAACGGAGTGAATAACGGCCTTTTTTAATTAGGCTTCTTTGCCGCACAGGCCTTTGCCCTGCAGTTTGGGCAGAACCACGGGCTGGGAAAGCTTGCCCCTTTGCTTGCACCCGATTCCCCCCGCGCTTCTGCAAAATATCCCTATGCCCCTGCAGCCGCACGAGGCCACCAAGTTTTGCCCGCCCTCACCCGAAGCTGAGCTGCAAAGAAGGGAATAATAATAAAACCGATTCTGTCAATTCAATAAATCGTTCAATTCGAGTTCAGACAAATTACAACCCTTCCTGATACCTCGTTACCGCCCTTACCACCTTATATTTCCGCATAAAATAAATAACCGAAAACGCTGTAAGCAACAGTCCGATGGCTGAGAGGGCTATCACGCTGTTAGAGAAAAACGTTACCCAGTTAAGCTTCACCTTAAAGATCTCTTTAGAGAGCAGCACACCTACACTGCCCACGTAACCAAAGGAATCGGCCAGGTAAATTAAAAAGCCAACATTACCCGCATAGCGAAAGGTGGCTATTAACCGTTCAAAAAAAACGGCATTAAAAGGAATATAGACCATATAAAGGCCCAGTCCTACGGTGGTCATCCACCAGATAGGCGCTAAATAACCGTTGATAAAAGCTATGGTAGAGATGCCCGCCAGCAGAAAGCCTATGCCAATGAATACATGGGCGGTTAATAGTGCCTTGTAACTATCGCGAATCATTACCATGCTGCCGATAAGTACCAGGATAATGAGGGTGATGGGCGTTTCTGTTTGGGAGAAGATGGCAGGCTGATTAAAAAACCCCATCTCCTTCCACATTTCGGCGCCGAAGTTATCGCGGATGTCGCGGAAGATAGTGGCGAAGGTGTAGATGAGGATACAGGCTGCCAAGCCGGGTAAAAAGGTGCGTACAAATGTACGGCGCTCTGCCTGGCTCATTGGGGTGCGTTCCATACGGGCGGTAATATCATCTGCATCCGGCTGCGGAATCTTTTCCATCAAATAAACAAACAGCAGCAGCGGAAAGGCAAACAGCAGCCCCGTAAAAAACGGTACCCAAAACTCGGTAACGCCAAACGACAGCATCAGCCAGCCACCTGCCGACCGCACAAAGCCCGATGCGAAAATAAAGCTCACGGCAAGCGTAGCCCCAATAAAATCGGTAGCGCGGCGGCCTTCGATATAAGAGAACACCACCCCCCACAGGATGCCCAGCGGGAAACCGTTGATAAACAAAAAAACGATGTTATAAGGTACAGGTACCAGCGCAAAGCCCAGCCAGCTAAACCAGGCAATGCCGGTAAGCATTAAAATTACCGTCCCCCGGCCGGTGCGTTTTAATTCGGCAACATATTTTACGCCATAGAATTTGGCCAGCATATAACCCAAAACCTGGCTGATCACCAGCAACGTTTTGTAACTGTACCCGGCAACAGTAATACCATCAAACGTAGCCACGGTGAACGATTTACGGAAACCGAAGATCATGGTGTAAGCCAAAAACACAACCACCGCGGCGTAAATACTTACCTGTAATTTGCTTCCGCCTGATTTGAAAAACATATAAATGTATTGTTGCCGTAAGATAAGGATTTTGGGCGGAACGGCGATTGGGAAGCTGTTTAAAGCAGCAGTTTAAAAATAAGTCACCTTATTCTTCCTGATCTCGAAGTTTTTTTGATGTACGAAGAGCTCGTTTTCGTACTCCCAGTCGAGTACTACTTTCCATTTGCCTTCACAGCAATTATCTACCGGTATTTCTACAAGGTTGTTACTGGCACTGTCTACCGCTATGCGCTGGTAAGGGAGTTGTCCGCCATACTGTGGTATAAAAGTGGCGTACCCTTTTATAGGGTGGCAAAAGTAAAATCTGAGGCGTTTCATATTTCTAATATCGCTGTAAACCAACAGGTAACAGGTGTGTGGCGTCATAAAAATAAGTGTCCTTCGTCACTTTTTAAACGGAGTTAAAAAGGCAGCTTTGGGGTATGAAAACCATATTGATCTCCACCGATTTTTCTGCGAACGCTGCCCATGCCGCCGCATATGGCTACAACCTGGCCAAGCAAACAAAAGCGAATGTATTGTTAGCCAACGCTGTGATCGTACCTGCGGAGATGCCGCAATCTGGCATGATCGTTTGGCCGCTGATGGAAGATGATGTATTGAAGGATGAAAGTGTAAGCGAGCTGCAAAAGCTAAAAGCCCATTTGGAACAAAACGACTATTCCGATACGTTTCGCCCTGCGGTAAACTACGTTAGCGAAGATGGTATGGTAGCCGATGTAGTACAAGAGGCTGCCGGGAAGGAGATTGGTTTGATCGTTATTGGCAAACATGCCAACGGCGGTATCAGAGGTTTTTTGTTGGGCAACCATTGCAATACCCTTATTGATACTACGCCAAAGCCGCTGCTGATTATACCACCGGATGCCGCTATAAAGCCGATAAAAAAAATAGCGTATGCAACAGATCTAAAAAAGATAAAAAAAGATATGGCCGCGCTATATGAATTGATTGAGATTGTACGCCACCTCAGTGCAGATATTCTGTTAACCCATATTTATACCGAAACTAATCACCCGCGCGAACTGCAGCTGATGATAGATCAGCTCATGACCGAACTATCTAACAAGGCCAATTACCCGCATATATATTACAGGGCAATTAAAGAGAGCAAACCGGAGGATGGCCTCAACTGGCTCTGCGAGAACGGCCATATTGATATATTGGCCATGAACCACGGGCCGCATAACTTTATAGATGATGTGCTTAACCTTAGCCATACCAAAAAAATGGCGGCGCATGCCACTGTTCCGCTGCTTGTTTTCCCGGCAACGGTTTAATACTGTTTTACTAACTACCTATTATTTATAAATCCAAATATGATCCCTAAAACAATGAAAGCCGCAGTTATCCATGAATTTGGTAAAGCGCTGCAAATAGAAGAACGCCCTGTGAAAGAGCCCGGCGAAAACCAGGTGCTTGTAAAAGTAATAGCCTGCGGCGTTTGCCATACCGATTTGCACGCCTGTAATGGCGACTGGCCCGTTAAGCCGCAGTTGCCACTGATACCCGGCCATGAGGCTATGGGTTATGTGGTTGCACTTGGCCGTGGTGTTACCAATGTTAAAGAAGGTGATATTGTGGGCGTACCCTGGCTGTACAGCGCTTGCGGTTGCTGCGAGTTTTGCATCACGGGTTGGGAAACCCTTTGCGGCACCCAGCAAAATGGGGGTTACAGTGTAGATGGCGGCTTTGCCGAATATGTGGTGGCTGATGCACGGTACATGGCCCACTTCCCGGCAGGGGTTGATTTTACGCAGATGGCGCCAATTATTTGTGCGGGCGTTACCGTTTATAAAGGTATAAAGGAAACCGAAGTTAAACCAGGCGAATGGATAGCCATATCTGGTATTGGGGGCTTAGGTCATTTAGCAGTGCAATATGCCAAAGCCATGGGTTTGCATGTTGCCGCCATTGACATTGGTGATGATAAACTGGAACTTGCTAAAAAACTGGGTGCAGATTTGGTGGTAAACGCCAAAGAGCAGGATCCGGGCGAGTATCTGAAAAAAGAAACCGGCGGTATGCACGGTGTTTTAGTAACTGCCGTTTCGCCAATTGCATTTCAGCAGGGCATCTCGGCGCTGAGGCGTAAAGGTACCATCGCGCTGAACGGTTTGCCGAAGGGGGGGTTCGATCTGCCGATATTTGAAACCGTGCTGAACCGTTATACCGTGCGGGGCTCCATCGTAGGTACCCGTAAGGATATGCAGGAAGCTATCCAGTTTGCAGTAGAAGGCAAGGTGAAAGCAACCGTACATGCAGCCAAACTGGAAGACATTAACAATGTGTTCGACCGGATGAAGCAGGGAGAGATAGATGGCCGCATTGTTTTAGAAATAGCACAACCATAATCAACATAATTCCACAAACACAAGAGGGCCATTCGTTACGAATAGCCCTTTTGCGTTTTGTTGCTTCGGGTAAGCGATCAATATTTTATCTGCAAGGTCATGTAATAGCCCCTTGGGTCTGATGGCAGTATACCCGGACCAGGGTAACCATCTGCACGGCGGGTAAAGTATTTTTCGTTAGCCAGGTTATTTACACTGCCCGATAGGGTGAACCATTTCCAGTTGTAGCTGGCGCTTAGGTCCATCACTTTGTAAGATGGCACCACGCCATCCACAGCCCTTGGCGAAAACTCAGCGTTAGTAGCATCAGAATATTGTTTACCCACATACGAGAACTGGTAGCTTACATCAAACCGTTTATTGCCGAATGATAAACCCGTGCGGAAAAGCAACGGCGGCACAAACTCTACTTTATTACCCGGCCTTACGGATGCATCACGGCTGTTGATGTATTTGGCATCTATCAGCGCGAAGTTAGTGTAAACCGAAAGCTTGTATTTGCTGGTGCCCTGGGTTACGGCTTTCAAGATATCCGCTTCAATTAAACTTTCTAAACCGATGTTACGGCTATCACCAATGTTTTCGCGCAGGCGGTAAGTTTCTAAACCATCAGGGCTTTTTACGTTAACCGAGCCTATACGCTTGTTGTATTTAAGGTAAAACACACTTACATCATAACGCATAAAACTATTAATGGTACCACGGATCCCGCCATCGGCTGTGTAACCGCGCTCGTCGGTCAGTAAAGAATCTACCCGGGCATTGCGGTTAAGCACACGTATATCATTAAAGTTTACCGAGCGGTAGTTCTGCGAAATGTTAGCATATAACTCTATCCCGGCAGTGGGTTTGTAAGAAGTCCCCACGCCAAAGAATACGAATGAGCGGTTGTTGGTTTTATTCTCCGGGTTTTGGATATAATAAAAATCAGGATAAGGGCTCGATCTGGTGGTATAGTAACCATCAGCTTTGGTAGAGATAAATTCAAACCTTGCACCGGGAGTAACACTCCATTTATCAGTCAGCTGGAAAATGTTTTCAGTAAATACCGCCACATTAGTACCGGGGAAGGCATACTGCGAACTGCTTGGGAACGCACCGGTATAATCAAACACCGGGCCGCTGCCTGCATCTGCCGCGCCCTGGCTGCGCAGGGTTTTGCCTTTGTAAACACGCACGCCGGTAAGCAGCGAATTGGTTTGCGTACCGCCCAGTTTATACTGATGCAGTAAGCGCAGTTCAGATCCGTAATTGCTGTAATGGTCTTTCAGCATATCGCGCGGGCCTCCCGGATCGGGGCGGTCTATATAATCTAAAATACCAAGCGCGGTGCGGCCGGCATCTAAGTGATAGCTGCGCCAGTTAAGGCGAGTATTATCGCCGAGCCTGTAATCAAAGGTAAGGGCAGCAAGGTTCCAGTTCACTTTAAACCAGTTACGCTCGCGTACAGATTGGTGGGCGTCTGCCGCAAAATCAGCATCGGTTAAACCGCCGGGTAATTGCGCCAGGTAGTCCATGTAGGTGTATTCGGCAGTAACTTTAAGTCGGTCGGTTAGGGCATAATCTAAATGAATATATGCGCCATGCTGATTGAACCCACTGTTTGGCCGCCATCCGTCGCCGCGTTTGTATTGGTAATAGGCGTAATAATTCAGTTTTTTTACCGTGCCGCCAATGCTATTGAACGTATTGAAGAACCCAAACGAACCGGCAGTTTGCCTGCTGGTGATTTCAAAGGGTTTATTCGCAGGCCCTTTCTTCATCAGGAAGTTGATCATCCCGCCAAACTGGGTGCCGTACTGTAAACTGGCTGCCCCGCGGATGATCTCTATGCGGTCTACTGCCTCGGTGGTTGGGGTATAATAACTTTCGGGGTAACCCAAAGCATCCGCACTGATATCATAACCGTTTTGGCGGGTATTAAAGTTGGATACCCGGCTTGGATTTAAACCACGACCACCGATGCCAAGTTGCAAGCCGCCGCCATCATATTCAATAATATTGATCCCTGCGGCACGGCTGTAGATCTGCCTGGCGTTGTTGGTAGCCAGGTTAACATTTAAGTTGGCTATGTTGATCACTTCGGTTTTTTTACCGGCATAAATGGCAGTACCTTCCACCTGTTTCAGGTTGCCCGATGCCTGGCGAAAGGCGGTATCCTGCACGGTTACTTCCGAGAGCTGGCGCGACTCGTGGTTATCAATGTTAATTTTAAGATTAATATTTTTGCTGTCGAGGTTAACCTTTTTGCGATAGGTTTCAGCGCCTAAAAAGGTAGCTACAACTTCGTAATTACCCGCTGTGAGCACGGTAAATACAAAATAGCCCTCTGCATTACTGGTGGTTTTTAAACCGGCTGGCAGCAGGGTAATGGTTACGCCGTTGATAGGTGCATCGCCATTTTTAATAACACCACTTATTTGCAGTTGCTGTGCAAAGGCAGTACTGCAGGCAAATACAGCGAGGGATATGATAAGTAAAATTTTATTTTTCATGATTGGTAAAGGGTAAAACCCAGTTATAGTGGTGCCAGCTTAAAGGCTGGGCGGCAAGGTTAACGGTTTCGTCTACAAAGGGTTGCGAACGTTCGCCGTTGAGGGTTACATAGCATTGGGCATAAACTGCAGGGTTTTTAAGCCCCTTTTTGGCATAAACCTGTGCCAGGTAATGTGCGTAACGCAGCAGCATATCGGGCTGGGTACTCATCATTTTATCCTGCAGCGGGGTAAGGTACTGGCGGTTATCAATTTCGTAGGCTTTGCCGGTTGAAGGCTCTTTCACTGTAAAAAAGGTATTGCCCGATTTCTCCATAAGCATTACCCGCCACGAAAAGCGGTAGCCTTCCTCGTACCAGAACAAATGCCCCGGATATGCTAAAAAACGGATAGGAACAATAAATTGTAACAGAAAGTAAACACCTAATACCACAGGCAGGGCCGGTTGCAGCCAGGTAGCGTAATGATAAATATTGTAGCCGCCTGAAGCCCTGTCCTTTCCGAAAAATGCAAGCAGTTTTTGATGATAGCCTGAGCTGAAGAAGATAAAGCTGCAAACGATCATTACGTATGGGAACATGCCTATCCCCGGGAAAAATATTGCCGTGGAGATATGAAAGCCCAGCACAAATACATAAGCAATGGGCCGGGTTTTGCGATTAATTAAAAAGAAGGCAATAAACAGATCATAAAAAGCGCCAAACCAGCTAAATAGGTAAGCTACCCACTCTTTATACATTAAACCACCTACCAACGGCAGGTGGCTTTTGGCAGGCAGCCAGATCTTCATGGGCAGGGCGTGCATCATCCAGTCGGGATTAATTTTGGCCAGGCCCGCAAAAAAGTAAACTACTGCTACCTGCAGCCTGATAATGCCGATGGTCCATAAGGGCACCTGCGTTCTTTGCAGTTTAGGCCAAAGCTTAACATCCAGCGAAAAGTAGCGGTTTGCCGGCAGCCAGATCATCAAAAAACTTACCAAACTGATAAAGTAATAATGATTGAGGTAGTTGGTAACATCTATCAGCTCTACATAAGTAAAAGCTATAAAGAAAACAATAATTGCCGCCCTATAAAACAAGCCGGCAATTATTAATACGGTTGCCAATGCTATCAGCCCGAAAACTAAGTGCATACCGGTACTGCCCAATGGATGCACCCATTCAAACCCCATATATGTGAAAAAGAATTTTGGGGCAACGTATTGCTGGGTTATCCAGCCGTTGGCCCAAAACCTGATGGTGCCCGCAAGCATCATCAGCCCAAACAGGATACGGAAGGTTACCAGCGGCGCAATAGCTACAGGCCGTTGCAAATTTTTAACGGTTGACCGAAAAGACATTCCTATGCTTTCAATATATCCGGACTAATCGCCGTCGGTATCCTGGTAAGTAATACGCACACCCGTTGCCGATGCCACATCAGTTTTGATCAGCGTAAGCAGGATCTGGATCTCGCGGTAAGCAGCTTCTATCTGCGTTTTGTTGTTGGTTATGGCAGTAGGGTATGGATCTGGAATGGTTTTTAAAGCAGCTATTGCCTTATCAAACTGTGCCATTACATCGGTACTCAATTGCTGCTTATTCAGCGCTACCAGATAATCTGACATGCCTTTACCGCTGCCGCCACCGTTAAACATGCCTTTAAGGGCAGTTAAGTTTTCGGTAGCCAAAGCAATAGAAATACCCGCATTAAAACCCTCGGTATTGTTTGGATAGGTTACCCCGGCAGATTGTTTACCAAACGGCCAGCCAACGCGCGGGCCTTTTAGCTGGTCCATCTCAAAGGCAAACTGGTTGATAAGGAAAGCGATAGGGCTGCCCGAATCTGAACGCGTGTTGCCAATGAAGGTTGCGCGATAAGTACCTTTCCAGTTAGTAAGTACGGTGTTTATTTTAGCTTTTAAGTTAGCCACTACATCCTGCACGTATTTTTTGCGGTTTACTGCGGTACCGCCGGTAAAATCAGCTACGGCATGCGGGTTAAACAGCAGGTAATCTAAAGCAGGCAAACCCTGTTGCGAAATGCTGGCGTTAGAGGTAAGATCATACGTGCCGCGGATAACGTTGCCTTCAATTACCGCAGAATCTGTAGGGAATGTATTTACAAAGTTGTTAAACAAAGCGGCTTCCGCCGGGCCGAACTGATCTGCAGATACGTCCTCAAATCGTAAATAAGTATCTTTAAAAGCTGCTTTTAATGCTGTTTGGTTAGCCGCGTTTGGCGTAGTAAGGAACGTGTTAACCGCGGTTTCCAGCAAAGCGGCCTGTGTTTGCAGGTTAGTATAAGCCGGGATGATCAGCGCATCGGCATAGTTGGTTAGCATAGCGGCTTTATCAAAACCACTTGGCGTTGGGTCCGGGTCTTTTGTACCACCGCCGCCGCCTTTAGAGCATGCTATAATAAACGTGGTTACTGCAACCACTAAAGTGATAACACCTGCTGTTTTTCTACTGAATTTCATCATCAGATTATGAATTAGTATGAATACACAAGCTCTTTGGCGGGTTTGCCAAAGAGCTTGATTGAAATTTTAGAGCCTAATATTCGGCTTATTGTAAGCCGTAAGTGGTTTTAAGAATAGTTTGTGCTTGTGTAAGTTTGGTAAAACCAGCTTCGCCAACTAAAGTGTAGAAGTTTGTTGCGAAGATTGATTTTAAGGTTTCGTAATCAGCAGCACTTAATTTGCTGCGGTTAGAACGATAACGCAATGAATAAACAAAGCCGTAACCTTCTGATAAAGCGTGGAACTGCGTAGCCGCGTTGCCAACGTTTACAGAACGGGTTGGGATGGTTGAGTACTCTAAAGCGGCGGCAGCATCTAATTGCTCCCATTTATCCTGGATGATAGCAATCTGCTCTTTAACCACAACGTAATCGTTACCGGCAATAGCAGCACGGCCTTTCAGGAAAGCGTTGAAGATAATCTTACCTGCTTCAATGGCTGTACCACGTTCTGCAAGGTAGCCTCCCCATAATAACGGGCGGGCAGGATCAGTGTTAGGGTAAGTTTTTGTAGGGTCGTAATCAACCGGTACACCTAAGTTACCAAAAGCTTCATCCCATTTACGTTGCATAGCAGTTAAGCCATTGGTAACGGTTTTATTATCCTCGTTAGGGATGTTGGTTAAAATGGTCATTGCTTCTTTAAAGTATAAAGCACCCATCATACCTTTTGCAACAGCCTGGTTACTTTCTAAACCGGTTGCGCCAATTAATCTTTTAGTGGTACCACTTGTTACAATACCGGCAGTACCATTGGTAGCAGGTGTTGTGTTGCTTAAGCTGTTAGTAGCCTGGGTGGTAAAGTGGCCTTTAAAGAAATCCATATCCGTAGTTTTCTCAGCAAGGGTTACGCCAGACGTATTTAAGGTTGCATCAGTAGTAAACGGAGCGTTAGTGTTGTTAAAGTAATCGTTTGCTTTTGTAGCGGTGATAGTTGCATTGTTAGCAGTACCCAGGTAGCTGTTTAACTCAGCACCCATTTTAACGCGTTGGTAAGATTTCAAGAAATCAGCACCTGTAAAGTTGTATGTAGTAGGTACAGTGTAAGGCAAAATTGGATCTGGTTGATCTACAACAACATCGTTATCTTTTGAACAAGATGCTAAAGCAAGCAGCGCGCCCGACAGGCAAAACAATAAGGTTTTTGTTAGTGGTTTTTTCATGTGTTTGTTAACTATATATTTAAAATCGCGTGGCAAATGTAGAATAATTAATCTTATTTAGACTAATTATCAATTAGCATTTTAAACAATACGATTGTTAAATGGCAATGGTTGCCTCTGCATGAAAATATTTTTACAGTGTTAAAATGAGATTAGAAATAGAAATTAAGCTTAATTAAACAATTGATATTTAGATAATTGAGAATTGAAGTTTTTAATTTATCACAGGGCGATTGTGTTAAAAAGAATTTTAAAAAATATTTTTACTGAAGTGGGGTAACGCAATTTCTTGGTGAGTGATGGAACATTAATCCAATACTTGATATTTAGATATGACCTTCTAATTTATCTACAATTAGATGAACCAATTTTTTATCCAGATTGCCGGGATTTTGGCAAACCGTTAAATGCTCATGCGGATCGGGGTTAAAGCTAACCATCAGGATATCATCTTTATATACTTCTACTTTACATCTGTCATCATGCTGGTGATGCAGGTATTCTTTTACTTCAAACATCAATTCTTCTTTGCCTTGTATTATCCGGAGATCAAATTTTTCCATGATGATGAGTTATGTTGCTTTTAGAGTAAAACCATCCCGGCGACTTATTGTTGTGAAAATAAAATCAATTAATAGGAAAACGGGCGGAGTGTATGATCAGATCAATGTTTTTATGGCTCATTAGTGTGGCTACAGCAGTTATGTTGCTGGTAATTTCGGTAAAGCGGTTAATGGGCAAAAATGAAGCTAATGAAAATGTAAAAGCAAAAACCACAGCTGTAGCTGTTTGCGTGAAGATTTGAGTAGAAAATCCCCAATAATCAAAAAACAATCCACGCCAAAAAAACGGGCAAGCGCCTAAGCACTTGCCCGTTATAAATCCGTTTATAAATTTTTTTTATGGTTTTGTACTTTCCTTCTGCAGGATGTTGATATAGCCGCCATTTTCATATAAACTCAGTTCTATCCAAACTTCAGCCTGTGCGGTTTTAATAATATAAGTGCGTACATGGCTTAGGGTATAGTTGTTCTCCCCTATAGTTACATAGGCATGGTTCTCCCTTTCTAAAACAGATTTGCCTGCCTTATCCACTTCTCCGGGTAATAATTTATCAGAAACCTGCACACCGCCTAAATCGGTAATGACTTTTTTATAAGCTTCATCTACCACCTGCATATTAAAGGGGGTTTCGCTTTCTCTGTTTTTATAGATGTTGGTTTTATAGGTTTTTCCATCAACAGCCATAAGTTTGCCATCAACCGCAAAGTGCAGCGTTTCAAGATCGCTCTTTACAATATCGTTATAGCGGTACCCATCCGGCGCGCTCAGATAAGGGAACGTACTGAGATTCTTCGTTGTAACAGGGATCTTGCTTACATTAAATGCTTCGCTTTTACTTTCGCCTGTGGCTTTGGTAACAGGTGCAGCCGTATCGGTCGCTGCGGAATCAGTTTGACCGGCGTTATTTTTAGACTTACCGCCGCAAGCAGTTAATAATAAGCTACCGGCTAAGCATACATAAAGTGCTTTTTTCATTATTGCAGAGTTTGGTTTTAGTGAAATGATAACCCTCCGGGCTCCTTTAAGTTTTATAAAATCTGGCTAATTGGTGTTTCCGCAGGTTAAAAATCAGGCATCCACACTTGCTTTGAAACTTTTTTGCATTTTTTTTGAATTATTTTTCACTGCGCAAATAGGCTGCGCAGTGGCTTGCAACCTTTGTTTCAACAAATAGAACAAGGGAGGTTCCCAATGAAATTTAACTTACTAAACAGGGTAATACAAAAGGTAAAAAATCATACAGGCGCAGATGCGTTTGTAATGAGCCCAGAGATGGAATTGTACACCACCGTGGTTACCTGGAGCTTAAACGATTCGTTTTACGAAAAGGACAAAGACCGGATGGTGCGCTTACAGGCACTCATGCATAAATGCAACCCGGTGTTTGTAGGTAAGCTGGCTGTTTACGCAAGGCATAAAATGTACATGCGTTCGGTACCGCTGGTTTTGGTTACCGAATTGGCTAACCTGCACTCGGGCGACGATTTGGTTGCCCGGGTTACAGCCGGGGTAGTTAACCGTGCCGATGAGATAACCGAATTGCTGGCCTGTTACCAAATGATGAACACACGTACAGGCACTAAAAAGCTCAACCGTTTATCAAAGCAAATACAAAAGGGCTTATCAACCGCGTTTAACCGCTTTGATGAGTACCAGTTTGCCAAATACAACCGCGACGGCGCTATAAAGCTGCGCGATGCCTTGTTTTTGGTTCACCCTAAGGCAAAGGATACTGCCCAGCAGCTATTGTTCAACAAAATAGTGAACAACACGCTGGATACACCCTACACCTGGGAAACCGAACTATCGGCACTGGGCCAGTTAGGCTTTGACAGCGAAGAAGCACGGGCGGCGGCGTTTTGCAAAAAATGGGAGCAACTGATAGATAGTAACAAACTCGGCTATATGGCCTTGCTGCGTAACCTGCGCAACATACAACAGGCGGGTGTTAGTTATGCGCATTTTCAAAAAGTTTGCGCTACGCTGGCCGATGCAGAACAGGTTACCCGGGCAAAGCAATTTCCGTTTCGTTATCTGGCAGCTTACCGCGAGTTGATGAGCACAAGCCGCGACACGCCTTTAACACGCATGCCGAAAAAATTGGGCGCAATGCTAAATGGCAACAAAGGTTACACCGGCGAACTGTTAGATGCCTTGGAAAAAGCTGTAACAGCAAGTGCTGTAAACATAAAAGGCTTTAACCATGATACCCGCGTGCTGCTGGCTTGCGATGTATCGGGCTCAATGCAGAAGCCGGTATCGGCACAATCTAAAGTATTGCTGTACGATGTTGGTTTAATGCTGGCCATGCTGCTGCAGTCGCGCTGTAAAAATGTGGAGGTGGGTATGTTTGGCGATAGCTGGAAAACCATCAGCGTGCCGCGCAACAGTATCCTGGCCAACGTACAGGAGTTTTACCGGCGCGAAGGCGAGGTTGGTTACAGCACCAATGGTTACCTGGTAATAAAAGACCTGCTGAACCGCAAAGCGGTAATGGATAAGGTAATGCTATTTACCGATTGCCAGTTGTGGAACAGCCACTCTACATCAGGCGACCATATACAAGCCTTATGGCTGCGTTATAAGGCTGAAGTTGCACCAGGTGCAAAACTGTACCTGTTTGATTTAGGTGGATATGGCCATGCGCCACTGCAACTGCTGCGAAACGGTGTGTACCTGATAGCCGGCTGGAGCGATAAAGTTTTTGATGTGTTAGCTGCATTGGAAAACGGCACCCCGGCTTTAGATATCATCAATAACACAGAACTATAACATAAGTATGGGGAAGCTAACACCCCATACTTTTAAAAGAAATTAAAAATATAAGGATGCCGTAGAAACGGGTTACTTCGCTCCATTAAGGGGTTGGTCAGTACTGTGTATCAAAACTGTGGGTTCGAGTCCCAAATGCGTTCCCCCGCCCCGCGTTCGTCTGTTGCTCCTTATAAAAATAAAAGAAGGTGCCGTAAATAAGTCTTACTTCGATTGGACGCTGCGGTTGGCGGTTTGAGCCCGCCCCCGAAAGGGTAGCTCAACTGGATAGAGCACAGTGCAGATTGGCTTATTGCTTTTTGCCCTTCTTTTTTAAAAGAATTTGAAAATAAAAAGGTGTCGTAAACGAGTGTTACTTCGATTAACCCCACGGTCGCCGGTTCAAGTCCGGCCTTTAGCGTCACGCTTATGCGAACGCTTTAGTAGCTCAGTTCGGTTAGAGCATGGGGCTGAAAGGCGCAAGTCACTTGTTGCCTGTTACCCTTTTTGATAGTACCCTTTTTTCTGTATGGATTAAAGGTTTAAGGTGCCGTAAATTGGTGTACTTCGTGTCGCCGGTTCGAATCCGGTTTTCGGAGCGATCCGTTGTAGCTCAGGTGGTAGAGCAGAACGCTTTTTAGCGCAACACATCAGTTGCTTATTGCCCTTAAAAATATTAAAGATAAAGAAGATGCCGTAAGCGGATGTTACTTCGCTGGTGAAACCGTGAAAACGGGCAGGTTCGAATCCTGAAAGCCACCCGCTGCCTGTTGCTCTTTTTTTATTAACGCTATTATCCCCTCAAACAGGGAGATCAGGGAGCACAAGGTGTCGTTAAATAAAGTGATACTTCGAATTCCAAAACTGAGATGCCGGTTCAAGTCCGGCCCCTTTGGCCAGGGTAGTTTAATTGGTTAGAACGCAGCGAAAAAAACTCACTTATTGCCTGTTACCCTTTGCTTCCTGATCTTCCCTTAATAGTGAGAAGATAGGATAACGCAAGCCTGGTAAACTCCATTACTCTGATATTTTATAGCTGATGAGAAAATAATGAGGTGAATTATCAATTAACTCCTTCGTAGCAGCTTTATTTTCTGACAGATCCACTGCGCCGCAAGATCGTTCGATATCAAATTTTTTATCATACCACGAGGAGGAATAAACCAACATCGGGATCTTAACATTCAGCCGCCAGTTGGTTTTACTGAACCTGCGCCACAGGTAGAATTGGTGTTTCCTCTCTAAATGCTTTTTAAGTTTTATTCCACCGGTGGTGTTGCACATAATATCAACAGAAAGTACGGAAACACTATCAGTATCGCGGGTAATTAATTTGATCTTGCTGATATAATCAGCGTATTGCTTTTCCTTTTCCCAAAAGAAATAGATGTTTTTTTCATTTGGAGAAACATCCCTGGAATTTATCATTTTACCATTAACATATTCATCTACATCTATCGTAAGATTATACGTTTTGGTAAACCGGGGCAATAGTTGGGTGTTAAATACCCTCACCCCTAAACTATTTAAAGCGCTTAACAGGTCAACCTTACTTATCTCATTAGCCTGGTATTCGTTCAAATAATCTTCCTTTGCACTCTCCGGCCTCGGGTCTTTTTTGAAAGTCTGGCTGTAGGAGTTTATTGAGATCAACACACAAGCAATTAAGGGTAACAACTTTATCATGTTTGTTAGGGAGGTTAAAACATTAAATTCATTTTGTTACAAAATTTCAGGATTCGAAGCAAGATAATAATTGTTTATCCAAACTCGTCAATCCCTACTTTGTTCCGCTGTTCCGCTATTGAAAAACGGAACAAAGCGGAACACTTCCTTTGCAAAGCGGAACATCGCCTTAATTTACGCTTAAGTTAGGAACCAGCATTATTTTGATATTGATATAGAATGCCCAAAAGTTAATATTAAAATAAAAAATTCAGGCGTTTAAAAGCCCTTCCAAAATGAAAAAATCTCATTTCAAATCGGAATGATTTCAAACTATGTGCTATTAACCTAAAATCAAAAAACAGCCCCTACCTTATTTAAAGCCGTTCTTTGCTGTAAATCACAGCTTAGGCATCCTTTTGGCGTACCCTCTCAGAACCGGCCACTAAACTCCGGTAAGTATTTAAATCATCTAAACAAAATGGACGACGGACGAATAATTGTGAGGTTGGCGCAACCATCAGATCAAGTTTACGCACAACAAATATCCGAGGAAACAGAACGCTCGGCAATAGCCCGCGGATCGGGCATCTCTAAAAGATCTGTTAATTCTATCATCGAAAAAATTGATGCAGGCAAAGCTATCATGGCCGTATCTGCCACCGGCGAATGGGTAGGCTTCTCTTACTTTGATGTATGGGATAACGGCAAATTTGTATCCAACAGCGGGCTTATAGTATCGCCCGGCTACCGCCAAAACGGTGTTGCCGCCGAAATTAAAGAACGGGTATTTAACCTCTGCCGATGCAAATACCCGCAAGCGCAGGTGTTCTCTATCACATCCGGCCTGGCAATTATGAAGCTGAACACCCGCCTCGGTTTTGAGCCGGTTACTTACGAACAGATAACCCACGACGAAACCTTTTGGGAGGGCTGTAAAAGCTGCGTTAACTACGATGTTTTAAACAGCAAGCACAAATGCAACTGCCTCTGCACCGCCATGTTGTATACGCCCGATAAAATTAATCAGCAATAAAAATAACACTACCATGTATCATACATCTGTTAATGAAACGTACTACATAACCGAACTGGCTGATGATGCCCTGCTGCTGTTAACGCAGCTGATACCCACACCATCCACCAGCGGCAACGAGCAGGAAACCGCCCGCATTATAGAAAGCTTTTTGCACCGCCGGGATATAAAAAGTTACCGTTTACACAATAACGTGTGGGCTTATAACCGGTATTACAACGCTGATAAGCCTACCATCCTGCTTAATTCTCACCACGATACGGTTAAACCAAATGAAGGCTACACCCGCAACCCTTTTGATGCGGAGATTAGCAATCATAAACTTTATGGCCTGGGCAGCAATGACGCGGGCGGCTGCCTGGTATCGCTGCTGGCGGTATTCTGCTATTTTTATAATCAGCCCAATTTGCCTTATAACCTTTGCATAGCCGCCACTGCCGAAGAGGAGAGCTCGGGGCAAAAAGGCTTGCACGCGGTGCTGCCGCAAATTGGGTCCATCAGTTTTGCCATTGTAGGCGAACCCACCAAAATGGATATGGCCATTGCGGAGATGGGTAATATGGTACTGGATTGTGTTGCTTACGGTACAGCCGGCCATGCCGCACGAAACGAGGGGAATAACGCTTTGTACAAAGCGCTGGGCGATATTCAATGGTTCTCTGCCTACCAATTCCCCAAACAATCAGCTTTTATGGGGCCGGTTAAATTAACCGTTACAGAGATACAGGCGGGCCTTCAGCATAACATCATCCCGCACGAATGCCGGTTTACGGTTGATGTGCGCCTGAGCGATTGCTACACTGCCGATGAAGTGCTTGCCATTATTAAACAGAATACGCATTGTGAGATTACTCCGCGCGGCGTGATCATGAAACCATCATGTATAGACCACATCCACCCCGTGGTACGTGCCGGCGCAGCACTGGGCCGTAAAACCTACACATCGCCCACCAGCAGCGACCAGGGCTGGCTGGATGTACCCTCTTTAAAAATGGGGCCGGGCGATTCGGCACGCTCGCATATGGCCGATGAATTTATTTACGTTCACGAGATACAGGAGGGAATAAGCATTTACATCAAGCTGCTGAAAAGCATGCTGTTTTGCCTGCTGCATAACCCGGAGGCCAATTGCCTGCCCTAACAGGAAACAATAGGCTTGTTATCGCATAAAAAACTTAGAGCAATTTAGAGTAGGGTTTTCCGGGCAGGCGACCTGCCTGATATTTCCTGATGGGTAGCGGCATAGGGCATTAGGCGCTATAATGCGGCACATCAAGGGTATTATTTAGCTGTATTTTATTGCCAAAATGATAAATACCGGCATCAAAAAGTATAATATTGACAATGAAGCATTTATACAGCGCAACAGTAGATACTTTTGATAAGCAAAATAATAGTCGTAATTTTCGCCATATAATTTTCTCTCTATCAGTTTATTAGACCCCCGCCATATTTACCATGGCTAAATTAACTGAAGAAATTATTTATATTTGGAGTTAAATAATACCCTGATTAATAACTATTAAAATTCTTTACTGATGTACGTAAGGTTACCCACTTTCTATGGCAGTATATTTCCCGTCGCATGGCAAGCTATTTTTCTTGTAAAGCGTTTAGCAGGCAAAATTTTAATGTGATTTTTTATCGGGCGTATTAGGAATAATATAAGTGTTGTATGTGCTCTTAATTATTTAAGTGCATTGTGCGGCGCGTTTTAAGGTTATAATGATCTTGCAGTATCCCTGATTCGATTTAATAGATGAAGAAACTTTTACTCTCCGTATTGCTGTCCTTTTTTGCTGCCGCAGTTTTTGCGCAGGCCCCAAACATTTCTTACAGTAGCAGCCCTAAGGTATATGTAATTAACAAACCCATTGCCAGCATAGCTCCTACCAATACCGGTGGGGCGGTACCGGCAACCGTTTTCAGCCGCACATCGGCTATTGCAGGTACAAACAATGCTAAAGGTAACGCTAACGGCACCGGTGCAACAGCCAGGTTTAACGAGCCAACCGGGGTTGCCATGGATTCGCAAGGCAATTTATTTGTAGCAGATAATAAAAATAGGACAGTGCGTAAAATAAACACTGCAAACGCTGTAACCACCTTTGCTACAGCTATAAATGCCTATGGCATTGTAGTTGATTCGCAGGATAATATCTATGTATCAGAATATTTAAATAACACCATCATTAAAATAACACCTGCAGGAGTTGCAACTACTTTTGCCGGCACCGGCACATATGGCTACACTAACGGCCCGGCAGCATCTGCTGATTTCAGGGCGCCGGCAGGGCTTGCCATTGACGTTAATGATAATATTTATGTGGCCGATCAGGGGAATGGCGCTATTCGTAAAATAACACCTGCAGGCGATGTAAGTACATTGGCGGGTAATGGCACTAATGCTGCTATTGTTAACGGCACAGGTACGGCAGCAAGATTTAACATGCCCACCGGTGTGGTAGCAGATGCAGCAGGCAATATTTATGTTGCTGATCGTGGCAATAATGCAATTCGTATAGTAACTCCTTTGGGCCAGGTTACTACATTGGCAGGAGGCGCTATTAAAGGCTATGCAGATGCTAACGGAGCCGACGCTCAATTTAAAACACCAAATGGCGTAGCGGTAGATGCCTTTGGATATGTTTACGTAGCCGATTCGGAAAATATGCGTATCCGTCAAATAACACCGGGTGGTGATGTTACTACAATAGGTGGCTTTGAAGATGGGTTTAGTTCGTTAAACGGCATAGGCACTGCGGCATCTTATTATTACCCAATAGGAATTATTGCAAAAGGCAGTTATTTATATATAACCGATTACAGCACCGTGCGCAAAATGGAGATCACCGGTTACGCTATTAGCCCGGCGTTGCCGGCGGGCTTGTCCTTTGATAATGCAAACGGCACTATAACCGGTACGCCAACAGAAGTAAGTGCCGCTCAGGATTATACCATAACCGCATTTAATGCCCATGGTAACAGCAAAACAACGGTAAACATAAAAGTAAGAGATCTTTCTGATGATGCAACGCTGAGCAATTTAACTGCCGGTGCAAACACGCTGAACCCGGTATTTAACCCGGCTACCAAATCTTACTTAATTAATGTACCTAACGGAAGCACAAGTTTTTCGCTTACCCCAACAATTGCCGATGCTAATGCCACGCTCAAGGTAAATAACACGTCGTTAAGCAGTGGATTGCCAAGTTCATCTACATCGTTAAACGTGGGCAGCAACACTTTTACTATTAATGTTACTGCCGAAAATGCTATCAACACCATTGCTTATAAGATATATGTGATAAGAGCGGCCGTTGCCCCTTCACTTGCAGTACCGAATATTAGCTATACATCGCCAAATTCTTACTACGTTGGTGTAACTATACCCAACCTGTTACCTACCAACAGCGGCGGCGCCATACCTGCAAGGGCTTATGGCGATGTTACCACACTTACAACCGGCATTGCCACACCTACAGGTGTTACTACCGATGCGCAGGGGAATATTTATGTTGCCGACCACACCCAAAACCAGATCCTGAAGATAAGCCCGACCGGTGTAAAAAGTGTTTATTCTGCTGCTACAAACGGCTATAATAACCCTAATGGTTTAGCTTTTGACCCGATTGGGAACCTTTACGTAGCCGACCAGGGGAACAACCAGATCCGTAAAATTGCGCCTGATGGTACTGTTACCATTGTAGCCGGTAACGGCGATAATGAATTTGCCGACGGCACCGGAGAAGAGGCGCGATTTAGCGCACCTATTGGAATTGTTGCAGATGCTCTAGGTAACGTTTATGTGGCCGACTCTGATAACAACCGGATCCGCAAGATCACGCTCGACGGTGTGGTAACCACGCTTGCAGGTAATTCATCGGCGGGTTTCGTTAACGGAACTGGCACCGGGGCACGCTTTAACTGGCCCACAGGTATTGCTATTGATGCGGGTGGAAACATTTATGTGGCCGATAAGAACAATCACGCCATCCGCAAAATAACACCCGGAGGGGTAGTTACTACATTTGCCGGTACCGGGGCAAAAGGCAATGTTAATGCTACCGGTACTGCTGCAAGTTTTGATTCGCCGTCAGACCTGGCATTTGATGTATCTGGCAATTTATATGTGGCTGATGCAGCCAACGGAAAGATCCGCAAAATTACACCGGCTGGTGTGGTTACCAATTTCTTATCTAACGGTGTGTATGATTTTGTTAACGGGGTTGGCCTGCTTGCCCGTTTCAGGTACCCAACAGGTATTACCGCCGATAAATTAGGCAACCTGTACATAGCCGATAACGATAATAATGCCATTCGTAAGGCTTCTGTTACCGGCTACAGCGTTACGCCATCCTTATTTAACGGCCTGGCTATGGACCCTGTCACCGGTGTTATCAGCGGGACCACTACCGCAGCTTTTTCGGCCAGAGATTTTGTAGTAACCGGCTATAACGCATCTGGTAGCACCTCTTTCCCGGTAAATATTACTATCAGAAACAAATCGGCCGATGCTAATTTAAAAGCATTGGTAACCACTGCAGGCACCTATACCCCGGTATTTAATACCAATACTATTACCTATGCTGTAAATGTAAGCAGCAGTATTAACAGCATAACCGTAACGCCTACCGTAAACGAAGCTAATGCAACTGTAACCGTTAATGGCACAACTGTGGCCAGCGCAGCAGCATCAGCCCCAATAACATTAACCAACGGGCTTAACGCTATAGCTATAGTAGTTACCGCGCAAAATGGTACTACCATAAAAACATACACCTTAAATGTAAACAAGATAGTTATACCCATTTCTACAGATGCCACGCTGGCTAACATCGGTTTAAGCGCGGGCGTTCTGAGCCCTGCGTTTTCATCGGCCGTAACCACTTATACAGCATCGGTTGATAATACTACAACCGGCATTACTTTAACCCCAACCACGGGTAATGCCAAGGCAAGCGTAACCGTAAATAACACAGCGGTAGCAAGCGGAATGACATCTGCTCTATTACCATTAATTATAGGCGCTAATACCATAACCGTAAAAACTACAGCCGAAGATGGGGTTACTATAATACCTTATACAGTAACTGTAACCCGTGCGGCATCTGCCAATGCAGATCTTGCTAACCTGACATTAAGTACAGGTACATTATCCCCTGTTTTTGCATCAGGAACAATTGCCTACACAGCATCAGTACCCAATACTACAACCAGCATTACCGCTACGCCAACAAAAGCCGATGCAACCGCCACTATTAAAGTTAATGGCACAACCGTTGCGAGCGGCTCAGCTTCATCTGATATTCCATTAACAGTTGGTTCGAATACAATAACCACAATTGCTACCGCGCAGGATGGTACTACCAAAACTTACACGGCGACAGTAACCCGTGCGGCATCATCTAATAATAATCTTTCGGCCTTAACATTAAGCAGCGGTACGTTATCTCCTGTTTTTGCAGCAACAACAATTACTTATACTACATCAGTAGCCTACACTATAAACAGCATCAACATAACGCCAACAGCCGCAGATGCCACCGCAACTATTACAGTAAATGGTAACCCGGTTACAAACAGCAGTCCATTCCCTGCAGCTTTAGTTGTTGGAGCAAATATCATTAATACGATAGTTACTGCACAGGATGGTACGGTTAAAACCTACACAGTTACTGTAACCCGGGCACAATCGGCCAATAACAATCTTTCGGATCTGGCTTTAAGCAACGGTACTTTGTCCCCTGCGTTTTCCGGTGGAACGATCTCTTATACCGCATCGGTACCTAACACTATTATCAGTATAGATGTAACGCCAATTGCCGCGGATGCCACCGCAACTATTACGGTGAATGGCACTACAGTGCCAAGCGGCAATCCATTTTTCGCATCTTTAGCGATCGGTTCAAATATCATTAACACCGTAGTTACCGCGCAGGATGGTACAACTAAAACTTACACGGTTACCGTAACCAGGGCGCAATCGGGCAATAATAATCTTTCGAACTTAACTTTAAGCACCGGTACTTTGTCACCTGCGTTTTCCGGTGGAACGATTACTTATACCGCATCTGTACCCAACACCACAAACAGTATTGATATAACACCAACGGCTGCGGATGCCACCACACCTATTACGGTGAATGGTAATGCTGCTACAAGCGGTAATCCATTCCCTGTATCTTTAATCGTCGGATCAAATACCATTAACACAGTTGTTACCGCGCAGGATGGTACTACTAAAACCTACACGGTTACCGTAACCAGGGCACAATCGGCCAATAATAATCTTTCGAACTTAACTTTAAGCAACGGTACTTTATCGCCTGCGTTTTCCGGTGGAACAATTACTTATGCCGCATCGGTACCCAACACCACAAACAGTATTGATATAACACCAACGGCTGCGGATGCCACCACAACAACTATTACGGTGAATGGTAATGCTGCTACAAGCGGTAATTCTTTCCCTGTATCTTTAATCGTCGGATCAAATATCATTAGCACCGTAGTTACCGCGCAGGATGGGACGGTTAAAACCTACACAGTTACTGTAACCCGGGCGCAATCGGCCAATAATAATCTTTCGAACTTAACTTTAAGCAGCGGTACTTTGTCACCTGCGTTTTCCGGTGGAACGATCTCTTATACCGCATCTGTACCCAACACCACAAACAGTATTGATATAACACCAACGGCTGCGGATGCCACCACAACTATTACGGTGAATGGTAATGCTGCTACAAGCGGTAATCCATTCCCTGTATCTTTAATCGTCGGATCAAATATCATTAACACAGTTGTTACCGCGCAGGATGGTACTACTAAAACCTATACAGTTACCGTAACCAGGGAATTGTCAGACAATGTGAATCTGTCTAATTTGGCATTAAGCGCAGGCACTTTAAATCCGGCGTTTGCAAGTGGTACCACCTCTTATGTGGTTTCTGTTGGCAATGCCACCCCAAGCCTTACTTTTACACCCACTGCCGGCGATGTTAACTCTATTATCGAAGCAAGAGGGGTTACAGTTGCCAGCGGTACAGCATCAGGCCCAATACTATTGAATGTGGGTTCTAACACCGTACTTATAAAGGTAACAGCACAGGATGGTGTAACTAACAAAACTTATACGGTTAATATCATCAGACAACCATCTGCCAATGCAGGCTTATCCAATATCAGTTTAAGCGCGGGTACTCTACTGCCGGGATTTGCTACGGGTACTTTTAATTACAATGTTTCGGTTAGTAATACTACGTCAAACATCACCCTAACGCCAACTACCAGTGAGGCCAATGCATCTGTAACCGTAAAAGGGATTCCTGTTACCAACGGATCGGCGTCAGATGCTATCCCTTTAAATGTCGGACCAAACATTATTACCACCGTTGTTACCGCACAGGATGGTACAACCAAACAAACCTACACCGTAACTGTAACCAGGGCTGCATCGGCTAATGCCAACTTAAACAATTTGGCTATCAGTGCAGGCACATTAAATCCGGGGTTTTCACAGGGTACTATAACTTACGCTACATCGGTAAGTAATAGCGTTTCTACTATCAGCATTACACCAACGGTAAGCGATATCAACGCCACGGTTAAAGTAAACGGCAATGCCGTAACCAGCGGATCAGCATCCGCACCAATTGCTTTAACTGTAGGGGCCAATTCCATTACCACCACTGTAACTGCACAGGATGGTACAACCAAAACATATACAGTAACGGCAACCAGGGCGCAATCATCCAATGCAGCTCTCTCTGCCATTACACTTAGCGCAGGTACTTTATCGCCCACGTTTGCTTCGGGGACAAATACCTATACCGCGATTGTAGGTAACGGCACCAGCACCATTACAGTAAGGCCCACGCATAGCGAAGCTAACTCAACCATAACGGTAAACGGTAACACGGTAAGCAGCGGATCGGCATCTAATCCTATATCTTTAATTGTGGGCGATAACGCCATCGCTATAAAGGTTACCGCGCAGGATGGTACTGTAAATACATATACCATAACGGTGAACAGGGCCATGCCGGTAGCATCATCAGATGCCGGGCTTACAGCTTTAAGCGTAAGCGCAGGCCCATTCACCCCCTCATTTTCAGCAACTACCACAAGTTATACTTTATCTGTAGCCAGTAATGTAACTAATACCACCGTAAGCCCGGTAAGCAGCGAGCCCAACGCTACCATAACAGTTAATGGAACGGTTGTTGCCAGCGGGGCCACATCCGCTCCTATCACCTTAACCGGCGGAACCAACGTAATAACTACCAAAGTAACCGCGCAGGATGGCACAACCATTAAAAGCTATACCGTTACTATTAACCGTGCATTATCAACAGACAACCTGCTTGCGTCGCTGGTGCTAAGTTCGGGCACATTATCGCCTGCGTTTTCATCGGGCACAACCAATTATACAGCTACTGTAGCAAACTCAGTAAGCAGCATTACGGTTGTACCAACCCCTAACGACCCAACTGCTACCATACAGGTAAACGCTGTGAATGCTGCCAACGGTGTAGCATCGCAACCCGTGCCATTGGCTGTAGGCCAAACTGCTTTTGCAGTAACGGTAACCGCGCAAAACAGCACACACCGCTCCTATATTATTACGTTAACGAGAGAGGTATCTGCAAACGCTAACCTGGCCAGTATCAGCCTGAGTGCAGGTACATTATCGCCCACATTTGCACAGGGAACTACTGCTTACACAGCACAGGTAAGCAATGGTGTAAACACTATTACCCTTACGCCAACATTGGCAGATGGTAACGCTACCATAAAAGTTAACGGTAATGCTGTAGCAAACAGCATTGCATCGGGTACTATTGCGCTTAACGTGGGCTTAAATACGATTACTACCATTGTAACTGCCCAGGATGGCAGCACTACCAAAACCTATACGGTAGCCGTAACCCGCGAACCTTCTGCAAACGCAAACCTTGCAGCACTAAGCTTTAGCGCCGGTACGCTATCGCCTGCATTTTCACCGGCGATAACATCTTACAGCGAAACCGTGGGTAACAATGTAAGTAGTATTACCATAACCCCGCTTGCAGGCGAGGCATCAGCAACCATTACGGTAAATGGTAATACAGTAATTAGCGGCAGCGTATCAGGCGCTATTGCCTTAAACGTTGGCCCTAATACCATCACCACGATAGTTACTGCAGAAGACGGCACCACTACCAAAACATATACTGTAAATATTTTACGTGCATCATCAGCTAATGCAGATCTTTCTAACATTGCCTTAAGCAACGGTACATTATCACCGGGTTTTGCATCGGCAACAACAGTTTATAGCGCATCCGTTGCTAACGCGATAAGCAGTATTACATTTACGCCTGCTGTTTCGGATATAAATGCAACCATCAAAGTAAACGGCGTTACTGTAGCCAGTGGCGCTGCATCAACCCAGCCGTTAGTTGTTGGAGCAAATACCATCACAACAATTGTAACTGCCCAGGATGGTACTACTACAAAAACGTATACCGTAACAGTAACCCGCGCGGCATCAGCTAATGCAGATTTAGCGAACATTGCTTTAAGCAGTGGTACATTATCACCAGGCTTTGCATCGGGCACCACGGTTTACAGCGCATCAGTTGATAACACGATAACCAGCATTACATTTACACCTACAGTTTCGGATGCAAGCGCAACCATTAAAGTAAACGGCGTTACAGTAGCCAATGGCGCTGCATCAAACCAGCCGTTAATTGTTGGGGCGAATACTATCACAACAGTTGTAACCGCACAAGATGGTACTATAACCAAAACTTATACCGTAACAGTAACCCGTGCACCATCCGCTAATACAGATCTTTTTAACATCGCATTAAGCAACGGGACCTTATCACCAAGCTTTGCATCGGCAACAACGGTATATAGCGCATCCGTTGGTAACGCAATCAACAGCATTACCTTTACGCCTGCCGTTTCGGATGCAAACGCAACCATCAAAGTAAACGGCGTTACTGTATCCAATGGCGCTGCATCAACTCAGTCGTTAGTTGTTGGAGTAAATACAATTACCACAATTGTAACTGCACAAGACGGTACTACGACAAAAACATACACCGTAACCATAACCCGTGCACCATCGGCTAATGCAGATCTGGCTAATATCGCATTAAGCAACGGGACATTATCACCGGGTTTTGCATCGGCAACAACGGTTTATAGCGCATCCGTTGGCAACGCAATCAACAGCATTACCTTTACGCCTGCCGTTTCGGATGCAAACGCAACCATCAAAGTAAACGGCGTTATTGTAGCCAGTGGCGCTGCATCAACTCAGTCGTTAGTTGTTGGAGTAAATACAATTACCACAATTGTAACTGCACAAGACGGTACTACGACAAAAACATACACCGTAACCATAACCCGTGCACCATCGGCTAATGCAGATCTGGCTAATATCGCATTAAGCAACGGGACATTATCACCGGGTTTTGCATCGGCAACAACCGTTTATAGCACTTCAGTTGCTAACGCAATAAACAGCATTACATTTACGCCTACTGCAAGCGATGCTACTTCTGTTATCAAAGTAAACGGTGTAGCTGTAACCACAGGCGCTGCATCAGTTCTGCCGTTGATTGTTGGGGCAAATACTATTACCACGATAGTAACCGCGCAAGATGGCACTACGACAAAAACGTACACCGTAACTGTTACCCGTGCACCATCTGCCGATGCGGCACTGGCAAATATCGGCTTGAGCGCCGGTACCCTGAGCCCTGTATTCTCGCCATCAGAAACAACTTATACCAGCACCGTTGGTAACACTACTACAGGTATTACAGTTATCCCGGGGGCTAACAATGGTAATGCTGCTGTAACTGTAAATGGCTCAACGGTCGTAAGCGGGTCGCCTTCAGGAAATATCCCGTTGAATGTTGGGCCGAATGTGATCACAATAGTAGTGACCGCACAGGATGGAACAACCAAACAAACTTACACGGTAACGGTAACCAGGGAGGCTTCAACAAATGCTGATCTGGCAAACATAGCGTTAAGCAACGGAACGTTATCGCCAGCGTTTGCATCTGCAATAACAACAGGGTATACCGCATCGGTTAACAATGATGTAAGCAGCATTACCTATACACCAACTGCGGATGATGCTAACGCAACTATTAAAGTAAATGATATAGCAGTAGCCAGCGGAGTGCCGTCAACCCAGCCATTACTGGTAGGCCCCAATATTATTAGTACAAAAGTAACCGCGCAAGATGGTACAACCACTAAAACCTATACGGTAACCATAACCCGATTACGCTCTTCAAATGCCAACCTTACGGGCTTAAGCAGCAATGCTGGCACGCTGAACCCTGTATTTGCGCAGGGAATAACCTCTTACGAGATCAGCGTTAATAACACTACACCATCAGCCACGATAACGCCAATAGCCGCTGATGCCAAAGCCACCATAGAGGTGCAGGATAAACCTGTAACCAGCGGCGCGGCATCTGCAGCAGAGCCTTTAAACTATGGCGACAACCCTATAGTTACCAAAGTAACTGCCGAAGACGGTACCGTTAAACTTTATACAATTAATATTAAAAGGGCATTCCCAACCAATGCTACGTTGAGCAACCTGGCTATAAGCACAGGTACATTATCACCTGTGTTTGCATCGGCTACGGTTGATTATACCGCTACAGTACCCTATCCTATCAGCAGTATCAGGTTAACGCCAACCGTAAATGAGGCTACCGCCACTGTAACCGTAAACGGAAACACGGTATTAAACGGGGCTGCATCTGGTAACATTAACCTGGCAGAAGGCAATAATACCATCCTAGTAGTAGTTACCGCCGGTGATGGAAGCACAACTAAAACTTACACCGTTATAGTTACGCGCGAACCGCTGCCGCTATCTAACGATGCCGACCTGATAGACCTGAAGGTAACCGAAGGCTCTCTTACACCGTCGTTCTACAGAAACACGGTATGGTACACGGCGGACGTAAACGGCACAATTAGAAGTGTAAGCATTACCCCTGTACCGAGCGATGCCCGCGCAACCGTAACCATAAACGGCAAACCAGTAGCCAACAACACAGCGTTAGAGGTTCTCCTGTCCGAAGGCTCTAACACAATTACTATTGTGGTAACAGCAAGTGATGGTATCGCTAAAAAAACCTATACAGTAGTGGTAACCAAAACAACTTTTGCATCAACGCTATCATCTGCAATTACGCCAAACGGCGATGGTGTGAACGACACCTGGGTACTGCCAAATATTAACCTGTATCCAAAATGTACGGTGAAGATATTTAGCCGCGCCGGGCAAATGGTATTCTCATCTATAGGGTATGGCCGCGAGTGGGATGGTACATTTAACGGCAAACCGTTACCGCCGGATGTTTATTATTATATTATAGATTTGAAACAGGGCCAAAAAGCACGATCGGGTTCTATTACGATATTGAAGTAGGAAACATTAGGCAAACTTAATGGCCTCCTTAACGATGAATTTAAAATTCCTTGTTAAGGAGGCCGTTTTGTTATCCCCTACCCTACATCCATAGCCCTTATCTGGCTTTTGTACTCCGGCGGCAGAATGGCTTCTTTCAGCAGGCCATCCAGCTTGATGATGCGGCTGAACTTATAAAAGCTGATGACCGGGCGCAGATAAGATACGCTATCTATTGGCAGCAATCGTTTGGCTTCTTCGGGCACTATTAATAATTGCACTTGTTTTAACAACTGGTAGCGCACGGTGCCGAGATGTTTTTTGTATTGTTTGAACAGATCGATAGTGAAATCGCTTTTCAGCAGGTCTGCATCCAGGTGTTGCTTGCGCACCGTGAGCCAGTGTTTATAATTAAAGGGCATATCTTTTAAACCCATACGCAGGCCCATGCGGTAAAATACTTCAAATACTTCTTCCTTTTCATCATCGCTGAGTGGGCGTTCCAGCAATTCGTAGGAGCGGACAGAGTAATCTATCAGCATAAAGATCACATCGCGGTAAGCCCAGTCGGGAATCTCCGCGCCGCGCGATTGCTCCACCGAATGATGAATGGCGTTTATTTTATCGATAGCGGCCAGTGCACCATCGTACTCCGAGAAGATGATCATACGCCCGTAAGCAACGGTAGAGAACAACCGGCCCAATGGATCAGCAGGGAGGCGGCCGGTATAGTACAACCAATCCACCGCTTTATTTAGAGCAAACTCGGCAGCCGACCCGGCAAAAATAAACAGAATGTTATCAGCCTTGCTCCAGATCTTGCGCACTATCGAGCCTTCCTCTACAAAATATTTCATCTCTGTTTTAATCATTACTGTTTGCTATTACTTCCGTTTTGCGCGGCCTTACGAGCCATGTTTCTAATAACAGTACCAATATTATGCCTAAGGTGTAAGCCAGCATATCCTCCCACCTAAAGGTAGTACCCATAATATTGCGTGCAATAGCCGAGTTTTGCCAGCCCAATAGCTCAATAAGATGAAAATACTGTGTAAACTCTACCACATACGCAAAAACAAGCGTACCGGTGGCGGTTATCCAAACATCTTTACGTACAAAAGTTTTCACGGCGCAGTATACCAGTATCACCACCAGGAAATCGCCGCCATAGGGGCGAATGATGGCATCATCTACAAAACCGGCAATCAATACCTCGGTATTGAAGAGCAGCACCGCCAGCCCGAAGTAGTATTTATTAAATTGAAGTTTCATTACAGGCCTCTTTTGTTAAAATGTTCTAACTTTTTAATGCTGTTGCGGGCGATGTACAACGGAATGATGCCGATCAGTCCGAAACAGCAATCTACCAAACTCCAAAACAGCGGGATGCCTCGGATTGGCCCCATAATAAATGCCAGCGGAACAATGGCCGCGCAGGCAATCATCCCAAATTCTATCACCCAGATATTCTTCAGTGGATCGCGCAATGGGCCAATAAATAACACCGCCAGCATTAAATGTGCAAAGGCAAGCCAATCGGTTCCGTAGCTCATGAAGGGGTAAGTTTGGTTGCTTACTTTTACCGCATTATATACAGTTAGCAGCCAGTTTTGTAGGTAAGCAGGCAAAGCGCTGCTATGTTTTACCAGCCAGGCCAGTTCGGTTTCTATGGGGAAGGCGGTTACCCCGCTGATAAATAGCCCGGCGATCATTACCCACATGCAAAATTTGATCTGCCGCATAAGGTGGTTATAAGTTACGGTACGCATTAATTTGATAGGGTTTGGTTGAAAGGTGTCGAGGTGCCGCCTGAGATAGAGGCCGGCGTTAGTAGGTTGTTGAATGGTTTTCATATTATATTTTAAAGTAATCGCCCGGTTTAATGCATTCATTAACAAAACTGTTATTGCAATTGTAAGGTTGATTGGTTCGAGAGCAATATATCCCCAGCCAGCAAGCCCACCACCTTCTCCCGCAGTTTTTGGGGCGATGCCGCGTTTACGTTCACCAGGTAATATTGCCCTTCGTTTTTTGCAGCGCTCCATCGCCAGGCAAACTGGTTTATGGTTTTGGTTTTGCCGTTATCAAACCACCAGGCGGCGTAGATACGGTCACGCTCCTTATGGAGAGTGGCGGCATAGATCTGGTAACCGTTTACATTTTCCCTGCGGATGCTTTTAAACTGGTAGCCGCTGCCGGTCCAGCAGATCATGGGGTCGTGCTCGGGTGCGTAAAAGGCGGTTGGTTTGAGATATACGAGCGCTTCTTTGTTCTCAAACTTGAGGATGCCGCCGCCCAGTTGCTTTTTGGTATAGCCGCTCAGATGAATGTTGTTTGATGTGGTGACCAGTTTATCCGCCTTTACCAAATGCAATGCAATAAAACCGGTAACCCCTAAAAATACCATGTGCAAAAGCGGGTAACGCATGGTGGGCATTTGCAAAGCGGTTGGGCTTTTTATTTTGCTTTTGCCAAGGCGGGCAAGAAAAGGCTTTATGCCTAATAGCAAGGGCACTAATACATAAATGAGCAGGCAGCCTATCCCCACAGCATCGTGCATAAAAGTGCCGGGCATAATTTTAAACATCACCAGCAACAGGATGCGGAAAAAGTTGCAAACGATATTAAGCGCTACCGTTATACCGCATAATAAGGCGAGGTATTTAAAGCCCAATATTTTACCGCTCTGTTTTTGATAATACCCCAACACAAACAGGCATACCAGTACCGACATTACCAGCATATTGAGCCCTGCGCAAGCCGGGTCTACCGAAAACTCATAATTCCCCAGCATAATCTGGTTGCCGGCTGCATTTGCAGAGATCCCACCTATGGTAAGCACAGCTGCAACCCGCTCCGTTAGCCACAGCCTCACCGGGAATTCGCCCAAACGGGTAATATGCCCAAAAACCGGGGAAACAAGCAGCAACAGGAACAGCAAAATATCGCTGAGGCGGCCAATTGTATTTTCTATCAGTAATAAAACCACAAATAGCAGGGCCGCAAAAAACAATGTATTTACAGGGGCAACAACCGCCAGTAAGCAGGTTAGCATGGCAGGCAGCAGGTAACGCAGACTAAACCGTGTTCTATCTGCCGTGCAGATGTATGGCACCAGCAGCAGGCCCATTACCAAGTTGGCATCCCACACAAAATACCGGGGAATAAACCAGATGGCCAAGCCATGATATGCCAGCGCCGGTAATATTACCGGGCTAAAGCGGAGTGTTTTTTTTATTTGGATGGATAACATGTTGCCGTTTATAACTTGTTTATTGTTACACATTGAAAGCCTCAATACAAAATCACAATTGTGGTACTACCCTCTTTGATCTGTATAAGAACGTACAAACTATTCCCGCCGCCAGAATGATCAGCACCCATTCCTGCGGTTCGGGTACGGAGCCTGATGATTTCATGGAGGCGTTCTTCAGGCTGTCTTTATTTTCTTCGATGCCGAAACGTTCGTAATCTTTCTGCGTTTCCAGTACAATCAGGCTGGATACCGGCGATACCACGTAGGCCTGCTCTGCTTCGGCAATGGTAGCGGGCTGCACATAATCGTGGCGGAAATAATCTGCGCCTACTTTTTTCATAATATCGTTATAGGCAAACAGGCGCAGCAAGTGGTCGGGTGCATCCTGGGTTTGCACACCGGGTGCTTTTTGAATCATCAGGCCGGCATTATCTATCACGACGGTGCTGTCATTCTCCTGGCTGCGGATAAAACGGTTCTTATCTAACAGGGCGGTTAAATTTTGCTGCGTACCATCGGTGTAGTTAAATACCCGCAGCTCTTTCAGTGCTTTCAAATACGGCGTCAATTCGTGCCCTATATTGTAAAAGCGGATGTGTTTAGGCGTTTTAAGGTAAGCTGTAAGGTCAGCAGCAAAACCGCTTTCATTCAGATCGGTTAGGTTTGGAGCAGCGCTTTCACTTTTAGAGATAATAAGCGCAGTTTCCTGCACCTTAATTTCATTCACCGGGAACAGGCTAAAATTTTGGCTGCTCAACACATCAAACATACCCGCCGCGTTGCTATCTGTAAGTCTTACCAGTTTATCGTAGTATATATACACCGGTTTTTCTTTCAGTTTGCTGTAGATCTCCTCAAACTCGGTTTTGCTCCAGGCATTGTTGATATCAAGATAAACCGCAGCCGGACTAAAAGCTTCGTATTGCTCATCGTAGTTTTTTACCTGGTAAGCAGCGCCGCCAAAAGCAAATGCAGTGGCAGATAGTTGCGGCGCATCGCAGCTGATTTCCCACTCGGGCGTGTAGGTATGGTCGGTAGTGTAGGTATCCCCGGTTTGTTTAAACATGGCCGGCACACTTACATTAGCCGGTGTTTTACTGAAACCGAGCTGCATAGTTTCCAAAGCATTACTCGCATCGGGCCCGTCGAAAAAAGCGTTTTGATACACCAGGCGCTTACCATCCAGCCGAAGCGGACTTGTAATACCTACCCTAAACCTACGGTTCTCCTTAGTAGTGCATGGGAATACCCGCACGCTCACGGTATTGCCCTCCTGCCAGTGAATTACAGATGGATCATGCTGTTCCACTCCTACTATCTGTTTATAAGCCGAATCTGCCTTGGCCTTAGTGCTGAGGCGCGATTTCTGTTCCTTGCCATCTATCCATAAAGAAAGCGCACTTACAACCGATCCTTCAGGCATGTGAAAGGTATAGATAGCTTCCTGCTGGCCCCATTGCCACCTGGAATTATTGCGCACGGTAAGCGTTTTTTCAGTATAGGCCATGCGGTATTCCGGGAACAGCTTAATATTGCTGATCACGCTGATGGTTTCCAGGTCGTCGCCGTTCCAAAGCCTGTCCTGCGCCTGGTGGCGGGAGTTGTACATGGCTTTCAGGATATTGATACGCTCGCTTTCATCCAGATTAGGCCTTTTGCTCAGCAGGGTTGCTATTACCACCAGCGGATCGTGCAGCTTTTGCGCATCAAAAGACCTGCTTGGCATCCCCCCGAAAAAGAAATTACCATTGGGAGAAACCTCGTGATACACCAGCCCGGCCTTTAAAATGCGTTCGGTAACGGGCGTACTTTTAATTTGGCGGCTTACGGCTATCCATGCGGGCAGCTTACCTTCATTCAGCATATTTTGGTTGAGGATAAGGTTGATCTGCTGATTCTCCATCCGCCAGTTAATTACAAAAGCAATGCAGATTACTACCGGCAGCACAAAACCCGCTACGGCTGTATACAGGGCAATTTTATCCTCCCGGGATGCCCTCCTGATAAGCGCTACTGTTACGATAGCCATAAACAAAGGGATATAAGTATGCATAGAGATGCCGACGGCAATCAATCCTATAATGCTTAAAATATACAGCGGCAGCAGATAAAATGCGTAATAGGTAAATAGTAACAAAGCAGCCCCCAGACAAAAAAATGTAAAGTACTTAGGGATGCCGCTGAGGTAATTATATCGCATAGCCAAAAGCAAGGCCATGCTTGATAGCACCACCCAGATGCAAAGCCAGGTTACCGAATCTTCAAACACGTTCATTTCGCGGTTGAGCGAAAAGGCGCTGATGAACCACAGCACCAGCATTACTACCGTGTGTTCTGTTTTACCTTGCGACCAGCGCCATTTATGATCCCTGATAGTGCGCACGAATACGGCTACTGTAAAAGCCATGGTTATAACATAGTTTACAAAAAACACCCCGAAATCCTCGTTATGCCGGGTTACACTACCTGTTACAATAAACGCTATAAGTGATACGATGATGAGCACCAGCCCCAGGTTGGTAAGCTTATCCTCTTTTAAATAATTGCTGATCTTTTTCATTTTTTATTCAATTGAAAGTACTTTGAAATACAAAGTTTAAGTTTAAAAAAAAATTATTTTTTCTGTTGTTTTATTAAATTTTCAAGCTCCTGCAGGTGCCTTTTAAAAGCCTGTACCCCTAATGCCGAAGCCAGGTAACGGGTGTTGGGTTTGCGCCCAAGGAAAGATTTATTCACGGTGATATATTCCTCTTTTTCCAGCGCTTTAAGGTGCGATGCCAGGTTACCATCGGTTACATCCAGCAGTTCTTTCAGCGAATTAAAGTCGTAGCTTTCATTAGCCACCAGCACGCTCATTATCTGCAGGCGTATGCGGTTCTCAAAAGCTTTATCAAAATTAGTTAGGGTAACTTTCACCTGTCGTATTTAAAGTGCATAATGGTACCATACAAAATGTGCAGTACACCAAAGCCAAAGGCCCAAAAAAACAAACCATAACCCGGAAAAGCTGCTGCAAGCAGGCCCAGCCCTACCTCGCAAACCCCAAGCCATTTAACATCGCCAAAGGTAAAACGGCTGGCCGAAATTACCGCTAATCCGTAAAATATTAAACAAACCGAAGCAATTATACCTACATACCCATGATAAAGCATAATAAAAGCAAACGCGCCGCCCGTTAATAAAGGCAGTGCACCGGCCAGCATCATAGATTGGCTGCTTTGATTCCAAACGGTTTGGCCATTGCGGTGTGCTTTGCGCACGGTTAACAAAATACCTGTACCCACAGAAAACACCAGTACAGCCAGGGCAATAAGAAATAAGCGGATGTTAAGATCCCGGTAATCGCCGGTGGTATAGCCCGGGCCTTCATAAAGCATTTTGTAGCCCGTGTATGCGCCAATGAGTGCATAAATGCCGGCCATTACGCCAGATAACCCGCTTAAGGAAATAAACCTGGTGCTTCGCTCCATAATATTACGGATGGAGCTGATCTCCGACATTAAATCTTCTTCTTCCATTGTAAAGTACTTTGTACTTCAAAGTAACAGAATGGGATTGATATGTGCAAGAAGTATTTAAAAATAAAATGCGGATAGAGAATGGATGTGCAGATTTCAGATGTGCAAATATGCAGATGAGAGAATGGAATTACAGATTTCAGATGTGCATATGAGAGAATGGATGTGCAGATTTCAGATGTGCAAATATGCAGATGAGAGAATGGGATTACAGATTTCAGATGTGCGGATGAGAAAAATGGATGTGCAGATTTCAGATGTATGCAGATGAGAAAATTATGTGCAGATTTCAGATGTGCGGATGTGATTAGCGTGGAATTGTAAAGTTGAGCGCACTCAAAATGATATACGCTCTTTGTCGCTTTCTCCGGGTTTTATGGTTATTGGAGTAAACGTACCGGTATCTGTTTCGGCTATTTTGCTTTTACGAACATACTTCCTTTTTGGCTTGGGGGCGGGTAAAAAGAAATATAATATATACCCCAATACAACACCCATTACCAGGCCGCCAATATGTGCTGCATTATCAATATTGCCGGTTAAACCCAGCAATAAGTTAAGGCTAATAAATATGGCGTTGTTAATTACAAAAAACTTGTTCTCTTTAAAAATAAACTTCGGGGTGGTTAACAAAGCAGATGATACACCAAACAAACCAAATATTGCACCCGAAGCACCCACACTAACCGTTGCCGGATGCCACCAGATACTGGCTGCACTGGCTGCTATGCCACAAATAAGGTACACAGCAATGTACCTCAGCTTACCCAGTTTAGGCTCTAAAAACAGTGCTCCAAAATAAAGCCCGTACAGGTTACCTACTATGTGCATTAACCCGCCGTGTAAAAAGCAACTTGTTAGTAAGCGCCACCATTCGCCTTGCAAAATAAGGGGGCGGTAATTGGCTCCCCACTCTAACAGGTCGGGGCTGTCAAAAGAAATAAAGCCCAAGCCGGCTATCACCATCATTAAAAATATCAGCACATTTAGGCCGGCTATTACATTAGCTACAAAAAGTTCGCTTTGCGGCGTAAAAGCATTTCGTGTGAAGGTTATAAAGGAAAGATCGGCCTTTACCCCACCGCCAAGCATTACAGATGCTTTAGCCATATTTAATTTAGGGATGATAACCATCAAAAGAAAAACGCCTGCGCCAATACCAAAAGAGGCAAATATCCAAAAAACCTTTTCACCGTTACGGGCTTCAAAAGGTTCGTTTTTAGCTTCCAATATTATTGGCGTAGCCTGTGTAACCCCTGCTTCGCTTATTGCCTTTAAGTATGCCCGGTGGCTGGCATTGTTGCCGATACGATCGAGGTAAATAAATTTATTCAGATCCTGGTGCTCAAAAGCGGTATCTGTTTCGGCTACAAACGATTTATATTCCCTCTCCTTTTCGGCATCGTTAGCATTGTTGCTTAGCCCGCGGCTATACACTACACCCAGCCAGGCCCGGGGCACGTTTTGGGCTATACTAATGCTTTTTTCTTTTGCTGTATTTGTTTTGATGATAATTACGCCATCGGTTGCCCGCCTACCGTACTGCGCAATACCTTCTTCGCCCTTTAATACACTTATATCTTTAATATCATCGTCTTTTAGTCCCTGCAATTCTTTATAATCTGCCTGATTGGTGCCATCAATAATTACCATCGGGCTTTTACCCAAAAAAGCGGCTATCTGTTTAGATGGCTTAACACCATTTTTAGGAGCAACTACCCGGATAGGACAAACAGCGTATATAAAATAAGTAGGTGCTCGCTATTCTTGCCGCTTACCTCTGCCCGGCGATAGATCAATACACCGTCTTTATCAATATAGCGCGACCCTAATTTGTAATACTTGGTAAGCGGCTGATTATTGATAGTATTGATGTTTTGCAATTGGGTTAACTTACCTGTTGCGGTTACCAGGCACATTTGGGCAATAATGGTTGGTACAACTATGGCGGCGCCAATAACAAAAAAGTATAAAAAGGGCAGGTTATCTTTTTTAGTTTTCAACCGCAGCACCTTTATACGGTGAGCCATAAACATGTAAACCGGCAAACAAACCAGTGCCATAGGCGCCCAATATTGTATAACATCCTCATTTAAAGCGAATAGCTCTAATTGAATAATGAGCAACCAGTTTAAAAAAGTATAGCCGGCTATAAATACAACAGCCAGTATTAAAAAAGGAAGGTAAACAAGCCTGAGCTTGAGGATAAGGTTATTCATGCACAATGTTTAGCAGTACCTAAAATACAACTATAATTTATAAGTGCTAACAAAATACAATCTTAATTATCCGGCCGATCAGTCAAATAAATCACGCTAATCGAACCAATGCTCTACTGTAAATGACTTGCTCCGTAAATGGAATTACCATGAACTAAGAAAGTTTATACAGCCTTTACGCTTTTTGCATCACCACCTTCAGCATCTCATCCTGCTCAATTTCCAGCGCTTCGCATAACTGTATAAATCGAATGAGCGTAAGGTGCGACTGCCCCAGTTCTATCTTACTGTAGGAGTTTTGAGAAATATTTAACTTAAAAGCTACATATTCCTGTGTGTAATTTAATTTTAACCTGCGATCCCTTATGGCCATCGCAATCATCTTCTCGTTGTATAACAATGTAACAGCAGTTAGTATATTAAAAAATCGATACTAATTCAGGTTTGATTAGATTTACGTAAATTAACTTAAGGGAGATTTATTATCCTATAAATAATACCACAATCGCATTATTTGTGCATCTTTAAATCATTAATACTTATAAAATACACACAACAGCATTTACTCAAACCCAATAGCAGCGGCACCGCCATTGCGCAGGCCTGTGGGGTAAAGCGTATAGCAGGGCCAGCCTTGCCTGGTGTTGCTGCAAGTGCTTTCTTATACAATAAATTCTTTCTTAAATATGGGGGAGTTTCGGCTTATAATATGTATTACTAAAATGTAGTAATACATGGTTGGGTTGGTAACAACAGCACACGCTGCATTGTTTAACAGGTGTTAACAAATGCAACTGTCTTAATTAAACAAGCACACTTACTAAAGATGCTATTGTAGCCGCGTAACTTAACAGATAAGCAAATAAAGACCGATAAAAAAAGTAATGATGGGTTAGAAAACTGATCTGCTATGCAGGGTATCGCATAAATAAAGGCAAACAATATTACCCCGGCATCAGATGGTACCAAACGCGGGCGTACCGTGAAAGTTAACTTAATTAAGATGGATCGGGGGCTGTTGATCTATCTTTTTATCTCAAAACAAGTGTATAAAAACTAAAAGCTCGCAAAGGCATAGCACCCATAATACGCCGAGATGTGTTTCTCTTTTAAAAAAGAGATTAAACTTCTCTTTAAACACTTCATATACAAACACAGGGCCGTAGAGCAGGTAACGTTTCCAGAGATGGTTGGGCTCGTTCAGCAATCGGATGAACCATTCTAAACCGAGGTTGATCCAAAACCTGCCGGGCCGCTTTACCATCTCCGAATAGAAATCGAACACTGCCCCAACCGAGCAAATTACGTTGGCATTCAGCCTGTCTTTATGCTCTGCAACCCATTTCTCCTGCTTGGGGGCCGTCATCCCTACAAACAGCACATCGGGCTTAAAATCATTTATGCTTTTTATCATGCAGGCGTTTTCGGCCTCACTGAATTTTGATCTGAATGGCGGGGAATATAAACCTACCCTAATGTTAGGGTATTCAGTACAAAGGCGCTTTTTAATACCCTGCAGTGTTTCTGGCGATGAGCCCAGGTAAAAACAACTTCCGCCTTCTTTATTAATCAAATTAAGCAGGTGGCTATGCAGATCGGCCCCAGCTATCTTTTTAATTTTTTTGCCTTTTAACAGTCTAACCGCCCAAACAATACCTATTCCATCTGGCAATAACATATCAGATCTTGTCAGCGCGCTTTTAAACCTGTTTTGCTTTCCGGCAATAATATAAGAGTACTGATTAAGTGTATTGATCACAAATTGCGATTTGTGTTCAATACAATCTAACTGATCTAAGCTGGAGGTAAAAATGCAGTAATCAAATAATTTTAAAGTTTGGTATTTATCCATATCTCTTTAAAAAATAGCTAAATCCGGTTTATTGGCAGTTAGTAACATAATTTTAAAAAATGCACCTAATCAATCACAGTGTACTAAACACTGTTAGATTGGCGTAAGTAATTTATTATCAAATTATTTTTCCTTAATATTTAATAAGATGCTATTTGCATTTAGAAAACCCTTGCTCAACTACAATTAATTTGCATTAATGGCAGTTGAAGGCCAAAAAACCGTACACTAAGCGACGAAAAATCTTCCGCGTAGCACAACAAGCCTTAAAATTTCCTAAAAAACTAAGATTCAGATACATATAATATTAAACTATAGCATCTGATTTAGGGGGGGCCCAAATCTTAGTTATAACGATTGTTTAGCGATACAGCGCTTAAACTTCTCCAATAATAAACATAAAATATCAATTGGCAAAAACTATAATAACATACATAATTATTTGTTTTACCATCGCTGTTTAAATCAGCCGTTTAAATATTTCAACCACTTGGTCATGGTTGCCGCATCGTAATGATCGGTGAGCTTGCCTTCCGCATCCAGGTCGGGATGAAGCATAATTTCGGTGATCTTTGAATTGGGGTAAGCATGTTTATTACTTAGAAAATATTCCACCGTTTCAAAGTAGTCAGAATATTTAAGCCGCCTGCTTATCAGCTTCCTGTTGATGAATTTTCTGTACCAAAATTTGGGGTAGCTACCCTCCCGGTAGGTTTGAGCGAGCCTTAGTCTTAAATTATAGTGCTGCGCTACCTGTAAAAACAGGTTATTTAAAGCAGGTATGGTATGTAAATGATGATGTGAATCGATATGGCTTACCGGTACGTTATGCGATACGGCGCGGTCTACCTGCGCGTGTATCTCCTGCAGGATGCCCTGTTTATCCCTGGCTGATAAAATATTCAGCAATTTGCCGGTTTTCTGCAAATCCCAGTTGCCATCTGCTGTTAAAAAATTAGGATTAACCTTTGTGAGCGGGCAACCTTCGGCCAAATTAACATGTATACCTATATTGATCATGCACGGGTTTTGATGAATAAGCTGAACTGCCTCTTCAAAACCGGGAGTGTTGGTTAATAACGATGCACTATTAATATAACTATATTTAAAGCATTGTAAAATAGCCTGATTAACAGATACGTTAAGGCCAAGATCATCTGCATTGGCTACTATATTGGCAGGGAAAGGCATATAATCACAATATTATTAAAAACTTAACGTATACTGAAAACTAAAAAAATTAAAATTTCGTAAACATAAAGGCCTTAAACTATAATTTATGCAAAAAAAATCTTTTAAAATTCATCATTTCATATTTTTTCTTATTTTCGCAAGAAATATATTGATACCAAAACGAGAATTATGCAGATAATACTGTTGCCAGGAGTTTTAAAAGATATATGTTCCCTTACCCCCCTAAACGGCACTAAAAAAATTATTCAACTGTGTATAACTTCGAATATTAATTTAAGTTTTTAATTTTATCCGAAATAAAAAGCCGTAATTCATATGACTTTTATACCTAAGCACTTTTTCAATCTAAATCAATTGTTAAACAACCCAATATGAAATTGAAACACATTTTAACGTTTTTTACTGCGCTGCTACTTTTTTTTAATTTTGCCTGTACGCCTTACAAAAATATCCCCTACTTTCAGGACCTTTCCAGAGACTCTATCACCAGGGAAACCATATCCAACTATTCACCATTAACCATACAGCCCGGCGATCAGTTAGGCATTCATTTTACCAGCTTAAACGTTGAAGCATCGGCATTGTTTAACTATAACCTTGAGCGCCCGAGCGGTGGCGGTAACTTAGACAGATCTGAACAGAATGCTGTTGTTGGTTACTATGTAGATCAAAACGGAAACATCACCCTGCCACTGGTTGGCAATGTAAAAGCACAGGGCTTAACTACCGATCAGCTTGCCAGAACCCTGGAAACCAAAACAATGCCCTACCTAAGTAAGCCTACCATCAATGTACGCATACAAAACTTCAAGATTTCGGTATTGGGCGATGTGAGGATCCCGAACACCTTTACTATTGTAAACGAACGCATTACCATACCAGAGGCTTTGAGTATGGCGGGAGATTTAAATATCACCGGTGTGAGAACTATATTTTTAATAAGAGAAGCTGACGGTAAACGCGAATATGTGCCTATTGACCTGCGTTCTAAAAAGTTATTTGAGTCGCCTTATTACTACCTTAAAAAGAATGACATTTTATATATACAACCAAACGAGCAAAGGGCTGCCAACGATGGCTCAACCTTCCAGAGAGCTGGTTTGATCGTGTCTGTATTGTCAATTGTGGCCATTCTTTTAACCCGTTAATTTTATAAATCATACTATATTATTTATATGAGCAAGCAAAATACTCAAATAACAACGTTTACTTTACCCGCATCAGATTCGTCATCATCTTCTGCAGGAAGTGACATTGTAAAAAAATATCTTTTCCACTGGCCTCTTTTTGTTTTAGGTGCTATTATAGCCATTACACTGGCATTTTTTTATCTTAAAGTTACCAAGCCAACTTACCCTATATTAGCCACGCTTGAATTTAAAGGCCCTACCAGTTCAGAAGGTACGGTTATTAGCAAAACAGGTGCCGATGCACAGTTAGACCCCATTAGCACACCCGTTATTGTTGAGAACGAGATTGAGGTAATGCAATCCAAAAAGATCATGTACAAGGTGGTAAACGACCTGCAATTGTGGGTTAACTACACCGTTGCCGATACGAAGGAAGATCTTTACAAAAAGAGCCCTATAAAATTCCAGTACATTAAGGCTGCTACAACCCTTGGCGGCGAAGGCAATAAAATGAAAATTATCATTAAAGATAAAAATTCATACACACTGGTTGATGAGGATAACGGCAATAAAGATTACAAATACGGCAGCCCTGTTAAAACGGAGATTGGCACATGGCAGTTTTTAGCAACGCCCGAACTTGCCAACCATATTGGCGAAACTATAAGTGTAAAAGTGCTTGACCCTGATCAGATTGCCGACGATCTGCAAAGCAAAGTTAAAGTTGAGCTGGAGAACAAAGACGCTCCATTTGTAAACATCTCTACATCAGACCAGGTACCTGCAAGAGGTAAAGATATCCTGAACGAGTTAATGGCACAGTACAAGCAAGATGCCATGAACTCTAAAAATAAAGATGCCCAGAGGGCAATTGAGTTTATCAACATTAGACTTGATTCGCTTGACCGCGACCTGAATATTGATGAGCGCGCTATTGAGCAGTTTAAAAGCAGCCAGGGCATGACTGATGTAGGCTTGCAAAGCCAGGGCTTTAGAGATATGAGCACATACAACTCAAAAGCTGAAAACCAGGTTGATATACAATTACACATCTTACAGGATATAGAAAAAAATATGGATGCACAGCGGAACCCAACTGCTTTGCCTCCAACCAGTGCCCACCTGGAAGACCCAAGCTTGCTTGAGTTGTATGGGAAACTTACCGAGCTGCAACTCAAAAAATCGCAATTGCTTGCCACCGTACCCGAAACAAACCCGATGTTCGATGCAATAAACGAGCAAATGTCTGATTTGAGAACGGCTTACAGGGAACGCGTAAGGTCTTTAAAAGTGGCACAGTTAGCTATAAAATCTGAGGTCAATAAATTCCAGGCGAATGTATCCGGCAGTTTAAGAAAAATACCACAGCAAGACAGGGAGTACAACTCCATGAAACGTAAACAGGAGAGCAAGGAAAAAATATACACTTATCTGCTCGAAAAACGCGAGTCGATTTCATTAAGGTACGCCTCTACCGTGTCTGACTCCGAAATTGTGGATGATGCACACGCTGCTAAAGCCAAATGGCCCAAACCGGCAATTGTTTATGCACTTGCTTTGATATTAGGTTTAGCCGCACCTGTTGGCTTGTTATATGCCCGCGAAAGCCTAAACGAGCGCATCAGCAACCGTAAACAAATTGAGGATGCCGTTAAAGTGCCAATTTTGGGCGAGCTTTCTTACCAGGAAGATACTACTCCTATTGTTGTTACACCGGGCCGCGGTAAGTTTGCTATTGGCGAGCAGTTTCGTGTGCTGCGTACCAACCTGGCCCACTTACATGGCAATACAGATAAAGGCCGTGTTACCTTGTTTACATCAAGTATCGGCAGCGAGGGTAAGAGCTTTGTTAGCTCTAACTTAGCCGTAACGCTGGCATACGCATCCAGAAAAACAATTATACTGGAGATGGATCTTCGTAAACCTAAGATCTCGGGCGTGTTTAACCTAGCGCCGGAGCATCCGGGTATCAGCGATTACCTTGCCGAAACCGCACATGATCTTTCTAAACTGATACAGCCATCGGGCATCCCGGGCCTTGATGTTTTAGGTTGCGGCCCTATACAGCCAAACCCATCAGAATTGCTTGAAAAAGACAAACTGGATGAATTGATCAATAAACTGAAAGAAACCTATGATGATGTATTGATAGATTCACCTCCGATACACCTGGTGACAGATTCATATATTATTTCGCGTACAGCAAACGCTGTGGTATATATGATACGCCAGGGCCATACCCTTAAAGATGAGCTTGAGTTTATCAATGATGTTGATTCGGCTAACAGGTTCCCTAAATTTACACTTGTATTCAACGGTATCAAACGCGATCAGTTTAACTACGGTTACGGATATACAAACAGCTATTACAGCTCTTACAATACAAATGCAGAAAAAGAAAAAGAAACAATTGGTTCACAAATAAGGGCTTTCCTGAGAAGGTTCTAATTATGTTATCCTATTAAAAATCAGTTACCTTTCCTGTAGCAACCTGCTATAAGAAAGGTAACTTTTCAGTAAAATAGCCTCTTGGCTTAATATAAGGCTAATACTACAACAACTACAATACCGCATTAATTTAAACTGTTACAAAAAATATCAGTTTAAAATATCATATTTGTAAAGCCGACAATAACTTGTTAAAAAATATGCAAAACCCGGCGTTTGTAATTATCCAAAAAACGGACTAATTTAAGCGTGTGATTCACAGGGAAGTATAAGGCGGGCCAAACAACGAAATAACAGTGTATTTAAATATTTACAAGTAATAAATCATTAATACAAAATGAGCAAAATTATATCTAAGATTTGCTGTATAGGTGCCGGTTATGTGGGCGGGCCTACTATGTCTGTAATTGCACAAAAATGCCCCGGCATTAAAGTTACTGTAGTTGACCTTAACCAGGCCAGAATTGATGCCTGGAATGATCCGGATACCAACAATATCCCGGTTTACGAGCCCGGCCTGCCAGAAGTAGTTGCCGAAGCAAGAGGCAGAAACCTTTTCTTCTCGACCAATGTTGATGAAGCTATTGCCGAAGCAGAGATGATCTTCATATCGGTAAACACCCCTACCAAAACTTATGGTACAGGTAAAGGCATGGCGGCAGATCTTAAATACATTGAGCTTTGCGCACGCCAGATAGCACGTGTATCTAAAACAGATAAAATTATTGTTGAAAAATCAACCTTACCGGTACGTACTGCCGAGGCTGTAAAAAGCATACTGCAGAACACTGGTAACGGCGTACAGTTCCAAATCCTGTCTAACCCCGAGTTTTTGGCCGAGGGTACCGCAATTGAGGATTTACACGCTCCGGACAGGATCCTGATAGGTGGTGACACTACTGAAGAAGGCCAGATCGCTATACAGGCCCTTGTTGATGTATATGCCAACTGGGTGCCAAGAGAACGCATCTTAACCACCAATCTGTGGTCGTCAGAATTATCTAAGCTTACCGCTAACGCATTCCTGGCACAAAGGGTATCATCTATTAACGCGTTATCAGAACTTTGCGAGCACACCGGTGCTGATATCTCAGAAGTATCCCGCTCTATCGGTACCGATAGCCGTATTGGCCCTAAATTCCTGAATGCATCAGTTGGTTTTGGCGGCTCTTGCTTCCAGAAAGATATTCTTAACCTGGTTTACATTGCCCGTTCTTACGGCTTGCAGCAGGTTGCAGATTATTGGGAGCAGGTTATCATTATGAACGATCACCAGAAAAGGCGCTTTGCAACCAAAATTGTAAAAACGCTTTACAATACCGTATCTGGTAAAAAGATAGCTTTCCTGGGCTGGGCGTTTAAAAAAGACACCAACGATACCCGCGAATCTCCGGCTATATACGTTGCAGACGATCTGCTGAACGAGCAGGCCAACGTTGCCGTGTATGATCCTAAAGTGGGTGAACAACAAATATTAGGCGATCTTAACTACCTGCAAACCCGAAGTGAAACTAAAAACGCCGACCTGGTTACCAACTTTGATAACGCATACGATTGCTGCAAAGATGCGCACGCTATCGCGATTATGACGGAGTGGGACGAGTTTAAAGGTTACGACTGGCAGAAGATCTACGATAACATGACCAAGCCAGCCTTCCTCTTTGATGGAAGAAACGTTGTTGACAGGGCAAAACTTACAAGCATTGGCTTTAAAGTTTATACTGTAGGTAAATAAATCAACAACAAAAACGCAATTTTATTTCATTATTTTCATAGAATAAGCTATTTCATTATTAATTGATATGAAATAGCTTATTCTATGTATATTTACCTCATAATTAAGGGCACTTACTTAAAACTTTTCTTAGTACGTTAAACCGTTAACTGTACTATATCTCTTATAGCGTTCGGCCGTAAGTATTTGTTTTTTCGCTGATAGATTTGCCTTAAAATATTTTAATTTATTTAATAAAACAAAGAATTCAAAACATGAAGATTCTGGTTACGGGTAGTGCTGGTTTTGTTGGCTTTCATTTAACATTAAAGCTGGTAGAACAAGGACATGAAGTTTACGGCATTGATAACATCAATGATTATTACGATCCTCAGTTAAAATTTTCCCGTCTTGAAGTTTGCGGTATTGAACAAAGTAAAATCCACTGGCACCGCGAAGTAACAAGCACCAAATTCAGCAACTATCGCTACCTGCGCATGACGCTTGAAGATAAAGGCGAGCTGATGTCGTTATGCTACCGCGAAAAGTTTGATGTAATTGTGCACTTAGCTGCCCAGGCAGGCGTACGTTACTCTATACTAAACCCCGATGCTTACGCGCAATCAAACCTGGTTAGCTTTTTAAACGTTTTGGAAGTTAGCAGGCACAACCCGGTAAAGCACCTGGTATATGCAAGTTCATCAAGCGTTTACGGGCTTAACTCAAAAATGCCTTTCTCGGTACATGATAATGTAGATCATCCCATCTCCCTGTACGCTGCCAGCAAAAAGGCAAACGAACTGATGGCGCACACCTACAGCCACCTGTACAAGATCCCAACAAGCGGCTTACGCTTTTTTACGGTTTACGGCCCATGGGGCAGGCCGGATATGGCTTACTTCCTATTTGCTGATGCTATTTTAAAAGGCAAGCCTATTCAGGTATTTAATAATGGCGAAATGAAAAGGGATTTCACTTACATAGATGATATTGTAAAAGGAATTATCAGTGTAATGGATAGCCCGGCGCAGCCAAATCCTAACTGGGATTCGGCCAACCCCGATCCTTCAACATCTACTGCACCTTACCGCATTTACAACATTGGTAACAACAGCCCGGTAGAACTGATGAGCTTTATCAGGGAGATTGAAAAGAACCTGGGTAAAGAAGCCGTAATTGAATACAAAGATATGCAACCCGGCGATGTAACTGCCACTTGGGCAAATGTAGATGAATTGATAAATAATTTCGACTACAAACCCGATACAAGCATAGCAACCGGCTTAGGTGAATTTACCAAATGGTTTAAAAGCTATTACGGCACAAATTAATATCTGATCAATTACAGGGTTTTATTAGATCCCCCATCAACCTTCCATCAGATCTTTCTTAAAATTTATACTCTTGAGTACAGCGAATAATAACAAACGGATAGCGAGAAATACCTCGATGCTCTACTTCAGGATGCTGCTCACCATGGGCGTATCCCTGTACACTGTAAGGGTGGTGCTGAATACCCTCGGCGTGGTAGATTATGGTATTTACAACGTTGTAGGCGGTATTGTAACATCCTTTTCCTTCTTAAGTGCTACCATGGCCTCTGCTTCGCAGAGGTTCTTTTCTTTTGAGCTGGGCCGTAAAGATTACGTTCGGCTGAAGCAGGTATTCAGCATGAGCATTACCATTTATGCCATTATAGCGCTTGTTATATTAGTACTTGCAGAAACGGTTGGGCTATGGTTCTTAAATGCCAAATTAACCTTCCCCCCTGCACGTTTAGAGGCCGCCAACTGGATCTACCAGTTCTCTATCTTCTCGTTCATGTTCACCCTTATAACCATACCGTACGATGCCGCCATTATAGCGCACGAACGAATGAGCGTTTACGCTTATGTATGTATTATTGAGGTTTTACTAAAACTGCTTATTGTATACATCCTGCTGTTTATAAACGTTGATAAGCTGAAGCTTTATGCCGTATTAACGTTTAGCGTAACGCTTGTAATAACCTTTATTTACCGCACCTACTGTAAGCGAAAGTTTGAAGAATGCTCCTACAAATTCTTTTGGGATAAAGCACTGTTTAACACCCTGATGAGTTACTCGGGCTGGAACCTGTTCGGTACCTTAACCGCCGTTTCTTTTGAGCAAGGGGTAAACTTCCTGCTTAATATATTCTTTGGCCCGGTGGTGAATGCATCCCGCGCAATCTCTTACCAGGTAAATTCGGCTATTAACTCCTTCTCTACCAACTTTTATACCGCAGTAAGGCCGCAGATAGTAAAATCATATGCCGAGGGTAACTACTCGTACCTGATGAGCCTGGTTTTTAAAAGCTCTAAATATAGCTTCTTCCTGCTGATGCTGTTTTCGATGCCTATCTTATTAGAAACAGATTTCATACTAAAGCTGTGGTTAAAACAGGTGCCTTATTACGCAAGTATATTTGTAAAACTGACAATGATCTTCAGCCTGGTAAACTCGCTGCAGATCCCAATAACATCGGCAGTACAGGCTACCGGTAATATTAAAAAATATCAGGTAGTAATTGGTTCTATCATGCTGCTGTGCCTGCCTATATCTTACGTATTCTTAAAATTAGGCTACTCTGCCCAGTTTGCTTATTATACCATGATATTTGTTTCCTGCGTGGCGCTGTCATTCCGGTTGTATATATTACGCTCGTTGATAGAATTTAATTATTTCGACTATATAAAAATAGTTATCTTCAGAATAGTTATCGTATCTGTTGCAGCCTATGTATTACCATTTTTGGTAAGGTTTAATATGACAGATAGCCTCCTGCGGGTTTTCACAGTGGGCACGGTATCCGTTCTTTCATCCCTATTTTTTGTATATTTCATCGGGATGACGGGCGAGGAAAAAACATTTATAAAATTAACAGTATCTAAACTGTATAAAGAAAAGATCCTGAAGCAAAAGCCGGTTGAATAACACACCTAAACTGCTTTGTTTATAATAATTCATTCAGCATGAAAAGTATTATAAAGAATATTATTTACTATATAAAAATGGCGAGGTTTTTACCTCACATACTGGTTTACTACACCCATTCTAAAAAACAGCTTTTAGAGTACGAAAGAAATTTCTGGATAAAAACTATTAAACACCAGGATATTTATACCTTTAAGAATTTCTTGTGGTTGTTGGAGGTACTACCCGAATACCGAAGCGTATTCTATTTAAGAGTAGGCAAAATATCGGGCCTGTTGCGCATTTTTGCAAGCGGCCGCGAATCGTTATATCTCAACATACCATCTGAAAGAATTGAACCCGGGCTGGTAATGCAGCACGGCTTTTCAACCATAGCCGAGGTTATAAAAATTGGCAAAAACTGCCAGATATGGCATAACGTTACCATTGGCACCAATAAATCGGGCTCTGGTAATAAAGTTACCATTGGCGATAATGTTAAAATTTGTGCCGGAGCAATAGTGCTGGGCAAAATTACTATAGGCAATAATGTTACCATTGGTGCCGGGGCTGTAGTTGTAAAAAGCGTGCCCGATGATTGTGTGGTTGTGGGCAACCCATCTTACATAGTAAACCAAAACGGCCAAAGGGTAAATATAAAACTGTGATAAACCAATATTTTACATAAGATATATAGATGGAGACTACTACTTACGTAACCTTTAAAGTTAAAAACAAACCTACTCCAATATGGTATGCTTTCAGCTTTAGTGTGCTGTTGCTATTTCTTCAATCCATGAACGCATGGTTCACCTGGACAATGAACCCGGCTGCCGTTTCTGTATTTTGCACCGTAATGGGTGTTATATACATCAGGCTTAAAGAACCCAACTACACGCTTTTAGAGCCCCGGTACCTGGTACCGATATTACTGCTGATCATCGCCTGGTTATTTATTACCGATGGTAACGGTTTAGCCGGTATTGTTAACTCCATCCTGTTAATTCTTCCTATTGTACTTATCATTCCGCTTAGCGATACTACCAAGATCAATCTATTAAAGTTTGTTACGGATAGTATGGCTATCATATTATTTTTATCGTTATGCGTATGGGCGCTGCTGTTAGCGCATATTGGCGTACCAAGCATTGGCAGGGTGGCAAACAAAGCATGGGAGTATTATAAGTATGATAATCACATTTTTCAAATCCATAATGCGCTGATATACGACAGGCGCTTTAACGCCATCTTCCTGGAGCCGGGCCACATCGGCATGATCGCGTCCTTCTTATTGTTTGCAAACAAGTTTGAAGTTAAACGCAAATCGGTAGCGGTTATCTTGGTAGCGGTATTGTTTACATTATCGCTGGCGGCATACGTACTGGTAATTGTATCTTTTACCATGAATGTGGTACTAAAATCTCAAAAGGTTTTTGGATATATTGTACTGTGGCTTATTATGATGGCCTCTGGTTATTTTTTCTTCTCTAACTATAACGGCGGCAGAAACGTTATCAACGAGTTGATCATTTCCCGCTTACAGTATGATGATACGCAGGAAGATGTGGTAGGTAACAACCGCTTCTCCATGAAATTTGATAACTATTACAGCCACTTTATCCGCACCGATGATGCCTATTTAGGTATAGGTAACGCCCGCTACCTGGCGCAGGATTTTGGCCCGAACGCGGGTTTTAAGGTATTTATGGTTAAGTACGGCTTTGTAGGGCTTGCATTAACATTTTTGTTCTACTTATCTGTACTGCTATACAATAACTCAAAACTGGGGCTTTCGTTACTGGTGGTATATGGTATAGCTTTCGTACAAAGGGCATACCCCTACTGGTCTGCCGAATTATTGATATTTATATTTGCCATGGCCGTTGGCCGCGCCAAAGGGATGCCATTGTGGATTGTGAAAACAACGGATGAAAAATAAGGTAAACGCCATTTACATTATGCACTCGGCATCTATTTATGAAGGTTCAAGTAAATCTTTGTTAATAATGCTGGGGGGGCTTATCCAAAAGAACATTGTGCCATTTGTTGTATTGCCGCAGCGCCCCAACATGAGCATCTGCGCCGAACTGGATAAAAAAAACATCCCGTATAAGGTTTTAAAATACCTGATGCCTATATACCCGCCGGCCAAATCGGTAAAGGAAGTTGTTTTGTTTGTTCCGCGTTTAATACAGGCATTTTACTACGAATACCTGGCTGCCAAAGAAGTTACGGCTATTGCGAGGGAACGCTCCGCAGATATTATACACTCTAATGTGGGGCCGCTTTTTATCGGCTACAAAGCTGCCAAAAAGTTAAACATACCGCATGTGTGGCACCTGCGCGAATATCAGGATCTTGATTTTAAACTGAATACCTGGTATAGCATTGCAGATTTTATTAAGAAGCTGCACCAGCCCATTAGCCACCCTATTGCCATAAGCAAAGGAATCTATGAGCATTTTAATTTAGGCGGCGATGCCAAAATGATCTACAACGGTATCATGCGGGCATCCGATATCCGGTTTATAGAGGAAAAAGGCAAACACTTTTTATTTGTAGGCAGCCTGAGCGAAAGTAAAGGCATTAAAAACCTGTTGCTGGCCTTTGCCGAATTTGCGCAAACCCGTAAGGATTATAAGCTGCACATAGCCGGCAATACAAATAACACTGGGTACAAGCAAACACTGCTTAGTATCATTAAGGAAAAGGGAATTACTAATAATGTGGTTTTCCTGGGCCACAGGGATGATGTTTATGACCTGATGTCGGTTGCTACTGCGCTAATCGTCCCATCGGTACAGGAAGCCTTTGGCCGCATTACTGCAGAGGCTGTATTTAACGGCTGCCTGGTAATTGGCAACAATGCTGCCGGTACAAAAGAAATATTGAACTTACTGGGCTGCGGTATTTTATATAGCGGCCATGACGAACTGCTTGCCGCACTGCATACTGTTGCCGCCAACGGCGTTGAAAGTTATTATAGCGAAATTAAAAATGCGCAGCAAGAGGTGTCACGCTACTTCTCCCACGAACAAAACGTCGAAGCAGTTTATAACTATTACGAACAAATCTTATTAAAAGTATAAATATATCGCTCAGATTAAGTAATATTCCCAATAAATTTGTTACTTTGATGCATATTTAATTATGAATACAAATAATACCGCTGTAATAATACTCAATTACAAAAACTACCAGGATACTATTAATTGCATCACAAGCCTTTACGAGTTTAGCTCTAAGAATAGTGTTACAGTAATGGTGGTAGATAATAATAGTGGTAACGATTCTCTTAAATATATTAAAGATGCTTTTGCTGCTACCTATAACGTTGCAGATTGCGAAGTATCGGCCAAACAGCAAACACCGGGTACCAATATCTACCTGATACAAAATCTTAATAATACAGGCTACGCGGCCGGCAACAACATAGGTTTAAAAGTTGGTTACGCCATGGGTTTTAAATATCTGATGGTGCTTAACAACGATACCCTGTTTATTGATAACGCGCTGGAGAAACTGCAAAAAACGCTTGATAGCAATAAAGACGTATTATGCGTGGGTCCGTTATTGCTTAAGCGCGATGCAAAGGAGATAGATTACAATTGTGCCAAGCGCCGCCCAACGGTTACGGATATCTTCCGCTTATCGTACTTTGGCCAGTGGATGAAGAATGACGCCTGGCGTGCCGAATATTATTACATGAAACGTAATCCGGGACCTGATAAACCTATTAAGGTGGATATCATCTCCGGCTCATGCATGTTCTTTAATGCAGAAAAGTTTAACAATATTGGCTTTTTTGATGATAATACCTTTTTGTATTACGAGGAAGCTATTATTGCAGAGAAAGGACTGGCCAAAGGTTACCACATGATGCTCGATCCTACTACTAAGGTTATTCACCTGGGTGCGCAGAGTACTAAAACGCAAAGTACATCGCTATTTACCCTCAACTGCGAATACAACAGCTTAAAATTATACTTAACCAAGTACCGCAAACTAAGCTGGCTTAAAACCAATATAATACTTTTAAACAATGCGCTTTTTATAAAAGCTTTCAAATTAAAAAGTAAATAGTGGGGCATATGGAGAATTTTCTGTTCGATTTAACCGCAACGCAGCCCAGCCAGGAAGGCAAGTACCACGGTGGCGGCCAATATGCCAAAAAGGTTTTCTATGCTATGGCAGCCAGCAGCTATTTTAACAACTGGACTGTTTACGCCCTCTACAATTCTAAAGCAGAACTGGAGAAAGGCATTGAACTGATCGTACAAAACACCGGCATCAAATTAATTGATACTCAAAGCCCCGATCTGTTGCAGCAATTAAAGCAGATAAAGTTTGGCCGTTTTTACTCAGCACTTCCATCGCACCTGGTGGTATCACTTTCTTTAGATTGCAAATTTTATGGTACGGTGCACGGCTTAAGGATATTGGAAACGCCAATGCCTTTCCACGCTATAAAGTATTGCTCGGGGCTAAAAGAAACGGTGATGTGTTTTTTAAAAACATTGTTAAACTCTTACGTAGAAAAGAAATTTTACAAGCATTATAAATACCTGATAGAAAAATCGGATCTGATAACCGTTTCAGAACATACCAAGTACTCTATCATGTCGTACTTCCCAGCGGTAAACAACGTTAAGGTTTTTTACAGTCCGGATGTTACCGAACTTGCCGAACTAACCCCTGATGCAGAAAGCCAGGCATTTAATCAAAACAACTACTTTTTAATAGTAAGCGGCAACCGCTGGATCAAAAACGGCCTCCGCGGGGCTATCGCTCTTGATAATTTATTTACCGAGCGCCCGGAAGTAACCCAAAAGGTTATCATTACCGGTATCAGCGATACAAGTATCTACCTTAAGCACCTTAAAAATAAAGACAGGTTTATATTCTACAAGTACGTATCAGAAATATTGTTAAAAAAGCTTTATCAGAATGCGTTCGCTCTTATGTACATCAGCGTGAACGAAGGCTTTGGTTACCCGCCTTTAGAGGCCATGAAAATGGGCGTACCAGTTATTGCCAGTCCGTTTACATCCATTACCGAAATTTGCGGTGATGGGGCTTTGTATACCGACCCATACTCTATCCACGAAATTAAAAACAGGATACTGCAGCTGAACCAGCCTTCCGTTTATCAAACACAAAAAGAAAAGGGTTATCTGCAATACCAGCGCATACTTAAACGCCAGGAAGACGACCTGCAAAAACTGATTGAGCACGTATTAAATTAATACTAATAAAGCAGCTTAAAACGCCGCAATAATTAAACTTATGATACTATCAAAAAAGGACTATAAAGCATACCTGCAGGCTGATGCCACCGCCATGGAGGTTGATTATAATTCTTTAAAAGGATCCTTAAAAGCGCACCTTACCAACCCAAGGTGGCGCTTTGTAAAAAAGCTGAGGAAGGTAGAGCTGTATAAAAACACACCGGGTTTATTCTCTAAACTTTTGTATGCTTATTACTTTATCAGCTACAAACGTTTTGGGATGAAACTGGGCTATTCCATACCACCTAATGTTTGCGGTAAGGGCATCTCGTTACCGCATTACGGCACTATTGTAATTTCCAAATACGCCAAAATAGGCGAGAATGTAAAAATTCATGTGTGTGTTAATATTGGGGCGCATATAGGTAACAACGCGCCTGTAATTGGCGATAACTGTTACTTTGGCCCCGGTGCAAAAGTATTTGGCGGCATTAAAATTGGCAACAATGTTTTAATTGGTGCCAACGCTGTGGTAAATAAATCTTTTGACGAGGATAACATAGTGCTGGCGGGCATCCCGGCTAAAATTGTAAAAAGGCTTTAACAGTTCCCAAAACGATACATCTACGATAATAACGCTTCATGAAAGTAATAATACTCTGCGCTAATTACGAACCAGGCGGTGCACAACGGGCAGTGCTAAGGCTATACAACCAGCTAAACAGCAACGGTATAACCTGCCAGTGCATTTTTATGCACCGCAAGAGCATGGATTTTTCTGATAGCCCTACCCTCCTGCTGGACAAAAAGATCAGCTCGGCGGGAGATGTCTGGACGATCTGCAAAAACTGGTCGAAGGTGCTAAAACAGGAAAAGCCGGATGCTGTGATCTCTTTTCTACCCTACGCCAATATACTGGGTCAGCTGATCTGTTATTTTCGTGGTGTTAAGGTTCGGATCAGTTCGCACCGTAACCTTAGCGATAAGGAATTAAACGGGCCCCTTAAAATGGCCGATTTACTATGGGCCAAACTGGGCATTTACACCGGCATTACTGCGGTATCAAAATCCACCAAAAACTCTTTCAGCTACTATGGCGACAAGATCTTTAATAAAGTTAAAGTAATAAATAACGGAATTTCCTTTGCGCCATCAACCTTAACCAAGCAGGAGTGCCGTAAAACGCTGGGAATAGATGAGAACGCCTTTATTATTGGTAATGTTGGCCGTTTGGTTGAGCAAAAGAACCAAATGCTGCTCATTAACATTTTACCTGCCTTAAAAGATGTATTGCTGGTAATAGTTGGCAAAGGCGAACTACGGGCCGAAATAGATAAAAAAGCGCTTGAACTGGGGGTTACCAACAGAGTTGTAATAATTGATGAACTTAATACAACGATGATACCTCATTTTCTAAAAGCTATAGATATATTTGTAATGCCATCTAACTTCGAGGGGATGAGCAATGCGTTGGCAGAGGCGCTTTATGCAGGAGTGCCTATCGTATCAAGCGATGTAGAATCGCAAAGTGACGTTTTATTGAGAGACACGGATGGCCTGGAATCGGGCATAATGGTATCTAATGACGATCCTGCTAAATGGATACAGCAGATAAACGCAATTAAAAATGATGAACAGCTGAGGAACAGCTTATCTGAACGGGCGCTTATCCGCTCAAAAGATTTCACAACACAGCATATGGCAAACGGCTTTATAGAAATGCTGTAACTATCCCTGCTTACTTGTAACATAACCTTAATTAATACTTAGTACACAATGCTAAAAGTTTTACATGTTGGAGCAAAGAACTACCCACCAGCTCACGGAGGCACAGAAAGGGTTGTTTATAACATTGTTAACTCCATAGATGCAGTTGACTTTTATATACTGGTGGAGTGGGATCAGGAAGAAACTGACCGCATATTTATTTTACCAAAGGGCTTAGGCTACCTGGGTAAAATGAAGTATATCAGTAAATTTGCCAAGCAACACGGGATAGATATCATCCATTTCCATAACGAAAAGTACATCCCAATGGCGCTGCTGCTTTCCGTTACCTTCAAAAAAATTGTTTTAACGGTACACGGCGTACACTTCAGAAGCCCCAAGTTCAGTTTTATTAACAGGATAATATTCTGGTGCGTAGATGTTATAGGCACTATTTTTCTGCCAAGGCAGGTTTATTGTTCCGAGTATGATGAAAAGGCTTTTGCCAAGTACATCTTCTTCCGTAAAACGTATTTTATAAATAACGGAACCAACATAAGCGAAACCGTACAAACGCCGGCAGATATCATCTATCCGGATACCTATATCTACCTGGGCCGTGTAACACCCGCCAAAAACGTGGTACGTTTAGTTGAAGCAGCAACCGAGCGCAACATCAAACTGCACATCTACGGTGTTTTAGACAAGCAAACTCCCGAGTATTGCGACCTCGTGCTGGCCAAAATAAATGCCAGTAACTGCGTAGAATACAAAGGCGTAGTACAGTACGATAAGGTTTTTGAAACCATGAAGAAGTACAAGGCTTTCCTATATATCACCATTATGGAAGGCTTACCGCTTGCAGTTTTAGAAGCTGCCTCATGCGGGATGTACCTTATTCTATCGAACATACCGCATCACACTTTCTTAAAAATGCCGAAAGTAACGTATGTAGATGTGAAAGAACCGCAGATACCATACCCTGCAGAAGTTGGTTATGGCTTAGAGAACCGCGAGCATGTTCTGACACATTTCTCTAACCAAAAAATGGGCGAGGAATACCTTAAGATCTATAATTCATTTTAATTTAATCTATTTCGGCAGAAATATGTTAATGCTAAGTGACCAGGTTTAAAAAGTCACGTATTTGAATATGAAAAATCATCTTATGCGTTTAAGAATAGTAGCCGTTTGCCTGTTTGTAATTGCCGCTGCCAGTTTAGGAAAAGCTTTTTCGCAAACAAGTGCATCCCCCCGGGGCGATTTTCGTAACTTTTACGGCATATGCTGGCGGGGCACCCCGCATGAGAACCTGCTGTATGCCAAGCAAATGGGATACGATTATGTATTCTACCAAAAAGGCATGGAACTCGATCCGCTTTCTGATGGCTTATATTTTTACTTGGAATCTCCGGAATACGCTTTGTATGACAGGGGTATCAACATAAAGAAAAAATACACACAAAAACAGATTGATTTTTACCAGGAATATTGCGCTTTAAAAGATACTTCGGCAGATTTTCCTTATAACCTTGCAACAGGTTGGGAAGGCCAGCCGGGCTCAGGTATGTTTACCGCGTTGCTTGATTTTCAACAGCAAAAGGTTATTAAATATGCTATCGACGGGCTTTTAAGCCAGATAAAAGGCATCCAAACACGTAACCCTAAATTTAAATTTGCCGGTTTTTCCTGGGACGAGCCGCGGCCCGGAGGCGATTTCTGGTTCAACACTAATGGCAAACGCTTAGCCGTAAAATTAGACCGTTGGAATAAAACCGACCGCAGCGCAAGGCCTAAGCGATTACTGAATGCAGCCAGTGCTAATTTAAGCGCCTCCGCAGCTTCGCCTGCCCCTAAAGACGATTTCCCTACCTATACAGACGGGCACTTATCTTACTACAAGCAATTATATAAAGCTGCGCGGGCAATTTATCCCGGCGTGCATTTTATAAGCGAGCCCTTTAAGATCTACGAAGGCTGGATACAGCTTATACAAAACCGTCCCGATGCAAAAGATATTACACCGGATATATTAAGCCAGGAAAACCCAACCACACAGTTTGTGGATGATTCTAACATAACCGCATCGGGCCTGGTAATTAAAAAGAATATTTTTTGTACCACACCCAATATATTCGGCGAAGCTGAAAACCGCACATTGGCAGCCAAAGCCGCTATGAACGGATCGGGATTTGCATGGTATGGCCGTTTTGGTGGCACCGGCGATATGCCCAATTACAAAAGCATCAGTGAAGTACCTCCGCGCTTAAAACTCATCCGCCTGTTAACCAACTGGGAAGACAGGAATGGCACCGCAGTTGCTGCACGTACCTGGGATGGCACCACTTATAAAAGCAAAACCGCCACGGCAAGCCATGATGTTATAGCGCTTAATAAGCCCGGCACGCAAAAGATATACGTGGTATTTTTAACCATGCAGGGCAAGGTAAGCCTGCCTGCCGGTAAAAGCATTGCAACCATATCGCAAACAGATAACTTTTTTGCCGAAAGCGGAAACGGTAGCGTAGATATTGCCAGCCAAAACAAAATACTTAAGCCAAAAAAATCCGACTGTTTAGGCAAAGGTTATGTGATAACTTTAAAATGATTTTTGCACTTTTGCGCCATCATAAATGTGCCGGGGTATAAAGATCAGATCTTCTTTTGAAATAGTTTTATTAAGCAACGCTTAAATACTTTAGCTTATAAGAGTTATTAATTTTGTTTATCAGTATGTGTAAAGGTGCGACTGATATATTTGTTGGTACAACGACACGGAATAATTATAATATCACAATTAATGCAATATTTAATTGTAATGGTTAAGGTAAAAGAGTTATTATAATTGTAATTTCACATTAAATGGTTTTATAAATTATAATTTTAATATATTTACCATCGAAAACTTAAATGTAAGTAAACGCAGCAGTGTTTATTAACCTTAAAAACAATATTGAAATTTTTTATTGCGTAAATAGCATTTCAATATTTAAAAAAATAACCGGTTAAATTAACTGAGTAAATTATGCCCATAGCCGGCATAACACAGCGGGGAAATTTAATTTGTTGTTAACATGAAAACTTCATTTATCTTACAGAAGATAACTAAACTTGGGAGTTAAAAAACTACATTAATATACAGTATGATTAAAGTTGCAATTATTGGTGCCGGTAAAATGGGAATATCTCACTTATCAATATTAGGAGCCCATCCTGATGTTGATGTAGTTGGGGTTTGCGATACCTCGAAAATGGTGAATGACTTTTTATCAAAATATGGAAAATTTAATTGCTTCACCGACTTCAAAAAGATGATGAGTGAAACTAAACCGGATGCCGTAGTTGTTGCGGTACCTACTAAGTTCCATTACAGCATGATAAAAGAGTTGCTTTTAAGCAAGGTTCATATTTTTGCAGAAAAGCCTTTCTGTTTAACTGCTGCCCAGGGCGAAGAGCTGGTACAGTTAGCCAAAAAACAAGGTATAGTTAACCAAATTGGTTATCACAACAAATTTATAGGCACGTTTGGCGAGGTAAAACGCCTTGTAAAAAACGGTGCTTTGGGTAAAATTTATCACTTCGTGGCAGAATCTTACGGCCCGGTAGTTATCAGGCCTAAACAGGATACCTGGCGTTCAGACCCATCTGAAGGTGGTGGCTGTTTAATGGATTATGCATCGCACGTGATAGATTTGGTTAACGATATACTGGCCCCGGTAAGTTCTGTAAAAGCAAGCTTTTTAAAATCAATTTTCTCTACTACAGTAGAAGATTCGGTTTACTCGCTTTTAGAATTAGAGAACAAGGTTAGCGGTGTATTATCTGTTAACTGGAGCGATGAAACCCACCGTAAAATGACCACCTCAATTACTGTTGTTGGTACAAACGGTAAAATAGTTTCTGATGCCAACGAGCTTAAGGTATACCTTAAAGATACCAGTTTGGAAGGCTACACCAACGGATGGACGGTTAAATACATTACCGATCTTACCGAAGAGGTTGACTTCTACCTGCGTGGCGAAGAGTACTCGGCACAATTAGACTACTTTGTAAAAGCAGCCATGGGCAAAGTACCTAACACAATAAACACGTTTGAGTCTGCATGGAATACAGACAGGGCAATTGAAATGATTAAACAAAGCGCTAGTTAATATTATGGAAAGAATTTTGTTCGGTGATAATCAGTTCTTTGCGGTAAACCATATTTCTGATGAGAAATCACGTGCGCAATCCATCAAATTCAGAGAGGATAGTGCAATAATTAAAACACTGGATGAGGCAAGGGCATTAGGTATAAACACCTTTATGTGTACCACTCATGACAGGATCGGAAATATTTGTAACATCATCCGTAGTGAACCTGAAAAGTATAAAGATTTTAAAATATTCCCTTGTATGCCGTATGCACATAAATATGCAAACGCGGTAACAGAACTGGGTATAGCAGGTACATTAAAACAATATGTACCGGGTAACTTCTTTGGCTCTATGTTTAAAGGTGGTATGGCGTTCTTATCAAAAGATTACCTATCCATTATGGAGCTTTTGGTAGATGCCGAAATGAAAATGTTTAAAGGCATCAGCACCCCGGTTATATTTTTACAGAACGTTATTACCGATTTATTTTTAGGCCTGCGTGCTTATGAGGTATTAGCAGCTTTTCAGCATTATGTAAAAAAGAAATACGATGCCGAAGCAGGTTTCATTACCATGAACATGCCTAAATTGTTAGATGCATTAGAAGGCCAGGGCATTAAAAACCCTATCATCTGCTCATCAATCAATAAAGTTGGGTTCCGTATGTCGGGTGGTAAAGAGATCTACGAAGAAACGCTTAGAACACGCGAAGTAAGGGCTATTGCAATGCAGGTATTAGGCGGTGGTGCAATTGCTCCTAAGGAAGCAATTGAATACGTAACAAGCCTGCCAAATATCTCTTCTATTTTGTTTGGTGCTTCATCAAAAGCAAACATTGCCAACACTGTAGAAAACATCGAACATTTCGATAGATTGAACATAAAATAACAGGTAAATTTTACCTTAAGCAATTGGGTTGAATACAGTTCAACTCAATTGCTTTAAAACAAAGCAGTCTTATTAGATAAGGTATTCTGTAAACAAAAAAATTTAGCCGTAATAGTAAAACCGGTTTACAATTTAAGTAAGATGTTCAGCTTACGTAAAACAATATCAATAATAAAACTAAACCGCCCCCCTCTTTAAAGGTTTACACCTTACAATCGTTCTTTACAGACCGAAAAAAATTGCAGTTAGTACCGTATTTATTCAGTTTTACTATCACTATTACGCTTAGAAAAATACCAATATAGTTTATTAACCACAAGTTAATTAAAATCGTATTAAACCGGTTTCTATGCTGTAATATTAACTTAATATTAGGTGTTTATTATTACGAAATAAAAACGGCAATAATTTGTTTTTTTCATTATTCTGTTACTCAAATACGAGATGATAAAGCAACAGATTTTCTTCATGGAATTTGAAAAAATTATATAAATTAGTACCTTAATTTATAAACATGCCTGTATAACGTTACCGGCAATAAAATAATTAAAAGTTAATACATAATCTGCAGGTATTTAGTTACCTTATGTACATGAATAATATGTGCCGGTTTCTAAATTTTATGTATCAATAATATCATCTGCACAATAGTACTTAAACGCTTATTTGCATACTAAAAGTGTAAATGGCAGGCTGAAATATTTAGCTTAACATTTAAATTTTCTCGTATTAAATTACTGAGATAAATTCAGTATTAAAACATAAATTGTATTACATGGTTCATCGCTACTCAACGTTCATAAAAACTATCAATCTAACTATCGATTATTTAGTTTTAAACACGAGTATGGTTATTGCCTACTACATTGTTGATAATGTTGAAATATTGTGGGCTACCAACAAAAATTACCTGCCAATAGTTTTAGTGTTTAATCTTACCTGGCTTTTATCGGCAAACCTTACACGGTTATACGATAAGGTGCTTAATAAAGATTCGGTTATTACTTACCGTAACCTTATTCAAACCTACATTATTTTCATCGCACTGATATGTATGATAGTAACCGTGATAGGTATCAAAGCATACTATATCACAAGGGGCTACCTCATCTATTCGTGCAGTATATTTGGTTTCCTGCTGTTTATCTGGAAGCTGATATTCCTCAGCATCCGTAAAAGCGACAGGGGTTCTTTGTACGACTCGCGCAAGGTTATAATTGTAGGCAGCGGCCGTATCAGCAACGATCTGCATAAATTTTTTAAAGGCAACCCCGATAGAGGTTACTCCCTGATAGGCTTTTTTGATGATAACCCTGTAAGCGTAGAGGAATCTGAAATGTACCTCGGCTCCACCAAAGACTGTATTGATTACGTGCTGAACAACAAGATAGATGAGATCTTTTGCACCCTGCCCGTAGCCGAAACTCAAAAAATTGAACAGCTACTGAGTGACGCTGAAAAAAACCTTATCCGTTTCCGTATTGTGCCGGAGTATTATGATTACGGTATAAAACCGGTACTCATACAGAGTTTTGGCCACATCCCGGTAATATCGGTACGTGCCGAACCTTTAGAGAACATGCTTAACCGCTTTTTAAAGCGCTTGTTTGATATCTGCTTCTCGCTGATCATTATCATCTTCTTCTTTAGCTGGCTCTTCCCGATACTGGCTATACTGATCAAGTTAGAATCTAAAGGGCCGGTGTTGTTTAAGCAACTGCGCTCTGGCCGCGACAACCACCCCTTCTGGTGCTATAAGTTTAGAAGCATGCGTGTAAATGCGGATAGCGACAGCAAGCAGGCGGTAAAAAATGATAAACGTGTAACCAAACTGGGTGCCTTTATGCGCCGTACCAGTATTGATGAGCTGCCTCAGTTTTTCAACGTGTTAAGAGGCAACATGTCTACCGTTGGCCCGCGCCCGCACATGCTGAGCCACACCATACAATACTCACAACTGATTGACAGATTTATGGTAAGGCACTTCTTAAAACCGGGTATTACCGGCTGGGCACAGGTAAAAGGCCTTAGAGGCGAAACCCGTACCACCGAAGCCATGCTGCAGCGTGTAGAGGCCGACGTATGGTACCTGGAGAACTGGTCGTTCCTGTTTGATATGAAGATCATCTTCCTGACCGTTTTTAACAGCTTAAAAGGCGAAGAGAACGCTTATTAATAATTATAAATTTTCAGCTCTTCCTTAAGGAAGAGCTACCAAAAAGACAAAGCCCCTGCTACTATTGTATCAGGGGCTTTGTCTTTTAAGTGGGTTTAAAACAGATCCCTTAATTAGACCGTTTTTTAAACTTCTCCCAAATAACAGGGAACAGCGTTTTCATCCAAAGCTTGGTAAATGCACCTGCATAATCTGCCGGGAAGTGTTTTTTAATGTAATGTAAATACTCTTTATAAGCCAACCCTTTGGGACTGTACAGGAAATCAATCCGTTTTTTGAGGGAATATTTACCTGACAGCCAGTTAACACCATGGTCGTCTTCACAATAGCCGTAGTAACCGGGCGGTATTAAAACATCAAGGCCGGTCTTAAATGCGGTTAGGGTGTAATCATAATCGGCCAGGTAATGGGTATAATCTTCGCAAAAAGTGCCTATGGTTTTAACGGCAAGGCTATCCACCAAAAATATATTGGCATTGCCCAACTGGCAGGGAATGGCCGCAATATCATCGGGTGTAAGCGCATAATAAGCTGCGTGATTAAGCTTATATAAGGCATGCCCTCCGTACGACATCTTGTTGGTAACCGGGCTAAGCGTAGAGCCTACCAGCACAGTGCCTTTGTTTTTAACTTTGGTATAGGTGTTTAACAAGTTTTCTAATGCGCCGTCTATCCAAACTACATCATCATTACACAGCAAAAAAAGATCGTATTCCTTTTTAGCGATGGCATGCTTCCAAATAACGCGCATCCCCCCTGCCCAAAATAAATTGCCGCTGCCCTTTACTATCTCCACCTGCGGAAACTGGGCGTTTACAGCTTCGGCGGTGCCGTCGGTAGATCCGTCATCAAGCAGGTATATATCGGGCTGCAGCCCTGCAAACGCACTTTGTTTAAACAGGCTGTTTAAAAACCCAATGGTTTTATCCTTACGGTTATAGCAGGCTATTAAAATTGCACAGTTATAGTTATACGGACCCATTAATTAATAGCTGTTAAATGCGTGCAGGTTCGGTTTCTGGTTTCTTGCCTAAAACTACTTGCTTGGCTTTTATAAATAAGAACACGATAACTATAGGCAATGCAAGAATTGGCTCGCCAAAGCTCAATACAAACAGCAGCACAATACAGTAGATCATGTTCTCCCAGGTAATTACATACGGTTTGCAAAAACGTGCAAAGCGGAATAGCACGTAAACAAAACCCACAACGCCAAACTTGGCCAGGAAATCAAATGTTCCGTTTGAAATATTAACCGTATAAGATTTATTCAGGATATCGTTATACTTGTTACTTACCCCTAAAATAAGCTTATCCTGAAAGGTATCGTAAATATACACCATGCTGGAGAAACGGTTAAGCGGAATTTGCATCCTGTTGTGGTGGTACCATTTCTGCAGCATTTTCATATGGTTTAAATCGCGCATGTCCTCTTTATAGGTATCTACAATTTTATCACCCAGGAACGGAATAAAGATAAATGCCAGCACAATGGCAGGTATAAGTATCAGTACGTAGATATTGATCTTAGGCACCCTGTAGCGGTAGGCCAAAAATAATAGCATGGCCAAACCCAGGTAGTTGGTGGTAGAAAACGTTGTGATACTGGCTACGATAAATAATATGGCAACGGCATCAAACTTAAATTTGTTTAAAAAGAAGTGGAACATCAGCGTGATCACCAGAAAACAACCAAATGCTCCAGGTTCCCAAACAAACCCGGAATTGGCCAGATCATGGAAACCTTGTGTATAAGTAAAGAAAAGCACGTTGCTGTAACCAGGAATACTATTACCCGTGGGGAAATTAAGGGTAGAGAACAGCTTGTACATGGTATCGCCGGATAGCAGCTGCAGGGCATAAAAAACAAAGGAAATAATGGTTAAGTGTGTCATCACCTTAACAACATTGGCCATCAGCTTATCTTTTAAAATAACGCACACCAAAAAGGTAAGATAAACGTATTTAAACAGAAAGATGTAATCGCTTATAAGATAATCGTTTTCCAGATCATTAAATATCACAAAACGCAGGGTAACAAATACGAGGTATATACCTGTAAATATGGCTATACCCTGTACTTCCTTTTTTTCAAATGATTTATTGATAAACGCTATAGCAAATATCAGCGCCATACAAATCCCCCAGGCAACCAGGCTTGATGAAAGGATACTAGCATTTGCAGATAACAGCAGGAATAACAGCGTTACAAAATAATTTATATCGAATACTTTAGGCTTCATTCAGTTTCAGTTAAAGTGTTTTTTAAGGTTTTGTTTTTACCGGTGGGCGATGGCGGGTTACTTATTTATGTTCTTTATCTACAGCCGAAATAAACTGTTCTATCCGGCCGAACAAATGGCTGTGCGCTTTGATCTTCGCCAGTTCCCAGTTCCACCATTTTATATTTAAAAGTTTGTCAGTTTGTTCTTTAGTGAACCTGTCTCGCAGGGGTTTTGCAGGGATACCGCCAACAATAGCATAAGGCAGAACATCTTTTGTAACAACTGCACCGGCGGCAATAATAGCCCCATCGCCAATTTTGATACCATCCGTTATGATCACGTTATTACCTATCCAAACATCATTGCCAATGGTAACAATGTACTTTTTCCCGTCATCAGCATATATATGATCATTAAACCTATTCACTTCTACAAACGTAAACCCTGCCTGCTTTGCCGTTGAAAAAAATGCAGGATGGGTAGATACAAAATCTTTTGAAGGATGCGTACCCAAACCTGTTTGGATGTTGCTGCCGATAGAGCAAAACCGGCCTATCTGCGTATGTTTAATTACCGACTGCCCGGCAATATAGGTACCCAAACCAACACTTGAGGATACCAACAGGGTTTTATCATCAATAAAATTAAGCCCTTCAAAGGTATTATTAACGTTAAAAACTACGCCTTTGCCAATCTTTACATTCTTGTTGTAGTTAACCAACCTGTAATAATTTCGCTTAAGCCAGTTCTTCATTTTATATCGTAAACATAATATATTAAAACACAATAAAGCCCTAAAGGTAGCAAGAACAGCCAAAATATTCAACTGTGCTTTATCGCTTTCGATCGCTCCTTAAGAACCAAATACACAAATTCCAAGTCACATTTGAGAACAGAAATCAAATTAGATAGCCTAAGTTATCAACTGTATATTGTTTGTGCTTTAATTAATAAACAAATTATTAATTTCCTTACGCAAGCCACATGTTAAAACGCAAAATTATATTTTAATATGATTTTGAATAAGCTAAATTACATATAAATAATTAATTATATTTGCACTAAAAGCCGCCTTTAACTATAATATTCACAACAAAGCGGCCTTGATTGTTAAATAATTGCTAATTACTTATGAAAACAATTTTAATTACAGGCGGGGCCGGCTTTATTGGCTCCTGCGTGGCAAGGCGGTTTGTAACCCAATACCCCAATTATAAAATTATAAATGTTGATGCATTAACCTATGCAGGCAACCTGGAAAACCTGGAGGACGTTGAAAACGCCCCCAACTATATATTCGAAAAAGCTGACATTCAGGACAAAGCACGCATAAGCGCCATTTTCGACCAGTACGGCGTTACCGACGTAGTTCATTTAGCTGCCGAATCGCATGTGGATAGGTCTATCCTGAGTCCGCTTGATTTTGTTTACACCAATGTAATTGGCACCGTTAGCCTGTTGGAGGTTGCCAAAGAAAAATGGAAAGGCAATTATAACGATCATTTATTCTACCATATCTCTACCGACGAGGTTTACGGTGCATTAGGTGCCGAAGGCTTATTTACCGAGGAAACCCGTTACGATCCGCATTCGCCTTACAGTGCAAGCAAGGCAGCATCAGACCATTTTGTGCGTGCTTATCACGATACTTACGGCATTAAGGTAGTAGTATCTAACTGCTCTAACAATTATGGCCCATATCATTTCCCAGAGAAGCTGATCCCATTGATGATCAATAACATCATCCATAACAAACCATTGCCGGTTTATGGTGATGGCCAGTACACCCGCGACTGGCTGTACGTTATTGACCACGCGATAGCCATAGACCTGGTGTTCCATGAAGGTAAGGTTGGCGATACCTACAACATAGGTGGTTTTAACGAGTGGAAGAACATTGACCTGGTACACTTGCTTTGCCAGCAAATGGACGAAAAACTTGGCCGCGAACCGGGCACCAGCAAACAGTTGATCACCTATGTAACAGACCGCCCCGGCCACGACAGAAGGTACGCCATAGATGCCACAAAGATCAACAAAGAGCTTGGCTGGAAACCATCTGTAACTTTTGAACAAGGCCTTTCTGCAACCATAGATTGGTTCCTGAGCAATAAAACCTGGCTGGATAATGTTACCAGCGGCGCTTACGCGAGCTATTACGATAACCAGTACGAAAACCGTTAATACCTTATCTATAATATAATTAAACCGATATAATGACCATTACCACCACGCCGCTTGAAGGCTGTATAATACTTACCCCACGAATTTTTAATGACGACCGCGGGTACTTCTTTGAATCTTACAACTCAAAAACTTTTAACGATGCCGTAGGGTACGAAGTTAACTTTGTACAGGATAACCAATCATACTCTACCAAAAATGTTTTCAGGGGCCTGCACCTGCAAAAAGGCGAACATGCACAGGCTAAGCTGGTAAGGGTAACAAAAGGCGAAGTGCTTGATGTTGCCGTTGACTTACGCAAGGCATCAGCCAGCTACGGCCAGTATTATTCAGTAAGGCTGTCTGAAAAAAACAACAAACAGTTTTTTGTACCCCGCGGGTTTGCACATGGTTTTGTAGTATTGAGCGATGTGGCCGTGTTTCAGTATAAATGCGATAATCACTATAATAAATCCTCTGAAGGCGGCCTGCATTATGCAGACCCTGATCTGAATATTGACTGGCAGGTTGATGGCAGCGAGCTTTTGGTATCTGACAAGGACCTGGTTCTGCCATTCTTAAAAGACGCCGGCGATTTAGGTTTTTAATAGTTTATAACAACATTACACATGAAAGGAATTATACTGGCAGGCGGCTCGGGCACGCGCTTATACCCTATAACCAAGGCTATAAGCAAACAGCTGATGCCTATTTATGATAAGCCGATGATCTACTACCCGCTATCGGTATTAATGCTGGCGGGCATTAGCGAGATCCTCATCATCACCACGCGCGAAGACCAGGACGGTTTTAAACGCCTGCTTGGCAATGGCAGCGAATTGGGTTGCCGTTTTGAATTTGCCGTACAGGAAGTCCCCAACGGCCTTGCGCAGGCCTTTGTAATAGGTACCGATTTTATTGGCGATGATAAAGTAGCGCTTGTGCTGGGCGATAATATCTTCTACGGATCGGGCTTTAGCACCCTGATACAAAGCTTTACCGATGTAAACGGCGCTGCCATATTTGCCTACCCAGTAGCCGACCCTGAGCGTTATGGCGTTGTTGATTTCGACAGTAACTTCAAAGCGCTTTCTATTGAAGAGAAGCCATTGAAGCCTAAATCCAACTACGCTGTACCCGGCCTTTACTTTTACGATAACCAGGTTGTACAAATAGCCAAAGAGATCCCGGCATCGCCAAGGGGCGAGTATGAGATAACGGATGTTAACAAGGTATACTTAGAAAAACAGGAACTGCACGTAGGCCTGATGGACCGTGGCACCGCCTGGCTGGATACTGGCACCTTTGATTCGCTTAGCGATGCATCTGAATTTGTGCGGGTAATAGAAAAACGCCAGGCAACAAAAATTGGTTGTATTGAAGAGGTTGCCTACCGCATGGGCTTTATCACTTATGACGAGCTGCAGGCGCTTGCTGCCAAATATATTAAAAGCGGCTACGGCAAATACCTGCAAAACATAGTAGAATAAGCTCCCCGCTTTTACACAAGAAATATTGCTATTTTATCTTTATTGTTACGCAGGCTGGTATAATAAACCGGCTTGCCATTTTTTAAAATAAGTATAAACAACTACTTTTACCATGTACCTGCAAACCCTGTAATTATTACATGAAAGCTAAAAAAGTAAAAAAATTCACACTGGTTGATAAAATTGTTTTAGGCTTAAACGTAGTAGCTGCACTGGCATTGCTATTGGGCTATCTTGCCCCATCAACAAGTCCGCTTGATAGCAGTTTCATAGCTTTGTTAGGTTTTGGCTTCCTTATATTAGTACCTGTAAACCTCGTTTTCATACTGTATTGGATCATCCGTAAGCCTATACTTCTGCTGCTTTCTGTTATCAGCATTTTAGCGGGTTACAGCGTGGCACGTTCCTATTACGGCTTAAATTCTAAACACACTATTAGCGATAAGGCTTCGCCGGATGATATCAGGATAATGCACTACAACGTGCGCTCATTTAAAGGTATTGACAGATACCAGGACCTGTTCATCCAAAAAGAAATTGAAGACCAGGTAAGCACCGCCCAGCCCGACATCCTTAACATTGTTGAGTTTGCCAAATATAAAGCAAACCGAGATTCGGTAGCAGGTGAGTTGCTGGATACTATGAAGGCGCAAAAGTATTACTTCCAGGCTTTTAAAGCCGCCAGGGGCGATTCAATCGGGAACGCTATTTTTTCTAAATATCCAATAATCAATTCGGGTTCGGTAGGTACGGCCGATAATGTTCTAAATACAAAGGCCGTATTTGTTGATGTAAAATATAAAGACAAAACCATACGGGTTTACTGTATCCACCTGGCAGCTGTAGAACTTCAGCAAAAACAAAAGAACAGGTATTTAAAAGGAAAAGTAGGCCTGGGCAGTGTTACGCCTATCTTTGATAAAGTTAGTGCCGCATTTGTACCCCGGAGCTACCAGGTTTCTCAAATTAAGCGCCATCTGGAGGATTGCCCTTACCCGTATATCTTAACAGGTGATTTTAACGATACCCCAAATTCTTACGCGGTAAATGAACTGGGTGATGGCCTGAAGAATGCTTTTATAGAAAAAGGAAGCGGTTTACAGGCAACCTATTTCAGCAAATTTCCGCTGCAGATAGATTATATTTTCACCAGCCAGCAGTTTGATATATTAAACTATACAACCTTCAATCAAAAGATCTCAGATCATAAACCTGTGATCAGTGATCTTAAGCTTGCCCGGTAAGAAGGCCAGAAGTTTATAAAAACAAAAGAGGAGCTTATCAAAAATAAGCTCCTCTTTTGTTTTTAGCCCAGAAAATTCTCAACAAAGGCATCCATCACCATATCTACATTCAAATATTTCACGGCGTAATCGCGTGCGTTGGTCCGCTTTTCTTCCAGGCGGTCATCAAGTTTAATATCCAATATCTGCTGGGTTAGCAAGTCCTGCTGTTCCTTATCCTGCGGTTCAACCACGTAGCCAAAGTTATAACCGTTAACCATATCGTACAACGATGTGCCTTTTGCTGCGGTTATAATGCTGGCACCACCAACCGCCAGTATAGTGGTAAGTTTTGATGGCATTACCAAATCACCGGCATCCGCAATTTGCAATACCAGGTGAATATCAGCCATGTTTAAAAACTCGTTAAATACATTTTTTTCCTGTACCTGCAAAAACGCAATGTTGGTTAATCCCTTGATTTGGGCTTGTTCCTGCAGTACATCGTTATACGGGCCCGATGAACAAATGATGAATTTAATATGCTCGTGGTGCAACAATTCTCCGGCGGTTACCAGTATACGTTCAAGCCGTTGCTTTACACCTACCGCGCCCGAGTACAGGTAAACAATATCATCGTGCTTATAACCCCATTTGGTTTTAAGCGCGGCCCTGTCGGGCATCGGGAAAAAGTAATTGGTATCTACCCAGTTGGGGAAGAAAACGATATCCCTGTTAACCTTGGCCTTTATCTTTCTGATCATCCCATCAGAGATGCTGCTTACATAATCAGCACTCTTCAAAATATGGTGTTCTACTTTAAATAAACCCGTAAGAACCGCTTTCTTAGAGAACAGTTTCAGGTCGCGCGCGGCCTCTATCTGCATATCCTGTATATGATACAGCAGCTTGCCCCCTTTTATTTTACGGAGCAGTAAGCCCAGGTATGCCAGGTGAAAAGGCGGGGCAATGGTTACAATAAGATCAAATTTTTGTTTGTACAACAATGTTTTAAACACCATAAAAAACTTGGTTACCCAAAAAGAAAAATCCTGTATGGCCCTTTGCTTCCCGGTTGGATCGCTGGGGATATAGGATGGGCAACGATATACGGTTAATGTAGCCTTACTTTGCTCGTTGTATATTACTTCTTTTTTATACCACAGGTTGTTATAGGGCGCTTGTACCTTCCAAAACGGGTAATACGGAAAAGTGGTAATAACGGTACAATCATGCCCGCGGCTTACAAGCCAATTCAACATTTCGCCGTTGTATTTTCCAATACCAATAGGTTCGGGGGAGAAATTATGACTTATTAAAAGTATTCTTTTCTTGTCCATCTATAAATCTTAGCCTATGGCCGGTAAACATATTTTTCTTTGGTATTAACCTTAGAATAACATTTAAATATAAGAGATTTTATGAAAATTAGGTATTAACCTTTACTTATATGAGTAATAAATAACTAAAAATTAACCGCCTTAATAAATCCTTTTTAATCAATACTTAACCTATTAAACAACTTTCATTTTTTGCCGCCAAATGCTACCTGGCAAGCAACTCTTTTGTTTTAAGCACTATAAAATATTCATATATCGATTGCATTGTTGCGTATGTAATTCCTGCGGTACCATCTAAAAAAGCCCTGCGCAGTATTACCATGTACAACCATTTAACAATTGGCCTGCCGGGCAATTTATAAAACAGCCCTTTTTGGTGGTAACGGCGTTCGGTAAAATCTTTACTAAAGAGCGCTTTTTTAAGAGAGAACTTTGCACCGGTACCAATCTGCTCTAACCGCATAGCGGCTTCCATATCAGCATAGCCCAAGTGCCTACTGAACCAAAACCTAAAGCCCTTGCTAAATGGGTAATGATCTAAAAAACCATCTATTTTCGATACCGCGCCATCGGGTATCGATAGTGGATTAACCAAGCGTTCGTAACGCATCTTCTCCGGCCTGAACAACCGTAAGTAAAATGGTGAAACCTGCGCATGCTTCAGCCAGCGGCCATTCCAGGCAAAATCACGTCGCTGTATCTCATAAGCTACGTTTATATTATTTACATCAAATAGCTGTAATGCCTTGTTCAGGCTATCTGATACACGCTCATCAGCATCTATATACAATACCCACTTATGTTTAAACGGGATATTCTTTAGCCCCCAGTTTTGATGGGCAGCCCAATTATCAAACTTGCGCTGCGTTATTTTTGCCCCGGCAGCAATAGCAATTTCTACTGTTTTATCGTCACTGTAAGAATCGTATACATGCACATCATCGCACCAGCTTACCGATGCCAAACAGCCAGGAAGGTCCTGCTCTTCATTTTTTGTGAGTATTAAAACAGATATCATCAATAGTTAAACTAAAAGGTATTAATCTACCATCACTCTCGGCTTAAGAGGCACACATGGGTGGCCGGAACATACCGTCCACTCGGGCATATCTTTCACCACTACAGACCGCGCCCCAATTACACAGCCATTGCCAATAGTTACCCCCGGGTGCACAAATGCTTCGGCAGCTATCCACACGTTATCGCCAACGTTAATTGGCTTAGTTACAAGCGGCGAGCCTGCTCGGGTATAATCATGCGTACCAGCGCAAAGGTTTACCCCCTGCGAAATAACCGCCCTGCGGCCAATTGTAATTTTACCCTGCGAATATAAGGTAGCCCCGCTGCCCACGCCGCATTCATCCTGCAGTACCAGGTTCCATGGAGCCCATATTTTTACACCGGGATACACATGCACACCTTTACCTACTTTTGCACCAAAACAACGTAAAAGAAATGATCGCCAGGAGTGGAACGGCTTGGGTGATAAGCGGAAAAAAATTAACGCTACAAATTGCCATAGTACCCTGGCCACACGGTTACTAAAAGAAAAAGACGGGCCAGTGTACGTATCCTGATTAATCATTTAACTTAAAAGAAGTAAGTAAGGAGGGCTGATGGCTGTATAAATTATTATATAAACACCAGGAGCTTTGCGTAATAATTAAATACTTTTTGTGTATAAAATTAATACCAGCGTCTTTTACTTATATACAACAATAATACAAAACTTATACAATTTTCACCAATATTATTTGCTTTTTGCAATAAAAACATACCTAATTAAAATTTTTAATAATTAAGTATTAAGTAAGAGGCTAACTTTTAACAATATAACCTACGATGGTATAAACATTAAGATTGCCGTAACACAAAACGCTATACTTAAATAAGATATATCCTATTCATAAAGCCTGTATATTTATTCTGCTATTGGGGAAGTAAGCTATTATTTGGAAGGAGATCTATGTGCTGCCAAATCCTCGTATTCGTTAAGTTAAGGGTTGTTAGTTTCCCTCAAAAATGGCTTTAATAAAATGCTTGGCTACCAATACTATATCGAAGTTCTTTTTAAATGTTTTTGTTGCGTTTTCACCCATTTCCTTTTTCCCGGCAGCAGAAAGCTTTATCCAGCTAAGTAATAATTGCTTCGTACCATCGAGGGTATCTTCGGCTATTATACCACCGCCACCTTCTTTTATTTCCTTCCAGATGTTTACCTGGCGCGATACCAATACAGCTTTGCCGCAAGCCATTGCTTCTACCACGGCTATCCCAAAATTCTCCTGATGGCTGGGTAATACAAATGCATTGCTGGTATATAAAGCGCCCCATTTTGCATTGCCGGTTAACATACCTGGGAATATAATATGTTCTTTCATCTCTGGGAACATTTCAATCTGTTGTATCAGGGCTTTTCCGTATACACTGTTTAAACCGGGGCCTGCTATAACCAGTTTATAAAACTCCTTTTTTTCGGCAATGGCTTTATTAACTATTTCTATATAAGCCCTCAGCAGAATATCAACCCCCTTTTTTTTATGTATGCGACTAAAAAACAACAGGAAAGGCTTACCTGTTACCTCCGGGCATTTCTGCTCAAAGGCAAGTTGCATATCAACCGTATACGCAGGTGGGGTAATAATGCCATACCCTACATTGATCTCCTTTTTGGGATGATAAGGGCTGAATGCCTCACGGGCAAGCTCCAATTCTGTTTGGCAGGTAAAAAATAAACCGTCGGCATCGTTTACTACTTTACTTTCTATAAATTTCCAGTAAAACCAGTTCCGCAGGGCCTTTAACTTACGATCTGGGGCACGCTGAAAGTAAGGATCTAACATCCCATGGGGCATTACATATAGCTTTGGTACAGTATGTACGTCGCTGCAAGGGTCTTCGACCTGCTTTTTTAATTCTTTTAAAGTACTCCAGCCGGCGTAGCTAGAATATAGCCACAAGCCGTTGATAACCACTACATCAAAACGCCCCATATTAGCCAGCAGCCAGGGCTTTAGCTTATCTGAATACTGCCAGGGGCCTTTTGCAGGCCCAAGGGCGTGGATGGTAAAATCATCCATGCCCAGGAACGAACTGTCGGGCGCATCAAGGCTCACCACCTCCCTGCTGATGCCGTTATGCGTCAGTTCGGGGTTAGTGTTCCGTATGCCCTGGCAGGGCCCACCGCTTGCGGGGTCCATACTTGCAATTATATGCAACAGTTTCATTTTATAGCTTGTATTTATTTTTAGTGCCTTTACCCAGTAACTCTAAAACGGCGCTTTCCACCTCGTTAACTGTTATTGACAGGATACATTTCTTTTTTTCAACTATACAGGTTTCCAACGCGCAGCCGGCACAATCCGTCTGGTGAAAAATAATCTTATGATAATCACCCCTCGGGTACCACTGCCTTGGCAGCGCCCTTGCCGAAAATACAGCCGTGCAGGCTGTGCCAACCGCGGCAGCCAGATGCATGGGGCCGCTATCGTGCCCTAAAAAAGTACGGGCCTGTTTTAATATCAGCGCCGATACCCTTGGCGATGTTTTTCCGCATAAATTTATCCCAGCCCCACCCCATGCTGCAATACATCTTTCAGATCGTTCAAACTCATCCGGGCCGCCAACCATTACTAACTGAAAGCCGGGTAACGCCGGGGTTAACCGCCTGAGTAAATTTAACCAGTTATCCTCCTCCCAATCGCAGGCCTGGCTTTTGGTGCCTATACTTGCCGCAAATATGGGCAGGCCAGATATGGGTTTAAGCATTGTATTTGCGGTTTCTAATTCCCGATCACAGAACTTAAAATTCCAATAATTATCATCACTAAGCGGGATAGGCCCAAGAGCTTTAACGCGTCGCGCCAGCCGTTTGGCTTCCCATTCGAACTCACCGGTTTCTGCATCTACAGAAAGCTCATAATCCTGCCGGATTTTTGGGAAACCGATGGTTTTTTTCACCCCGGCGGCCTTAAAAAAGCACCAGTCTCTAAATACCGTTATTTTTGTTTTTACAATGGTTTTTAAGGTTCGCACACCTGCGAGGTATACCAGCACATCTATTTTTAGCGCCCGTATTTCTTTTAAAAGGCTCAGCAGCACTTCCGGGTCGCGTGTACCTATGGGGTAAGATAATACCCTGTCAAAAAAATAGCCGCTGCTGCCTAATATACTTTCTAGTGGGGCTGCTTTGTTAACTATGGGCTTGTTGGTTAGCAGGGTAATTTCTGCATCAGGGTAAGCCTCTCTTATTTTATGAAAAACAGGTAGTACAATTACGGTATCGCCTAAACTACCCAGCCTGTATATTAAAACCTTTTGTTTTGATGTGGCCATTATCAAACAACAAATTAAGCTTTTGGCACTTCTCTATATCGCATTGCTGCAATGGTTAAGCCACCCATAATTACCCCGAAACCCAGTGCAGTAGGCTGTGCCCACTGGCCCTGTGCTACCGCCTGAAAGCTTACGCTAACCATCATCCAGGGTAACAAATTATTTAGTTTAAGCCTTATGTATGCTTCATAAGCCATTTTCACACTGAGCTGCATCCTTATAAAAATTGCAGCTAAGCCAAAAATCGCACCCATTTCGCCAATTAACCTGCCCCACTCCCCTTCTGCCAGTAAAAAACCTTCTGAACGGCCCTTTAGCAAACGCGCACCGGCGTTGGTACCCATACCTGTGCCATAGCCAAAAAACGGCAGGTTTGGGTCGTTAAAGGATTCCATTATACCGGCGCCTATACGGTTAAAAATGGTATCGTTGATCTCGCCCTCGCTTTGGCTGGCGTTATCAAAACGGGTAGTTAATACCGTAATAGCATTCTCAAAAAATGAGAACTTACTAAGCGATGCCACGATTATAAACAAGCCAATAATGGCTACCAGCATCCTGCCAAATAACCTGGGGGTACGGGAGATAGATGCTATCGCAAATGCAGTTGATAAAACTACCTGGATTAATAACCCGCGACTAATAGAAATTGGGATAGCCGCAATTAATGCTACTGTTGCACAGATAAGTAATATACGGTTCACCTGCTCCAGGTTGAGCCAGAAATAAATTACAAACACAGCTACCAGGGAAAAGAACTGCACGTTACCTGTGGTAAAAGAAAACGTACCCGGCGGCCTGAAATAACCAAGGGCGCCGCTAAAGCCCCCACCCAACGAATCGGAACCGATACCTTTATTTACAAATGAACTTTGCGGACTATAAAATTGCAGCGCGATAAGAAAAAACATGGGGACAGCTATCCAGAGTACTATTCGCCCCATCTTAAGTACGTCTTCCCTGTCAAATATCTTACCTATTAAAAATATTAGCGGGAAGTGAAAGAGCAATATCCGGAGACCATAAATAGCCACGGGCACACTCCGGTGCCCTACCAGTATTGTGGTAAAAAGCCCGCTGATGGTGATAAATATCATGGCGCTTAAATACTTGTTTGATGGCAAAAAACCATTACGCCATGCAGTAAAGATTATCCATATCGCAACAGGGTCCCTTACTATTAGTAAGGGTGTGGCCAAAGCGGGCAGTACCCATTTACGTAAGGCACCTTCAAATATCAGCAACAGGAAGTACAGCCAGATCCCCTTCTTCAGCGATTCGGTTACTGCCGCCACATCAATGTGAAGCTTAGCCAGATCGCTCATCTTGGTTAACTTGGGTCTTTCTGCAATAGCTATATTTTCATCTTCAGCCGCCATCTCTCTTTATAAATTATACATCATTAACTATTATGAATTATGGCATCAACTAATTGCTGCCCGTATACCGGCCAAGGCCTTTTTTGTGCCGTGGCCATAGCAGCACGGCCGGCGCTTTTTATTAAAGCAGGTTTTACCAGTAATTTTTCAATTGCATCCTGCAGCTTTTGGGTGCTTCCCGCACCTATTAGCCAGCCGTTCTCTTCATTGGTAATAATATCCGGCCCGGCGGTTCTGTCTGTGGTAATTACCGGCGTCCCCTGCGCCATAGCTTCGGTTATTACCAGGCCAAAACCCTCAAACAACGATGGGAATAAAAGCACATCATGCTCATGCATCAGTTTCAGCACCCCTTCGTGAGGCAGGCTGGGTATATAACGGTGTTTGGTTAAAGCTTCGTTTAATACCGCGCAATTATCTACCACTTTACTGCCTACCACGGTAAGCTCTACTTTGCTACCGAACGATTGTACTGCCGTAAAAACATCGGCGATGCCTTTTCGCTGTGATAAACCGCCAACAAAAAGCAGCTTTAGCGGCCTTGCAGCGGTAACATCTGCATAGTACCTCTCCTTAACAACCGGGGGAAAAGCGTATGGGATCACACTAACCGGTGGCAATTGCCCCGGAAAATAATCCAGCGTTTTGGCTGTAAAACTGCTTGCCACAAAAATATTATCAGCTAAACGGATCTCTTCATCCTTTCGCTGTAGTTTAGCTTCAGAATCTTTAAACCCGGTTAAGGTTGCCGCCCAATCGGGCCAGCGCTCGCGTTCTGCGCCAAGTAGTTCCCTTGCCGCCCGCCAGTAACCTATAGGCAAATCATAAATACATTTTATACCTGCCTGTTTTGCCTGTTTAAAGGATTGTACCGCCCCATCTTCATAAGCATAAATCGCATCGGGTTTATTGTTGCGGCTTAAGTGGGCTAACCTTTCGGCTACTTTTTTATCCAGGTTACGATAAACGGCATCAACACTTGCCCAGCCGGTTTCGTGCTTTACAGCACTTTTGATTCCCATGCGGGGCATTATCATCCGGCCAAGTTCCCTTATCGGGTATGATCTTATTTCTTCTGATGGAATAGGGTAACTGCGCCTTAACAGATCCTGCTTTACTTTACCCGGGAGCAGTTTTAACCATGCCGATGAAGGATCTGCCGCCACGGTCGTATCAAACTCGGTAAGCATGCCCTGGCGAGACAAAGCCGCTATGAGCGCCCGTACAAATTCATTACCCGTTGGATGCGATAGGACTACCTTCATAAATGCTTTAATAATAAGCTCAAATGCATTAAAACTTATTAAAAATAAATATACAAATTAACAAAATTGCAAAACAATACAAGTATAATCATAGATATTGTAATTGTTGCTGCAAATTATACTTATAGTTTTAACTGTGTTTAATAACCTTAATTGTTTTGCCCGCCTGCCCCTCGCTTTTTGCCGAACCCAGCAGCCATTTAAAAAAGCGCGTCCACACAGGCCGTTGCATTTCAAGCAAAATACCCAGCACACAGGCCACTACAAATACCGAAATAATAGCCTCCCATAGCTGCACCATATCATACTGCCTGAACCCGAACAATGCCCTATATAATACGATGAGCGGAAAATGCAGTACATACAACGGAAAGGTAAGATCTGCCAGTTTGCGGATCAAGTTGGCAAATTTAACTTCTGCCTTTGGCTGATCGCCTGTGGGCAAGATCCATAACGCAGCGGCAACAAAAACACCAACCACCCAATCTGTTACAAACTGGTTGGCATAATAAAGCGGCTTGTACCCAATTTTACCCGGATAAAAAGGCACATAACATACCGCTACCCAGGCAGCAAATAAACCGGCCAGTACGGCTAGCCATGCCGTTACTGTTCTTATGGCCGGCCGTGGTAAACTATATGCCGCATAACCTGCCAGCCAAACGGGCATCATCACAATAATCTTAGGGCCGGCTATTAATATTGAAGCGATGGGCAGCAGATAAGATTTCCAGCCGCCTTTTCTAAAAAACCACAATCCAAAAATGGCGTAATACCAAAACTCAAAACTTAATGACCATAACGAACCATTAAGCGGCGGCGCAGAAGAGAACAGCCAAAGCTCGTTTAAAAACAAACCGGAGAGGATATACCTAACCCAATCGTGTCCGCGCGAAAATGCGGCAAGCAAACCGGGGTTAACGGCATTAATAATAAACTGGATAACAGCGGTTATAACCAGCGCCGGAATAACTATTGAGCTAAGGCGGCCTAACCGCGCCTGCGCATATTGTAAAGCACCGCGGTTTCTGCTGATGGTGGTATGGGCAATTACGTAACCAGATAGCACAAAGAAAATAACTACCGCTGCATGCGAAGGTTCGCCGGGCTGGTCATGCGGGTGCGCCAGCGTAGGGAACCAGCGATCGAAAGCGTGGATATATAAAACGGTTAAGGCCGCGCCAATCCTCAGGGTATCCAAAAATATACTCGGATTCCCGCTGATAATACGTGGTTTAATATTTAACATATCAATTTAAAATGCATGTAATAATTTGTCGCCTGCCACAACCTGCAAGATATTAATTCTGCACCACATAATAGCTGCTCTATGCATTGCCCGCCTGCGGAATTAAAGCCTTTAGCATCACCTGCAGGTTATTTTCGCCGAAGTAGTTTTTGCGGGCCGCCTGCCATTCTGCTGCCGGCGGGTTTAACTTTGTAATTTGCTCCAATATTTTAAGCCCTTCCTTTTTATCTTTTATGCTCCACATACCGCCAAGCTTTGTTGTGGTAAGAAATTCGGCCAGTGTACTATCTGAAGGGCCATGGCCAAATATTGGCCGCGCAGCCTGTAAATAACTGCTCAGCTTGGTTGGCAGGCTGGTTTTAGAAAAGGTATGCAGCGCTTTATTCAGCGGATACATGCAATAAACAAAATCGCATTTAGCCAGCTCGGGAATTACTCTTTCCTCCGGCAGAGTATTAAAAAAGTGGATATACTCCTGCAGATCGGGGTTTACATCGCTTAGGTTAATGTGGCAGCCCCACATATTCAACTTAAATTTACGGCCCTGCTGCTGATAAAAATCCTTCAGCAGGTACATAAAAGCAAACAGGTCTTTTTTATCGTAGATAGAGCCTATGTGCCCCACTACCGCCTCTGTGTTATTAATTATTTCGTTTGATGGAAGAATAGATTCCTCGGGAAGGTATCGGTGGCAAACTTCGGCAACCCGGCCGCTCATCTCCTGGTAATAGCAGCGCATACCTGCACTGATCACATCCAATGAAAGCACGGTTTTTAAAGCGGTGACCGTTAACCTTTGCGCAGCCCCGGCCATCAGTCTATACCGTACCGACCGGGCACAGAGTGCTCCCGCCCAATCATCGTGCACAGTCATATGTACCGGCCTTGCCTGTTGGCGAAGGCTCAGTTCAGTAGCCACGCGCAACCCTTCGTTGTGCGATACTATCCAATAGCCATCGCAATCAATAGCTAAAAGTTTTTCAATAAGGCTATCTATAAAGGGGATATTACCCGTGTTCAGCATCTTACGGGTTTGCACAAAGTCTTTTACTATCTGACCGCCCATAAGTGCCTGGCCCAGGTAACCGTCCTCATAACCAGCCACAGCTTTGCTGCCGATATAACACCAGGTAATATCAAGTTGAGGCAGGTTGGCTATCAGGCTCCTTAATATTGCAGCGCCACCTCCCGCTGTTGGCGTGTGTGCAGTAAAAAGGCATATTTTTCTTTTTTCCATCAATAGTTTAATGCTGTGAAAGGGCTTGTGCAAATTTAACAGAAACCTCGTAAACGCTGTTGCTGTAAGGTATAAATCTGCTTTTTGCTATGCAATCTTCAAAATTTCCTTTTTGGTAGGCAATAACCCCTTCGGGTATCTCCGGTGCAGATACGCCTATAGGTGTCCAGGGTTTGGCTACGGAGAGTACAGGCAAACCATGTTCGCGCATGGCCGCGTACGAACCGCTTTTTGCAATTACTGCCAATGCCGTGGCCGAAACCCCCATGGTGGAATTACTCAGCACTTCGGAGATACGTTCGGGCTCTTGTTTGCCCAGTAATTCAACAGGCAAGCCTGCATTAGCCCATGCATCGGCCCAGCGTTGTTGCTCGCTGTTGCCGCGGCCCATAATGGTGAGCGTTACCGGCACATTATGTTTTTGGGCATACTGCGCGGCCTCTGCAGATAAATCGTCTATAGGCGCCCTGTCATGTATTGCCCCGAAAACTACAAACGCAATTTTATCCAGAGCCTGGTTTTCTTCCATTTGCTTTACCACAGGGATATTACCGAACAAGGGTAGTATCTCAACAGTATAGCCGAGTTTTGCAAGTAATGTTTTATACAGCCCGGTTTGTGTGTGCAAAACCTGCGGCTTTAAATTTTTAAGTAAGCCCATAATAAGCAAACGTTGCGCCTTACCCCACAACTGCAGTTTTTGGGATTCTTCTTCTGCTATGCCTACCCATAACTCGTGTAGCATAATATGCCATTTACGGCCCCTACCTAATGGCATCAGCAGCCTGCTCAACCCTACTTTTAACCCTTTGGGATGATAGCCGAACGGTACAAACTGCAAACTAACCCATCGCGGGTTAAACTCATCTATCCAGTTTTTTGCCAGGGCAAAGCGTTCTTTAATATCTATTGGGGCGGCTATACGCATAACGGGCACGTCCGTATCATCAACTTGTTGAGTGCCGTTAAATGTACTTGTTAAGTATCTTTCGTTTAAGGATACTATACCACATTTGCCCCCCTGTTTTATCAATGCGGCAGCCAGGCGGCGCGTATAATCGCCCACACCATCGTGCCCCGGCTCTAATGAGCTGCAAATAAAAATAACGCTTAAATCATTTTTTTTATCCATCGATAGAATAATCGGCAATTACACAAAATATATTTTTATAAGATACATCAGCCCCATCTCGCGATAAACAACCCTTAAATGAAAAATATTTTTAACCCTTGAAACATTTTCAATTAATAAATTGTCTTCTACATACAATTATAAAACCTGTACCAACTCGCTTTTTCAATTGTTATTTATTACAGCGCCTTAAAAAACCGACAGGTGCTTTTTTGAGTATATACATTTATAAATATGAAACCGTTTTTACACTGTCCTAAATGCAATCAGCCATATCACTATAAATTGCAGATTCCATTATTATTAACACCTGTGCTTTGGTTTACACCTATGCAAAGGCTTTTTTGCGCCAAATGCCTTACCTCGCATTACAGGTTCATGAGCAACAGGGAGGTTAGCCAATACCATATATAGCGCTTGTCATCTACTGCAACAAACGCCTGTACGATAGCTGATACCTCAGATCAGTGTTCCGCATCCTGATCAGTTTGGCAGGAACTCCACCTACAACCGCATACGGAATTACATCCTTTGTTACCACGGCCCCTGCGGCAACCACTGCACCCTTACCAACAATTACCCCCGGCATTATGACAGCGCGCGAGCCTATCCATACGTAATCTTCTACAATAACCGGCAGATTGCGCCCGGTAAAATCGGGCGAATCAGGGTCATGGTCGGCAGAAAGGATCATCACCTCCTGAGAGATGGATACATTATCTCCTATGCTGATGCTGCTTTTGTTATCCAGCCGGCATTTGCCATTGATCACCGAGTTTTTGCCAATACTGAAGCCTTCGGTACGGTCGAACGTGCAATCCATAAAAATGGCGGCATTTGCCCCTATGCTATACTTCATCACCACGCGGTAATAAAACTGACGGATACTATGGCTGGGGATGCGCGATACCCAGCGGTTGCAGATGTAGATCCTCATTTCGGAGATAGCGCGCTTCATTTTTTTTATATAACTAAGCCGTTTGCCAAAACCGCTGTTGTATGGCAGCCATATCAAACTGGTTTTTGGCCAGCACTTTTGCATTGGCAGATGTACTGCTTTTAGCTGCTATTAAATTAACAATATCCTGCGATAGTTTATCCACATCCAGTTCGCCGCAGCAAATAGCAGCATTAGCTTTGGTTAATAAGTTACAGGCCGCACTATCTGCAGGGCCATGGTACAATATTGCGCCCGATGCCCCCAGGTAGCCAACCATTTTTGTAGAGAGGCTGTACAGGTAAAAATCGGGCTTTGTAAATTTTATGGGTAGGTATAAAATAGCGCTGCTATCCAGTTCGCGTTTCAGTTCGCCATCATCTAAAGATACCCCGCGGTACTCTGTAGTAAACGAGCGGTTCTCTAAAAAAGGAATATACTGCGTACCACGAAGAATGAGTTTAAACTGGTGCCCTTCGGTCTTTAACTTATCCAGGGCATCGGCCAATACTTTAAACAGCGGGATATAATCCAGGTGCAATAAGCCTGCAAAATAAACCACCAGCGGCTCTGCGGCTGCTGTAACCGGCTCGCTAACTTCATTGGCTGCCACGCCATCGGTAACTAATTCATAAGGTGCATCACCAAAAAGGCGACTGTACTCTTTCCCCAACTCTTCGGAGATCACCAGCCTGCGGGTGGCGCGTTTCCAGTTCTCGGCGCTGTTGGCCGCCGAGCTGTAGGTAGTAGAAAAATGATCATGAAAACTCACCCAAACTTCCCGGCCTTTGCAAAACTGGTCGGTAGCCAGGGCGGCGGCAAAGGGGCCATGGTCTACCACGTGCAATACATCATATTGCAGTTTAGCAGCGGCCTTTTGTATTTTACCGGTAGTATAGTTCTTCAAAGTAAAATGCCTCAGTTTGGTTAACCAGCCGCGCAGTTTCCAGCGGGCCCATTTACGGGTAACCGGCGAAGCGTATACAATTGTCTCCAGGATATTACCCTGCCGTGGCACTAAAGGCGTTTCTTCGATCACCAGCGAGATCACATCCGCTTCGCGCCCCTTAAACAAGCGCCGCAGAATGCGGTTACCTCCCCCGTTGGAGTACAATGAAAATGGCTGATAAGTAAGCAGCTTCAAAAGATATTTATTTAAGTTTTACTATTGATGCTTAAACCCTGCCGCTTTGCGCTACTACTATCTGCCTGATGGTTTCTTCCAGCGATACGGTGATATCCCAGTTTGGATAGTGCGCGCGCATTTTATCCAGGTTAGAGATGTAGCACATATGATCGCCAATGCGGTTTTCATCTATGTAGGTGTAAACCTGCTCTTTACCGGTAAATTTCTCGGCTATTTTAAAGGCTTCCCATATCGAGCAGGAGTTATCGCGGCCACCGCCAATGTTATAAACTTCGGCGATACGCGGGGCAGCTATAAAGGCATCAATAAAACTGGCCACATCAAAAGAGTGGATGTTATCCCTAACCTGTTTACCCTTGTAACCAAAAACCTTGTATTCGCGGCTTTCTACGTTACATTTTACCAGGTAGCTTAAAAAGCCGTGCAGCTCTACACCAGAGTGGTTAGGGCCTGTTAAGCAACCACCGCGCAAGCAGCAGGTTGGGATACCAAAATAACGGCCATACTCCTGCACCATAATATCTGCTGCTACTTTAGAAGCGCCAAACAACGAGTGCTTGCTTTGATCGATAGAGAAATCCTCGGTAATACCGTTTGTAAAAGCCGGATCGGCGTAATCCCAGCGGGTTTCTTTTTCAACCAGGGCAATGGTATTTGGCCTGTCGCCGTATACTTTATTGGTAGACATGTGTGCGAAGGGTGATTCCGGGCAAACCTGGCGAACGGCTTCCAGCAGGTTTAAGGTACCTACCGCGTTTGTGTCAAAATCATCAAACGGGATAGCTGCAGCCCTATCGTGCGATGGCTGGGCGGCGGTATGCACAATGGCATCCGGCTTAATTTCTTTTAACAGGCTAAGCACGCCCTGGCGATCGCGGATATCTACCTCGTGATGGATAAATTTGGCGCCTAAGTCGGTTTGGATACGGTTCTGATTCCAGCGGGTATCACCTTGTGCACCAAAGAATACCGCACGCTGGTTGTTATCAACCCCGTGAATTTCCCAGCCAAGGCCGGCAAAATGATAACAAACTTCTGACCCTATTAAGCCGGACGAACCGGTTACCAATAATTTTTTAGGTGTTGCCATATGTTTTAAAGCAAAGGTTATTTTATGTTGTAATTTTTAATTCAATATTAAATTACCCGTATTATTTCACTACCGAGAGCCAGCGTTTGCGCATTGGCTGGTACCCCACTTCATCCACCACTAATTTTTGGGCATTTTTTAAAATTTCTGTAACGCGCTGCGGATGCTTTAGTAATTCAAATCCGTTCCTGATGTCGCTTTCATGGTTAGATGCTACGGTAATTGCAGCGTTGTTATCATTCAGATAATCTATCATTGCGGCATACGGCGGGCCAACTGCAAGTATGGGTACGCCGCAAGCTAAATACTCGCTCATTTTGGTGGCGATATTAAACTGCGACATATTACGAATTTTTTGCTGAAAACTGATAGGTAACAGTACCGCATCGTAATTTTTCATAGTTGGCAGCACCATTTCGGGCTTTACGCTACCTTCAAAATGCACACCGGGTACATTCAGTTCATCAGGCAGTTTACCTATACCGGAGTAAATATGCAGCTGCACATCTGTACCGCTTATGGCGTTTGCCACCGCTTTTAACGCATCGCGCTGCCAGGCTGCTACCGCGCCAAAGTAGCCAATCTTTAATGGTGCATCGGCTTTCACCACAAATTCGGCAGTACCGTTTACAGCTTCCGATGAACCAAATAATACGGTTGATGTTACCCCGAAACGCGCTTTATAAAACTGCTGCATTACCGGGCTTATTACAAAAACGTGTTCGGCACCTTGTAAATGGCTTGCAAATACGGCTTCCATCCCATCCGGGTATTGCCAGCTGTTATCACCATAGGCAATGAGGTGATCATCCATCACCCAGGTAATATACTTTACGGGTTTTATCTTCTTTAATGCCTCCAGGGTAAAAATAGCATTGGCTCCCTGCGGGCAGATCAACCCGGTTATTTGCTCTTTGCTTTTAAACCTTGCGGCTATCTTTTTGGCGGCACCATCGGCATGCATTTTTATCATGCCCGGCTTCTTGCTCATTTTAGCAGCCCTGGAACGGCCGATGATCTTACGGGTAAGATCGGCTTCCCATACAGATAACAGGTCGACGCTACGTTCGGCCAGTGCGCCTTTTACTGGCAGATCTGTAGCGAAACGATTTACGTGGATAAAGCTGTCGATAGCTTGCAGATCGGCACCCAAAATACGCTGCAGGGTTAAGCCGCCGCCATGTTTATCGGATACAGACATCTCTGAAAGATAAAAATCAAACTTCATCCTGGTATATCTACTTTGTTAAACTTTTAATATCAATATACTTTTCCCAAAAACTGGGGTGCTTAAACCATGCATGGCAACCCAGCGGCAACTTACCGCCGTTCATCCGCAGCGAATCTTCCAGATTATATTCAAAACTGAACTTCAGCGCGCTCATCGGGTCGGCAACGGTAAATGCCGGCACCAACTGCGGCACCACTTCCGACCATACCAGGTCCTCGTTTAAATGGAACGTTGCAAAGCTGAACGCGAAACGCCCGGTTATAAACACCTCGTATTTTTCTTTCGTCCACCCGTTCAGCAGCCTGCGCAGCCGGGATGAATGGGCCAGCGTAAGGCTGTACAACCACCAGCCTAAACGATACCGTTCCATACTTTCCAAGGCATGAATACATGCCTGCACATTGCGGATGGAAAAACCGGAATTGCAACCCTTAATAAAAGGATCGCCGGGCTTTGCCGCCCAGTAACCTTTAAAGAACGGTGCGCCTATGTAATCAAAAGCCAAAGCACTTACGCTTTCAAAATCGGCATGAAAGATATAGGCATCCAATTCGTAAGTGAGCATGTACTCATACGCGGCAAACAACCGGTAAAAGCCCAGGCTCAGCTTCATTTTATTATACTTTTCAATGGACGATAACCAATCTGCATCTACTGGTTTCAATATCAGCCCCGGGTGTATGGCGGTGTAAGCGCCGGTATCCATTCCCTGCGGATGAACCAAAAAGCAATCGTAAGCGCTTAATTGTGCCTTACAGGCCTGCAGCGAGATCACCTCGTCGGCTGTTATTGCCGGTTTATGAACCGGTATCATCACACAAATACGTTTACTTTTTCGCATATACCCATCCCGTTGCCGGTAAAAACTTATTCTATATTAAGCAGCAGCTTTAACCGCCTTATAGCGGTATATTTAAACAGCTTAACTTTTGCATTATATGTTAAAAACCTTTTGTACGAGCCCCCATCTATGGTATAAAAAGCTTGCTGCACGTTGGCTATCACCTCAGCCGTAAACTTAAAATTGGCTACGCAGAACCTTATATATTTACTAAGCAGATATGCCCTAAACTGCTGTAAATTCAACAGACCTTCACGTTTCAGGATCTGCAGGATCTGCAGTTCCTCCAAGTAATTATTACCCGAGCGGTACATGCCGCCGCTTACGTCCTTATCATGATTGCGGAAATAATTCAGCACCCTGCCGGAGATAAATACATCACCCTGCCGGGCCATTTCTATATAAAACAGCCAATCGCCGCTGAGCTTAAACGTGGTAAACTCCGGCGACAGGTTATTATAGCACTCTTTTTTAAATACAGCCATGCTGGCGTTCCAGATGGTGCATTCGTTAACCAGGTAATTCAGGACATAATCGCTCCCTTTAACACACTCGCCCAGTTTATTATGAGTGGAAGTGCGCTGGATGATTTCGCCCCTCACCACGTAGGTTTGCGCATAAGCAATCACACTTGTTGGATTTTTGCGGACACCGTTCATCAAAACCTCCAATAAGGTGGTTTCGCACCAGTCGTCGCTTTCGGCCATCCAGATGTATTTGCCCTGTGCCAGTTCGATGCCCTTTTTCCATTGCTTAAAGGTGGTACCACTGTTTACCTCGTTAAAAATAATGTGGCTGATCTTCGGGTGGCCACGGTATTCTTCAATAACTTCTTTACTGTTATCTGCAGAGCGATCATCCAATATGATCAACTCGTAATCCTGATAAGTTTGCGCCAATACCGAATCTATCCGCTGCTTTAAATAAGGCGCATGATTATAATTTGGTATGATGACAGAAACCTCAGGCATCTTTTAAAATTTTAGCGGTTTGCTCTAAATATTGAGTACCCCATTTAGCGTCGGGCTCCAGGTGATTGCCTTCGGCCCATTCGTTCCAGGCGTTGATGAATATAAAGGTATCCTTGCCCTTGTAATCATCAGCAATATGCTTTAACCAGCGGCCGTACTCCTGTGGTGTAGAATCAGTAAAGATCACCGCGTTTTTGGTACGCCTTGCCGAGTTGTCCCAGCCTGGAGTAATGCCAGGGTAATGATTTGGTTTACTGCTGTTGCTTTCGGCCACCATTTTATCCACGTATTCTGGGTAGGAGAACACGCTGTTTATAAAATCGTAAGAGTTGCTGTTACCCAGCTTGTTCTTTAGTTTGCTTTTGAACGAGAATTTGCGGTAAACCGGCAGGTTAAACATGCGCGGCTGAAAATCTACCGAGCAATCAAAGCCTGCGTTTTCCATTTCGTCGCCATTTACTTTAAAGGTTTTCATGTAGCCAATGTACAGCTCTACGCCCTGTTTTGCAGCTTCTGCACGCCAGGTGGCCAGCGTTTGCTTCATATCCGGAAACAACGACGGGCGGTAAATCACAAAAAATGGTTTGCCGTTTACTTTGATGTAGCGCTCGTCCTTAAAAAAGGTGCTCAATAAAAATTGAATATGCTCTACATCATCTTCCAGACTATGCTTTTGTTCCATCAGGATCTCCTGATCCTGGCCATCCCACCGGCGTGACCAGTTTTCGTTGGCCCAGCACAGCATAAACGGAAAATCGGGCTTTTTTGATTGCAGGATAGCATCAAGCGGAGTATCCATCAAACGTTTGCCGTTAAACCAGTAATGGTAATAGCAAAAGCCATGGATGCCGTATTGCTTAGCCATTTCGGCCTGGGCAATGCGGGCTTCCTCTAAACGGAGGTCGTAATAACCCAGGTCGGCAGGCAGGTGCGGCTGGTAGTGGCCCTCAAATAAAGGTTTTGCTTTGGCAACATTTGTCCACTCGGTAAAACCCTTACCCCACCACTCATCGTTTTCGGGGAAGGGATGAAACTGCGGAAGATGTATTGCAATTGCTTTCATAACTATATTATCCGGCAAGCGGGTTGCTGCCCCGTTTCTCGCCTCTAATGGTTCTAATTATACTTTTTTTACCAAGCGTAAGCTGTTCTATAATTTTATAATAGGCACCGCCCATAAAGCGCTTTTTAAACATGTATAGCCTGTCTTCAGGGGTAAGGTAATCGCGGATAAATTCCTTAGCCGCCTTTTTATCTTCGCCCTCAGCAAGCAGGTAATTTAAAATATCAAGGCCAGAGATGCGGTGCACCCTATCAATATTGCGCCATTGATCTAAAAAAGCCAGGCGTACCTCAGCTTTATTCTTTAATAATTTACTGGTTCCCATCCACCAGTAATAAAAATTGCCTAATGCATAGTTACTGCTACCTAAAGTAGCTATAACTATTTGATGTTTTGACACATACATAAGCTTATCCTGTTCAAATTCATTTATCAGATACGGCATAAGCGGAAATGAATTAACAATATTGCGATAAGCCTTTATCATATCTTTCTGAAAAAGCGCTGTTCTGAAAATATTGCAGGGTAAAAAACTGCTGAATTTAAAGTATGGATAGCCCTGTGCTACCAACTTGCGCGGGGTAGTGGTTACCCCGGCAAACCTTTCCCAATGCTCATCCGGGTGGGCCCCCACATGCAGCAGGTCAACCTCACCTTTTTCAATCACTTCAAGCACTTTATCAAAATGGCTGAGATCAATGATATCATCGTCGCAAAGCACCCATGTGTACTCGCCCTCGCTTAATTCTGCGGCACGCATCATATTGGCATCGCCGCCAATATTTATCTTATTAGATATTACCTTTAAGTTAGGCAAGCTACCGTAAAAACTTTCGGCCACTGCAACAGTGTCATCAGCAGAACAGTTATCAACTACCGTAATATGATAATTGCACAGCATTGATCCGCTTAAAACGTCTAATACTTGTTTTAAGCAGGCCGACCTGTTGTATGTTATCACGGCGATTGCTAATTTCATTTCACAGCGTTTAAGCTAAAGGGGGTGGTTAAAATGTACTTGTATAATACCGGCATATGTTACCGGCCGGTATCGGCATATTATTATAAACCCGGAAGAGCTACGGTTTCCCACGAAAGCTTAGGACGAACAAGGCCCGCCCATTCCCCAGTATATTCTTTGCGCATTTCGCCGGTTTCTATCATGGTAAATGAAAGTACATTTTCACTTACGGCCATATCAGAAGCATCCGGAGGCACTAAAAAGGCATTCAACTTATAATTTTTATCGTTAAGCAAGCTTGCCGGGATCACACAAACAGACTTGTATCTCCCTTTTTGCAGTGCTTTACCATAGTACTCATCGGTACCGGTATTGGCAGATGGTGCACTAAAGGTGGCAAAAATGCAAGTATCCAAATTATCAAGCAGGTGAATGCTTGGGGTTATCGGGGTGCCATCTTCGTACACATAGTATTCCACTTCTACAACTACATCTTCATTTATGGCAAAATCTGTAGTGATACCCTTAGTTCGTGATATTAACCTTAAGGCATAAAAACCTGCTTTGGTAGATGCGCGCGTAACAATAATATCTTCGCTCTTTACCTCCCCTTCGTTATTTTCTCCTGTGCGGATGTATTTATCAATTACAACACCTGTATAATCCATAGTTTGCAATTGCCCGTGTTTCAGCAAAATTGATTTAGAACACAGGTTGCTGATAGCGGCCATATTATGGCTTACAAACAATACTGTGCGCCCTTCGCCTTTACTTACCTGGCTCATTTTACCGAGGCATTTTTTCTGAAACTCGGCATCACCTACGGCCAACACCTCATCCACAATAAGGATCTCACTTTCCAGGTGAGCAGCTACGGCAAACGCCAGGCGCACATACATCCCGCTGGAGTAACGTTTTACAGGCGTATCTATATAGCGTTCTACACCGGCAAAATCAACAATGGCATCAAAATGCTTCTTAATTTCGTGCTTGCGCATCCCCAGGATGGCGCCGTTTAAGAAAATATTCTCACGGCCCGTAAGTTCGGGGTGAAACCCGGTACCTACTTCCAGCAAACTGGCTACACGGCCTTTTATTTTAACAGAACCGGCAGACGGTACGGTAACCCGGCTAAGTACTTTAAGCAGGGTACTTTTACCGGCGCCGTTACGCCCAATAACACCTACTGCATCGCCTTTGTTAATTTCAAAGTTGATATCTCTCAGGCTCCATACCACATCGCTTGTGCCCGCGGTTGCGCGGTCGTTAGCTTCACCAATTTTTAGGAACGGGTCTTCTTTGCCCCGAAGCAACGCCCATTTGCGTTCAATATCGCGGCTGAGGGTACCGGTACCAAAATCGCCCAACTGGTACGCTTTAGACAGATCTTCAACTTTTATAGCAATATCACCCATGGTATAAATTCAACAGTTGTATTAAACAGTATCAACAAAATCTTTTTCTACCTTATTAAATATAATAAGCCCCAGTATAAAGAAAACAACACTGGCAATAAGGCTATAGGCAAATGCACCAGGGTAAAACTGGCCGCTTCCTGTAAAACCGTATCTAAAGGTTTCTATAAGACCACTCATAGGGTTAAGTGCAATAACACCATGATACTTGCCCAAAGCAGTAGATAGCGGATAGATAACCGGTGTAGCATACATTAACAACTGCATGCCAAAGGTTACTACAAAAGCCAGATCGCGGTACTTAGTAGTAAGTGCCGTTATAATAAGCCCTAAGCCCAAACCCAGCAGTGCCATTGCCGCCATTATAACCGGGAATAACAATATAAACCAATTTGGTTTAACCGGATGAGGATCATTAAAAAAATAATACTTAACCAGGTAAAAGCCAAATAATATGATAAATAGTAAAAATTGCACACCAAACTTAACCAGGTTAGATACCACAATACTTAGCGGCATTATCAGACGTGGGAAATAAACCTTGCCAAATATATTGGCGTTGTCTCTAAAAACGGTTGATGTTTTGGTTAAGCAATCAGCAAAGTAATTCCATGCAATGGTACCGGCCATATAAAACAAGGGCTGCGGTGCGCTGCCTGTATCTATTTTGGCCAGGTTACCAAATATAAAAGTGAAAACAATGGTGGTAAATATAGGCTGGATAAAAAACCACAGCGGGCCAAGTACGGTTTGTTTGTAAAAAGACACAAAATCGCGCCTTACTAAAAGCCAGAGCAAATCGCGGTAATTCCAAACATCCCTTAAGTGAAGATTAAAGACAGTATCGTGGGGTTTAATTTCTAAATCCCATTCCTGCTGCGCATTATCTATCGCCATAATAATTTTATATTATTTAAGATCCGGCTTAGCCGCAGCACGCGACTAATTACACGGAAAGTTATTTTTTATTTGATTTTTTCAAGATCGAGCCAATCACGCCCGCTAAGCCTTTTTTCTGAGGGGCATCTTCCTGCGTATACCCATAGCCGTAACCATAGCCATAACCGTAGCCATAGCCGTAACCATAGCCGTAACCATAACCTGCGCCATAGCCGGCACCGTATCTGCCTAATATACCACGTAATTTTAAACCGTTAAATATGATGTTAACATGGTTCAATTCGTTGTTAACGTATATATGGTCAATTAAATTGAGGTAGTATTTAGGTGTATATTTATGGCGTACCATGTATAAACAGGCATCAACATACTTGTTAAGTATTTTGGCATCGGTTACCAAACCAATTGGAGGCGAATCTATCAGGATGTAATCAAACTCTGCCTTAAGCTTTTCCATCAGTACATCAAGCCTGCCGTTCAGCATAAGTTCGGTTGGGTTTGGCGGTATGGTACCTGCAGGTAAAATTACCAGGCCGGGGATATTTCGATCATCCATTGGTAAAGCAATTTCCTCGTAAGTTGCCAAACCTGCCATATAGTTACTTATGCCCAGTTCCTGGCTTATATCCAGCATCTTACTGATCTTAGGCTTACGTAAGTCAAACTCCAGGATCGCTACTTTTTTACCTGTTAAGGCCAAGCTGATGGCAAGGTTAATAGCCGTAAAACTTTTTCCTTCACCGGATATAGATGAAGTTACCAGTACTGTTTTCTTTTCGCCCTGTATGCCAATAAAGTTAAGCGATGTACGCAGCGCCCTAAACTGCTCTGCAATAACGGTACGGCTGCCATCCTTAATTACGATGGTTTCGCCGCTGTCATCATGTAAAATTTCGGCAAGTACGGTAGCGTCGGTTTTACGCTCAATTTCTGATCTGAAAAGAACCTCCTGATTATATTGCTCGCGCAGTAACACAAACAGCACGCCTATAATAACCCCAATACATAAACCTACCAGGTAAATATTAAGCGGGATAGGTTTTATAGGTGTACCCTTGCTTTCGGCGTAGTTGATAATGCGGCTATCAGCAACAGCAGCGGCACGCGAAAGGGCAACTTCCTCGCGCTTGGTAAGCAATAAGGTATAAATGTTATTTTTTATAGATTGTTGCCGGCCTATCTCTAAAAACCTACGCTCTTTTTGAGGTACTGCCCTTAATTGCGATGAGTTTTTACGCGCTTCGCCTTCCAGCCTGCCTTTTGTGATAAGCAAGTTTTGACGCAGTGCGGTTAAGTTTTCTAATAAACCGGGTTTAATTTGGTTTACACGCTCTTGCAGGGCAATTACCGGCGGCGAATTTTCGCCTGCGGTTTGCTTAAGGTTGTTCAATTCCAGTTCGGCGGTATACAATTTATCCAGCAGTTGCAATAATATCGGGTCGGTAATACCTAACGTAGAAGGCACGGTACCATAGTTTTTACCTTTGTTTACTATGTAGCGTTCTATCTGGTCCAACACGTCAAGCTGTATTTGTAAAGCAGCCAGCTTTTCGTCATTTGCCTGAGCGTTGGCCATGTAAGCTTTACCTTCAGTAGAAAGATCAACTATTCCTTCTTTCTTACGATAGTCTTCCATCGTGTCTTCCACACCTGATAGTTCTTTAGTAACCAGCAGCAACCGCTCGTTAATAAACTCAAGTGTATTTGCGGCCGTTAAGTTTTTCTCGTAGATGCCTGTATTGTTGTAAACCTTTACAAGGTTATTCAATATATCCTCTGCACGGATAGGTACCTGATCTGATAATTTCAAAGCGATAAGCGACGACTGGCGCACCGGTGATGTTACAGCCAAAGCGCTCTGGAGATTCTTTGCTGCCGATTTAATGGTACGGATCTGCAGATAAAACTCACCTTTAATAACCTGGTTAGGCGCTTCTTTTTCCTGCTTAATAGGCTTTATAACAAAATCTCCGTATGGTGTGCGCACAGGCGTACCTAAAGCATAGTGCTTGCCGGATATAGTTATATAATTTTTAGATGGCAGGTATTCAAACGAAATAGGAAGATTGGCCGAATTTTTAAGATCATCGGGGTTTAGGGCTATAAACTTTACCGGGTTTGGATAGATAAGAATATCCCTAAAGGTGCCTTTACTGTAAACCTGCGCGTAAAGGCCAAGGTCCCTTACCACCTGCTCCATGATGATACGCGATTTTAAAACCTCAATTTCGTTATCAACAACTTTGGAGCCATTAGAAACGCCTAATGCTTCTAATACGCTTGCGCCATCGTTACCGCCCCGTTGGTCTTTAAGTAAAATGGTGGCATTGGCCTCGTAAATTGGCGTTTGATAGTGAATATAAAAATAACTTAACAACAGGGAAATTACTATGGTAAATACAAATATTGGCCAAAAGGGCAAGTATCTGAAAGCGATAGCACCTATAGCATTCTTTTGGGTTGTAGCCTCAAATGGGTTGGTAACATTAGTAGCCTGAGCGGTATTTTTCATCAACAGAAAAAATTACTTAATAAATTGTATATAAACAACCAGCAATACCGAGAACAAGCTGAATGCATATGGTATTAACTGTGTGCTCCTGTCAGAAGAAGCTGCCCTTGCTTTGTTAGGCTCTACATAAACTATATCCTGGTTTTGCAGATTGTAGATCTCCTTATCAAACAACTGGCTGTTATTTAAGCTAAAGCGCTTATATATTCTTTTCCCGTCTACTTCTCTTATTAGCAGCACATTATCGCGTTTTCCATAAGGTGTAAGATCGCCGGCTGTGCCTATTGCCTCCGGCAGGGTAATACGTTCGTTTGGTACAGGTACAACACCCGGGTGGTTCACCTCACCAAGTATGGTTACCTTGTAATTTATTATCCTTACGTTAACTATAGGGTCACGTGCTATTTTTTTGTTTATGAGCACCTCTGTAATTGCTGTTGCCAACTGTATTTTAGTTAAGCCCTCTGCTTTTACGGTGCCTACTAAAGGCAATTTAATAATACCGGTTTCATCAACCAGGTAGCCGTTAAGCGAGCCTGCACCCGAGCCCGAGTTTAAAGCTGTAGGCGTATTTAATATACGGGTGGTGGTTTCGTCTGGTGTTGAGATGTTTATCTGCAGTACATCGCTTACGTTAATTTTTGTTTCAAGCTTTTGTACATCTATCTGCGATGTGCTGTCTTTTGTAATATTATTAAAGTAGGCTAGCCTGCGTGAACTGATACATGAATTTAATGACGCCAAAGCCATAAAGGCTAACAAAATGGTGAAGAGTGAATAGGTAGATTTTTTCATAAATTTAACACCAGCGTAGTTGCCATTTTAATTGGACGAAATGGTAGTTATTTGCAAACTTAAAAATTATTGAGCAATATTATTTTACTTTTTTAATACAATCGTCTTATTTTCTAAAAATAATAAAATTTATCCAAATTCTATTTTATTAATAATGAATTTATTAAACACACAAATACGGCCATGTTTGTTACTAGTTATCATACCGCAACCGCCCGCTTACCTGCAAAATTTTTAACTATAGATTTAACCTTGTTCCTAAACAATCTTAACCTTCGGTTAAAATAATATGCCTTCCCTAATACATAATTGGTTAGGTGTTCAAACGTGCTTTTTGTAGTTACGTGCAGGGGTATCAATGTTTTTGTTACGTATCCCTGAAAGTGCATGGTATAAAACCTTGCATACACCGGCTGGCCGGTATTGCCGGCTACTTGCGCATACAAGCCATCGGCCATGCGGATCATCTTTTTTATACCGGTGCCTGGCGTAAGCACATAATGATTTTTGCAGCCGTTGAACGGTGCGCTAAGATTAAAATCAATGTTAATACCCTTATCTTCCAGTGAGAGTAAATTGAGCGCCGAAGGTTTATTTTCGGTTCTGAAAACATCCAGCAGTATCATGTCTGATACGTTTCTGTTATCTAAAAACTTGCCGGCAAGGGTATCTTTCAGCAAAACGTCAAAAGCCTCTTTATCGGTATACTTGGCGTTTATAAAATTGCAGAAATCGGTAAGCAGTTTGTTGCTCCAGAAAGATGTATGCGCCGATGTTACGCTGCCCTCTTCGCGCTCGAAGAACATCATGGTGCCTTCGTATTTATCTTTTATATGATTGCGAAAGATTGGTTTAAGATCCTGCAGGATCAAAACGTCGCAATCGGCATGTACAAAATTAGGGATACCGAGGTCCAGCGCCAGCTCGTTCATAATAAACCACCTGTCGAAACAGGTTTTCTCAAAAAAATATTTATTAGTAGAGTGGTGCTGGTATAGTTTGTCAAAAGGCCTTTCTACTTTTGTGTAAGGCGTAATATCTATACAAGTATAATCCTGGTACAGGTGAAAATTGGTATCGGTAAGTACGTAAACGTTATCGCGGCCGTTGGATAAGGCGGCCTGCTGCAGTATCTTGTCAAAAAACAAACTGGTATTACTGCCCATCTGTAAAAAGAAAACAGGCAACTCAGGTTGTTTTAAATTAGCAGGGTGTGCTATACTTGCAGTAGTCATTTAGCAAATTTGTGAACAAAAATAGCATTTACAGCCATTATAGCAAGATTTTAAAGACGTGTAGAGAAATTTGATATACGTTTATTTATTGAATGATTAAAATAAACAATTATTACTGCACAAAAAGATTAAGATTTTTTTAGGTTTGATAAAGATGCCGCGCCAGCAAGGCGCAGCCGGTTACTAATTACTACCGCATGCACTGGTACGAAGAGGATATAAAACAACTCGAAAAAAGGGCTTTACCGCAAGGTTACGTGCCCGAAACGATTTTTTACGGCAGCTCATCTATACGGATGTGGGCCAGCCTTTATGATGATCTTAAAGAATTAAAACCACTTAACCTGGGGTTTGGCGGTTCAACCCTGGAAGCCTGCGTATGGTTTTTTGACCGGGTAATGCAGCCTTACAATCCTAAAAGGTTAATTGTATACGCCGGTGATAACGACCTTGGCGACGGCCGTAACCCCGAACAGGTATTAACATATTTTAAGCAGCTGGCCGCGCTGGTTCAGCAGCGCTTTGGCGATATCCCCTGCTACTTTATATCCTTAAAGCCAAGCATTGCCCGGTATCTTATTATAGATAAGTTTAAACACGCAAACAGCCTCATCGAAAACGAAATTTTAAAAACACAGAACAACTGGCAGTTTATTGATGTTTTTAAATATATGGTAGATGAAATGGGGCATCCTAAAAAGGAATATTACCAGGCCGACGGCCTGCACCTTACACCGGCAGGATATGAATTGTGGAAAGAAGTAATTGAAGGTTATATTACTGTGAATCATTAACCATTTGTTTAAGTTAAAGTAACATGCAGAACGGATATTTCCGGCGGAAGAGCTATGAATAAATGAACAGGGAATATCACAAATGGCACAGCAAAAAGCTGCAGCGCGACATGGAGCTTTTGGTGTTTGGCCATGCCGGCCGCGCTGTACTTATGTTCCCTACCCGCATGGCGCGTTTTTATGATTATGAAAACTGGGGCATTGTAGATGCCCTGCAGCATAAAATAAACAATGGCGAACTGCAGCTTTTTTGTGTAGACAGCATTGATGCAGAAAGTTTTTACAATACCAGCATAGCTCCTGCCCAGCGAATAAACCGCCACCTGCAGTACGAGCAATATATTTTGCAGGAGGTTTTACCCCTGATGCACCAGGAAAACAAGGGTGACTACTTTGAAGTGGCGGGCTGCAGCATGGGCGCCTACCATGCCTTAAATATGGCGCTAAAGTACCCGCAGCTGTTTAACAAAGTGGTTTGCATGAGCGGCCGGTACGATCTTACCCAGCATGTAACCGACTTTAAAGACCTGTTTGACGGGTACCACAACGAGGACATTTATTTTAACATGCCCCGCCAATATATTGCCAACCTTACCGACGATGCCGTTTTAAACAGCATTAGTAACTTGAGCATTATAATGGCCGTTGGCGAAACCGACCCGTTTTTACCCAACAACCGCGAGGTGAGCCAACTACTGCATAATAAAGACATTAACCATGACCTTTTTATCTGGAGCAACTACGCCCACCGCCCAATGTATTGGAAACAGATGGTACAGCTATATCTTTAGCCGACATTTACAGTGGCAGCGTGAACCAGAACGTACTGCCCTTGCCTATCTCGCTATCAACCCCTATCTCACCGCCGTGTCTTTTAATAATTTCCGAGCAGATGTACAGCCCCAGGCCAAGCCCTGAGTATGAAAGCCCCGAATGATCTGCACGATAATACCTGTCAAACAAATAAGGCTGATTCTCTTTGGCTATGCCCGGCCCCTTATCCTTCACCGCAATTTTGGCGTAACCATCCAGTTTTTCTATTACTAAATAGATCTCTTTTGAATCGGGCGAGTATTTTACGGCGTTGTTTACAAAATTTACCACTACCTGATCTATGCGGTGCTCGTCGGCAAATACCTGTAGCTGCTCATCGCCTTGCAGTACCAACTGGTGTTTGCCAGCCATTCGAATATGGTTGCAGCAGCCATTCAGCATCTCTGCAATGGTAAAAGTTGTTTTATCCAGATCGAGATACCCATCTGTTAATCGGTTTACGTTTAGCAAATCTTCTACCAGCACGCTCATTTTCTCCATGCTTTTGTTAGATTGCTCTATCAGCCTGATGTGCATAGGCGAGTTTGGCCTGTCCTTAATTAAATTGAGCAGTTGCAGCGATGCCTTTAAACTGGTAATAGGCGTTTTTAATTCGTGGCTGGCAATGCTAAGGAAATCATCCTTCCGCTGTTCCAGCAGGCGCTGCTCGGTAATATCGGTGTTGGTACCAAACCAGCTGATCACCGCCCCGTCTTCGTTTTTTGCAGGGACCGCCCTCGACAAGAACCAGCGGTATTCGCCCTCGGCGCTTCGCAGTGGGAAGGTATCCTCCCACAAAACGCCCTTACTTATATCGTGGTTATATTTTTCTACCACCCTATCTACATGATCTGGGTGCTGGGCGTTTACCCAGCCCGAGCCTTTCATTTCGTCCAACGTGGTGCCGGTATAATCAAACCAGCGTTTATTGTACCAAAATATATAGCCGTTTCCATCGGCCATCCAGGCAAGCTGGGCAATATTATCGGCAATCAGCCGGAAACGTTCTTCTGCTTCCTCCAGTTGTTTGCGGGCTGCTACCTGTGCGGTAATGTCGCTGGTCATACCCACCATCCGGTCGGCCTTACCCTCGTCATTATACCTTGCCCTCCCGTATGCACTTATCCAATGTAAAGAACCATCGCGCCATTTAACCTGGTATTCAGCATGGTAAACGGTATGATTATCCTGAGCCGCTTTTACCTGTTTCCTTATTTTTTCATGGTATTCAGGCAACATGGTGTTAAACAGATCAGTATAATTAAACTTTTCATGTTCAGCAAAGCCAAAGTTTTTCTTAAACTGTGGGGTGCTGGTCATGTTACCTGTAGCAATATCAACTTCGGTAGAGCCCAAGGCGCTCGCATCCAGGGCTATCTGTAAACGCTGGTTGGTTTCATCAACTGCTTTGCGTGCATCCACCTGCTCGGTTACGTTGGTTGCTACCACCATAACTTCGGCCGTGGCACCATCCTTACCTTTAATTGGCTGGTAAACAAAATTCACGTACAAGTCTGTCAATATGCCGTCGTAATCCAGCGTAATTTTGGCTTCATTACCATAGTATGGTTTGCCAGTGGTAAATACATCATCCAATATCTGAAAGAACGGCTGGCCTTCCAGCTCAGGCAAAGCCGCATGAATGGGTTTCCCTACCACCGAACGGTCTTTCCCCCAGATCTTCAGGATGGCATCATTCACACAATCTATCACCAATTCGCAGCCCTTCATAGTAGCAATTGCCACCGGCGCCTGTTCTATCATGTTACGTAAACGGCCCTCGCTTTCGCTCAGTTCGTTATTAACATCTATCAGGTACTGGCGCGATAAGCTCAGCTCTTCGTTAGATGAAGTAAGCTCTTCGTTAATAACCGCAAGTTCCTCGTTCATTTCCAGCTCTGTTTGCCGCGCTAATACCCGCTCGGTAACATCAGTAGCTATCGCCATAACGCCGGTAACTTTGCCATCGTCGTCTTTTAGCGGTTTATAGGTGGCATCAAAATACCGTTCTTCAGCTACGCCATTACGGTAAACGGGCGCCTTAATAGCTACACCAATTTGTTCTGTGCCGGTTTCTAAAATCCCATTTAACGTTCCTACAAAAGCATTATCGGCAATTTCGGGCCGGGCGGTTAACAATGGCTTACCAATTATTTCAACCGAACGCCCCCATAATTGCAGCATGGCATCGTTAGCCTGCTCAATAATAAGTTCCGGACCACTATATATAGCTATGGCTACCGGTGCCTGGCTCACCAGCCTGCGGAAACGGTTCTCACTCTCAAAAAGCTTTTGATTGGAGTTTTCCAGCTGGATCACTTTGCGGCGCAGTTCCAGTTTATCTACAACGTGATTGGCCACCGCCATCAGCGCGTTTATCTGGGCTTCGGTAAGTTCGCGTACCTCGGTGTCTATTACGCAGAGCGAGCCTAAGGCAAAACCTTCTTTATTTATCAGCGGCACACCCGCGTAAAAGGCAATATGCGGGTCGCCGGTAACCAGTGGGTTAGTGGCAAAGCGCTCATCCTTACCGGCATCATTAACCACCAAAAAAGGCGCAGGCGAAGCTATAGCATGCGCGCAAAACGAATAAGATTTTGGTGTTTGGGTTACCTCGGTACCCTTGTGCGATTTAAACCATTGCCTGTCGGTATCTACCAGGCTAACCAGGGCAACAGGCGTTTGGCAAATAAAGGAAGCCAGTTCGGTAAGATCGTCGAAGTCCTTTTCTTCGGCAGTATCTAAAATATGGTAGGAATGCAAAGCCGCAATACGTTCCGCCTCGTTGGGCAATATTGGTACTTCCGAAGGCGAACCAGGCGCCCCGTGTGCATTTTTGGTCATCTATAGTAATTAAGGGATCGAAAAAACAGTTTAAAGATATAAAATTAAGTGAAACGAAAAGCCATTGTGGATTTTTATTAAAGTTATCTTTGGATGCTGAATCACAAACAATGCACAAAAAGAACGGATCTATTCCTGTAAATACCATGGCTGATAGTTTTGGCGCAGGCATTTCCATTGAAAGGGTTTTCCTTAAAGATCTGCTCAACCCGGAAAACATTACTTCAGCCGCCCCGGAAGATGGGAAACAATCGCACCGGCACGATGGCCATTCCTTCTTTTTGCTGGAGAGTGGTAGTGTTTCTATTGAAATTGATTTTCAAAAGTATATGATCATTCCTCAGTCCGTCATTTACATCCACCCTAACCAGGTACACCGTACCATCGCGTCTGATGATGTAACGGTTAGCTGCTGGTCGGTTACCAATGAAAACCTGAATCCCGAATATCTTAAATTACTGGAGGGCATCACACCCGCCAAACCCATAGTGTTGCAGCAGGAAACATTTGCAATGCTATCTGATGCGGTAACTCTTTTTATCAAATTTGCTGCGCTAAAAAACGACAAGCTCCACCATTCGTTCCTGAAAGACAGCTGTAACGCCCTGATCGCCTTAGCCATATCGCAGTATTTAGCGGTAGCTAAACCAACTGACAAACTTTCACGGTTCGAGATCGTGTACAGATCCTTTCGGGAATTGCTGGAACGCCATTATACAACCGCCAAACGCCCGGCAGATTACGCCCAAAAACTAAACCTATCTACTCCTTACCTCAACGAATGCGTTAAAAACGTAACCGGCTTTTCCGTTTCCTATTACATTCAGCAGCGGATAATTTTAGAAGCAAAGCGCCTGCTTTTCCATTCCGATAAATCGGTGAAAGAAATTGCTGCATTACTGGGGTATGATGATTACCCATATTTTTCGCGCCTGTTTACCAAAGTTACAGGTATAACGGCCTTAGCATTTCGCAGCAAAAACCTCGATTGATCCAATACTTACTTGGTATAGGCATTTTTTAGCCTTATTGTACAATGTTCCTTTGCACTGTTAATTAAACACGCATAAAATGGAATTATTTAAAGATAAAAAAGTAGTTATTTCGGGCGCAAGTATAGCCGGGCTTTCCGCCGCATACTGGATGAACAAATTAGGTTACAACGTAACGGTTGTTGAAATGGCAGGCGCCCCCCGTACCGCCGGCGCGGCAGTTGACATTCGCGGAGATACCGTTGGCATTACCAAACGCATGGGGATTTTTGAGCAGTTGAAAGCAAACAGGCTGAACGTGGAACTGATTGAATTTAAAAACGCTGACGACGTAACAGAAGGATCGATACGGATAACAGAGGACGGCGCGGATATCACAGATGACGAAATTGAAATTGAACGGGATAAGTTTATAGGCATCTTATTCAACAACCTCAAAAATGGTGTTGAGTTTATTTTTAATAACAGCATTACAGCGTTAGAAGAAACAAAAGACGATATCAAAGTAACGTTTAAGGATGGTAAGCAATGTATATACGACCTGGTTTTGGGTTGCGACGGCATGCACTCGGGTATAAGAAGGCTTTGGTTTGGCCACGAAGCAGAGTATGCTCATTTTCTGGAAGCCTATTTTTCCATCACCGTTGCCAACAAACTATTAATTAAACAAAAAACGATGCAGGCATATAACGTGCCGGGCAAAGGCATTATGCTTAATGCCTACAATAATAAAACCGACATTATCTTCTGTTTTGTTTCAGAAAGTGAGATCCCTTATGATTACCGTGATACTGCAAAGCAAAGACAAATTATATTGGACCAGTTTGCCGGGCAAAGCTGGCGAACCGCCGAATTATTGAAAGAGCTGCAGCACGCTGATAACTTTTACTTTGATAAATTCTGCCAGATAAAAATGCCAGCGTGGACAAAAGGCAGGGTAGCGCTTATAGGCGATGCCGGCTACTGCGCTTCGCCCGCTGCCGGAATGGGTGCCTCATTATCTATTACCGGGGCTGCTGCGTTAGCCGATGCGCTGGAAAAACACAACGGGGATTTTGAATTGGCTTTTGGGGATTACAACCAAAACTTGCGGCCGTTTATTGAAGAAGTTCAGGCCAGGGCAGAACTAAATGTAAAAGAAAACTTTATCCCGAGGACGGAAGAATCTATCCGTAAAAGAAACACCCAAACACAATCTTTTTAGTATCGGGGTGAAAATGGATTAACAAACTTATACCGGTGAACTTACTTGATAGCAATCAGGCTATAATTGCAACCTGAGGTATTCTAATGGGGTTTTCCCGGTGTAGGCTTTAAAATCTTTCAGGAAGTGGTTAGCGTCGTAGTACCCGTTTGATACGGCTATCCGCATCAAGTCCACATCCTTGTTTTCAACCAGTTCGAGATACGCATGGATAAAGCGCTGGAGTTGAATGTATTCTTTGGGCAAAAGGCCGATGTTTTTTAAAAAACTTCGCTCCAGCCATTTATAGTTTACGCCGGCCTCGGTGCTTATACCGCGTACGGTGCTATTCCCTTTTATCTTATGGATATAAGCTAATGTTTTATTAAGAATTTTAGGGGTATCCATTCCTGTTAAAGATTGCTGAACGTACGTTCCTACGAATGCTATTTTTTCTTCAGCAGATTTGCAGCCGAAAAATCCTTTGATGCTGAAGTTATTATTATGTGCGACATGTTCAAATGGGGCAACCGGGTTAGCCCTGAAGTATTGCGCGTTTAAACCAAACAACCGGTAAAAAGCGCCCGGGTGAAACCGGACTATAAAAACTTGCTGCGCAGCATTATTGTATTTTACATACACATTTTTAACAGAGCCTGCACTTGCCCATGCCGCTTTAATTGGGAATATATTGTTTCCGCCTGTTACCTCTACAGTATCTTCGCTGTTTTGCAAGAATACAAGCACAGGAAACCCATCGTTAAAAATAAGATGGGTATTATCCTTTGGGTCCCTTCTGAAAACGTAAAAACCTTCGATAACAGATTGAAGCTCCTTTGAAGGGCTGACCCTGTAACCATCCTCGGTAAATTCCCCTAACTGTATCTTTTTAAGATAATTTATTGGCATGCTACAAATTTACGGGAAATGTTAATGGCGGGAGAATAATAGGATGTCTAATATTTACTATGAGCACAATTTAACTACCCATAGCTTTGCACAAAAATTGATTAGATTAATTTATGATTATAAAAACGGAAGAGGAACTGCAGGGAATGCAAAGAGTAAGTGAAGCCGTTGCGCTTACTTTGCAAAAAATGCAGGCATATACGCAGATAGGCATGTCTACCAAAGAGATAGACGAATACGGCAGGCAAATGTTAGAAGCCCAAGGTGCAAAGTCTGCCCCGTTTGAAACCTACGCCTTCCCCGGTTATAGCTGTATCAGTGTAAATAAAGAGTTTGCCCACGGTGTGCCTTCTGATAAGGTTATTCTAAAAAACGGGGACATTATTAACATTGATGTATCGGCAGAACTGGGTGGCTTTTGGTCAGACAATGGGTGCTCGTTTATTGTTGGCGAAGACATACAGGGAGTACAGCACCTGGTAGATACTTCAAAGGAAATACTGCTGAATGCGATCTCGCAAATTAGCGGGGGCGTAAAAATATCTGATATTGGGAACCTTATGGAAACCAAAGCTAAAAAAGCGGGGTATACGGTTATCCGCAACTTGGGCGGCCACGGGGTTGGGCGAAGTTTGCATGAAGACCCCAGTGCGATAATGAATTACTATGATCGGTTTGATAAAAGGCGCTTTAGAAAAGATTCTGTAGTTGCTATTGAGACATTTATTTCTACCAAATCTGCCTATATCCAAACAGAGGCAGATGGATGGGCTTTTACAGGAAGTAAAGGCGGTTTTGTAGCCCAGCACGAACATACCATACTGGTAACAGCCGGCAAGCCCATCATCTTAACAGCAGCCAATGGGATATAAATGGAGACGACTTATCTCCGTTTACTTAAATTTATAGCTCTTTCTATCCGTGGGCGATTATAGCGTTGCAGAAAAATGGGGTAAAGGTTTAGTAACACATTTAACGCCAGTAGCCACAAAGATTTAAGAACCCCAAATTTGAACGCCACAAAAACATTAAACCCCAGCACTATAACCAGGATAATTACGTGGCCTAATTCAGCTTTTTTTGTTTGATAATGCAAATTCACCAGGGCGGTTGTATTTTTTTCTATCGGGGCAGCCTTCTTATTCAGTTTTTCCCAGCCAATTAAAACTAATAATTTTCTGAAGAAATTTATTCCAACATGCTCGTATATCTTCCCTCTGCGCTCCCATCCCTTTGCATTATAATAAGATGAAGCAAGCCGGCCTTTTAGTGTTTCAGTAAACGTAAGCACGCATAACATCAGCAGGAAGTTTAAGGCCCAGGCGAACGCAAAGCCATCCATTTTAACATAATGAACCAGGGCGCTGGTTAAGCCAATTGTAAATATTACGATTAAAATTAAGGTAAAGGTTTTATTCATAGAGTATTTAGTTTAGGATTCCCAGCTGTTGTACAACGCCCAAATATACACCGGTTAGAGGATAAAGAAACCCGTTAGGAGAATTTAAGAGCCAATAAAAGTAAAACTTATCAGCCGCGTGTGTTATTAAATTTTATTGTACCGTAATGCTATGCAGCCGGTAATAAGCGTTTGTGACGACACCAGTTTCAGGCCCAAATTTTGTGGCAAGCGCATTTCCGTAAACAAGCGCCGGCCTTCGCCAACTATAACGGGGTGTACAACCATGTGAAATTCATCTACCAAACCCAGCTCTATCAACCGGGCCGGCAGTTGCACGCCGCCGGTGGAGATGGCTTTGCCGGGCTGTTGCTTCAGCTTCAGGATCTCTTCTTTAAGGTTTTCGTGAATAATAGTTGTATGCTTGTCATCCACCAGGTTTACAGTTCGGGAAACCATTACGCGCTCAATACCGGCAAAAGTTTTGGCAAAAGCATTTGCAGCGGCATTCATTGATTGATTTAGAGCAACCTGAGGCCAAAAAGGCACCATTAGTTCATAGGTTTTCCGCCCGTAAATAACCAGATCAACACCTTCCAGCAGTTCCCGGAAATAATCCTGAATATCATCCCCGCCGCTGAATTTGGTGTGATCGCAGCACCCATCCAAACTAATATTAATACCATAGATAAGCTTTCTCATAATATTAAAATTATAGAAGATAAACCAAGTGTGCAAAGATTTTCTAAAGTAAAAACCATAAGCCAAACATACGTTCAACTTACGGCTTTTACTTTTGTACGCAGCACCTTACTACCCCGACCGCCATCAACAACAAACTGTGTGTATGTGTCGCATCGTGAAGCAGGTACCCTCAGCAACCACCTTTGCGAGCCTCACGTTTAAAAACTATTTTATTGTCGCGCTCTATATAGTCGCCCGATAAGATTAAATAGGGAGACTTACCCGAATAACCTGCGCTATGGCTTCTTATAATTATTTTGTCGTTAACTTTCAAGCTATTTAACTGCCGAAGATCATTGTTAAACTTCGTAAAATCCTTGTCAGACCTCTCCGGCCAAAAATTAACAATGTATTCATCGCCATTAATCCTTACCATCACTCCGAAGCCGCATAATGATCCCGACGGACGGGAAAGAGAGGTTATAACACCCTCCATATTGGTAAAAGCTGTAATGTGCTTCCTTATTTTATCAGCACTGGCATGCGCTTTTATACCTTCGGGGGATGCCTCCCATTTTTTGTACCTTATCCCGTCAGGAGAAGCCTCCCATTTTTTCAAATCGTCCCGGTGGGCCTTCTTGTCGGCAACAGAAACCGGCTTTATGGATGGCTTGTGAGAAGTTTCATTTTTGATTGCACGATTAGCAAATACCAGTCCGCTCACCACAACCAGTGGCAAGATCAGCGCATAAATTACTTTTTTCATATATTTTGTAGGTTTATTAAATAACATGGAGATTCTCCTGATAAATAAGCTCGGCATAGACATACTCTTATTTCTTGTGTCCTTTCCTATTAGTTCAGCAAAATTACTTTGATATATTTCGTTGCAGGGAATTTGGATTGTAAATAAAAATGTAAACTTTGTAAATAAAATATTGACACTATGATTGATAGCCGAAATCTCCTGTCCGGGAAAGGCAAGTTCCTGTTCGGATTGATACTCCTCGTTTTTACCTCGGTAATCTGCGTGGCTTTCACTATAAATGGCGGTGACGACGACTTTGCTATTGCCAGACGGGAGGTTTTGCTCCGCAGGATAGGGCACGAACTGCTCTTACAGTCGGGCGATAGTACCTCAAGAGTGCTCCCGGTAAAAAAGATCGCAGAAAATGAATATCAGATCGGGTTTGAAAAAGAGCTTACTTTTCAGTCAGAATTGCTGGTGAATACCACCAGGCGTTTGTTCGCGCAAGACCCGCTCACAAGTGATTATGTTATTAATGTGCTAAACTGCGGCAACTCTGATGTAGCCTATGGGTACGCCGTATCCAAAAATAAAAAAGATGATATTGTGTCATGCAAAGGAAGAAAGCAGCCCAAAGCATGTTATCTGATAAATGTTAAATTTAAACCCCAAGGCTTAAGCACAGCGAAGAACGGATACCTTTTGGGCGGCCTGCCCTTTTTAGCATTTGTTGGTTTTCTTTTTTTGAGATCTGTTAAATCGCGTAGAGCCTTACCTGAGGATAGTCAGGCTACGAGCATAATTACTTTGGGTTCCGTTTTGTTTGACGCGAAGGATCGCAAGCTCATCATAAACGGAAAAACAATAGATTTAACAAGCACTGAAACCCGTGTACTGCACATTTTCGCGCTCTCTCCAAACGAGATTATTGAGCGAAGCAGGCTGCAGAAAGAGATATGGGAAGATGAAGGTGTTATTGTAGGCCGTAGTTTGGATATGTTTATATCAAAACTTAGGAAAAAACTGGAACTTGATCCAAACATCAACATTGTTGTTGTACGCGGCAAAGGTTATAAGCTGGAGATTAGCGCTTAAACAAAAACCCTCTCTACGCAATGTAAAGAGGGTTTTGTATTAAGCCTTATTAGACGCAAAAACCGGGCCGTTGTCAAAAATGAGTATAGCTGTAGTTTCATAAATTCTCAAGATAACATTCAAAAAAGGGGCGCGCTCTGAAAATAATGGCGTCTTTGTAATCTTCAGGATGTTTAAAAAATGGAACCTCATGATTCTTTAACTCTCCACTATTTAAAACATAGCTGTGATTTATAACTTCATCAATATCGTCAACTGAATACCCTTCTGGCATTTGAAAAAACTCCCAATGAAAGCTTGTTCCAAAACCAAAATACTTTCCATCTTTCATTTTAGCCGCGAAACCTGTCCAGCCCATTGTAGTCTCACCATGAATTTGCTGTTGTATTGTCAACGGAAATGCATGGCTGCTTTTTTCTACTCTTTCAATATCGTAGTCGTTTATACAATTACCTTTTGTTACGAAAGATTTAACTATATCCGCATAAGCTAATCCTGACGCTCGATTGAAAATTCCCTTACCTGATTGTTCCTCTTTAAATCGTCTGATTGCTAGGTTTACAACTGTTTTAGGGTTACGAAAAATCACACAAGGTAAAAATGTGCCGTCTGTTAAATACGCAGAAGCTCTGTATCCGACACCATAAGCGTTGTCATCTAAAGGTTCTATATTATCCTTTAAAAAATTAATTATTTCTTCTGTTTGTTGTTGCATTTAGCTTAACTCAAATATATGTGGAGTCGAATCAAGTTTACAAAAACTTCTCATAACAAAAAACCGTAAGCCCAACATACATTGAACCTACGGTAAGTGATTTTGTACAGCGCCGGAGTCAAACCGGCAATATAAATTTAATGTTCTCCCACATGGACTCGAACCACGATTGTCTGAACCAGAATCAGAAGTGCTACCATTACACCATAGGAGAATTTTGAGGCCGCGGCTTGCCCGCGGCGGCTGCAAAACTACAAATTTTTACAAACTTCCTCCGTAGTACTTAACAAAAATAGATGTATTAATACTGCGCTCTGTAATCTCCTCATGATTAACAGCTAAAATATTGTTTAATTGGATCTTATGCTCTTTATTACTATTCCAGTAAACGACATTTATATTTAGAACGTTCTGAAGAAGGTCGCCCTCGTAAAAATCACCTTCGGCAAATGGGTCGCCCTTCAATATTTCTAATGCCAGTGGAATTAAATAAGTAAGCCCCATCTGCTGGCCTATCATTATCCGCAGATCCTCCACTGTAAACTCATTCAATGGCAGTTTCCAAAGCGCGATTGTACGGTTTACAAGATTTGTACTGTCAGTCTTTTCCAGTTTTATTTTATCTAAATTCTCAAGCGATTTACTTTTCCAGTTATTTTCTAAAGCTTTCATTTATTTTATTTAAGGCAGCAACAGCTTTGTCTTTATAGCTTCGCTGTACGAATACGCAGTTTTAATGCGGGTATTCTTGGCATCATTCATTACAATTACGTACGTGCCTTTAAAGTATTTATGGATCTCTTTTATCTTTAATTTATTGATGATAAAGCCCCTGTGTACCCGGATGAACGCTGCAGGCAGGCGCTCCTGCAAATAGCTGAGCGGGTACTCTATCAGTTGTTCATCGCCAGCGTTAGTATTAATATACACATACTTATCCTTTGCTTCAAAAAACACAACATCGGTTACATGCACCAAGGTTATTTTACTGCCCAGTTTTACGGGGATGGTGCTGATCTTTTCTTGGGGCGGGCGGGTATCCTGTATCAGTTGCTGTATCTTCTGCAGGGCATCATTGGCGGTTGTGCCCTTGTCCAAAATACGTTTTATAGTGATGGCCAGCCGGGTGGTTTCCACGGGTTTCAGCAGGTAATCCAGCGAGTTTTTTTCGAAAGCTTTAATGGCGTATTCTTCGTAAGCGGTCACAAAAACGATGATGGGCGTATAGACCAGTTGGTTCAACACCTCAAAACCATTAAAGCCCGGCATCTGGATATCCAGGAAAATAAGTTCCGGCTGCAGGGTGTTGATCAGTTCCACTGCCGACCGGCCATTCTTCGCTTCCGCAATAATGCGGATAGCCGGGTAAGCCGACAGTGCCTTCCCGAGGCGCTGCAGGGCGATGTCCTCATCATCAACCAACAGCGTACTAATCTCTTTTGGGTAGGCTGATGCCTGCATATTTTACCGGGTTATTGTTCAACTCAAAGGTATAATCATCTGCGTAAAGCAGCTTTAATTTGTTCATCACCATTTGCAATCCCATCCCGCTGCCCGGCGCATCCGGAAACGCGGCGCCAGAATCGGCAATTGTAATCATTATCCTGTCATCCTGCAAAGCAATACTTATATCTACAAAGCCGTTTGCCGCGCTGGTTTCTATACCATGCTTTACGGCGTTCTCTACAAGCGGCTGCAATATAAATGATGGCATTTGCAAATTCTGGGTTTCGGGCGCCGCGTTTATGGTGTAGCGCATCCGTTTATCAAAACGAATCTGCTGCATTTGCAGGTAGGTGGTTATGATATCCAGTTCATCGGCCACGGTATGGAAAGTTGCACTGTTTTTATTCAGCGTGAACCGAAAGAATTTAGAGAGAAGTAATACCATATCCTCAGCCTTTTCGGGATCTGCCGGGATAAGGCCCGCAATAGTGTTATGCACGTTATACAAAAAATGCGGATTGATCTTGGCGCGCAGCAATTCCAGCTCAAACAGCGTGTTCTGCTGTTCCATCTGCAGCAGGCGGTATTGCTGGCTCAGGATGCGGCTGTTGAGTGTATTTTTCCACTCCTCGCTCACATACATGGGGATGCCCGCCACCAGCGCTACCAAAATATTCAATACATAAACGCCGCCGCCCGTAAAGGGCGCATAGGCGGCATGGGTAATAAAAGTTTGCAGCCAAAAGGTAAGTTCGGAACCCAGCAGTGCTGCCAGTACCAGCAGCACAATCATGATGAGCACCTTAATGCCCTGGTACCCTGCCAGCTCTGTAAAGTAATGCCGCTGGTAAATGGTCAGCATCATTAACGAGCCGATGCTTACGCTGGAGATGAGCGAGATAGCAATACGCACCGGCCGGTGATCGTAAGTAAAATACAGGTACGTGCCAAACGACAGGCCGATAAGTATACAAATAAGTAATGTTTTTAAAGCCGCGTGCATTATTGTTGCTGATAGCTGAGCGTTTTACTGGCCGTTGATTGATTAGCCAACCTAATGAAGATAACAAAAATGTACGCGAAACCAAAAACAGATGGCAAAACCTGGCTGTAAGGTTTATACTGAGGGAAAACCGTACCGCTAAATGCCGATGCCAGAGCAATAAAAGCGCTCACCATTTTGTAAACATGCTCATACATTACAGCCCTTTTCAGGAAGTTGATTGAGAGGAAAACCTTCGAAAGATCGTACACCGTCATCACAAACAGGGCACCGATAGTAGAGAAGGTAACCGTTGCATCCCAGTACATACCAATGGAATTGATATAATTAAGGTAGTAGCAGGCCGCGCCCATTACCAGCATGGGGGCCAGGTAATCGTAATACTTAGGTTTTTGTCCGCGTAGTTTGAGAGCGCGCAACCCGCTGTAGCAATTGTAGGCGCTCAGCAGGGTTATCACCAGCAAAAAGTTATTGCGCTTAAATACTAACACGCCAAACAGCGCGGTAACAATTACAATAACCACAGCCTTTGTAAAATACCTACCGAACCGGATGTGCCAAAATGCACCCTTCCTGGCTATCAAAGCCGCCAAGCCGGCCATAAGCGCGATACTGCCCGCCAAAACATGGATAGCAATATTAATGTGATGAATAGTTTCCATTTGATGTTTACATTTAATTAGCGCAAATCAACACAGCGGAACTTGGTGCAGAAATGAAAACCCGACGAGCGGGGATATTTACTGATGAATAGGGATAGTTGGGTGATGGAATTTTGCAGGGATGGGGTACTTAGCGGTAGTAAGTGTTCCGTTCCGCAATTATCAACCAAGCGTTCCAATGGAACTTGTGGTGTTCTTAATAAGGGTCAACTCTATAATTTTTCAATCTAATTTTCAGCAAATTACATTAAATAAATAAATAAAATATAAAGACTATAGGAATTATAGATTTAATATCTACCTTTGGCTTATACTCGTTCTTTAAAATACTTATCCAGAAAGACAGAGGGAAAGGCCCTATGATGTCTTAGCAACCTGTACCGGCTTTAAGCATGGTGTAAGGTGCTAATTCCTGCTTCGCCAAACGGAGACAGATAAGCTGATTAAAAGAAACAGAGCGCTTGATTTAAGCGATCTTTCCAGCACCATTTGGCGCTTCCTTTAAACACTTTCCACGGATAATTTTTTTGATACCCTGTTTGCAATTGCATAGCTTTATTGCTACGTAGGCCTCACCCTAAATCCCTCTCCAAAGGAGATGGACTTAAATAATTCTTTAGGCGAAAGGCTGTAATAAAATATTTAACAAATTAAAAAAACTTGAAATTATGAGCTTACGAATTGGCGATGAAGCACCAAACTTTAAAGCAAAAACATCATTAGGAGATATTGATTTTTACGAATACCTGGGCGATAGCTGGGGGGTACTCTTCTCTCACCCGGCAGATTATACACCGGTTTGCACCACCGAACTGGGCAAAACCGCATCTCTGAAAGATGAGTTTGAAAAACGCAATGTGAAGGTGATAGCATTGAGTACAGATAGCGCGGAATCGCACATTGGCTGGATAAACGACATTAACGAAACGCAGAACGTTGAGGTTACCTTCCCTATCATCGGCGATGAGGACCGTAAGATCTCCGAAGCGTATGACATGATCCACCCCAATGCTTCGTTAACTGCTACCGTGCGCTCCCTATTCATCATCGGCCCTGATAAAAAAATAAAACTGATTATCAGTTACCCGGCGTCTACCGGCCGCAACTTCCAGGAGATCCTGCGTGTGATAGATTCCTTACAACTAACCGCCTACCATAGTGTAGCTACCCCGGCCGACTGGCAGGACGGCGAGCAGGTTGTAGTGCTCCCATCCATCAAAACAGAAGATATCCCTGCAAAATTTCCTAAAGGGTTTGTAGAGGTAAAACCCTATTTACGGTTAACTCCGCAGCCTAATAAATAAAGGCGCAGGAGTATTATAGAGTCGCGTGGCCGAGAGGATAGGTAAGGGTCTGCAAAACCTTGCACGGTAGTTCGAATCTACCCGCGACGTCATTATAACAAAAGTGTTATAGTTTTCAGAAGCGATGGGCTGGAGAGCCTGTCGCTTTTTTTGTATCTAAACGTCATCTCTAACGAACAAGCGTGGGCTTGTGGAATAGCGTGAGGAGAGCGACAGGCGGTGAACTTTGCTTAATGATCAGGATGTAGAAATGACAAAAATCACAAACACTTTTTACCCTATCACTTGTATATTTACATATGAGCAACCCAACTACCCAGGCCTGGCCCAAACTTGATTATCATTACATGAAGGCTACCCTTGCCACCGTGCATCTGTGGACGCAGATGATTGGCAAGGTGAGGCTTAAGAACACGCCATGGATCAACCACTCCTGGCATGTAACTTTATATATCAGCCCAACAGGATTAACTACCGGGAGCATCCCCTACGAGGGTGGCATTTTTCAGATAGATCTGGATCTCATCAATCACCAGGTTAATATAACCACCAGCGCGGGAAATAACCAGTCTTTCGCTTTAGGTGCTAAAACTATAGCAGCTTTTTATGCCCAGCTGATGGAGAACCTGCATGCCGCAGGTGTTCAGGTAGAGATTTATGCCGTACCAAACGAACTGGAAGAAGCTATTCCTTTTGCCGAGAATGATACGCCCTGCCATTACGATGCCGCGGCTATGCACAACTACTGGCAGGCGCTGGTACGTATAAATAATGTGTTTACACAATTCAGGGCGGGGTTTGCCGGCAAATGCAGCCCGGTACATTTCTTTTGGGGTGCGTTCGATCTGGCGGTTACCCGTTTCTCGGGCCGTACAGCCCCCAAGCACCAGGGTGGTGCGCCAAACATCCCGGTAGAAGTTATGCAGGAAGCCTACTCGCACGAGGTAAGTTCATGCGGTTTCTGGCCGGGTAGCGATTCGTTCCCGCAGCCTGCTTTCTATTCCTACTGCTACCCAACGCCCGATGATTTTGGCAAACAGGAAGTAAGCCCACCCGAAGCATTTTACAGCGCCGAAATGGGCGAGTTCTTCCTGATGTACGAGGTAGTGCAGCAAGCCAATAAGCCAGAGGAAACCCTGCTTAAATTTATGCAAAGCACCTACGATGCCGCCGCCAAAACCGGTAAATGGAGCGAGGGGCTGGAGTGTGATCTATCGGGATTGCAGGATGTGTAATTAACTTATTTCTTTTGCATACACCAGGTGGTCATGCATCGCAGGTTCTGTACATTGGTGGTTTTGATGGGTTCAAAAAGTTCACCGCCAAGTTCGCGGGTATATTCCAGCAGGATCTGCTCATTCACCAGGAAACGCTCCGAGCCATCCGGCAGCAGATAGCGGCTGTTGCCTAATGGTGTTACCAAGGTTTCTATACCTGTATCAGATGCCAGCCGTGCAAACAAGAAACCTCCGGGTTTTAGCACCCGCCATATCGAACGCAGCATGGCATCAAAGTGGTTACTATCTTCCGCAAAATGCAATACGGCGCTGCAGATAGCCAGATCAAACATGTTATCCTCAAAAGGCAGATCTTCCGCAGCCGCGATACTGAAATTTGCTAATGGATTAGTAGGCGCAAGTTCTGCAGATAATGCTTTTACTGCTTCAATAGCGTTCGCGTTTGGGTCGATGCCAAATACTTCGTAACCGTTCCTTAAGAAGTGAACAATATTTCTGCCGCCGCCGCAACCAACATCCAGCACCTTTTTGCAATGGTTAAACCGGCCTTTCAGTAACTGGTCGAACAGGTAGATATCGATATTGCCGTAAAGCTGCTGCAGGTTAATTTCCATAGAGTAAAGGTAAGGATAAAGATGGGATGATAGGTTTCAAACCCATCGCTATGGTATAGGCTATCCGCTCCCTCTCCGTAACATTTCTATCTAAAACAACCCGCCATAATATTTTTACCTATATTGTTACGCTAAACGCAATATTTTAAACTATCATCTCTCAATCCATTGTCAACAGGAAAACTCACCTTACTGCTGCTTTGCTTTGGCCTGTATGGCTTTAGCGCCTTTGCCCAAAAAAAGAACGCCGCTTACCAGTATCATATTAAACGCGCGCTATCGCCCATTAAAATAGATGGCGTGGTAGATGAGGCTGATTGGCTCCGGTCCGATTCGGCTACCAACTTTTACATGGTAAACCCTATGGATACCAGCTTTGCCAAACTACGCACTGTGGTACGCATGGCATATGATAACGATAACCTCTATTTGGTGGCCGTTTGCTACGCAGGTTTGCCCGGCCAAAACATGGTGGAGTCGCTTAAGCGCGACTTTAACTTTGTGAAGAACGATAACTTCCTTCTGTTTATGGATCCTTTTGATGCCCGCACAGATGGCTTCAGCTTTGGGGCCAACGCAGCCGGGGCACAGTGGGACGGTACTATGTACGAAGGCGGCAAGGTTGACCTTAGCTGGGATAACAAGTGGACCTCCATAGTAAAAAACTATCCCGATAGGTATGTATTTGAGGCCGCCATTCCATTTAAAAGCATCCGCTACAAAAAAGGCATCCGCGAGTGGGGCATCAACTTTAGCCGGAATGATCTCAAGACTACCGAAAAATCCAGTTGGGCACCCGTGCCGAGGCAGTTTCCAACGGCATCGCTGGCTTATACAGGTACTTTAGTTTGGGACGAAGAACCGCCGGTTGCCAGTAGTAATATCTCGGTTATACCGTATGCATTGGGCGGTATTATAAAAGATTTTGAGCACAACAAACCTACCGAATGGCGTAAAGATATAGGTGGTGATGTGAAGATAGGCCTCACCTCATCACTCAACCTCGACTTAACCGTTAACCCCGATTTTTCGCAGGTGGATGTAGATCAACAGGTAATAAACCTTAACCGTTACGAACTGTTCTTCCCCGAAAAACGGCAGTTCTTTTTAGAGAACGGCGACTTGTTCTCTAACTTCGGCTATGCTGATATCCGCCCTTTCTTTTCGCGCAGGATAGGGCTTAATGCGCCTATTCGTTTTGGCACGCGGCTTACCGGCAAACTGGACAAGGATTGGCGCGTAGGTTTAATGGATGTGCAAACCGGGCAATCAGGCGCAGGTAACCTTCCTGCGCAGAATTTCGGGGTGCTTACGCTGCAAAGGCGGGTGTTCTCACGATCTAACATTGGCATCATGTTCATCAATAAGGATGGCACCGGCAGCGCGCCAAATCCGGGTAGTACGGCAAACGCATATAACCGCAATGTAGGCCTGGAGTATAACCTGGCATCATCCAACAACCTGTGGACGGGCAAATTCCTTGGTTTAAAATCTTTCAGCCCCGGCGTAAAAGGGCACGATTTTGTGCAGGCCGCCCACCTGCAATACCTCAGCAAGTACTGGACACTGTACCTGCAGCAGCAATACGTTGGCCGTAATTACAACGCTGAAGTTGGCTATGTACCGCGCAACGGATATAACAAGTTTAGTCCGCTGATATTGCATAACTTTTTCCCAAAAGGCGGGGCTATCCTTATCCACGGCGTGCAGTTCTCATCTAACTATTTTTTTAACGAGAATTTTAAACGCACCGATAACGAAAGCATCCTGAGCTATATCATTACCTTCCGCAATAAAAGCACACTGTCGTTCTCTGGATTGGATACTTATGTAAAACTTCTTCGCCCGTTCGACCCAACCAATACCGGCAAAGGCGCGCTACCCGTTGGCTTTGAGAACCACTGGAACACCGGTGATGTACAATATGCATCCAAACCGCAAAGCGTATTTACTTATTTGTTTGATGTATCTTACGGAGGTTATTATTACGACGGCACCAAGCTGAGCCTGAGCGGGCAGATAGGTTACCGCTTTCAGCCTTATGTAAATCTTAATGTTACGGCCTCTTATAACGATTTGCATCTGGCCGCGCCTTACGGCCGCAACAAATTCTGGCTAATAGGCCCGCGGGCAGATGTTACCTTCACCAACTCGCTGTATTTTACCACCTATGTGCAGTATAACGAACAGCTGAAGAACATGAATATTAATACCCGCCTACAATGGAGGTACCGCCCCGCATCAGATTTCTTTGTGGTGTATGGCGATAACTCCATCCCTTCGCCGTTTACAGTAAAAAACAGGCAGCTTACCGTAAAATGGACCTATTGGTGGAATATTTAATTGTTTAGAGATTTTTTGGGGAAGGGTGAGTAGAGGCTAGGAAAACCGATTGTAATCAATATAAATGCAAAAGCCCTCTTTCAATCATTTTGAAAGAGGGCTTTTTATAGAGGTTATATCGATGTATTATTTCCCGTTCAGTTTCTTGATCAGGTCAACTTCTTCCTGTATATAGGGTGTACCGTTTTGCCTGAAAATATCGTGGAACCATTCCCTGGGTTCGCTGCCATCCGGTATAGGATTATCCCATGCGTAAATAGTGTTGGTTTTACCCATCACAAAGCCCCAGTTAAGCGCGCCTACGTTTTCGGCCTTTAGCATAGGCATTACGTTGGCAAACTTGCTGCCGCGTGTGCGGGCCATATATTCGGTACAAATTAAGGGCCTGGCGTGGGTTTTTAAAAACTGAATGGTTTTGAGGTGCGATTTCTCGTCGGTGTAATCGTGGTAAGTAATAATATCCGAGTTGAGGGCCTGGTAGGTATTCAGTTTCTCAAAACTCCAGTCCCACAAACCTGCAGAAATAGGCTGATCGGGATTAACCGCCCTTGCCCATCCAAATACTTTTGTAAGCAGGCCCATTGATGCTTCCTTTTTTCCGGAATTGCCGGGCTCGTTATATAAATCCCACAGCAGGATACGCTTATCGTGCTTAAAGGCTGTCATTACATCTTTTACATAGGCTTCCAGTTCCGGATAAATGCCGGCATCGTTCAGCCGGTTACCAGGGTCCTGCAGCCAGGCGGAGTTATGGATCCCTGTTTTTGGCGAGGGCTGCGTACCAATTTTGGCCGTAGCGTTCCAGCAATCGTCAAAAAACACAAACATGGTTTTAATGTGGTGCTTATCGGCAATAGCAAGGTATTTATCAATGCGTTTCTTAAAACCGGGTTTGTCCTGTTTCCAGGCCAGGCTATACAAGAACACCCGCATAGTATTAAAGCCAATGCCTTCGGCGTAACCCAGCTCCTTATCCAGCGTTGCCGGGTCAAAACTGTCGGCCTGCCACATTTCTAACTGGTTAATTGCGTTGCTGGGGATAAAATCGGCCCCGCTCATCCATTTATACTGCGCATACCAGGCATTGGCTTTGGCAACCGGCCACTGTTTGCCGGCAGGTGCCTTTTGCGCGTTTACAGTTGTGTTTAAAGCCGTTGTAAATAAAACAGCTGCAATAAGTTTTAAGAGATGTTTTTTCATTGATGATAATTGGTGCAGGTAAATATAGCAAACTTTAATAATTGCTGTAATTGGTTTAATGGTAGTATTTATATATAACACTTAACCGCACCAGTCGTTATTAATATTAAACAAAAAAACTGTTTATAAGCCATTCATTACCAATCAATCAACGCCTGTCGCTCCTGTTTTTGCAATTAAATAATAAGTATAACCCTGGCGCAAAATTCCCGTATAAGCTCCTTACGTACTTTTAAAGTGTTAATTATTTATGCTAAATGATTAATAATTAGATAAGTAAAACCAGTTTAAATCGATACTTTCGTAAAAATTAATAATCTATTTCTTTAAAAGTATAATCCATTAATAAACGTGTAATTAGCACAACAGGTAGTTGTAATAATTACACCAGGGCCGTTTTTGGCATGTTTATTAATAGGTAGTGCACAATAAATATTAAAGATTAATTAACAAGGTAAGCGTAAAAGATGAGTTTTTCTGTAGGGCACAATTTTTCTGGTGAAAGCACTGCTCATCTTGTGCGTTTGATCAATAACATTAACACCGGCATATGGGAGTATAACACCGAAACCAGACAGGCAAAATGGTCTGACGGGTTTTACAATATACTTGGTTACCAGCCCGGCGAAACAGAGTGCTCTTATAATAACTTTTTTGAGAATTTACTTTACTACCAGGATAAACAAACATTTTTAAAGGCCACACACTATACCGGCCCCGGGCAGGCACCTGTTGCACACATCAGGCTGCTTACAAAAAACCGGGGGTACCAATGGTTTGAGAGTTCGGCCTTAAAACACGATAGCGAGGAGGGGCAGTTTATTTATGGGGTTATAAACAGCATTAACAACTTTAAACTCGCAGAAGTGAAAGCTTCCAAAAACGATTTTTTGAATGAAGAAACCGGCCGTATTGCGCGCATAGGCGGCTTTGAGATTGACGTTGCCAGCATGGACCTCACCATGTCGCGCGAGATCTATAATATTTTTGAACTGTACGGCGATATAAAACTCAGTGTAGAGGATGCAATTTGTTTTATAGAACCCCAATACCGCCCCGTAATAAGCAAGGCCGTAAACGATGCTGTTGTATACTGTAAACCATACGACTTGGAGGTGCTTTTCCGCACGGCAAAAAACCATGTGATTTGGGTGCGCGCCAAGGGCATCCCCGTGGTTGATGACCTGGGCAGGTGTATCACTATCCGCGGGATCTTTCAGGATATCGATATCATTAAAAAAAGCGGGCTGAGCATGCAGTCGTCCATCAACCTGCTGGATGATAAGAACAAGCGCCTGCAAAACTTCGCTTACATTGTATCGCATAACCTGCGATCGCATGCAGGCAACCTTAAGTTTATGGTAAACCTTTACGAGGATACCACCGATGAGGATGATAAAACCGAAATATTTTCGCACATAAAAACCATCAGCGATAGCCTTACAGCTACCATGGGGCACCTGGACGAAATCGTAAAGATCCAAACAGAAATTACCCGCGAACGTAAAGCGGTTGACCTGCTAAGTATATTTAACAATGTGGCATCGGCATTAAGGGCCAATATTGAGGCTACCCATGCGCAGATAAATTTAGATTTCAGCAAAGCACCGCAGATAAGCTACATCCCCGCGTATATGGAGAGCATTTTTCAGAATCTGCTCACCAATGCTTTAAAATATAAACACCCCGACAGGGAGCCTGTTATTAATTGCTACAGCTATATGGATGGCAGCAACGTTTACCTGGTGTTTGAAGATAACGGTATAGGTATAGACCTGAAACGTTACGGCGACCAGCTTTTTGGCATGTACCGCACCTTCCACCAAAATAAAGATGCTAAGGGCATAGGTCTTTTTATTACCCGCAACCAGGTTGAAGCCCTCGGCGGATCTATAGAAGTAGACAGCACAGTAAATATTGGCACAAAATTTACTGTAAGGCTGGTATAAATTACCCTAATAAATGCTTGCGGAAGGAAAATTAGTGACAGCCTGTATAATTGATGATGATAAGATTTTTACCTACGGCTTTAAAAAATTCATGCAACTTAAAGGCATATTTTCCGAAATACTCGACTTTAGCAACGGCAGCGAGGCTATAGATTACCTTAAAGACCCTGCCTTTGCCGGCAAACTGCCCGATATTATTTTTGTAGATATTAACATGCCCATAATGGACGGCTGGGAATTTACCCAGAATTTTGAGGAAATAAAGTCACACCTGGGCAAAAATATCGCACTTTACGCAATAAGTTCATCAATAGATCTGAATGATATCAGCCGGGCCAAAAATAATCCTGCAATTATCGATTACATTTTAAAGCCAATTGATGAACTGTCTATGGTGGGTATCATCAACACCTATCAGCCTACTCCGGGGTTGAAGAATATTAATTGAGACCAATTGAGGTGTGGTGTGTGCGGGGGGATGAAGATACATTCTGTTTATTAAGCAAAGTTCACAGCCCGGTTTTATAAACAAGATTTCGGATGTGATTACACAAAAAAGCGGCAGATTTTAAACCTGCCGCTCCTGAGTTTAAAATCTCTTCTGATTACTCAATATAGCTTTCCAGTATTTTAAAGCCCGATGTAGTTTTCAATTCTACATGGTTAATAGTTTTTGGCAGCAGGATGCATTCGCCCATTTTTACGGGGTATGCCAAATCGTTGTAAGTAATAGTGTACTCACCCTCTACGCAAACGTGTATCACAAAAGAATCGAGGTTAGAATAATCTTTTTCGGTACCGTGAGTGAAATCTAAAATATTGGTGGTGAAATACGGACAGGTTACTACGTGCACGGTTTCATCTTTTACCGGGGTGTACAGGGTTTTGTATTCCGGGTAGTGTTTGTAATCAATAGCGGCAAGGGCTTCCTGGGTATGCAGTTCGCGTTTGTTGCCTTTATCATCCACACGGTCAAAATCGTAGATGCGGTAAGTAATATCTGATGTTTGCTGAATCTCGGCAATCAGCAAGCCTTTACCAATGGTATGCACACGGCCTGCAGGTAAAAAGTAAACATCGCCAGCGGTTACATCCTCCTTATTCAGGATATCCATAATGTGGCCGCTGTTTAAAGCTTCTACATATTCCTGCTCGGTCATTTCTTTATTGAAGCCTGTTATAAGGGTAGAACCCGGGTCAGCTTCAATTACATACCACATCTCAGTTTTGCCGAAGGAGTTGTGGCGCTCTTTGGCCAGTTTATCATTCGGGTGCACCTGAACGCTCAGGTCGTCGTTAGCATCAATAAATTTTATCAGCAGCGGGAAGATGTTACCAAAGTGCGCGTACACCTTCTCGCCTACCAGCTCGCCTTTATACGCTACAAGCAGGTCGGCCAGCGACTGGCCTTTCAGCTCGCCGCTATCAACTACCGATACGTCAGATTTTACGCCCGAGATCTCCCAGGTTTCGCCGCAGTTTGGCAGGTCGCCAATATCTTTATGCAGGTAAGTTTCTATTTTGTGGCCACCCCAAATTTTATCTTTATAGATGGTTTTGAATTTTAGCGGATATAATGCTGACATGGTAATGTGTTTTGCGGGCTAAGTTAAATATTTTGAGGAAAGCATAGAATAACGTTTTTGTGAAATATTACAAAAAGAACCACCTACCTTAAATTAAAAAAGCCCATCTGCCGCTACGGGCAAATGGGCTTAATATGATGTCCAAACAGATATAATTACTTACCCAGTTTAGCTTTTAAGTTTTCGTCAATAGCTTCTAAGAACTCTTCGGTGTACAGGTAATCGGTACCGTGTTCTACCTTTGGTTTTATGGTGATAGCCAAATCCTTGGTCATTTTGCCGCTTTCTACGGTTTCAATGCAAACCTGCTCTAAAGCCTTACAGAAATCAATCAGTTCCTGGTTACCATCAAGTATACCACGGAACTCTAAACCACGGGTCCATGCAAAAATAGATGCAATTGGGTTGGTAGAAGTTGGGCGGCCGGCCTGGTGCTCGCGGTAGTGGCGGGTTACTGTACCGTGTGCTGCCTCAGCTTCCATAACGGTACCATCTGGTGTAACCAGCGTTGATGTCATTAAACCTAATGAACCAAAACCTTGTGCTACGGTGTCAGACTGTACGTCGCCATCGTAATTTTTACAAGCCCAAACAAAGTTACCATTCCATTTAAGGGCCGATGCAACCATGTCGTCAATCAGGCGGTGCTCGTAAGTAATACCGGCTTCGGTAAACTTAGCTTTGTAATCTGCCTGGTAGATCTCTTCAAAAATATCTTTAAAACGGCCATCGTATTTTTTAAGGATGGTGTTTTTTGTAGACAGATATAACGGCCAGCCTTTCATCAGCGCCTGGTTAAAGCAAGCGTGTGCAAAGCCTATGATAGATTCATCGGTGTTGTACATGGTTAAAGCAACGCCATCGCCTTTAAAGTTAAACACCTCAAAAGACTGCTCAGGGCTGCCATCCTCTGGTGTAAATTTAACGGTAAGCTTGCCTTTACCTTTTGTTAAAAAGTCGGTAGCGCGGTATTGGTCGCCAAAAGCGTGGCGGCCAATGCAGATAGGGGCTGTCCAGTTTGGTACTAAACGGGGTACGTTAGCCATAACAATAGGCTCGCGGAAAACGGTACCATCTAATATATTACGGATGGTTCCGTTTGGTGAGCGCCACATTTGCTTAAGGTCAAACTCTTTTACACGCTCTTCATCAGGTGTAATAGTGGCACATTTAATACCTACACCATATTGTTTAATAGCATTGGCTGCATCAATGGTTACCTGGTCATCAGTTTCATCACGATACTCAATACCAAGGTCATAATATTTTATATCCAGGTCGAGGTAAGGAACAATTAATTTATCTTTAATAAACTTCCAGATGATGCGTGTCATTTCATCACCATCCAGCTCTACTACCGGGTTTTCTACTTTAATTTTTGACATACCTGATTTTATCTTATTTTATGTTTTAATGGTTTCAAACTTACATAAAATTTCATTTGCAAGTTTTCGTGCAGGCAACATAATTTAAAAAAACTGTGGGCAGTACATCTTAACATGCAGTATATAATTAACCTTTGATACAAAACTTGGTTTATGTATTAAATAATTAGTGTATTTTAACAGCGGTATTTAATTTTAAGGCGGTATTGCTTTTTAAAACATTGATGCTATTTTTATAAAAATTTAATCATTAGCTATTTTTCCTGTAGCATTGCAGTTATATTATGATAAAGTTGCTTTTTAAAACAACACTTTTTACCTTACTGTTAACCTCAGTTACCTTATTATCCAAAGCGCAAATAGGTTACGATTACGCCCAGTACGATATGGGCTTTGGTGTAAACCTCAACAAGGTATACGGCGATGCAGAAACTGTTAAAACTACCCCTTCGTTTACTGTAAATTTCAACTATAACCAAACCCCGTTTCTTAATTATATTATTGAAGGGCAGGCCGGCAAATTAGAGGGCGGCGATGTTTATTCAAAATCGGGCAGGTATTTTAAAAATAACTATACTGCGTTTGTTTTCAGGGTGCAACTGCAGGCAGGTGAATTTATTGATTACTCAAGCAGCCCCATCATGAACGCGTTTAAAAACTTTTATCTGTCAACAGGCTTAGGTTATCTTATTAACGATATACGCGATATAAACCGCACATCGGGTGTAATTGAGGGCTTTTACACCGGCGGCCTTGATAAAAGCAACGAGATATTTTTACCAGCCCGCTTAGGTTACGAATTAAAGTTTTTTAACCAGTACAACCAGCCATCGTTTAAAGTTGACCTGGGCATGCAGTACAACCGCGATTTTAACGATAATATGGATGGTTTTGATGCCGGTAAAAGCAAGGACGCTTTAATCCAGTATAGCGTTACCCTTAAGTTTGCACTGGGCGGCGTAACCTCATATCGTAAACAAATACATTACTAAACACCTGCAATTATATTATCAGCGGCGTTATTTTGGCAGGGTTTTAGTGAGTATAATTAATATATAAAACTACAACCTATGATACCCGATAACGAAAATACCGACTCAAAAATTGACCCGGACTACAGGGCAGATGATTTAGATAACAACGCGGAAGATACCGTAGATAGCGACGACCTTAACTTTAACGAGGAAGAGGGCAGCTTTGAATATGATGTAAAAGGTGACGACCCGGATTACGACCACCCCGACCCTTACGATACAGCTGTTAAAAATGGCGATGATTTTAGTTCTACTTACGACGAAGCCAACCCTTATGATACCAAAGGCGAATACGATGCCGAACGGTCTATAGAAACCGATGCCGGTAACTTAGGCATGCATATAGATAGCGGCAAAATTGTAGAGCTTGACCCAATAGACGAGATCTTATCCCATACCCCTGAAGACGACCGCGATGACCTTGATGAAGAGGGTTATCCCAAAAACGACACCCCGCCAGATTTCAAATAAGAACCTGCGGAATTATAAAACGAAAGAGGGATAGTTTTTTTAGCTATCCCTCTTTTATTTCTGTTCCTTCTGCGAAACCTTATTTTCCTTTGTGGTTAAATAACCGCTTATGCTAATCAAAATCAAGGTTAAACCTGTTTTTCAGATCTATCAGTTTAGGGTTTTTTGCTGCCATATGCTGAAATTTCTCTAAAGATGTGTATGGCTTTCTTACCACGGTAGATTCTTCCACCCTGGAGTTTACTTCAATGCTAAAATTCTTTAACCTGGTGCGCAAAAAATTGTGCAGGCTGGGGCGCTCATCCCTAAAGGCTGCTTCCTGTACCTTGTTGGCTACCACTACTTCAAATTGCTCAGGAGATATTACCAGCGGCGTAACTGATGTGAAAATACTGTA